>OJJL01000002.1_pt1 | contig 708057 bp, 452 predicted proteins | sample 1596171 | NCBI WGS metagenome assembly OJJL01 (sample SAMEA4350121, study PRJEB24818) | metagenome | biome: human; feature: gut; material: faeces | place: Denmark | collected 2013-09
TAAATGGGAAGATAAAGATATTAATGACTTAAAATCAATAATAGAGTTAACCCTCCATTGGATTGAATCAGAAATCAGGACGCAAAAACTTTTAGAGGATATGCCAGAGTTCAGATGAAACAATCTTTTCAAAATCGGTTATAAACTTGTTCGATAATTCGATAGTGTAGCCGACACAAAAAAGGTCTGATTCTCAAAAGGAGTTAGACCTTTTTTGTTACATTCTCAATCCCCCAAACAACATTATTCTAATCCGATTCTATTATGCTTGACATCATACTGATCATATTAGGAAGTCTATGCCTCATAGTAGGCTTATTGGGATGTATCCTCCCTATAATTCCCGGACCACCCATTTCATACGCCGGTTTGTTATTACTCCATATTACAGATAAGGCGCAATTTTCTACATCGCAATTACTGATTTGGTTATTTCTGGTAGTGATAGTGCAAGTATTGGACTACTTCACTCCCATGATTGGAAGCAAATACAGCGGAGGAAGTAAATGGGGAAGTTGGGGCTGCCTGATAGGTTCAATCGTCGGAATCATCTTTCTTGGCCCGTGGGGAATTGTTATCGGTCCTTTTGGAGGAGCTTTCATCGGAGAACTCTTGGGAGACAGAAGTGCAAGGGATGCCCTAAAATCAGGTATTGGAGCACTGATTGGTTTTCTGGTAGGGACAGTGTTTAAGGTAGTAGTTTGCGGATACTTCGTGTGGTGTTTCGTAAAGGCATTGATATAATTTCACCACAGAGTGACACAGAGTTTAATTTGAAATCAGAACTCTGTGGGACTCTGTGTCACTCTGTGGTGATTATACTATTATCGTTGTAATGTAATTCCCATCAACCCAATCACCACATCATTAGAAAGAGTTTCAAGAACGAGGTGGGAAAGTTTCTTATCAGGATTCAAGGGCATTTCAAGCAATATGGCAGCACCACCATCCAATTCACGGGAGGCACCTGGAAAGCCTAATTCTTCTCCAAAGTTATTGCTGATCTCGCCTGTTTTAAGACGCAGGCGATAAAGTGCCGGAGCATGTCGGTTGAAAGCCAGATCATCTTCAAAGAAAATATGCTCAATGGGCGCCCAGTTATCGGGATTACGCAAAGCCATCTTATCGCAAGTACCATCTTTGTAATAAACACGGATCAGCCCATTGTCAATATGGCATTGCATGTGATTGGTGCTACCTGCCATGAGTAAATAGGCACGGGATGCCTTTCCTTTGAGAGAGACCGTCAAACTATCCGGATAATTATCCCACAAGGATGTGAAAGCTATATTTTGGCCCTCAGCAGGAGTACGGAAAGGAACTCCCAGCTTAGTATTCAACACTCCCTTCTGAACGGAAGAGCGAAGTCCGGAATCATCAATATCCACCGTATGCAAAGGATGGCACCATTCACCGATACCTTGCTTGGGTATCTGCAAAGTGGTATATGGAGACCGAGGTGAAAGATACTCATTACGGAATATATCTGTAACGGCAGAATTGAATTGTTCATCCATCACAACCGGTTCACACTTAGAAGAATTGACTTTAGCGAAGGCGGAGAACTGAATAGAATCATCCTTATCTGCGGACAGCGGATTATCTACAGGAACCCACCATTTCATATCCCCTTGTTGCATCGGAACAAAACATACAGGAGCTTCAGCTGAAACAGCTTCTATCTGAGACTTTGTCGGACTACCAAGCACTTCCCCGCCCCATTCAATGTTAATTTCCACTTTTTCATCCGAGGAAGCAGGGATAACGACGGAAAGTACCGGACGGCTGATGGAGTTCTCTACCAATGTCCATGTTGCAGGCTTTCCATTGACTGTAAGCTTCGCCACTTCCGAGCGCTGAGCCGGAAACTGAAGTTCCAATGTACGTACCGCAGGTAATCGGTGGATAATTGCATAGGATGTTGCAGTTTCATTAGTATGCTTAAAGTCAAAATCAATATCCGGAGTATGCAGAGATGCAAAAGGCCAGGAGGAGGGTAAGCCGGGTTTCACCAGCAGGCGTCCGTTCATGGCATCAGGAAGGATACCATAGAGTCCTTGTATCAATACACGGGAAGCTACACCTATAGGATCCCCGAAATCACGGTAACACTCTCCACGAGCAGCATCATAAAAACTGATTTGCCCGAAGTTACCGGGGCTTTCACCCAGATACATACCATCGAGGACAGAACTCTTGAGCAGATGAAAACCTGCATCCGCACGTCCTGCCTGGAAATAAGCAAGAGCAGTATGCATCACTTCGGCAAAAGCAACATTGTTGATACTCCAGGAATAAGGCAACCAGTTCGTAGTGGAGATAGTAGCATAACCTTCATCTTTCAAACCATCACCATGAACGGGGATATGCGGTATTTCGCGATCCACATAACTGGTGGCAAGATAAGCTTGGAAAGGATCAGCGATGTCACTATCCAATGCATGATAAATAGTCCATACACCGGGACTGGTATGCAGACGTTTATGCCCCATGAAATCCTGAAACTCAGCCCAATGTCCACGTTCGGGCATCCAAAGGCGGGCATTCAGAGCTTTCAGTATTCTGTCAGCTTCTTCACGATAGGGTGCAGGGTCTTCTCCAATCTTCTCGGCAATCATAGCTGCGAGGCGATTGGAACGATAGTTATAGGCAGAAGAATGAGTGACCGCACCACTATTATAATAAAGGGCATCACTTGCCCAGATGCAGGCATAGGCATCATAAAGTCCGTCATTATCGGGATCATAGTTTCGTTTTTCCCAAGCAAGGTGACGGGTCAGGACAGGCCACATACGGCGGGCGTATTCCAAATCACCGGTCCAGTTGAAATGCCACAAGAGTTCATCAATATAACAAAGATTCATGTCATAATGATGCATCTGATCGTTCCGACGGGGGTTACGGCAGATATAACCGTTACTATATTGGGGTGTTCCCCACTTCTTTTCGGAACGTGCCAAAGCAAGAGTTGAATCCTGTGCAGGGTGTGGAATCGTGTTCGGTACCTCTGTCACCTGACTGGCGGCATAAGCATTGAAGTGCGTACGGGCACGGTCGTGCCAACCTAAGGCATCACCGGTATAAGCAGCACGCCAGCCACTGAGAGGCATACGCCAGCCAATAGCACCATGCAGCCAGACTTCACCATCCCAGATGCCATCGGCAGCTACGGCAAGGGCACCACCCAGAGTATTAAAGTATGGATCGGGGGTTGTGATCCTGATACGTGAGGCAAGATCGGCACGGGCTTGTTCAGACTTATTATAAAGGGCAATGCCTTCCTCCTGTGAAGGTACTACTAAAGAATAGTCACGTACAAGTACATAAACATCCTGCCGGTCGAAAAGGGAGATACCCAATGATTGTAATTGTTGAGGTTGCTCGGGTGCATCAAAACAACCGGGAGGATCGGCCCCCATATCACCGTTACGACTCAATCTGTTCAGGCGGATTTCACTCAACATAGGGCGCAAAACCGCGCCTACAGGCATATTTACGGGGGTAATCTTCCAAATGGCAGCATCCTCATCCGGCAAAGCAAGAGCAGAGATTTGCAGTTCAGCATCTGTTCCCCAGGAGGGGTGCTTCAGACGATAGGAACGCCGTCCGGGAGTGTAACGAGACTCACACCAAGCGGTTTCTTCCAATGGAGTCACTGAACTATCAGCCAGTACGAGATGGAAATGTATATTCTTACTGTTGCGCTTTTCGTAGACAGCAAAAATAGGACGGTCACTCGTTTCCAGGCGGAAAGCGGTATGGCTGCCATAAAGGGCACGAGTATAGCGGTTCTTTCCATTGACACTTACAAAATCTTCACCGTCCGGGTGATATTGCAGGGTACGGGCAGCACCCCGCTTATGATCATTGTAAGAGGTGGATTCGATGCGGTCGCCGGCACTTTGCGGTTTATTACCGGTGGTATATTGCGCATAGGCGAAAGCAGGCAGCAAAGAGATGAGGATATAAAAAAATAGTTGTTTCATTATTGTAGGGTTATGAACTAAATGATAAATAATCTTTTAGACGCGGATGACACGGATGACGCGGATCTTTTTTTATCCACGTTTATAGCGCAGCCTTTTAAATCCGCGTTATCCGTGTCATCCGCGTCTAAAAAATAATATACCGAATGGCGCTAATCACTTATCACCAAACACTAATCACTTTTATTCCCTTCTATACCGTTACGGCATCGGTTTCAAACCTTCCCAACGGACATCCCATGTTCCGTCCTGTGGGAAGCCCGGGTTCTTCACCTGGCAGCCATCCCAACCGGCACACATTAATGCTACGGCAGTCAGCAAGCCTCCATTACCGGGCAGGTAACAGCGCAGACGACCATCCTGGTAGTTATGCCCGTTCTGCAAATACGTATTCGTGCGCTTATCCATCAGCAAGGCGCCGACAGCTTTTTCCGGCTCGCCCAGACGAGTGGCATTCATGGCAGTCATCGGATAATCCCATCCCCAGGTCTTACCCCAGTTCCAGTTGTCCCACACCCAGTGCAGGGTATTCTTCATGTAGTCGTCACGAATGAGTTTATTCATCGGAAGGATACCTACAGACCCCAATACAGCCATGTGATCGCTGGTAAAACGAATATCTTTGTATGTATCAACAGCATCTTCAGAAGCAAGGTAAAGATGATCCTCATTATAGGCAAGCAGAGAAAGTTTATCAATCATCTCATCCCACTCCAGATTACGCTTCTCTCCGGCACGCTCGCGCCATTTCTGCGCAGTCTGCATGGCAAAGTGCCAGTAAGACAATTCGAAAGGCGGGTTGATGGTAGTAGCTGCACGCAGCGTCTCTTGTGCAGGAATAGCTCCCTTCAGAATGAAACGTCCGTGAAACTCATCATAAGTTGCAAAAGCATACATGAACTCGGCAGTTTCCTGCACCAGACGATTGTACTTCTTAATCACTTCATCCGAAGGATTAGCACGGTAGACAAGTTCTGCCAGATAGATAAAGTGCGGTTGTTGCCAGATCAGGAAAGAACCTACATTCGAGGGAGCTTCCGTACCGCTGGGATCGGTCATTTTCATCCAGCGTACGCCGGGGAACCCTTGACGACGTGCTATTTCACGAGCAACAGGCTCTACAGTTTCGTACCAACCCAGTGTACGATCCAGCAGATTGGCATGTCCCCAAAGAGGTTGCCATGCCTGATGCCACCAGATCATTTCGAGATGGAATTTACCAAACCAGGAGTTATAAGTCAAACCTGTTTCCTGCGGAGGTACACTTCCAGCCGACTGGATAGCAAGCAGATACTGACTCAACAACACGCGACGTTCCAATTCTTTGGCACGCGGATCCGTGCAATGAGAGAAGTCAACGGCAGCACCATTCTTCCAGAAATCCGTCCAGTATGTAGCACTGGCGGCAGCAGTTTCGGTGAAAGCGGGCAATGCTTTGTCATCGGCATAGACAGCAGGTTCACTTTCGAATACGGTTCCCTGAAAATTCGGTGTAAACAGGCAGGAAAAGGCCAACATATCTTCTTCAGGAGTCAGTACGAAATAGTTCTTCGACTTCTCAGCCAGATTCGCCTTGCCTTCCCAACGGAGGGTTACGTAATAAGTTGTTTCGTCAAGTACACGCTTCAACAAAGCACTTTGAGCATCCTGGCGAACGATAGTTGTGGAATGTTTGTCGTTCGCATTCCAATTGCAGGCATCATCGGCATGTCCGCCTGTAGGATAAGGAAAACGCAAATTAACCCCCGCATGCGCACGACTGGTAACACAAGCAGAAATCATATCCTGGTTAGGATGGCAGACTGTCTGCACATCGAAAGCATTGCCATTCAACATGAAGTGGCTGGTGATTTCACCTTTCCACATATTCAGTGTCTGCTGAATCTCAGTAATATCAGAAGCTTTCACTCCCTCGCCCAGTTCGAGGCCTATAATGCCCAGATGCAGGCGATGCGGATTCACACGAAACCAATCGGAAGATTCTTTCTGACGGCCCGGTTCCTTGAACTGGCAGGCATAGAGTTCTTCGTGACCACGACCGAAGTCAAATGATTTCAGTGTTTCCTCATGCTTATATCCTTTAGGATTGGCAAATGAATGCCAACCCCACTGGCTCTGTGTGCCCAAGGGTACACCTTTACTATACATGGCCGGAAATGTCTGCAAACCGGTAGCATCTACCGTGAACGCAAATTCACCGTTGCCGACACTAAGCGAAGCCAACGAATCGAATGAGGATACTTGGGGATTGTTACGGGCCACCAATGCTTCACGGTCTATCGGAGCTTGTTTCTCCGAACCACAAGCCGTCAGCACGAAAGCGGCGAGAAGGGAATGAAATACTTTTTTCATGGTATTCTTTATAACAGATAGTTAGATTAATAGCTGGGACAAAAATAGCAGTTCCCGGTAAAGCAGGCGGTGCAGGGTTTGACGGAAATGATAAGGAAAATGATAATTTAGCGGCGATAGAATTTAAGATACTTCCGCGTAACAATTCTATCACCGCTAAATTATCATTTATCTGAAATCAAACATCAAATTCAATCTCAATCCCTCATCCCCCTTCTTGATACGGATTATTCCCGGTTGGCTCTGTGGTCCGTGCTGACTAATAGGTTTGAAGCAACGGATAGCAGGAATATCGAGCAGGAAGGAAACATCTCCGGCAGGGAAGTCGGGCATGGTGTTCAGGCCATCCTGACGTCCGCGAGGTTCTTCGGGGGTAAATACTCGCAGGAATATCCCGTCACTCGCCGCATAAACCGTAAATGGAGCGGTAGAACTTTGCAAAGTTGCCCAGTAAAGATTAGCATGATAGCCCTTGAACTCCGGATAAACCAGACGTTCGGTACTTTCACCGGTGATTGTATTATTATAATCTTTCTGCCAAACACCATAATTTGCCCCCGGAATACGATTCTTCCATACACGATATGGACCGCGTCCCATCCAACGCATACCGGAACACTCGGACTCAGGATAAGAGAAAGTAAGGCCAAGATTCAGCACTTCCGTGTCCGTGAAAGCATCGTCGAAGCCACCACCACCGGAAGCTCGGTTCAGCAACACAGCATCCATCGAAAGCAATCCGTCCGGCGTCAGACGCCAAACAATAGAGTCCGCCGCACCACGATAACGGGCACAAAGAACCGCATCTCCATTTTCCGTACGAGCAGACAGATCAGCCAACACCATCTTCATCCCAACAGCAACAGGACCATCTTTCAGCGGGATGATTCGTCCGTCAGCATTCCTCGTCACAGAAGTGATAGTGGCATCACTCTTTCGGAAAGAGACAGTGACGGCAGAAGAACGCAACGTAATCAGAGTATCTGTTTCCTCAACACGGCAATTACTTGCAGCCGCACTTTGCGAACCGGACGGATGAGCATCTGCCCTCTTCGGCTGTAACTCACCTTTCAGATAGTCTTTCGCGTAATGTATCGGGAATGTACGTGTACAGACACTCTCGCCATCTGCTCCATAAGCTTCAAGTTCCAGAATATCTCCGTTGAAGAAATTATCCGGCAGATTCATGCGTGCAAACCCCGTTTCTCCGGGAACCAATGACGGTAACTGCACCATTCCACTGTCCAGCACCTGACGCCATGCCCGTGCGCCTCCGTCAGCTACTGTCACAACTTCCCCTTCTCCATCACCATTCAGTGGTGACGTGCAATGAAGCACGCGCCAGCGCATGGAGCATGCACCCAGGTTTGTAAACAGATATCTGTTCGATACCCGGAAATCCCCACGGAACGAAGGAGTAATCATCAACGGTTCTATATGTATTGGCGACCAGACTTCACGAACTGAATAATAACTGCCCTCTTTTTCCCGGAAAGGCCCCAGAATACCATCCGGTGCATTATAATCTTCACTGTCCAGTGCCCCGCCGCGATCCGAACGACGCACTGCCTCATCACTATATGCCCACATGAAACCTCCGGCAAAGAGCGGATGAGCGGTGTAGCGTGCCCAGAAATCTTCCAGTCCGGCACCATGTCCCTGGTCGTACTGGCCGTGCATGAACTCGGCAGGCATAAAGACTTTATAGCCATTGGTGAAACGAGCCACTCCTGTGAGATAAGCGGGATAGTGATGGGTATCCAGTTCGTCAAAGTCCGCCCAGGGATGGATGACATGACGTTTCTGGGGATCGTATGTACGGAACAGGCTGTCGACGGCAGTATTCCATCCGCCTTCGTTGCCATTGCTCCACAACACGATACACGGATGGTTTACATCGCGCGTCAGCATTTCGCGAACAAGCCGGGTACCCGTCGGGGTATCGTAAGCATCCTGCCAGCCTGCCAGTTCATCAATATAAAGCAAGCCCAACGAGTCGCAGGCATCCAGGAAATGCTCATCAGGCGGATAATGGGAACGGACAGCGTTCATATTCATTTCTTTGATGAGCTTCACGTCCTGTATGCTAAGTTCTTTATTCGTGGTTCGTCCACCATCGGGATGGAAAGAGTGGCGGTTGATTCCCTTCATAACCAGCTTCGTACCGTTCAGGTAGAGCCCGTCGCGGGGACGGAAATCAATGGTGCGGAAACCGATGCGGGTATCCATGGAATGAATGACATTTCCCTCTTTACCGAGCAAAGAGACTGTAAGCCGGTAGAGTACAGGAGATTCAGGAGTCCATGGAGAAATACCGTCAAAATGAGCGGTCAACAGCTGAACGGGTTCTTTAGTAACCTTCACGGGGCGGTGTTCGGCATCCTTTGCAGATATCGGTGCCACTTCCATAGAGAGGCTTTCTTCTCCGGTAGCACCTTGCAGATGTACTTCAACTTTCAGTTCCCCATCCGCCTGCGCGTCCACAGCCAGACGTTCTATATGCGTTGCCGGTTTTGCTTCCAGCCATACCGGGCGGTATATTCCACCGAACAGCCACCAGTCCGCTTTACGTTCGGCGGCATTTACTGTACGGTTGTCGGAATGTTTCTTCACCCGTACTTCTATTTGGTTGGAACTTCCGTATTTCAGCAATTCCGTTACGTCATAAGAGAAGCGATAGAAACCGCCCTGATGCACCGGTCCCGCCGATTGCCCGTTGACTAAAACCTCGGTATCGGTCATTACACCGTCAAACCAGAGACGTATGTTCTGTCCCTGCCAGTTGCGGGGTACGCGGAAAGAACGTTTGTATGTGCCTTCTTCCATCGAAGGGTTCTTCACGCCCGGCTTTTTATACCAGCGGCCGTAGGTGTATTCGCCGAAGCCTTGCAATTCCCATTGCGAGGGAACTTCTATTTTACTCCAGCGTCCGCTGTTCCGGCCTTCGGAGACGCGGAATTGCCAGGTCACCGTGTTGCCCAGCCCGGTGCCGGAAAGATATTGGCGTTCTGTTTCCTGAGCTTGTACAACCCAAGTGGTCAATAAGAAAAGGAGGATTCCGAGAAAGTGCTTTCTGCTCATAGTATTTGGCTTTATTATTCGATTTTACAAAGAAAGACATTCTCAGGCAAACAGGAAATAAACAGAATGATTTTCTATCTGTACAAAATGACAGGAAGAGAACGACTAACCATTTAGACTCTTGTGCCCACCAATAAAAGATATAACTTAGTTTTTTCCCTACGTCCTTACTTCATCCACTTTAGCAGTACTTGAATTACTCTTATTGTAAAGTATAACCAAGTTATATGAGGGTATGTCACACTGATAAGTATAACCACTCTCGTTGAATGTTTTAGTAGTGGTATAATAATTCGTCTGTGCATGCAAATATGCCACATAGAATAAGATACAGATAGAAACAATTAAAGTTCTTATTAGCAAATTCATACGCACAGACGATTATTAATTAAATGACTTACTATTTAGGTTCTTGTGCCCACCAATAGTAAATGTAGCTTAACTCTTTTCCTTCAGCAGTAGGAGTGTACCAGATATTTTTCTTTATTTCAGTTTCAATCTTACGAAAAGTTGAGATGGGAATGGTGGTATAAGGAGTAGATTTATAGAATTCAAAATTCACCTCATCAACTGTCCCTGTTGTCGAATTTATATACATTATAATATCAAAATCATGCCCTTTTACTCTTTGCTTTTCACTTGTCGAAAATGCTTCATTTACAATGGAAAAACGTTTAGAGCGTGTCCAAGTATCGTTTTCAAGCAATTCAACGCCTTCATCAGTCTGTGCGAAAGTTTCGCCTGTATTCTTGTAAACCGGATAAATATTATTCCATGTGTTACTTTTATTATAAAGAGCAATAAAGCCAGAAACTCGCACATCACACTGATAAGTGTAACCACTTTCGTAAAATGTCTTGGTAGTGGTATAATAATTCGTCTGTGCATGCAAATATGTTACACAAAACAGCATGCTAATAATAATAGTTTTCACCTAATTATCGTATATTTACAAGCGTTTCAAAGCACTTAATTTTTCCTACCACTGAAGCATCTCCCTCTTTAATTATCCTAATAGATAATTTAGTTGTTACAACTATACTTTTTGCATTCAACCACTTTTCTTTATTCTTTAGAGTAATGCCAAAACATTTTTCTTCATTTGGATTCATCCAACTCATAGAACGATATTTCTTTAAAGTATCTGCTTTTTCATCATATTCCCACATCAAAAACATCGCGTCATCAGAAAAAGGACTTTGCGGGCTTTCCCTAATGTAAATAATACTACCATCAAACTCATTCGTGCCAATACGACCATTAAATAGTCCAAATGATTTGCTGCTACTTTCGTTTTTTACTTTTATAAGTAAAAACTGTTTCTCTTTTAAATAAGACACATCCACCTTTAATTCATTTTGAGATAAACACAAAGTAGAAAATGTGAACGAAATTAATATGCAAATAATATATTTCATAATCTATAATTTATTTATATTCTTCTATTGCTATTTTATATTTTTGTTGATGTAACCACAACCCATACTCTCTTTCAATGCTATATGAATCCGTAACATTTTTAACTGTTTCAATTTCATTTGTATAGGCATTAATATCATTTAAATAATACTCCGGAGGCAAAGTAGTAGCAACCATAAGTTCTGTATATTTAATATATTCATCCAAACTCGTTCCACTAGAGTGTGAGGAGTTGTATTCTTCTATATGTAATGCTCTTAAATAATTCATCAAATTATCAGGAGGAGTATCAAAATATCTTATACTATTTAAATTTTGCAACTTAGAATCCCAATCTGTTTCACTATTTACATCGTTGCGTATATGATAGATTTCATGATAGATGTTAGAGCAAATACTATTATCATCCCAAAACATGTGTTTTTCATATTCTGATTTCATTTATTTTGTCGGAACAAAGGTAGAACATTATTTACAGACAAATATGCCCTTACAAAATTGAGACGCAAGCATCAAATTCGCAACTAACTATATAGCAACCAATTAGTATTTTATAGACAGGAATAAATACTCTTTTTATAATAATTATTACTCTAAATTCTATAGTTCAGCATCACTTTTGTAAAACCATAAGAAAACACAACTCTCATTAGCATACAGCTATTCGGTTGTTTTTTCACTTGCAAGCTACACTAAATGCAGATACTTTGCATTACGGAAAAGTAATGAATTTGCTCACCACAGATTAACACAGATTCTCACAGAGTTTAATTAATTAAAAATCAGAGAAATAAAATTCTGTGGAAATCTGTGTTAATCTGTGGTGAATTGATTCATAACCCGTACAAAAATGCACAAAACATAACCAATAGAAATTTAACTCATATTCTGGATATTAGCTATATACATCGGACGCACAGCATCTATATATCGAACATGTCGCATCTATATATCGGACATGCAGTATCTATATATCCAATACCACCGATATATAGATGCTAAAAGAGCGGGATGAAAGAAAAGTGTTCAGCCTTTCTAATACAGATGTCCCTATATCCTCGAAAAACAGTTCTCCAAATGCCACACTTAAACGTATGAAATGCCACATCTGAGTGCCTTAAATACCACACTTGAAGAAGTGCGAAGTATGGCATTCCGGACGTTTAAGTGTGGCATTCTGGTTACTGAGATATGGCATTCCGGTTACTTATATATCAAAGCCCCCTTAAATAAAAGTTGATGTGATTTACTCTCACTACTCTCACTTTTGAAATAAGCAGTTGATAAACAAAATATTAAGTGTGAGTGAGAGTAAATTTTGGGCGTGGGGGTAAGTTCCCTACCCTCACGCTCAAAATTTTATTCCTACAGATTAACTTGCTATAACACAATAAGATATTCCGCATTTGGCGTAGATGCCGTATAGGCCCGTAATCCGGTATTTTTAGCTTTTTCCCCCGCATAAACGGCGGTATGTAGCCCTTTCCAAGGATTATTCTCCTAATAAATGTATCGTTTCTGTAGAGTTCATGGGGGAGGGAGGCTATCCGCGTAATCCCTATTCATCCTGTCAACCACGAGGTTCATGCAGTGTAAGAAAACCGAAAAATCTGCAGTTTCTCCTTTTACAGGAAGTTAGGAGTTTGCTGACAAGAAGTTAACTTCCTGTCGACAAACTCCCAACTTCTTGTCGACAAGAAATTGGAAGTTTGTAACATATTGATAATCAGCAATGAATTTCCTTGTGTAAAAAGAGTATTCGTGTGCATATATTACTCACTTTTACATGAATCGGACTTGCCTGAAATTACATTGCTTGTTGTAGATAAGAACAAGCAATGTAATCATTCATTGCATTGCTTATTCTGGATCATAACACCGCTTGTTTTCAGATGTTATTCAATAAGTATTTTTTCTTCCTGCAGTCTTTCAGTTTTTTCCAAACGCCTTGTTCATCGGCATTTCAGCTGAAAGATACCTGAAACTACTATAAGGCGGGAAGTTTCAGCCGTAACGTCGATGAACAGGGGATTCCGTGAGGCCTGAAAGAACGGAAAGAGCTTTTTACGGAAAAATAGTGGATGCAGAGTGATAGTTCATAACAGGTACAGAAATGAGTCAAATGGTCAAGTAATGCTATCTTAATTCTCCTCCAACTGGAGGAGGGGAATTGAGATACTCTATTTACTTAATATTGGAATTATCATTTAGCTCATAACCGAAAAGAAATACCAAAAACTATCCGATATATATCGCTGGAAAAACAACTATACTTCGCTAAAAAGAGAGGATACACGGGAGTTAAGCTGCCGAACCGGCACTTTTATCTCTTTCCTTTACGACTGTTAGGGAAAAATGTAGTATCTATTTATTCTTTCCACCGTGGTGGAAAGAATAAACCTTTGCAGAAAAATACGCTAATCTTCCGCAGAAAGGAACTTAGGAGATGCCGGTCTCCGTTTTATCTTCTTACGTATCCACAGGTAATATCCGGTCAGCGGAAGACTTGCGCCTATCAATGCTGCAACGAAAGTCAGTATCCGCGTCAGCATACCGCCCCAACTGCCCACATGCACAGAGTAAATCCAGCCACGGATTTTACCGGAGTTATCCAAGTCCTTATAGAGAGTAGTTTCGGTAATCTCGCCATTACGGGGATTGAACTTATAACGGTCTGTTCCCCGTTGGTTACCGAAACGGGGGACAGCAACACTGGCAGAACCGTCGGAAACACTAATCTGCTTGTAGTCTGGATTTGCCTCGGCCAACTGTTCATATACCTGTTGCCAATTAGTATAAGGAGAATACCTGTGTGCGCCACGGCCTTCCCTACCCTCCGGTTTACCGTCCCGCTTACCGCCTTTGGCGGTCGCATTGGCTGCCGCGTTGCCGTGTCCCATACTGGGCTGCACTTCCACGCCAAAGGTTTTATAAAATCCTGTCCTGTACCACTGGAAAGACCACGTCAATCCTGTAAGAGCCATAGCCAGCAAGAATACAAGTGCATACATTCCGCCCGCTACATGCAAGTCGTACCAAAAGCGACGCCAACCTTTATTCGCTACAATCTTCAGACTGTTCTTCAATGCCTTGCGCGTACGCGGCCACCAGACGACTACACCTGATATCAGTACAAACACGAACATCAACGTACTGGTGCCGACAATCATCTTCCCCCAGAAGATGCCGCCATCCTGCTTCATGCTGTCCAGCAACCAACGGTGCATCCGGAACATAAAGTTGAAAAAGGGCGCCCGTTCATACTTCCCCGTAATCTCACCCGTATACTGATCCACATACATAGATGCACGACGAGGTTTGGAAAGCGTGACTTGGTAAGCCCGTTCAGGATCAGACGAAATATTAACGCCGGTCACTGACACGCTATCGGGCAAGGTTGCCGCCACTTTAGTCATCAATTGCTCCATGGGTAGCGGAGCAGCCTCAACCTTTTTCACAAAGTAGAGCTCACGATGGCAAAGTTCCATCACCTCTTTCTCGAATACCAGTGCTGCACCCGAAAAGCAGATCAACGTAATCAGTATCCCGAAAGGAACGGAAAGCCACAAGTGTATATTACGGAATATCTTTCTCATTATGTCAATTTATGAAGTTCGTAAAAAAGAGCCTGGCCGGCACATACCAGCAGGCTCTTTATCCCTAATTATAATCAATGAATGGTTTTGCACTTATTTAGTAGGTGTCAACCGACCCACACCGCTGATCTGAGTAGCTTCAATGGTAACTCCCTTCGTTGCAGTGGCGCTCGACGGATTGATCTTGTAGATGGCAGGATAACCCTCGGTTGTCGTTACAGTCAGATAAACATTGCCATTTTCGGTATAAGGCGCGTTGCCGAAACCGGAAATCAAATTAGTCTCAGGCAAGCCGGTTACATAAGTCAGCTTCTTGTCGCCTGCCTTGAAGATGGCCAGTTGATTCGCAGTAAAATCTTCTTCAGTCAAAGGACGGTCATACATCAACATCAGGAAGTAGTCACCCGTAATGTGCCAGCAACGGAGGAAAGATTTTCCGCCACTTTGAGCTTCCAGATCACAATAGTAATCATCAAAGTCTTCCGTGCCGTTAGGAATACGTACTACACCGGCAGGCAAAGTGGTCTGTTGGCGCACATCATCCATCGTCTTTGCAAAACTGGGAGAGAAAACGTAGATATCACCGTTGTCTGCTTCCCAGATTGTCTGGTAATACTGAGATTTATTGCGTCCGCAAGCATAGCTGATTTTATCTGTACTGATCAGTTTCTTGCTGGTAAGAGTCTCATCATCGAAGATAGCTACCCAACATTCATTCGGATATTGCGTCCATTGCAACTCTCCTTTTTTATAGCTGCTACTGTTTGAGCCACCGTCTTCCTTTTTTATCAGGTCTTGATTACCCGGTAACACCCATTCGCCATTATTATACGCTGCGCCATACTGGCTCAGCCCCATCGGAACAGCTGCGCTATAAATCTTGTTGCCGTGTTGCAAAATACCAGCCAGCGTCACAAACTCACCATTTCCCAGGAAATTCTCTGAGAGATAGGCCTTATTTTGAGTATCATTGGTCTTATAAGTTTCGGCCTCTACATCCAGATAAGAAAGCAGGAATGTTTTAGGTAAGTAACCGTTATCATCAGCATACCCCGTATATCCGTCACCTGTAGAAGAAGTGATGATATATCCCTCGTAAATACCATAGCTGGTGAACCGCTTCACTGCATACTCGCCCGACCGTGCCACCATTTCATAATTTGAGTTCATGACGAATGAACGGGTAGTACCGGCATTACCTTGATTATAGGTCAAACCATACAGATATTGATCTTTATAAAATATCCACTGTGACGCACCGTCATTCACAAGGCCATTGTTTATGGCGGAAACCGTTCCTTTATCCAATGTTTCGGAAGTCAGCAGAACGTTCGTAGTATTTCCCGAAGCTGTCACTGAGGATGCTATCACATACTCACCTCTACCTTCGGTGCCACCACCAAGGCTCGGCTCATTGTCAGTACATGCTGTCAGCGCCAGTCCGGTTATTGCTGTTGCAAAAAATCCAGTCAAAAAGTTATTCTTCTTCATCTTACTTTTACCTTTAATTTTAATCTAAACTATATAATCTATGAATCTTTAATTACCAAAATACACACGCACTTTCCCGTAGAATGCCCGCCCGGGCTTCTGAAGACTGAAGTTGTCATACAGTTTCTCGTTCGTAAAGTTGCGGCATTCAAACGACAAATTATACCGTCCGTTGCGTAGACTATAAGAAAGCGCCAGATTGTGCGAGAACTGATTAGGCACCACATAATCGTTCTTATTCGATCCGATATTAGATGAATAATAAGTAAAACTATGCAGATACTGGTTGTCATAGGAAACCGTCAGCGTATTACCTTTCTTCCAAAGGTTGCGCCAATAGAACGTCACATCCGAATCGGCAAACATATACGGCAGATTGGGCATACGCTCTTTATAGGCAAGATTGGCCGCACTGCTGGAGATCGAGGTCTTCATGTTGTCACGCACGTTCATCTGCGTAAAGTTTCCTCCAACACTCAGCCATCTTCCGAAACCATATCGGGCGGAAACATTAAAGCCTTTCGTCAACACCTTACCATAATTTATATAGGTAGCAGCTGATTTACCTCCACTCAGGTCGGCAATGTTACGCTGAATATAGTCTTTTGTATTACGGTATATCAGGCCTCCTTCCACATATACGGAGTGTTTCCCGAATGTCCGGGTATAGCTGAGGTTAAGGTTCAGGTTGTCGCTATTCTCAGGCTTGATGCCGATATCTCCCATTTCCAGGTCTTCATCACCGAACATTTCTTCAATAGTAGGCAGTCGATAGGCTTTCTCATAGGACAATTTGGCCTGAAGGCCGGGTAATATGAAATAGGTTCCGGCTGCACCATAACCCATGGAACTCACATCGCGAGTAGTGCGCACATACTCACTCTGATTACTGGAGGTAGCCATCGGCCCTCCTACAAACTGGTGGTAATATTTGCCGAATACGGAGAAGTTCCAGTTTTCAGACGGCATCAGGCGATAGGACAGGCCGGAAATATTCTTGCGTGTTTCCTTGGCGATAGCCTCTTTTTGCTCTTCCTTGGCAAGCAGCGAGGTGTTGGAACGGTGGAAAGCATTCAATACATGATTGAAAGTCAGCATCTGTGCCCTATTGATGCGGTAGTTCACAGTCAGCGTACCATTCCAGTTGTTATTGTCCGCCCGTGAATATTGATAAGACTGCTCACCGGGAGAGTTCATCAGCGCCTTCTGCCCATACCAATTGTACTTGTATGAGGCAGTATCCACATTAGTGGTTTCATTCTTATTATAATTGACGGTCAGTGCCACATCCAGACCTTTAGTGAGCAGATCACGCTTGCTATATTCCAATGAAGGCATCAGTGAATGACCTTTACGATGCTTCTGACCGTATACGATTTCCTGACGGACACCGGTCTGTATATCCTTATACATGTGCGAATAGGTGAAACCCAGCAACAGACGATCCGCCCATTCCTTATCTACAAAACCAATCTTTCCGATAATGGCTTCGTTATGGTACGTATCGTTGAAGCGCTTTACACGTACCTTCTTATCCCTGTCAATTCTGCCGGTTTCGAAATCTTCTACCGGCGCCTCTACATGATAGTCGTTATCCGAATAATTCTGGAAAGCATTGATTTCATAAGTAAAACCATTCTTAAAGGTTTGTCCGAAGTTGACGTATGATTTATGTGTATTAAATGAGCCATAAGAATAGGAGGCATCCAGAAACCAGCGGCGACGTTTCTTGTTAGTTACAATATTGATGACCCCACCGATAGCATCGGTACCGAATCCCACAGGTACCACTCCTTTATAGACCTCAATCCGGTCGGCAAAGTTCACAGGAATATTGTTCAGTCCGAAAGAATTTCCTACGCCTTCCTGCGGTACACCGTCAATGAATACTTTGACGTGCTTTCCACTGAATCCATCCAGCATGAGTTGCATATCCGAACCCACACCACCCGATTCACGAAGTTTCATACCCGGTGCCTTGGTTAAAGCATCACTCAGATTCTTAGTAGTGTTCTGTAACTCTTTCGTATCGACAGCCACTGCATTAAAGGCTGATCTCTTCAAACGAGTCACCCCTGTAGAAACAATGGTCACTTCGTCCAACTGCTGTGTCTCGGGAGTAATCGTGAGGTTCTGTTTCACCCGCTCCCCTGCAATCAGCTTCACTTGTTTCTCCACTGTCTTATAGCCGATGGCAGACACAATCAATGTATAGTTACCGGCGGGTGCTTTTATATGGTAAATACCTTCCTGATTGGTAGTTCCACCATAACTGGTACCCTTCAGGTAGACAGTCGCAAAATCAACGATTTCCTTCTCAGTAGACAGTATCTTACCGGAGATCATTGCTTTGTCTTGTGAAAAGACAGATAATGAGGAAATTAACAAGACAACGAGAACGGAGAGTTTTATTATATTTGCTTTCAATTTACAAAGAGTTTTATACGATTAATAAATCGCTGCAAAGGTCTTTATAAAAGGGAGGCAAAACAATCGCTATATGCAGGTAAATTTCTAATCGGAGTATTAGATAGGAGTATACGCCGCAATCGCTATTAATAGGTATATTGCATTAACACAAAAGGATTTCAGCATAGTTCTTTACAAAAAAAGAGGCGGCATACTCATGATGAGCATCCACCTCTTCATCCACTAACTAACCTTATTACCCCTATTTATTTTTCTTTCCAAATCTTATTCCAACTATTCTCCCATGTTCCCCGGTCTTTCTTATCTACAAAAGGTTGTTCTTTCGCCGGATAAACCAAACCATCAGAAGTAAAGTCAGCACGGATAAATCCGATTTTCTCCCGGAAATGAGATTGGCTGTCATTGCCGAAATAGCTGCACCACCAATTACCTTCTTTATCTTTAAAGAATCCGGTGCCACCACCGCAAGGTATCGATTCATGGCGTTTTTGATAGGGTCCGTAAACATTATCAGAAATTGCCAAACAAGTAGAATATCTTCCTTCATAATTGTCAGCCGCTCCCAGGTAGTATTTCCCATTCCGCTTGAACAATACCGCGCCCTCATGTCCCAGATCATTCATACCACGACCTACACACTTCTTAGCATGATGGTCCGGATTATGATCCGGTTTACTTAGGACAACCCTACGAAAAGGTTCAGCCAGGCCACTCATATCATCTTTCAACAGAGCAATCTCAGTTGCCTGCCCGTATGTGAAATAGACTTTACCATCCTCATCCTCGAATAAAGTGGCGTCAATTCCCTCAACAATGGGACGATCAATAGTAAAAGCGTTTACGTAAGGCCCTTCCGGCTTTCCTGTACTACTTTTCAATATTCCAATCCCATCCGGGCACATGCTGAAACAGATGAAATAATTGCCTTTGATGTAATGAATTTCAGGTGCCCAAACAGCACGAACTGCACGTTTCGGGTGCTTACGCCATGCTTTCACCCAATCGTCCGCTTCCTTATCAATATCCCAAACCAGACCTAAATACTCCCAATTATGCAAATCCGCAGATTTCCACAGTTCTATACCCTCAGCCCAAGCCCAAATATTATCACCGGAGGAACCTGTAAGATAGTAATTTCCATCGCCACCCAAAGTTACAACTCCATCACGCAAATGTAGTTCCCACGCAGGCTTAATGGGAGGTACCAATCCTTTTTCCACAGCTGAACCCGTACACATCCGGAGATTTCCTTCCTGATATTCCGGACGGGGATGATTGCCATAGTATACAACTCCTTCAGTACCACTTCTCCAGCCTCCACGACCATCTCCCTCTACAGGCATTCCCGGTCCGCTAACGCCAGAGAACTGTTTAGCCCACTCTATTTGTTCTTGCGGTGCAATATATATATCTTCCTGAGCAAATGCCCAACAGGAAAACAAACAATTTACCACAAGAAGGAGACTCCTTCCAAAGCTTGAATTAAAAGAAAACATTCTCTGATTCACTCTCATGTTTTTCTATATATAAAATTAATCTACTTTTACACAACGCACGGAGAAGGCATTGGCACGGCTATTCTTCCCTGCCGTATCTACCTTATCCTTGCCCACGTTCATGTAACTTGCATCTGCCCCATTGGATGCGGAGGCTGTACTTTGCCAATAGTAACCGGATTTCTCCGCATCCTGAAGTTTCCCTGTTTTACGATTACGTAAGCCACCAAGCGGATACCACAACTCCTGTCCATTATAATTTAAAGAGTAACCTAAATTCTCCGCATCCCAATTAAAGGTAGAGAGAAAAACACTCGCCTCAATGCCGGATGTAGAAGAAGATGAATTCAACCATGTATCACGTGGTGCAACCATATAACCTTCAGGACAAGGATCGTATACAGATTTCTGAATAGAAGCAACTGACGGATAATCATATCCTTCGGGATTTCCCCAGAGAGCATTATCACCCCAATAGAGCCAGTCATATGAATAATAGTAAGGTGGGGCGGAAACATTGCTCTTGGAACGTGAATACTTAATATACGTAGCCGGATTCCGGACAGAATAGGCCACCGTACCTCTTTCTTCACTACCACTTTCTATTTTCAGGCTAACTACCCCACTCTGGTCATACATCTCAGCTTCAGTATTCTTTCCTATTTCACTGGTTGTTACAAACGGGTCCTTACGCCCCCATTGATAAAGTAACCCTATGGCTCCCGCATCACCCGGAGTAGCAGAAACAGCACCCAGATTACGATCCATAACTGTATAACTATTGCCTTTGCTATTTACTCCGAAAGGCTGATCTGCAACATCAGTAACCCAAATATGATAAGACCAGAGAATAGTAGCATCTTCTGCATCAGCATCTTCCATGTCATAAATAGCGACAACCGCATTACCCGGTTGCCCATTCAAAGTAGCTGTAAAAGATTTACGGTCGGAAGATAATGACACATTGCTTATAAAATCGGTAGAAACATCATTCCAAAGTAATTTGGCAGAACGAGCTAATCGGCTATCGTCCGAAGCATGATTCTCGTAAGTGTACTTCAGACTGGTAGTATAGTAAGGAGTACAATCAACAGTTACTGAAGTTGTACCGGGAGCCACTATGATTGAATTGGCCTTACCATAATAATTGGTCACCGATACCCATTCAATGCTCTCTAAAGCAACAGAAAGTACTTTACCGCGTTCAATGCTCTTTCCATTCAAGTCTACAGAGCAAGTCCCCATTCCTTTAGGAGAAACAAGTGTTATATCCAACGTACTGCTCAATGCCATCGGCGGAAGGGCAAGATACAGTTCCTGACCTTCGGATATGTTTATATCGCCTTTCAACATAAGTGTTTTAGATGTATTCTCCAGGAAAGTAACCTGTCCCGTCGTTGCATCTACACGTACATCTCCCGCAAGCATATCGTTCTTGGACTCAAAAGTAACGGAGGTAAGAGAAGCAAAATCTTCATTAGCCGGAACTATCAGTTTCAATCCTCCACAGGCTGCATTCATTTTCATATTATTCAAACCATCATTATCCGTCAGGCAATAAAGCGGACAAGCGGACTGGTCTATCGCACCTTGTGTATAAGTCTGAACCGTCGGTAAAGAATAATCCAGATTATTACCCGAAAGTTGGGCATTAGCAGGATAATAAATCAGATATTGATTGGCAACAGGAACATCGTACATACTAACGCATGCATTCGACAATACAGAGTATTCCGTTCCATTGATGCCTATTTTTTCTCCGGTCTGGATTTCTACCTTCAATTCATCTTCCTGATTAAGGGTTAAAGTAAACGAATTGGGCTGTTCATAAATTAATTGTTCGGTATCGTCACAACTAACCATAATTACCACTAATGCAGCAACGAGATATTTTATCAGTGTTTTCATACTGTTCCTTCTCCTTATGTTTAAGAGTTAATTATTAAGTTTAGCATCAAGTGTAAAGATATAGTTTTCGATATTCGTATAACCGTTGTTTGCTATCTTTGCAGCATCAGAGGGGTCATTCTTATCCAAGCCATATTTGTCTTCAAATTCATCAGGCATACCGTCATTGTCGCTATCCAAAGGTTTCTCCCCGTTTTGAATAGTACCTACACCTCCCAATGAAAACTGCTGTACATCTTGTTCATTCTGAATAATCGTTCCCTTTTTACCCAGTGAAGTCAGCTCATCAATCAGATATTGGTCCACTTCGTCACGAACCGGAAGACTGGCACCTACATTCTTTACAATCCAGTTATAGGCTTCTGTTGCAGATGTTTGCTGGCTAATAGCAGGATGTTTATCCGAAGGCGCACTCAGGAAAGTAGGTTCCCCTTTGCAATATTCGGCCCAGTTGGCTTGCGTCAGTTCAAAACCATTGAGCGAACCATCCTTATCATTATCATAATAATTTCCTTTATAATAAGCTCTAAAGTCGGCATTACCTCCCAGAAACGGCGGAGTAGGACTCATCGGAACTTTTTCCACCTTAATAGAGTTATCTTCTTGTCTTACATTCTGCCAGTTGTCCACAGGCCCTACAATGAAGTAGTTATCCTCAATAGTTGTTTCCGACTGACCGGACGAATCACCGCCCATATTATAAGCGGCACCACTTCCCCAGTTATAAACCACATTGTTTACAAACTGATTCAGACCTTTCACTTTCGGATTACGTGTTTTATTATCAGTATAAAGATTACGGAAAAGGGTAATGCCTGATTCTGTATCTGTTTGAATCAAACCACCGCAAGAATGATTTTGTAATCCCTGACCAAGAATTGAATTCTGAATGGTAATATTGCGTGGAAGTGTTCCTTTACTATCCCAGTTGATGGAGAAGTTTTCATCACGTCCCCAAGTAACAGATAAATGATCGAAAATCATATTTTCACCATTTGCTATTCCGGCAGCGTCTTTTCCATCAGGCCCATTCGTTCCCATACGGATACGCAAGTGACGACAAATCAGATTACTGGCTCCAGTAAACGAAACGCGGTTACCATAAAGGACTACACCATCTCCAGGAGCTGTTTGAGCTGCAATAGTCAGATTCTTGGAAAATACAAGTGCCTCTTTCAGGTTGATAATACCTGCAACATCGAATACAATTATCCGGTCGGGTTTACTTACTGCAGCACGCAATGAGCCTTCTTCTCCGTTGTCTTCCAAAGTAGTAACATGGTAAACGTCACCACCACGACCTCCTGTTGCCCCGGCTCCATAACCTTCAGCACCGGGAAAGGCCAAAACTTTACCATAATCAGGGAAAGGACCGTCGCTGCCTTTCTTTATAATAACTTCAATATCATTATCACTGCAACTCATTCCTAATGTTGCAATAAGGAGTAAAACCCCGGCATTCTTAAAGAAATTAAATAGAGTAGTTTTCATTTTTAGGTTGATTTATACAGGTAAACATTTTGTTGTTCGTTAAAAGCAATAAAGATTGCTGCCTCTGTCCGGAAGGACAAAAGCCAATCTTTTAATAGTTGAAATAAATTACGAGAAAGATTGAAAAGATATAGCCTTAAATTCGTAAAGTCGATTACCTATTGCAGGATAAACACCTCTGCGAATTTAAGGCTATAGACATTAAAAGTATGTCAAAGAGTGGTTATTCACCGCTTTGTAAGTAGCCTGGATGTTGTGTCAGGTTAGGATTGTCAATCATCGGATGTCCGGAAGACTTAGCAGCAAAAGGTAATAATTCACATTTGTTTTTCTCAAAACCATAATACAAGCCGTCACTACCGTCTGCAGCCTCAATCCAGTTCGGATAAGTACCACCATTTTCCGCAGAACCGGTCGGTTTCGTATAGATAATATTACCTATCTGCAAAGCATTATAACCATTGGTAAATCCTACTGCCTTACGTGCGTTACCATTATAAGTACTTGTATAGGCTTCGAACATATTGACGGGATACCATTTATCTCCATCGGCCATAGTTATACCATGTGCTTTCACAATGTCTGCCAATGTTTCCTGGAAAGCATCATACTCAGCAGAATTAGTAGGCACAGCTTTAACCAAAGCTATTTCATTAGCATCTGTCAGATCAATATAATCTAAGGCCAGGAATTTATCACCATAAGCCTGAGCATCTACCTGAAACTTATACAAACGATATACCGGCACATCCGCATACTCATTTCTGCGATCAGAAAGATCTTTCATCGCCTGTTTACAAGTAGCCAACTCATCAGCCAGCCTGTTCATACGAGTTAAATCGCTACGTAATGTAAACTCACCAGCAAATTCCCACTTACGTTCCTGAACAATAGCGTCCTCAAATTCCTGTTGTCCAGTAGGTATTTCCATAGAGCCAATACCGGCACGTTCGCGAACTTCTTTCAAAGCATCTTTAGCGGCTTGAGTCGGTCCATTATTCAAATAGTTCTGAGTTTCAGCATACATAAGCAATACATCTGCATAGCGCATAACAGGAATATTCAAGTTACGTTGTGATGCTCCTGCCGGTTCTACACACCATGAAATACGGAACTTACCCGGCATGATACAAGAGTAAGTAGTACCGACATCTACCCATGTGTCGCCAGCGGCACCTTTATTCAGAAAATAAACACTATAAGATGTACAAGAAACATCACGGCGGGTATCGTTCTCATCAAATGACAAATAGTAGGTAGGCAACATGAACTGCATGGCCTTACGCGAACCATACGTACCACCTCTTGAACCCGGATGTGCATATACACCAAAATTAGAGTTAGTGGTAGTACCATATTGGGCAAGTTCCCAAATCATTTCACCACTGGTTGCGGAGAAATTACGTTGACAATAATTATACCATAGGTACTGAAAACCAGTCATATTATTTTGTGCTTTAACCAGAGAGTGTTCGCTACGATTGATAATTGCCTTACATGCATCATCAGCAATCTGATAAAACTCCTTTACCTTAGCATCATCACTACGCCGAGCCATCTGGAGAGTACTCGGATCATTGGTTTCGAAATTCCAACGCAATGAATATCCTCCTGCATAAAGAGCTACGCGAGCCAACAATGCATAAGCACCTTGTTTGGATAAACGTTCAGGAGTACCATAACCACTTTCGCTGTACCAAGGCAAGTATTCTACTGCCTGCTGAAGGTCAGCTACAATTTTATCGTAGATTCCATCCCGAGGTGAACGTTTAGGATAAAAGGTGTTTTCATCCGACGGATCCATCTCTTCCAAGGGTTGAAATATGGAAGGTACATCACCATATATACGGATAAGATTATGATAACAAAACGCACGAATAGCAAGCAATTCACCCATTAAAGCATTGCGTTTGCTCGTTTCCGGCATATTACTCAGTTGACTGATACCGATATTTGTAGATTCGATGATACGATATTGTTCCTTAAAAATAGTAGTGACCGTAGCCGGCATGGTCGGATCATACTTATAGTTACAAATCATATATTTCGAGTTATTTGTAGTACCATCTTCACTGGCATGCATCACTGTTTCTCCCATGCCCAATTGGTAAAACATTTCTGAGTGAATCAAGCCACGATAGCAACCTTGTACAAACATGTCAGCTTTATACTCGTTTTCAAAAACGAAGTCTGAATCTTCTGCCGTTAAATCTGGCATTTCAAGCCAGTCCTGGCAAGAAGATATTCCGAAAGAGAAAGATACTATGGCCAAAGCAATAAATGTCTTTTGTATGCCAGCCAATATGATTGATATTTTTTTCATGATAAATCTTTATTTAGAATGTTAAGTTAAGACCAACAACATAACTTCTTGAACGAGGATAAGTAGAACTATCATAGCCCGGTGTACAAACCACGTTATCATTAGCTGACGATACTTCAGGGTCATAACCCGAATAACCGGTAATAGTAGCCAGATTGTTAGCGGTAAAATAGACGCGTGCATTAGATATCATTATCTTTTGCAACCACTTCTTAGGGAATGTATAGCCCAATGTCAGCTGTGCAATACGCAAATAAGAACCATCCTCTACATAATAAGAAGAAGGATAAGTAATATAACTTGAGTTGGTTGTATTCAAACTCCATTTACGCAGTGATTCATTAGGATTCAACTCTTTAAGACGTGCCAGCGTAGTGGCTTTCTTTCCTGTTGCAGGATCAACCAAACGATAATAATTATTGCCAAATTCAGCCGGAACATTCTGATAGAGAGCATAAGGACTCATACTGTGCTTTGTTGCATTATACACATCATTTCCAATAGAGAATTTCATGAATACACTCAAGTCAAAACCATAGAAAGAGAAAGTATTGTTGAAACCTCCAATGCAATCAGGAGTACCGTTACCTATTTTCACATATTGTCTCGTAAACTGATCGCCAGCTTCATTGTCAGCTGCAAACTTTATATCACCAGGCTGGGGTGTTCCATCAAAAGGTTTCACAACACCATCACGCAAAATGAAAGAACCATCTTCTCCCTGAGTAAAATCATCAGTAGTATAAATGCCGTCATATACGTATCCATACATATCACCCAATGCTTCACCTACCACAGCATAATAGGTTAACGTACCCGAACGGTTACTACCAGCTGCGAACGTCTTATGATCTTCTACTCCTTCTAGAGCCAAAACTTTAGAACTGTTGAAAGCAAGATTCAGGTCAGTAGTCCAACGGAAGTTCTTCGTGTTGATGTTCACCGTATTAAGAGTGATTTCCCATCCACGGTTACGCATTTCACCAACATTCTGATACTGACTTGAGTAACCCGTTGAAGACGGAATAACACAATTCATCAACAAGTCACTGATTTGGTTATTATACCATTCAGCAGTCAAATTCACGCGACTGTTAAACAACGATATATCCAGACCAATATTCGTTGCATGTAAAGTCTCCCATTTCAAATCCTTATTACCCAATGTAGTACCTACAACATAAGCTGAATTATTCTCATTATTACCCATAGGGTAAGTGGTTTGTGAATAGTTAGTGGTATATTTACTACTACCAATAGCATTATTACCAGTCACACCATAACCAACACGAAGCTTTAAACTATTAACTACATTCATCAATTTACTGTTCTTCCAGAAATTTTCTTCTGAAATACGCCATGCACCAGATACGGAAGGGAATACTCCCCACTTGTTTCCTTTGGCAAAATTAGTTGCTCCATCACCGCGAACTGTAGCTGTTAATAAATAACGTTCGTCAAATGTATAATTAAAACGTGCAAAAGCCGAAACAATACCACTGTTTTTATGGCTCGTTGATTGTTCCTTAACTGTTGCATCAGTAATATTATCCAGTCCATGATTTGGATAAGGGAACTTGATAAGTGTCATCTTATCACTCTCACTTTCTGAATAAGTAACTTCATGACCCATAAGAACATTTACCTTGTGTTTCTTGGCAAAAGTCTGGCTGTAATTCAAGGTATTGGTTACTTGCCATTTATATGACTCTGAATTACTGATACTACCGTTTATACCAGTATTACTGGGATCCATTATATAAGAAGTAGAATTCTCATCGGCAAAAGAAGTAGATTTACTATGCGACCATGTATAACTACCTGCTGTTCTCCAAGTAAAATGTTTCAGGAAGTCAAATTCCAGACCTGCATTTACCGTATATAATTTGGAACGTTTATTCGAAGTAGAAGCATCATTCTGTACAATCGGATTGGCAGTATCAAAAGAAGCATCAAGTCCCGAGAAGTCCGGATAAGTCTGCGTATAGAGCAAATCATCACGGGTAAACATGCTTCCTCCATTAATAGGCTGAAGAAGTACATTCTTCATTCCGGAATAAGCGCCACCACCATCTGTCGAATTGCCTGAAAACATTGTGTTAAGATCAAAACGAACCCCTTTATAAAGTTCCGTATTAACCTTCGCACGGATTGAATTCTTCTTTATACCATGATTAGCAAGCAAACCTTCCTGATCACTATAATTATAACTCAACATCACCTGGGTCTTTTCAGTTCCAGTAGAAACATTGACATTATGATTTTGTGTCAGGGCTGAACCTCCAAATACTTCATCTTGCCAGTCGATGCCATAAGCATCTCCATATTGGCTATTGATACGTCCATAAACTCCTGAATAAAAATCACTGGCATCAATACCTTTTCCATTATCAAATACATTACTCCACACTGCTGTTTTACCTTGCAGTTCTGCCATCTCATATTGATACTTCACAAAATCCTCAGCATTAGACATCATATCCAGTTTTTTGGAAAGTTTGTCAAAAGAGAAGTAAGTATTATAAGTTATCTGTGTCTTTCCTTTCTTACCGGACTTTGTCGTAATTAACACGATACCGTTAGAACCACGTGAACCATAGATAGCAGTGGCCGATGCATCTTTCAAAATATCAATGCTTTCAATATCATTCACATCAATATTGGTCAAAGCATCACTCATTTCAAAACCATCTACAATATAAAGAGGTTCCGTGCTCTGAGTAATAGAAGTACCACCACGGACAGTGATATTAATACCAGCACCAGGTGCACCACTTTTTGTGACGATGTTCACACCTGCCGCCTTACCCTGCAAAGCCTGAGCAGCTGTTATTGCCGGAACAGCTGCTAACTCACTGCTTGAAACAGAAGAGGTAGATCCCGTCAAATCTTTGCGCTTCACCTTTGCATAACCAATAGCAACAACTTCTTCCAACATCACACTGGATTCTTTTAATGTAATGTCAAAATGCGTTTTGTTACCGATTATCACCGTATGGTTGTCATAACCGATAAAAGAGACTATCAACTCCTTGGCAGAAGCTGGCACAGAGAGTTTAAAGTTACCATCCATATCAGTAATTGTACCGACAGAACTATTACCTTTCACCGTAACAGAAGCACCGATTACCACGTCAATTGCATCCCTGACGGTACCGGTAATCGTTTTGTTCTGAGCTAAAATGCTTAGAGGACAGCTTATTAATATGAGCATTAATAAGCACAGATTTTTGTGTAAGATTCTCATAGATTATTAATATAATTGATTAATAAATAAATTCAAGCCTAACAAATTACACCATGACCGTTATCGGACACAGAACTTGTGTCAGCAAAAATAGAAACTCTTACGTCTATATAAAATGCGAATTTTGACCGAAACACTTTTGCTTTTGATTTTATTCATGAAAAGAAAAGCACTTCAGAAGCTAAATCAACAGATTCACAAAGGATTAATAATGATTTTGATCTAAGACTAAACGTTTTGATTTTACAATAAGTCCTCTTCTTCTACATTGGTTTCACGCCCAAAAGATCTATATTCCAAGGGGGTAAATCCAGTACGTTTTTTGAAAAGAGAGAAGAAATGCTCAGTGGATTTATAATCAAGCATAAAAGATATTTCCTTGACAGACTGGGATGTACCTACTAACAACTGCTTTGCTTTACGGAGTTTCAATTCCTGAAAATATTTGGCAGGTGCATATCCCGTATAATCCTTAAAAACCTTGCGAAACCAGGAATAGCTAATATTCAGTTTCATAGCCAATTCTTCCGGATCAATATCTTTGAACACATTTTCATTCATAATGATTTTCGCTTGTTCAATCTTTTGATCAACATCACCGACCTCAAAAATCTTATTCTTAGAAATGGAAAGGATCATTCCTATCATATGCAACACAATACCAGAAAGATATTGTTGAGAAGAAATCTTATCAGCTTCAGCTATTTCCAATGCACGCGAGAAAAGAGTAACTAATTCTTCATTCAACCCCACCTCTAATACTTGATTATCTTTAGAAAGGAAACCACCTTTCAACATATCATCTATGACCGGTCCTTCAAAACCAATGTAGTATTCATTCCATCCTGTCTGCTGGTATGGGTGGTATGTGTGCCACTGTCCGGGAAACAGCACCATGAGCCTTCCCTTACAAACTTGCTTCTCAGGAGTGGTCTCAGAGGTAAATAATCCTCGACCTTTAGTTATGTAAACCAGCTGATACTCACGTAAAACACGTCCTTTTTGAGCATTGAAGAAGTAACCAGAAGGATGATCCTTCAAGGGATAGGGAGAATTCGGCTGGATAGACTGAAAGCCTACAGTATTTACCCACAGACCGAATTTCTGGTCCATGTCATTTACAATCAAGTACTTAAATTCAACCCCTAAATCATTATAGTTCTTAGTCATAATACGTGTTTTTACAGGATAGGATAGGTAAGGGCAAAAATAGAAATTATTTGCGAATAAAAAAATGTCCGCTCCGGGTTAATTCTAAAAATATACCGGAGCGGACTAATAAATACGAATAAAGAGAAAGAGTCTATTTCTTTACGACAATCTTATCATATTGTTGTTCGGCCTTGATTTCTGTATACTTAGGTGCATCTATCATCTCGATAAGTGCACGGAGTACAGGGCCTTCACCCATAGGATCGTTCTCCTGGGTAGGACGGTTGTAATAGTATGCCACAGAAGGCATAATGCCGGTTCCTACACAAATAGAAGTTACATCACCATCATCTGAGATTTTTTTCATCATACCCTTCAAACCTTGTTCAGCCACATAGATAAAGTCCGGATGCAACCAACCCTCCTTCACACCACGGGCAATACCGAACACAAACATAGCGGTACCAGTGATTTCTTCATAAGAATCTTCCTTATCCAGCAATTGATGCCAAAGTCCGTTCTTACCTTGATAGCGTGCTACACCACTGGCTTGCTGACGGAAATTTTCAATAACCGCTTCACGCATCGGATGATCTTTCGGCATCATACTGAGCAAATCAGCTTGTGCCATAAACACCCAGCCATTGGCACGGCTCCAGTGAGCTACTCCATGTTCCTTGTTGTCTGTATGATAACAATGATAATAAATCTGCTTTTCAGGACACCAGAGATAGCGATTATAATTCAATACCTGATTAGCGGCATCATTGAAATACTTCTCATCACCGGTCAACTTACCCATACGTGCCAAAAAAGAAATTGCCATGAATGCATCGTCCGCCCAGATAGTATTAACGTGTGGCCAGATGCGGGCAATGGTACCATCAACCAGACGAGGTTCACCATAATTCAGATGTTCGGCAGTCTCATTAATGTAACCCAGAAATGAATCATTAGGATACTTCAACTGCAACTCTATCAAACTGGCTCCCATCGGTCCATTATCGTCCAGACGTTTGCCACGGAAGATCATGTGCCAACTCAATTTGCGGACAGCATTCCAACCATCCCGCTTAAAAGCTTCATCATATTGTTTACGGAAGAAATCAAGGTTACCTTCGTTGAATACGAAGTTCATATTCTTCAAAACATATTTCTCATACTTCTTATCACCGAGCTTATCACCCAGTTCCATCAAAGCCATGTTTGTTACCCCATTGGTATAGTGCCAGTTATTATACTTGCAAGCAACCTTTACATCCATATCAAGAGGTAACTTCTTGACGGACTTATATATCTCACCAGTCTTCGTATTCTTGAACTCGTATGTAGTGCTGGCAAGAATGCGGTCTGCAATCTTTACGGCAGCTTCTCTTGCCGTCATCTTGGTTTGGGCGGTAAGGGTTGCCACTGCCAACAGCAGGGCGAGGGAAAAGAATGTTCGTTTCATGATATTTGTTTAAGTACTTGGTTATCATTTAGGAAGATTAAATGCGCGAGTCATTTCCTGCATTTGCTCCTGACTCATGCCATCAGGCTCAAAGCCCATGTTTTTGGCAGCAATATAAATCAAGGCAGATTTATTCAATACATCTACCTGATCGAAAGCAGACATAACATCCACATCTACAGCAAAAACACCATGTTTTTCCCACATAGCCACGTCATAATCTTCAAGTTGTTCAATAGTTGCTTCCGCCAGTTTCACGGAGCTTGGCAGTTCGTAAGGAATGATGCCTAAACCACGCGGACAGAAAGCCTTTGTTTCAGGAATCATACTCCAAAGTAAATTGGTAGCCACATCTTTCTCCAGGAATTTCTTGCAATGCGTCATAGCAATCAGTTCGATAGGATGGGTATGCAATGAAGCTTTATAGGGAGATCCTTTCTCAATCAAGCGATTGTGCACACTAAGATGGGCAGGAAGTTCGGAAGTAGGCATCACCGGATGATCGGCAATGATGACATAGCTGGCACAGTCATCCAGAATACGAATTACAGAACCGTGCTCCATCGGCCAACGGGCCAGATCACGCATGCGTTTATTGGTGCCCTTGCAATAGAAATAGCAATCTTTCAGATACGGAAGAGTAGCACCGATTTGTTTCACTTCGCTGATGGCAGGCAATGCTTTTATTTCATCGTCTACAAATTCAGTAATATTCAGGGTGATATTACCGCCATTACGTTCGGCCCACCCTTTTTGCCAGAGATATCCGGCAACCTCTGCCACTTGATTGACTGCATAAGTCAATGCCGGACGGTTTTCGAGAATTGATTTCATTATAATAAATTAAGTTACGGGTTACGAGCTACAAGCTACGAGTTGCTGCGCTATCATACCGAAAGGCACTTGTAACTCGTAACTCGTAGCTATATATACTATTACACTTGTGCCATTGCCACCACAATAATAGAAGATATCAGAACTACCAACCCCAGAATAAGAACCGCAATCGTAGTATTGCTGACACCTTTCCATTCCTTCAACAGAATTCCCCAGACATTGCTGAACGTTACGTTCAATGACATCAGGATACTCCAGGAGAAAGCAAGCAGTACAGGACTGTCTGTCAGGAAGCTCTTACCCATTTCAAGGCCGAAGAACTGAGAATACCACAACACGCCTGCAAGCGCACAGAACAACAGATTATTCGTCAGTACCGAACCTTTCACAGAAAGATATTCCTTACCCGTCTTATTCTTGATATTCTGCCAAATACAGTAAGCGGCATTCGTACAGAAACCTCCAAGAGTTACCAGGAAAATTACAGGTAATCCGGCATAGAGCGCTTCTACTCCACCAGCCAAAGCAGCCTCTTTTATCGGTGTTCCCGCATCCAGACCGAGAGCGAAACAAGCGCTCATCACACCTGCCAACAGAGCCACAAGCAGCCCCTTTGTCAGAGCAAAATCCTTAACGGCAGCGCGTTTCTCCTCTTCCGTCATATTCTTGGAACGAAGACTACCGGCATATCCGATAATAGCAATACCTGCCAACGTGATACATACGCCGATGAGCAACATCAGTCCTTCACCATGAAGCAAGTCTTTTCCGGCAAACAAAGCCGGGAAAAGTGTTCCGAAACCGGCGCACGTACCGAGGGCAATACTCTGTCCGAGTGCTACACCCAGATAGCGCATACTCAAACCGAATGTCAGTCCACCCACGCCCCACAGAACGCCGTAAACCATTGCAGGCAAAGCGCCTCCGGCCCCCCAGAGTTCCAGTAAGGAGCTTCCCGCCGGAATGGCAAGCAGTGCGCCCAACAGCGGAAAGACGAGCCATGCAAAGATTCCTTGCACCAGCCAGAAGCTTTCCCACGACCATCCGTCCACTTTTTTTATCGGCACATACGAGCTGCTCTGCCCGAAACTTCCGACAGCAATAATGAGTAATCCTATCAGTGTATTCATAATCTCAGACCTTTTATTCTTAGTTATAACAAGTTATAATAAACAATTGCAAACACCTTAACGAAGGCGGTAATGAGACCCTGATCTCACTACCGGTGACATCCGCATCTCACTTTTACCTTCGTCTGTGTATCCTGCAAATGCATACCTTTTTCATCGTTTTGATGTTACCTCTGCCTCATATTTCTCTATTTCGGAGATAAATTCTTCGCCCACCGGTACATTGTTCTTCAAGCAGAACATATCCCATACGGCATTCCACGGCAGAGACTTCGCTTCTTCAAGCAGTGCCAAGCGTTGGAAGCCCTGGTCGGCAGCCTCATAACGACGCAAGGTTGCAATCGGTTCCAGCAAAGCACGCAACATGCACTTCTGTGCGGCACGGGTACCGATGACGTATGCACCGATACGGTTGATGCTGGCATCGAAATAGTCGAGGCCGATATGCACGCGATCCAATGCATCACAACGAACAATTTCTTGGAAAAGTTCAAGGGTGGGGTCATCCATAATCGTTACGTGGTCAGAGTCCCAACGTACCGGACGGCTGACATGCAGCATCAGTTCGGGGACAAAGAGGAGCATGGAAGATACCTTGTCGGCAGCGCTCTCCGTGGGATGGAAGTGCCCGGTATCGATGGTGATGAGCTTCTGGTGCTGCACGCTGTAGCCTACACAGAATTCATTGGAACCTACTGTATAGCTCTCCAGACCGATGCCAAATACTTTAGATTCGAGACAATCCTTCATGTTTTTATATTTCGTGGCAAATATCCGGTCGAGGGAGTCCTTAAAGAGGGCACGGTATTGCATACGGTTCACAGTGATATCCTTGCTACCGTCATGTACCCACAGGTTCATGATACATGGGTCACCTTGGCGACGCCCCATCTCTTCGGCAATGGCACGGCAACGCTTGGTATGCTCTATCCAAAAGTCACGGATACCTTTATCGGGATTGGCCAATGTAAGGTTTCCACTCTTGGGGTGGGAGAAAGAAGTGGAGTTGAAGTCAAGCTTCATCTGGTTTTCGGAAGCCCACTGCATCCAGCTTTCAAAGTGTTTCACCTCTACCTGGTCGCGGTCTACAAACGTTCCGCCAAAATCTCCATAAATCTCGTGCAAATTCAAGCGGTGCTTGCCGGGGATATAGGAAGCGGCTTTCAAGATATCCCGTCGCAATTCTTCCATCGTGCGAGCCTTGCCAGGATAGTTGCCCGTAGTCTGGATACCGCCTGTCAATGAGCCTGCCGATTCGAAGCCAAGCACATCGTCGGCCTGCCAGCAGTGCATGGAGATGGATACCTGCTGAAGTTGCTCCATTACGTTATCTACATCTACGCCAAGGGTGGCGTAGCGTTCCTTGGCAATTTCATACGCCTTGTTTATCAATTCTTCTTTCATGATACTTTTTTCGATTTATGATTTATAAATTATGAATGGTCTATTATTTGTCCGCCGTCAGTTGTCCGAAGTGCAGGTAGGCGGTATCCCATACTTCCATGTCCTGCGGATGAAAAGTCTTCAAAGGGATGGAGCGATTGATAAGCTGCCGCATGGAAGCAACGTCCCTAGCAGCACCGCCCGTCAGCGCCTGAATCATAACATTACCGATAGCCGTAGCCTCCGAGGGACCGGTGATGACGGGAACGCCCACCGCATTAGCAGTCCACTGGTTCAACAGGTCGTTACGGCTTCCACCACCTATGACGTGCAGTACCTCTACCGGGCGGGGCGAAAGGTGGCGCAGATTATCCAGCACCTGGCGATAGCGCAGGGCAAGACTTTCGAAGATGCAACGTACCATCTGTCCCCGTGTCCGGGGGATAGGTTGGCAATGGTCGGAGCAATAAGTCCGAATGGCCTGCTCCATATTAGCCGGATTGGCAAACAAAGCGTCATCCGGATTTATCAGACTGCGAAACGGCTCACAGGCATCCGCCTCGACAATAAGTTCCGGATAGGAGGTTTCCCCCCACTCGGCACGGCAACGTTCCAATAGCCACATGCCGCAAATATTCTTCAACAGGCGGATGGTGCCTTCCACTCCGCCTTCGTTGGTAAAGTTCAGTTCTTCAGTTTCTTTGTTAATAACGGGAGCATCGGCCTCTATTCCCATCAACGACCAAGTGCCACTGCTCAGGTAAGCAAAGTTCCGGTTCATGGCAGGCACCGCTGCTACGGCCGAGGCTGTATCGTGTCCGGCTACGGCTATCACGGGGATGTCTCCAAGACCAGTCATGCGTTGTACTTCTTTTGTCAGTACCCCTACCCGGTCGCCGGGATAAACAAAACGTCCGAAGTGTGCTTGCGTCAGTCCAAGTTCATTCAGTAAAGCATCTTCCAACTTACGAGTATTGGCATTGACCAACTGTGCCGTACTGGCAATGGTGTATTCCGTCACCATTTCGCCCGTCAGCATATAACTCAACGCATCGGGCATGAAAAGGATTTTATCGGCAGCAGTCAGTGCACTGTCATGATTCCGGCGTAATGTATCGAGCTGGAACAACGAGTTGAAGTTCATCACCTGGATGCCCGTCCACCCATAGACATGGCTGCGGGGAACCCGTGTAAAGAAAGCGTCCGGTGCCCCCATCGTATGCGGGTCACGATAAGCGTATGGCTGACGGAGAAAACCTCCATCCTTGCCCACGCAGACAAAATCCACTCCCCAAGTATCGATACCGATAGAGGTTATTTCCACATCTTCCTTCCGAGCAGCCAGTTTCAGCCCCTCGACGATGTGGCGATAGAGTTCGTAAATATCCCAGTAGAAATGTCCTCCGGCTTCAATCAGGTGATTGGGGAAGCGATTCACTTCTTCCAGTTCCAATCCGGCAGGAGTAAAAGCCCCCAAGATAGTACGGCCGCTGGTGGCTCCCAGGTCGACTGCAAAAAAGCATTGTTTCATGGTAATTAGTTTTAGTCGCTATTAGACGGTACAAAAATAGGGGATTGCTCCCCTACCTTTTGTACTCATTTTGACGGAAAGGGTGTCTGATTTGACAATCCGCCAATTTGAGGTTCTTATCTAAAAAAATCTATCGAGAATCAATACCTTAACAATACTTCTCCCTGCAAACCTGCATCTTGTAATATACTACTCTCCGAAACGAATAATTCCGGCTTGCCTATCAGTCTGTCATTCTTGTCCTGCCCCAAGTCATCAATGGCCCGGTTATTCCACGAATTGGTGACATGCAATTCAAATTCATTCTTCCCGCTCTTCATGTAGGATGAAATATCCAGCACCCAAGGAGAACACCAAATCGTTCCCGCCTGCTGTCCGTTCACATATACTTCCGTCACACAGTTATTAGACGGTATTTGTAAATGAACACCGGTGCTGTCTCCGTTCCACTCAAAAGAGGTTCTATATACAGCCGTTCCCGAATAATAACGGATAGCAGGATCTTCATTCTCATTCCAGTACTCCAGTCGGCGGCAATACACTGTTCCTTTTCCTTTATACCGAGGATCGAAGTAAATGGTCCAGTCATTGTCGAGTACCCGTTGCTTTTGCAATGACGGTTTATGTTCTAGGTTTTCCTTATGATCGGAGAATACAATGAAACAGGATTCTCGAGAAAGAAAATGCAGAGTTACATGTCCCTTATCGGATGGCAGATTATATCGCCTCCCGGAGACGGCATCCCATAACTGGGCATATTTATATTTCGTCTTAAATACATATTGCCCTGAAATCTGCCGGTCGGTATGGTTATCCAAGAAGTAAATATCGCAATCCTCAGTTTCCCTATGGGCGAAATAAAGTTTTGTACCATCTACATCCGGAGCAATACACATCTTTTGCAATGCTTCGGATAAAGTCATTCCGGAAAAGACTCTCCCTTTTCCATAGAAACCGGTAGCATCCCACATGGCATGAACCAATGCTTCATATTCATCTTCTTTCCCGATATCCTTCTTACAAGGCGAACCTGTTGGTCTGTTTCCATAGACGCAAGCTCCCTGTTTTACCAACAGAGCTATTTTCCGTAAGGCATCCAAAGAAATCTCACCGGAGCGGGGAAGTACCATCATAGAATAGCACTGCCCTGTAGGCAGAACTATTTTCCCTTCCTTCAATTCCATCCGGGTCAGCAACGCATCTTCCGAGAATACATCGAAATCATAGCCGGCAGGAATCTTAGGCAATCGGTGAGTCAATATTCTCACAGGTGCATTATTACCCAGATAGACGCACAAATCCGCCACAGACCGTCCTTGGCGCATTACATAGCTGACACGTGCCTGGTAATTCCAAAAGTCCCGGCTCTTTTCCCACCATGTATTGTTACGCGAATAGGTTGCATAATATCGTCCGCCCGGATCACCGGCATTTGCCTCACGAGGTTGATGCACCGAAGCACAGACTACAAACTCGTTAATGCCGAAGGCATATGCACCGTCTGCGATATTCTTCAGATCACTCGGCATAGTGGTCAGGTCACCATCGGTAAAAGCCTCGGCCGAAGCTATCGGTTTGCCGTAAAGGTGTGCTGCCGATGAAGACTCCTTTATATCGTAGTTGCCATCCGGCTGCATCACCCAGAATTCCCCCTGAGGTTTCTGTACCTTACTCTTAGCAACAATCGATATCGCGACAATGCATTGGGCATTTCCCGTTGCTTGTGCCGTAAACACAACATTATGCTTCCGGCACAATCTATCGAAAGTTCCGTAATAACGTTCCGCTATCAAATCGGCTATTGTAAGACGCACATCGTACAGGACATTCTCAGAAGTCTTTATGTCGTCAATCACATATCCGGCCATTACAGGCAGATAAGGAGTCAAATCATATCCTCTAAGTCTTTTGAAGGCTGCCAGGAAATCATCCGTCCAATTCTGGGCACCTGCCTCATGGCTATCCATTGCCATACCTTTTAGATTATTGATGCCATGGTAATCCAAAGAATCGAGAATCTGCTTAAAATAAGAATTGAACTGTAATGTAGCAGCCCGAACGGACAGTTTGTCGCATTCCAGCCCCATCATTTCCGGACGTCCATGCTTCACCTTTCCACCTGTCGGCACCATACACAACCTCAATATTCGCCAATTCCCTGCCGGGGCATTCCATCTCAATACCCCATCCATTCCGAGACAATGGGTTATATCCAATACCTTACCAGAAGGTATAAGCTCTGAAGAAGTATAAGCCGGTGAGGCCATCGTTTTTTCAATATACTCCGAAATATATCCGGCTTTGTACTCATACTCATTAATCATCGGGTCTGAACTTAAAACAATCCCTCCAAGATGCAAAGCTTTCCCTTCGTCAAAACCATTCCAGCCAGAAAGCTTAATCCGATAAAACCGGGCCTTCACTGGAAGAAATGAGATCGTCTTCTTTTTATAACTTTCGTGCGCACGATACAAGGGTTTCAAATCACATACTTTGTGATAGACCTCCCCGTCTTCACTCCACTGCAACTCTCCACAAGGAGGCAATACTTCATATCCCGTACCGACGAAAGTCTCCTGAGGTTCCGCCGGCACGTTTGTAGCACTTGTCGTTGCTTTCCCGGACGGACCTATGATATAGGTGATGCTCCTCAGAACCTTAGCCCTGGAATAATCAATACGAATATAAATCGATTCATTCTTTATAGCCGGAATAGCACAGAGTTCTTGTCCCTCGAAAAGATGTTCAGGATTGACTTGAGAAGTATTTGAAGAAATCTTCACCTGAACGTTCGATACATCTTCCGTAGGTATCGCCATCACCTTTATATCCCGATAAAAATCATATTTATTCTCGGGTACTTTCAGCCTTAATTCCAGTTGCTTTCCGCCCGATACTACCGTTTCGATACTTTCCAGACGTTTCATCGCATCTTCCGGCTTTATCCATGGGCCACCCGCAACAAAGCCATTAGATACATGAAACTCAAAGTCAAGCCCCAAGCGTTCAGTTTCTCTTGCTACATAGTAAACGTTATCCCACCATTCTTTGCTCATTGCCAACTCAGTACCCGGCAACTGATCTCCATGAACCTGATCATAGAAAACAATACCACCAATACCGATCCGCTTAAACGCTTCCAGATCTTTGGTCATCCCCTCCTTTGTAGAAGGGAATTTACCATGAAACCACCACATCTTGGTCCGGGCCGAATCCTGAGGATTCAAAAAGCCGGTCAGAGCTTTATTGAACGTTCCTCCGGGAACCGGGTAAGAGTCGGCATTGCATACGATACTCACTAATAAAAAAAGCGAAAACAATCTGATTTTCCTCATACAATCATCCTCCAATAGAATTCCGTTAATATCCGGGGTTATTAGTCCACGATGCCTGGATGTTCATCACCGTCAGTGGAATCGGCAAGAGTAGATCTTTCTCAGACGGATTGTTTGCGCCCATTTTAGTAACATGTTCATAGTGATCCGAGAAATTCTTTAAGGTCGAAACAAAAGTATCCTTTCCCATTCTCACCAGGTCAAAGTACCGTTTACCTTCCCCTATAAACTCGTATCTCCTTTCATCCATGACATCATCCATTGTCGGAACATGGTCCAAAGGAGATAAATCGGCACGTTGACGAATGGCATCAATCCATTCTTTAGCCTGACTTGCCTTATTATTATTAATCAAAGCCTCTGCATAAAGCAGATACGCATCAGCCGGTCTCAGGATCGGGAAATTCAACGGATAGTCATTCCAAGCTTTTATCGTCTTATTGGTATTGTCTTTTACAAGATACTTTATCATCATACAACGTTCCTTGTAATGCTTAGCCGAATCCTCAGGAGTAAATCCATGTTCAGTAGTATCCCAGTAACCTTCCGTTACAGAGGTTTCCAATCGTTTGTCCCCTAGTTTTTTCATATCATTTACCAACAAAGTATCTACGCGGAAGTCCTGGCCTTGCAGGTGATAGCCACTATAAAACCACTCCGGAATCATAACTCCTCCGGAACCCTCCGTCACATATCCGGCCAATGAAGAACCAAGCCCCTGGTTTCCTGAAGCAAACTGCACCGAGAACAAATCATACGTATTCTCCTTGTTCACATCAAAAATATACGAATAATCCGGTGCAAATCTTGTTTTGGCCTGATCCATAATCGGCTCTAAAGTAGTCTCCGCTTTCTGATAGGCACTCCGGTCGTTCATCGGATAGCCTGCCATAGTCACATAGACCTCTCCCAACAAGCATTTTGCAGCAACAGAACCGACGCGACCAGCTTCCTCTCCCGTATAAAATGCTTCCAGGTTATTTCCGGCATACTCCAAATCAGAAATAATCAGTTTATAAATATCCTCTATAGGCTGCCGGTCCATCTTTTTGGCATCCTCATTTAAAACGGAGCGATCGACTACAGGTTGAGGTCCATAAGCTCTTACCAACTCAAAATAAGCCAAAGCCCTGAGGAAAGAGGCCTCGGCACGATAGCGAACATAGTGTTCAGGACTTCTCTCTAACAGCATGTTTGCGTCAGCTATAATCTGATACAACCGTGCATAGATATCTTCATTGGTACCTGTCACATCCGTAACGGCAAAGTTCCTCAGGTCAACCTGATCCCGTTGGGCATTCGCCAAAGCTGCATAGTACAAATTGTCCGAACGGCCTTCAGAAGCCATAAAATAATAAATTGTAGGAAAGTCCTGACTTCCTCCGTTACGTCCCAAACGGGCATAAACTCCCATCACGGCCTGGTTGATTTCAAATTCAGAAGAGTAAAACTTATCGGCAACATTATTTTCTACCGGATAAATATCAATAAGATCATTGCAGGAACATAAACCACAACATGCAATCATCGATGCTACTATATATATTTTTGTTTTCATAAGTTTTTTAATTAGAAGGTTACGTTTACACCAAAGGAAAAAGTTCTCGACAGCGGATATGCTCCCCAGTCCGAAGATGCATTGTCTTGTGTAGCCGCTTCCGGTGAAAAGCCTGCATCATAATGGTCCCACATATACACATTATCACAAGATACATAAATGCGGGCTTTGCTCAATACACTGTTAGGTTTGAATGGAATGTTGTAACCTAAGGTGATGTTTTTGATGCGGATATATCCGGCATCATACAACCAGTTCGTATCATACTGCCCACCCGTTACGGTTGCATAGAACGCAGGTGTCTTTCCATCCCCCGGTTCATCTTCAGACCAATAAGCTTTATACAGCCATCGGTCCAGATAATTATATTTCGGGTCATTGGTAGCGCGATTCCAGCTTCTTGAACCGATAGACAAAAGCTTGCCGCCCACACGCCCCTGCAACAAGACGGATGCATCAAAATCTTTGTATTTGAATGTGTTCGTAAATCCCCATTCAAACTTAGGCTGATAACTTCCCACAACCGTATAGTCATCGGACGTTATTTTGCCATCATAATTGTTGTCCTTCCACTTTGTATCACCAGGACGTTGCCCCGTATAGATGGCGATACCTTCCTTAGGAGTAATGCCATCAGCCTCAAAATCATTTGCAGTCAACGTTCTTTCCACTTCCAGAAGCATATAGGAATTGACCGGATGCCCTACTCTCTGGATAATAGTATTACCCTGTCCGGAACGGATATCCGAGTTGTCGTCCCCAAGACTCGTTATCTTATTTCTATTCAATGAAATATTCAGTGAGGAGTTCCATTTAAAGGATGAGGTTACGATATTGGCTGTATTCACTTCAAATTCCACCCCCCAATTATCCACATTTCCAACGTTGGACATCATATTGCTAAAACCGGTAATTAATGAAACGGGAGATTTCAGCAACAGGTCTTTTGTCACCTTCTTATAATAATCTGCTGAGAAATAAATCCGGTTATTCAGAACGCCGAAGTCAATACCAACATTATAAGAAGTAGTTGTCTCCCAGCCTAACAGAGGATTTGCCAGATTACCAGGGACATAGCCACTGGCCAGGTTCTGTGAATTTCCGATTGCATAATTCAGCGCAATCATGTTCGACAAGAACTGTGCTTCTCCAATGCGGTCATTACCAGCCTGTCCCCAACTTAAACGTAACTTGGCAGATCCAAGCCATTCAATATCTTTCATAAAAGATTCTTCATTCAGCTTCCACGCAGCCGAAACCGACGGAAAGAATCCCCATCTGTTTTTGGAGCCAAACTTAGACGAACCGTCTCTTCGCAGAGAAGTAGAAAACAGATATCTGTCCATCAAAGCGTATTGAACACGTCCGAAATAGGACAGAAGCGCATTTTCGGTATAGTCAATCTCATTGCTCTTCACCGTGCTTCCCTTATTCTTATCAAAGACCCAACTTTTATCATTTGGAAAGTCCGATACACTCTGCAAAGATGTATTTGCATTGTTCGACTCGTAAGATGCGCCTATCATGGCATCAATACTATGTAAGCCCCAACTCTTATTGTAGGTCAGCAAGCCTTGCACCAGCAACGAATTTGAGCTATTAGTGGAATAGCTGGAACTAGACAATTCACCGGGATGGCTCGCCGTATCCCATTTAGCATTGCACCATGTGGGGGTATATACTCTTTCATTTCTGTTCCTATAGTTCCATGCAACCATTCCTGAGACTTTCAAACCGTCAATAATATCAACCGTTGCATTCAAAGCTGTATTAATTCTGATATCGGCATTTTTTCTTTCGGGCGCAGTAGCCTGGATATAAGGACTAACGACATTAGGACCCGGTCCCCACTCACCATAGAACTTATAAGGATCGGCACCGGCATTTCTGCCACTTCCGGCAAGTACCCATCCGGGAAGTCCCAGCGTTTTCGAAACGGCGTTTTCCTTTCCGTCCACTTTGGCGCCTTTCTGTACTCCGTAAGAGGGAGCCACTGTCAGACCTACTCTGATACGATCCGTCATTTGGGCTTCTATATTGGCACGTAGATTATAACGATTATAAGAAGAACCATATACGATACCATCTTGTTGATAAACTCCCCCTGACAGTGAATAATTAATCTTCTCAGTAGCTCCAGAAGCGGTCAACTGAATGTCGTATGAAGGAGCAGTGCGGAAGAGCTCATCCTGCCAATCAATCGCATCTATTTCAGAACTTCCCCACCATGGATCGTATATACCATAGGTATTCCGCACACCATTTGCCCCCATATCAGCACGCGAAGACAGTTTCTTTCCAAGCTTTTGTTCCGCATAAGCTATTCTATCCGCCTGGCTGGTAGATGTGGACATACCGGAAGTTTTTGCCCATTGGTAGTCGTACCATTTTTTGTTAAAGGCAATCCACTCTTCAGAGTTCATCACATCCACCTTCTTCTCCAACGATGAAACGGCGGCATAAGCATTCAATGTAATAACCGGAGCACCGGTTTTACCTTTCTTGGTAGTTACCAGCACAACTCCGTTCGAACCGCGGGAACCGTAAATAGCAGCCGAAGCAGCATCTTTCAAGACATCTATCGACTCAATATCACCGGGATTAATGCCCGACAAATTATCGATAGGAACTCCGTCGACAACATACAGAGGGGTACTTTCCCCGTTGATAGAAGCCGCACCACGTACATTAATAGTAATATCGCTGCCCGGAGCTCCTGAAGTACTTCTGACGGAAACACCTGCCATTTGTCCCTGCAAAGCCTGTTCTACTCTATTCACAGGCCGGTCTTGTATAACATCCGAATTTATTTTCGCAATAGATCCCACTACATTGGCTTTTTTCACGGTTCCGTACCCTACAACCACCACTTCATCAAGCATCTCAGTATCTTCCTGCAGAGTAACAGCCAACATTTTTCCGTCTTCCGCCTTTACCCTCTGGCTTTGATAACCGATGTACGACACTTCCAAACTGGCATTCTCAGCAACATTCAAAGAAAAGTTGCCGTCAATATCAGTAATCGCACCGTTCGGTGTACCGTATTCTTTGACAGTTGCTCCAATAACAGGTTCTCCGGTTCCATCTACAACCTTACCGGTAGCCTTGATTTTCTTTACAGGAGTTGCAGTGCCCGGTTGCACCTTCTTTATAATAATCTTTTTACCCTGAATTTCATAACTTAGCCCGTTCTGCCCTTGCAGTATCTGCTGTACAGCCTCTTCTATCACAGCATCCTCCAGCGATACGGATACATGCTTCTTTGTATTCACATCAACCGATGAAAACACGAATGAATATCCCGACGATTTCTTTAGTTGTTCCATTGCCTCCTTCACCGTTACATTACTGTTTTTCAATGTTATACCTTGTGAGAAAGCCGATAAGTTAAAGCAAAGTGTTGCCGAGGCTATTAATATAGCCTTTTTAAAATGCCCCATAATTCTCTTGATTTTTTAAGGTTCAACAATTATATCAATACAATATATATTTCTCATCTTCGTGCCGATACTTCATCCTATTTGTAGAAGCTATCGTTTGAAGCACTTCGTCAATCGTATTTCCCATGATTTTAAAGCTGCCATAAAAACGTTTATTTTTCAAAGAGTCGGCAACCTCTATCTCTACATCATAGCTACGCATCAGCTTCTTTGCAATATCTTCTAACAACTCTTCATCAAAAAAGAGTTCATCGTTTATCCATACACTCGCGTTTTCTGTCTTTACATGGCTTTTTGTCATCTTACCGGTCAATTTATCAAGAACCATTCTTTCATTCGGCACCAGATAGAGTTCCTGCATGGGTCTAATCTCATTGTGCAAAGCAACCTTACCTTCCAGCAAGTTTACCGTTACTTCCGCATCATCGGGGTAATTCCGGAAATTAAATTTAGTTCCTAAAACTTTCAGATTTACCTCTTTCGTCTTAACTTCAAAAGGAACCTTTTCATTTCGCGTTACTTCAAAATAACCTTCTCCTTCCAGCGATAACTTCCTGTCATCTACACCAAACCCTTGTGAATATACGATTTTAGAGCCCGCATTCAACCACACCAATGTTCCATCTGGCAGGTGTAATTTAGTCCGTGCTCCCAGCGGAGCTTCAACAGTCATGTCGGCAAAAGTATGCTTGACAGTCTCTTTCCCCTGCCAATAAGCTCCCAGCGGTAATAACAGAATTAAAATAACAGCTGCCACGCGATATAACACTTTCCAGGAGAAACGGCGAACTTGCTTTTGCTTTTCTTCTGCCTTGGCAATCCTCTGTCTGAACAAATCAAACGCTTCATTTTTGTTGAAAGACGCTCCATCGCCCGACACTCCTGATGAAAACCATACCTCCAACCGGTTTCGTACATAAACTCGGTTAACTTCCGATTCCAAGCTCCACTGTTTCAGTCGGGCGAAGGATGGTTCATCCAATGTACCGGATATGTATAATGATATAAGTTCATCTATATCGTTATGTTTTTCTTCTGTATGCATATATCAAGTGCGTTTATAAATAAGACAAAAAAAAGAATATTCAGGGTAGTCGGCAATTGAAGTTTTTTCAATTCTCCATAAATATATAGAGAACCAGCAGCTTCAAATAATCCCCCATGTGCAGTTGAATGGATGCCAAAGCATTCTTAATATGATATTTAACCGTATTTACAGAGATATTCAGGTCAGCGGCAATTTCTTCATACTTTTTTTGCTCAAAGCGGCTTTTCTTGAAAACGGCACGACATTCCTTCGGAAGTTCCTCAATACATTGAGATAGTTTTCCTTCTAACTCCTGTTCCAGCAATGTGCCCAACGGATGATTGTCATCAACAAAGACAGCATCCAGAAACTCCATATTTTCCGGAAGCATGAAAGAAGAAAAGTGAAGTTCCTTTCGACGAGCCAGCGAATTCAACTCATTCAGGCATCGATTGCGTACTGCACGCATCAGATAAGCACGGATGGAATAAGTAATCTCGATGTCAGCGCGATGCTCCCACAAATAAAAGATAGCATCGTCCACAACCTCTTCGGACAAAGAAGAGTCATCCAACAATTGATATGCAAAACGGCAGAGTAAAACGTAATGGCAATCATATATATATTTGAATGCTTTCTCGTCTCCCAACTTCAGTCTTTCAATAATGTGTTTCTCCATAGTCATGTGAGCTACAAAAGATAAATTCTCCAAAAGTAGGAGAATTAAATATTCTTTTTCATAATATGCGTATAGATTTCAAGTATATTAGTTATAAGACAAAATTAAAAAGATATAGGGTAGTCAAAATAGAATAATAATCGTACCACAACATAATAAAATAAAATGTTGCGATACGATTATCATTATTGCACGGGAAGTTTTTATTCTCTATCTACCCTCATGCAAGATTTATTCCACTCCCTCACAGAAGCGAGTAATCACTTTTTCTCCTTCCGTATTACGAATATTCACATTCTTCATACTGATATTCTTACTATATATAAATTCAGCCCCCAATTTAGAAGTAATATCTATATCTTCCAACACAATACCATCAATCGGCATTTCAGGAATACCATTGAAGAATAAAGCACGGCGGGCTCCGGCGCAAACCAGGTTCTTCACATGAATATTACGGAAACAAGGTGTAGTTTCATCCACTGGCAACGGTTCTACTTTAGCAGGTACCTTCTCACCACTTTCCAACACTTCAACAGCCGATTTGCCACCATAATAAAGATTGAATGTAATCGGCTCCGTCGGGATATCCATCATGGCAATATTACGTATCCAGATATTCTCAACAACTCCTCCGCGCCCACGCTTGCTCTTAAAACGCAAACCGACATCCGTCCCCAGGAACTGACAATTGCTGACAGAGACATTGCGTACACCACCACTCATTTCACTACCAACCACAAAACCACCGTGGCCTTTGAATACTGTACAACCATCTACCACCACATTCTCACAAACACGTCCCCGGCGGCGACCGTCTTCGTCTTTGCCACTCTTCAGACAAATACCATCATCGCCCACATCAAATGTAGAGTTCACAATCAGTGCATTCTTGCAAGATTCCAGATCCAGACCATCACCATTCTGCGCATAACTCGGATTACGAACCTGTATTTCTTCTATCAACACATTCTCACACATCAACGGATGCAGGTTCCATGCCGGTGAATTCTGGAAAATCACACCCTGCAACCATACATTCTTACACTCTATCAGGCTCACCATCACCGGACGAAGAAAATGACGCACACTCTGCCATTCTTCCTCGGTTTTCAGATTCTGAGGAACGTTCATATTACTGATAGTATCCCCTTTCAACGTCTGCGGATAAGGGAACCAGTAGGTGGGACGTTTATATACCCCACCCCGGGCGATAGTCTGTTTCCATACACCTTCTGTTACTTTCTCCCGTTTCAGAGGACGCCAATAATGTCCGTTACCATCAATGGCACCTTCTCCCGTTATCGCTACATTTTCCAGATTGCGTCCGGAAACAGGCGATTGGCAACGGCGGGTATCCAATCCTTCAAATACAGTCTCTACCAATGGATAGAGGTCTACATCAGGTGAAAAGAGGATAACAGCACCCTTTTCCAAGTGCAGGTCAATATTACTTTTCAGGACAATAGGACCTGTAAACCAAACACCGGCAGGAACAATCAAATGTCCGCCCCCCTTTTCCGCCAAGGCATCAATAGCCTTGGCAAAAGCCGCCGTACAAAGTTCTTCGCCATTACCCACTGCACCAAAGTCAGCAAGGTTCACCTTGCGATCGGGGAATTTCGGTGCTTCTACCCTTGGCATATCAAAAGGCAGGTCTTTATATACTGCTTCATACTTATACGTTGAAGATTGGCAAGCACTGAGCAACCACAGACACACGGCTGCAATCACATACAATTGTTTCGTCATTCTTAGTTCTTTTTTATTTATAATCAGATATTTATTTCTATTCTCCCAGATAGAAGGAAGGTACGGGCGCTTGTGGATATCCCATGCTGCGATGCGCCACATAGCTACGATAAAGCGGATCCTGCATCAGCGTTACGCGGCGGTCGCGAGCCGGAATATTGGTATGATAGATACGCAACTCTCCCGGCAAAGCAGTAATCAGTTCTTCACGCCAATCACCTTCCAGGTCAGCTATCATCAAGATATCACCTTCGATTCCTTCAGTCAACACTTCTCCCTGCCATTTCCAGATGCTTTGTTTGCGCCCACCTGAAGATGAAGAAGCTCCCCAGCGGTTATCATCTCCTTTAAAAGTCTCACGCAGCAGATCCGCATCCCACCATATCCAATTACGGCAACCGGGTACTTCCGCATTTGTAGTGTTTATTTTCTTGCCATCGGCAGTGAGCAGGTATTTATCCGTGCTGCCACCTTTACGGTCTTCACTGGCAAAACATTCCATACCGGGATGTGAAGAATCAAAATCGGCCACCATACCGTCACCTACATGATAGGTGGTCTGCCCGATTTTCCAGATCAATTTGCCGGTAGTTGCATCCACCACGGAAACACCGCGACCATCCTCTTTCTTCGGTTCACTCACCATAAACACCTGCATACCTTCCATATCAGGATGAAGTTTGCAAAGATAAGCCTTGTCACTATGCCCCAAACCGGAAGACCAAAGTAACGTACCATTATCATCGAGCATACACGAGCCTAACAGAATCTCATCCCGTCCGTCACCGTCCACATCAGCCGTCACCATGCTGTGCGCACCCATACTGCGCACAATGGGATTTTCTTCATCCCCATCCCAGCGCCAGGCACGTTGCAGTTTTCCGTCTTTCAGCATCCAGGCATCTACCACCATCAGTTTGTAAGTGCCGCGGGCAGCCAATATATAAGGTGTCTTTCCATCCAGATAAGCAACCCCCATTTGGTTACGGTTCTGGCGAATCAGATTTCCATAGCGGTCGTTCCGTTCAGGCCAGTCCACGCGATCTATCTCTTTACCGGTCATGCCATCCAGCACGGAGAGGTATTCACTGCCACCACAAACACGACCTTTTTCATTCTTTACATAGTCATCAGCAGCAGTCTTGATAGCAACTTCAGCTTTCCCATCTCCATTGAAATCGTATACTATGAAAGGAGAATACCAGATTCCCGGTTCGATACCCGGTCCCATATCATAGGTCCAGAGGTAGCTTCCGTCACTCAGGTAAGCAGATATTTTATATGTCTTTCCGGTTGTATCTCCGGGCATACCGGGGTCAACATTCGTTTCGGGAGTACGGATGATATAGTCATAAATACCGTCACCGTTCAAATCCGCTAAAGCGATCTTCCCGGCTTTCACACCCTCTTTCAATGGAATAGAAGTATAAGGCTTCAATTCGGAAAGAATCACTTCCCGTTTCTCCGACAAGGCAGGTTTCTTTCCTTTCACCAGAGCTTCCACCCAATAAGACGCCTTTTCGGCAGGAGTGACATCCATAAAGTCACAAGTCTGTGTAAGCGGCTTTTTAGTCAGGCGACGCGCTTTACCGTCAGCTTCCCGATAGACATGAAATGCAGTACCGGAAGCATCCGATGCCAATAACCGCCAACTGAGATAAATACCTTTGCCATCGCGGGCAGGGGTTACTGTCAATCCACGGTTCAGATTCTCAGTCACCCGTTCCCGGGCAAAACCTTCCACTAAGGGTTTCGGTTCATGCCTCGGATCAAGTATTTCATAGTAGTAATGCCTCTCGCGAGGGTCCTGGGCATTCAGAGTACTCGCCAACCCAAGCAGGCAGAGCATAATTAGATTCGATTTCATTGATTATCGCTTTAGTTTGAGGATGTACCGGAATCACCACAGATTACACAGATTTACACAGATATAAATATGATTATTAATGATAAAAAAATAATCTGTGATAATCTGTGTAATCTGTGGTGCTTTCCTGTCTCCGAATTATAAAGTTCTTATTTCAAAGTCTGCATAGGAATCAAGTGTACAGGTCCCAGCAAACCGCTTGGAACCGGCTCCCATTTGCCATAATTATCCTTTTTATAATGGATATTCACAATATTGGCATCCTTATAAATACGCCAGGGAACGTCGCGCCGATCCATATCAGCAATACGGTTAGCGGGCAGATTGGTTACTTCCACCTCCAATGTATTCACGCCCGGACGAAGATACTTACCTACCAGACAACGATAAGGAACTGCAATAAGCGTAGCTACCGCCTGTCCGTTGATGCGTACACGGGCACTCTCACGGACATCCCCGAGGTCGAGCATCCACTCTTCGACATCGGCAGGACTCTTCAGTGTAAACGTAATGGTGTAGCAAGCAGCTCCCATCACATTCTTTGTACCTTCGGCAGGAATTTCCGTCCATGAACCAAGAGATACACTGTCCGGAGTGGCAGCAACCGCAGGGCTTGCCTCTACAAAGCGGAATCCCCATTTACCGGTAAAAGAATAAGTTACCGGAGACGTCTTCTTCACATCGTTCTGCACCACAGGCGTCCAGTATCCATATTCCGGTGCAGAAACTTCCTGGTCCGCGAACGTCTTCAGGATAACAGATTCACCGGATGCCAATTGCAGGAACACTTCCGTCCTGCCATTATTCTGGCGCAACCGTGCCTTACCCGAGGTTCCGTTCATTGGATTATAAAGCATTGCCGAACGTGCCTGCACAGCCAAAGGTATCCAGTTTTCAGTATCTTCTGTTTTCAAAGCAGAGATGAAATAGTGGTGTCCTTCAGGATGCGAGCGGCGAATGCTGCTTAATCCGAAAGTTGTTTTCATCTCTTCGGGAACAGCAGCTGTGGCGGCCAGTGTACGAGCATAGTCTGTTCCAAAGAGAATATGTCCCTTTCCTTCCCGTTCCTTTATCTGTGCCAGCACCTTATTGAACTCAGTACGGCGTCCTTCCAAAGTATTCAACCCCGGCACATCCTCCGGATATTGCTCCAGAAAAACAATCGTAGCACCTTCATCTGCCAGACGAAGCAGTTTCTCCAGTACATCGGCAGGCATCAGGCGGGCACCGGGAACTACCAGCGCTTTATAAGAGACACCACCGGAAGTCAATATCTTGCCGTCCTGACACATGGCATTACGGATGAAGTTATCAGAAATATAGTCCATATCATATCCCGCACTATAAATACGATGCACCGCCTCTATAAAACGGGGAGCACGCTTTGCCATCTTATGAATATCGAAAAGCAACAGACGCCCGTCCTGTTCATCCCACATATCGTATACAGGCAGATAAACCAGGAAGTCATTATCCGGTTGTCCCATTTGCAGGAAACTCTGGCAACGGGTGACATAATCGAAAAATGCAGGGGCATCCCGCCAAATATTATTCGTAGGACTCATATCAATGGAAGCATAGAACTTCCAACCCGGCCAGGCAGCCTCAGCGGGCGAGTAAGTGGTTCCATGAAAATACATGTGATTCACACCCGAGATAAACATCAGGTCCATATCGGGTTTGCACTGCGAAAGTGAAGTGCGGAAGTGCTCTGTCAGCCAAGTGAATGTTTCCGAAGTAGTGAACGGTTTTCCGGCAATATGCGCTGCCGAAGAAGCATATTTCAGCATGGAAAGATCAGAGTCGTTGGGACGCGTCAGCGAATCCTTACGCAATCCTCGGATACCGAAGTCGGACAGTCCGAACCCCTCACATTCGGGCACGTCGACCGTCGCATAAAGATCTATCAGATTACCGGGAGAACCGTGTGCCTGGTTACGGGTACGTGAACCATGTTTGTGCGCCCAGTCCGTCCACTGGCGGGTGAAGTTCTCCTGAAGCAGTTCGGCAAGAGTTTCGCGGTAATCGGAGATAATGCGACGGGTAGTCTCTGTCCGGTCTTTCGAAAGGAAATCCGGAAGAAAGTGTTCCAGTTTATAGCCACGACGGCGGGCAAACTGTTCAAAAAGGTCGTCCGTCCAGTCGGCACCGTAAACTTCATAAGAGTCATTGAAAAAATTATGCGGATACTCTGTTGGAGTTCCGGCAGAACCATCAGTCGCCTTTCCGGCAAAAGCCCGTTCAAACCGGTTCAGATAATTGGATACTGCTTTTGCCGAAAAATGGTTCATCACATATCCTTCACCACCGGGAGCTGCACGCTTCACTTTCTGAAATGTTTTACCTACGAAAGCGGCAATCAGCCGCCACTCCCCTTTCGGAGCCTTCCATATTAGCTTTCCGTTCTCTATCTTCGAAGTCAGGTCATAGCAACGCACAGCCTTTTGTTCTTTCGAAGTAGCAGCGTCAGTCAGCACTCTGAAAGCCATCAGCTTACACAGTTTGGCATACGGACGTTGTTTTTCATCCGTCACTTCTATCTTTGCTTTCAGGCGTTCACCACCCTTCAGTGTATATTCTTCAATCAGCAATTTACAGGCAGCATCTTCTATACCCACTTCCGGGCCACCGAAAGGCCAGCCCGTACCTGTGTTCATATCAATCTTCATACCCAGGCGTGCAGCTTCACTTTCCGTATAGCGTAACATTTGCATCCACCCGGGAGTCAGGAACTGAATTTCGTTTGCATCATTACCCTGCACCCCATAGATAGGAGTAACTTCCATCGTGCCCATCCCGGCTTTGGAATATGCTTCCAGGTTACGGGTCAGGTTAGCCGCATCTACCGCACTCCCCATCCACCACCAGCGAGCCCCCGGTTTAGCTTCCGTAGTTACTTCAGGCCACGCTATATTTTGTGCGGAAAGGGTTCCGGCACAGAAAGAAGCAAAGATTATTGCCAATAAATTCTTTTTCATGATAATACTATTTATTCAACTCCAGACAGCCCATAATGAACGGTCCTGTTGCTTTTGCATCATTATCCCGCATCTTCTCACCGATATAATATTCGAAACTGCCATCGCGATACGGATGTCCGCCCAAGCCGCCCACCTGGCAGCAACGTGTCAGTGTCAGCGTACCATCCTGGCGTTCTACCAGCAGTTTACTTTTCAATCCCTTGAAAGCCTTCTCAGCCACAGCACGATATTTCGGGTCAATATACCCTTTATTCACAGCTTTTGCATAAGCATACATGAATTGCGTGGTCACAGATGCTTCCGGGAAGTTTCCTTTCCGTTTCGGCTGGTCGAGTACCTGATACCACAAACCATTTTTGTCCTGATAAGCGGGCAACACTTCAGCCAGTCCCTGTATCCAGCCAATCATCCGGACGCGTCCTTCGTGGTTTTCGGGAATGAAATCCAACGCATCCACCATCGCCATGAACCACCATCCGATACTCCGTCCCCAGAAGTTAGGCGAATGTCCTGTTTCCGGATCTGCCCAACGCTGGCTCTTGCTTTCATCCCAGGCATGATGATAAAGCCCGGTTTTGGCATCATACGTATGTTTCTGGCAAAGCGTAAACTGCTTTACCGCCTCATCAATCCATTCGGGTTTGTTGAACTCCGCACCATATTGTGCGAGGAAAGGAGATGCCATATATAAGCCATCCAGCCAAATCTGATGCTGATAGATCAACTTATGCCAGTACGCGCCTTCCAGCGTGCGCGGATGGTTTTTCAGTTGCTTAACCAAGGCATCCATTGCTGTTTTGTATTTCTCTTTGCCTGTTTCACGGTACAGGTCGAACAAAACCTTACCTGAATTTATATAATCGAGGTTGTATGTTTCCACATGATACAAATGGATTTCTCCTTTATCATTAATCAGCGAATCCGCCCATTGCTCCACATAGTCGAAATAACGGCGCTCTCCTGTCTTCTTCCACATCCGCAACATCGCACAGCAGCCTACACCCTGCGCATATCCAAAGAACAGACGCTTCCCATGATCCAACTGATAGGCTTTCGGAAAACGTACCATTTCCGAATCGGCAAACCAACGGGCATACGAATCCGGCTCCCACGTATCTGTACGGAAAGGAGTAGCCGGGAATCCGGCTTTATTATAAAGATTCACGCGGAAGAAATTGCAATATGCATAACGCACAGCTACCGGCACGGAAACCTGCGGAGCGGAAACTTCCAGTTTGTCTCCCCTGATTAGGGCCGTAGCGGGATAAAAGCGGCGATCTTCACCGGCAACGATAAAACCTTTCACCGGTTCATTGTCCGGAGTCATCAGTCCGTCGTCAGCATAGTCAAAGCTCAATACAGCTTTATTCCCTTCCACCTTCATTGTCTTGAACAACGGGCCGGAATAAGTCACGTCCTTACCATATTGCTTTGCCAATGCCCAGGCAGCCAGACGTTCACCCGTCACTGTTTTATTGCGGGGATGGATATCGAGCGAGTCGCCCGCATCAGTGATAACTGCCATACCCACATTCTTGAGTCCGCTTTGCCAGGTCCGGAGTTGAGCTTCGCGGATAGTGGCCGGCTGTCCGTAGTGCGGAGCTATCTGCACAAAGTAGAATGGCATATCCGGCTGTTTCCACTCCTTACGCCAACTGTTTATCATATTGGTGAATACCTGCTGGTATTTATCGGCACGGATAGAATTTGACTCTCCCTGATACCAGATATTTCCTTTTATCGTATATCCCAGAATGGGATGTATCATACCATTCCACAACGTTGCGGGTACTTTACAATAGTTTTTCTGTTGCTTCACGCCTTCCAATGCAAAGTCTTTCAGCACATCGGCATAAAGCGGATTTTTCTTCATTACATCCAGCTTTGTCCATGACTCCGCATGTGTTCCGCCCCAGGTAGACTGAATCAACCCTACGGGCATCTTCAGCTCTTTATATAACTTACGTCCGAAGACAAAGCCCACAGCCGAAAAGTCATACAGGTTCTTCGGATTGCAAACCAACCATTCCCCCTCACAGTCGTCCAACTCACCCTCGTGCGCCAACTGGTGTTTCACATGGAACAGGCGGATTTCCGGATAATCGGCATCCTTCAGTTCTTCCGCTTCATTCAGCATTCCGGTATTCCACTTCACATCCGGATGACGCGATACGGGGAACTCCATATTACTCTGTCCCGTACAAAGCCAAACTTCACCTATTAATACATTATTAATGGTAATCTCATTTTCACCGCTCACCGTAACGGACTGGTTGGTTGTTGCCTTCGGTGTCTTCAGTTTCACGGTCCATTTACCATTGGCCGCAGCCTTGGCAGTCACAGGTTTATCCAGCCATGATGCTTTAACCGTTACTTTTTCTCCGGGCGCAGCTTTCCCCCACACATTCACCTGTGTGTTTTGCTGCAATACCATGTTGTCTGAAAAAATAGCAGGAAGTGTTACCTTTGCTTCTGCCGTGAGAGAAGCAATCAAAACGAATACAAGAAAAATAGAAAATCCAAGAAGCTTTTTCATGTGCCTTTAATAGTTTATAGATTCACATAGATTATTTTATAGAACATGCCAATACCTGACGGCACAAAAATAGGGGTTTCCACCGAAACCCCTTCTTTATATTTTGATAGTTTTCTTATTGCTTTTGTCGTTTCCATAAAAACAGAATTGGCATTATCTATCCCTTTATCTTCAGCCAGCCCCAAATCGTTTTCTTTCGGGAGATGCTAAGTAAAGCAGCCCCCATCAAGCAACAGGCACAGCGTAACTCTTTATTGGAAAGTTTATTAAGATTATCAACAATACCGGGTAAAGGGTAGTTCTCTTTAAAAAAGGAAAATACATCGGCTGAGTTTTCTAAGTCGGTTTTCATTTGGCAAGTGCAAGTAAAAGGTTCATCCATCGTGTTATAAGTTTTAAAGGTTGATGTCGCCCCTATACCTCTATAATAGAAGTGGCGTAAGAGCTATTAACATATTATTTAATTCAAAGGCTCTGGTAAACCCGCAAGCAAATAATAAGCAATAGCTCCACGCCAGAATGTATATAACAAAGTTATATGCAACTCAGACGTGGAGACCTTCACTTATTATCCGTGCTTTTAAAAATTTACCAGACTTTTTGAATTACGAATAATAAAATGATCTCCAAATCATAAACATATCCCTTCACCACTGAAGAAATATGCAACAAAGATACACAAAATATCGGAATAGATATCATAGGATACGGCAATTATCATTTAGCGCATTATGATAGAGAAAACGACTCCACCAACGTTTTAGAAATAATGTTCCCGACCGGAATAACGCAATCTAAGTATTGTAGAACGGTATGTTAAAGATACAAATGACTATTTATCCCATACAAAAACAACGCAAACAATAAATTTCTTCTATTGGAAAAATAGTTCTCTATTTCCTACATCCTACACCGGAGACTTTTTTCATTTGATTATCAGACAAATAGATGCGTGGAGAATGATGTAGAATGGTGTAGGCAAATTTCATCCTACACCCCAAAAACAGGCTTTCAAAGCACTTTTTCTATTACAACCAGCTAATAATCAGACTCTCAATACGTTTTTTTACATACCTTACGCACATCCCCGTAAACACCTCTCTTTTACAAGAAAACAGAGGATATCTCTGCATTATTCTTCAAAAAACCTTCCTGATTCCTTTCATATCATAATATTAGGCGACGAAAAGAACTTGAAAATCCTGTTGCGAGATCTATAGATCCCACAATAGAATACTTAGGAACAATAAGAAAAATGAGAAGAAGGTCCTATGAAAACCCAACTTAGCCTTATTGTTTTTGTTCCTTTGCCCGTAACAAAACTTCGTTTCACAGTTGAGGGCTTTACGTTTTACAGTTGAGGGCTGTCGGTCCCACAACTGCGGGCTGCACAGCCTTCAATTGAAAAACGAGGTTTTGCTTATAGCATAATAACATTAACATTAAGGCTTTAGGAGAAAAAGGAAGGAGCATATCAAGTTTTTCCTCTATCATTCAGCTTTCTATATAACGAGATAATGAAGTCTAACTCCTGCAAAGCGCTCTTTCTTATTTGCTTTACGGTGCAGGATTCATCTCCGTGAAACTCTGTGTTACTCCGTGGCGAATTAATTCATAACTCAATAGATATTTATTATCTTTGCTACAGAATTTCTAAACAACGAATGCTCCTTTAATGAAAAAGTTCCAAATGATATTACAAGAAAGAGTCAAACTGCTGCTGTTTGTCTTGCTTTCTATTAGTTTGAACTCTTTCTCTACCAATACCAAATTCTACAACATCAGTGACACCTATGGCATTACATCAGGAGAAGCATTTTCCATCTGTAAAGACCAGTATGGTTTTATCTGGACCTCCACCAAAACCGGCATTTTAAGAGTGACTGAAGGCGACTGCCGCAATTATGAACTTCCCTGCCGAACCACAGATTTTGTATTCGTAAAGCTGACTTATAGCAATTCACAACTATTCTCCTACACCAATAACGGCCAGATATTCCATTATGACGAACCTACAGACCAGTTCTTCTTCCTGACAGACTTGCGGGAAGAAACCGATAATAGCCACATTACAATAGGAACCATCGTTGCCGATACAAGCAATGTACTTTGGATTGCTTCCTCGATCGGACTCTTTAAATATGAGAATAACATACTTACAAAAATCCCACAAACGGAAGAGGATATAAAGCATCTCACCTTTTATGACGACAATCACTTATTCTATATTACATCGGCAGGCATTTCACTACTGAATATTTCGACATCAGAAAGCCGGCTTCTTTACTCAAACACTACGGAAGATTTCTTTCAGGTACCCAGCCTGTACTATGACGACCAGCTAAAACGTCTATGGATTGGAACCGGATCGGCCGGGCTTTTCTACTATGACATCATCCGGAAATCTTTATCAGATATCCCTATCAGAAACTTTCCGAAGCAACCCATTCTTGCTATCAGAAAGGATGCTAAAAACACCCTTCTGATTGGTATTGACGGACAAGGTATCTGGAACATCAGCGAAAAAGGAGATACAATTCTCCATATATATAAGGAGGACCTGAACAATCCTTTTTCACTCCGGGGTGACGGAGTATATGATATTCTTTGCGACGGTTCAAAAAACTGGATAGCCACATTCACCGGAAAGCTGTCTTTCTTTGAAAACAACAACTCCCAGATCACACCGGTCACTTACCAGATAAACAACCCAAACTCCTTAGGAAACAACTACGTCAACCAGATCATTGAAGATCACGAAGGGCATATATGGTTTGCTACAAACAATGGTGTAAGCCGCTGGGATGCAGCATCCAACAAGTGGAAGCATTATTACCAGAATAAATCGGAACAGGCAAAGGTATTCTTATCTTTATGTGAAGATAACCAGGGACATATCTGGGCAGGAAGTTATTCTTCCGGCATCTATCTATTGGATCGTGAAACCGGAAAAACGCTGAAACATTACTCCTCCAAGACCAACACTCCCGGCTTTACTGGCGATTTCATCTTTGACTTTTTCGTGGATAAAGAAGGAGACGTGTGGATAGGCGGCAACCAAAAGCTATCCTGTTATCTGGTAAAAGAAGATCGTTTCCGTGAATATCCGGTCCAGCCCGTCAGCGCGTTTGCCGAACTTTCTCCGGGGAAACTGTTGCTTACAACCTCACGTGGTTTGTTGTTGCTGGATAAAAATCAGGGAACGGTGGAAACGTTAGTTGAAGGCAGTCTGACTCAGGACGTAGTAGTAACCGGCAATACAATATGGGTTGCCACTTGCAGAGACGGCCTGATAAGATATGACTATGACAAACAACAAACAGAGAGATTTACAACGGAATCCGGCCTGACGTCCAACTATGTGAACAGTATCTTATTTGACAGCGGTTTCTTATGGATTGGTACAGAACGAGGCTTGTGCCGGCTCAACATCTTAGATAATACAATCCAACCCTACACATCGGTCTATTCCCTTTCAACCACGACTTTCTGCGTCAACTCCTGTACGCGGCTGAAGAATGGCAAGCTGATCTGGGGAACAAGCAACGGTGCAATCATGTTTGCGCCGGAACTGATTCAGGAAACCCCTCCACGAGGAAATATCTTTTTCCAGAATATCACCGTAGCAGGCCGCTCCATACGCACAATTCCCGGTTTATTAAACAATACTCCCGTCAATCAACAGAAGAATCTTTCCTTAAACTACACTCAGAACAATTTCATGTTAGAGCTGCTTCCAATAGGGAATTCTTCAGGAAACATGAAATTCTCGTGGCTATTAGAGGGATTGGACGCAAACTGGAGCCGCCCTTCGGAACTTCACTTTATTAATTATACCAATCTTCCGGGTGGAAACTTCAAATTACACATCAGGATGTACGACAGTTCTCTATCACAAATGATTGATGAACGCAGCCTGAACATACACGTCACGCCTCCTTTCTGGAAAACCTGGTGGTTTGCAGCTATCATCAGTCTATGCACCATCTGCTATATCATTTATGCTTTCAAAAGTTATTCGAACCGCTTGAAGCGGAAGAGTACCAATGACAGGCTTATTGCCGATACTGTCCAGGCACTCATGCAAGAAAGAATGGCACAGGCAGAACCGGGCATCCGGGAAGAGCTGCCTGTGCCCCAGAGTAAGCCAAGTGATCCGTTCGTAAGCCGGGCAATTAGCATCATCAACGAAAACATTTCCAATAACGAATTTGGAAAGGAAGAATTTGCCGCAGCCATGAATGTGAGTTCTTCACTTCTATATAAGAAAATTAAAACATTGACGGATCAATCGCCGTCTGACTTTATCAAGACCGTACGGATGAATCATGCTCTCAAACTTCTGCAATCCGGTCAATATACTGTAACCGAAGTTAGCGAACTTTCCGGTTTTTCAAGCCTTAGCATTTTCAGCCGCGCCTTCAAAAGCTATTTCGGCAAAACACCTACCGAAATCTAAGAAAAGCCTCAAGAATAAGGCCGGAGACCATTATGCAGGCCTTTTTTATCTGAAATGCAAAATGAAATATCTAAAATGAAAAGTCCTTTCCCTATCTCCTCCCCTAACTTTGCAGGCAGAACTTTTAAAATATCAGAATAATGAAAAACATGTATCATACCAATCATTCCAAAGTATTATTTCTGCTACTCTCCCTATTATCCATTCTATTGGCAGCATGTAGGGAAAAAGAGAATAAGGTCAAAACAATTTGTAATCCGGTAAACCTAAGTTATCGTTTTTCACTCGACTCTCCGTCCTGGCGTGAGGCAGCAGACCCCAGTATGATAAAATACAAAGGAGAATATTATCTTTTCCTTTCTAAATCCGGCGGTTATTTCCATTCAACAGATCTTGTTCATTGGGATTTAATAACCACTGACAGTCTACCCATCGAGAAGTATGCTCCCACCGTTATGGAAATGGACGGAGAGATCTACTTCACGGCCTCCGTAGCCACCAACAAAATCTATAAAAGCGCTGATCCCAAATCAGGCAAATGGGAGTTGGTAACCGATCAGTTTCCTTATATCCTGGCAGACCCGATGTTGTTTTACGATTCAGATACTGACAAAGTATATCTATACTATGGTTCCGGTGCAGCCACTCCCATGATGGGAATGGAATTGGATAAAAAAACATTTATGCCCAAAGGGGAAGCCATTCCCTTATTTTACAGCAATGCTGAAAAATACGGTTGGGAAGTATCCGGAGACTATAATACCAATTACAAGCACACTTGCTGGCTTGAAGGCGCATGGATGAACCAATACAAAGGGAAGTATTACCTGCAATATGCAGTACCCGGTACCGAATTCAAAAGTTACAGCAACGGAGTTTACGTATCGGAAAATCCATTGGGCCCATTCACTTTACTCAAACATAATCCTTTCTCTTATAAACCCGAAGGTTTTGTCAACGGAACCGGACATGGCAGCACATTTCAGGATTTATATGGAAACTACTGGAATATCGGTACTTCCACAATCTCACGAAGGCACATGTTCGAAAGAAGGATTTCCCTATATTCAACCTTCTTTGACAAAGATGGAGATGTTTATGCATACACAGCATGGGGAGACTATCCTATGATTGTTCCTGATAAAAAAATATCTTCTCCACAAGATTTATTCCCGGGATGGATGCTCCTGTCTTATAAAAAGAAGGTAGAAGCGTCATCTACATTGGAAGGATATCCTACAGAGAATGCCGTGAATGAAGATATCAGAACATGGTGGAGCGCAAAAACCGCAGACAAAGGAGAGTTTATGACTGTTGATTTAGACCGGAACTCTAAAGTCTATGCCATTCAGGTCAACTTTGCCGACCAGGATGCTACCGCATTGGGAAAATCGGATTCCATATATTACCAATACCGGATAGAAGAATCCCAAGACGGGATTACATGGAATCTGTTAGTTGACAAATCAGAGAACAAAGCTGATGCTCCCAATGACTACATCCAATTGGACAAACCGGCAGACACCAGGTATATCCGTATCACCAATATCTATTTCCCTTCCGGCAAGTTTTCCATTTCCGGCTTAAGAGTGTTCGGAAAAGTAGATAAACCGGTTCCGGCAACTGCCCAATTCACGAAATTAACCAGAAACAACGATAACCGCAGAACCGTAAATCTGAGTTGGAGCAAAGTCAACGATGCTACCGGATACAATATCCGGTTCGGTACACAGAAAAACAAATTATACCATAATTATCTGGTATATGAAGACAACAAGGTATCCATTAACATATTGAACGCTGACCAGACTTATTATTTCGCAATAGACAGTTTCAATGAAGCGGGTGTCACTATCGGAAAAGAAATCAAAACCATTCAATAAAATTCATACATTAATATCCACAATAAATATTTGTATTAAAAACAACCATCAACAATAACGATTATGATGAAAAACAAGATTTTAGCCCTATATCTAGGGTTCCTTCCACTTTTGGCAACGGCTCAAAATCCGATTATTCAAACCAAATATACAGCCGATCCTGCTCCAATGGTGCATAACGATACATTATTCCTTTATGTGGGATGCGATGAAAAGGATGCTCCTTCCAACGCATACCTGATGAGAGAATACCGCCTGTATACCACTACCGACATGGTGAATTGGACGGACTGTGGAGCACCGCTGAAAACAAGTGATTTCAAATGGTCAGCCGGAGATGCCAGCGCTGCACAATGCATAGAGCGGGATGGCAAGTTTTATTGGTATATATCCTCACAAAACAGATTCAGTCCGGGTTCATCCATCGGTGTAGCCGTTGCAGATACTCCTTATGGTCCCTTCAGAGATGCATTGGGCCAGGCATTAGTAACCAACGACATGACTACAGCCGCCAAACACTCCTGGGATGACCTTGACCCTACGGTCTTTATCGACAGTAATAAACAAGCATATCTCTATTGGGGAAACGGGGCTTGTTATCAGGCCAAACTGAATAAAGATATGATATCCCTAGACGGCTCAATCACAGCACTCGACATCAAAGACCAGACCGCCTTTGTGGGAAGGTTCACAGAGGCGCCCTGGGTATATAAGCGTAACAACCTGTATTATATGATTTATGCCGCCGAATTCCCGGAATCCATACATTATTCAACCGCCCGGACCGCAGAAGGTCCCTGGAAAGCCCGGGGAGTCGTAATGCCATTGGAAAAAGGAAGTAATACCAACCATCCCGGAATAATTGATTTTAAAGGTAACTCCTACTTCTTCTATCATAATGATGCGCTGCCCGGTGGGCACAGTTATTGCAGATCGGTATGTGTGGAACAGTTCACATACAACCCCGACGGAACCATACCGCAAATGCACATGACTAATGAAGGTATAAAGAAAGGAACAGGTACACTCAATCCATACAAACGAACTGAAGCGGAAACTATAGCATGGGCACAAGGCGTTACATCTGCCACCGATAAAGAAAAAGGTGTATATATAACCGCTATTCATAATACCGATTACATCAAGGTACGTGATGTGAACTTCGGACAGAAAGGTGCTTCGCAATTCACCGCTTCCGCATCCAGCAGATATCATGGAGGAGAAATAGAACTAAGAATCGACTCACCCGAAGGTGAAGTGATCGGCACCTTAAACATTCCCTATACCGGAGAATGGGATAATTGGGAACAACACTCTACCCATGTGAAGCCGGTCAAAGGAGTTCATGACCTATATCTTATATTTAAAGGTAAAACTCCCCACGAGCTTTTCAACTTCGATTATTGGATGTTCTCCGAAAAGTCCTCAAATTAATTAATTTATTCTATTTATTATGACCATGAAGCATATATTCTCTATCATCCTCGGCCTGATGGCATTCTGCCAGTTACAAGCCCAGTCGTGGACAGCCGACAACGGCAACGGTACTTTTACCAATCCTCTGTTTTACGATGAATTTACCGATCCTGACCTGATACGTGTAGGAACAGATTATTACATGGTTGCCAGTTCCATGCATGCCATGCCCGGACTACCGCTACTACGTTCCAAAGATCTGGTAAACTGGGAGTTCGTAACATATATCTTTGACAAACTCGATTTAGGACCTGATTTTCATCTGGAAGGCGATAAAGGCATTTATGGAAACGGAATATGGGCACCTGCCATCCGTTATCACAAAGGCACTTTCTATGTATTCGTCAACGTAAATGACCATGGCTTACAAGTTTTCTCTGCCAAAAATCCCGCCGGCCCTTGGACACACAAGAATATGGGTGGCAGAATTTACGACCTGGGCATATTGTTTGATGACGACGACAAGATATATGCAGTACATGGTTACGACGAAGTACATCTGATTCAACTCAAACCTGACTTCAGCGGCTATGTGGAAGGCAGTGAAAAAGTAATCATCCCTAAAGGTAATGCCATGGGAGAAGGGCATCATTTCTATAAAATAGACGGAAAATATTATATCATCAGTGCAGACTATGCACCCGTAGGCCGTATGCAATGTGCCCGCGCCGACAAACTGGAAGGTCCTTACGAAACCGTGGTTATCAGTAATCGTGAAACCATGGGTACACAACGTGGCTGGTGGACCAAAGGATATGGCTTCTGGTCGAACATCCCCAATGAAGGAGAAGCAATGGAATTTGAGCGCCCTTCTGAAAATGGTTTCGGTGCAGTAACCCTTCATCAGGGAGGCATCGTCGATCTGCCTAATGGTGAATGGTGGGGATTCTCAATGATGGACGTAAAATCTGCAGGTCGCCTGACTTTCCTTTCACCCGTGACCTGGAAAGATGGTTGGCCCTACTTCGGACTGGAAGGAAACCTGGGACGCTCACCACGCACCTGGTTCAAACCGGATACCGGAACGGATATAGCTCCTCTGACGACTTATCAGCGTGATGATGATTTCTCGTCTGCCAAACTAAAACCGATCTGGCAATGGAACCATATTCCAGTAGATAAGAAATGGTCGCTCACTGAGAAAAAAGGTGTACTGCGTCTGCACACTCTCCCTGCCAAAAACTTCATGTATGCGAAAAATACACTTACTCAACGCGCTATCGGTCCGGAGTCCAGCGCCACCGTCGAATTAAATGCCAAATCCTTAAAGAAAGGTGACGTAGCCGGACTTGGGTTATTGAATGTTCCCTATTATTGGATCGGTGTAGTGCGTACTGACGAGGGATTCATCCTGAGATTTTACGACTTAGTAAAGAACCAGTCTACAGACGAACCATTGTCCGGCCCACAAGTGTACCTGCGTGCCAGTGGTGATTACAATAGAGACCTGGCAACACTCAGCTTCAGTACAGACGGTAAAACATTTAAAGAAGTCGGCGGCGAACTGCGTCTGGGGTATCAAATGAAGACTTTCCAGGGAGTACGGTATGCCTTATTTGCTTTCAATACGAATGGAAAAGCGGGAGGTTATGCCGACTTCGACAATTTCAAGGTAAAAGAACCACTGGCAGATCGCTCTAAAAATCTTCCTCTCGGTAAAGTGATAACACTAACCAATCTCGCAAACGGTGAGCAAGTCTGGGCTAATCCCCACGGTATGCTGAATCGTTCCTATCCGGGAAGTAATACGTTCAACGGTACCGGATGCCAATTCCGTGTACACGACCGCGGACAAGGACGTATAGCTCTTGAAGCATTAGACGGATCAGGCTTTGTCACCGTCACCGGAGCCGGCCTCTCAGCAGATGTTCGACTCATGCAGAAAGAAACGGAAGGCAGCCTCTTCATGTGGCAGGATATGTTATGGGGACAATGTATGCTACTATCCTTAAAGACCAATCGCTTCATTGGTTTAGATCCGCGTACAGACGAACCTTATTCTGCCGACTGGCCCGGGACTATACCCAACCGTAAAGACGGGACTGTGTTTTCCTGGCAGGAAATAAAATAATTGCATATATTCTCCGATTTATGCATAAAGCACAGCATTCATAGTATAAAAAGTATAAAAATTCCCTCTTTAATGCATATTCTTTCCAAAATTATCGCTACTTTTGCGCCATTCTTAGAATAATTATACAGAACAATGAAGAAAAAAGCCAATCGGTTAGACGCTATCAAGATGATTATCTCAAGCAAGGACGTCAGTTCTCAGGAAGAACTGCTGCAAGCTCTGAGTAAAGAAGGCTTTGAACTGACACAAGCCACTCTCTCCCGCGACTTGAAACAACTGAAAGTTGCCAAGGCGGCAAACATGAACGGGAAATATGTATATGTATTACCCAACAACATCATGTACAAACGTTCCAATGACCAGAGTGCCAGCGAGATGCTGATGACCAGCGGATTCGTGTCCCTGCAATTCTCCGGTAACATTGCCGTTATCCGTACACGACCGGGATATGCCAGCAGTATGGCCTACGACATCGACAACCGCGAATGTCCCGCCATTCTGGGCACTATTGCCGGAGACGATACCATCATGTTGGTAGTGCATGAAGCCGCTTCACATGGCGAAGTACGCGAATTTCTGTCGCAAATCATTCCGAACATTAAATAAATAAAGAACGAATCAATAAGAAATGGATACCAAAAAAGTGGACGTGATGGTGGCTGACGCCTCTCACGAAGTTTATGTGGATAAGATTTTGGATACCATCAGAGAAGCGGCCAAAGTACGTGGAACGGGCATCGCAGAACGCACACACGAATATGTGGCGACAAAAATGAAAGAAGGAAAAGCCATCATCGCCTTATGCGGAGACGTGTTTGCAGGCTTCAGCTACATCGAGAGTTGGGGAAACAAACAATATGTTGCGACTTCCGGTTTGATTGTGCATCCCGACTTTCGCGGTATTGGATTGGCTAAGCGTATCAAAATGGCATCTTTCCGCCTGGCACGCTTGCGATGGCCCAACGCCAAAGTATTCAGTCTCACCAGCGGAGCCGCCGTCATGAAAATGAATACGGAACTGGGATACGTTCCCGTCACTTTCAATGAACTGACTGATGACGAATCCTTCTGGAAAGGCTGCGAAGGCTGCATCAACCATGATATATTAGTAGCCAAGAACCGCAAATTCTGCATCTGCACAGCAATGCTCTACGACCCGGCTCTGCATGAAGATGATAAAATTTAAAAAACAAAGGATATGGAAGAAAAGAAAAAAGTAGTAGTCGCATTCAGCGGCGGTCTTGATACTTCATTTACGGTAATGTACCTTGCCAAGGAAAAAGGGTATGAAGTGTATGCAGCTTGTGCAAACACCGGTGGTTTCAGCCCCGAACAACTGAAAACAAACGAAGAAAACGCCTATAAACTGGGCGCAAAAGAATATGTCACTATCGACGTGACGCAGGAATATTACGAAAAGAGCTTGAAATACATGGTATTTGGTAACGTGCTGCGTAATGGTACCTATCCTATTTCCGTAAGTTCCGAACGTATCTTCCAGGCACTTGCCATCGCACGCTATGCCAACGAGATCGGTGCAGATGCTATCGCTCACGGTTCTACCGGTGCAGGCAACGACCAGATTCGTTTTGACATGACATTCCTTGTATTGGCTCCGGGCGTGGAAATCATCACACTGACTCGTGATATGGCATTGAGCCGCCAGGAAGAAATCGATTATCTGAACAAACATGGTTTCTCAGCAGACTTCACCAAACTGAAATACTCTTACAATGTAGGTTTGTGGGGTACCTCTATCTGCGGTGGTGAGATTCTGGATTCCGCACAAGGATTACCCGAAAGCGCTTATCTGAAACACTGTGTAAAGGAAGGCAGCGAACAACTCCGTCTTACTTTCGAAAAAGGTGAGTTGAAAGCTGTGAACGATGAGAAATTTGATGATCCCATCAAAGCCATTCAGAAAGTAGAAGAAATCGGTGCCGCTTACGGTATTGGTCGTGATATGCATGTGGGTGATACAATTATCGGTATCAAAGGCCGCGTAGGTTTCGAAGCTGCTGCTCCGATGCTGATTATCGGTGCACATAAATTCCTGGAAAAATATACACTGAGTAAATGGCAGCAATACTGGAAAGACCAGGTTGCCAATTGGTACGGTATGTTCCTGCACGAAAGCCAATATCTGGAACCGGTAATGCGCGATATCGAAGCCATGCTACAGGAAAGCCAGCGTAACGTAAACGGTACGGCTATTCTGGAACTTCGCCCATTATCTTTCTCTACGGTAGGTGTAGAATCAGAAGACGACCTTGTGAAAACGAAGTTCGGCGAATATGGCGAAATGCAAAAAGGCTGGACAGCAGAAGATGCGAAAGGTTTCATCAAGGTTACTTCTACTCCACTGAGAGTATATTATAACAATCATAAAGACGAAGAAATCTAAAAAGCCTATCCCCTAACCCATCTCTCATAGAGAACGGTTAGGGGATAGAACAATTATACGAACAGATATGGATAATAATAACAAAAAACTAACTCGCTCACGCAGCGACAGAATGCTTGCCGGCGTCTGCGGAGGATTGGCCGCTTATTTCGGACTTGACCCTTCACTCGTACGTATCGGCTATGCGTTATTGACGTTTTTTACCGTATTTGCCGGTATCCCCGTGTACCTTATAATGTGGCTTATTGTTCCCGAGGAAAAGAACTTGTATAACAGATAAAAGAATAATTGTATAAACTAACATGATTAAAGTAGGAATCATCGGCGGAGCCGGATATACGGCAGGTGAATTAATTCGTTTGCTGATCAATCATCCGGAAGCGGAAATCGTATTCATCAACAGCTCAAGTAACGCCGGAAACAAAATTACCGACGTACATGAAGGATTGTACGGCGAAACGGACCTTGTCTTCACCGACGAGTTACCTTTGGACAAAATTGACGTGTTATTCTTCTGTACCGCCCATGGCGACACGAAGAAGTTCATGGAGAGTCACAACCTTCCCGAGGAGTTGAAGATTATCGACCTTTCTATGGACTACCGCATCGCTTCTCCGGAACATGACTTTATTTACGGTTTGCCGGAATTGAACCGTCGCGCTACCTGCAAAGCAAAGCATGTGGCTAATCCGGGTTGCTTTGCCACTTGTATCCAATTGGGATTGCTCCCCCTTGCCAAACATCTGATGCTGAACAATGACATCATGGTGAATGCCATTACCGGTTCCACCGGGGCTGGTGTAAAACCGGGATCAACCAGTCACTTCAGTTGGCGCAACAACAACATGAGTGTTTACAAGGCATTCGAGCACCAGCATGTACCCGAAATCAAGCAATCTCTGAAGCAATTGCAGAACAGTTTTGATGCGGATATTGACTTTATCCCTTACCGCGGTGATTTCGCACGTGGTATTTTTGCTACCATCGTAGTAAAAACTAAAGTTGCACTGGATGAAATAGTCCGTATGTACGAAGAATATTACGCCAAAGACTCTTTCGTGCATATCGTAGAAAAGAACATCGACCTGAAACAAGTAGTGAACACCAACAAATGTCTTCTGCATTTGGAAAAGCACGGTGATAAGCTGCTTATCATCTCCTGCATCGACAACCTACTGAAAGGTGCCAGTGGTCAGGCGGTGCACAACATGAACTTGATGTTCAATTTAGAAGAAACCGTCGGCTTGCGATTGAAACCCAGCGCCTTCTAAGTAATTTGTATTTTGTAATTTAGAATTAAAAAAATGAACTTATTCGACGTATATCCCCTTTTTGACATCAACATTGTCAAGGGAAAAGGCTGCCACGTGTGGGACGAGAACGGTACTGAGTACCTCGATCTCTACGGCGGACATGCTGTTATCTCCATCGGTCATGCACATCCGCATTACGTGGAGATGATCAGCAACCAGGTTGCCACGTTGGGATTTTATTCCAACTCTGTGATTAACAAGCTACAGGAACAGGTTGCTGAACGTCTGGGAAAAGTTTGTGGTTATGATGACTACTCCTTATTCCTGATTAACAGCGGTGCAGAAGCCAACGAAAATGCTTTGAAACTCGCTTCGTTCTACAACGGACGTACACGTGTGGTTTCCTTCAACAAGGCATTCCACGGACGTACTTCACTTGCCGTGGAAGTGACTAATAATCCCAAAATCATAGCTCCTATTAATGACTGCGGACATGTCACTTACCTTCCGCTGAACGATATTGAAGCTATGAAAAACGAACTGGCAAAAGGTGATGTTTGCGCAGTGATTATCGAAGGTATTCAAGGTGTGGGTGGTATTCAATTGCCGACAGATGAATTTATGCAGGCTTTGCGTGAAGCTTGTACAGCTCATAATACGATATTGGTTCTGGACGAAATTCAAAGCGGTTATGGCCGTAGCGGTAAGTTCTTCGCTCATCAATATAATGGTATCAAAGCAGATATTATCACGGTAGCCAAAGGCATCGGTAACGGTTTCCCAATGGCCGGTGTACTTATCAGTCCGATGTTCACTCCGGTTTACGGACAGTTGGGCACTACTTTCGGCGGTAATCACCTGGCATGCAGCGCAGCGCTTGCTGTCTTGGACGTAATAGGTCAGGAGAATCTGGTTGAAAATGCAGCCAAGGTAGGTGAGTATCTGATGACGGAGTTGAAAAAGTTCCCGCAGATCAAAGAAGTTCGCGGACGTGGTCTGATGATCGGTCTTGAATTTGAAGAACCGATAAAGGAACTTCGTCTGAAACTGTTGAAAGAACAACATGTATTTACCGGTGTCAGCGGTACAAATGTACTCCGCCTGCTTCCACCCCTCTGCCTCAGCATGGAAGAAGCCAATCTCTTCCTCGAACGTTTCAGAAAAGTACTTTAAAGTATATTTGATAACATAATCAGCAATAAACAGGCAGCCTTCAAGCGTTTCAGCGTTTCTTAAGGCTGCCTGTTGTTTTAAATACACAAGCACTTTTTTTACATCAATTAGGTTAGAAAGGTAGAAAAAATATCTACCTTTGCCCATCGACAACCCTTTTAATAACAGAATGATATGAGAACAGCAATTATCGGAGCAGGAAACATGGGCGGCTCTATAGCCCGTGGATTGGCAAAGGGAAGTATTATCCCCGCCTCGGATATCATAGTTTCTAATCCCTCACAAGGAAAGTTGGATGAACTACAAGCAGAGTTTCCTGCTTTACAAATCACCCATGACAATCAGGAAGCCATCATCGGCGCCGAATTCATCATACTCGCTGTGAAACCGTGGCTTATCAAAGGTGTGCTGCGCGAACTGAAACTGAAGAGTAAACAAATTATCATTTCTGTTGCTGCAGGCATCAACTTTGAAGAGCTGGCTCACTACGTACCCGAACCGGAAATGACCATGTTCCGCATTATTCCTAACACCGCCATCAGCGAGATGGAAAGTATGACACTGATTGCCAGTCGTAATGCGACCAAAGAACAAGAACAACTGATGCTGGATATTTTCAATCAGATGGGACTTGCCATGCTGATCCCCGAAGAAAAATTCGCAGCCTGCACTTCCATGGCTTCCTGCGGAATCGCTTATGTGTTGAAATACATCCAGGCTGCCATGCAAGCCGGTATAGAAATGGGGGTTTATCCCAAAGATGCTATGAGAATGGTGGCTCAATCGGTAAAGGGAGCAGCCGAACTGATACTGAATAATGATACGCATCCCAGCGTAGAAATCGATAAAGTATGTACCCCCGGCGGTATTACCATCAAAGGTATCAATGAACTGGAACATGACGGTTATACATCCGCCATCATCAATGCTATCAAAGCAAGTAAGCAATAAGACTAACAATTAATTCATTAAATAAACAACCACATGGACGAACAAATTAAGCAAATAGCAGAACGCCTTCGCGGGCTTCGTGATGTACTGGAGCTGACCGCTGAAGACATTGCCCGTGAATGTGACATCTCTCCTTACGACTACCGTCTTGCCGAAACGGGAGATTTTGATATCTCCGTAAGTATGTTGCAAAAGATAGCACGCAGATACGGAGTTTCATTGGACGCACTGATGTTTGGTGAAGAACCTAAAATGAGCAGCTACTTCCTGACTCGTGCCGGAAAAGGCGTCAGCATCGAACGTACCAAGGCCTACAAATATCAAGCCCTCGCTTCCGGTTTCATGAACCGTAGCGTAGATCCGTTCATTGTAACCGTTGAACCTAAACCAGACGATGAACCGATACATTACAACAGCCACGCCGGACAAGAATTCAGTCTTGTGCTCGAAGGGCGCATGATGGTCAACATCGATGGCAAAGAGCTTATACTAAACGAAGGAGACAGCCTGTACTTCAATTCAAAATTGCCGCATGGCATGAAAGCACTGGATGGAAAAACGGTACGATTCCTGGCAATTATCATGTAACAACTAAATGGAGAATGAAGGGAATCTCTCATTCTTAATTCCTATAATTATGGTAGAAAGATTTTTATCACAAACCTCTTTCACTACACAAGAGGACTTTATCAAAAACTTTAAAATAAACGTACCGGAAAACTTCAACTTCGGATACGATGTAGTAGACGCCTGGGCTGCCGAACAACCTGACAAACCTGCATTGTTATGGACTAATGATAAGGGTGAACACCGGCAATTTACGTTTGCCGACATGAAACGTTATACGGACATGACCGCCTCGTATTTCCAAAGCCTCGGCATCGGCCATGGTGACATGGTAATGTTGATATTGAAACGCCGCTTTGAATTCTGGTACAGCACCATAGCTTTACATAAACTCGGTGCCGTCGTCATTCCCGCCACTCACTTGCTGACAAAGAAAGATATCGTGTACCGCTGTAATGCTGCGGATATCAAGATGATTGTTTGTGCAGGAGAATCGGTTATCACGGATCATATTGTAGCTGCCATGCCGGATTCCCCCAGCGTGAAGAAACTCGTCAGTGTAGGTCCCCAAGTAGCCGAAGGATTCGATGATTTCCACAAAGGGATCGAAAATGCCGCACCTTTCGTGAAGCCGGAACATCCGAATACGAACGAAGATATCTCACTGATGTACTTCACCAGCGGAACCACCGGTGAACCGAAAATGGTCGCCCATGACTTTACATATCCGTTGGGACATATCGTTACCGGTAGTTTCTGGCATAACCTGACGGAAAACAGCCTGCATCTCACCATCGCCGATACCGGTTGGGGGAAAGCTGTATGGGGCAAACTTTACGGACAATGGATTGCCGGAGCAAATATATTTGTGTATGACCACGAGAAATTTACCCCTGCCGCCATTCTGGAGAAGATACAGGATTATCACGTAACTTCTCTCTGTGCACCTCCCACCATCTTCCGTTTCCTCATTCACGAAGATCTGACAAAGTACGATCTCTCATCACTGCAATATTGTACCATCGCCGGCGAAGCTCTGAACCCAGCCGTATTTGAGACCTTCAAGAAACTGACAGGCATCAAACTGATGGAAGGATTCGGACAGACAGAAACCACGCTGACCATTGCTACCATGCCTTGGATGGAACCGAAACCGGGAAGTATGGGATTGCCTAATCCACAATACGATGTAGACCTGATAGACAATGACGGCCGTTCCGTAGAAGCCGGTGAACAGGGACAAATCGTAATCCGTACAGACAAGGGTAAGCCACTGGGATTGTTCAAAGAGTATTACCGCGATCCGGAACGTACACACGAAGCCTGGAACAATAATATCTACTATACGGGAGACGTTGCCTGGAAAGATGAGGACGGCTATCTCTGGTTTGTAGGCCGTGCCGACGATGTGATCAAGAGTTCCGGTTACCGTATCGGCCCCTTCGAAGTGGAAAGTGCTCTGATGACTCACCCAGCTGTAATAGAATGTGCCATCACAGGCGTACCTGATGAAATCCGCGGTCAGGTAGTGAAAGCTACCATCGTACTGGCTAAAGAATATAAAGGAAAAGAGGGAGAAGCACTTATCAAGGAATTGCAAAATCATGTAAAGAAAGTGACAGCCCCTTACAAATATCCGCGTGTGATTGAATTTGTAGACGAACTGCCGAAAACCATCAGTGGAAAGATCCGTCGTGTGGAAATCCGGAAGAACGATACGAAATAAGAAAAAAATATGAGGAATAAGCTACTTCTAAATCGTTTGCACCTTTTATGTTACTTTTTGATCGATTTGAGCTATTCGGTTTCCCGCAAACCACTTACATTTGCGACCGGAAAGTACAACTAAAAAGTTTAAAGCACATGATTACAAGTAGAAAGATTTCTCAGATTAACGTTTTCGCAGGTAGCCCCTGGGAAGTGGAAAGTGTGAAGCAATTGCTGAAGTCAGCTTACATCACCGCTTCAACAGAGGACAAAGGCAATGGCATTCACGTGTCTGTGCCTTGTCAGCAGTACACTGCCGCCATGCGAGTTATCAGTAACCGAAAGGCTTTATAAGACTGAAAAGAAAACGAAGTGAAAAAGGACTGCCCCTTGGAAGAAATTTCCGAAGGGGCAGTTTTTTATTCATTAGTATACCGCTTCTCCATGATAATTCTCCCTTCACCGCCTTCCTTGTGTAAAGGAACAGAAAATCAAGTCATTCCCCGTCAACAAGAAACCAACAATTTGTAACCGTCAGGAAAACAGCGACATAGCATCTCTTTATAGAAGATTAAATTGTGTACTAATATTACAGTCGTGTCTTCGCAAAGTGAAGTTCATTAGCTTGAGCTCAAGTTGCAAATACGTAGCAAAGTGAAACAAACAGGAGAAAGCATTCCATTATTATATAGAAAAGATGTATTTACATTCTTCTTGTATCTGAAATGAATAAAATAAAGTAATATTGATCATTTCATTTTTGTACACTTCTTTTCTTTAATACACTGACATATATAATATTACCCAAAAGAAGTGTACAAAAATAAAAGGGCCAAAAATGGCATTTAGACACTTAAGACCGCAACACAGATTTGTATACAGCAATTTGATATGAGCACTACGGCAAGAGGGTGTATAGACACTCTTTATCTGCCTTTCACTCTCCCACTATACATACAAAACGTCCAGTCCGGAGACAAGTCACTCCACATAATTCATTAATTAACAGCATATTACTCTAAGGTTTGAATTTGAGTAAAAAAAAAAATTAAATCAGTAAAACGTATTATTTTAATACGCATAGATTTGCGACGTTAATTTTAATTTAAACATTATGAAAGATGTAAAAACATTAATGAGAGATTGGAACAAACATCAATGCTTGATGTTTTTCCTATGCTTTTTCTTTTTATCTGCAGGATTGTCGCAAAGGGTATATGCCGTCCAGAGTATCGCAATGGGCATTGACCAGCAACTGCAAATTACCGGTGTTGTAAAAGACACCAACGGTGAACCTATGATTGGAGTGACAGTAATGGTAAAAGGAACGGGGACCGGTACCATCACAGACATTGACGGCAAGTATAGCGTATCCGTGCCTGGAAACAAGAGCGTACTGACATTCTCTTTCGTAGGATATACTACTAAAGAAGTGACCGTTGGTAATCAGAAGAGTATAAATGTCACTCTATCCGAAGACTCCAAGATGATAGACGAAGTAGTAGTCATCGGTTTCCAATCACAGAAAAAAGGGAATTTGACAGCTTCTGTAGCTTCCGTTGGAGCAGAAGCATTGGAAAACAGGCCGGTTGCCAATATCGGACAAGCCTTGCAAGGCATGGTTCCGGGCTTAAACATCAGTATCGAAGGTGGCGACCCAAACAAAGTTCCTTCATTGAATATCCGTGGTGCCACTACTTTTCGCCAGAGAGGCACATCTAATGATGACAAGAACAAGTTCGATGTGAAATCCGGCTCTCCGCTGATCCTGTTGGATGGTGTGGAAATCACTGCTGAAGACTTGAATCAGTTGAATCCGAATGACATAGACAACATGTCGTTCCTGAAAGATGCTTCCGCCGCCGCTATTTATGGAACAAGAGCCACCTTCGGCGTGATACTGGTAACTACCAAAGGAGGTAATTACAATCAGAAAGCGAAAATCGACTACTCTTACAATTTAGCTTTCGATCAGCCTTATGAATTGCCTGACATTTTGGATTCATACTATATTTATAAAGCGTTAAGGGACAAAGAAGTTTGGACTGGTACTATCGCTGAGTATTCCCAACACGACAGAGACATGTTGGATCACATGATGGCCTACATGAAAGATCCTGTGAACAACAAGCCTTATTTTATGGAGGGGGATGCCATACAATGGGTAGGCAACACGAATCCTTACAAAGAGTTAGTGAAAAGCTGGACTCCGACTCAAAAGCATAACCTCTCTATCAGTGGTGGTGGTGACAGAATCAGTTATTATATCTCTCTGGGTATGCAAGACCAAAAAGGTATGTATGAAATTAAAACCGACAGATTAAAAAGATACAATGCCATGCTCAGCATTAACGCCAAAGTTACGAAGTGGTTCAATGTAGCTGCCAAAGCCTCATACAATGTGTTCGATTATGAAGGTCCTACGCAACAAACAGATGGTATGAACCTTTGGAGTTATGCCAAATCCTACTATCCGGAGAACTTTATTTATCAACCTGTATTGACAGGACCAGACGATTTTCTACCGAATCACCCGACAGAAAATCCCGTAAGCTATTTGTATGCGGGCGGACGTAATATCAGTTCCAGACGAAAAACAATTCTTTCCATCAGTCCCGAGTTCACAATCATCCCCAAGATATTGAAAATCAAGGCGGATCTATCTGTGGCTCCCACTACTTACCAAAAAGAAAAGACTCATCCGAAACAGGCGCGTGTAAACAATTCATGGACCGCTCTCGAAACTCGCTGGGCAACCGAAAATACGGGTGAAGTCACACGTTCTACCACGGATAGATATGCTATCAACGTGTATGCGGATTATAACCAAACTTTCAAGGAAAAGCACAATGTTTCCGTGTTATTAGGCCTTAACCAAGAAGAAGAATCTTATGCCGGTTCTACTCTTTACCTGAAAAACATGCTCGATCCGTACATCCTGAATCCCGAGCTGGTGCAAGATGTTACGGCAAACACCTCTGCCAATTCTCATCATGAAATTGCTTCACGCGCATTGTTCGGCCGTATCATGTACAACTACATGAGCAGATATTTGATAGAACTGGATGCCCGTTATGACGGTAGTTCCAAGTTCCCGAAAGATTCCCGCTTCCAGTTCTTCCCCACCGTATCATTGGGATGGAGAGTATCAGAAGAGAAGTTCATGGAATGGTCGAAGGACTGGCTGGACAACTTCAAGATCAGGGTCTCATGGGGACGTTTGGGCAGTCAGCCCGATTCGGAATACCCATATCAATCCGTTTTCAGTACTTCAGAGGGATATTTCTTGTTTGATGGAACACGTTACCCTACTGGTATCAATACTCCTTCATTAATCAATCCTAATTTGACTTGGGAAAAATCGACTACCAAGAACCTTGGCTTCGACTTTACTTTCTTGCAGAGCCGATTGACATTCACCGCCGACATATTCGAGAGAAAAGTGACCGACATCCTGATACCGGGTGGAAAGGATTACCCGGCATTGATCGGTGACGATGACTTGCCCTTCGAGAATGCAGGTATCTTGAAAACCACCGGATTTGAACTCCAGGCAAAATGGTCTGACAAACTGGCTAACGGATTCCGTTATAGCGTAGGCGTAGCACTCTCAGATGATAAGGCTAAAGTGGTGAGCTACCCTTCCAACCCTACGAATAAGATTGGTGACGGTGTATTGTATAAGGGATATACCGTAGGAGATATCTGGGGATACGTAACCGGAGGTATCCTTCAGGAAGGTGACTTCGACGGTGTAGGCGCAAACGGGAAACCGCTGTATCATGGGCCCTATTTCAAAGGCGGACAGGCTTATCCGGGCTACATTTGGTATCAAGATTTGGATCACGACGGCGTCATCACTACCGGCTTGAATACTGTAGACGATCCGGGTGACAGAAAAGTGATTGGCAACAATGCACCACGCTATCGCTACAACATCACCGCCAACTTCCAGTACAAAGGATTCGATCTCGATCTGATGTTCCAAGGTGTGGGCAAACGAGACTATTGGCTATCGTCTACTTCCAGTTATTGGGGCAACGGAGCCGGTTCATGGGAAGTATACAACAACTCCTGGACTCCCGAAAGAACAGATGCCAAATTCCCGATGTATGGTTCCGGTACAGGTAGTTACCCCCAAACAGGTTATTTGCTTGATGCTTCCTATATCAAATTGAAACAAGTGATTCTGGGATATACATTCCCGAGAGCTTTAATCAACAAAATCGGTTTGGAGAAATTGAGATTGAATTTAGCCGCCTATAATCTGTTTACTATTTCGGATATGCCCAAGTATTATGATGCTGACTATCTCTCCGATGCATATCCTCCGAAACGGACATTCAGCGTAGGTATTCAAGTAGGTTTTTAACGTTTTAAATCAATAGAGATTATGAAGAAATATTCAATTATAGCTTTACTTGTGACCTTGGTGGCATCTTTGTCGTCTTGTAATGACGACTTCATGCAACGAGATCCGATAGATGACATGGCTGACGGTACATTCTTTACAAAAGAAGCCGACTTACAGCTGTACTTGGACGGAATTTACAGATATTATGTATACGGACATGGAGTGAGTGGAACCAACAATACCTCGCACGATAAAGGTTTCTTGGCGGTAAAGGCAGGCAGCCAGATTATTTTTGGAGATGCATTCAGCGATAATACTGTATATGCGGGTAATATCGATGCTAAATTAGGCGGTACTTATGACACTCCGAACACAGCATCAAAGAATTTTGATGCGCCCTGGCAGTGGGAAAAACTTCGCAAGGTGAACTACTTCCTGAATCATTATGCGGAAGTAGGGGATCCGGAAACATTGAAGAAATATGCAGCTCAGGCCTATTTCTTCAAGGCATGGGACTATTACATCAAACTGGTGGCTCTGGGTGAAGTGCCTTGGTTGGATAAGGAACTGGATACAAGTTCACCGGAACTCTACGGCTCCCGCATGCCACGCACGGAATTGGTTACCAATATCCTGAAGTGTTTTGACTTTGCCATTGAAAATTTGGAGGATAACGACAATTCCTGTGGATATATCAACAAAGATATGGCATTATTCTTAAAAGCCCGCTTCTGTTTGTTCGAAGGAACCTTCCGGAAATATCATACAGAATTGAATCTGCAATCTACAGCCAACGAATTATTGGGTATGAGTCGTGACGCTGCCTGGACGATTATCGAGAAGAACAGATACTCCCTTTTCAAACATCCTACAGCAAAAGATTCTTATTGGCAACTGTTCGTACAAAAAGGTTCTCCCGAAACTGAGGGTAACAACGAAACCATCCTGTCACGTGTATACGACGGTGTTAAACTGGGACATGACAATCCGCGTTATTGGGGAATGAACAACCACACACGCTATTGCATGGGTGCTCCCGTAACTATGCTCGAAGACTATCTGTGCGAAGACGGACGTCCCATCTATATAGGAGGTGTGGAAGGCAGCTACGAGGTAAACCCTCTGTTCAAAGGATATGACGGAATGTGGGAGGAGTTGGACAACCGTGATCCCCGCTTGACGCAAACTGTTTGCAGACCGGGTGAATATGCGTCCATCTTTGATGCGGACGATAATACATATTCTTTGGAAGAATCCGGTATCATTTATCCAATGATTACGTATGATACAGGTGGCGGTTCTCCAATGAAAAAGTACAATTCAACGGTAACCGGCTATCGATTCATCAAACACTGGATGCCCGATTACGCTGAATGGGAAGCTAACCCAAAAGGTGTGCAAACAGCCCACATGTTCCGCTATGGAGAGTTGTTGCTGATTTACGCCGAAGCCAGAGCGGAATTAGGTGAAATTACCAATGACGATTTGGAGATCACCGTCAATGCCTTAAGAGAAAGAGCCGGATTTGATTTTGCCAAATACCCAAATGCCAAGCTGACTCTAACCAACATACCTGCTGACCCACGTCTGGACGCCATCTATGCAAAGTATCTGGATTATTCCGTTACTCCGATAATTCGCGAAATCAGACGTGAACGCCGTGTGGAAACAATGATGGAAGGCATGCGCTACGAAGATTTGATGAGATGGAAAGCCGGTAAGCTGTTCACGGTCCCTGTAAGAGGAATGAAGATGACGCAGGAGAAAATAGAATTGTACAGCAAAAACCGCAACGATGAAGTATATAAGGATTATCCCTACAAAGTAACAGTTCCTATAGGAGAGGTAGGTAATAAGGTGATTGTAGACGATGACGGTTTCATCATTCCTTATCCTACATCAACCACTGTTATCAAAGGCGTGCGACCTTGGGATGACAAACGTTACTATTATCCGATCCCTTTAAACGAGATGCTTATGAATCCGCTGCTGACGCAGAATCCAGGTTGGAAAGACATTAATAGATAACCGATAAATATAGCGTAAGATCATGAAAAAAAATATATATTTCTTAGCAGGAATGCTTTCGTTCGGGGCACTGTTTACGGGATGCGACGACGATGACTTTGGTAAAGCGGTGACCATTACCGTTGAAAATGCAACAAACCTTGAAAGCGATGTTTTCGGGGTCGACGTGACGGAAGGACAGCCCGTGCAACTGAAACCGTTCATCATGCCCGAAAGTGCGAGAGAAAATGCCGTCAGCTACCACTTTGCCGGAGAGCCTTCGGGGGCCATCGACTTAAGCGCGGACGGCTTGATTACCCCTAAACTGACCACACCTGCCGAAGGAAACATTCCATTTCCGTTGGGTACGGATACCATTATTGTAAGAGTTGACGACGGTTCGGGCACATTTGTCAGATACCCGATCAGAGTAATCAGTAAGATAGTACTTGTTTCGAGTATCACGATTCAGTCTGCCGGACAGAGTGTGGAAGTGGAAAATGGAAAGACCTTCAATTTGGCCCAGTATGTAACCATTAATCCAAACAATGCTACCGACAAGAGCGTCACTTATTCTTCTGCAGATGAAACTGTGGCTACAGTAGACCAAGACGGTTTGATAACCGTAATAGGAGAAGTGGGACAAACCACCGATATTTATATAACCGCCAACGACAGAGGGAAACAAACGGCTACTTGCAGAGTAAAGGTTGCCGCAGAAGCTCCTATGTATGTAGGCTTCCCCTTCTCGGACAACTGGAATTACTCATCCAATCTGGGAACCAAGGAAGGCGACATGAAAAACCTGTTCGATGATAAGAATTCAACATTCTGGGCACCCGAGATCATCACTCGTCCCATTTATGATCCGGTGTGCTACTTGGATCTCAATCTGGGGCAAATCATCAAATTCGGTCAATTAGGTTACAGGCACCGTAATCTGAATTATTCTCATCTGCAATGTCACACTTTCAAATTAGAAGCCAAAAAGGTGGAAAGTGACGCATGGACAGATCTAGGCGAATATGTAACAGAAGCCTTGAAGGTGGATGATTACCAGTTGTTCCAAGTTGAACCTACGGAAGCCCAATACATTAGAATAACCTTTATCAAAGGGCATCTGAGAAGCGGCTATACAGACTGGGATTACTCAGAAACCGGAAACGTTTCCGTGGGAGACTTACAGGTATTCATTTACAACAGATAATTACTTTTGTTAAAGTGTCGAGGGAAATCTTATTATGAGATTTCCCTCTTTCTTCAACGATAATAATTTCTTATAAAATATTTCCGTTTTCTTTCTTGCACATTCAAGGTTTTCTTGATAACTTGCCATTATATTTTTTCAGAATCCGCCGAATAATCTTTAATCCGATAGTTTATGTATGAAAAGCAAATACCTATTACTCTTTCTGGTCTTCATTTATCAAGCATCAGCTTCCTTTGCCACTGAAAAGTATAAGTTCAGAACCATGTCGCCCGATGGAGGGTTCTACTATGATGGAATAAAGGCGATAGAGCAAGACATAGAAGGTTTTATCTGGGTAATGATGGACTACGAGCTCTACCGTTTTGACGGCTATCACTATAAAAAGTACTATCCTTATTTTGCCTCGATTGCCCCAACAAAAAGATGGATATTCAACAATATAGCATCCGACGCCTCCGGTCATCTATATGTAAATACAAACAACGGACTATACCGTTATAAGCGCATCTCGGATAGGTTTGAGAAAATATATGATGCGGTTTCTCAAGTGAAGGTCGACAAAGCCGACAATGTCTGGATCAGATCTAAAAACAAATGGAGCATATTGGATTCCAATACAGGAGAAGTCAATACGCCTTACTATGACGAGAAAATTCCTGTTTATAGTAATCCAGTTTTCTGCCTCCACAACCAGGACCTATATACATTCATTTATCGGGAAATTTACCGTTACAATTATGCGGAGAGTAGGTTTGTTCTCTGTTTCACGCTCCCCAATACGGGCAGTGGTTATATTCGCTTTGCCCAGACGCATATGGGAAAGTTATGGGTATTTATTGATAAAGATGGATTATATAAGATTGACTTGTCATCTTTCAAGATTGAAGACCATTATAAACCTCTCCCTGAATATGACGACAGCTCATTGCGAGCATTTCATGTGGACAAGAAAGGGAATATTTGGTTAGGAACCATAAACGGATTGTACATACTCAATCCGTCAAGCAGAGAACTATCACTTTATAAACATTCCGGAACAGACCCCTTCAGTCTACCGAACAATTCCATTTGGGAAATCTATGAAGACAGGCAGGACAATGTTTGGATAGGCACCTATTCGGGCACTTTATCTTATGTAAACGTAAATGAAAACCATGCGTTCAGAACTTATCACACCCAGAACAGCGGTCTGAATTATGCTCCGGTAAGCGCGTTCGCCGAGGAGCAGGACTATATCTGGATAGGTACGGAAGGTGGAGGCATTAACCGGATGAATAAAGTCAACGGAGAAATAAGTGGCTTTACACTCCCGAACAACGTTACATCCAAGAATGTAAAATCGCTGGTGATTGACGCCGGACGCAATCTATGGATTTCGACATTCAGGGGCGGACTGGATCTTTATGATTCCAGACAGAATAAGGCAATCAATTACAAACATTCCAAAAAGGATTCCTGTTCCTTGCTGGTAGATGATATCCGAAAGACTGTTCTTGAAGGAGACTCGGGTATGTGGATATCGTATCAGTATCACAAGCCTGAAATATCCTATTTTTCTTTCCACAGCAAGTCGTTCACCCATTTCAGCCTCGATAGCATACACGATTACGCCTACTTGTTCGACATCCTGAGGCAAGGAGAGAAGACACTATGGGCTATCAGCAATGAGGCCCTCTATCAGATGGACACGCACACACGTGCCGTGGAAAAGATCATTCCCAATGATTCCACATACCTGGGACTGTTTACTTTCTGCCTGGACGATTCCGGCAATATCTGGATCGGCACCATCGGCAATGGGCTTATTAAGTTCGACACCAACACCTCGCACTTCATCTCGCTGAAAAATGTATTGCAGCAGGACATCTACTCCATCTACAGCATTTGCTATGACAACGGGAATGTGTGGATGGGAACTGACAATGGTCTGTTTTGCTATAACATAGCCGACAACCAGCTGATGAGATTCGACAAAAGGGAAAATACGCAGGGACAAGTTTACTACCCACTGGCAACCATGAAGGGAAGAGACGGATTATTGTATTTCGGAGGAACAAATGGCTTTACCGTCATCAATCCGAAAAACATCTCGTACAACAGTTACAAGCCCAAAGCCATTATATCAGATTTCTTTATTGACCACCAAGCGGTTCATCCCAACTATACACTCAACGATACACTTAATTGTATTATCCTTGATTATGACCAGGTAAACTTCGGTTTTCAATTTTCTTCCGACAATTATCATATCCCTGAAAAAAACCGCTTCAAATACCGGCTGAAAGGATATAGTGATTCTTGGATCACTACAAATGCACAACAGCGCACAGTCATGTACTCGAAAGTACCTGCCGGTACGTATTACTTTGAAGTCTACGCTGCCAACAATGACGGTATCTGGAGTGACAAGCCCGCGGTGATAAAAGTGATAAGAAAGGTGGCCCCGTGGGTTAGTCTGCCAGCATACTTCCTTTATGTGCTGACGGTAATAGGAATCACTTACCTGATGTATCATCACTATGCCGAGAAGAAAAAACTGGAGATGCTGCTCTATCAAGAAAATATAGAAAAAGACCAAAAGGAGCAAATACATCAGGCACAGCTACGATTCTTTACCAACATATCACATGACTTCCGAACTCCACTATCTCTTATCCTTGCTGCACTGGACAAACTGAGACGTGAAGGATTGAAAGAATATTATTATCGTATATTGAACGGCAACGTACAACGTTTACTGAATTTGGTAAACGAACTGATGGATTTTAGAACAGTAGAAAACGGTATGATGAAACTGGAATTGCAGCCACTGGACATCAACCGTTTCATAAAAGAAATCGCCAATGACTTCATCGACTATGCACGGCAGCGAAATATCGACTTCCAGATACTATGCGACGAAAGCATGCCCACTGACATTTATATAGACAAAAACATAGTGGAAAAAATTGTCATGAACTTGTTAAACAATGCTTTCAAATATACGCCTGACAGGGGAAGCATTATTTTAGAAACACGCTGCAGGAAAGCTTTTACATCCTTGTATAAGAACAGCTACACCGTAGGCGAAAGCACGAACGATGTCTTTTCTATCATCGTCAGTGATACGGGAGTAGGCATATCCCGAGAGTCCATAAGCAGTGTTTTCGAACGTTTTTATAAGGTAAATACAGTAAACGCCGACTCCCACCTGGGTACGGGAATAGGTCTGGCACTTGTAAAGAGCTTGGTATTGTTACAGAAAGGAACTATCTCCATCCACAGTGAGCGGGAAAAGGGCACGGACATGATTGTATACTTACCGCTTGACAGCAGTATCTTCAACGAAACTGATTTCATGAAACAGAAAGAAACGACACAAGAAACTATCATGGAAATTACAGACAAAGAAGCCCTGCCTGTCGATATTAAAGATATGGGAAGCGAATTCATGCCCGCAAACAAGAAAAAAATATTGATTACCGAAGATAATGATGACCTGAGGGTATTAATCGCCGAATCCCTATCCGATGAATTTCAGGTGATGCAGGCAAGAGATGGTGTTGAAGCGCTGAAGTTGATAGAGGATGTAGATTTTGATTTGGTTATAAGCGATATCATGATGCCTCACAAAGACGGGGTATCTTTGTGCAATGACATCAAGAAAGACATGAATACATCACATATTCCGGTCATTTTACTGACAGCCAAAACTAGTCTTGAAAGCAAGATCGAAGGAGTGGATTCGGGTGCCGACCTTTATTTCGAAAAGCCTATCGATTTGACCTATCTAAAATTGTCCATCCAAAACATATTCAGAAACCAGCAGCAGTTGAAGGAACATTATGCCAAGAATTATTATGCGGACAGCAGCGAGCTCTCTTCCAACGAGCAGGACGGTAAATTTCTAAAACACCTGATTACTTTTATCGAGGCTAATATGGACCAGTCTCAAATGGATGTCAATCAGATTGCCGAGGAATTGTTGATAAGCAGAAGCAAACTTTACACAAAGGTTAAGAGCCTGACCGGAAAGTCTGTTGTAGAATTTGTATTGAATTGTCGGTTACGCAAAGCTGCCAGATTGATTATTGAGGAAAATCTGACCATGAGGGAAGTGATGATGCAAATAGGTATAGAAAGTCAAGCCTATTTTACCAATTCATTTAAGAAAGTATTTGGTGAAACACCTACATCCTTCGCCGCAAAGCACAAAAAGTTGTCCAAAGGCGATTTAGATAAAACAAATGGCAAATAGAGTAAAACAAGGAAAGAAGAATTGCCTTCCTTTGCAAAAACTTATAAATTTAATAACATGAAAAAGATTTTGCAGGTAACCATTTTGTTTTCCTTATTGACTGTCGGTTCGTTTGCTCAAAAGCAACAACAAATATTACCGGCCGATCAGGAAATTCCTTTAAAATACGGTGCCAATCGTTTAGGTAAACGTTCAGATGCAGCCATGAAAAAATTCCGTGACAACAGATTGGGAGCTTTCATACATTGGGGGCTTTACGCCATTCCCGGAGGAGAATGGAACGGAAAAATGTACAATGGAGCAGCCGAGTGGTTGAAGTCGTGGGCCAAAGTTCCTGCAGATGAGTGGTTGAGGCTGATGGACCAATGGAATCCAGAAAAGTTCAATGCCAAAGTTTGGGCAAAGATGGCTCGAAAGATGGGGGTGAAATACGTGAAAATCACAACCAAGCATCATGAAGGTTTCTGTCTGTGGCCAAGTAAGTACAGTAATTATACAGTGGCTCAAACCCCTTATAAGAAAGATATTTTAGGCGAATTGGTAAAGGCCTACAATGATGAAGGTATTGACGTTCATTTCTACTTCTCGGTGATGGACTGGAGTCATCCAGACTACCGATATGACATCAAATCGAAAGATGATGAAGTTGCTTTTGCGCGTTTCCTTGAATTTACGGACAACCAACTGAAAGAGCTTGCTACCCGTTATCCTACCGTAAAAGACTTCTGGTTTGACGGCACATGGGATGCCAGCATCAAGAAAAATGGCTGGTGGACAGCTCATGCCGAACAAATGTTGAAAGACCTGTTACCGGGCGTAACTATCAATAGTCGATTACGTGCCGATGATTACGGCAAGCGACACTTCGACAGTAACGGACACTTGATGGGAGATTATGAGTCAGGGTATGAGCGCCGCCTACCCGATCCAGTGAAAGACTTGAAAGTAACCCGCTGGGATTGGGAAGCATGTATGACCTTGCCCGAAAATCAATGGGGATATCACAAAGATTGGTCGTTGAGCTATGTGAAAACTCCCTTGGAAGTACTGGAACGCATAGTGCATGCCGTTTCAATGGGAGGAAACATGGTTGTGAACTTCGGACCGCAAGCCGACGGTGACTTCCGCCGGGAAGAAAAAGGAATGGCTGATGCCATTGGCAAATGGATGCAACAATATGGCGAGTGCATCTACGGATGTGATTACGCCGGTTGGGACAAACAACCCTGGGGATACTATACCCACAAGGGAAAAGAGGTATATATGATTGTCTTCAATCCTCCTTATTCCAAACACTTGGTGGTTAAAACCCCAAAGGGTACAAAAATTCTGAAAGCAACTGTGACAAACGGGAAAGAGGTGGCAGTGACAGAAACCGCCCGCAATGAATACAATGTGGATATGCCCGCAAAAGCCCCCGAAGGTCCCTTTGTCATTAAACTACAGATAGAGGAAAACGTAAGTTCCGCTGATAAATACCGTGATGCTTTGACTTGATTCTTATTTAATCTGATTATGTTATGAAAAGGCTTTCTCTTTTTATTTATTTCTTCCTGATAACGGTCCTGCAAGCTGCCGCACAGCAAAGCTTTGACAAGACTGCCGTAAAATCTGTCATGAAACGCGTGGCTGACTGGCAGATTGCCAATCCCAACAAAGGAGCAGAGCACGATGATTTAGACTGGACGCATGCAGCCCTGTACATGGGTATGTTGGACTGGGCAGAGCTAACAGAAAAAGAAGACAGCGACGATTCTTATTATCAGTGGTTGCTCCGTATCGGACAACGTAATCACTTCCAGATAGGTAAATGGATGTATCATGCTGATTTTATTGCCGTCGGACAGCCCTTTATCGACCTTTACTTGAAATATGGCAATAAGAAGATGATCGCTCCCGTCATGGCACGAGCCAACTGGGTAGTAGAAAATCCGGCTGAAACTACTTTGGAACTGGATTACGGCAAACTCGAAACTCTGGACCGATGGTCCTGGTGCGACGCATTGTTTATGGCTCCCCCCGTATATGCCAAACTATATGCGTTGACCAAGGACAAAAGGTATCTGGATTTCCTGAACAAGGAATACAAGGCCACTTATAATTATTTGTATGATAAAGAAGAGCATTTATTCTACCGTGACCATCGATATTTTGCCAAACGCGAAGCTAATGGTAAGAAAGTGTTTTGGGGACGTGGCAACGGTTGGGTGTTAGGAGGACTGGTCGAAATCCTTCAAGCTCTTCCTAAAGATGAATCCTCACGCACGTTTTATCAGGACTTATTTGTGGCATTGGCCACCCGTGTAGCCAGCCTGCAGAGTGCTGATGGATATTGGCATGCCAGCCTGCTCGATCCAGCGTCTTACCCATCGCCCGAAACAAGTGCAACCGGTTTTATCGTTTATGCACTTGCCTATGGCGTAAACGAAGGGGTGTTGGACAAAGCCACTTTTATGCCAACCATCGAAAAGGGGTGGAAAGCCTTATTAGATGCGGTCGAACCAGATGGTAAGTTAGGCTACGTACAACCCATCGGAGCTGATCCGCGTAAAGTGACGCGGGACATGACCGAAGTATATGGGACAGGGGCATTCCTGCTGTCCGGGTGTCAGATTTATAAGATGAAGTAAAATAAGTTAGATCTATCATGAAGAATTATACATTGTTTTTGTGGATTGCTTTGCTAATATTAGGTATATCCGGTACAATAGGTGCACGTGAGGTAGCATCCTTCAACGACGGTTGGGAATTCAAGAAAGGTCCGTTTTCCAAAGAAGCGTTGCAGGCTGTACAGAAATGGAATTCAGACTGGCAGGAGGTATCCATCCCACATACTTGGAATGCGGACGACATGCAAAAGCAAGCCTCCGCTTTCTATGAAGGTGTAGGCTACTACCGCAAAAAGTTCACTTTCCCCGAAAATATGGAAGGCAAGCGCATCTTTCTACGCTTCGAGGGTGTAGGTTCTTATGCCGAAGTATATATCAATGGCTATCTGGCAGGAACACACAAAGGAGCTTACTCTGCTTTTGCATGCGAGATCAGCTCGCAAGTGAAGTTCGGCAAGGAAAACGAAATTATAGTAAAGGCAGACAACTCTTCACGTCCCGATGTTATCCCCACGAACCACATTTTGTTCGGTGTTTATGGAGGTATTTACCGCCCCGTATGGCTGGTTGTTACGGAAACTTGCAGCATCATTGCAAACGACTGTGCCTCTCCGGGAGTGTATATTACCCAGAAAAATGTTTCAAAGAAGTCAGCCGAAGTGACTGTAAAAGTAAAGGTGGACAATGCAACCTTAGCTCCCGTCCCACTGGAACTAGAGAATGCAATATACGACAGGAACGGCAAATTGGTAAAGAAACATAGTCAGAATTTCGAACTTACTCCACAAGGAGTGCAGAACTATTCCTCACACTTCCGACTGAACAATCCCCATTTATGGCAAGGACGTGAAGACCCATATCTGTATAAAGTCGTTTCACGTCTCATGCAGAATGGACGCGTGATAGACGAAGTTATTCAGCCCCTGGGGATTCGCAAGTATGAAATCGTGGCAGGCAAAGGATTCTTCCTCAATGGAAAGAAGTACCCCATGCTGGGGGTAACCCGCCATCAAGACTGGTGGGGACTGGGTAGCGCCCTCACCAATAAAGAGCACGACTTCGACTTGGCACAAATTATGGATATCGGTGCAACCACCGTTCGCTTTGCACATTACCAACAGTCTGACTACATCTATTCACGCTGCGACACGCTGGGATTGGTAATCTGGGCAGAGATCCCCTTCGTGAACCGAGTCAGCGGCCAAGAGTGGGACAATGCCCACCAACAGATGCGCGAACTTATCCGTCAAAGCTTTAATCATCCCTCCATCTATGTATGGGGAATCCATAATGAAGTGTATCATCCGCATGGTTATACCGCCGCACTTACCCAATCCATTCACGACCTCTGCAAACTGGAGGATCCAGACCGCTACACGGTTGCGGTAAATGGTTACGGTCATGCCGATCACCCCGTCAACCAAAATGCGGATATACAGGGCATGAACCGTTACTTCGGTTGGTACGAACGGAAGATACAAGACATCAAGCCATGGATAGAGAAAATGGAAAAAGAATATCCTTGGCAACGCCTGATGCTGACAGAATATGGTGCAGACGCCAATATAGAACATCAGACGGAAATATTGGGCGATGCACTGAATTGGACAAGCCCTTTCTATCCGGAAACATTTCAAACTAAAACCCACGAATACCAATGGAGCATCATTGCCCAACATCCTTACATCATCGCTTCTTACCTGTGGAATATGTTCGACTTTGCAGTGCCAACATCAAAAAGAGGCAGTGTAGACGCCCGCAACATGAAAGGCATGATGACTTTCGATCGTAGAATCAAGAAAGATTCTTATTTCTGGTATAAGGCGAACTGGAGCAAGGAACCGGTTCTTTACCTGACACAGCGCCGGAATGCAGTGCGCGAGAAAAAAGAGACTTCCATTACAGTGTATTCCAATATCGGTACTCCCAAGGTGTATCTGAACGGGAAAGAATTGACCGGAGTGCGGAAAGGTTATACTGATGTACATTATATATTCGACAAGGTAGTGCTGGACGATGGCAAAAATGTTCTGAAAGCATCCCTTCTCCATCAAGGAAAAGAATATACAGACGAAATAGAATGGAATTATAACGGAGAGTGCAACCGGGAGGCTGATTTCCTGGAGCATAAGAAAGAGCATGGTAGTTGGTAATTCCATAAAGAAAGAAATTATTATTATTACTGATAACATTAAATTAGGATTGAAGTATGAAGACTTTTAAGACCTTGCTGTTGGGACTTTGCATCGTGATGTGTGCATGCTCGACACAAACTCCCCGGCAAACCAATGAGTACGGCACTAATTGGCAGTGGGAAAACGGGACCATCGTAATAGAAACTCCCGAGCGTCCCGCCGGCCAAAAAAGCGTGTTGGGACTGACTGTCCCGAAGATGGAAGTAGTACGCGTAGGATTCGTAGGACTGGGCATGCGCGGTCCCGGTGCGGTGGAACGTTTCACGCATATACCGGGTACACAAGTCGTGGCACTTTGTGATTATGAGCAGTCGCGCGCAGAGAGATGTCAGAAATACCTAAAGAAAGCATCCATGCCCAAAGCTGCCATCTATTCGGGAGAGAAAGGGTACGAAGAACTTTGTAAACGAGACGATATAGACTTGGTTTATATCGCTGCCGATTGGCTACATCACTTTCCCGTAGCCAAATACGCTTTGGAAAATGGCAAACATGTAGCGATCGAAGTACCTTCAGCAATGAATCTCCAGCAATGTTGGGACTTGATTAATATGAGCGAAAAGTATCGTAAGCACTGCATGATTCTAGAAAACTGCTGTTATGACTGGTTTGAAATGAACACGCTGAACATGGCACAGCAAGGGGTATTCGGTGAAGTAATTCGCGCACAAGGTGCCTACATTCACAACCTAAGCCCATTTTGGAATCATTATTGGAAGAACGGTGAGAATGACAAGCTGGGTTGGCGCTTGGACTACAATATGAGACATCGCGGGGATGTATATGCCACTCATGGTCTGGGTCCAGTAGCACAAGCGCTCGACATTCACCGTGGAGATCGCATGAAGACACTAGTGGCTATGGATACCAAGTCAGCCATAGGTAAAGCACTGGTAGAAGAAAGAGCAGATTCCATTTGTAATAACTTCCGCAATGGCGACCATACTACCACTCTGATTCGTACCGAAAACGGTAAAGTTATAGAAATCCAACATAATGTAATGACTCCGCAACCTTACAATCGCTTGTATCAACTTACGGGTACTAAAGGCTTTGCCAATAAATATCCGATCAGCGGTTATGCTCTTGATGCTAAACAGTTGACAGCTTCCGGAGTACAGCCCAAGATTGATGATTTAAATTCACATAGTTTCTTGCCTAAGAGTGAGATGGAGACTCTTGTAGCCAAGTACCAGCATCCGATATTGAAGAAATATGGTGAAATGGCTAAGGAAGTAGGGGGACATGGTGGCATGGATTTCATTATGGACTGCCGTCTAGTTTATTGCTTACAAAATGGTTTGCCATTGGATATGGATGTATACGATCTAGCAGAGTGGTGTTGTCTTGCCGAACTCGGAACACTCTCTATGGATAACAACTGTGCCGCCGTAGCATTTCCTGACTTTACCCGTGGAGAGTGGAATGTTGTAAAAGGTTACAAACACGCTTATGCAAGTCCTGAAGAAGAAAAAGCCGTAGCCGAGAAAGCAGCAGCTTTCACAGCCAAACTGAAGGAACAAGGAAAAAAAGAATGGGGGGAAACTGAGAATCAAGAAGCAAAATAGCAATATAGCTGAGAAAACGAAGTGAAAAGATATCGCCCCTTCTATTTCCGAAGGGGCGTTTTTCTATTCATCTTAATATACCGCTTCACCTCCTTCGGGCTTCTCACGATATTTTATATCAAAACGTCCTTCCTTGATACTTCCACCACTGAATGTACCACTAATAATGGTTCCATCCATACGGGTAATATAAGCTTCGCCATCGCCTAAATCTCCTTCATCAAGAACGGCATCTGTATAAGTACAAGTAGTACCCTGACGAGGATTCACAAGTACCAAATGCAAACTACTGAAGACACCGACTGCGGCATCAATCTCAACATAATGATTCTCTTCATCGTCAGAAAAACGAACAGAGGGTGTCCCATACCGTCCACTGGCATATACCCAGCCATCAATCAGACAGCCTAACGTATTTGCACCCGTAGTCGTAGCCTCCGGCATCAGTGTCGGATCAACAGTTTTGTCTTCATCACAAGCACAACAACAAACCAACAGGAATAGAAATAACAGTTTTTTCATAACGCCTAAAAATGATAGTTTAAACCGAAAAGTAAGGATAACTGTCCGAAATAACCGCTACCGGCTCTCGGACTCTCCACATCCCACTCCACATTATGATACTTCACCGAATAAGACTCGGAACTGGATGCCAGCCAGTTCACCCTGGCAGAAGCTCCCCAATGACTTGACAGAAAATACTCACCCGAGAGAGACAAGTTACCTGCAAACTTACTCATGGTAACTTTTCGAGGTTTATCATATACTGTACTCTTATCACGATAAAGTTGATATCCGATTCCACCGGAGAATTGAAGTTGATAATGCTTTTGCACCATAGTCAAGGCTACCTGAGGAGCCATATAATGCATATATATCTTATCTGCCCCAGTATCATGTGTGTTCTTATACGCACTTCCCTGATACAGAAATCCCAGCCCGAACTTCAGTTCCCTACCCGTAATCTGTCCAAGGTAGTTGACATCCCAGGCTACACCTTTTCGTAAGTCACTGCGATAGGTATCTGCCCTATCAGTAATTCCTACAAAGCGCCCCAGGTACCATGACGGTCCGGCATGAACGGAAAATGATGATCTTTTATCACCTGCACTTTGAGCGTATAAAGAGGCGCTTAATAACACCCCGACAAAGAAAGAAAGCAAGTATCTCATAATGATTTGTATAGCGTCTTTTCCTTATAAATACTCAAAAATCGAAAGTACTGCATTCGGATAATAACTATTTTTAATCAAAGTTATAAATCCGCATCTTCTTCAGCTACCTTTTCCGCTCTATATCCTGTGTACGAAAGAATGCCTCCGAATACCGGGCTCCCCAAAGTTCATAGCGTTCAAATTGCATTTCTACTTTACGGGTAAAGTTTATCCAGTCTTTCTTCTCTAACGGCGACCATACATTCTCAGCCAGTGCCGACATCCGCGGGAAGATGGCAAACTCAGCCTTCCAGGTTGTAGGAATATATTCCGTCCAAAGGCACCCTTGTGCACCCCATACAAGTTCTTGTTGCTCCGTAGTCAACGAATCGGGCACAATCTGAAATTCATAGACCTTCTCCAATGACAACGGGCCACGAGGACCTATTTCCGACTGGATACGACTTTCCTTCAGATTGAAATACGACCAGGCAGAACAGGTAAATATAGTACGATGATTGGTCCGCACTGCCTTTTTTCCAAATTCAGGCCGACGCCAGTTCATTACAATACAATCTTCAGAAATACCTCCTTCAAGGATCTCATCCCAACCAATCAACGTTTTACCTTTCGCGTTTACCACCTCCTGCACATAATGGATGAAATAGCTTTGCAATGCCTTTTCGTCTTTCAACTCATGTTCACGCATAAACTGTTGCGTCTCTTCGGATTCCTGCCACCAGCGCTTGGCACACTCGTCGCCACCCACATGAATATATTGACCGGGAAAGAGGTCGCATAATTCAGAAAACACATCTTTCAGGAAGTCAAAGACTTCAGGTTTTGGTGCCAGTACATTATTGAATTTATTGAAAATCCCCCACGTCAATGCTGCCTTTTTAGGTTCATTCGGCGTAGTACTGAACTGTGGATAAGTGGCAAGTACTGCCATACAATGCCCGGGGATATCTATCTCAGGAATCACTGTGATATGACGTTCAGCAGCATAACGTACAATTTCGTGTACATCTTCATGGGTATAATAACCGCCGTAGGGTAACGGTTGATACTTTCCAGGATAAAGTCCGAAAATCTCTCCCTCGCGGATAGAACCTTTCTCCGTCAGTTCCGGGCGGCATTTCATCTCAACACGCCAAGCCTGATCATCTGTCAGATGCCAATGAAAATAGTTGAGTTTATGAAGCGCAAGGTAATCAATATACTTTTTGATGAAATCTACGGGAAAGAAATGACGTACCACATCCAAATGCATACCACGATAAGGGAAACGCGGATAATCGATAATTTTCAGAGTCGGAAGGATAGGCAACACACCCGCACGGGTGGGCAATAATTGTATAAGCGTCTGAACACCATAGAAGACACCCGCCTCATCATTTCCTTCAATACGTACACCACCTACAGGGGTAATCTCCAACTGATAACCTCCTGGAATATCTCCATTCTTTTGATTTTTCAGAATGATACAAGGTTGGTCACCCGGCTTCGAAAGTATTGTTTCTACAGCAGACGAAAGTTTCTTTCGGGATTTACCTGATTTTGGGAGCTCCACTTGCAAGGGGATACCGAGATAGCGCTCCATATAATCAGCCAGATAGGTAGCCGAAGGTGCCAACGTTGGTTCTGACATACGAATGACCGTATTACGTTGAATCAAATACTCTCCCTGTCCGGTTACAGTTATCTCCACCGGTTCGGGAATAATGCTAAAAGTTTTCTCCTGTGCCTGCCCGGCAAGCGCAGTTGCAGCGAAGGTTGCAGCCATAATTTTCTTTAAGTACATAGATGATGATGTATATTATATTGCAAATATAACCCTTTTGCAGAAAGATGTTTAAGATTTCCAATCTCTTTTTGACGAAAAAAGAAAGTACAACATTGAACACATACCACACAAGTGTTTAATGTATACCATACAAGTATTTCATATCTGTAACACAAGTGACTTATTTGTAGGATACAAGTATTACATAAGTACCTTAATTAATAAGCCTTCCGTCCATATAGCAAGGTGATAAATCAATATTGAAAGAGTATAATTTAATATTATAGAGGCAAACAACTCATTTGCATCGTGAAAATAAAACTGAAAGAATAGCATCCTTCATTTTTCTCACTACACCCTTCCACCCGCTAAGGCCGATGAATAAGGAAGTGTAGAAGTGTGGAAGGGAATTAAGTTTTCATTGTTTTAAGTCAATAAATTAAAGAAGTACTAAAACTTATGCACTATAACCTCACCTACTCCTAGGATCTCATATAAAAGTACTATTGAGTTTTTGACTTGTAACACAACACATTAATAGTAGCTTTCATACATTTTCCAGTTTAACTCTTGGTTTACACGAACCGCATAATTCGTAGGAAATGTGACTTAATTTAATGCTAAAGGAAAGTTTTTACGTTGATCCGAAAGTTCTTCTTTAGAAAATGAGGAAAACAAAAAGCTCCATAAATCATTGATTTATGGAGCTTTAATCAGTACTCGAAGCGGGACTTGAACCCGCACAGCCGCAATGGCCAAAGGATTTTAAGTCCTTCGTGTCTACCATTCCACCATTCGAGCATCCTATAAAGGAGAGCGGAAAACGAGACTCGAACTCGCGACCCTAACCTTGGCAAGGTTATGCTCTACCAACTGAGCTATTTCCGCAGGTCTTTTTTGTAGAACGGGTGCAAAGATAAGGAGTTTCCCCGTTACAGCCAAATTTTTTACATGGAAAATGTTACAGTTTTATTAGTTCCTCACTTGCAAAGAAGTGCCGGACACGGTGACTTTATAATGTTTCAGATACTCTGTACCTTCCCCCGTAGGAAATCCGCCACTACTCAAATTATATTGGGTATGGCATTTAGGACATTCTGCCGTCCCCAATCCATCTTCCCTGACCTCCACCGAAACATTACGACTAGCCTCCACCGGACAAGCTGCATCATAAGCAACATAAGTATTCCCCTCTGAGAAAACACTCTGCCCGATAATCAATCCCGCATAGCCCACCGGCAGTCCATTTACATTCTTCTCTATCTTCAGAAACTGACCGGGAGTCGTAATCTTATAATAAGGAGACTGTGAAAGACTACATGAAAAATTAAAGGTAACGGAAGGAATGCTCGATTCGTAGGAATCACCACAACTGGTGACACACAACCAAAGCATTCCTATGACTATACAGAGTTTCCGCATACAATATCGTATTTATCGACCAAGCAAAGCTTTTTCAGCTACTTCCATTCCATGAAAATTGAAACCATCTACCACTTCCTGCATCAGCGCCGAGATTTCATCGTTACAGAGATTACCGATACTTCCCTCATGTGTGTGATGCACTTGCTTGCTGTGTGAGAAGTTTCCGGCTTCAATGTCCAATCCCACTTTCTTATAAGCATCCCGGAAAGGCATACCTTCACGTGCCAAGCGGTTCACTTCTTCCACACTGAAAATAAGCAGGTATTTGTCATCGTCGAGGATATGTTCGTTCACCTTTATTTCATTCATGATATAGGTAGTCATCTGCAAACAGTCTTTCAATTCTTGGAAAGCAGGCAAAAAGACTTCCTTAATAATCTGCAAATCCCGGAAATAGCCGGACGGCAAATTATTGGCAATCATCATAATCTGTTGTGGCAATGATTGCAGTTTATTGCACTTGGCACGCGTCAATTCAAAGACATCCGGGTTCTTCTTATGGGGCATAATGCTGGAACCTGTCGTGCAATCATCAGGCAGCTTCACGAAACCGAAGTTCTGACTGTTGAACATACAAGCATCAAAAGCCAGTTTGGAGATAGTTCCGGCAATACTCGCCAAAGCAAAAGCTACATTACGTTCCATCTTGCCACGCCCCATCTGGGCATAAACAACATTATAGTTTAAAGAGTCAAAGCCCAACAAACGTGTTGTCATCGTACGATTCAATGGGAATGAAGAACCATACCCGGCAGCCGAACCCAAAGGATTACGATTACACATCTTGAATGCTGCCTGCAAAAAGAGCATATCATCCACCAGACTCTCGGCATAAGCGCCAAACCACAATCCGAAAGAAGACGGCATAGCTATCTGCAAATGAGTATAACCCGGCATCAGCACATCTTTAAAACGCTCACTCTGGCGTATCAGCACATGAAACAGTTGTTCTACGGCTCCAGCAATCTCCTTAATCTGCGCACGCGTGAAAAGTTTCAGATCGAGCAACACCTGATCGTTACGCGAACGACCACTATGTATCTTCTTACCTATATCACCCAATTTACGCGTCAGCATCAATTCCACCTGCGAGTGTACATCTTCCACTCCTTCTTCTATCACAAACTCCCCTTTCTCGGCAGCCGCATAGATATTTTTCAGTTCTTCAAGCAAAAGAGCCAGCTCTTCCTTCGTCAGCAGACCAATACTTTCGAGCATGGTGATGTGAGCCATAGAACCTACCACATCATGTTTAGCCAGATAAAGGTCCATCTCGCGATCACGTCCCACCGTGAAGCGTTCTATATCCTTATTTACTTGAACGGATTTCTCCCAAAGTTTCTGAGCCATTTATTTAGTGATTAACAGTTAGTGATTAATAAGGTATTATCGACAGCATATCCGCCATCTTTTCCAACCCTTCTTGCAAAGGTTTCTGAACCATACCTTTCATGAAAGGATTCAGTTCCAAGCCAATGGTCAATTTCAGTTTACATTCTGTTTCTGTTACCGGAACAATCTGTATCCACAAATTGAAGGGCAGTGGTGAAGTAGTTGTGGCAAACTTAATACACTTGCATGGTTCTTTTTCTACTATGCTCAGCGCTATTTTACCCACAGGAGCTACTTCTATCATCATACTCTCCGAGTCAAAGCTCAAATTCTTAACTTTATCCTCCGGCAAGCTGTCTTTAAACTTCTCCAGATTATTCAAATCAGAAAGTTTCTCATAAACAGCCTCCTGTGAGGCAGGTATAGTTTTTACACTACTTTCAAATTTTGTCATATTTTGATTCTCTTTAAAAGACAAAAAAAGAACTATCCGGACAGAAACTATCCGAATGGCCCTTTTATCATATTAATTATTTTATAGTATAAACCGCCGTTACTTTCCAGCATCCCAATGTGCAGGGTCCTTACGCCATTCGTTCAGCGTTGCAATATCATCTTCTTCGATGTAACCCGTACGAAGTGCAACATCCAGAACCGCTTCATAATTCGTCAGCGTCACCAAAGGAACTTTGGCATCCTTGAATGCTTTTTCTGCAACCGGGAAACCATAGGTATAAGCTGCAACCATACCGATTACTTCACATCCGTCGCGACGAATAGCTTCTACGGCCTTCAAGCTACTTCCACCTGTAGAAATCAAATCTTCAACCACCACAACTTTCATACCCGGGCGAAGCTCTCCTTCGATCAGGTTTTCCAATCCATGGTCTTTCGGGGTAGAACGTACATACACAAACGGCAAATTCAGCGCATCGGCAACCAAAGCTCCCTGAGGGATAGCGCCTGTTGCTACGCCGGCAATTGCATCCACCTGCCCGAAACGTTCCAATATCAAACGGGTAATCTCAATCTTTACAAAATTACGCAAAGAAGGATAAGAAAGTGTTTTGCGGTTATCACAGTAAAAGGGAGATTTCCATCCGGAAGCCCATGTAAAGGGATTTGCCGGTTGTAGTTTAATCGCTTTTATCTTCAGCAACTTCTCTGCGAATAGTTTTTCTAAAGTTCTCATAACTAAATTAGCTATTTATAGTAAATATGGCACAAAAATACAGAAACAGAACGAGAATAAAAAAAAGAATAAAGAGATTTTTCACTCAAAGTCGTCATTTTCGTCAGAAAGTTGTATACAATGACGAATATCTTTCATTTCAAAACCCCGACTCAGGGCAAAACGCATCAATTTTCCATTCAGTTCATACTCATTCTCCGCATGTATACTTTTCCTTTTTGCAGTCAGCAAACTATCTAAAATAGACAAGTATTCTTCTTCATCTATTTCATTCAAAAACTGCCGGCATGTATTATAAGAAATTTTCTTCAGTTGCAGTGCTTGGGCAATTTTCACTTTCCCCCATTTAGCAAAGCGATATTTATCATTCACAAAGGCACGACAGAAGCGCTCTTCATCAATATATTTTTCATCTACCAGCCGCTTGAGAATGCGGTCAATGACATCATAGGGCAATCCCCAACGCTGTAGTTTTTCAGAAATCTCAGCACGGCAATGTTCCGCTGTAGAGCAATAGGCAGCTACTTTATTCAGCGCCTCTGTTTCAGTAATATTCGTCATTTTTCGGCTATTACAAATCGATCATTATGAGATATGTCCTTTTGGAGTCTGACCGCGCGATATCCTGTTTCACACAACATCGCTACAGTATCCTTTCCAAAAGCACGGTTAATTTCAAAATAAAGTTTTCCACCGGACGTAAGCATCTCAAGTCCCAGCACGGCTATGCGACGATAAAAACGCAAAGGATCTGTATCGGGCACAAACAATGCCAACGAAGGCTCCCAGTCCAGCACATTGTGTTCCATCTCCTGTTTCTCAGCTTCAGTAACATAAGGCGGATTGCTCACAATTACATCATAACAGTCCGCCACACAAGGTTCATAAGTTAACACATCGCGCTGTTCGAACCGTACAGATGCCTGCAAAGCCTTACTATTAGCAGCAGCAATAGATAAAGCTTCTCCCGATACATCCCAAGCGGTGACTTGCGACTCCGGTAATTCTTTCGCCAAAGAAATGGCGATACAACCGCTACCTGTCCCAACGTCTAAAACACGAGAAACGGGAGAAAGTTCTTTCAACATCATCTCTACCAGTTCCTCGGTTTCCGGACGGGGAATAAGCACACCCGGAGTCACGCGAAAAGTTCTTCCCAAGAAGCGGGCTTCCCCTAAAATATATTGTATCGGTTCAAAATTATGTAAACGGGCAAGAATGCTTTCCAATTCCTGTTCCTCTTTTACAGATAAAATTATATCTTTGCCCAGATAATAATCCACAGTTTGCTGCCCCAATATCTCGCAACAGATAATCCGGGACAGGTTTCCGGCTTCGCGGGGATCATAACGGCCCTGCAATTTCCGGCGAATGTAAGAGGCGGTAATGTTCATAATGGATATTTAGCGGATTCTTCACCTGTTCGGCTTCCCGGTCAGACCGATCTCCGTCCGTATCCTACTGCGAAGAATCCATTTTGGGGTGCAAAAGTAAGAATTATCATAGAAAAATGGCACACATAGAAGAAGAAAAATACATGCGCCGCTGTATACAATTGGCGCAAAACGGACTTTGCAACACCGCTCCCAACCCGATGGTAGGTGCGGTAATCGTATGCGACGGGAAAATCATCGGTGAGGGCTATCATGTACGTTGCGGAAAAGCACACGCTGAAGTCAATGCTATTCGTTCCGTAAAAGAGACCTCATTACTAAAGCGTTCCACCATCTATGTAAGTCTGGAGCCCTGCTCTCATCACGGGAAAACTCCCCCCTGTGCAGATTTGATTATTGAAAAACAAATCCCCCGTATCGTCATCGGCTGCCAGGACCCTTTTTCCAAGGTTGCCGGACGGGGCATACAGAAGCTGAGAGATGCCGGACGAGAAGTAATCGTAGGAGTACTGGAAGACGAATGTCGACACCTAATCAAAAGATTCATAACCTTTCACACCTTGCACCGCCCATATATCACACTGAAATGGGCAGAATCCGCAGACGGGTTTATTGACTTATGCCGGACCGAGGGTAATCCTGTGATTCTATCCACTCCCTTAACCTCCATGCTGGTACATAAAAAGAGAGCGGAACATTCTGCCATTCTTGTAGGCACACGTACTGCTAAACTGGACAATCCATCTTTAAATGTACGCAACTGGTATGGGCGCCCTCCCATACGTCTCGTCATCGACCGGAAACAGAGTCTGTCTCCTACCCTTCATTTGTTTGACGGAAGTGTACTGACACTCGTCTTTACCGAACACTTTCATGACGCTCTGCCCAACGTGGAATATCTCCCGATAGATTTCCAACAGGACATATTGCCTCAGATCATGCAGATATTGTATGAGCGTGGTATTCAATCTCTGTTGGTGGAGGGCGGAAGCACCTTACTACAATCTTTCATCGATGCGGGGCTTTGGGATGAAGCATATGTTGAAGAAAGCCCCAGATCACTGATATCCGGTGTTAAAGCTCCTGAAATGAACGATAAAATTAGTTATGCCAGTGAGCAATCTTTCGGCAGAAGTATACGGCATTATACAGCAACGAAATAGTCCGAATTACCTCATTTTGATGCTTTTTTATCGAGAAAAACAGGGGTATTATCTATAATTTTATATAAAACTTCCCCGGGATGCTGATTATAGAAAAAAATGTTCCTATTTTTGCAACTTGTAAATAAACACTATCTTTAGAAAATGAGAATAAAGTTTTTATCCGTAATACTGAGTTTTCTTCTTATGTCAATTGCCATAAGTTCGTGTCTTGACTCAGATGAAAATTATGAATATAGTTCCGACGCGACGATACGTGCCTTTGGTATTGATAGTATAACAAAAGGCGTATATTATAAGTTTACAATTGACCAGTTGAAAAGAGAAATTTATAATGTAGACTCGCTTCCTATGGGTGCTGATTCCATCATAAAACGTATCTTAATCGACACACTGACGGTAACAGGATGGGTAACTTCTGGTCTGAATGACACTGTATTCAACATGAACGACTCAGTTGACCTGAGAGAACCGATCAAACTAAAAGTACATGCAGCCGACGGAATCACTACCCGCGAATATACTATCAAGGTAAATGTTCACACACAGGATCCGGACTCACTGATTTGGAGAGAAATGCCTTCACTTCCGGCTTCTCCGGCTTCCGGTAAGCAAAGATCTGTCGTTTTGAATGAAGATTTATTAGTCTACACCTCTACGACAACAGCATATCGCACTTCCGTATCAAATCCAGCAAGCATACAGTGGGGAAACCTGATTACAATCAGCGGTCTTCCTTCAGATGCCGAATTGACCTCTATCATTAATTTCGATAACCAATTATACACCACTGTAGGGGGAAAAGCATTCTACTCCGATAATGGTATAAATTGGAAAGAAATGGATACGCAGGGAATGTACATGGTAACATTCTTAGCAGGTATTCCTGCAGATGAGGTAACAGGAAGTGAAAATATGCTTACCGGTATCTTTGCAAAAGATGGAAAGAATTTCTTCTGTGCAAAAAGCGCCGGAGAAACAACTTGGAAAGAAGGCGAAGAAGTTCCCTCTGATTTCCCTTTAAAAGAAATATATTCTACTGTATTCACGAATGCAAGTGGTATCAAACAAACAGTAGTAGTAGGCAATGTTGAAGAAACGGTTGAAGCTACAATACCTTGGTTTTCAAAGGACGGACTTGTTTGGGCCGATATGAGTACCCCGACAGACTTTTCTTGCCCAGCTATGAAGAATCCAGCAATCATGTATTATGGAAGCCAATTCCACATGATGGGTGGAGAGTTTAAAACCATCTATTCTTCCCTTGCAGGCATTGCATGGAATGAATCTGCTGATAAATTCAGATATGCATCAGAAAAAGTTATCATTAAGGGAGACGAAGACGAGGAAGAAACAATTGAATATGAGAGCTTATTCGAAGGTAAGGGAGATTATTCTCTGGCTATTGATAAGAACCATTATATTTGGATTGTATGGAATCAAGACGGTTCTGTTTGGCGTGGACGTCTAAACAAACTGGGATTCAAGCAACAATAATAAAATAGTCAAATTTCCGTTTCCTTATATAGTTAAGGAGTAACAAGAAAACGGTATGACTATTACAAGAAATATAAAGATAGTATTTTGCCTGCTCATGTTCCCATTCTGTTGTGCCATGGCACAGGAAGAATATACTTGGGAGATGGGAGGAGTCATTGGAGGAAGTTTTTATATGGGAGATGCAAATAGCAGCACCCCATTTAAAGACACAGGTATAGCGGGAGGTTTTATAGCCCGGTATTTACTGAATCCACACATGGCAATAAAAGGCAATCTGACAGCCGGCAGGATTTCCGGTGACACGAGAGATTTCAAAAATGTGTATCCGAATGGAGAGTATGCCACTTTCAAACGGACTATAATCGATTTGGGAGCACAGTTTGAATATAACTTTTTGGGATATGGTATCGGTAATACGTACCGGGGTGACCGTCGATTTACACCTTATATATTAGGTGGATTGGGTTTTACGTTTGCACCAAAGCCTGTAAAAACGGTCTTTACGATGAACATCCCCATAGGAGTGGGAATAAAATTCAAAGCAACCCCACGCATCAATATAGGATGCGAGTTTACGATGCGGTTCAGCCTTAGCGACCAGTTGGATGTTACTCAACGGGAAGGTTTGCAACTGGAAGACCCATACCAGATAAAAGGAAAAGGTTGGAAGAATAAAGACAGTTATGCATTTACCGTCTTTTTCGTCACCTACGACCTCTTCCCAAGATGTAAGGAATGTAACAACTAAAAAAGATGCAATATAAAGAACAAATTGATTTGAGCCGGATACCCCAGCATGTGGCGATTATCATGGATGGCAACGGACGATGGGCGAAGCAGCGCGGACACGAGCGCAGCTACGGACATCAGGTCGGTGCAGAAACCGTCCATGTAATAGCCGAAGAGGCAGCCAGACTGGGCATCAGATATCTGACCCTATATACGTTCTCAACCGAAAACTGGAATCGCCCGACAGATGAAGTGGCAGCCTTGATGAGCCTTCTTTTCGACTCCATCGAAGAGGACACGTTCATGAAGAATAACATCAGTTTCCGGATCATCGGAGATATAGAAAAGTTACCCGCAAATGTACAGACACGTTTATACAATTGCGTAGAAAATACTTCTAAGAATACAGGTATGTGCCTGGTACTTGCACTCAGCTACTCTTCACGTTGGGAAATCACAGAAGCCAGCCGGCAAATTGCCGCTTTGGTGCAGAAAGGAGAATTGACGCCCGAACAGATCGACTGCGATTTAATGTCAAAGCACCTGACTACCCACTTCATGCCTGACCCCGACTTGCTGATACGCACCGGTGGAGAAATCCGTCTGAGTAATTACCTTCTTTGGCAATGCGCGTATTCGGAACTTTATTTTTGTGAAACCTATTGGCCCGATTTTCGGGAAGAGGAACTTTGCAAAGCCATTTGCGACTACCAGAGACGGGAACGCAGATTCGGCAAAACCAGTGAACAAATCAGTTAAACTCAAACATATTTAATCAAAAACATAAATGCACTATCGTATTTTCTCTATACTCACAGCGTTTATCTGCCTCTTCGGTTGTGTACTGACAAGTGCGGCTCAAGATGCCAATGGCACCGATAATGATGCAGCAAAACCGGTTATTCTCTATTCGGGAACACCCAAGAAGTATGAAATTGCAGAAATTAAAGTAGAAGGAGTTAAGAACTATGAGGACTATGTACTGATCGGACTATCCGGTTTGTCTGTAGGACAAACGATTACCATACCGGGTGACGAAGTCACTCAGGCTTGTAAGCGTTACTGGAAGCATGGTCTGTTCTCCAATGTTCAAATCACCGCAGATAAGATAGAAGGCGATAAGGTCTGGCTTACGATTCATCTGACTCAGCGTCCGCGTGTATCCGATATCCGCTATCACGGCGTGAAGAAGTCAGAGCGCGAGGATATAGAAAGCCGGATCGGTATGATTAAGGGCGGACAGGTGACCCCGAATGTCATTGACCGCGCCAAAACTTTGATTAAGCGCTACTTTGATGATAAAGGCTTTAAGAATGCAGAAGTTATCATCTCGCAGAAAGACGATGTATCCAACGATAACCAGGTGATCGTGGATATCGACATCGACAAAAAGGAGAAGGTAAAAGTACACGAAATCACCATCGTTGGCAATGAAGCGATTGCAACTAAGAAGTTGAAACGCATCATGAAGAAGACCAACGAAAAGAATAAATTGCTCAATCTGTTCCGTACCAAGAAGTTCGTGGAAGAAAACTTCGAGGCAGACAAGCAGTTGATCATCGATAAGTACAACGAATTAGGCTATCGCGATGCTATGATCGTAGAAGATAGCATCAAACCGTACGATGACCGCACCGTAGACATCTTCATGAAGATTGATGAAGGAGAAAAATATTATCTGCGTAATGTAACGTGGGTAGGTAACACCTTGTATCCTTCCGAACAGTTGAACTTTATGCTTCGCATGAAGAAAGGTGATGTATACAACCAGAAATTACTGGAAGAACGTACCATGTCAGACGAAGATGCTATCGGTAACCTCTACTATAACAACGGCTATTTGTTCTACAGCCTCGAACCCGTAGAAGTAAATATCGTAGGAGACTCCATCGACCTGGAAATGCGTATTTACGAAGGCCGTCAGGCTACCATTAATAAGATCAGCATCAATGGTAACGACCGTTTGTACGAAAACGTAGTACGCCGTGAACTCCGTACCCGTCCGGGTGACCTGTTCAGCCGTGAAGACCTGATGCGTTCTATGCGTGAAATCCAGCAGATGGGACACTTTGACCCGGAACAAATCAAACCGGATATTCAGCCAAGACCAGAAGACGGAACTGTAGATATAGGTTACGATCTGGTATCCAAAGCTAACGACCAGGTGGAATTCTCTGCCGGGTGGGGACAAACCGGTATCATCGGTAAGTTGAGTTTGAAGTTCACTAACTTCTCGCTGGCCAACTTGTTGCATCCGGGTGAAAACTACCGTGGTATCCTGCCGCAGGGTGATGGCCAGACCTTGACCGTCAGCGGACAGACTAATGCCAAGTATTACCAATCCTATAGCATTTCATTCTATGACCCGTGGTTCGGTGGTAAACGTCCGAACGCATTCTCTCTGTCGGCCTTCTATTCCGTACAGACAGATATCAGTAGCCGCTACTACAACTCGGCATATATGAATAGCTACTACAACAGTATGTATAGTGGTATGTACGGTTATGGTATGTATAACTACGGTAACTACAACAGCTATGAGAACTATTACGACCCCGACAAGTCTATCAAGATGTTCGGTGTAGCAGCTATGTTCGGTAAACGTTTGAAATGGCCGGATGACTACTTCCAGTTTACCGCTGAGTTATCTTACCAACGCTATATCCTGAGCGACTGGCAGTACTTCCCCGTTACAAACGGTAAGTGTAACAACCTTAGTATCAACCTGACATTGTCTCGTAGTTCTATTGACAATCCGATCTATCCCCGTTCCGGTTCAGAGTTCTCATTGTCAGTACAGTTAACTCCGCCGTACTCACTGTTTGATGGAACTGACTACAGCAAGTACAGTACTACCAGCCAGGACGACATGAACAAGATGCACAAATGGATTGAATATCACAAATGGAAATTCAAATCCAAGGTGTACATCCCGTTGATGGACCCGGTAGCAGTTAAACGTACTCCGGTATTGATGGGCCGTGTTGAATTCGGTTTGCTGGGACACTACAACAAGTATAAGAAGTCTCCGTTCGAAACATTCGATGTAGGTGGTGACGGTATGACCGGTTACTCCAGCTACGCAACGGAAAGCATTGCCCTTCGTGGTTATGAAAACAGTTCATTGACTCCTTACGGTTACGAAGGTTATGCTTATACCCGTCTCGGACTTGAGTTAAGATATCCGCTGATGCTGGAAACAAGTACCAGTATTTATGCGTTAGGTTTTGTAGAAGCCGGTAATGCATGGCATGATGTGAAGAATTTCAATCCATTCGAATTGAAACGTTCCGCAGGTGTCGGTGTCCGTATCTTCCTGCCGATGATCGGTATGATGGGTATTGACTGGGCTTATGGTTTCGATAAAATACGTGGTTCCTCAGATTACGGTGGCAGTCAATTCCACTTTATCTTAGGACAAGAATTCTAATTGTATCACAAAAACCAAACGTTATGAGAAAGTCTGTTTTATTAATGATCTTGCTGTTTGCCGTAGGTATGACAGCCAGCGCACAAAAGTTTGCCTTGATCGATATGGAGTATATCCTGAAGAACATTCCGGCTTACGAACGTGCTAACGAACAGTTGAACCAGGTTTCCAAGAAATGGCAGAGTGAAGTAGAGAAAGTTGCCGAGGAAGCCAAAACCTTATACAAGAACTATCAATCGGAAGCCGTCTTTCTTTCAGAAGAACAAAAGGGAAAGAAAGAGGAAGCGATTGTCGCTAAGGAGAAAGAAGCCGCTGAACTTCGCCGCACTTATTTTGGTCCTGAAGGAGAATTATTCAAGAAACGTGAAAGTCTGATGCAACCTATTCAGGATGAAATTTATAATGCGGTTAAAGAAATATCGGAGCAGAAAGGATATTCGGTAGTTGTAGACCGTGCATCCGCAACAAGCATTATTTTTGCTTCTCCGCGTATTGATATCAGTAATGAAGTGCTTGCTAAGTTAGGATATTCAAATTAATTTCATACATTTGCTTCGCGAACATAGCCGCACCTCAGCATTAAAAATAAGCAAGCTTATTTTGTTTTGCGTTCAGTTTGCACTATATTTGCATTTATTCAACGACTAATTATTAAAATAAACAATAAACATTATGCTTAAAAAAATCGCACTACTCGTGGTACTGTTCGCTCTTCCTTTGGGAGCGATGGCACAAAAATTTGCTCACATGAACTCTCAGGAGGTTATTGTTGTTATGCCGGAATATACTAAGGCACAAGCTGATCTGGAAGCTATGTCAAAGAAGTATTCTCAAGAAATGGAACGCACTCAATCAGAATTCAACAAGAAAGTGCAAGAATTCCAACAGCAAGCTGACTCTCTGCCGAGAAATATAGCAGAAAGACGCCAGAAAGAATTGCAAGAGATGGCTCAAAGACAAGAAGAATTCCAACAGGAAGCATATCAAAGCATGCAGAAAGCACAGCAAGATGCATTGGCTCCCATCTATAAAAAATTGGATGACGCCATCCAGGCTGTAGGCAAAGCAGAAGGCGCAATCTATATCTTTGATTTAGCTCGCACACCAATACCTTATGTAGGTGCAGAGAGTGTAGATGTTACTTCTAAAGTTAAAACCCAACTGGGAATTAAGTAAAGACATATCTTATTTAAAGATAGAAAAAGGCGTGAACTGCAAACTGTTCACGCCTTTTTCTATCTTTAAATAAGATAAGCGGTACCTCAGCATAACTTTTTTCATGCAAGCATGAAAGTTCTGCATTCGATTTGCATTATCTTTGCATTGTGTACAAAGTATTTCTGTTATGAAGCAAAAATTACCCACTATCCCCGGCCCTATCGGTGTATTCGACTCCGGATATGGCGGACTGACTATCCTGAGCAAGATACGGGAAGCCTTGCCCCAGTACGATTACATCTATTTGGGAGACAATGCACGTTCACCCTATGGTACACGTTCTTTCGAAATCGTGTATGAGTTCACATTGCAAGCTGTCACCCGATTGTTCGAAATGGGATGCCATCTCGTTATCCTGGCATGCAATACGGCATCTGCCAAGGCATTACGCAGCATACAAATGAACGATCTTCCCGAAATGGATCCTGCACGTCGCGTACTGGGCGTCATCCGTCCTACTGTGGAATGTATCGGGAATATTACCCATAGTCGCCATGTAGGAATTCTGGCTACTGCAGGAACCATAAAGTCGGAATCCTATCCGCTGGAAATACATAAACTTTTTCCGGATATCCAGGTGGAGGGTGAAGCCTGTCCGTTATGGGTATCCCTCGTAGAAAACAATGAGGCGGAAGGAGACGGAACTGATTATTTTGTACGCAAATATATCAACGAACTTCTGTCAAAAGATGAACAAATCGATACGGTCATTCTCGGATGTACCCATTATCCCATATTGCTACCTAAAATAGAGAAGCATATGCCCAAGGGCATTACCACCGTAGCACAAGGGGAGTTAGTAGCAACTAGTCTGAAAGATTATTTACAGCGTCACCCGGAAATGGATGCCAAATGTACAAAAGGCGGAAATTGCACCTACTACACTACGGAAGCAGAAGAGAAGTTCACCGAATCGGCATCTACCTTTCTGAATGAAGCGGTAACTGTGCAGCGAATAGAGTTATAATTGCCAAACATTTAAGGATAAAACAAATCTTTTCTCCTAAATACTTGTTATATTTGTAATATATAAATCTATTAATTCTTACCATTATGAAATCAACAGACTATAGCCGCACAGTTGAAGTGTTCAAAGGATCACCGTGGGAAGCAGAACTTGTTAAGGGTTTACTCGAAAACAATGGTATAGCAACTATTATCAAAGATGGACTTATGAGCACCATCGCACCTTATATAGCACCGGATGTAACCATTCTCGTCAGCGAGGAAACATATGAAGATGCCATGGAGATAATCCGTGAACGTGATAAAGGAAAAGACGAAGAATAATCCTTTCACTTTCCTCCAGAAACCACATAAGAACGATATACAACACATGGAACAACAATTTTCGAGAATAGCTGTAAAGGTAGGCAGCAATGTCCTGACACGCCGTGACGGTACTCTGGACGTAACACGCATGTCCGCTTTGGTCGATCAGATAGCTGAACTGCATAAGACAGGAGTAGAAGTCATACTTGTGTCGTCCGGAGCCGTAGCTTCCGGACGTAGCGAAGTGCACTCCGCCAAGAAGTTGGACAGTGTAGATCAGCGCCAGCTTTTCTCTGCCGTAGGCCAAGCCAAACTAATCAACCGTTATTACGAACTCTTTCGCGAACATGGTATTCCTGTTGGTCAAGTGCTGACTATGAAAGAGAACTTTGCCACCCGCAGACACTATCTCAATCAAAAGAACTGCATGACGGTGATGTTAGAGAATGGAGTGATTCCCATCGTCAATGAAAACGATACGATTTCTGTAAGCGAACTGATGTTTACGGATAATGATGAGTTGTCCGGCCTGATAGCCTCCATGATGGATGCACAGGCTTTGATTATTCTCAGTAATATTGACGGAATTTACAACGGTTCTCCTGCTGATCCAGCTTCTGAAGTGATCCGTGAAATCGGTCAGGGAAAAGACCTTTCTTCATACATTCAGACCTCCAAGTCCAGCTTCGGCCGTGGCGGAATGCTAACTAAAACCAATATTGCCCGTAAAGTAGCTGATGAAGGTATCACAGTTATCATTGCCAATGGTAAGCGGGACAACATCCTTGTCGATTTGATTCAACACCCTGAAAGTACGCTATGTACCCGCTTCACTCCTTCTCCCGAACCTGTATCCAGTGTAAAGAAATGGATTGCACACAGCGAGGGGTTTGCCAAAGGCGAGTTACACATCAATTACTGTGCTACCGAATTGCTTTTTTCGGATAAGGCAGTCAGCATTCTACCTGTAGGCATCATCGACGTCATCGGCGAATTTGAAAAGGATGACATTGTGCGGATTGTAGACTTCGGAGGTAAGCCCATCGGTGTGGGTAAGGCAAACTGTGATTCCACACAGGCCAGGGAAGCAATGGGAAAGCATGGCAAGAAACCAGTAGTACACTACGATTATCTCTACATAGAATAATAAAGAAAAGGAAAGAAGGTGCATCAGGATTACTCTTAATGCACCTTCTTTTTATTTCATGCCGTGAAACTGTCAGTTTCATTACTTGAAACCGTTTGTTTCATGCCGTGAAACTCTCAGTTTCATTGCTTGAAACTGTTTGTTTCATGCCGCGAAACTCTCAGTTTCAAGCTGAGATACCAGTACTGCCACTATAACTTCCAACTTACAGTATGGAATGAGTGGGGAGGCAACGTAAGCGTTACCCTCTGTTCCCTCACTTTTACACACATTGTTTCCTCATTATCAGTCACATTTGCAACGATGGCAGTGATTGTACCATCCGGATTAACGAAAGCCAGCATATTCTTATCCGACGGTGTTTCCAGCCTATAAGCGCCTGTCTGTACAAAATGCCCTAAATGCTTCATCAGATAAAATTCCGGATTATACTTTACGGTTTGTTGCTTCTTGTCAATGGACACCATAGAATTCTGATTCCATCCCCAAGGACTAATGCCCGGAGTAGGAAGAATCATATTCCAATAGTGATAGGAATTGATACCATTACTGAAATAATGCTTCATCAGGTTCCATGTATATTCAGCATAATCCCATGAGTTTGCTCCGTTGCCACATTCAGTCTCAGTTTGCATCAGGTTCAGATTAGGATATTCACGATGGATAGTTGGGATAGCCTTCTTACCATCCCACTGGAAACCAACACCCTTAATGTACTTAGCCGCCTGTTCATCCCGCAAAGCAGTGCGCACATAATCCGGATTGGATGTATTGATAGTTCCAAAATAAATATCAGTTTTGATATTCTCCCGCTCGAAAGTCGGCCCCAGATAATGCCCCAGGAAGAAAGTCAGATCTTCCGTGCGCCATTTACAACTGGGAAAAACCTGGTTGGAACAAGGCTCATTCTGAACATGGATACATTCCAGCGGTAATCCTTCGGCTTCATAAGCTTTAATAAAACGCGCAAAGTAATCGGCATACGTTTTCAGATACCCCTCTTCCATCCGGAAACCGGTACTGAATTCTGCTATAGCTTCACGCGGTAGCAATCCATTCACGTCTTTCTCTCCGGACGGACGAACCGCAGAAGCATAATGATTATTCGTCTTCATCCAAGGCGGAGGACACCAGGGAGAAGCCCAAATGCGCAAGTCAGGATTTATCTGACGGGCAGCTTTAATATAAGGAATCAGAATATACCTGTCACGGTCGATATTGAAATTCACCAGATTAAAGTCTCCTGCAACATCCGCCGAAGAGTAAAAACTCATGGCAAAGTCATTAGCTCCCATCGGAAGACGACAATAGTCGAAGCAAGCTCCATCTTTGCCAAAGATAGCTTGAAGAACAGCTTCACGATCTTCAGCCGACAAGGCATTCAGCGCATCCCAACCCATTTCATTGAAGCAGCCACCTATACCCGTAATCAATTGTAAGCGTTGAGCCGGGTCAAGCACAATCTCTGCTCCGGTAGTTGTACGTTCCGGCTTTACCTTCTGTTTCACCCACGGAGAAGTCTGAGTAGTAGTATACCATTCGACCTTCTGCGCTGAAACAGTTCCACTTAGCAGGAACAGTAAAATCAGACTTATTAACCTCATAAGCTATCTTATTTTCTTTGTTTCACCATCTGGATAGTTCCGTCTTCATTGTAGTAAAGTTTGTCTACACAAATAGAGCGCAACCAGTCATGATTAGATAAAGCACTGTTGTGGTAGAATGCAAACCACTGACCTTTATATTCTACGATAGAACCGTGATTGGTATAGCTGTCTGTAGGCTCCATATAGATACCCATAGATTTCCAGGGACCGAGCGGGTTATCACTGATAGCATAGCGCATACGGTTGTCACCTTTCACACCGTCATTCCAGTTTTCATCGTGATTATCGGAATAAGAGAGATAGTATTTTCCATTATATTTATGAATCCATGTAGCTTCGTGGAAGTCTTCCAGACCTTCCATTTCCTTCATTTCTCCATCCAGTTCCACCATATTATCTTTCAGTTTGCCGCCTTTACAAATCTGGCCGCCACCGTTATAGATATAAGCCTGACCGTCATCATCCACAAATACACAAGGGTCGATCAACGGGTCCATTCCTTCTATATAACCCTGCACAGTAAAGTTAGCAGCCGGTTCTTTGCTGGTAGCTACACCGATCTTCCAACTATCATTCCACTTCGTATCACTGGGATGCGGGAAGTAGAAATAGTACGTACCATCCTTGTAAGCACAGTCGGGAGCCCACATAAATCCACCTTCTTTGCGTCCCCAGGGCACTTGTGACGAATTCAGAATTTCACCATGATCTGTCCAATTCACCATATCATCCGTAGAGAACACATGATAACGATCCATCAAATCGCAACCACGCGGAGGATCTATATCATGCGAAGCATATACATACAAACGTCCGTCCGCCCATACATGTGCCGAAGGATCGGCGGTGTACATGTGCGTGATAAATGGATTGGGAGCCATACTGTCAATTCCCGCCGCTTCTTCTTTCGTCGAATTGCTTTTAGGCGACTGACAAGAGAACATAACTCCCACCAGGAATAATGCAAAAATAGGATAAAAATGCTTTTTCATAAGTAATGTGTTTTATATTAGTAATTAATAGCACTGTTTCTGTCATTTCTGCAATACCGAAACCACTTTCTGTAAACGAATATCAGCAGAAGAAGCACCTACCATGATCGTATAATCACCGGAAGGACAGACAAACTTATCTTTCACCTCATCCCAATAACGCAACAGATCTTTACGCAGTTTCAAAGTCACCTTCTTGTTTTCACCACTCTTCAATGTGACACGCTCAAAACCTTTCAGCTCTTTGATAGGCATTACTTCATCCCGTTCAGGCAACTTCACGTATACTTGAGCAACCTCATCACCTGCATATTTACCTGAATTCTTCAGTTGGAAAGAAACATTTATCTCCTCTTCACCATCTGCCACTTGCAGGTTGGAATACTTGAACGTGGTATAACTTAAACCATAACCGAAAGGATACAGAACATCCCCTTTGAAGTATTTATAAGTACGTCCCTTAGTTATATCATAATCATCAAACGGAGGGAGTTCATCCAGACTTCTGTAATAGGTCAACGGCAGACGGCCACCCGGATTATAATCACCAAACAAGACTTCCGCTACAGCTTTACCACCACTTTCACCGGGATACCAAGCATTCACGATAGCCGGAATATGCTCATCCATCCAGTTGATAGCCAATGAGCTACCTGCTACCAATACAACTACGATATTCGGATTTACTTTGTAGATTTCCTGCAAGAACTCTTGTTGGTCCGCCGGAAGCTGAATATCATATCTGTCTTGCCCTTCACGTTCTATTGACTTATTAATGCCCAATACGGCAACCACTGTCTCACACTCACGCACCGCCTTTCCGGCTTCGCCGTACAAATCCAGTCGCGTCACTTTTCCTACCTGTGGAACACGCCATTGCAGTTTGGCAATAGCATAGTCACGGTTATCATAATATTCAGCCTTCAACTGATAATCTTTTCCGGCTTCCAGATAAATAGTAGCGGTATCAGTCCGGACAGCATGTCCCGGCCACGCATCAATCAGCATCTTACCGTCAATGCTCAGGCGACAACCGTCATCCGATGTGAAACTAAGTGTATATTGTCCGGTAACCGTAGGACGCAATTTTCCGGTCCAACGGACAGACAAAGGAGATTTAGGCAAGAAGGGATCCGGCGCCTGGTTGGCAGGCTCAAAGTTGATCCATTCTTCTTTACGCACTTTCGGAGTTCCCTGCAACTTGGTATTGTCAAAATACTCGGCCTTCAATCCTTCCGGAAAACTGGCACCCTGTATAAGTTCCATTCCGTCTACAGCAGACTTCCATGGGGCGTATACCACTTTTACATCATCGCCTACCCTGTCTTTAATACCTTGCAATACAGAGATCGGAGCGATTACCGGCAATCCGCTATAATCACCAAACTCACTGCTACCCGCATTGATGCCTACCACTGCTATGGATTTTACCTTCCTGGCGTTAAGCGGCAACATTTTCTTTTGATTCTTGAGTAATACAATACACTCACGTGCAGCATTCAAAGCCACTTCCTGATGTTCTGCCGATCCTATCACAGCAGGAGATATTTTCGTATAAGGATTCTGTTCTCCACTATCGAACAATCCTAATTCCATACGCGCTCTCAACACCCGATAGGCTGCGGAGTCGATGTCCGCATCCGTAACCATATATTGACGGTATGCACTCAGCAAAGGCTGGTCATATACATCATCTCCACATTCCAGATCCAAACCTGCTTTTATGGATAAAGCAGCGGCTGCTTCTTTAGTCTTTACATATTTATGCGCATTCACTAACAAAGAAGGTCCACCGCAATCGGAAACCACATATCCTTTAAATCCCCAGTCCTTACGAAGTACTTTCGTCAATAACCAGGCGTTCAAGGTACAAGGCACATCATTCAGCGCATTGTATGCTGACATGATGGAAGCTGATTTACCATCCTTCACGCACGCTTCAAAAGCCGGAAGGTAATATTCACGTAACTGTTTTTCTGAAATCTGCGGATTACATACAAAGCGATTATGTTCTTCATTATTGGCTGCAAAATGCTTGGGAGTCGACACAATCTTCAGATAACGGTCATCATCGCCTTGCAGACCTTTCACAAAAGCAGTACCCATGATACCACTTAAATAAGGGTCTTCTCCGTAAGTTTCCGGAGTACGTCCCCAACGTGGGTCACGCGCCATATTCACTGTGGGAGACCAGAAGGTCAGCAAGTCACTGAACTGGCTTTTCTGCTCCCGTCCCTGGTCCAATTCATTCCAACGGGCACGGGCCTCATCAGAAATAACCGTAGCTACCTGCAATTGCAGCTCCGGATTCCAGGTTGCCGCCAATCCGATAGCTTGCGGGAAAACGGTAAAGCGTCCCGGTCGAACCACTCCGTGAAGTGCCTCGTTACCGTGATAATACTTAGGAATATCCAGACGGGAAATTCCCGGAGAGGTGGCACGCAACAGGCTGATTTTTTCTTCAACCGTCAAGCGTGATAATAAATCCATGATGCGCTCATGCATCGGTGCTTTCTCATCCTTATATAGCTCTTGAGCCTGTGCCACTCCGGCACAGGCTATTAGAGCCAATAATCCTGTAAATACAATCTTTTTAAGTGTTTTCATGTTTTTTTCCTATTGACTTATACCTTATTGTTTTTCTGCGGATGGGGGCACTGCATCACCTGCGCTACCCCATGCCTTATTGGGTCTGCTACCCATCACCAATACCAATTTCCCACCTTCTTTTATGTCGTCATGACTAAACCAAGGCTTATTCCATTCTTTTCCGTTCAATGTTGCAGATTGGATGTATTTATTTTCATCCGACGCACCTTGTGCTTCTATTTCAAATACCTTTCCGTTGCTCAACATCACCTTAGCCTTAGCAAACAAAGGACTACCGATATTATAAGCCGGGAATCCCGGTGTAACCGGATAGAAACCTAAAGAAGAGAATACAACAAATGCCGACATACCGCCACCGTCTTCATCTCCCGGTACCCCCATCAGGTCGTTACGGAACCAAGTCTTCAGCAACTGACGGATACGTTTCTGTGTCTTCCAAGGCTGACCTGCATAGTTATACAGATAAGGAATATGCAAAGAAGGTTCATTGGCCATTGAGAATTGTCCCACATTTCCCGTATGATCCGGTATCTGTGCATAGAAAGCATATTTGCCACGTCCCAGCGGTTCACGGAAAGTCTGATCCAGATTTGCTATAAACTGTTGGTTACCACCCATCAAATCAATCAGATCGGCTACATTGTGAGGAACGTCCCAACGATAAATCCAACCATTATTCTCACCATAATATTCACGGGCACCCATACCTCCGGAGAAACGATAATCGAATGGTTCGATCCACTTACCATTCTTATCCTTCGGATGGAAGAAAGCTGTTTCTGCATTATACACGTTGCGATAATTATGAGCACATTGCAGATAGTGAGCAGCATCTTCTTTCTTTCCCAACATATCGGCTATACGCGACAGGCACCATTGGTCATATGCTGTTCCCAGTGTAACTGCAATCGGCTGACGCTTTTCGAAATGATGTACATTCGGGTCTGTTTCTTTTTCTCCTTCCTGAAGTGCAGGGATATATCCGTTCTTCTTATAGAAATCATCAATCCAACCGGCGGCAGCCCCCGACCACGGAGCCAGTGTTTTTTCTTCAATTCCTTTACGGCAAGCTTCATAGGCCTTAGCCAAATCGAATTGTAAGCCTTTAGCAGCCGCATCAGCTACTGTTGCTACGGCATGATTGGAATTCATACGGCGGGAGTCACCTGTAATTTCAGGGAAGGTAGGCATCCACATATTACCCATTTGTTCAGCCATACGCAGATAAGAGTCAATCACATTCTTTTCCGTACCTTCGTCAATCAGGAGACGCAGGGGATGAGCTGCGCGATAGGTATCCCAAATCCAGTCGTCCGTATAGAAAGGTTCGCCATTATCCTCGTGCACTTTTCCGTCAAATGCACTGAAATAACGACCGCCCTCACTGATACAAACGGGGCGTTCGAATATGCGATAGAGTGACGTATAAAGAATTTGCTTATCTGTATCACTGCCACCTTCTACTTGAATATCGCTCAATGCTTTATCCCAGATTTGGCGTCCTTTTTCTGCCAAAGCCTGTAGATTATAGTCCGGCAATTCACGTTGCAGATTCTCTTTAGCCTGTTCCTCGCTTATAAACGAAATACCATAACGCAGATTTACCGTTTTCGTTCCGTCGGCAAAGTGCAAAACAGCACAGGCATTGCGACCTTCAGCTTCCTTCGTGCCTGCATCTATTTTACCATCAGCCAAGATACCCGTTTCTATAGGAGCAATATCCGATTCTATATACAAGTACACACGCGTATTATTCTCCAATTGCTGGTAACCGCTCACAAATCCGTCACCTGCTTTGATGGCACCGTTTCGTGAATTAATCATCATGTATACAGGTTTATCCTGCTGACTATAATCTATCTGATAAAGAGCCGACTGATGAGAGGGTGCATACTTCACTTTAATTTCCTCGTCATCGAGGATCACCTCATAATAATAAGGTTTCAACTTTTCATCATCATAGCTATAAGCTACAACCGGACGAAGATTCTCTCCCTGATACGGACTCAGGTTGAAAGCTGAACTTCCACGATGGCTGGTTACAATCAAAGGAAGACCGTTCAACTGATCTGTTGTATAGTCCGCCCGTTCGGGATAAACACGAAGCATACTATTCGGCAGATGAATAGTCGGGAAAGTAGGCACCAGCAAGTGACTGATATTTCCCATGTAAGGATTTACATAGTCAACCGGACCTTTCACGGCAGTTACTTGATTTTGTACTCCACTACAAGCGCCCAACATGGAAACTAAAGCTACAGAAGCCAGGCAATGTGTAATTTTCATAATATAACAGTTTTAGTTTATATTTATTCGTGAAGGCAAATGTAAGACCTAAAGCTTTCCCTTTCGATTAAAAAAGACTTAATAGCCGATTAAAATTGAATAAATAGCTAAATAAGTCTCTTTTTAATAATTATTTCTGTCCTCGTGTCTGTTTTACCACCTGTATTGTTCCATCCGAGTTATAATACAGCTTGTCTACACAGACCGAACGTAGGTTTCCCTGTCCTGAAATAGAACAGTTATGATAGAAAGCATACCATTCACCTTTATATTCAGCTATAGATCCATGGCTTGTATCGCAACCTGTCGGTTCCAGATAAATGCCCTGATATTTCCACGGCCCCATCGGAGAGTCACTTGTTGCATAATTCAAGCGGTTGGCACCTTTTCCATTATCCGAGTGATTGTCAGCATACGACATATAGTAAACACCGTCTTTCTTATGTACCCAGGTAGCTTCATGAAAATCTTTCAGTCCTTCCATGTCTCTCAAAGGTTCAGCTATTTCCATCATATTATCTTTCAGTTTGGCTGCCGCACAACGACCGCCACCGCCATAATAGAAGTAAGCCTGCCCGTCATCATCTACAAACACACAAGGGTCAATCATTGCAAAAGCATTACCCAATCCTTCAATATATCCCTGCACTTCAAAGTCTTTGGCGGGATACTTGCTGGTAGCTACACCGACTTTCCAGGTATTATTCCAGTCATCACCACTCGGATGCGGAAAATAGAAGTAATAAGTACCGTTCTTATATGCACAATCGGGCGCCCACATGAATCCACCGTCTTTACGTCCCCAAGGCACCTGTGAAGAGTTCAGAATTTCACCATGATCTGTCCAATTTACCATATCATCCGTAGAGAATACATGATAGCGGTCCATCAAATCGCACCCACGTGGCGGATCAATGTCATGCGAAGCGTACACATACAAGCGTCCGTCCTCCCATACATGGGCCGAAGGGTCGGCAGTATACATGTGAGTAATAAAAGGATTCGGCCCTAAAGTAACCGTTTTTTGCTTTTGGCTGTTACAACTCATCAATGTGAGCGACAAGGCAGCCAAGGTGATAAAAAAAGTTTTCATACGTATATTTCCTGTTTAAGTGTTTAATATGATCAAAAATAAAACTACACTATTAAAAAATATTATTTTTTTTTTGTTAAAGCTGCACTATTTGTTCGCATCTCGCCGAGGCATTTCGAAACTCAGCGGTTTTTCATGACGAAGCATTTTTGCAGCCTCCCCTGTGAGCCACAAGTAATGGTCAGAAGGCATTCCATCCATCCCCACAAACTTGACTTCTTTCCCAACAGGAGGATTATCTGTACATTTAAAGATTGCAGTACCTTCGTTTACCTCATCAAACATAGCTACATACAGCATCGTAGCTCCTGCATTGATCGCTGTAGAAATCTGTTGCCAATAGAAACGTCCACCCTGACGGGGAATCGAACCGGAAGGTTTCACATCATCCTTAAATGCATGGCGACTCAGATTGTACCAGCTGAATCCCGGAGTTACACAAGGCACATAGCCGATATTATTCTCTTTACACCAAGCAATATCATCAAGAATGACATCTCGATAACGGTCCATATCATTGTGAAGCAATGGAGTAAAACGCTGGACCATCCATGGCAAAATAATATCTGCCTGTTTGATCAGTTCGTGTAAGTAGGGGTCGTGTACACAGTCAGCATTCAAGTCTCTCCAGAAAGTGGGTACCCCCAACATCACGCTACAACCACCATATTCCGGATCATTCTTCAAGAAATCCATGAAACGCTCCAGACCAATATTACGGATATCATATGGACGGTCTGGAAAACCAACTCCCCAAATGGTAACCAACGGCTTGCCATTATAAAAAACATACGTTTGTTCACCCTCTTGATTAGTCACACGCAACGAATCAACCAAATATTTCCAGTCGTCTATCAGCATGGAGCAATCTTCACCTTTAGCTCCCAAACCGGATAAATCATACATAACCCCGATAGCACGTCTATACTTGGATGCCGCTTTCATGGCATGTTGTAAAACGAAACTCCTTTTACGTGCTTCCGGACGAGCTGCTCCAAAGAAACGCTGCATGAACACTCCGTCCAATCCATACTCTTGCATCCACTTGAAATGTAGGTCTACTGTACTTTCATCGGTAGAAGAAAAGAAACGGGCAGTAGAACCATCAGCAAGTTTTTGGCCTGTCGGATATGTTTTTTCATATTCACTGACATCCGGCCACATATCAATACGGACACTATTCTCGTCAGGATACATCACTCCTTTGCCTGGCTGATGAAACCAGCCCTGATACCCCGCCATAACAAGACCCTTATATGATGGATATTTGGTATTTTTTGAATGCCTGGGTGCTGCACTCAAGCTTCCGAACAGGAAAAGAAAAAATAATAATAAAAAGCAGTTTCTCATAATTACAATAATTTAAGTAGTAGATATTAATTCTGGACTGTTATTGTCCATTCCAAAGTTTCTTGATAGGAATAACCGAAAGAAGGGGTAGTACTATTCATAATTAGCCATAATTACTTTTTGTCTGATTGGAATAGGTATAAGTCAGTAAAATCCGGCTCCTTATAGCATTAGTAACGAACTACCGTGCTGGCCAAGTATTCTTCAACGGCACCTCACCACGAAGCATCTTACGTGCCTGTCCGGTAAGCCAGAGATAATGATCAGTAGGCAGATCATCTTCAATACCCTGGAATACAATGTTCAATTCACTTGCCTTCTTACACCAGCCTCCGCCAAGTGTACTTTCATCCACCGAAGCAGCACCACGCCCATAACTACCAGTATTCTTATTATACCACACATAGTAATCCTTTTCAGGTACATTACTCGGAACATCCTTCTTGTTCAAGCACTTAAAAATAGCAGTACCTTCGTCTATTTCATCAAACATCGCAACATAGATCATCTCTGCTCCTAACTTGATGCCGCCATAAAGCTGTTCCCAAAAAAACTTTCCCCCCAAGCGATCTACCACACTATTATTCGGATGCATATTCAAATCAGCTCCACCTGGGAAGCAGTGAGGAGCATAATGCACACCGTTCTCTTTGCACCATTTAATGTCCGCATCAATTATCGGTTTACGTTTACTATTATAGTCAGCGATTGTACCATATCGACCTACAAACCAAGGAAAAATGACATTAGCACTTTTCACCACCTCTTGATACTTGGCACGTGGCCATTTAGTGGAGTTATGCGTACGCCAATCATCGTTCACGCCCAACATTATACTCCAACCTTGATCTTTTAACGCAGTTATCAAACTAATTATGTCTTCTGCATTGAAAGGCTTCTCATCAAAACCCACTCCCCAAAGAGCAAGAAGTGGCTTGTCATCCTCATATAGGTAGAACTTCTGTTGACTACGATCTTTTAACTGATACAAATCCATAATTGCCTGTGCATCCGCCAGCACTGCACTCTCATCGCGGCTACCTTCCATAAAACCTCCTAAATCATACATTATACTGATAGCACGTTGGTATTGGTTACTTCCCTTCATTGCATGTTTCAATACCATATCAAAGTGATCTTTTCCATCGGGATTATTGATGACCTCACCCACGAAACGTTGCATAAAAGCACCATCAATACCGTATTCCTTCATCCATTTGAAATGGAGTAGTACACTCGATTCGTCATAAGCACTATATACTTGCGCTACCTCACCGCTGGGCAGAATAAATTTGGAGGAACGATTAGTAGGACCATCCACACCTGGCGTATATTTCTTTGTATATTCAGACATATCAGGCCACATATCAATGGAATTTTGTAAGACACCTGGTTTAAACACATCATTTTCCCGATAATGATACCAAGCGGTATTATCCGCATTGCTATGACTACATCCATCACCTGGTGCTCCGAACCATCCCTGATAACCAGTCATCATCAATCCACGATAGGTATCAAACGGCTGGCCTTCTTCATGAAGGGTAAACGTTGGCTTATTATACTCTTCCTCAGTTGGAACAGTAGGTTTGTCAGGATCTTCCGGTTGAATAGCAGGCGGAATTTCCACCTTGTCATCACCACACGAAGTTACAAAACAACTTGACAACAAGCCACAACATATAATAAAGCATAATCTATTTAATTTCATTTTCATTTTCTCGTTTTTATATTAAAAGTCGGAAAAAGGCTTCGGAAACCTTTTTCCGACCTGTTATCCAAATTCAATCCTGTTTATAATTTTAAATAGCCACTATAATTTATTGAGGAACTTCAATCTTCACTATATCCGAGTAATTATACATTTGGAAGGTATCATCCACTCGGGCACCCATACGAACAAAAAAAGTGTAACCCGGCTTAGCCCATACAGCAAACTTATAGGTATCCTTACTATGAGTCAGTCCGTCACTGCCTTCCACACCATCAGAAATGTTACTCCATGCCTTACGCACGTTGATCACCGTTTTCTTCACTTTGTTCACTTCCAAATTGTAATAAGCATCCAAATGATTGGCATTACCACAGAACTGAATGGAACTAATAAAACAACGCACATCCATTATTTGTGGCATCACATCGCCACGATCTGCATTATAGCTTGGAATGGGCGGAGCAGCTAATCTTCCCTCTACGCGAAGAGTATCACCATCCAATATGGCAGAAAAGTCCGTAATTTTCAAATAAGGTGTCACCTCAAAGTTCCGTGTCACTTTGCCTCCTACAGGAACATTACGAAGTGTATCTACTGGCCACCAGGGACCTTCCGCAGCTACATCATACGTACCGGCAAATAATTTAGTATTGTTATACGTACCATCCTGCTTCACCGGAATATCCTGTGGAGAGGGATTGAGACTGTAACTCTTCTCCCAAATACGCACACGGGCTTCTGCCTGATCAGCAAGAATGTTCTGTCCTGTAGTAACATCAATAATGCTACCCGTCAAGCATTCTGACGGAGCATCGAAATTATCTACTTCCATGCAAGAGGCGACCCCAAAAGTCAATGTACCGCCTAACAACAAATTATATAAAAAATTCTTCATATTCATCACATTTATTAGATTTACCATTAATAACCGTCATTACGTATCAGCAGATCATTCTTACCTATTTCTCCACCCGGAATCTGTTCATAATACCATCTCTTGTAGAAATTTTGCTTGCGGTTCTCTACCGGTTCTTCACTCAAGAAAATCCATTTATCCTCGTCCACCACGTAGTAAGCAGAAAGTGTATGTACCTTCACACCATCCTGGAACATGACATCGGCCACGCGCCAGCGGCGCAAGTCAAACAAACGATGGTTCTCGTAACAAAGCTCACGAGCCCGCTCATCACGAATAAACTGGAGATTCTCATCAATGGGGAAACCATATACCTCCGTACCTAGATCGGCAGGACTACTTACCATTGTATAAAGACGAGCACCTGCACGGTCACGTAGTTCATTCACAATAGCAATAGCTTCTTGCTTCAACGCTTCGTCACCAAGTTCCAAGCCCAATTCATATGCAGCTTCCGCCCAGTTACAAAGCACCTCACCGTAACGGAAAATCTTCCATGGCTGCTGGCATGAGAAGAAGACACGAGTAGTATTAATACCTTGATAGTCCACGTACTTGCGAATGAAGGCCCCCATATAGCCACGGCCTTCGTCACCACCACTCACCGTCATACCATGCGCACCGGAAATCTTAACCATCTTGCCATTAATTTCCTGTGATTCGCCACGATTTGAAGCAGCATCAGTACGAATGCGAATACCTGCATTATACTCATTATCCGTACCATTTTCAGCACTAGTTACCATCGAAGCAGTCAGTCCGGCAAACGTCTTGTAGACACCAGCCTGAATATCAATCATTGTACCCGAATTCGGTTCCTTCATACCAGAGAAGAAAAACGTTGCCTGACAGCGTGCTTCCATTTCACCATTATTCCAGAAGTCGGTGATATCATTAAAACGAATCGGTTGGTCATTCTCGTCAATTGTTGTCGGAACTTGATACATAGAAATCATCTCCCATGTAGGCTGCAAAGCACAACCCAAGTCAGCGGATAGGCCATCGCCTAACGGTAATATCGCAGTATCCCACATGTGAAACAAACTGGTTCCGGCAGGCAGTTCAGAGTTAGAACCATATTCTTTTACAAAAATATCTTCGTCTTCTTTATTTATCTTTCCAAATACGTCAAGAAAGTTCTGCACCTTATCAGCCCCCGTATGTAACTTGAAACCTGCTTCTTTCAAAAACTTGCAAGCGTCATAAGATGCCTGAAAGAACTCGGTAGCTTTATCGGCAGACATACCCATCAATCCAGCTTGTACTGCCGGACCGGTGGTACTGATGTATCCACCATACTTAGCAATGGTACCTGCATAAAGCATAGCACGTGACATCAGAGCAGCTGCTCCATAACGGTTCATACGCTCCACCTTGCTTCTATCTGAAGCACCATTCTCCATAGCAAATTCCAAGTCTTCCTGAATGAACTTCCAGCAATCATACTCCGTATCACGCGGCTGTTTCAACTCCTCAACAGGTGCCAAAGGATCAAGTACGGTACGCACGATGGGGACACCACCGTAACGCTTCACCATACCGAAATAATAGAAAGCACGCAAAGCACGAGCTTCCGCCAAATGCTCGTTCAGTTCAGTACTACCCTCCTCATAATATTGCGGTAATTTCTCAATCAATGTATTAATATCGCGAATACGGTCATAGGGCCAATATCCCCAGCCATCACCATACTCTGAACAGCGTCCAGTAGCCTCCAAACAGGCAGAAGCAGGACTACTTTTCTGTGCTTGCCATTGGTTACCCACGTGCCAACCATTATTGTTCACCGTAGCATACCCTTTTTGATCACCATTCTGACCATAATTAAAGTCTTCAACCGGCAGATCCTGATAAACCAATGCCAAATATTTTTGGATACCATTGTCCGAACTCATCAACACATTATCATAGAGCAAACCTTTGGGTTCCAAGTCCATATCGGCACACGAAGTAACTGTCAACCCCAATGCGGCTGCTACAAATACATATTTAAATATCTTCATTTTCAATTCTCCTTATCATATTAGAATTTAAGCGTTGCGCCAATATTGAATGTGCGGTTCACCGGATAGTTATAGAACAAAATACCCTCATCACGATTGTTATTAGCTCCACCCTGACGGCCCGGACGTTCAGGATCAATATTATCCAGCCCCGTAAAAGTCAACAGGTTGTAAGCATTAACATATATACGTAGGTTTTTGATACCCGCTTTGACAAGCCAAGTCTTGGGTAACGTATAGCCCAATTCCAGTGTCTTCAGACGAATATACGATGTATTCTTGATGCCAGTAGAACCCGTACTGAAACTGTGACCAGTAGCTGGATAGAGCCCTGACACCCACTGCGTGTTGGGATTCCAAGGGTCGTCCGTTGCATTAACTGTATGCCAACGGTCAGTATAGATGTCCAACACAGCACCACCATTGAAGGGGCCTACCTCAGTGAATACTTCATCATACGAATTATACACACCTGCTGCGCCTTGCCAGTTCATGGAGAGATCAATCCCCTTCCATTCGGCCCCCATCGTTATACCATAGTTGAAAACAGGCAGATTATAGGTAGCCATCGGATGTCTATCATTATCATTTACAACACCGTCACCGTTCCAATCTTTATACCAGTAATCACCAGGCAGAGTTGACTGACCGAAATTAGCCCCCGTAGTATTGTGGTAACGAATCTGATCATAGTTAGTAAAACGACCACCTTCTTCATACGTAAACCATATGTCCTTGTTACGCCCTGAAACATCATTACGATACCAGTTTTCCATAGAGTTACCTGCCTGACCGTCCAAGTGATAGTCCCAACGGTTCTTGGTAGCAGATATCTGCCCATTCACCCAATAGGACACACCTGCTATGTTATTACGGTGTCCCAAGCTGATTTCCCAACCGTAAGTTTGGTCACTTTCAAGATTCTCCTGAGGTAATGAAGCACCTACTGTACCGGGAATAACGGCTGAAGAAGTAGCTAGCAATCCTTTACGTTTACGCTTGTATACTTCCAATGTACCACTTAATTTTCCGTTCCACAAGTCAAAGTCAATACCAGCATTGTATGTGTCGGATGTGTACCACGTCAAATTAGGATTAGGAATTGCTGTGGCCGATACACCGGTAATAAATGTACCGTTATAAATATAACCAATCTTACCATCCGTATCCAACTGATAGGCAATAGCCGTTTGCGGATAAGTACTGGCGCCGCCATCATCTCCCATGCGACCATAAGAGGCACGAATTTTCAAATTGCTCATAAAAGGCACCAGATTCTTTATAAATGTCTCTTCGCTGGCACGCCAACCTACAGAAACAGCCGGAAAAAGTCCCCAACGAGAATCTCTAGGAAAACTGGAAGATCCATCATAACGCAATGAAAAGTCTACCATATATCGTCCCTTATAATCATAGTTCATACGACCTACGAAAGCGCGACGTGTTTTGTCTCCTGCACCGTCCATCTTACCAATCTGACCTTCGTTTTCGCCATAGAGCAGGTATTCACCATCCAGCAACATAGAACGCTGAGCATAAAAATTCTCCCACTGATTATACTGTTCTTCAAACAAGGCCAGAACATTGATATTATGATCACCAAACTTTTTGTCATAGTTCAAAGAAAGTTGCATCACAGTACCATAAGAGGGATCCGTTTGGCGCTTCAAATAGGCATCAGCATGACGATCGTAAGTAGTCATTGTACCATCGGCATTCTTACTATACAGTTTGTACGCACGATTATAATACGTATTGTTTGTGGTATAGTAATCGTAACTATAAAAAGCCTTTGCCTGTAAGCCTTTCACACCGGGGATATCGTAAGTCAGTGCTAACGAACCATTGAAGTTATTACGCTTCTCACGACGAAAACCAGAAAGGCTGCTATTGATAGCGGCTACCGGATTTTCCGGCTCCAACATCTCAGAGTCATAAGCGGGAAGACTGTGATCACCATCAATATAAGCATCAGAGGTAGGACGATAAGTCCACGCTTTCTTATATACTGACCATATATCAGTAAACGGTTGATTCTTCTCATCCATGTAACCGCTTAATTGTACAGACGCCTTCAAACGGTTGGTGATTTTCGCATCTACATTGCTGCGGAAGTTCCAACGGTCATAATTCAGTGAATTGAATTTATAAGCACCCTCCTGCTTCAAATAACCAAGATTAAAGAAATATTTCACCTTCTCCGAACCACCGTTCACACTGACATTGTACTGCTGCTGTGGCACATTGTCGTTGAAGAGTTCCTTTGTCCAGTTAGTACCCTTGCGTCCGTTACGGCTATACTCAAAGATACGGTCGTAACTGTACGTGGGAGCCTGACGAAGGAAGAAGTTTTGCGTCTGCGTAGTATTGTATGTCTTCTCGTTAATTAGCAACATGTGCGTCACAGCATCTGCCGTCTCGGGTACATAAAGGAACTGCTGCCAGCCATAGTTGGCAGAAAAAGTAATGTCAAACTTACCATCAGCGGTTTCACCGCGCTTGGTTGTAACCAATATGACACCATTGGCAGCACGTACACCGTAAATGGCGGCAGAGGCATCTTTCAAGACAGATACAGATTCGATTTCGTTAGCATCCATACGCGAGAAATAATCTTTATCACGAGGAATACCGTCTACCACAATCAACGGCTCACCCATACCACGAATATCAATAGCATTGTCAAACTCACCAGGTTGCGAACTACGTTGAGAGATACGCACACCAGGAATTTTACCGGAAAGCATGTTTACCACATTTTCATTCTTGGTTACGGCTATTTCCTTGCTATTAACGGCAGAGACAGCACCGGTCAGCGTAGCCTTCTTCTGCGTACCATAACCTACCACCACCACTTCTTCGAGCATTTCGTTGTCATCTTTCAACGTAATGTTCAGTTTATTGGTAGAAGCTACTACCACGGCATCTTTATAACCAATAAAAGAAATGATTAATTTTTCTTTTGGGGCAGCTTCTATTTTAAAATTACCGTCAATATCGGTAATAGTGCCTCGTGTACGATCTCCTTCCACCCGAATATTAGCTCCGATAACCGCCTCACCTGTACCATCGACTACCGTACCAGTAACAGTGCGAAGTTGTGCCGAGACAGGCAATGCAATTAGAAGGCACAGAAATGCAAACATCATCATTTTAAATGATGACGTGGAGTCACTTCTCCTCCTTTTATTATTTTGAATGTACTGTTTCATAAGTTAGATTTTTCTGTTATACGAAAATCTTAATTGGTCTGGAATTTCAGCAAAAGGAGCAGACATAGTGCCCTCTTGCTGAAAATTTCTCCCTTGACTATTTTTTAGAGGGCATTTTGGCATTTTCAGCAGCCGTACGGCGATTAATAAAAAGCATCCCCAACTGGTCGGCACCTTTACCACAAAGACTCTTCACACCATAAGCATATTCAAAGCCGGCTGCAAAAGCAATACGAACACCCCAACCTTCATAATCGGCCGGAGTAGTCAGCACACCGGTCTTCTCATTCATCTTCCAACCGAAAGAAGCAACAGTTCTAAATTCATCACCTGGACGGAAATCATAGAAGTTAGAATTGTTCACGTAATCAGCCGGATTACCCGATCCCCATGTATCGTAGCCATAGTTTTCACCACCATTATAGGTACCTGTTTCATCAACGTATTTGCCATCGGTCGCCAATGTTTCGGGAACAACGAGCATGAAGCCACGATAGTACCAGAATACACCGCGAGCACCACCCAAATACTTTTTGGCAAAATCACCCAATACCAGTTGGCCACTACCATCATTGTAAACCAATGAACCTGTCGCATCAGTAGAAACATTGTAGTTAGCATAAGCCACAAAAAAAGCATCACCAGAATGGCGAATAGGAATCTCTGTTTCATAAGCAGCAAGTGTAGCCGGAACATCTAATTCGTTCACACCTGGAGCAAAGAAGCGACCGTCACGTCCATAAAGTTCACCCTCAAAATTACCTTCTACACCACAGAGTTCCTGAAAATCAATATCAGCCAATGGATCGATGACTTTAATATACACTTTAGCGCGTGTCACATCATCTGCATCCTTGAGCAAAATCAAGATACCTTCTTCACCACCCGTCGTACCTGGACGCTTCACGCAATTCCATGTACCATCGGCAGAAAGATTAGCAGAAAGATTATTGTAGTTGTTACGTACAGATTCATTCTGCTGATCGGCTGGAGCCAATGTGTAAAACAAATTGTCAACACCAGGGATGGTAATCATCTCTTGGAACTTGACAGTACCTAAGAAAGCAGGAACATCACCTGTTCCATCAGGTAAGGTAGCCGTCCAAGAGCCATCTTCATTTAGGGAAGCGCCATTGAGTCCTTTCAGTTCAGGAGCTATAGAAAGATCTTCGGTAACAACCTCCACATCAGCATCTACCGATACATAGAAGTAATTAGAGCTAATCGTAGCACCTGGTACTGATAAATGTACAGCCACAGTATAAATCTTACCTGGAGTGGCATCCCATACCTTCATCGTTGCTTGGATAAGATCGCCATCAGCTTTCAAGTCTTTCAGCTTGAAGAAACTGGTGTTAGCACGCGTTTGTACCTCCCGAGCGTCAGCAATAGTAATCTTGGCCTTACTAAGGGCATCTGCACTGAGAGCAGGTGTTGCAAGGAAGCGTAACATTACACCATTCTGGTTGGTAACCTGATCAATGTAAACAATGGGGTCAGTTGATTCCGGGCAGAAAACCAATGAATTGATAGCAGTAGCCAGTGGTAAAGCGTAATCGACACCATCAATAGAAATAATAATCACTCCATCTCCCAAGGCAATGTTAGAAGCTTCACCACCACTACTAAGCGAACCAAGATCAATCTGTGTTCCATTATTCAACGTGATAATACGTTTTTCAGCATCCCAGTTGGTAACTGTGGCACCTATTGTAATTGCCTTACTAAGTTGAGACTTAATGTCGTCAATTAGACCTTCGAGAACTGATACGCGATTCTCCAAATCGGAATTGTCGTCATCACTACATGAAACAAAGAATGTTCCACATGAAAAAAACAGCATACCACACAAAAGCGCGTTTAGAAATCGTTTGTTCATAATAATTAAATTAAAAGTTGATAAATATATAAATTAAGTCATTTTTAAAATCTCATCTTTTTATAATCCCAAGAACCCCTATTCGGGAGGAGGGTATTTTACGTATACTTGTGCATTTTTCATATCTATTAATTTGATAATTAAAATTATACAAGGACAAAATTATAAGGAGAACGTTAATATTATCCTTAAAAAGACATTAATCAAAGCATTTTTTTCACTATTAAATAGGGTCCTAACTGCATTTTAACAGATACCACTTAAAAAATAATATATAAATAGATTAATCGAAGGAAACAGAAGGTGTCAAGTGAAGTTTAAACGATATTCAGGTAATATTTAAACTACCGATATGTGACTATTCAATCATTGCGTAGCAGCGAAACAGCTATTTATAGATAGATAAAAAACTACTATATAGGTATTACATGAAAAATTATAATTCTTTCATTTAAATAAATCTGTAAATAAAACACATCCACTAATAATCAACAGTAAGGAGTCTTTTCCGAAAAGGTAGCCTATGTGTGTTCTACTTCATAAAATTGAATATAGTACAAAAACAAGACTTGCAGCTTTATAACCCAAATAGATTACAAAACTGCAAGTCCAGTTAATAAATTCTCATTCAGCGAACTATTCTCCTACACCATTTTCATTAAAAGCAATGATAGAAAAATAATATTCTGAATCCCTATTGAAATAGCGGGCCTCGTATTGATTGTCGTAAACCACCATTGAATGGGTAAGTTTTTCTTTCTGTGTTCCCCAACGTAAAATGTATCCTGTTACACTTTCTTGAGAATCCCATACAAAACGGTAGATACGTTTGTCATTCTCATCACGCGTAGCCTGGAAACTTGTTACGGCAACGGGTACTTTACCATCACCTTGTCCGAAGATACGCAAATCAAATAAGGAGAAAGAGCCTTCCATATCTTTTGAATTGCAGATTTTCAGGTATTGCATTTTCGCTGGTGTAGCCAGAGTATGTAATTTGTGAGGAGTATCTTGCTGATTCTTTTCTTCATCTACCAGACGAGTCCATTTATTTCCATCTACCGATCCTTCAATATAATATTGATATACCACCGGTCCATGGGGAGCATGGATATTGAAATTATGATCTGCAAAATTAACCTGAATAGCCTTCACATCCATAGGCTCGCCAAGATCAATTTGTAACCATTCACCTTTGTTACCAGTCTGTGCAGCCCACCAGGTCTCGACTTGTTCATCATTAGCCAATTCCGGTTCGTAACCTTCAAGAGAAGAAGATGCAGTTACTTTCTTCTTATACGAAAGTAGGTTCCACCCCATGTTGATATCTTCTTTTTCGAAGTCTACTTTCCTGTCGGGAATACAGAAGGGATAATCTGCAAAAGTAGTAAGCGCATACATACCGTATTTATCAGAAACAACTACCGGGAATAATCCCAAACGACGTTCGAACCAGTGACGAACAGAGATAGTCATGGAAGCTACATGCCAGTAATTTCCATATTTATCCTTGAAGGTATGTCCATGTCCGGCACCACCAATAAAACCACCGGGTTTGAAAGAGAAAGGATTATCTTCTACATACTCAAAAGGCCCTAACGGATTATCGCCCACATAGTTACCATCACCATAAATACGGTATTGAGTACCGGGAGCGGCATACTGTAAGTAATACCGTCCATTATGCTTCAGCACACACGGACCTTCATTCCAGCCTTGGCGCGGTTCTTCATTATTCTTACCGGGAACTTCCCAACCATATTTATCACAATTATGATGTATCAAAGCTTTAGGTTCACCGATAGCGCGGAAACCATCTTTGGGATCCACTTCTACTCCCATTATCGGATCTACATCCGAACATCCCCAATAAAGATAAACTCTTCCATCATCATCTTTAAAGAATGCCGGATCATGTTGAGGATACTCAAATTTTGTATCTACTTCTTCCCAAGTATCTTTTTCCGGATGGGCATTCTTATAAATTCGGGTATTTCCACTGGAAGCGGTAAAGTAAAGTGTATCACCATAAACAAGAATTGTAGGCGCATAATCCTCCATAGTCGGAATAGTTGTACAAGGAATATATTCCCACTTTGCCAAGTCTTCGGAGCGCCAGTAACCACCGGACTTGGAAGCAAACATATAATAATATCCTTTGAAATATTCCAGTACCGGATCGGCAGCTTCACGCCGTGACTCTTCATTCGGTTGGAAACGATAATTCAAATCAATAGGATTTGTCACAATCCGATCACTATTAACCGTAGTCCGTTGCTCCGAAGCACAACTGGCCAACAAGCCTGACAGCAAGGCTATACTAACTAATTCCGCAATGCTTTTCATGGTAGTTTTATATTAAGTTTCTTTCCTTTATACTCCACATTCACAGTATACGATTCATTATCCAATCCCAATCCTTTCAGATTATCTACAACAACGATACGAAAGTTACGATTTTGCAACATGCCATCATAGCTACCCTGACGAGGATGGATAGTTAACTGCCTATCCTTGTCACTCCACGTCATACGGACAGTGGTATATTTACCTTTTTCGTAATTATAGTTATCATCCTCGTCTTCATATAAGGTAAATTCCCCATCGGCACCCGGATAGATGCGAACCTGTAGATCATCCCATGACTTCTCGGTTGCAAACTGAACGGAAGGCCCGGCAGGAATGATGGAACCTGCTTTCACATATAATGGGATAATATCAATGGGAGCTTCACGACTAATCTCCTGCCCGCCCTTTTGCTTTTCACCTGTCCAAAAATCAATCCATTGCGTACCCTCAGGCAGATACAGGGAGCGTCTCTTTACTTCACTTATTACCGGAGCTACCAATATGGACTTTCCAAACATATACTCATCGCCTATATCTGTAACCTTTTTATCTTCCGGAAAGTCAGAGAACAAAGCACGCATCAGACTTCCACCATTAGAAGTAACCTCCCATGAGGTTGAATAAATATAAGGTAATAATCGATAGCGAAGATTAATCATTTTCTCTTGCGCATCGAAAGCCCAGTATCCACGTTCACCAAACATAAATATTTCACGGGGAGTGTTTGTGCCATGCGAACGCATCATTCCCGTAAAAGCTGCAAACTGCATCCAACGCACATACAATTCATGGAATGCCGGATCTTTCACACCTTCCGGAAACTTTCTGCCAGAAAAGAAACCACCAATATCAGAATTCCAATAAGGAATACCTGTCAATGAGATATTCAAGGCTGCCGGAATCTGATTACGCAACACATCCCAATCAGAAACAACATCACCGGACCATGCCTGGGCGGCATAACGTTGCTGACCTGCAAAAGCAGAACGAGTCAGAATAAAAACGCGTTTATCGGAAGTCTCCTGTCTTTGATGATCATAAACGCCGCCCACGCTTACAAGTGGGAAAGCATTACGCACTTTACGGAAAGAGCCCAGATAAGTTTGAAAATCCAAGTCTCCTTCTTTCGCCGGACTATGTTCCGGTTCGGTTGCATCCAGCCACCAACCATCCATTCCGATGCTGAACATATTTTTATTCATATATTTCCAATAGATATCTCTCGCTATGGGATCATAAGTATCATATACCTTCACACCATTATCCTGCGGAAAAGTTTCATGTATCATCAACTTGTTCAGAGCTTTCAAATCAGCATAGATTCCGGTAGCGGGTCCAAAAGAAGGCCACACTGAAATAATGGCATGGGCATTCAGATGGTGCACCTCTTCCATCATTTTCTTTGGATCGGGAAATTTCGGATTACGAAATTCTACCGCATTCCAATCTTTATGGTCTTCTCCCCAATAACGCCAATCCTGAATAATGCCATCCAGAGGCACCTTCAGGTCACGATATTTCGCAACAACGCCAACCAGTTCATCCTGGCTGACATATCGCTCTCTTGATTGCCAAAAACCGAATGTCCAAAGTGGAAACATGGGAGCCTGTCCTGTTAATTCACGCAATCCAGCCACTACTTTATCTGCTCCACCGCCATAAACAAAGTAATAATCGCACAAATCACCAACCTCCGAATCAAAAGTCATTCCTTGTGCATTGTCTGTAAAAGTGGTAGGAGAATAGTTATCCCAAAACAACGCATAGCCTTTGATGGAATGGACCAAAGGAATACATATTTCCGTATTCGCCTGTTGCAAGAAAAGAGTTTGATTACGCTGATTCATCTTTCCCTGCTGGTGCTGTCCCAAACCATAAATAGCCTCATCACTATCCAACAAGAAAGTTTGGCGAATCCGATATGTAGAATTACCTGCATCATTGAAAGAAGTGAAACCTGTGGAGGAAGGTTTTTCTGCCAACAATTCCTTCCCGTCTTTAGTCGCAAAGCGAACCTGGTTCTGAATGATATCCAGCAAAACGGTCAGTTCGGAAGTAGTAAGTATTACCTGATTATTTGCTTCCTGTATCTTATACTTCACCTTTTTTGGTTGCATCGTAACAGATAACGACTGTTTTTCCGGCGCTTGCCCAAGAGGATACTTCTTCACACGAATAATGGAAGAAGAGAAGCACTCCAGTTCCACACAGGCAGCTTTTGTCTCTACTTTTACTCCATGTGAAGTACGCAATACAGATTGTCCCATTATGGGGACAATCTGTATACACAGGCATATAAATGCTAACAGTTTCTTCATTATATCAAGTTTATATAGACAACACTTTATATTTAGTGGTGAACAGCACATCTCCGTCATTATTCTTATCCACACTGAAAGGTATCAGTTTCTCTTCTCCCGGAGCCAGTTCATAATGCACATTCTCTCCTGTCTTCTTACCTCCAACGTACATTTCTATCTTACCAGTATCCATCAGAGTACCATTGTTCTTAACAGATACCCAGATTGTCTTCTGATTTTTCAGCAAGTTCTCTTCAACTTTGAACAATGACAAACCGAAATCTGCGGCAAATTCATGAGTATATTCAAGCATACCGGACAATCCTTTCTTTGCATCCGCATAACCTACACTATCTTTTATACGGTCTTTTGCCACATACTGAGGGCTAACTCCGCCGACTAATATCTTAAACTCTCCTTTCTCTACTACTCTGTCCATACGATCATTGAGTAATGAGAGTTCATAAGGTGTCAGTTCAAAAGAAACTATCTTTGACTCACCCGGTTGCAGATGAACACGAGTGAAATCTTTCAGCTCTGTAATACGCGTTTTCACGCTGGCATACATATCAGTTATATACAACTGAACAACTTCGTCTCCGGCACGTTGCCCCACATTCTTCACAGTTGCCTGTATTGCAACATTACCATTATCCTTTTCCTGTATCTTCAAACCGGAATATTCAAAAGAAGTGTAGCTTAAACCATATCCAAAATAATAAAGAGGATAAAATTCCATGTCTGAATACTCATAACGACGACCGGAAGTCTTAAAGTTATAATACAGAGGAAGCTGACCTACATGACGCGGGAACGTCATCGGCAAACGACCGGCAGGATTATAATCACCGAACAGCACATCAGCCGTAGCCGGACCACCTTCTTGTCCCGGTAGCCAGTTAACAAGAATAGCTTTACACAGTTCTGACGCCTTAGACAAGTTGTAAGGACGGCCTGCCTGAAGAATTAAGATTACAGGTTTGCCGGTTGCACAAACGGCTTCCAATAACTCCTGTTGCTTACCCGGTAAAATAAGAGTGGCATAATCATGATTTTCTCCGGAAGTCTTGTAAACATCTGTCGTTGATTCACTGGTAGAGCAATCTCCCAAAACCAACACTACTACATCCGACTGAGAAGCTGCTTTCACTGCCTTGGGAATATCCGTTCCATTCGGACTTGTAAAATCACAACCTTGTTCATAAACCACCTTTGTCTGCTTACCCACCGCTTGTTTGATACCTGTCAATACAGATTTCAACTGACCGGGTAAAAGTTTGGGAGTATAGTCACCCGGCTGGAGATCATCCGCTCCGGGACCTACTACAGCAATCGTACGCATATCTTTAGCCAAAGGCAATATGTTATCTTTATTTTCCAGCATTACAATAGATTCGCGTGCTGCCTGACGTGCCATTTCTTTATGGCTGTCTGAGTTCCATCCCGGATATATCTTATTCCAGTCCAAAGGTTTATTCGGTGTCTTCTCAAACAGTTCGTTACGGAACATCATACGCAGCATGGTGCGACAAACCTCATCCAGGTTTTCCATATTGATACGTCCGTCTTTTGCAGCTTGTATCACCTCTTTGTCATTGTAAGTATCACCACAATTGGTAGCGATACCTGCCGCCAGAGCCTGATTAGCGGCTTCTATCTTATCTTTTGCTGTATAATGTTTACGGGCAGTCAGATTACCAATAGCACCGCAGTCACTCACAATAAAGCCGTCAAATCCCCATTCCTCACGCAGAATACCATGCAATAACTCTCTGCTTTTAGCAACCGGCACACCCAGATAATCAGAATAAGCCATCATTACAGATTGGCAGTCATAGTTGCGAATCACATGACGGAACGGAACCAGATGCACCTCACGCATTTCACGTTCGGACAAACCGATATCATGGGAATCACGTCCGCCCAAGGGGGCGCCATGCCCACCAAAATGTTTCGGAGTAGTAAACAAGCCTTTAGATTGATATCCTTTAATCCAGGCTCCACCAATTTGTGATACCAGCACAGGGTCTTCACCAAATGTCTCCTCACAACGTCCCCAACGTGCATCCTGTGCCACATCGAGTACCGGAGACCATGCCTGCATAGTACCTGCTGCAAGAGTTTCGTCACCAACAGCCATAGCAACATCTTCTGTCAGTTTCTTATTCCAGGTGGCTCCCATTGCCAATGCTTGCGGAAAAATAGTAGCACCGCTACCGTATGAGAACCCATGCACCGCTTCTACTTTTGTAATGGGCGGTACATATAAATGAGGAATCCCCGGGATCCCCCATCCCTCACGAATCAATTCCATCTTGTCTTCCGGAGTCATTACACTCAGCAGACTTTCCACACGTTCTTCCACCGGAAGCGTCGGATCCATATAACGAAGAGATGTTTTCTCTCCTTTTCGGTCTTTCAGCACTTTATCTGCCAAAAGCACCGCTACCTCTTTCACCGAAAAAGGTTTCACACGGCTATCGCCTTTAAATGCCAGTCGAACGTGGGCACCGTATTTAGGTGAAAACGTGACCTGCATTTCTTTCGCACTACCCTTCACCTGATAGTCTACCGGAACTCCCAGATTCATCGGATCATAAGTAACAAATACACTCATCAGTTGCTTCAGTTCTTCCTTTGATACACCCTGCATCTGAAGGTTAAGTTCACACACATCACCAGGAGTCTGTATGGTAAACATCAGCCACTGGTCCGCCTTCAGATCCTGACCATTCACTTCCCACATCGTTTTCGGATCTTTATCAAAAGCCAGCGAGGCTTTCTCCAGTTTGGTTGATGCCGACACTGATAAGATATCACTTGGCTGTTGAGCCATTATAAAAGAGCAGGACAATATACCTGCAAAAAGAAACAAGTGCTTTTTAAAATTCATACTATCAGATATTAATTTTACTCTGTTTGATGTTGCAAAGTAAACGGTAACCTATTAATAAAACAGTGAAACTATAATTAATGAAACATTAAAATCCGCTTAATGAGGCCCTTTAAGTGAAAAAGAGAAGTCCTCTCCGAAGAATTGTATAATTTAGTAATTGCTTTTCACCGAAAAATATTACTTTTGTCCAAGCTAATACTTCATAAAGGAACTTCAGAATGAAAAAGACACTATCTATATTCTTCCTTTTATCTATATGCTTGAACTCAATAGCCCAGCTTCCTGAATATGGCCTGCATATCCAGTCCTACCCACTTCAGAACTCCGAGTTCACCAGTATGGCATTAGAAGATGGAAAGCCCATAGATACCAAAGGAGAAAAAGTCACCCTGAACTTTAACCTTTGGATCAGACCGGATAATGTATTCGGAACCGTGTTCCGAATTATTACAAATGACAATAAAAATATAGATTTAATGTACAGCGTGGGTGAGAATGACAGGCGTTTCCCCATTCTGGTCACCGGAGATGCCGTACATCCCATCCAAAAAGAAGCAAGACGTGAAACCTGGGTTTCAGTCAGCCTGACTTTTGACCCCAAAGACGGGAATATAACAGTACTTTACGACAGCACACAAATTAATGTCAACTATCCGGCATTAATAGGTGCACAAGAAATACGCATTGCTTTCGGTTATTGTCCTTTCGAAGATTTCGTGTTAGATGATGTAGCTTCCGTTAACCTGAAAGATATCAGTCTGAAACGCGGGAACCAGGAAATCCGTCTATGGAAAATGGCGCGTCATAATGGAGACATTTGTTATGATGAAACATCTCATAAGCCCGCTTCCGGCAAGAATACACAGTGGATTATCGACCAATACATTACTTGGAAGAAAATCTATTCACAACATTTTGCCACCTCTCCTTCCATTGCGTTCGATCCCACTGTCGCCACGTTCTATATAGCCAACGATAATAAGAGACTATACGTTTTTCACGCAGATGAAAAAGTGACAGATTCCATACGGGTGAAAGGTGGAGAATTCGTAGCAAACTATCCGAACCAGCTTATCTACATCCCCCAACGCCATCAGTTACTATCCTACAATCTGAATGAAAATCTTTATTCGGCATTCGATTCTAATGCCCAAAGTTGGAAAGGAACGCAGGCCCCCGTCGCGGAACATGACTATTGGAACAATACGCTCGTCTACAATCCCTCCAACTCCTCACTAATCAGCTTTGGCGGATATGGACATTATCACTATAACAATAGACTACTAATCAGTTACCCGTATGAAAACACACCGCAACGGTATATCAATCTGACTAATATCCATCCCCGGTATTCCTCCAGTTCCGCTCTTGTGGACAGTACACTTTATATCTTCGGCGGTCGTGGTTGTCCGTCCGGACGCCAGGAATTATCTCCCCGGAATTATTATGATCTTTATTCGGTCAACTTACTCACCCAACAGGTCAACAAGCTATGGGAAGCCCCTCAAAATCCGGATGATGGTGACTTCCAACCTGGCGAGAATATGATTTATGACTCGGAAAAAGACTGTTTCTATTTCTTCTGTACACAATTAGGTGGTATCCTGATGAAAATCGATACAAAAACGCCACACTTCGAGCCCATGTCATTGCCCATGGGGCTGAAATTCCCTGGACAATATCTATACAGTAATCTATATTATTCCCCAAAACAGAAGAAACTATATCTGGCTGTACACCAGGCCGAAGTCAGCGGAAAAGCAGATATAGACATCTATGAACTGAATTTTCCTCCTATTCCCGTTTCATCATTCAAACAGTCCGAAGTGTCTGAAGCCCAGACTGCCGGTAGCAATAAGCTCTATGTTTGGCTATGCATTATCGGAGGTTTGCTTGCTATCGGAATAGGAACTCTTTATTACAGAAAGAAGCGCACCATACTCTCCCGGAATGAGGAAAGTAAATCTCAGAAGACAAATGTGACCGACAAGGCTCCCAATACTCTCCAGAGACAAGAGAAGCCGGAAATCAAGATTGATATGCCTATCAACATGTCCGTCCCCACATTTCATAACTATGACTTCTCCAGGAAATGTATTTGTTTCTTTGGTGGCTTCCGTGTCATTGACAAGGAAGGGAATGACATTACATTTTCCTTTACCCCTACCCTCAAATACTTATTGATATTATTAATTCTTTATACGGGAAAAGATTCCAAAGGTATCATTGGAAACAAGTTGATTCAGTTGTTGTGGTATGATAAAACGGAAGAATCCGCTAAAAACAATCGTAATGTATATATGAGTAAGCTTCGCAGTCTGCTGGACAAAGTGGGTGACATCAAGATATTGAACCAGAATGGCTTCTGGAGCATACAATTTGAGAATGGCACCATTTGCGACTACCTGGAGGCTCTCCACTTATACAACAAGAACAATAGTCAGGATCTGGAAAAGCTATTGGAGCTGTTATTGCGCGGTATGATGCTTCCTAACATTGAGACTGATTGGATCGATACATTCAAGAATGATTTCTCCAATGACACCATCGACTTGTTATGCCGATTATTAAAGCAGGAGGATCTTTCGGACACGCTGAAATTGCAGATAGCGGACACCCTATTCCAGCATGACTACATCAATGAGGAAGCCCTCTGTATAAAGTGCCGCATTCTTTGCCAACAGGGAAAGAAAGGACTCGCCAAAACCGTTTACGATGCTTTCTGTAAAGAATATGCAGCTTCATTGGGAACTACATACAAATATTCCCTAATGGAAATCATTGATGAACAGAATAAGAACTAACGTACCGGTTGCTTCATCTCCAACGGTATTTCCTTACGCAACATTTTACCGGCCTGGCCCACCAGCCACAAATAATGATCACTACCAATGCCTTCCTCAATGGGCACAAATGTACTGGCACCTACGGGAACCTTTTTAGCACATTTAAAGATAGCCGTACCTTCATCTATCTCATCAAACATAGCTACATAAAGCATTTCCGCACCTTCCTTCAAAGCTCCGGCCAACTGCTTCCAAAGGAACGAACCTTTGTTACGCGGTATCTGCACACTGTTCTCATGCCCCTTCATATTACGCCAGGAGAATCCTGGGAAAGCCAAAGGTACATAATCCACTTTATTCTTTTTCGCCCACTCGATGTCACCTTTAATCAGTTTCTGATAACGAGGATACGAGTCTTCATTATACCGTCCTACAAACCAGGGCATCACAACATCACACCGTTTTATCAACTCATGCAGACGAGGGTCCGATTCGGTATCTCCACTCAATTCGCGCCAGTGTGTAGGCACTCCCAACATCACACTAAAGCCCTGTGCCTTCAAACCATTGATAATCTTTTCGGCTTCATCCAGACCGTAACGGCGGTGATCATTGAAACCTACCCCCCAGACCGTAACCAGCGGTTTTCCATTATGATACAGATAGGAGGGATTCTTGGCATGATCTTTCAGAGAATGACGTTTAGCCACATCGGTAATATCTTTCAGCAAAACATCCTCATCACCGGGACGCATACCACTTAAATCATACATGACACAAATGGCACGCTCGTATTTATTGGCGGCTTTCATGGCAGAGTTCAAAACAGTATTGAAATGCTTCAAACCACTCTCACCACGGATTTCCCCGACAAAACGCTGCATAAACACACCATCCAATCCATATTCTTTCATCCATCTGAAATGAGTATCTACCGTAGACTCATCGTGCGAAGAGAAAGTATAAGCGGGCATTCCGTCTGCAAACTTGAACTCCGTCTTATACAGTTTTTTATACTCCGACACTTCCGGCCAGAAGTCAATCGTACAAGAACCGGGGCGAAAGCCATCGTGTCCGGTATAGTGATACCACCCCCGATTGGCGCCATCATCAGGGGCATTAAACCACCCCTGATAACCGGCCATCACCAATCCTTTGTACGAATTGTACTGTTTACCTGCAGCCTGCGCCGTAATACCTATTGAAAACAACAAGCATACAATAAACCAATTTAATCTTTTTACCATAACCTATTTCTATTTCTTATTCGTAATATCGATTGTCAGAATGCTCTGTGCAATGTGTACTTTTCTCCCGGTTGTGTCTGTATATCATACTCATAAATCTTATACAAGAGAGGATATTGCGCCCTTAATCCGGCAGCGACCAGCGGTTCCTTAATAGCTCCGCGCTTCATCAACGGATTCGGATTATCCCCCTTCGCTTCCTTAAGACCTGTACCTTCCAACGGCACATACGAACGTATACGCAGATTGCCGCCAATGCGTGAAGTTATAGTAGCCGTAGTCAATTCACCGCCATCCCAATCCATGTCCACTTCAAAAGCACCGCGGGCTACCAGACCTTTTACGCTACCCTTGTTCCAATCCTGAGGCAAGGCGGGCAATAAATGTAAAGCCTCGTCATGACTTTGAAGTAACATCTCGGCTACACCGGCAGTGAAACCGAAGTTTCCATCAATCTGGAAAGGCGGGTGTGCGTCAAACATGTTCGGATAAGTACGTCCGTCAGGATTATCCTTTTCCACCAGTTTCAACATATTCTTGATAATCTTATAAGCATGATCACCGTCGAGCAGACGTGCCCACAGATTGATTTTCCAACCGATAGACCACCCCGTAGCCATGTCACCCCGATAGAGAAGTGAGCGTTTAGCTGCCTGGAAAAGCTGCGGATGCGCATAGGGGGAAATCTGGTTACTGGGATAAAGCCCGTACAAATGAGAAACATGACGATGGTCATTATTCGGATCATCCACATCCGCCAGCCACTCCTGCAACTGGTTATGCTTGCCTATCTGCATAGGCGGCAAACGCTTAATCATGCTTTGCAGACTATCCCGATAGGAGGTATTAGCGGGATACAACAGTTGGGTAGCCGACAGTACGGAAGTCAATGCATCCAGCACAATCTGGGTGTCCATCGTACATCCGGCAGTAATCATTGTACCGGTTCCCGGAGGGCCCTGTTCGGGAGACATAGAAGGCGCACAGACCATCCAGCCATATTTAGGATGTTCCACCAGGAAATCCAGGAAGAAATCGGCTGCCCCCTTCAAAGCCGGATATGCTGTTTTCAGGAATGCCTGATCGCCTGTATAAAGATAATGTTGCCACAGATGTTGGCTCAGCCAAGCACCACCCAACGGCCAGACATACGAAGCACCATCCACAGGTCCGGCCATACGCCACAGATCCGTGTTATGATGTACGGTCCATCCACGGCATTCGTACAAGGTGCGTGCTGTGCCTTGTGCCGACTCTGACAATTCTTTCACCATCTGGAACAGCGGTTCATGCATTTCCGGGAGATTTGTCACTTCTGCCGGCCAATAGTTCATCTCCGTATTGATATTGATGGTGTACTTTCCATCCCACGGAGCCAATAGTTCATGATTCCAGATGCCTTGCAGTCCGGCAGGCTGTCCGCCGGGTTGCGAAGAGGATATAAGCAGGTAACGCCCGAACTGGAACATCAACGCCACCAAACCCAAATCTTTCCTTTCATTGAAATGCTTGATACGGTAAGATGTCTCCTCTTGACTGGAGGGGCCGATGTTCAGAGAGACACGTCCGAAAAGCTTTTGATAGGCTTCTTCATGAGCAGTAAGCGCCTGGGCATAAGGACGCTTCATGGCTTTTGCCAGAAACTCCGTTGCCCGACGGGTTTCATTGGCACTTACATCTTTATAATTGACAAAGTTGGTTGCAGCCGTCACATAAATCACAGCAGCATCTGCACCTTTCACTTCAATGCAATCATTGGTGACATTGACTTTACCCTTCTCCGCCTTTATCTGTGTGCGGGTTTCAAAACGAATAGCTCCAGGAATGCCTTCGTGCGCAGAACCATGTCCGGACAACAGGAGGCTTTTGCCATTCTTCTTTATCTCGTACTCTTTATACGGGGTACTATATCTGGTTGTAAAATTGACTGCACCGGGTTTATCCGCCTCGATACGGATGATCAAAGCATTATCTACCAAAGAAGTGAATATGGTACGGGTATAATTCACTTCGCCTATCTTGTACCGCACGGATGCGACTGCCCGTTCCAAGTCTAAATCTCTGCGATAATTGGAGTAATCGGCATGTCCGTCAAATTCCAGCATCAAACTGCCAATCGTCTGGAAAGGCATGCCATGCTGCCCGGTAAAGAAGTTATCAGCCATAACCTTTTCGGCTTCCTTCTCACGTCCGGCAAAAATAAGTTCCCTGACTTTGGGCAATACACCGAATGCCTTCGGACTATCGTTGCGATGAGGACCACCGCCCCAGACAGTCTCCTCATTCAACTGTATCTGTTCGTTAACCACTCCGCCATAGACCATGGCGCCCAAACGTGAATTACCCAAAGGTAATGCTTCGGTCCATACTTTGGCAGGTTGCTGATACCAGAGTTTTAAGTCATCAGCTTTAGCCATCAAGCAGCAAGCACATACAATGTACAGACCTATCAAACGGTTTTTCATGATTCTTTAAGTTTATGTTTTCCGAATGCAAAGAAAAGTGCGACCCATTAATAATATCAATGAAAAGACATTAATATCGACTTAAAATAGAATTAATAAGGATTAATGTCGAAAATAATTCATTTTTTCGGTTATGAGTTAAATGATAAATAATCTTTTAGACGCGGATAACGCGGATTTTTTTATACTTCTTATAGCGCAGCCTTTTAAATCCGTGTTATCCGCGTCATCCGCGTCTAAAAAATAATATACCGAATAGCGCTAATCACTTATCACTAAACACTAATCACTTTTGTTCTTTTCTATACCGTTATAAGCAAAACGATAATCTTGTATGATAAGTGCCCCATATACAGATAACCAATATTTACACAATAAGATATTTGTGAGATCAGTATAATACTGAGACCACCTCATCAGTCGTATGCTGAAATACGTTCATTATAACACCCTGATAATAAACCATTTATAAAAGGCATCTTCATCATTAATAAATTCAGACAAATGAACTGTTTAAAATGATAAATTATTTTCTCTCTTTTCTGTTATGGATCAAACAATAGTCGATATACACTACGCCTTATACCAAAGTCACAATGGCACACGACTCTTTCTTCTGTTATCATTCTTTTTCAAAGGGATAAAGCAAGCATTCCCGATATAATTGCTACATTTGCAGGGTAATCGATAAAAGAAGTACAAGAAAATGGACTTAAACAAAGTATTTGCCACCGTGCAGGAAGCCAGCCGGGAATTGTTATCACTGAGCGATAGAGAAATCAATCAGATACTATTGGCTGTAGCGAACGCTGCCTTGGCAAAATCGGACTTCATCCTCGCTGAGAACAAGAAGGACCTGGAAAGAATGGATCCAAATGATCCGAAATACGACCGGCTAAAACTGACCGTAGAACGCCTGCAAGGCATCGCTGCCGATACACGCAATGTAGCAACCCTTCCCTCACCAGTGGGACGCACGCTGAAAGAGCACACACATCCCCAGGGGATGAGGCTCAGAAAGGTAAGTGTCCCGTTTGGCGTCATCGGCATTATATACGAAGCACGCCCCAACGTGAGTTTCGATGTATTTTCTCTCTGCCTGAAAAGCGGAAATGCCTGCATACTGAAAGGCGGTAGTGATGCCGACTCCTCCAACCGAGCCATTATCAGCGTGATACACGAAGTACTGGAACATTTCAACATCAACCCGCACATCGTAGAATTACTGCCCGCCGACCGGGAAGCTACAGCCGAGTTGCTGAATGCCCGGGGGTATGTAGACTTACTTATTCCGCGTGGCAGCAGTAGCCTCATCAACTTTGTGCGTCAAAATGCCACCATACCCGTCATTGAAACAGGCGCAGGTATCTGCCATACTTTCTTCGACCGCTACGGTGATGTAGAGAAAGGTGCAGCTATTATCAACAATGCCAAAACGCGCCGCGTCAGCGTATGCAATGCTCTGGACTGTCTGTTGATTGACGGTGACCGCCTCAACGATCTGCCGGCACTTTGCACACCGTTGCAAAAAAGCAATGTGATAATCTATGCGGATATGTACGCATACAACGTACTGAAGGGAAGCTATCCTGCGGAGTTACTGAAGGAGGCCACGGAAGAAGACTTCGGTACGGAATTCCTGGACTACAAGATGTCCATTAAAACCGTTCAGTCCATTCGTGAAGCCATAGCGCATATTCAGGAATACGGTTCCAAACACAGCGAATGTATTGTAACCGAAGACAAGACTCGTGCCGAGTGGTTCTGTCGTGATGTGGACGCCGCCTGCGTATACGTCAACGTACCGACTTCCTTTACAGACGGAGCGCAGTTCGGTCTGGGTGCCGAAATCGGTATCAGCACACAGAAGCTGCATGCCCGCGGTCCCATGGCTCTGGAAGAACTGACCACATACAAGTGGATTGTCGAAGGAGAAGGACAGATAAGGAAGCGATAACTCCTTTAACTCCTTCTTCCCCCCCTCTTACTCCTAATTCATATTAATCATAAATATATAACATGAAGAAGTTTACTTGTGTGCAGGACATCGGAAATCTGAAAGCTGCACTGGATGAAGCATTTGAGATTAAGAAAGACCGTTTTAAATACGTAGAATTGGGACGGAACAAGACGTTGATGATGATTTTCTTCAACTCTAGCTTACGTACCCGTCTCAGCACGCAGAAAGCGGCTACGAATCTAGGTATGAATGTTATCGTGCTGGACATCAACCAAGGAGCATGGAAACTGGAGACGGAACGCGGCGTCATCATGGATGGAGACAAACCCGAACATCTACTGGAGGCTATTCCTGTGATGGGTTGCTACTGCGACATTATCGGTGTACGTTCGTTCGCCCGCTTTGAGAACAAAGAGGATGACTATAACGAGGTAATCATAAATCAATTCATCCAACATTCCGGTCGCCCGGTGTTCTCAATGGAAGCAGCTACCCGCCATCCGTTGCAAAGCTTTGCCGACCTCATCACAATTGAAGAATACAAGAAGACTGCACGCCCTAAAGTGGTAATGACCTGGGCGCCACATCCACGCCCATTGCCCCAAGCCGTGCCTAATTCATTCGCCGAATGGATGAACGCCACGGATTATGATTTCGTCATCACCCACCCCGAAGGCTACGAACTTGCTCCGCAATTCGTAGGAAATGCCCGTGTGGAATATGATCAGATGAAAGCGTTCGAAGACGCCGACTTCGTCTATGCCAAGAACTGGGCGGCTTATGCCGGAGATAATTACGGACAAATCCTGAGCAAAGATCGTGAGTGGACCGTAAGCGACCGTCAGATGGCAGTAACCAACAATGCTTATTTCATGCACTGCCTGCCCGTGCGCCGCAATATGATTGTAACAGATGATGTCATCGAAAGTCCGCAATCTATTGTCATCCCCGAAGCGGCTAATCGTGAAATATCAGCTACGGTAGTATTAAAGAGACTGCTTGAGTCACTCTGAACAGAATAAGGAGCTATAGTGAGGAGCTAAAGGAGTTATCAGCCCGCAAGCGGGCTTAGGAGTTAAAGCCGATAAAGTTGTGAATCATCAGCAGGAGTGTTGGCTTTAACTCCTTCTAACTTCTGTAACTCCCGAACGAAGCGAAAACGTCTTTCTCCTTTAAAAAAGCTCCTCAGCATCAAAAATAAGCAAGCATATTTTGTACTGCTTTCGGTTTGCATTATCTTTGTCCCCAAACAACGCCAAGGATTATGACTATAAAAGAGTTTTTTTCTTTCAAACAGAATAAGTTTTTCTGGATAAACCTGATCGCAATGGTCATTGTGGTTGCCCTTGTACTGTTTGGAGTGCTGAAGGGACTGGATATATACACCCGTCACGGTGAAGCGGTAGTAGTGCCCAACGTGAAAGGTATGGGAGTGGCAGAAGCTGAGAAAATGTTCCGCAACCAAGGACTTACCTGCATTGTTTCCGACTCCAGCTATGTAAAGAACTTACCAGCCGGATGCATCCTCGAACACAATCCTGCCGCCGGGCAGAAAGTGAAAGAAGGACGCACCATCTATCTGACAATAAACACCCTGAGTACCCCTTTGCTAGTCGTTCCCGATGTAGCGGACAACAGTTCCATGCGCCAAGCACAGGCACGCCTGCTGGCGGCCGGCTTCAAACTGTCCGAGAACGAACACATAGCCGGAGAAAAAGACTGGGTATACGGTGTGAAATATAAAGGCCGTACACTGACCAACGGTGAAAAAGTACCTGTAGGTGCCACACTTACACTAATTGTGGGAGACGGTGGAGAGCTGCCTCAGGAAGGGGATTCTACAGCAGTAGAAGCTACCACCCCTACCTCCTCTAAAGATTCCGCAGCAGACGAGTCCTGGTTTTAAACTCGATCATACGGGGAATAATAACAATAACACATAGAAAGAACAAGAATGATAGAAGATTTGCCGGACGACATAGTGACTGAGGATGATCTGGACGACATAGAACCTGTCGGTGATGAAGCCCAACTCTATGAACACTTCCGTGTGGTAGTGGATAGAGGACAGGAAATGATGCGCGTAGACAAATACCTGTTCGACCGCCTGACAAACGCTTCGCGCAACCGCATACAGAAATCAGCGGAAGCCGGTTTTGTAATGGCTAACAACAAACCGGTCAAGAGCAGCTACAAAGTGAAACCGATGGATGTCATCACCATCATGATGGATCGTCCGCGTTATGAAAACGAAGTCATTCCCGAAGATATTCCACTTAATATAGTCTACGAGGATAAATACCTCATGGTAGTGAATAAACCTGCCGGACTGGTGGTACACCCCGGACACGGAAACTACCAAGGGACTTTAGTGAACGCCATCGCCTGGCACATGAAAGATAATCCCGACTACGATGCCAACGACCCGCACGTCGGTCTGGTTCATCGCATCGATAAAGACACTTCCGGACTGCTCGTCATAGCCAAAACACCAGATGCCAAAACCAACCTTGGTATGCAGTTCTTCAACAAAACCACCAAACGACGCTACCGTGCCTTGGTGTGGGGAACCGTTGAACAGGACGAGGGAACCATCACCGGAAACATTGGCCGGAATCCCAGAGACCGCATGCAGATGACCGTTCTGCCCAATGATCAGGGAAAGCATGCCGTGACCCATTACCGGGTTCTGGAGCGTCTGGGCTATGTCACTCTTGTAGAATGCATTCTTGAAACGGGACGTACCCATCAGATACGTGTTCACATGAAACATATCGGCCATGTACTCTTCAATGATGAGCGCTACGGCGGTCATGAGATTCTGAAAGGTACCCATTTCAGTAAATACAAACAATTTGTAAATAACTGCTTCGATACTTGTCCACGGCAGGCATTACACGCCATGACACTGGGTTTTGTACATCCCGCCACCGGCGAAGAGATGTACTTCACCTCCGAAATGCCCGAAGACATGACCTTGCTGATAGACAAATGGAGAGGCTACATCAGTAACAGAGATTTAGAATGAAACGCACGATTGCTATTGTTTGCGGAGGTGATACCTCCGAATTTCAAGTTTCCCTGCGCAGCGCACAGGGTATCTACTCCTTTATCGATAAGGAAAAGTACACATTATATATTGTGGAGATGCACGGACTCGACTGGCACGTGCAACTGCCCGACGGCGGCAAAGCACCCATTGACCGGAATGACTTCAGCTTTCAGATGAATGGCAGGAAGGTCACATTCGACTTTGCCTATATCACCATTCACGGCACTCCGGGAGAGGACGGACGCTTGCAAGGTTATTTCGATCTCCTTCACATCCCCTACTCATGTTGTGGTGTACTGGCAGCAGCACTTACGTATGACAAGTTTGCCTGCAACCAATATCTCAAAGTCTTTGGAGTACGCATAGCAGAATCCTTAGTGCTTCGCCAAGGACAATCCATTTCCGATGAAGATGTGATTGAAAAGATAGGTTTACCCTGTTTCATCAAACCCAGTCTGGGAGGTTCCAGCTTTGGCGTAACGAAAGTTAAGACGAAAGAACAAATACAGCCTGCCATTGTTAAGGCATTCGATGAAGCGCAAGAAGTTCTGATAGAAGCCTACATGGAAGGCACCGAAGTGACCTGCGGTTGTTATAAGACTAAAGAGAAGTCAGTCGTATTCCCCATCACCGAAGTAGTGACCGAGAATGAATTCTTCGACTACGACGCCAAGTACAACGGGCAGGTTTCCGAAATCACCCCAGCCCGTCTCTCCGATGACCTGACACACCGGATACAGACACTGACTTCCGCCATTTACGATATCCTGGGCGCTTCAGGTATCATTCGTGTGGACTACATCATCACTGCCGGAGATAAAGTCAATCTGCTGGAAGTGAACACCACGCCCGGAATGACGGCTACCAGCTTCATACCCCAGCAGGTACGTGCCGCAGGATTAGACATTAAGGATGTAATGACTGATATAATTGAGAACCAGCTTTAGTGACTAAACTACTAATCGCTAATCACTAAACGTTAATCATTATGAATATGGAATTTGATGAAATCCGCCCTTATCATGACGAGGAGCTTCCTCAGATTTACGAGGAACTGATTGCCGATCCGGCTTTCCAGCAGGTGGCGTCTGCTGTTTTCCCGGAAGTTCCCTTTGAGGCACTTGCGCAGAAAATGCGTACATGCAAGACGAAGTTGGAGTTTCAGAAAGCATTCTGTTACACAATCCTGAAAAGATTTGCCAGAGACACGACCCAGGGAGTAACTCTGGACCTTACGGCACAGACGGACAAGACATCCGCTTATACTTATATCTCTAACCACCGCGATATCATTCTCGACTCCGGTTTCCTATCCGTAGAGTTGATAGACAAAGGTATGGATACAGTAGAAATTGCCATCGGCGATAACCTGCTGATCTATCCCTGGATTAAGAAGTTCGTGCGTGTCAACAAATCATTCATAGTACAACGTGCCCTGACCATGCGCCAAATGCTGGAATCTTCCGGACGCATGTCGCGCTATATGCACCACACTATTAAGGATAAGAACCAGTCTATCTGGATAGCACAACGTGAAGGGCGTGCCAAAGACTCCAACGACCGTACTCAGGAAAGCGTTCTCAAGATGCTGGCTATGGGCGGTGAGGGTGACATTATCGACCGCCTGATTGAAATGAACATCCTTCCATTGGCCATTTCGTACGAATACGATCCTTGTGATTACCTGAAAGCACAGGAGTTCCAACTGAAACGCGATATACCGGACTACAAGAAGACGCAGGAGGACGACCTGAAGAATATGCAGACCGGTTTGTTCGGACCTAAAGGACGCGTGCACTTCCAGGTAGCGTCGTGCATCAATGAAGAGCTGGAAAAGCTGGACCGTTCTCTTTCCAAACCCGAACTGTTTTCACAGATCTCCGCCCTTATAGATCGGAGAATCCATGCAAACTATCGTATGTATCCCGGCAATTACATAGCTCACGATTATTTGTCGGGCACCCAGGCCTTCGCCGGTCATTATACCGCCGAAGAGAAAAAACACTTCACTGACTACATCGACCAGCAACTTGCACGCATTGAACTGCCCAATAAAGACATCCCGTTCCTGCGCGAAAAGATGTTGTTGATGTATGCCAATCCACTGACGAATTATTTGGCTACAAGAACTGATAATCCGAAATAGAGTAATATATGAAAGGTAAGCTACAATTTCCGGTTTCTTTATGCTGGTTTCTTCCCGTACTGGTATTCATGCTGGTTTCCTGCGGCGATGACGATGATTATCATTATCCGTCCGTAAAACTGGACTTCCTGACTGCACAGGCCGGTGCCGACGGCAGCCTGCAATCCGTGCTGACGGATGAAGGCGAAACACTTGCAATAGTGGAAGACGCGTCGAAAACACGTATAGACGCTAATGCCTCTGCCCGCATTGTCAGCAACTATGGCAAAGCAGAAGCTGCCGATGGGACATCCGGAGTGAAATTGTATGCAGTATTGAGTGCCATATCGCCTGTGCCGCAGTCTGCGGATAAATTTAAGGATGGAATCAAGCGTGATCCGGCAGATATACTGAGTATCTGGATGGGGATTGATTACCTGAACATAATGCTGGAAATCAAGTCGCAGAACGGAAAGCACTCGTTCCATTTCATTGAGGACGAAGTCACCACGGATAAAGAAGCAGGAACCCGGACGGTACGTCTGTCTCTCTATCATGATGATGGCGGAGATGTGCAGGCATACACGAAACGTGCGTATGCATCCGTTCCGTTACGGCAATATGCAGAGGATGGAATTGGTAAAGTTACAATCTATTTCAGCTTAAACACGTATTCCGGCAAAGAAGTAACTTATGAATTTGAATATACCCCCCAATAAGATGAAAATAAATTCTTTGATTGCAGGCATCTGCCTATTCTTCTCCTCTCTTTTCTCCTGTCAGCAGAAAGGAGATTTCAAGTCTGTATCCGTGGAAGATTTCTCCACGCTGATAGCCAATCCTGAGATACAACGTCTGGATGTACGCACCGTAGCCGAATACTCGGAATCACACATTCCCAAAAGCATCAACATCAATGTACTTGATAAGACTTTTGCGGAAATAGCCGACTCCACTCTACAGAAAGATAAACCCGTTGCTTTGTATTGCCGTAGTGGTAAACGCAGTAAAAAGGCTGCCGCTATACTCAGCGAAAAGGGATACGTGGTTTACGACCTCGACAAAGGTTTCGAAGAATGGAAAAAAGCCGGAAAGGAAATAGAGGAATAATAAGAGAAAAACGTTGGTGTAACTAATACGTTTCAGATTCATAACGTATTAGAAAAGAACAAAAGTGATTCGTGTTTAGTGATAAGTGATAAGCGCCATTCGGTATATTATTTTTTAGACGCGGATGACACGGATAACGCGGATTTAAAAGGCTGCGCTATAAAAGTGGATAAAAAAAGATCCGCGTCATCCGTGTCATCCGCGTCTAAAAGATTATTTATCATTTAACTCATAACCCTACAGAAAGAAATTAATTCCGCCAAAGCTTTATCGTCACAATAAGAAAAGCCGCAAAGCACTGTTATCAGTCCTTTGCGGCTTTCTTATTCTTTATTACAAAGAGTTTACTTATGCTTTCACTCCGTTGTATTCGTCAGAAACAGTCAGTTTCTTGCGGCCTTTAGCACGACGTGCAGCTAATACTCTGCGACCGTTAGCGGAAGCCATTCTCTCACGGAAACCGTGTTTGTTTTTTCTCTTTCTGTTAGAGGGTTGAAATGTTCTTTTCATTACTGTATATTGTTTTATGTTATTATTTCACGTAATCGGGCTGCAAAAATAGGGACTTTTTTCAAAATAACCAAGAGTTAAGTCTTTTTCTCTCAAAACTTTTTGCGATTTTTACTGATTTCCATTACTTTTGCACCCGCAAAGCTCAGTGGAGACAATTATATAACATCTAAAATAAAAAATATTAGTATGATTAATGCCCAAGACATTAAAATCGGAACTTGCATCCGTATGGATGGCAAGCTGTACTTTTGTATTGACTTCCTGCATGTAAAGCCGGGAAAAGGTAATACCTTCATGCGTGTAAAACTGAAAGACGTAGTAAACGGTTATGTACTGGAACGTCGCTTTAACATCGGTGAAAAACTGGAAGATGTACGTGTAGAACGTCGTCCGTATCAGTTCTTATATAAAGAAGGTGAAGATTACATCTTCATGAACCAGGAAACTTTCGACCAACACCCCATTGCCCACGACCTGATCAATGGTGTTGACTTCCTGTTGGAAGGTGCTGTGCTGGAAGTAGTATCTGATGCTTCTACTGAAACAGTTCTTTATGCTGATATGCCTATAAAGGTTCAAATGAAGATTACTTATACCGAACCGGGTGTAAAGGGTGATACAGCTACAAACACGTTGAAACCTGCTACTGTAGAGTCTGGTGCAACTGTGCGCGTTCCGCTGTTCATCAATGAAGGTGAAACAATTGAAATCGACACTCGTGACGGTTCTTATGTAAGCCGTGTGAAGGCATAAGCCGGTCTCCGCCTACATAGTACGATTATACAAGCTGCCTGTCAGAAGAATTAAACACTTCTGGCAGGCAGTTTTTTTTCTATAGGGAAGCAAAAGAATATACGATTGGGAAGATTATCGGAAAAGAATGATTTATCTTTGTAAGCAATAAGCAATAGAATTGCACCATGAGTAAACTGATAAAGACAGACAACGAATATAAAGAGTGGATAGGCGAACTGAAACAGCGTATCCGCCAGAGTCAGATTAAGGCAGCGGTAAAAGTAAATACGGAGTTATTGAAACTATACTGGAGTATAGGAGGTGATATAGTCCGGTTGAAAGCGGAAGCAAAATGGGGAGATGGCATCATTGAACAATTATCCCAAGATCTAAAGACGAATTTTCCAGATATGAGTGGCTTTTCTTCGCGCAACCTTTGGTATATGAAGAAATGGTATTCTTTTTATTCTCAGCCTGATACAAAACTGCCACAAGTTGGGGCGGAAAGTAAAAGTGAGAAACTGCCACAAGTTGTGGCAGAAATAGAAAAGCTCTTTTTCGCAGTTCCATGGGGACATCAACGCTGTATCATTGATAAAATAAAGAACATAAAAGAGGCTGTATTCTATATTAATAAAACTGTAGAAAATGGCTGGAGCCGAAATATGTTACTTAATATGATAGAAAGTAGTCTCTATTACAGAGAAGGTGCTTCTATTAACAATTTCTCATCATGCCTACCGGCATCACAAAGCAGCCTTGCACAGGAACTAACAAAGGACCCTTATAATTTCGACTTCCTCACCCTGCGTGATGGTTATCTTGAACGGGAGTTGGAAGATGCCCTAACTGACAATATCACCAAATTCCTCATTGAATTAGGAAATGGTTTTGCCTATGTAGGACGGCAAGTACGCCTTGAAGTCGGTGGTGATGAATTCTTTATCGATCTGCTATTTTATCATCTCAAACTACGCAGTTATGTAGTGATAGAGTTAAAAACGGGAGACTTCCAGCCCGAATATATTGGTAAGTTAGGTTTCTATGTCTCTGCCATCAATCATGAGATGAAACTGCCACAAGACAATCCAACTATAGGATTGCTAATTTGTAAAAGTAAGAACAACATAGTGGCACGATATACACTGGACACAGCCAACCTGCCCATCGGTATCTCTGAATATGAATTAAGTCAGCTTTACCCAAAAGATTTCAAGAGTACCCTGCCCAGCATTGAAGAAATAGAAAACGAACTAAAAGATTAATACCTATGAGATACTCCGTCATTATTCCTGTATACAACCGTCCCGACGAAGTAGACGAACTGTTGCAAAGTCTGACCGAACAGAGTTTCAAAGACTTTGAAGTCGTAATTGTGGAAGATGGTTCCTCCATTCCCTGCAAGGAGGTAGTGGACACATATCAGGATAAACTGGACATACACTATTACAACAAACCGAATTCCGGTCCCGGACAAACCCGTAACTATGGCGCCGAACGAAGCGCGGGGGAATACCTGATCATCCTCGATTCCGACTGCATCCTACCCGCAGGTTATCTCGTCGCCATTGAAAAAGAACTGCAAGCCAGTCCTGCCGATGCTTTCGGCGGACCGGACCGGGCTCACGAGTCTTTTACAGATATACAAAAGGCCATCAACTACTCCATGACCTCTTTCTTCACTACCGGAGGCATCCGGGGAGGAAAAAAGAAAATGGATAAGTTCTATCCGCGCAGTTTCAACATGGGTGTTAAGCGAGACGTATATGCTGCATTGGGCGGTTTTTCAAAGATGCGATTCGGAGAAGACATAGACTTCAGCATCCGGATATTTAAAGGCGGTTACCGCTGCCGGTTATTCCCCGATGCATGGGTATATCATAAACGCCGCACGGACTTAAAGAAATTCTTCAAGCAAGTGCATAATTCGGGAATTGCGCGCATCAATCTATATAAGAAATATCCGGAATCACTGAAAGTAGTCCACCTCCTGCCCGCAGCATTCACACTAGGAGTAGCGGTACTGCTGCTTGGTGCTCCTTTCTGCCTTTACAGTCTGACGCCCATTGCTTTGTACGCACTGCTGGTATGCATAGACTCTTCCATCCAGAACCGAAGCCTGCGCATCGGCATCTATTCCATTGCCGCCTCCTTTATCCAACTCATCGGATACGGCACAGGCTTTTGGAGAGCATGGTGGAATCGCTGTATACTCGGTAAAGACGAGTTTGAGGCTTTCAAAAAGAACTTTTATAAGTGATTAGCGATTAATGATTAACATGGAGAAACTGACTATCAATCAGTGGGCGGAAGAAGACCGTCCGCGGGAAAAAATGATGCTGAAGGGAGCGGAAGCCTTGAGCGATGCTGAATTGCTTGCCATCCTTATCGGTTCGGGAAACACAGAAGAAAGCGCGGTATCACTTATGCAACGGGTACTTTCCACTTGCGGCAACGACCTCAATCAATTGGGTAAATGGGAAGTGCAGGACTTTTCCCGCTTCAAAGGCTTCGGTCCCGCCAAAAGCATCACCATCATGGCAGCATTGGAACTGGGTAAACGCCGCAAACTACAGGAACGTCCGGAACGTGCCACCATCCGCTCTTCCAAAGACATTTACGAAATCTTTCACCCGCTTCTTTGCGACCTGGCACACGAAGAATTCTGGGTTCTACTCCTTAACCAGGCTTCCCGCGTCATCGACAAATCCCGCATCAGCCGCGGCGGCATCGACCAGACTACTGCCGACGTACGCAGCATCCTGCGCGAAGCCTTAATACAACGAGCCACGCAAATAGCTCTGATACACAACCATCCTTCCGGCAGCCCACGCCCCAGCACAGACGACCAACGCCTGACGCAACTTGTCCAAAAAGGCGCTCAGACAATGAACATCCGTCTCATCGACCACGTTATTGTAACAGACGGAAAGTATTATAGCTTTAACGATGAAGGAATGATTTAAGAGAAAGCATTAAAGGAAGTCACCCGGATCTTCCTTACCGCTCATGTAAAAGATGGCATCTTTTGCTACGAAAGGTGGCATCTTTCACATCAAAAGATGGCATGTTTTGCTACAAAAGATGGCATCTTTTGCATGGGCGGTAAGAAAGATACAGATGAAAGATAGTAATGTTTGATATAAAAGGTAGTAATGTGCTTAATAAAAGGTCTTAATATTCGAGTTGCAGAGTGCCTGTGACAGGCTTTTTCAAAACCCGTTCCTTTGTAGTTTCAATTTATTTCTTTAGCTTTGCTTCACGAAGATGAGTTGCATTCAGCATAATGCAAATAAATTTGCTTCTGCTTCCGGTTTCAACTATCTTTGCCTAACTAAAATGAAACGAATATGACCAAGTTTGAAATAGAAGAAAAAATAGTAGCGATGCTCAAAACCGTATTCGACCCGGAAATCCCGGTAAACGTATACGATCTGGGACTTATCTACAAAATAGATGTCTCCGACAGCGGAGAAGTAAATATTGATATGACCTTGACAGCCCCCAACTGTCCGGCAGCCGACTTCATCATGGAAGACGTGCGCCAGAAAGTGGAATCAGTTGACGGTGTATCTGCCGCCACCATCAATCTGGTGTTCGAACCGGAATGGGACAAGGACATGATGAGCGAAGAAGCCAAGCTGGAACTGGGATTCCTGTAATTTGCAATTAGTAATTTGTAATTCAACAGAATAGCACGGTTATGAAGAATGTATATTTCCTTTCGGACGCACACCTCGGCTCACGTGCCATCGAACACGGGCGTACACAAGAACGACGCCTCGTTAATTTCCTCGACAGTATCAAGCACAAGGCTTCTGCCGTATACTTACTGGGAGACATGTTCGACTTCTGGTATGAATTCAAGACCGTTGTGCCGAAAGGATATACCCGTTTTCTGGGAAAGCTGTCCGAACTGACGGACATAGGAGTGGAAGTGCATTTCTTCACAGGTAACCATGATATTTGGTGCGGCGACTATCTGACCCGCGAGTGCGGCGTCATCATGCACCGCGAACCGCTCACCACGGAAATATACGGCAAAGAGTTCTACCTTGCCCACGGCGATGGTTTGGGCGACCCCGACAAGAAGTTCAAATTTCTGCGCTCCATGTTTCACAGCGAATTCCTGCAAACCCTTTTCTCCGCCATACACCCGCGTTGGAGTATGGAGCTAGGACTGAATTGGGCAAAACATAGCCGTCTGAAACGTGTGGACGGCAAGGAGCCCGACTATATGGGTGAAGACAAAGAATTCCTGGTGCTCTACACCAAGGAATACCTGAAAAGTCACCCGAATATCAATTACTTCATCTACGGACACCGCCACATCGAACTGGACCTGATGTTGAGCGCCACCGCCCGTGTCACCATATTGGGAGACTGGATTAATTATTTCTCCTACGCCGTATTCGACGGTGAGAATCTCTTCCTTGAGAACTTTATTGAAGGAGAAACCAAACTATAATCCATCCCGGAAGCCCCCCTCAAAGCGCCAACCAACCGCCCAATCCGATATGAACCTTTTAAGACTGAAACGCCTTTTCGCCGGATGTTTGCTTGCCGTAAGTATCCTTCCGGCATGGGGACAATCCGCCCCTACCCTTGCTATCCGCATCGACGACCTTGGAGCTTTCCACTCCGTCAACGAGGCTTGTATTCAAACTTATCAGTCGGGCATCGCCCGCTCGGTAGAAGTGATGCCTGTAGCCGCCTGGTATCCGGAAGCCGTTCGTCTACTGAAAGAAAATCCGGGATTGGATGCCGGACTACATTTAGTCATTACCAGCGAATGGGAAAATATAAAATGGCGCCCCCTAACGCATTGTCCCAGCCTGACGGACGAGAACGGATATTTTTATCCGATGATGGGGGCTAATCCGGCCTATCCGGGACAGTCGGTTATGGAAAACAAATGGGATATAAAAGAGGTGGAGCAAGAATTCCGTGCACAGATAGAAATGGCACTGAAGAACATTCCCCAACTCAGCCATATGACAGGGCACATGCTGTCCACCGGATTCACGAAAGAAGTGAACGAATTGGTGTTGCGACTGGCAAAGGAGTACAACCTCCCTTCCATCGACCGCATGGATTCACCCGAAGATTACCGGTTCACCTATATCGGATATGATGGCCCGAGCCGGACATCGGCTGAAAAAGAAGAGAGCTTCATCCGTTCCCTCAATAAACTGGAAGCCGGTAAACGGTATCTGTTCCTCGACCATCCGGCACTGGATAACGAAGAAATGAGAACTGTCTTTCATATCGGCTACGAACAAGTAGCACTCGACCGGCAGGGAGTGACAGACCTCCTCACCAGCCCGCGCGTAAAGCAAGTCATTGAAGATAAAGGCATCAAACTAATTTCCATCAACCAGTTGACAAAAGGACTTCCACGTAGCACTGCCTCTAAAAAACTGGAGAAAGCTATGGAAAAATACCTGGATGCAGTGCAGAAAGCTAACCAGGACCTGCACAGCATCATGATAGTGCAACATGGTAACGTGCTTGCCGAAAAGTGGATAGGTGAAGGGAAAGAAGATGAGCCGCACATTCTGAGCTCTGTCAGTAAGACATTTACCGCCTCGGCTGTAGGACTCCTCATTTCAGAAGGAAGGCTAAAACTGACGGATAAAGTAATCTCTTTCTTCCCGGATAAGCTACCCGCAAACGTCAGTGAAAACCTAAAAGCCATGACTATCCGCGACTTACTGACTATGACTTGCGGACATGATACAGCCTCGAGCGTCAATACCCAGGCTACTGAAACTCCCGCCAAGGATTGGGTGGAGCAGTTCCTCGCTCATCCCGTAGAACATAAGCCGGGCACTTTCTTTACTAATAACAGTCTCGGAACCTATATGCTTTCCGCCATTGTTCAGAAAGTGACCGGAGAAAAGCTAGTGGATTATTTATATCCACGACTGTTCCGTCCACTGGGCATCGTCAATGTGAAGTGGCAGGAAAGCCCGCAAGGAATCAATTGCGGCGGCTGGGGACTATACCTCAAAACCGAAGACCTTGCCAAGATGGGACAACTCTTCCTGCAAAAAGGGAAGTGGAATGGCCGGCAAGTACTGTCGGAAGAATGGATTGCCGAAACTTCCGCCCGTGCCAATGGGGCCAACGGACAATATATCCTCGTAATTCCTGAAAAAGACGCCGTTATTGCCGTTACAGCACATATCGAAGACATGCAGGTTGAACTGGATCTAATCTGGAAATACCTGCTCCCGGCACTGTAAACAGATGCTTCGTCTATTTAATCTTCTGTAAATGGCCACAAGAAAAGGGAAATGTACAAAACCTTTTTCACCGCAACCTTGTAGTATATCCATAAACCATTAAAAATATACAGTTATGGATGATTTGATTTACAGAAACAATGCGATTGCCGAAGAGAATATCGACCCGCATGGTCGTCCGGCAAAGGATGAATTTGAAGAATTCAGCGAGGAGGTTTCCGAACATACGGACCTTGGATACAAAGAAGAGAAAGTAAAGTCCGCAAAGGAGCGCAAGAAACGTCTCAAGGAAATGGACGAAATAGTCAAGGAAGAAATAAAGTAGCTACGAAATACAAGCTACGAGCTACAAGTGGCTGCGCAATTATACCGCATGGCACTTGTAGCTCGTCGCTCGTAATCGGTAGCTAGTAGTTTATTTGTATCCCGCAACTTTTGCTATACGTTTCGGGATTTCCGTATTATCATACTTACCGGCAAATTCCTTAGAACCTGCACCTACTGCATATACCGGCACATACTCTGCTGTGTGGCTGCCACTTGTCCAGCCTATCATGGCAATCTGGCTCATCACTTTTCTTGCGGTAGCAGCCAGCGGTTCAGTTTTCGAATAAAGAGTTTCTTCGAACACAACCTTATTCTTTACGAAGGATTGCTCAAATTCATCACGCAACATCTTCTCCTGTTCCCAAGTCAAAGGCAATTCTTTCCAGAAACCCATCTTTTCTACCAACAGAGCCTTGGCATCTTCCCAGGTTACATTATGACCTTTGGCTTTGCGCAAATCCGTGATAGCAGTAGAAAGTAAATCCTGAGACTGTTTCTGGTTCTTCAGAGCCTTCAAATGTAATTCATACTTGCCTGTACCCAATCCCAAGCCACCGGTTTCATGGTCGGCAGTTACTACAATCAGAGTTTCTTTCGGATGTTTTTTATAAAACTCATAAGCCACTTTAATGGCGTTGTCCATATCAATCACTTCTTCGAAAACTGTGGCAGGGTCGTTGCTGTGGCAAGCCCAGTCGATCTTTCCACCTTCCACCATCAGGAAGAAGCCCTTGTTCTTGCCTTTGGTCAGGAAAGAAACAGCGCTTTCTGTGATTTCAGCGAGGGTCATATCGCCGTCTTTACGGTCAATGGAATAAGGCAGACAAGAAGGATTAGCACCGTCTTTCTGGATAAGAATCATCTTATCAGCCTGGGTGGACTTAACCTTAAAGTCATCAATACCTTTCGCAATGGTATAACCGGCTTCCTCAATGATCGGGAAAATACTCGGAGCTTCTTTCTTATCAGCGGTAGTAGTAGGCTTCAGAAAACCACCACCTGCATAGAAGTCAAAGTTAGCCTTCGGTAAGTCAAGGGCTATTTCATAATACATGCTGCGGTTAGGCTGATGAGCATAAAAAGCGGCAGGAGTAGCATGGTCCACACTGACACTGGTAGTTACACCGACTTTCTTCCCGGCCTTCTTCGCTTTTTCGGCAACTGATTGAATCACATTCTTCTGGTCATCCATACCGATGGCACCATTATACGTCTTCACTCCGGTAGCCAATGCAGTTCCGGCAGCGGAAGAGTCCGTAACCGAATTAGTGGCAGAGAAAGTAGTGGCAACACCTACAGCCGGAAACTGAGTGAACAGCAACGGCGTCACGCCAATGCGTCCTTCCTGTTCAGCCAGGTACATTTCCGTACCGTTCACTTGGTTTACTCCCATTCCATCACCGATGAAATAGAATACATACTTTGCCTGTTGCGCATACGTCGCGCCTGTCAACAGGACAAAGAGCAATACATACATGAATCGTTTCATAAGTTGGTATATTTAAAGTAGTTTGAATAAATGTCGCTTTCTCTTAAATGACAAACAAAGATAAGGAATTTACCCCAGTGACCGGAGCAGATATTGTTAAAAAAATAAAGCCGGAAGGCAATCCGCATTGCTTCCGGCATTATTGTTACATCGCGATTGCGACGCTATCTACTTTAAAAGGATTATTTCTTGTTCAAGATAGCCATTGTATCCGAAGCAATCATCAGTTCTTCATCAGTCGGGATTACTACAACTTTCACCTTAGAATCTTCAGCAGAAATCACTGCTTCTTCGCCACGAATCTTGTTCTTCTCCAGATCCAGCTTCACGCCCATGTATTCCAAACCTTCGCATGCACCGGAACGACAAGAAGCCTGGTTCTCGCCTACACCACCGGTAAATACGATGATGTCTACGCCACCCAAAGCAGCAGCATAAGCACCGATATACTTTTTGATACGATAGAAATACATCTTTTCGGTCAGGTCAGCCATTTTATTGTTACCGGCAGCAACGGCAGCCTCCAATTCACGCATGTCACTGGATACGCCGAAGATACCCTTTACACCGCTCTTCTTATTCAGCAAGTCGGATACACCGGCAGCAGTCAGGTTCTCTTTTTCCATGATGAAAGTCACAGCACCGGCATCAATGTCACCACTACGGGTACCCATCATCAGACCTTCCAGCGGAGTCAATCCCATACTAGTATCTATGCTCTTACCATCCTTAACAGCAGTGATAGAACCACCGTTACCAATGTGGCAAGTGATAATCTTCTTTCCCTCCGGACTCACTCCCAGATACTCACACACGCGTTGTGAAACATAACGGTGAGAAGTTCCGTGGAAACCGTAACGACGCACACCATATTTCTTATACAATTCGTAAGGAATGGCATAGAGGTAAGCATAGTCCGGCATAGTTTGATGGAACGCTGTATCGAATACACCGATCTGCGGTACATTCGGCAATATGGCAGAGATGGCGTTTACGCCTTTCAGGTTAGCAGGATTGTGAAGCGGAGCCAGGTCGTTGCAAGCCGTGAAAGCATCCAGGACTTCCTGTGTCAGCAACACAGATTCGCTGAACTTCTCACCACCATGCACCATACGGTGACCTACTGCGTTGATTTCATTCAAAGATTTGATAGCACCAAATTCAGGGCTGGTCAGTGTATCCAGAATAAACTCCACACCTACGGTATGTTCGGGAATATCTTTCTCCAGAACTTTCTTCTCACCGTTAGGCAAAGTAAACTTCAGGAAAGAGCCTTGAAGGCCTATTTTTTCAATACCACCCTGTGCGATCACTTCTTTATGATCCATATCAAACAACTTGTATTTGATGGACGAACTACCGCAGTTCAATACTAAGACTTTCATTTTATATATTCAGATTTAATGGTTATTTTTGATTCTTTGCTGCAATAGCCTGGTTGGCAGTAATTGCAATCATGCGATAAACATCTTCGATGGAGCAACCGCGTGACAGGTCGTTCACCGGACGGGCAATACCCTGCAAAATAGGACCTACTGCATCTGCATGACCTAAACGCTGTACCAATTTATAAGAGATATTACCTACTTCAAGGCTCGGAACCACCAATACATTCGCATTTCCTGCAATTGCAGAACCCGGAGCTTTGCTGGCACCTACTTCCGGAACCAATGCGGCATCAGCCTGCAATTCACCGTCGAGAGCCAAGTCGGGATCCATCTCATGTGCAATCTTTACAGCCTCAATCACTTTATCCACAACTTCGTGCTTAGCAGAGCCTTTGGTTGAGAAGCTGAGCATTGCCACTTTCGGTTCCATGCCTACTACAGACTTAGCCGTGCGAGCTGTACAAACAGCAATCTGAGCCAACTGTTCTGCATCGGGCACCGGAGTCACAGCTACATCCCCCATTACCAAAATACCATTCTTTCCATATTCAGGAGCATGCGTCAACAACAACATTGCACCGGATACACAAGTAATGCCCGGAGTTGTCTTAATGATTTGCAATGCCGGACGAAGTACATCGCCTGTGGTGTTGCGTGCACCTGCCAACTGACCGTCAGCATCGCCATTCTTAATAATCAGACAGCCCAGATAGAGCGGATTAACTACCAACTTACGAGCTTCTTCGATAGTCATGCCTTTTTTCTTGCGAAGTTCACAAAGCAATTGCGCATACTCCTCTTTCTTCGGATGATTCTCCGGATCGATGATTGTAGCCTTGCTGATGTTTCCAAGTCCCCATTCTGTTGCACAAGCATTAATTTCATCCGGATTACCCAGAAGAATCAGGTCAGCAACTCCGTCTGTCAAAATTTGATTGGCAGCTTTCAAGGTGCGTTCTTCCGTTCCTTCAGGAAGAACAATACGTTGGCGGTCGGCTTTCGCACGCTCAACGATTTCATTAATTAATCTCTGCATATATATAAATTGTGTATAAAAATCCAGTAGACGTGTTATTCACGCCGCAAAAGTACACAATTTTGCAATATCAACATTGCAATTCGGGGCATTTTTATGCCCCGAACTACAATTATTATAATATTTAACACTAACGGATGATTTCTGGAGCCACTTGTTTGTACTGGTCCATGCAGGCACCGATGGGTGCTCCGATATAGGTGGGATCGCAAATCAGATATTTACTGCCGTCATCCAGTACCACATAGTCTCCCGGAATGTCCTCGGTAAAGCGGACAGCCGAAGCAATATGGTTAGGATAATCCAGCAAGATAGTGTCCAGACCAAGCAAATCTCTCACTAAAGTAGAGTAAAGCATTGCGCGGTCTTCGCAGTCACAATAAGGATAATAGAATGTTTCGTCCGGGAAGTTTGGCTTTTCAAAGCCGAATTGTTCCCCGTCCGTCATGTACTCAAAAGCAGTCTGCACAAAGTTGAGCAGAATATTGGCAGCCTCTTTCTGCGATTTACCCGCAATAGCGGTTTTCAGTTGCGGATAAAGGGAAGCACGCAATTCCTCACTCATCGGTGTTTTGTAGTGAATCACGACATCACACTGGGGGTAATCGTAGTAAAAGTCTATCAGATTCTTATTCACTTGTGTCTGTACTTTCACAGCACCTGTAGAAGAAGTCAGACTCTTTTCAAATTCATTCATGGAGAAAGCGGGAACACCCTCTATATTCAGGCATACCAAATTCTTAGCATTGGCAAAGTCCTGACGGTAGGTATAAATCCCCATCGAACCTCCCGGTGTCGGTTCAAACACATAATACTTATTACCGCTTATAGTAAGATAAGGTGTACCGTAAATAGTACCGGCAGGTGCAACCATCAACTTCAACTGGTCGTCAATCTTGGCAAGGCGTACCTTATACCCGGATTTATTCAGAAGAAACATCTGCAAGAATACAATATTATTCGTATTTTCGGCACCATATAGTTGTGTTCCAATCTGTTTCGTAAACAACAGATAGGCCCAGTCGCTCAAGTTCTTCTCCTTCTTGATGGTCATACAATCCTTCACCATCTGCTCGTAATCCCTCTTACAAATAGCTTTCCAGGCATCCGCCACATCGGACTCACGATTACCTTTCAGAGAAAGATCGTCCGCAGCTTCCAGAGCAACTTCAAAAGAAGTACCGTAAAATTCTACAGGAGTGCGATACACCGTACTCCCCGGTTTTACAGGAGGTACTTCAACCAACACAGGAGTATAAGGCTTACCCGGTACATATACGCCCGGAGCAGGTTTATCCTCAATGGCAGGCAGGTCAGGACGTTTCACATCCACCGGAACCTTCTCCCCCATACTGGGCACAGGAGCATCCGGCACCTTCGGAGCGGCAGGTTTAATATTCACCGGCGGCATCGTCGGCTTTGTCTTGTCAAACTCTACCGGTTTGGGTGGTTCGGGACGTTCAGGAGCCGGAATCGCAGCAAATGCTTCATACTTCTGCCACGTTTCCCGCAAGAAGGTTTCAAACTCCGCGTCCGCCTTATTCTTGAAATCTTCAAACTCTTGTTGTTGCTGCTTTGCGAAATCATCGAATTCTTTCTCAATGTCTTGCGCACACAAGTGTGTCGCCGACAAAAAGAAGGCAACTAAAGCAGCAGAAAAACACTTCATCTTATTCATCTGTACAATAGATTTAGAGAAGTTAAAATAAAAACATGTATTACTTGATAAGTATCATGTCGTAGAAGGCACAACGCTTGTCATTAGGAATGGAGTATACCCATTTCAACACATTCTGATAAGTCACCTCGTCCGTAAAAGGAATGTTTTCCTTGGTAGCCACCATCATCATGTTGATTTTCTCACTTTCTTTTCCTTGCTTTTCCATACGGTAGTCCACCGCATTGCTGAAAGGAATACTGTACTCCTTTTCGGCCTGCAACAAGGTGTTGGGCTCGTAAGTATTAGGGTAGAGCAATGCGCCGCCGGTACTATCAAACCAGAAAAACTTCAGATAGGAGTCCGTGCCGTGCACTTTCAACGTACAGGTAAATACATCTCCTTCTTTATATAAATTCGCTACGCCCTTCACTTCCAGCGCATACGACTTATCCACTTTTTCTTCTTTCTGCACAACGGCATCGATAGTTACCACTTTATACAGGCTACGGGTATTCGTATCCCACACTTCCTCTACTTTCTTGTTGGTAACATTCACCATTCCCCCAATCGCAAGTACGTTCATCTGTGAATATGCCTCGTGAAACTCCGTGCCGCTCTCCTGGGAAATCTGTCCGAATACGGACCACACATTCTCCATGACACCGGCTTTGCGCAAGGCTTCTTTCTTCGCTTCCATAAAGGCGCGTTCTTCCGCTTCTTTCAGCGTGATCTCCTCACTCACTTGCCAGCGCCCCTGCGCACCCTTCACCTTTACGGAATTCTGGGCGTGCAGCGGAGCAGCTATTGTACATATCACAAGGAATATCCACCCAATCAGGTTGTTCCTATTCATTCACCATCTGTTTTTTTAAGAAAATGGAATTAATTAATAGCCCAGTTTATCCAACTGTTTTGCCAGTTCTTCTGACTTGGCAGCCAGTTCTTTACGGATAGCCTGAACAGCAGCCTGGTTAGCAGATTGCATGCTGTAACCAATGGTAACCATTACTTCCACGTTCTTATTAGGTAAAGTTTTGTATACTTCTACCAAAGGAATCGTACGACCTAGTGTAGCAGAAATTACACTCTTGCTGGAAGCAACTACGCTTGACAAACTGGCAGCTTCTTCCTGTCCCATGTCGTCATTAGCAACTTTCGCTTCGATCAATTGAGATACTTTGGTCTGAATCTGACCTGCCAAGTCTATTTTTGCAGCATTGGTAGCTTGCAAAGCAGCAGCCGACTGATTTCCACCTACCGCTCTGGAAGAAGCGATGTACCAATACGGATTACCTTCAGTATCCAATTCCGCTTGTTTTTCCCAAGCTGTTTCCAATTGCTTGGCCAGAGGCAGTTTTCCTACCGGAGTCTTAAAACCTTCTTTTTCCAGTTTCTTGGCTTCTTTGCGAGCTTCTTTGATAGCTTTCTTCTGCAATTCCTTATCCAATACTTTTTCCTGCTTTTTCAGGTCTTTATAAGCCTTACCAGTAGCTTTTTCCTGTGCATTCACATTTACACAAAACATCATAACAAACGCTACTAAAGCGCTAATGAATAAACTCTTTTTCATATTCTTCCTGTTTAAAAGATTAATATTTCTCTTGAAACTTTATATACAATCGCTATCGCAAAAATAGGCAAATATTTCTAATAATATCCATATCACGTCTTTTTTTTTCATTGCCCTGAAACAAATGGAAATAAATATCACGGGAAACAGTGACAGCCAAACTACAAAATGCCTAACTTTGCAGCGTTTTCAGTAAACAATTCAGCTTCTGATTAGTTATTAGGAGAGTTTCAGCGAAGTGACAGTTCCTTTAATTCCTTTCAGCCAAAGGAAGTTGAGTTTAATAATAATAAATAGGTAATAGTAGTATGATTCGTCAATGCGCCATCCTTTTCGGATGCCTGGCTTTGGGTGAATTGGTTGTTTTTCTTACGGATATCAAGCTTCCGTCCAGCATCGTAGGTATGCTGTTGCTCACCCTTTTTCTGAAATTGGGTTGGATTAAACTGCAATGGGTGCAGGGATTGTCCGACTTCCTGGTTGCTAATTTGGGATTTTTCTTTGTTCCTCCCGGTGTAGCCCTCATGCTTTATTTTGACATTATCGCTGCCCAGTTCTGGCCGATAGTCATAGCTTCTTTAGTTAGCACCCTGCTGGTTTTAATCGTTACAGGGTGGGTTCATCAATTAGCACGCAAAATCAAATGAGTTACTTAGAGAACGAATTCTTCTTGTTAGCCGTCACCTTCGGCGTGTTTTTCTTTTCAAAACTGTTGCAAAAGAAAACTGGTATTTTATTACTTAATCCCATTTTACTCACTATCGCCATCCTGATTATCTTTCTGAAAATGGCGCATATCAGTTACGAAACCTATAACAAAGGCGGATATCTCATTGAATTCTGGCTGAAACCGGCAGTAGTAGCTCTTGGAGTACCTCTATATTTACAGTTGGAAGCCATAAAAAAGCAATTGGTCCCTATCCTGCTTTCACAACTGGCGGGTTGCATCATCGGAGTAGTTTCCGTAGTGGTGATTGCCAAACTGATGGGAGCACCACAAGAGATAATCTATTCATTGGCCCCAAAATCCGTCACTACTCCCATTGCTATGGAAGTGGCAGATACATTAGGGGGTATTCCGGCACTGACGGCTGCCGTAGTAGTTTGCGTTGGATTGCTGGGTAGTATCATCGGAATAAAGACCCTAAAACTAACGCGTATTAAGAGCCCCATTGCCCAAGGATTATCCCTGGGAGCTGCCGCCCATGCTGTGGGGACTTCCACAGCTATGGATATCAGCAGTAAATACGGGGCCTACGCCAGTCTCGGACTTACGCTGAATGGCATCTTCACCGCCCTGCTTACGCCAACTATTTTACGATTATTGGGGTTGCTATAACAATTTCTCTTTATCTTTGTTATTCTTTATATTGAAACTAACGAAAACGACGATATGATATCATTTAAAGACATTGAACTTAAAGACAAAGAACTCATTACATCTTATACACAGCAGAGTCCCCGACGTAACTGTGACCTTTCATTCTCTAACCTCTGTAGCTGGCGTTTCCTTTACGACACCCAGTTTGCCGTGCAGGATGGCTTCCTGATACTGAAATTCTGGGCAGGGGAGAAACTGGTATATATGATGCCCGTCGGAAGTGGAGATTTAAAGAAAGTACTGGAAGACATGATAGAAGATGCCAACCTGGAAGGTGAACGTTTCTGTATGCTCGGAGTATGTGCCGGTATGCGGGCGGACTTGGAAGCTATTATGCCTGACAAATTTCATTTCGAAGCGGACAGGGATTATGCCGACTACCTATATCTTCGGACCGACCTTGCCACATTGGCCGGTAAAAAATTCCAAGCTAAACGAAACCACCTCAATAAATTCCGTCGGACCTATACCAATTATGAATATGTTCCTCTCACTTCCGACCGTATACAGGAATGTCTCGATCTGGAAGCCGAATGGTGCAAAGTGAACAACTGCGACCAGCACGAAGGTACGGGTAACGAACGCCGTGCCCTTATCTATGCGCTGCATAACTTCGATGCCCTTGGTCTGACGGGAGGTATTCTTCATGTAGATGGTAAAATTGTAGCTTTCACTTTCGGTATGCCCATCAACCAGGATACTTTCGGCGTGCATGTAGAAAAAGCAGATACCACAATTGATGGTGCCTACACCATGATAAATTATGAATTTGCCAATCATATTCCCGAACAATATACTTATATCAACCGGGAAGAAGATTTGGGTATCGAAGGACTACGCAAAGCCAAACTGTCCTACCAGCCGGTGATTATTTTGGAAAAATATATGGCTTGCCTGAAAGATATCCCTGTAGATCCGGTGAAATGGTAAGATTCTTTAAAGCAGTTAATAGCTAGTAATAAATAGTTAATAAAGATAGTAAGCATTTGAATAGGAGATAGAAATAATGCGCGAAAAGGTAAAGAAGCTATGGAAGCTTTGTTTTAATGATAATGACGAGTTTGTGGATATGTACTTTAACCTTCGTTACAACAGCGAAGTGAATGTTGCCATCGAAAGTGGTGATGAAGTCATTGCCGCCTTACAAATGCTTCCCTATCCGATCACTTTTCATGGCAATAGCGTACCGACTGCATATATTTCGGGCGCATGCACTCACCCCGACTACCGTAGCCGGGGCGTTATGCGAGAATTGCTATCTCAGGCATTCGGACGTATGTATCGTAATAATATCGCATTTACTACCCTTATTCCTGCCGAACCTTGGCTATTTGGCTATTACGCACGTGTAGGTTACGCAACGGCCTTCCGTTACGGTAAACGCACATTTCATTTACCAACCAGTGAAACGGATACTTCTTCTCTCACTTCATCTGCCGAAACAGGCTGGTGTTTTCAGGCTTACACAGACTATGATGAAGATGTCTATCAATATATGAGTCGTAAAATGCAAGAACGCCCTTGCTGCCTGCAACATACAAAAGCTGACTTCCACGTCATACTGGCCGACCTCAACCTAAACCGTGGATGTATTTTCACTCTTTCGGATGAATTTGGAATCGCCGCTCTTGCCATTGTATATCCCGATAAAGAAGCTTCTAAACTGTTTATAAATGAATTATTTGCAGATACTCCCGAAGCAGAACGTTTGCTACTCACCCGCATTTGCCAAGACATGCAGACTGAAAGCCTCGACATCATCATGCCCCCTGTTAAAGATCAATCTGCTTTCGATCTGGGCATGATACGCATCATTCAAGCCAAACCTGTACTGCAACTTTATGCAGCCGCACATCCTGAAGAGGAAATGAACATTGACCTCATTGATAATGAACTTTCAGCCAATAACGGTTATTATTATCTGAATAAAGGGAAATGTATGTATAGCCACAGACGACTTCCGGGTGCACACGAGCGACTAACCATCGGGCAATTAACAGAAAAAATCTTTGCTTCGGAACGAGCATATATGAGTTTAATGCTAAACTAAGCAAATACCGGCCTAACTTAGTTCTATTTAGTTAGGCTGCCTGTATTCGTCAGGAGTACAACCACTTATTCTTTTAAATAACAAACTGAAATATCTGGAAGAAGAAAATCCCAGCCCATTTGCAATCTGAAGAATTGATTTATCAGTCTTTGTCAACCAGTTCTTCGCAATCTCTATACGTTTAAACTGCACATATTCATGAAAGGTCTTTCCTGTATCATGTTTCAGCAAATCCACGAAATAAGAAGAAGACATTTTAAGTTGTTCTGCACAATGGCTGGCTGTAGGTAGTCCTTTCAGCTGTACCTGTCCGGCAAAAAAAACAGCCATCCGTAATTTGTGTACAGACTATATCTCCCACCTTGCTCCCGGAGTTACAAGTCAAGGAAACTTAAATCACCAACCACTAAACCGGCATCTATTAAGTTCCTGTCTGAGGAAGATTAGCGAGCTTTCCTGTATCTGTCTATTCTTTCCACGGTGGAAAGAATAAGCAGATGCACGACTTCTCCTTAACGGTAGTAGGGAAAAGAAATAAAAGTGGCGACTTGGCAGCTTAACTCCTATTCCTTTCTTATTCTAAATTAATCCCACTAACCGGTAAAAACAGTAATTCAGTTACTTTTATCTGTAATCTGTATACAACGTTTACGGAGTATCTTCGGTAATTTTGCATTGTGAATGAAGCGAATATAAAATCCAATAAATATTGATTTAATAAAGAAGTAATATGAAAAAGCTATTCTTATTTCCAGTAATGTTATTGTTTGCCCTTACAATAACGGCATGCAGCAATTCTCCCAATGGTTTTGAAGAACCGGAAACTGAACAACCGAAAACTCCCGAAAATGATGGTGACGAAGATAATAAACCAGAAGACAATAGTATGAAGATTAAAATAACCGTAGGTAACCGTGAAGTTACCGCAACGATGAAAGACAATGTTACAGCTCGTGATTTCCTGTCACGTCTGCCTATAGAAGTTACTATGAATGACTATGCCGGAGCTGAAAAGATATTTTATCCGGAACCTGCATTCAACACAGAAGGTGCTCCCAAAGGACATACTCCATCCCGTGGAGATATTGATTTATATGCTCCCTGGGGAAACGTCGCTCTCTTTTATAAAAGTGGAAGTCATAGCAGCGAACTGATACATTTGGGACGCATCGACGGAAACGGAATAGAAGCTTTTGACGTAGCAGGCAATGTAGTCGTAAAGATTGAAAGACAATAGAATCTATCACCATAAAAACAAAACATTATGAATCTGAAAAGAATAATCATTGCCATAACGGTTGTTTTAATCGGTACAGGCAATATAAACGCACAAGATATGAAAACAGAAGTTCCAAAAATCAGTGACTTCCCGATAGGGGAAGAGAATACTGGCTACGCACAGTATTTCACAGGTAAATCCTGGCTGGCACCTTTGACTACCAGCAAAGAATTAAATGTACCGATGTCCAACGTTACGTTTGAGCCCGGTTGCCGCAATAACTGGCACAGCCACACAGGCGGACAACTACTGATTGCCGTAGGTGGTGTGGGCTATTATCAGGAACGCGGAAAGGCTGCACGCCGCCTGTTGCCCGGTGATGTAGTAGAAATCGCTCCCAACGTAGAACATTGGCACGGTGCCGCACCCGACAGTTGGTTCTCACACCTTGCCATAGCGTGCAATCCGCAAACGAATCAGAACACCTGGCTTGAGGTGGTGAATGATGAAGAATACGCGGAAGCTGTAAAAGACAGAAACAGTAAGAATGGAAAGGATGAGAATAGAATTGAATTATGCAAAGAGAACTACACCCAACTATTCGGTGGAGAAGCTTTGACCGGAGGAGGAACAGATCCGGAAATGATGGATATACTTCAGAAATATATCTTTGGAGAAGTGTTTCGCACAGGTGATCTGGATATAAAAACCCGTGAGATGATTACTTGCGTATCATTAGCCGCCATGCAGCAACTGCCACAGCTTAAAAGTCACGCCGGAGCTGCACTAAACACAGGGGTAACTCCTATAGAACTGCGCGAGGCTATCTATCAGTGCGCCCCCATTATCGGCTTCCCCAAAGTATTGAATGCATTGGGTGCAATAAACTCCACATTCACGGAAAGAGGTATCAAGTTACCTTTGGAAAAGCAGGAGACAGTGACAGAAGAAGATCGCTTGGAGAAAGGTCTTGCTATTCAAAAACCGCTTTACGGAGAGGCTATGAAGGAATTACTGAAAGACGTTCCGGGCGGCATGGGAGCCGACGTAGCACGTTTCCTGGCGGAAATTCATTTCGGAGATTTCCAAACCCGGAGCGGACTGAATACCCAAACGCGTGAATTATTGACTTTCTGCGTACTGACTGTAATTGGTGCAGAACCCCAACTTCAGTCACATCTTCAAGCCAATCTAAAAGTAGGGAACAGTAAGGAAACACTGACTGCTGCCGTCATACAATGTATGCCTTATATCGGTTTTCCGGCTGCAATAAAGGTACTGGATATTATAAAAAAAGCATGACACTTTCTTCCATAAATCCTTTATTGACACAACCGTTTTAGCAAATCTTCATGATCCGGGTAAAGTTTCGATAAACGATTGAACGTACCCAACTCAAAATCATCGAAGGTAAAACCGGGAGCAACGGCACAACTGACCAATGCATATCCGAAATGCGAAGGCAATTCAGCTGCAAACCAACATCCGGGTTCAATGGCAACCTGCTGTTCGCCCGAAAAGTCAGCAGTCATCAAGTGAGTAACTAATCTACCATCGGGATGGATCACATGTAGCATCAGGGGATATCCCGCATGGTAGTACCATACTTCGGGAGAAGTCAGTCTATGGAAAGCTGATTTATCTTCATTTTCCAACAGGTAATAAATGGAAGTCATGGCTGATTTATCGTTATCAACCAGCTTTTCGGAACGAAATATTTCTTTGTAGTATCCACCCTCAGGATGGCGACTCATATTCAGATGGTTTATCCAGTCAATTGCTTTCATACCTATATTATTATTAATCAATCCCGCTCTTCCGTGATAAACATCATAGAAAAGCGGGATTTCTTTTATTTAGAATCTCTTAAAGTCCACTGAAGTCAACTCCTTCAAACACTAATGAAGGAACCAGCCAGCTACGATCCGTACGAGCATCATTACCGATAGCCGCCAACGAGTTCCACAGCGTCAGGAAGTTTCCGGTAACATTCATTTCATTGACAGGTTGCGTCAACTTACCGTTCTCTATAAGGAACCCTTCGATACCGTAAGAGAAATCACCTGTGTTGCTATTGCTGTTACCACCATTCAAACCGGTAACAAGGATACCATTCGCTACATCAGCAATTAAACCATTAAGATCTTTATCACCCGGAGTAAGTACCAGACGTGACGGACCGCTAATAGTAGGAGCTACACCCATCTTCTTGGCATTATAAGTATCAAAGAAGTAAGTCTTCAACACACCATTCTCAAAGATCGGACGATGTTCTGTTGCCACACCTTCGTTGTCGAAATAACGCGAACCGTTAGCCCCTATCACGTGCGGATCATCCATAACAGTCAACTTATCCGAGAATACTTTCTGATCTAGTTTATCAATCAGGAAAGAGTTCTTTTGCTGCAAAGAGGAGCCATAAAGAGCACTCAATACAGGACTCAGCATACGTCCCGAATTTATCGGATCAACCACCATTGTATATTTACCAGACTTAGCTTTCTTCTGTCCCAATTTACGCAATACACGTTCCAGTGCTACTGAACCGATATCTGTTTTAGGCAATTTATCATAGAACAGGGAGCTTCCATACCAATAATCAGACGGACGGGCTTCACCCTCACCTTTAATGGCTACACTGGCAGAAACTGAATACCAAGTTGATTTGGATTCACCTTCAAAACCATTACTCATTAGACGGTAAGAAGCATTCTCACCATCACTGTATGAAGTCTCTACTGAGATGATACGATCATTCTTACCCATAACTTCTCCAGCGGCAGCACGGGCCAAAGCTACTTTATCATCCGGATTGATACCAAAGATCTTATCATCGAACATCTGCAAATCGGGTTTGCCACCTGTATAATAGCGGGCGGGATCTGCCAATACACGGAATTCATCCGGAGCCAGATAACGGGTAGACTCGATACCATTCTTGATAAATGTTTCAAGTTCTTTCTTATCCAAACGGTTGGTAGAATAATTACCGTAACGCCCATCTACATATACATTAATTCCCATGCCACTCTCAGAAGCCTGTTGCAGACGATCCATCTTAGCATCGCGCAATTCAAAAGAAGTGTTTGAATTGGCATACAATACAACTTTGGCTGCCTGACAACCATTCTTCAGAGCGAAATCCATCGCCCATTGAGCCAGTTTTTTATTATTATCTGTTATCATCAGTTTTCTCCTCCTACAGTTAATTTACTTACTAAAGCCGAAGGCATACCGCAGGTCACCGGACAAGACTGTCCGTCCTTACCGCATGTCCACGTACCGTTATCGATCTGGTCATTGCTTGCCACCATCGTGATGTCTGCCAATGCTTTGGGTCCGTTACCGATAATATTGATATCTTTGATAGGTTGTGTCAGCTTACCGTCTTCAATCATATAACCGAATTTTACGAAGAATGTAAAGTCACCTGCACCAATCTGCACCTGTCCGTTGGTGAATTGTTGTGCATAAATACCATTCTTTACAGTAGAGATGATATCTTCCTCCTTCATATCTCCGGCTTCCATATACGTGGCACGCATACGAGGAATAGGTACATTACGGAAAGTATCGCGACGTCCGTTTCCGGTAGGAGTCACACCGTAATGTTTAGAACTGATACGGTCGTGCAGATAACTGGTCAATACCCCATCCTTCACGATATAAGTCTTCTGTCCTTCTATACCTTCATCATCGAAGTTTACAGAACCACGATTGAAAGGAATCGTACCGTCATCTACCACACTGATATGTTCATTACATACTTTCTTGTTCAACTGATCGGCAAAGATAGAAACATTTTTACGGTTGAAATCAGCTTCAAACGCATGTCCGATAGCTTCGTGCAACAAGATACCCGAACCACCGGATGCCATCACCACAGGGAGTTCACCACCTTTAGGTTTAATGGCTTTAAACATGATTGCTGTATTATCTACAACCTCGCGAGCTATCACTTCGATGATATCATCCGTCATAAACTCAAATCCTTTACGATAGGAACGAGTGGCGTAGTTATTTTCCATACGTCCGTTCTCTTCCATAATACAGAAAGCCATATAGGATACCATCGGACGGTAATCATAGTAAGTCACACCTTCTGAATTACAGAACAGCACATGTGTTGTGTTGTCGCTCAAAGAAGCCTGCACCTTACGTACACGATTGTCCAACGCAAAGACTTTATCATTCAGTTTTTGCAGATAAGGCATTTTCTCCTTCAGGCTCACTTCTTCCCAAGGAGTAACTACAGAATAACGGTCTCTATCAATCGTCTTCTCCTTAAATGCGACAGGCTTTCCAGCCTTACCGGAAGAAGCAATACGGGCAGCCGTACGTGCAGCACGCAACATTTCTTCCAACGTCACACCTTCCACATAAGCATAACCGCTTTGGTCACCGGCTAATACACGTACCCCCATACCGAAGTCAATATTTGAACTGCAATTGTTCACTTTACCGTCCATCAGGGCTACAGCATTATTAAAAGAGTGTTCAAAATAAAGGTCCGCATAATCCCCACCTTTTTCAAGTGCAGCAGTCAGCACCTTCTTCAGGTCTGCCTCCGTTACACCGAAATGCTTCATAGCCGCAGCTACAGCAGATTTGTTATCCGTGCCTCCCAAAGCTCCCCGTACCGTATCAGGTAAGGCAAGCGACGGAGCAGCCAGCGAACCTAATACCGCCAGACTACCCATCCGTAAGAAATTCCGTCTATCCATCTTTTTATTCTTTAAGATTGCTAATAATCAAGTTATATTCTTTGTATAAAATATGTTTTCAGTATATAAGACGCAATTTAATATCATTTTGTCACAACTGAAACTAATTTTCTTTCGTCAACAGGCTTTCTAATTCTTCCGCATTCAAGCGCAAATGGAATTGTCCCTTATAAGCTACGGAAATGGAACCGGTTTCTTCGGAAACGATAATAGCCAATGCATCAGATTCCTGAGAGATACCCATCGCCGCACGATGGCGCAATCCCAGTTCCTTAGGTATATCCAGATTATGTGATACCGGTAAAATACATCCTGCCGCCTTGATCCTTCCTTTGCTGATCACCATTGCACCGTCATGCAAAGGGCTATTCTTGAAAAAGATATTCTCTATCAAACGTTGGTTGATATCAGCATTGATAACTTCCCCCGTGCGTACCACATCGTCTAACGGGAAATTATGTTCAATTACAATCAAAGCTCCTACTTTCTGTTTACCCATGCTGATACATGCCATGACCACCGGCATGATTTCATCATGCTGCATATTCTCCTTCTTATTCCCGGTGAAGAAGCGTACCAATGCACTGGCATGCTGATGTGAACCAAGCGTCAGTAAAAAACGCCGTATCTCATCCTGAAAGAGGATGATAAGTGCTACCACACCCACGCTCACCAACTTGTCAAAGATGGAACCGAGCAACTTCATCTCCAATACCTGCGACACTACCAACCAGATCAATATGAATATCAGGATACCCGTAAACACATTGATGGAACCGGAAGCTTTCATCAGCTTATACGTATAGTAAAGCAGAAATGCAACCAGCAAAACATCGATAATATCTTTTACTCCAATATCAAAAAACACAATAGTTTAAGATTTATGATTTATAATTTATGATTTATGAGCCAAGTGGCCTTCCTCTATCACTTATCACTCCATCACCTTATCACCATTCCTTCTCATCACCTCCACAATCTTCACCGTTTCCACAGCTTCTCGTACATCATGCACCCGGAGAATATCAGCACCCTTCAGCAGACAAATCGTATCGAGTACTGTTGTTCCGTTCAATGCATCCTGCGGAGTACCTCCCAACAAACGATAAATCATCGACTTACGGGAGACACCTACCAATAAGGGCAACTCAAAGACACGAAACTCTTCGAGATGCGCCAGAAGTTCATAGTTATGTTCTACCGTCTTACCGAAACCGAAACCGGGATCAAGAATAATGTCCTTCATACCCAGATCACGTAATTGCTGCACCTTCTGTGCAAAATATAAGAAGACCTCTTTCAAAACATTGTCATAGTGCGGATGTTTCTGCATATTCTGTGGGGTTCCCTGCATATGCATCATAATATAAGGCACATTCAGTTCAGCCACTGTACGAAACATATCCGTATCCATCTCTCCGGCAGCAATATCATTGATGATTGCCACTCCATATTCTTCCACACACATCCGTGCCACATCTGCCCTGAAAGTATCAACAGAAATAACAGCTCCGGGGTGTGTCTTACGCAAGATTTCCAATCCCATACGCAAACGTTCCATTTCTTCATGAGGAGAAACATTCTCCGCATTCGGCCGGGAAGAATATGCACCGATATCTATAATTCCAGCACCTTCATCCAAGATCTGCTGTGCTCGCGCAGTTATCTCAGCCTCAGTCTGCATACGCGAACCGGCATAGAAAGAATCAGGAGTAATATTTAATATTCCCATGACACAGGGAACGGACAGGTCGAGCAAAGAACCGTTGACGTTAATATATTTAGAGGATAATGTTTCCATGGATAATCCTTTTTCGTTTATACTTTGCAAATGTAACCAAAAAAGATTATCGTAAATACATTAAATACAAAAAAACAAGTTAACTTTGCTCAGGATTAACAACCAATAGATAGAAGTAGTAAACTATGGAAGCATGCAGAACGACTGGACTGGTCTCTCTTTTTCTACTACTTTTCTGGTTGCTTATTCCCGGACATATCCACGGGCAACAGACAAGCGAACAAGAAAAGTATCATGTTGACAGTACATTATTTGTATATTATCAACATTGTAAGGCAGAAATAAAATCTCCTTCTGTCATGCAGATGCTCGATACGTTATTCCTTATGGCCAAAGAAAAAGGAGATTTGCGTATGCAGGCAGTCGCCATATCCAGCAAAACAGATCATTTCTATTTTGGCCCGTCCTTTGAAGGCCAAGAGGACAGCCTGATATTGTATACCAATGCCATCAAAGACTTTGCCCGGAAAACCAATCAACCTCAATATTATTATTTTGCCTGGGCCAACCGCCTCATAACTTACTACACAAAACAGAAGAAATTAAACCTGGCCCTCTATGAGGCCAACAAGATGCAACAAGAGTCGGAAAGCCGGGAAGAAATCGATGGTATGCAGAATTGCTACCAAGCACTGTTGCGCATCTATCAGAGTAAAGAACTCTACAAACAAGCCACTTTATATGCGCAAAAACTGATAGACCTCATATTAAAATACAACCTGAATAAATATAATATGACAAATAAATATCTTGAATTAAGTAACTGCTACCTCCGTACCAACGAACCTGCAAAGGCTTGGAAGGCTCTTGAAGAAAGTAAATTGTATATAGGTAATGAACTAAACCAAGGAGCTTATTTATGCGGACTACTTCGTTATTATATTCACACCAAAGATATGGTCAAAGCCCGGGAAACACTAAAAGAAACCACACAACTTTTCAGCAAGAATACCGAACTGCGTATTAAGCGTGCTACTAATCTACTGGAAATTGAAACCAATTACTACATAGAAACCGGCGAATACGATAAAGCCCTAGGGATATTCCAACAAGCCTTTGAAAAGCTGAGCCAAAACGGATTTATCACCCCAACACTATACCGCACACGTGGGGCTATCTATACTGCTAAAAAGGACTATCAGAAAGCGATTGAGAGTTATGAAAAAGCTTTTGAACTCAGTGATTCACTGAATAGTGCCCAGGAAGACATAGCTGTAGGAGAGTTTGCAACCATTTTGGGAATGGAACATCTTAATTTAGAAAATAAGGAGTTAATACAGAAAAATCAGGAAATACAATTGGAAACACGCCGGCATATCATCATTCTATTATGTATCATAGTAGTAATTGTCGGTATTATGTTTTTTCGCGAAACCCGACTGAATAAAGTTCTGCGGCGTGCCAAAGATGCAGAACAGAGCGCCAGCCGCATGAAAACAGAATTCATACAGAATATGAGCCATGAGATACGTACCCCACTCAATTCCATAGTTGGTTTCTCGCAAATACTCAGTAGCAAGATTTCCGAAGAAGACGAAGAGTCGAAAGAGTATACAACTATCATCGAACAAGGTAGTAATCATCTGCTTCAATTGATAGACAATGTACTGGAGTTATCCAGCCTTGACAATGGCACTACTATTCTTACAGAAACCAAAATCGAGCTAAACGAATTTTGTCTACAATGTATAGAAAGTGCAAAAAGCTTGGTAAAGCCCGAAGTCCTTCTTTCTTATCAACCGGAAAAGAGCGAACTCTATCTGTGCACAAATCCGGCACGTCTTGGTCAGGTAGTACTACATTTACTCCATAATGCAGCAAAATTTACAGAAAAAGGTAGCATTATACTCAGTTGGCACATTCTTCCCAAGCAAAAACAAATCATGATTTGTATCACCGACACCGGTATTGGTATTCCTCAAGACAAACAAAATTTTGTATTTGAACGATTTGCCAAATTAGATACATTTTCAAAAGGCACCGGATTAGGACTTGCTCTCAGCCGTCTCATTATGGAAAGAATGGGTGGCAAACTCATACTTGATGAGCAATATACAGACGGATGTCGCTTCATACTGGTTTTACCGATATAACAGACACTAAAAAGTGTTATAATATTTTTTTCTTCCAACGAAGAAAAGCTAAATTTGCAAAAAGAGTTTAACCAGTAATGAACACAAGAAAACCGTACCTCTCTATTTTCATCTTTTTGTTTGGTCTTGGTATTTTGTTCAGTTCTCCAATACAAGGACAGCAAAGAGACACACAAAAAGAGTACAATGTAGACAGTACATTGTATACTTACTATATGCGTTGCAAAGCCGAGGTGAGTTCTCCCATCGTTATGCAAATGTCAGATACTCTTTTCCTAATGGCAGAGGAAAAAGGAGACCAGCGTATGCAAGCCGTAGCACTATGCAATAAACTGGACTACTTTTATTACAAGAATGACCAACCGGACAGTATCAGTCACTATGTAGAAATAGTAAAGGATTTCGCAAGAAAAACCAATCAACCTAAATATTACTACTTCGTCTGGAGTAAAAGGCTTATATATTACTACATCAAGCAATATCAGTATAACATAGCCTTATACGAAGCTAACAAAATGATGAAAGAAGCGGAACAGGAAAAATACATGGATGGCATAGCCAACGCCTACAATGTTCTCAGTTCTATCTACCAACTTAAAAGGTTATTTAATCTGGCTATCAACAACAAAAAAAAGGAAATAGAAATCACTTTGCAATACAATCTGAATAAATTCAATTTATCCATCTACTATTCAGGGTTAACAAACCTCTACTGCGAATTAGGAGAAGCTGATAACGCTCTGGAAAATCTCAATAAAAGCGCATCTTGCCTCTATAGTAGTACACAAGAGTATTACTATTATGTACGCGCTGCCCAATATTACCTTTTTATTGAAGACTATTCCCAATCCTGGAAAAATTTGCAAAAAGCCAAAGAATTGTTTCTCTCAAAGAAAGAAGTACAGAAGAATGTAGAAGAATATTATGAGATCCTACAGAAATACTATACAAAAACAAAGCAATTCGAGAAAGCATTAGAAGTTTTGGATTACATCATTGCGACATTTAACCCGAATGAAAGGTACAAAGTGGAAGCTATGCGCAAACGCGCATCGATATATTATAAAATGGGTGACAAATCCAAATCAGCACAATGCTATCAAGACTATTATACATTAAATGATTCAATTCAAATAACAAATGAAGATATTGCCGCAGGAGAATTTGCTGCCATGTTGGGAGTAGAACGTTTGAATCTGGAGAAAAGCGAATTGCAGCAACAAGTCCAACAGCGCGACCTGGCAAACAAACAGCGTATCATCATCTTCCTGATTATTTTATTAAGTCTTGGATTCATTATTTTCTATCGCGAACATTTGCTCAATGGACGCCTACGCATCTCTCAGAAGCAGCTTAGCGAGAAAAACAAGCAACTGATCCGCTCGCAGGAAGATCTGAAATATGCTAAAGAACAAGCAGAAGAAGGGAGTCGTATGAAATCGGAGTTCATACAAAATATGAGCCATGAGATACGTACGCCACTCAATTCCATCGTAGGTTTCTCACAAATACTTAGCAGCTACTACGGTGACAATGAGGACACCAAAGAGTACGCCCATATCATTGAACAAAACAGCACTAACCTGCTGCAACTGATCAATGATGTTCTCGACCTTTCTTATCTGGATGGAGAACAAAACATTCCTGCGGAAACCATTGCAGACATTACAGGTGTTTGTCAAACTTGCATAGATCAGGCATATTCCTATCTGAAACCTAATGTGCAACTCATATTTACTCCCGAACGGGAAAACTTCTCCATGCAGACTAATCCCGAGCGCATTTCACAGGTTCTAATGAGTCTTTTGCAAAATGCAGCAAAGTTCACAACACATGGCAGTATTTCTCTTTCCTATCACATCCGTGAAGAAGAAAAGATGATTCTTTTTAGCGTAACCGATACAGGTATAGGCATCCCGATAGAGAAACAAGAATCTGTCTTCGAACGTTTCAACAAACTGGATACGTTTGTGCCCGGCACCGGATTAGGTTTATCCATTAGTCGCCTGATTGCAGAGAAGATGGGAGGTAGCCTCACCATTGATTCAACTTATACCACAGGTTCCCGTTTTATTCTGATTTTGCCTTTGAAAGAATAAAAACATTTTCATTGTAAATGTATCACTGTAGCGGAGAATACCTATCTTTGCAACGTTTTATACAACAGAAAATAACAACGTTTCAAAAAGGAGATAGTTATGGATATCACCGCCCTATACAAGATATTTCTGGAATGTACCAGTGTAACTACGGACAGCCGCAACTGCCCTGAAGGTTCTTTATTCATCGCACTAAAAGGTGACAATTTCAATGGAAATGCTTTTGCAGCCAAAGCGTTAGAATCGGGAAGTGCCTATGTTATAATAGATGAAGCCGAATATGCACTCGCCGGAGATTCACACTACATATTAGTTAACAACTGTCTGCATACCTTACAGGAACTAGCCAACTATCACCGCCGTCAAATAGGTACACGTATTATCGGCATCACGGGGACTAATGGAAAAACAACTACCAAAGAACTAATGGCCGCTGTTCTTTCTAAAAAATACAATGTACTTTATACACAAGGAAATCTGAATAATCATATCGGTGTTCCCCTTACTTTACTACGACTAAGAGCAGAGCACGATCTCGGCATCATAGAAATGGGAGCCAGCCACCCGGGTGACATCAAAGAATTAGTGGACATTACCGAACCGGAATACGGAATCATCACGAATGTAGGAAAAGCACATCTGGAAGGTTTCGGTTCTTTCGAAGGGGTCATCAAGACTAAAGGCGAACTGTATGACTATCTTCGCGAACGTAAAAACTCTACTATCTTCATCCACCACGATAATTTATATCTGAGGAATATGGCTCGGGGATTGAACCTGATTTCTTATGGAAGTGCGGATGAATTATACGTCAACGGACACGTTACGGGCAATTCTCCCTATCTGATTTTTGAATGGAGAGCAGGCAAAGACGGTGAAACTCATGAAGTAAAAACACAGCTAATCGGTGAATATAATTTTGCCAATGCACTTGCTGCCGTTACTATCGGTCACTTCTTTGAGGTAGCATCGGAGAAAATAGATGCAGCACTACGAGAATATACCCCGCAGAACAACCGTTCACAACTGAAGCAGACAGCAGACAATACACTGATTATCGATGCATACAATGCTAATCCAACTAGCATGCAAGCCTCAATCAGCAACTTCCGTAATATGGAAGTTGAAAATAAAATGCTGATATTGGGGGATATGAGGGAATTGGGAAAGGATGGTCCGGAAGAACATCAGAAAATTGCAGACTTCTTGGCAGAATGTGGTTTCAAGGATGTAATGCTGGTAGGAGAGCAATTCGCCACCGCAAAGCATAACTTCCCGACTTACCCGGATGCCCCGGCAGTCATCGAAGTTTTACAGAAAAGCAAACCTCATGGAAAAACGATCCTAATCAAAGGGTCGAACGGGATTAAACTGAGTACGGTGATTGATTATTTATAGTCAATCACCATTATTGTTTCTTTGCCATTCGCGGACGTAATACAAAGTATCCTATCAGCGAAGCAATCAGCGCTCCTGTTGTATTTGCAGCAAAGTCCAGCCAATCGCCTCCACGATAAGTAGTGCAGTATTCCTGCAACAATTCTACCATTCCACTAAATAATACCGGACAGACAAACGCTCCTACCCATGCATGCCACAATGGAGAATCTCCTTTTTGGTGCGCCCGCAGGAACTCCAGCCACAACATACCAGACATCCCTAAATACATACAAACATGTACGATTTTATCAATATTAGGAATATTGCTCAAATCGGTGGTAGGCGGTTTAAAGAACGACAAATAGATTACCGTCAGTATAATCAGTAATGATACCGGATATTTCTTAATATAGTATAGCATATCTCAATTTATGAACGATTTGTGCGCAAAAGTACAGAACATTTTCTATATTTGCATGTTCTAGTAGAGAATAATAACGAAATGAAAGAAAAATCTACTTTTTTATGACTAAAAATGACAGAGCCAATTTTGGGAGCAAATTAGGTGTCATACTTGCTTCGGCAGGTTCCGCGGTTGGTCTGGGTAACATCTGGCGATTTCCCTATGAGACAGGTAATCACGGCGGTGCTGCGTTTATTCTCATCTACTTAGCATGTGTACTTATATTGGGAATTCCTATCATGGTATCCGAGTTTCTTATCGGACGTCATTCACGCGCCAACACTGCCGGTGCTTATCAGAAACTGGCACCGGGTACGCACTGGCGTTGGGTAGGTCGTATGGGAGTATTGGCAGGTTTTCTGATCTTGAGCTACTATTCCGTAGTGGCTGGCTGGACACTGGAATTCATTGGTGAAGCTGTTACCGATAACTTTGCCGGAAAAACAGCAGCCGATTATATTAACACATTTAATTCCTTCTCTTCTAATCCCTGGCGCCCCGTTATTTGGCTGGTACTCTTTCTTCTTTCCACCCACTTCATCATCGTGAAAGGGGTGGAAAAAGGTATTGAAAAGTCTGCCAAAATTATGATGCCGATGTTGTTTATTCTGTTAATCATACTGGCAGGTTGTTCCATTGCATTACCTGGCTCTGGTGCCGGTCTGGAATTTCTTCTAAAACCGGAATGGGATAAGGTAACTACCAACGTATTCCTAAGTGCCATGGGACAGGCCTTCTTCTCCCTGAGTCTGGGAATGGGATGCCTTTGCACCTATGCATCGTATTTCAAAAAAGACACGAATCTGACTAAAACTGCTTTCAGTGTCAGTATTATCGATACATTTGTAGCTATATTGGCAGGACTTATCATCTTTCCTGCTGCATTTTCGGTGGGTATTCAGCCGGATGCCGGTCCGAGTCTTATCTTCATTACACTACCCAATGTATTCCAACAGGCATTTAGCGGAGTACCTTTATTAGCTTATATATTTTCAGTCATGTTCTATATTCTTCTGGCAGTTGCAGCACTGACTTCCACCATCTCTATGCACGAAGTGGTGACGGCTTATTTGCACGAGGAATTCCACCTGAGCCGGAAACGCGCGGCAAGCTTCGTAACGGGCGGTTGTATATTTTTGGGAACCTTATGTTCTCTTTCATTGGGAGTAGGTAAAGGATATACTCTGTTCGGCTTGAATTTATTCGACATGTTCGACTTTGTCACAGCTAAGATCATGTTACCGTTAGGTGGTCTGTGCATTTCCATCTTTACCGGCTGGTATCTGAATAAAAAGATTGTCTGGGAAGAAGTCAGCAATAACGGAACACTGAAAGTAACGTTCTACAAATTACTGATTTTCATATTGAAGTTTATAGCTCCGATAGCAATTTCACTCATCTTTATTAAGGAATTGGGATTCTTGAAATTGTAGGAGATGCAGAATCTATTTAAAGATTTCTTTTATTTTTCCCGGGGAGAAAAACGAGGTATCCTGATGCTCATAGCAACTATCTGTATCGTTTTTCTCGCCGGGTATCTTATATCCGCCTGGCAACGAAGAGATCAGACCTCTCTGGATGACAAGGTTATACAAGCTATCGCCCAACAGGAATATGAAGAATTCATAGCCTCACTGGAAGAAAAAGAGCAATCCGGTGAAAAGCAATATACGAGTTATAAGCCAAAGAAGGTAGAAAGCATTCCCGTCATCTTGGCTTCTTTCAATCCCAATACGGCAGACTCCATAACATTCCGACACTTAGGGCTACCAGCATGGATGACAAAGAATATCCTGCACTATCGGGCAAAGGGTGGCAAATTCCGTAAAACGGAAGATTTAAAAAAGATATATGGAATGACAGAAGATCAATACTCTGTTCTGTCACCTTACATACATATCCCACCGGAAGACACAGTACGTCATACACCACAACTGTATATTACAGAAACTGTACCTGTGGAAAATATAAAATATAAAACCGGCACTATTCTTGATCTTAATTGCGCCGACACCACCGAATTAAAAAAGGTTCCGGGCATCGGAAGCGGCATTGCCCGCCTGATTGTGGGTTATCGGCAACGCCTTGGCGGATTCTACCAAATAGAACAATTAAAGGATATCAATCTGGATACCCAACAACTGCAAGCCTGGTTTAGTATCGACCTGACAAATGTTCACCGCATAAACTTGAACCACACTGGCATAGACAGATTACGCTCCCACCCTTACATCAACTTCTATCAAGCCAAAGCCATTGTAGAATACCGCAAGAAAAAAGGCTCGTTAACGAGCCTTAAACCTTTCTCCCTTTACGAGGAATTTACAAAAGCTGATCTGGAAAGAATCAGCCACTATGTCTGCTTTGAGTGATAGCCTTAAAATTACTTCTCCAAAACTCCTGACCGGATAGCAGCATCACGTTCATTCTTCAAGCGTTCCTTCTCCTGTTTATATTGATTTTTAAGGGACCTCACCTTGTCTTTTTTGACATCTTTAGATAAAGAACTATTTTCAATAGCCTCTTTATCTTTTTCAAATTTCGCTTCCAATTGATCGAGTCTATTATCGTAATCATCTTTCATGATGCCGCGCAAGCCTTCACCATTATTCATACTTCCATAATGCGTTTCCCATGCTTTGATTTGATTTTCTGACAAGATAGCCCTAATGGCAGCTTTGTGTTCAAGAGCCAACGCCCTCTTCTTTTGCCCCTTTTCATATCCAGGAAGGTTACTCCGTCCAATAGCTCTAAACTTAGGTCCCACTTCTTTATTTAGCTTTTTGATTTTTGCAATTTGATCGGCTGACAGGTTCAACACCTTATCCGATTCGATTCGTTTAAAGGAATCGAAATTTACATCCTGCGCATAAGCGAATGACACAAATGCAGATGCAACTAAAGCAAGAATTACTTTTTTCATAATGCAATCTATATAAGTTATAAAAATCAGGGCTAAGATATAACAAAATGTTATAATTTCCATCCATCTTATATAGAAACAGGTTTAAAAGGCGTTTGTTTTTCTAAATAAAAAATAGCAATTGATGCAACTTTACCAGACTCTACTTCGTCTAATCAATAGAAAACAATCTGAAACAGGACAGGCCAGTCTGAAATTAGAAATTAAAATAAAAAAATCACAATGAAAAGATTATTAATAGCCATACTAATAGTCAGTATGGTACAGGGAGTATTTGCTCAAAAAATAGAGATAAAAGGTACTATACGCAATGCAACAGACAATGAAGCCACAGAATTTGTAAACGTAGTACTACAAACCACCGACTCTGTCTTTGTAAATGGTGTGTCTACCAACAATAACGGAAGCTTCATCTTCAATAAAGTAGAAGCTGGAAATTACCGATTGGTTCTTTCTTGTGTTGGATACAACACACAATACATCACATTGAATGGAGTAAAACGTAATACAGATCTGGGAGATATTTTTCTGGAAGATGCCTCAGTAGCCTTGGAGGGTGTAATCATCAATGGTTCCAATCAAATCAACCGTCCCGACCGGAAACTGGTATTCCCTTCCGAACGCCAGATGAAAGTCTCCACCAATGGAGTCAATCTGTTACAAGAACTGATGCTCCCACGTATCCAGGTCAATCCGATGAATAACGAAATCGGAATATCCGGTGGGGGTGAACTACAAATACGTATCAACGGAGTCAAGGCAGATATCAATGAGATAAAAGCTCTGCGCCCCGCCGATATCATCCGTATAGAATATCATGACAATCCCGGCTTACGTTATGGCAATGCGGAAATCGTACTCGATTACATTGTTCGCCGCCCCGATACGGGAGGAAGCTTCGGCACCGATCTCAGTCAGGGAATCAATGCAATGTGGGGAAGCTACAATGTATTCGGTAAAGTCAATCATAAAAAATCAGAATTCGGTCTTTCTTACCACATGGGCCCCCGCGATTTCTACGGTATGTATCGGGATAATGAAGAAACATTCCGCTTAGCAGATGGAAATACCACTCAGCGCGTAGAAAAGGGAGAACCCAGTCATGCCATGTTGTTTATGCAAAATCTGAATGTCAGTTACAGCCTTCAGGCATCCAAGAATTCTCTCTTCAGTGCCACATTCCGCCTGCGTGGAAACAATCAACCCAATTGGGATTACCAAGGAGTGCTCTATAATGTGAATGATGAAACAGATATGGTAAATATGATAGACCGCACCAAGAATAGCTGGACTCGCCCCTCTTTAGACCTCTACTATCAGCAAAACCTAAAAAAGAAGCAGACGTTGGTATTCAATCTGGTAGGAACTTACAACCGGGAGAAGTCGCACCGTATCTATCAGGAAAGCCTACACAACGAAATGTTGACTGACATTAATAACAATGTATTGGGTGACAAATACTCCTTAATTGGAGAAGCCATTTACGAAAAGCAGTTCTCAAAAGGAAACGCATTGAGTTTTGGCTTAAAGCACACCCAGTCCTATTCTAACAACGAATACAGAAACGGCCATAATTATGATACCCGGATGAACCAGGGAAACAGTTACATATTCAGTGAATACCGTGGTAAGATAAACAAATTGGATTATAGATTAGGAATCAGTCTAACCCGTTTCTATTACAACCAAAGCGGGAATGATGATTCTTCTAAAAAGTACAATGTAAACCCGAAAGCTACATTGCATTACACTTTTTCCGAGAACTCATACCTCCGTTGGAAAGCCGAAGTATTCAATGCAACTCCTTCATTGAGTAACCTGAGTGCTATAGAACAAACTATAGACTCTTTCCAGATACGCCGTGGTAATCCAAACCTGAAATCGTATATGTGCTATCGCACGGAACTGACTTATGAATGGAAGAAAGGCATTTTCTACAGTAATCTATGGGGTGCATATGATTATCGTCCCAATGCCATTATGGATGAGAAGTTACAGGAAGACAATAAAATAGTACAAACGTGGGATAACCAGAAAGACTGGCAAAAGTTATCTGGACGTCTGATGCTCCGTGTAGGTCCACTATGGGATATGCTACAACTTTCATTTACAGGAGGAGTGAACCATTATATGAGTCATGGAAACAATTATTCTCATACTTATACCAACTGGTATTACGAAGGACAAGCTTCATTCAATTACAAACGATTCTCCCTGTTCTGGCAGATCAATACCAATTGGAACAACTTTTGGGGAGAAACCCTCTCAGGAGGAGAAAACATCCAGATATTAGGTCTATATTATAAATATAAAGATCTCCGTTTGGGCGTAGGTGCTTTCAACCCATTCACTGATAATTATAAAGTAGAGAATGAGAATTGGAATCAATTTGCCTCGTACAAGACTAAAAGCTATATTAAGGAAAGCTCACGTATGTTTCTAGTCAGCTTATCCTACAATTTTTCTTTTGGGCGTAAGTTCAAAGCAACACAAAGAAAAGTAAACAATAGCGATAATGAATCAGGAGTAATGAGTACGGGAAAATAAAATCAAACTATTTCCCCGTCAACCATGTGCACCGTACGGTCCGTAATCCGTGCCAGTCCTTCATCGTGAGTGACAATAACAAATGTTTGTCCGAAACGATTGCGAAGATCGAAGAAAAGCTGATGCAATTCTTCCTTATTATGAGTATCCAGGCTACCCGAAGGTTCGTCAGCCAGTATCACAGCCGGATGATTAATAAGAGCACGGGCTACGGCCACACGTTGTTTTTCCCCACCTGAAAGTTCATTGGGCTTATGTCCGGCACGGTCAGTCAGGCCCATAAACTCCAATAATTCCAGCGCAGATGCAGTAGCCTCTTTCTGCCCCACACCTGCAATAAATGCAGGTATCATCACGTTTTCCAATGCCGTGAATTCTGGTAAAAGCTGGTGAAACTGAAAGACAAACCCAATATGTTTGTTACGGAAAGCCGACAGTTCCTTCTCCTTCATACGGCTAACCAATGTACCGTCGATCGTTATCATTCCGCTATCAGGGGCATCCAAAGTTCCCATAATCTGAAGTAAAGTAGTCTTTCCCGCTCCACTCGGACCAACAATACTAACGATCTCGCCCTTATCTATGTTCAAATCGATTCCCCGCAGAACTTGCAGGCTACCGAAACTCTTGGTTATTCCTTGTAATTGTATCATACATACTTCATTTTTATCTAATGAATAATTACTTAAGTACTGATTCTTTGCCAATAAGATGGCAAAAGATGTGCTTGCTGATCATAATCTCTTCAATACATACTCCGCCAGATAACATCCGAATACCACCGGCATATAGCTAACAGTTCCACATGTCGATTTCTTATTCATTTCATCCTCAGTCAGCAGTACCGCTTTCGGATCTGCCTGCTCCGTACTGAACACTACCGGCAGTTTACGCTTAATTCCCATTTTTTGGAGTCGTTTTCTGACTGCTTTGCTCAGCCCGCAATGATAAGTATCCCATATATCGGCAAAACGGACCTGAGTTATATCACTCTTTGCACCGGCTCCCATGCTGGAGACTATCTTAATATGTCGCTTCATGGCCTCTGCAATCAAATGACATTTTGGGGACAATGTATCAATAGCATCCACTACAAAATCATAGGAGGCCGCGTCCAGCAGTTCAGGAATATTTTCATCTTTCAGAAATACGGGCAATACGGTCAGTCCAATTTCCGGATTAATGTCCCGGAAGCGTTTCTCAAGAATTTCCGCCTTACTCATCCCCAGCGTAGAATGCAAAGCCGGAAGCTGACGGTTCAAATTCGTTGGTTGCACCATATCTGCATCCACAATCGTCATACGCCCTACTCCCGCGCGACAAATCATTTCCGCCGCATACGCTCCTACTCCACCTAGGCCTACCACAAGCACATGCGCCTGCCGTAGCCGTTCCATCTTTTCATCACCCAACAAGAGTTGTGTCCTTTGCCGCCAATCTTCCATCCTTACTAATCACTTATCACTTTTCCTAAACCATTTATAGAACCATTTACCCACCTTTTCATAATGCTGATCCTCATTATTGCCACGCGGGTTAGAAAATGACAACATATCTTGAGGCTCACCCAATTGATCCGGATACAGCACTATCAAACTATTATTGGCAAAATACTTTCCTAATTGCGCGGGAAGTCTCTCAAATGCAGGATCATAAGAGATAGAACCACGACGGGCACTGATAATCACGAGTAAATGATCATAATTCACCTGCCCGGTCAGCAACAACAAATCTCCCCAATCGTCCAAACGAGAAAAATCAGTCATGGTGGAACTAAATCTTTTCTTCACCAGAATTTGCAAAAGCGTGGTTGTTTCTTCGTTAGCGAAGAAATGCACCCGGCACCCCAATGTATTTCCCATACGGCAGAAATGTTCCACCCACTTCTGGAAACCAGCTTCATATTCCGCTTTGGGCGGAACGGCAATATTAATTCTCCGTAAAGTATTAATCGGCATCAGGAACTTAGCAATCATTACTTCCCGATGCAAGCCTTTCAGCAAATTCTCAGCCAGCATACCAAAGAAAGAATCCACGATATTCACCTTACGGTGCAGGCCAATCACTACATCCGTCACTCCATGTTCTTTAGCAGTATGGATAATACCCGAAGCAATATTCAGATCATAACGACTAATTTGTTTTAGTGGCACATCCGCTGAAGCCGTTATCATCGCCGCTTTCTCCAGATAACGTTTTCCACGGAGTTCCAGAGCTTCCGATGCATTATTATCATTTATTACGTTCAATGCCAACAGATTATCCCTCTGTTTAGGGTCACGTATCACCAATGACAGATTAACCAAGTCTTCAATCGTATCCGGATTTGCAACCGGTATCAAAATCTTCTCTAGTTCTGTCGGACGCTTTTCATCCTCCAAATGCGCCTCATCAATAGCTATTTTACGGGCAGCGCGCTCAGTAATAAACGAACTCACCACGCAAGTCACAAGGATAAGCAACACAGTACCGTTCAGCACATCATCATTCAGCAACCTTTCACCATTGGGCAAGATGATGTTATATCCGACCAAGACGGCAGCCAGTGTAGCAGCAGCCTGGGCATTACTTAAACCGTACATCAACTCCCGCTCAATGGCTCCCATCTTATAGATTTTCTGTGTCAACCAGCAAGCAATCCATTTACCGGTCAAAGCAACCGCTATCATTACTCCTGCCACCTTCAGAGCATCACCATGCCCAAAAATCACATGTATATCAATCATCATTCCCACACCAATCAGGAAGTAAGGAATGAAAAGCGCATTACCTACAAATTCCAAATGATTCATCAACGGAGAAACATGGGGTATCAACCGGTTCAACACCAGCCCCGCAAGGAATGCACCAAGGATACCCTCCATTCCTACAAATTCCATCAATCCTGCCCCTAAGAATACCATAGCAAGCACAAAGATGAATTGCATTACATTATCATCGTACCTACGGAAGAACCAACGACCGATACGAGGGAAAAAATACATGATCAATCCACCAAGGAAAACGACTTTAACCACCAGCCATACCCAAAACAGTCCACCGGATTCTCCCTTAAACATACCACCCACTACAGCCAGGACCAGCAACGTAAGTGTATCAGTCACCGCTGTACCTCCTACAGCAATACTGACACTTCGATGTCGGGATACACCATACCGGATAACAATGGGATATGCTACCAGAGTATGTGAAGCATACATACTTGCCAACAGGACTGAAGTGATCAAACTATACTTCAAGAAGGTCATATTCACCACCAAACCGATCATGATTGGAATAATAAAAGCTAATAATCCCAGCATTACGGCCTTCCCCCGATTCTGCTTGAAATCCGCCATATTCATTTCCAGACCAGCCAAAAACATTATATAGTATAAACCAACTTTACCAAACAGTTCAAAACTACTATCCCGCGCCAAAATATTAAATCCATGCTCACCAATTACCAATCCCGCCAATATCATACCGATGATATGTGGAATACGCAATCTATTCAACAAAATGGGAGCAAACAATATGATAAGCAATACAAGGAGGAATATCCATGTAGGATCAGTAATCGGAAGTTTCAGACTGAAGTCAAATAAGTCCATGGGCTTCAAGTTTTAGGTTTTACGTTGCAAAATAACAAAAAAGTTTTCATTTTATACGTTGTCATACAGCAAATTGTTATAAATTTGCAGCCAATTCTATCGTTTTTAAGCATAGAAGAACATTTTTATAAACTTAATAAAAAACAAAAGAAAATGAAAGTAGCTATTGTTGGAGCAAGCGGAGCCGTGGGACAGGAGTTCCTGCGTGTGCTCGATGAAAGAAATTTCCCGTTGGATGAGTTAGTGTTGTTCGGTTCTAAACGCAGTGCCGGAACAAAATACACATTCCGCGGTAAACAGATCGAGGTAAAACTCTTGCAACACAACGATGACTTTAAAGGGGTTGATATCGCTTTCACTTCCGCAGGCGCTGGTACCTCTAAAGAGTATGCCGAGACCATCACCAAACATGGTGCCGTGATGATCGATAACTCCAGTGCTTTCCGTATGGATAATGACATACCTTTGGTAGTTCCCGAGGTAAATGCTGCCGACGCAAAAGATCGTCCACGCGGCATCATCGCCAACCCTAACTGTACCACTATACAGATGGTAGTGGCACTGAAAGCCATCGAACAGCTTTCTCACATAAAGACTGTACACGTTTCTACGTATCAGGCTGCCAGCGGTGCAGGTGCTGCCGCTATGGATGAATTGTACACACAATACCGCCAGGTGTTAGCAGGTGAATCTGTTACTGTTGAAAAGTTTGCATACCAGTTGGCATTCAACCTCATTCCTCAGATTGATGTATTCACTGATAATGGATACACCAAAGAAGAAATGAAGATGTTCCACGAAACCCGCAAGATTATGCATTCTGACATAAAAGTAAGCGCAACTTGCGTACGCGTTCCCGCTCTTCGTTCTCACTCTGAAAGTATTTGGGTAGAAACAGAACGTCCTATTTCAGTGGAAGAAGCTCGTGAAGCTTTTGCAAAAGGCGACGGTTTGGTATTGCAGGATAACCCTGCCGAAAAGGAATATCCAATGCCTTTGTTCCTTGCAGGTAAAGACCCCGTTTATGTAGGTCGTATCCGTAAGGATCTGGCTAATGAAAACGGCCTGACTTTCTGGATTGTGGGTGACCAGATCAAGAAAGGTGCTGCACTGAACGCAGTACAGATTGCAGAATATTTGGTAAAAGAGAATGCTCTCTAAGCATTACTGATAAAAATAGAACCATTGGAGAAATGGTTGTAAACAAAAAAGAGGTTATCCAGAAAATGAGGATAACCTCTTCTTTTATGATAGAGGAAGATTACACCAAAGGATTCACTCCCACAATTTCTTTACCGAACTTATCGTCCACAATAATCAGAAGAACATATGGTTTATTGTTGTCTATAAGAGAAAAGTTTAATTCAAGGAGTTCAGTTTCCCGAAAATCTACGCTTTGCGAATTAAAGCCAACTTTCGCATTAAACGCTTTCACTTCTATCTTGTGGCATCCAACTCCTTTCATCGTCAACACTGTTCTATATCCATCAACTCCTGAATATCGCTTCTCCACATTAATCTGAATATTATTTATAACATCAGGCTTAAGTTGATTCATTCTTAAATAAGCGGCCATTCCTCCCATGAATCTATTGACTGGTTCAATCCAAAGTTCTTTGTAAGTGGCATAATTAGATGAAGACCAATACGGATCATCCCCTGTCATACAATCCATACCTACAGGTAGCGCTCCTACAATATTCTTGGTACAATAGGCATAAAGAGGAGCATAATCGTACCCAACTCCATACATCAGACTTTGTCCGAAAGGATTATTGCCAAATATCCATTGCAATTGTTTAGTTACCAACTGCATCCCCAAAGTATCGTTCCTAAGCAAAGAAGCTTCTGCTAACGCCCATGTAGCAGACAGGTGGGCATTGGTACTACCATGAAATAGTTCATTTTCCCAGATAGGAAATGTCCGCAAAGCATATTCTTCATTCAGGACCGTACCTTCATTATATTGCTTTAAAAGTTGCCTGCGTTGGCAAGAATCTTTTTCTGCAAGTATAGAAGATTTTGAATATACAGAATTTGGTAATAAATCATAAGGGGCGGCAACCCTGCTACCCCATTTCATGAAATAGTCACTATACAATACAGCCGAAGCATACCAGTTCATCCAATTTTCATCCTCTTTGAATTCGTCGCACAGTTCCCTGAAAGCTATCATTGCGGCTTCTTCAAATGCTGCATGTGTATTATGAATTATATTCCTGCGGGATGTGTCGTAATAAAAGAATCCGGTGACAGGCATGTCATTGATAAAACTTTGTTCCTGACATTGCACCAATAATTTCCCGAAATGAAGTGCTTGTGCTTTATAACGTTCTTCACCGGCTGCCCGATACAATAATACAGAAGCAATCGCACCCCATGAAGCTTCCTGATATCCGGTACGACTCCAATCATCTTGGGATGCAAAAGCAAACTCCCAATCTTCTGTAGCGCACGCCAACAACTTCTTTGATAATTCAGGGTCCGAATCAACCAGTATCCCGGCCGCCTTACATTCAACCGCAGCTCCCAGGAAGTTCTCCCAGGGTACTTTTTGTGCCTGGCTCACATTGTCATCCAGAGTACCTGCCAGATTATCTGTATAAATTCTCATAACACTCCAACTCATGTGATAACCATCTTCGAAGCGAGTATTCAGTAACCAATCTATACCCCACTTAATTTCAGAATGCATTCTTTCTGACAATTCAGCTAAAGCTTTATCTTTTCGAATCAGTTCTAAATTACTAAGCAGAGCATACACTCCCATGGCTGTACGCCAATACCCTTGCGATAAGTCAGCTGCATCGTGCCAACCTCCATTAATAACCTTCCGTTCATTACCATGAAAGCCGAACCAATCCTTATGACATGCCTGATGAATACCCGGTACATCATAGCCACAACGCTGGCAAAAATAGAAATTCAAGCCACTAAACAATGGGGACAGCCAGATATTCTCTTCAATTGGAAAAGGAAGAGACTCATTCGTACCACATTGTAAACGGTAGGTTCCCTCTTCTCTGAAATTGGAAAAGTCCAACAAATGAAATATTCCGTTCTTAGTAGTATCTGCAACAACCGAACCCTGAAAAGCTATTTTTCCATCAACATCCAGCAACTGGAAATCCTGACAATCCGGATGTCCAATCATAGCAATCTTTTTATCTTCCGGTCTATATCCGATATGTGAAAAAGAGAATTTGCCTGAAGGAAGATCCCACCCTTCAAAATTATCCGTCTCTACTTTCTGGAGCTGGAACCTATCAAAATCATAAGTAATGACCGATTCTCCCTCAGGAGTATGTCCGATTAATGTCTGGATGATATTGAACTTCTTTACTTTATCCCTCTCAAGATGTGGTATCTCCCATAATACATGATTCCATTGTCCCGGAACAAGGTCTTGGACAAAATGGTGCTTACGCGATGTAGTAGAATTATAATCAGTACCTTCGTTCTCCAGTTCCAGAAAAAAACAATAAATAGGATTGGAAGTGGGATGTATATACACCCAGAAAGACAAACGATTGAATTGGGACCAATCCTGAGTTTTTTCAAATGTCCGCCCTACACTGGCATATCCGCCTTGCTCCCCTTTGAAAGAATTCCAAGGAGTACGATTCATAGGAAGCCGATAGTAAGCAGTATCTACCAGAGAAGTACGGAAACGAAGAGAGCGGCGCCCGTCTACAGCATGTTCTTCGGTGTAATAGCACTCGGCAATACCGGTTGCCTGCCATTCGCTGTCTTGCTCCATATCTTCAATCAAGAGTGAATCCAAGACTGGCTTCCGTTCCCATTGCGATAGTAATGAATATTCTGTCCGAACAGGTAATGGGAAACGTTGTCCAAACTCCAGTCTGATACCTCTACCGTTCGCATTGAATATAAAGACAAACGACAGTAATGCCAGTTGCACTAATTTTCGGGTATTATTCATGAAAAACTTTCAACTTTAATATTTTATTCTATATTTATATTCTATTCAAGCTCCTCAGCGCTACACATCGCTCAATTTATTAACGGAACCGAATAGCCTTCTCCGTATTAAGTACGGATTTGGTACATCTTTATATAAATTTTACAAACCAATCTACTTTATTTTCAAAAGTACCAATTCAGCCCCCAACTGCAAGCTTATTTTGTCACCGGTTTTAAGGCTTTGTATTATCTGGTCTGACTGATTAGGAATATACATATCGATAGAGGAAGGTATTTCAGCAAACTCCACATTCACATTTACCGGAGCTACTTCAATATCCTTATGAGTTTTCACATCATACACATTCACTTTGCGGAACAATGCCAACCAATGACTGCCATCTTGCTTTTGAAGCAATGTATATTCAATATCCTTAACCGTTGGATCAATTCCAAACTTTAGTGGAGACAATTCGTAAGATACTTCTTCCTCCTTGACTATCGACAGCAGATTCTTCAGTGCCCGGAAAGATGGCTTAGCACTACCATCTGCACGTATCAAGCCATAATGCATATTCATATCATCCACTACACCGGCCTTATTCCAATCCAGAAGTTCATAAATATAAGTCCGGGAAATCCCTGCATTATAATATACAAACGGCAGATGAACATGATAAATAGCAGCGGCCTTTTCCGAACATCCTCTAAACTGATTGCTATTCTCATAATTATGATAACCAGCTTCTGTTATAATCAACGGTTTCTCACCGCAAATGAGTCTTGCCTTACTGATTGCCACTTCCATACGTGTCCCCCAGTAATTACCAAAATCCTGATTCGTAGGATGTAACCCCGAAGCATACAAATGTAGATTACCAAAATCCAACTGCGAAGAAAGATTGCCTAATCGCGAAGGGTTGTCAACGTTCTCCGCTAAAGCAATCCCCAATACAGGAACCTGTTTTCCCGGAATAGAGCGTGCGGCAGTGAACACTCGTTGTTGTTCATTGCGGGCATGCTGCTCCCACTCACCAGGTTTCTTATTGAGGTCCGATTCGTTGACCGGTTCTATCCCCCAAAGCATCTGTCCAAAAGCCCCGGCACGTTCCACTGGATCATCCACTACCGGATCACCACCAAAACAGATCAGTAATAGATTAATTCCATACTGTTCCAACTCTTTACATCTGGTTAACGGAGTATCACCTGAGTTTCCACCCCAGATATTACCATCACGAATATGTTTGACGCCCAGTTCCAATAAACGTGGTTTGAGCATGCCTTGGAAATCTGCATAATTTGTATCATAGAAACCAATGTGAGTATTCACTCCTATCGAGTTAAAGAAAGCAGATGCACGGGTGGGCATCACTTCATTCATGGAAGGAGAACTACCATCTACCAAACTACCATCTTCACATCGACAGAAAAGGAAACCTAAAGCCAAGCAACCTGTCAATAATAAGTGTTTATTCATATATTCCTGCTTTAATCATGTTTATTTAATCTTTTTCAACCCACGTAACCCTTCTTCACCAGTGGCCTCAACAATACTGATAGCTGCTCCGCCACTTCGTGCCAGTTTCTGTTTGAGTACACTCTTATTGGTAACTACTGCTTTGAAAATATGATAACTCTGTGGATTCTTTTCCCAATCAGCATCTTTTCCATCTTCATATATAGTTGCAATGTACTTTTTTCCATCAGGCAAGAAATCGAAAGGAATAGTTGCTGTACGTGCATTTTCATCAGTAATAGCACCAACAAACCATTCATTCTTCCCTTTTGCTTTACGGGCAATCGTGATATAGTCTCCCGGTTCAGCTTCCAGAATATCCGTTTTATCCCAGTCTACTGCAACATCCTTAATGAATTGGAACGGTTCAGGATAACGTTTATAATTCTCTATCAAGTCAGCAGCCATCTGTATGGGGCTGTATATGGTAACATACAGTGCTAACTGTTTCACCAATGTTGAACTACGCTTACGCTTATTCGAACCGTAAGTCGAAAGATCACCCTCAAAGATTCCGGGGGTATAATCCATAGGTCCTCCCATCAGACGGGTAAATGGCAGGATAGTCGTGTGGTCCGGACGAATACCATCGTTGAAAGACTCAAATTCAGTGCCCCGTGCAGATTCCTGAGCTATCCAGTTAGGATAAGTTCTGTACACTCCTGTAGGCCGCACCGCTTCATGAGAATTCACCATGATTTTATAATCGGCAGCAGTCTTTACCACATACAGGTAGTGATTCACCATCCACTGGCTATCGTGATACTCGCTACGTGGAATAAGCCGTCCTACATATCCTGTTTTCACAGCATCATAACCATTATCTACCATAAAATGGAAAGCATCATGTAATTGCCTTTCATAATCGGAAGCTGTGGAATAGGTTTCGTGATGCATTATTATCTTTACTCCTTTGCTTGAGGCATAACGGTGCAAACCCTCTACATCAAAATCAGGATATGCCTTGGTAAAACTGAACACACGTTCTTTCAAGTACCCTCCTCCATTCTCCCAACCTTCATTCCAGCCCTCCACTAATACAGCATCAAAACCATTTTCAGCAGCAAAGTCGATATATTCCTTCACATGGGTTGTATTGGCACCATGATGCCCGTGTGGTGTCAGCTTCGTATAATCCGTTTCACCGATTACAACATCTTGAGCATCTGTGTAAGTCCAGGTAGAACCTCCTCCCGTGAAATACTCCCACCATACCCCCACATACTTGCAAGGTTTAATCCATGAAGTATCCGTCAGTTTGCACGGTTCATTCAGATTCAGTATCAAGTTAGATGCCAATATATCACGGGCATCATCACTGACCACAATGGTTCGCCATGGAGTCGCACTACCGGTTTGAATATATCCTTTTACTCCCGCTTTATCTGGTGTCAAATGCGAAGTGAGTGTGAAGGTTTTATCATCCACATTCAAACACATGGCAGCATAATTCACCAACGCCGCTTCATGAATATTAATATAAAGTCCGTCAGTCGATTTCAGCATCAACGGAGTCTGGATGACCAGTCCCGGTGCGGGAGCTTTTGCTGCTAAACCCTCCTTCCTTACATCATCCATCAAAGTAGATATCTGAGAGAGTGAAGAGGTGGAAATCGGATACTCGTTCGAATCATAGTCAGCCGGAATCCAGAAAGCCGTATGGTCTCCCGCCAGACGGAACTCTGTCTTTTCATCCTGAATCACAAAGCACCTCAAACCCGGCTGCACAGGGAACTCATACCTAAATCCCAGTCCATCATTGAACAAACGAAAACGGATATTCAATTTTAACCTGCTCTCTTTCTGTATGAGTTGCACCAGCATTTCCTTATAATGACTTTGGATCCGGTTGTTTTCTCCCCAAACGGGTGTCCAATACTCTTCTTTTGTATCATACTGAATATTATCAACCTTGAAACCAGCATCCATCGCTTGAGAATCGTTGATAACGAATCCCATCCCACCCTTTTTCAAAACCGCCTTATTCTTATAGTCAAGACTATAAATTGGTGTACCATTATTATTGACATCGAATGACAATTTCAAGTTTCCATCCGGTGAGTCAATAACCTGCCCCCAAAGTGAGGGCAGGGTTAAACTTAAAATGAATAACGCTATAATCTTTTTACCTATTCCCATAATCATATCATTTAAAAAGCGACTTGTATGGCAGGAGCATAGTTCAGTTTTGCTTCAGAAGCATCGACCTGTGCACCTACTCGGAAATAAAATTTAGTTCCCGGCTTCAGAAGATGTTTGTTTGTAGAAATGGGAATTGACAATCTGCATTCATTGCCTGCCACATATCCACCGTCTTCCGGATTGGGCCACTCAGCATACAATTGGCGCATCTGTTCTCCCACCTGTTGGTTTTGATGTGCGTACAGACCAATTCTGGTAATTTTATGCCCTGTGGTTTTCTCTACTTTTGCGGTAGCCACCACTTCATCCCCTTCTATCTTAATCTGTACATCTTTTATCCTCAAGTAAGGGATTACTTCGAAATCATAAGTAGTATTTCCTTTAATGGTAATTTCCACAGGTTCTGTCGCAGGGAAGTTAGCACTCCTAATCTGTATCGTGTAGTCATTTGCAAACATCATTTTGTTAGCATACGTACCATCATTCTTTATCACCATATATTGCGTCAACGGATTGTCATATCCGTGCTCGATGAATTCAATTTGCGTACCACGGATAATATCCTGTTCCACCAACTCACCGGTTTCTTTATCGATGATTCTACCCGAAAGGGTAGCGTCCGGTCCGTCGTAATTATCCAGTTCACATGAGTGCAATATCAAAGCACTCATTGCTATAAACAAAGTTTTTACAAATATCTTTTTCATAATTTCTGCTTAATAATTTTAGATCTTAATAGAGGGGATTCTGGGTGATACCTGTAGTTTCAGTACCAGGAATCCATACATAATAAGCTTTCGGTTCGAAGAACTTCATCCCATCCCGGGAAATCAATTTACGAACAAATATATACTGAGGTTTCTCCCCACGGAGGTCAATCACCGGCATCAGAGCAAGCCTTTCCCTACCATTAAACTCCTTCTGATATTCACGACGGCGCATCAAATCCCAGTGTCTACGGTTCTCAAAGGCAAGTTCTACCCTCCGCTCACGCAGCACATTGTCCAGTGTCAACGGTATATCCTTCGTATGTCCGGCACGTTTTCTCAGTGCATTGATAGCTTCTGCTGCTCTGGTTTGCGCTCCATTTGCCGAATAATTACTTTCTACTACAGCTTCGGCATAATTTAGCAGGATTTCAGCATAGCGTATATCAATGTAACTGGTAGTCGACTCAAAGAATCGGGGAGCAACATCCGATTTTTCATTCAGGAACTTCTTTCTCAGGAAACCGGTACGCGTCATATTCGGATGATTCTCAAAACCTGAATATTCGCTACGAACCGATGCTCCGAAGGTATAGTACTTCTTTCCGTTGGGCATGGTGTATGAATCTTCAGTCTCTGTAACATAACTTCCATCTGGTTTTATCATACCACCTTGAATAATGATGGTGGTATTCTTCCACTGACTTGAAGGTACAATCAATGTTCCGAACAAGCGGGCATCCTTTCCTTTGAATATATCCATCGGATTGTCGAAGTGCAAATATTTTCTAGCAGGATTATAGCCTGAAACATCACTAAGGTCTCCATCTTCAGTTGTTACTATCGGTGCACTATGCCCCGGATTATCATAGTTTTCATAAAGATCTGCCAAATCGAGAGTGGGGTTCGTACGTCCCGGATAAGAAGCACCGTTAGCTGTTTGGTTCGGATTATTCCAAAAGTCTGTACTGTGCCCTCTCTCAGCACCGGGTTGTGCATACCCTTTTGCAAAGATCACCTCTTCAGGAGCTGTAGACGGATCTTCAAATATTTCCTGATAGTTACGAGCAGCCTCTTCCGGGTTGGCTGGATTAGGTTTGTGCAGTGAATAGGGACTATCATTCATCAGAGCTTCGGATGCCTTGATACAGGCTTCGTAATACCGATTGGCATCATCCGCTGTCATACCGCCTACATACCCTTTGTCTACTGCCTCTCCCGAAAATGGATATTCATTCCAATATTTAGCTATGGATGCAGCATGCAGAGCTGCTCTTGATTTATAGGCATAAGCCGCCCATACTGTTGCCCGACGCTGATTATCAGACCATGATTGAGGAAGATTTTCGATAGCTTTATCAAATAGTTCGAGCACATAATCCCAACTCTCTTTCTCTGTAGAGCGAGGCACTTTCAGTATTTCCACATCACCTTCATACTCCTGCAACTCTTTCACCAAAGGTACTCCACCATATCTTCTCACCAATGCAAAGTAATTATAAGCTTTGATAAAAGCACACTCACCAATCAGTGACTTCTTCTCCACATCCGTAATATCCAAAGTCGGAATAGCAGCTTCCAGTACATTCACATCGCGGTTCAGCTTATAGCCACCGGTCCACCACTGATACATATTGATATCCCAGCCAATAAACATCCAGTACTCGGAACTTACGGCCTCATCCGTGTAGACAGAAGGGTTGATTCCAAAATTCTGGGCACCATTGTAATTGTAATTAAAGCCTTTATCCTGGTCGAACGTAAAGTCCTCAATCGGTAGCTGATAATAGAGATTTGCCATATAAGCCTGAACACCTTTCGGGTCACTAAACAGGCGGTCGGCTGTTACCTTATTTTTGGGCTCCAAATCCAGGAAGTCCGAACAACTACAATTCAGGAGAACCGTCAGAGCCAGTAATATCGTTATTTTTAGTTTCATAAATTCTATTCTTTAAAATGCCACATTCACTCCAATGTTATAACTCTTCATTACCGGATAACTGAAGCCACAACCATAGGCACCTTCTATTTTTTCCGGGTCGAAAGGCTTCACAAATGAATCGGCAAAAGTAAACAGGTTATATGCATCTACATAAACGCGTACATCAGCCAATCCGGTCTTTGCCAACAGACGCTTTGGTATAGTATATCCGATTTCTATATTCTTCAGGCGTAAATAAGAAGCATCTCTTCTCCATATCTTACTTTCTTTGTACATACTACCCACCTGCCCCGAACTGCTGGCTTTGCTTGCGGGCCATTTGCCCGGAATCCACTCACTGTTCGGATCATAAGGGTCAGCACGATGCCATCTGTCGTAGAAATAGGTCGGCATATTGGCTCCGTTCAAAGCCATGATTTCACTATAAATTTCCGTAAAGCGCACTGAATATTTACCTGAACCTTGTAACAAGGCATTGAAGTCAAACCCTTTATAGGAAGCATTCAATGTAATACCATAGTGCATCTTAGGTTGTCCGGTCCAGAATAAAGGTTGCAAATCGTTATCATCGAGCAACCCGTCTCCATTGACATCCTCATATTTGAAGCTACCCGGCAATTCCTGAATATTTCCCTGGTCTCCATTCTGCAGAATATAACTGTTGACATCATCCATATCCTGGAATTGTCCTACCGGTACAAAACCCCAACTCATATCATTCCAACGATTGGAACTTCCATTTCTCCACTTCTCCATACTGCTTCTGAAAGGGGCACGTTCTACATAGCGATTCATTGTACGGGCAAAGTTCATATTAAACTTTACACCATAATGAAAACTACCGATACTGTTATTATGAGAGACAGAAAGGTCTATACCTCTCACCCGGTCACTGTTGATATTCTCATCAGGCAATGAACCTCCAAATGTATTGGGAAGTGAAAGATTACGTTTGGCCAATAATCCTTTACGGTCGCGTTGATATAAGTCCATCTCAAAATTGAGCAAGCCTTTGAACAAGCCTACATCAATACCTATATTCAGTGTTTTCGATTTCAACCACGTCAGATTCGGATTAATAATGCCGGGCGAAGCTGCTCCACCGGTATAAACGCCATCTACAAATGAATATCCGCCTCCACCAGTAGTAGAAAATCCTTGTACATACTGGAACGGCTCACCCGTATTTTCACCCACCGTACCATAAGATGCTCTCAATTTCAAGTTATCGATAAACGTCAGATTATCCTTAATGAACTTTTCTTCTGAAATACGATAACCCACTGACACTACCGGAAAGAATCCCCATCTTGCACCTGGAGCATAGCGGTAAGAACCATCTTCCCTGAAGGCAAACTCCACCAAATAGCGGCTCATATAATCGTAAGTAAAACGCCCTATATAGGACATACTGGCTTCTTCTGTTTCGTAACCGCCATTCTTCATGTTGTTGACACTTCCCTGATCTACCTGATCATTAGTGTAGAAATCATAATCACGATGCAAACTGGAATTACGATACCAATACTTACTCTGCTCATAAACCAATGTAACCCCTACATTATGACGTTTGTTGAACAATCGTTGGTAGGACACTTGTGCCTGCAATACCAATTTATTATGATCGTCATAGCTATTGTTAATATAAGCCGGAGCACCAATTGTCTGTTTCAGATATGTATCTGTTTCGCTGGCATAGGTAAATACATCATACGAACGATGTGCATTCTTTCCCATATACATATTACTGTCATAAGCACCGGTAGCCTTGATTTGCAGTCCTTGCACGAAAGGTACGTCATACTTTACAGAAGCGGTTGTCTGAAGTGCCTTGTTATTGGTCTGACTATACCCTACGATATCCGGGTCGGACATGGCTACCGGATTATTGTCCAGAAATACTTTGGAAGGATAATCCGGATTGTTGTTGGCAAAAGGGCGTTCAGTGGGCCAAGCTGCACGCGTAGCTTTAAAGATATCAAAGAAAGTAAATCTTGGTGTTTTCTTTGTATCGTAACGTCCGCCAATCAACACTTCGGCTGTCAGGTGTTTACTCAATTTAGCACTCAAGTTACTTCGGAATGTATACTTTTCATAATCGAAACCATCGTTCTTCACAATACCATTATCGGTCAGATAGCCCAGACTAAAGAAAAAGTCCACGTTTTCGCTCCCACCGGTCACCGAGAAATTGTGTTGCTGTTGAAAAGCGCTGCCTTTCATAGCTTCGTCATACCAATCGGTGCTTTCGTATCCGGGTGCTCCCTCTTTCCATTTCATCAACTCTTCTTTCGTAAGGATAGGTTCGCCACCTGCATTGATACTTGCCTCATTCTTAATATCCATAAATTGTCCGGCATTCATCATTTCGGGTACATCCGTAGGTTTCTGCCAACCGAACACACCACTATAGTTGAAACGTGGCTTTCCTTTCTGTCCTTTTTTAGTTGTCACAAGAATAACACCGTTTGCAGCATTCAGACCATAAATGGCTGCCGAGGCATCTTTCAGGATGGAGATACTTTCAATATCTGTCGGATTCAATCGTTGAAATTCACCTGAACCGTCACGGGGAATACCATCGATAACATACAAAGGTGTACCAAATCCACGGATACTAATCATATTATCAAAAGATCCAGGCTCACCGGACTGTTGCCTGATTTGCAATCCTGCAACTTTACCTTGCAGATTCTGTGCCAGACTGGAATGTGTCGTCGTGAGAATCTCATCTGATTTAATACTGGCAATAGCACCGGTCAGATTTCCTTTTTTTTGTGTGCCGTAACCCACCACCACTACTTCATTCAATAATTGTGCATCTTCCTGAAGCACAATATCGAAGTCCGTTTGATTTTTGATTGGAAACTCCTGAGTAGCATAGCCTACATAACTGACAACCAACGTTGCCTTAGGGCTTACCTCCAAAGAGAATCCACCGTTAACATCAGTAATAATACCGTTCGATGTTCCCTTTTCCTGGATAGAGACACCAATCAGGAGTTCCTGATTCACGTCAGAAACGTGTCCCTTCACTCTTACTTTTCCTCCTCCTTGCGCATATAGTACTGCCGAAGAAGAAAAGACGATCATAAAAAGAAAGCATAGTAGCTTTCGAGAAAAAACCTGCTCTTTCCGCATAATACTAAATTTAAAATTTAACAGCAAAATTTACTGATGACAAAATTAGTATGTTACAGAACAGCAAAGAAGCAATCAATGCATGATACAAATAGTTAAAAACGATATATCTCTATATATCAACAATATACATCATTTCAAAAGAGATTATATACAGATATAAATATCAGTTATAAGCTCTCTTTATCCGCATAATATAGTATTCAAACTCTTCTTTCGGAACAAGTGATTTGGCTTTTATGCGAGTTTTATATGCATAAATGGTATTGACGGAAAGATTGAGGAACTGAGATACTTTTTCGCTGTTTGTAATCCCTAATCTTATCAAAGCAAATATACGAAGTTCCAGAGTCAGCGCATTTTCTTCGTCCAACTCAACTTGTTTGTCTTCGGGAAAAAGCTTATTATACTCTCTGACAAAATCCGGGAAAAGCATCAGGAAAGTCTTATCAAATGACTGAAACATGTTCTCCCGTTCTCTCTTCAAGTCAAACTCTGTATGAAGTCCTTTAATAGAGTCATACTGGCGGACAGAAAGTTTATGATCTATTTTCTTGAGAATGGATTCTATCTTATTATAATAGTCGGATTTACTATATAAAGATTCTAAAATATACTGGTCTTTAATAGCATCAGCTTCCTTCAGATTTTCATAAGCTGTATTCAGTTGGTCGCTCACTGTCTGTAGCTGGTTAAATTGTTCGCGGATTATCTTTTCTTTCTTTCCCAACTTTTTGTTTATCTTATAATAGAACCACAAACAAACCGATAAAAGGGTGGCAAAAATACAAACCAAAACTAACAGAATTATAAGTTTGTTATTCTGCCGCGCTACAATCTCCATATTTTCCTTATCGATAATAGGTAATACGGCATTGATATCTACTTTCCGATGCCGGGCATTATAGAAATTAGCATCTTCAAGTGAGGCATGAATATATTTGCTCGCCTTTTCTATATTACCCAGTTCATAGCACCAAATAGCTAATGTTGTTTTAGAAGCGGTTTCTGTTATTCCGAGCCGAATATCTGATATAGCGGATAATGCAAGGTTATAAAGAGCCGGTTCGCTATTCCTATCCCCCATATACAACGCCCCCAAAATCGAACTATTTATAGCCAATTGATGTAAATTACGGTCTTTCGGGTCAGTTATTCTTTCATAAAAAGCAATCTTTTTCTCAGACGGTATATCAGGGTTTGTATAAGTTTTCAGTGCCAATACATTATTGTATTCATAAGAACCTTCAGGCAGAATCAATAGTGCAGAATCACAATATGCCTGACAAAGATTTACATACTTCCTATGGTACGGTTCTTTCATATTCTCCCTGGCTAGCTCGGAATATAACCTGCTCATCTGATCATAAAATATTTGCTTCTGTCTGATTGACATTCGGGAAGTATTTATCTCTTGCATAACATCAATGGCATCCTTAAATAATCCGGCAGATATAAAGCAAAACAATAAATTAGATTTAGCAGATTCCATCAACTCATCATTCTTCAATAGCTCCGCCTTTTCAATTGATTTTTGCGCATAGACATAGGCAGAATCAAACTGGTAAGAACTGTACTCATTGTATAATTTATCGCAGATGAAATATTGCTCATAAACACTACTTGCAACGAATAAACTTTGCTTCAATGTACTTATCTGTTTTTCCTTTTCCATCCGGTATTCCATCTTTTTGCCCAATTCAGAATCCAATATAGTAAGAATAGAGTCTGTCCGAGATGCAGAAGCCGTAGAAACGAATTGTACCAGTAATAAAAATAAAAACATTCTCATAGTATCTTCATATTTAACATACGTTCAATAAATTATATTCGATTGAGTATTTACAAACCAATATAACAGTGTTCATCTATGACAAAATTACAGAGATATTCTATATAGCAGATGATTTTTATAAATTATTTGTTTCTCAAATGAAGAAATACATAATATTACAATAAAAAAGGGAATCAACTTTCATGGAACAATACACATTCCTTTATAGCTTTTTCGATAAGTTTCTTCGCAGCAGGCCTGCACCCAGGGAAAAAAGATGTATCAAAAACCCCTTTCTTTGAAGTTTTACGCCAATTCCCGGTGATACGGCCTTGATGGAGAATTACAGATTGAAATATACCAAAATTATTATAAGCATACTTCGTATGCGCTTCCTTTATACAGTCTAAACGATTTTTGTAACTTACCAGGTATTCATCAAACGGTGGAAGGAACTGGAATACATTTCTTTCATCAATCTCCACCTCTCCTACAAGCCCGGGCGAAGAAGCATGTATCAGCATTTCACGGTCATTATACCGCTCTGTTATCATTTCAGTGCCAAGTGAAGCGATGGCATTACGCGCTTCGCCTATATTCAATGCAGACCACCAAACAAAATCTTCCAGTGTGGCCGGACCGTGGCTCCTGAAATATCGCCGTGTAAGTTCTGCAAGAGCCTCCTCATGGGAGAGCTCGATGGCATCCGGAATTCTTTCACAGGTCAGTGCGTAGGTATGCTTTCCGTTCTTCTCGATGCCGCTGCACACGGTACCGTCTGCCTCGCCAAAACTCAGATACATTTTCACGATGGGTTCATCGAGAGCAATGCCCTTTGAGTGGAGTTGTTCAAGAACTTCCTGGCTCGTCAGGTGTTGTCCGCTCAACACTTCTTCTATCTGGGGCTTACTGCGGAGGAAGTCTTCTTCAGTCAGACTGAAATGCTTGGCATAAAAACGAAATTTAGACAGCAGACCTTTAGTGGATAACCCCGTCATCCATTTGATGTCTCTACCGGGAATGTAATGCCACGTGGGACGCATCACATGAAGACGCAAAATCCGGCCCGTATCCAGCGCCTCTTGCACAGCCGTCAACGAGGGACTTGCAATACGCAACCCTACAGCCCACTTCGCCGCCCTGATGTCCTGTGCCTGCATGGCACCCATCCATTCAACAACTTCCTCCGGCTTTTCAAACCGTGGTCCTGCAATACCCTGTGACAACATTCTTAGTTTAAGCATGGTTCAAATGATAAAATTATGATTTTAGTATCGGACAGCTTTTTACAAAGATAGAGAATATTTTGTGATATCCAACAACGCCCCTATATCCCAACAAGAAAGAGGTTGGACTCTAACAAATAGAATCCAACCTCTTTCAGTTACGCCATTAACAATCTCACCTTATTTCCAGAACGGATTCTGTTCCATATTCGAGTTCAGAGTCAGCTGAGTGGTAGGTATAGGATAGAAATAATGCTTAGCCTCATAGGTACGCGGTTGGTTGATGGTATTGGAACCAATCATGTATCCATCACTATTAACATCCACTTCCGGATTTTCTACATTCTTCATGTTAGCCCCAAGATAGATCGTAGGATTCTTGGAAGAGTCAAGTAAATCAAGCTTATGCCAACGAATTAAATCCCAATAACGTGTCCAGTTATCGCACATCAACTCACAACGACGGCAACGGCGGATTTCCCAAAGCAAATTACTGACCCCCATATTATTAGCCGGATCGGCTTCCGGACTGGTAGTCATAGCGGGCAGACCGGCACGTTCCTGCAATTTATTGATGGAATTATCAAGATCGGCTTGCGTCAATGTTCCAAGCTCTGCCTTAGCTTCAGCAAAGTTCAGATAGACAACAGACAACCAGAAAAGCGGGCAATCTGTATATTGCTTACCAATACTGTTACGGTCACTTACTGACAATTCCGCCGTATTATCATATTTAGCTATGCCATAACCGGTAGTAGAAGTAAATGCAGCAACTCCGGCACGGCTATAAGCACTACCCTTAAAGCATAATACAGGATCGAGAGTAATCGCCAATCGCTTATCGCGAACAGCAAGCACAGACTCAAGGTTATACTTTCCATTTGCATCTTTTACTGCGGCATCATTGGTATCCATTGTAGTGGTTGCTTTGGGCTTACCATCAAGGAACAGATAACTGTCGAAAGCATTTTTAGTCATACCGCTGGTACCACTGGTATTTATAGTGTAGTCAATAGTAGAATGCATAAATGTATTCTGCGAATAAGGCTTATAGAATATCATTTCCGGATTGGAGCTGAGCGATATTGAATTATAATTTCCTTGGTAACTCGGATTCAATGAATATCCCTTCCCCATCAAAGTTTCACAAGCAGACACACATTCACGCAAGTACTTCTCAGCACGAGCGTTGTCGGCAGCCTTACCAGCATTGTCATTTGCATTGCGATACTTACAGTAGGTACCTTCGTACAACGTGATGTCAGCTTTCATAGCCAGTGCCATGTCAGCACTGAAACGTTGCTTGTTGGTTCCCGTAATTGTAGTCGTAGCATAGTTCAGATCTTCAAGGACATTGTCCATTACAATGTCGCGATCCGTACGTGGTCCGTAAACCACATCTTTTTCTGCCGGGTCTACAACCGTAGTTATCCACTGTACGTCACCATACATGCGAACCAATTGATAATATTCCCATGCCCGGTTCAAACGTGCCAGACCTTCATAATTAGCTTTAACAGCGTCATCAAGAGAAGATGTTTTCAATCCTTCGATAATATAATTAGCACGACGGATTTCGGTGAAAGGGTCGGACCAATTTGTAGAAGTAGCCACTACACTTGTGTAAGTCCAGACTGTCGACTGATAGTCTACCTGATCATCACTCAATGTCTTAAAATAGTACCATCCGCTACCACTGCCGTTTCCATAACCTGAATAGTTGTTATAGAACGTATTGCATTGGTTGTCAAGATTACTCGTATTACTCCAATATGCAGGAGTATTGGTAAAGGCATCCAAAGGTGCTTTGTCGAGAAAGTCATTACAACTTGTCAAGGCCATCAGTGCCATTGTTCCGTATATGAATAGCTTTTTCATCATTCTTATTGTTTTAATCATTATTATAAGGTTACCTGAATACCGAACGAGAAAGTACGGGTAATAGGTGCCGTACGTCCCCAACCTGCTGAAGTAAGCCCGTCGCCTGTACTGATTTCCGGATCAACGGGGAGATCGCTACCCTTGTAAAGCAAGAAGAGGTTGCTACCGCTAAAGTAGATGCGCGCCTTTTCGATGAAAGCTTTGCGGGTCCATTCCTTCGGTAAAGTATAACCGACAGTTACGTTCTTTAAACGGAGATAAGACATATCAGTCAAGTAACGGCTTTGCGGATAGTAGTTGTTGGAACCGTTCGCAATACCCGATACAGTACCTTTGGCTTCATTTCCCGGATATAAACGAGGATAAGTATTGCCTTGGTTGATATCATAGCCGGTAATTGTTTTCCAGTCATCGCTATAGAACACTCTGTTGTAACTTGATTGATGTTCGTAAACAGCTAAGTCGGCAGAACGCATCATCGGGAAATTCAGAGAAGCAATAGTCCAATCAGAACGTTTGCCTACGCCTTGGAAGAACAAATCCAGGTCAATGCCTTTCCAACTACCACCTAAGTGGAAGCTATATTCGTAACGAGGAAGTGAATTACCGATAACTTTCAAGTCACCATGATCATCAGCTGTTCCTTTTCCACCGTCAATCGCACCACTGCCATCCAAATCTTTGAACTTAATATCACCAGGACCATAGTGGAACGGAGCCCGTTCAAGTGCGGACTGGCTGGCAACGCCTGACTTATAGATCCATGAACCATCTGCATTCTGACCTGTAAAGTCTGATTCTTCAAAATAACGATCTGTTTCGAAGCCCCAAATGTCACCATAAGTCTTGCCCGAAAAATAAGAGCTAAGCAACTTAGTATCATTATTCCACTTTGTTACTTTCGTTTTAGAATCGCTAAGATTGAAATTGGCATAAACATTAAATTCACCGAATTTATGATGCCAGTCGAGGTTCAACTCCCATCCACGAGTACGCAGTGTACCTGCGTTATCGTAAGGAGCAGTGGCACCTACACTGTTCGGCAAAACTTGAGCTGGAGCAAGCATATCACGGTTTTCACGTTGATACCAGTCAAAACCTACGGTTAGTTCATTATTCAGGAAACCTAAGTCCAAACCAATGTCAGTAGTGCGGATACGTTCCCAGGTAAGAGACTTCGATACCAGTTTAGGCATATTGTATTGAGTCAATCTGTTAGCATTGGCCCCATTGCCATCTACCCAATAAATATATCCCGTAGCCGATGTATTTTCACGTTGGCTGATCAATTCTTCAAACATATAGTTTCCGATAGCTTCATTTCCAATTTCACCATAGGATGCACGGAATTTAGCATTGCTGATAACTTTCTTCAACGGTGCAAAATAAGCTTCTTCCGAGAATCGATATCCTATAGAGGCAGAAGGGAAGAATGCCCATTTATCATTGTGCGGGAATCTGGAAGAACCGTCATAACGTCCATTCACTTCCAACAGATAGATACCCTTATAATCGTAGTTAATACGACCGAAATAACCGGCTGATGCACGGGAAGTATGTGACCAGTTTATTTGCTGTCCATCTTGGCTCGCCAAATTCAATTCGGGATATGCTTCATCATACAGTCCTTTGCGATATCCATATAAATAAGTGTAATCCACTTCTTCCGCATTGGCTCCAACCATTACATTCAAGTTATGACTCTTTGCAAAAGTCTTGGCATAGTTGGCATACGCATTCAGAGTCCAAGTATTCTGCTTGGAATTATCACGCCAAATAGCTGAATTACTTTTGGTAACGATATAGCTGGGAACAGGCATTCCTGACCAGTTGATACCATAGACCGAAAAGTCCTCAGAACCACTGTTCAAGTTCTGAATTGCATAAGTAAAATCGGCATTTAAAGTAAGCCCCTTGATAATTTCAGCTTTCAAGAATGCATTCATACGAGTAAGGTCTGTTATTTCCTTACGATCAGATGCTTGTTTACGCATAGCCATGAGGCGAGTATCATAACCATCAATGGTGCCTGATGGAATGAAGAAAGAACCCCAGCGCCAAAGGGTCTGATAAGTACTACTGTAAATATCAGGGCGTTGATAAGCCTTGCGGGAGTAATTGACACGTGCACCTACTTGCAACCAATCATATAAATTCGTAGTCACATTTACTGAAACGTTGTACTTCTTCAACTCATCCGGACGCACCTTCATAATACCTTCTTTCTCATCATAGCCAAAAGAAAGGTAGTAGTTAGTTTTACCTGAACTTCCCTGAACGGATAAGTTGTGACTCTGCGAAGGAGCAGCTTTGCTATAATAAATATCCTGAACATCCCAATCAGCATAGTAATAAGGAGTTCCGTCAATGATGGTATAATCACCGACATTGCTATCGCTCTGATACGGTCTCATTTCACCGTATTTCAGTTTTCTTCCTCCATTCTGTTGTGCCCACTTTTCAGCATAAGGCAACAACTTATCGAAATACATACCAAAAAGTTCGACTTCATATTGGTTGGCATTTGCCTTAGCCTCCAACGCAGAACGAAGTTGTGTGGGAACATCCGAGAAATTCGGAAGGTAGGTTGCTTGATCCCAAGCAAAGTTATTGCTATAATTTATAGTAACCTTTTCCGTCGGTTTAGCACTCTTTGTATTGATCAAAATAACACCAAAGGCAGCACGCGTACCATAAATAGAGGTAGAAGCGGCGTCTTTCAGTACAGAGATACTTTCAATATCCTGCGTATTCAAGAAAGAGATATCGTCCATCGGAACTCCATCCACCACAATCAGTGGATTACTCTTTTCAGAGTTGCTTAACGTACCGACACCACGAATACGCATTGAAGCATTCCCGTTGATATCACCATTTTCTGTAGTAATGCTCAAACCAGGAACCGCACCCTGCAATGCCTTGGATACATCTTGCTGAGGGCGTCCCGCCATAGTCTTATTCAAGTCTACAGTAGTTACCGCACCTGTTAGATTAGCTTTCTTCTGTACACCATAACCTACAACTACAACTTCATCCAGTAATTCCGTATCTTCCTTCAACACGATTTTCATAGTAGGTGTAGCTTTCACTTCCTGAGGCTGATAACCTACGAATGATATTTTTAATATAGCTCCAGTCTTTACACTCAAAATAAACTTACCATCGATATCAGTTACAATACCATTCGTCGTTCCCTTTTCTACCACACTGGCACCGATAATCGGCTCGCCCGTCGCATCTACGACCAAACCTGTAACATTAATAGATTGTAACTGCTCAGTTACTTCCAAGACATTATCCGAAGCAACTTGAGTAGCCATCACATTACCGCTACTTAAAAACAGTGCGCTCATTGCTACTACTGTGAGGAATTTGCTATGTGCTAATCCTCGTTTTTTGCGATCTTCATTCATAAAAAGATTGATGATTTTGTTATTAATTAAATAGTTCTCTCTAAAAAGTTGGGGTAAGGATAGTCAGTTAGAAATAGCTAAGGCTATTTCCCCTGTCAGATAAGTTTCTGTTTCATAGGCTCTTTCTCTATTTATAGGTTTAACTTATATTGTATCTCTATTACCATAATTATACATTAGCTAAGTTCCAAGAGAACATTGCCGAGTTTTTTATGGTAAAAAGAATATAATAACATCTGTTGGCAGAATTAATATCTTTCTTTCAGATAATGAATTAAATGGAGTATCATCTTATACCTAATTATTTAATCTGAAAATACTCTTTCAGGTCCTTCAGTTTTCCCCGAGCACCCTGTTCATCGGTGTTACAGCTGAAACTTCCAACCTTATGACTGTTTCAGGTATCTTTCAGCCGGAATGCCGATGAACAGGGCGTTCGGGGAAAACTGAAACCTGAAAGAAGAAAGATTGACCTGAAAGCAAGTAATGTTGTGATCTGGAACAAGTAATGTTGAGAATGATTACATTGCTTGTTCTTATTCACAACAAGCAATGTAATTTCAGGCAAGTCTGATTGCATCCTGTTCTTTTAGCGTCTATATATCGGTGACGTTGGATATATAGATACTGCGCATCCGATATATAGATGTGACGCGTCCGATATATAGATGCCGCATGTCCGATATACTTATCTTTTATGCCTTGTTTTTGTATTAAATAGAGGATTATTTAATTAAAGCCCATTTAATTAAATAACGCCAAATTATTCTTTGTGTTTTTCTTATTAGAAATGTTATTTAGCTCTTTATTATTTGTTCATATTCCGATTTATGGTATATTTGCCAATAAACGGAACCTGTTTTGTGATATTTTGCCAATAATCGGAACATAAAAGTAGTTATTATGGAATTATATCGTAGTATAATCGAAGAATTGAAAACGTGGAAACGCAATCCAGGGAGAAAACCTCTTATTTTAAAAGGGGCTCGTCAAACTGGCAAGACATGGATTCTTGAGTATTTTGGACGAACAGAATTCAAATACACCGTCAAATTCAATTTTGATAAGGATCATTCTATCCATGAAATCTTTAAAATGACCAAAGAGCCTTCGCGGATTATCTCGCAATTGTCCTTACTGACCGATTACCCTATCTTACCGAATGAGACATTGCTCATTTTCGATGAAATTCAAGAATGTAATTCTGCCTTAAACTCATTAAAGTATTTTTATGAAGATTCACCCGAATATGTTGTAGTAGCTGCCGGTTCATTATTAGGCGTAGCTTTGACTAAAGGGGAGTCATTTCCGGTAGGCAAAGTTGATTTTCTCGATTTATATCCCCTCACATTCAAAGAGTTTCTGAAAACAGCCAATGAGAAACTATATAATTACGTGGAAGAATTGTCCGAGATATCAGCTTTACCTCAATTTATTACAGACCGCCTTAGCGAGTTGTACCAGCAGTATTTGGTAATAGGTGGCATGCCTGCTGTCATCAACAGTTTCCTTGAAAACAAAGGCATGGAAAAAGTCAAAAAGGAACAACAGGCAATACTTAACGCCTATATTTTAGATTTTTCAAAGCATGCTGAAAACAAGGATATTCCCCGTATTATCCATATATGGAATTCTATCCCAAGCCAGTTAGCCAAAGAGAACCGAAAGTTTGTTTACAAAATGGTCAAACCCGGCGCTCGTGCCCGTGATTATGAAGACGCTCTGCTTTGGTTGGAAAGCGCAGGTTTGATTTATCGGGTGTTTTGTACCACCAAGCCCTTTCTTCCTTTAAAAGCTTACGATGATTTGTCTGCATTTAAAGTTTATTTATCTGATGTCGGATTATTACGTGAATTGTCAGGTCTTCCGCCGGAAGCTATCTTTTTAGGAAATGAAACTTATACAGAATTTAAAGGTGCTGTTGCCGAAAACTACGTTTTGCAAAGTTTAGCGCCTCAATATGACATCCTTCCACGCTATTGGACTTCTTTAGGAAAAGCGGAAGTCGATTTTATCATTCAATCCGATAGTGACATTATCCCTGTTGAAGTAAAAGCTCAAACCCGTTTGGGAGGTAAAAGCTTATCTGTTTATGATGCAACCTATCATCCGGTATGCAAGTTGCGCTATTCATTAAACAATCTGAAGCAAGACGGGACACTGATTAATATCCCTTTATATTTAGCGGATTGGACAAAAAAGATTGTATCTTTCATCTCATAATCATCCGCTCATTATCCCTTGGTCTTTATCGTTGCATTATTAAATGGTCATTAATTTAATGACCATTTAATAATGTAACTTTAGTCGGTAATGTTATAAATAGACTCAGCGTGCATACACAAAATAGAGATTTGCTGTACATTATTGAAATCTACATTGTTTTCTTTGATAAACCTCTTTAGTTCTTCTTTCTGTTTAGGATATAGTTTCAAAAACTGATTGAAATTCTTGAAAGGCTTTTTCTTTCCTTTTTGCTCTATCCAATAAATGTTATATCGGCTCCCGAGTATTAACTTCTCCGGATCGAAATCATAACGTTCTCCGCGTCCTGCATACGTTCCTCCGTATGTTTTTACAGAAGTTGTTTCTGTAGGTTGGCCGAACGCACCTTTTGAGGCTTCTTTGCGCATATTCCCTTTGTATTGTACATACAGTACAGGATTCGTCGGCAAAATCTCGATACCATTATTCCCTTCCGTATAGAACACCCGGTTACCGAATTTTATAACCTGTATATCTTGCGGGTTACTTAATGCCTTCACCTTATTATCAACACGATCAACAAAATAAAATTTGTTTGCCAGTATGTTGTAATTCATTTTTTCGCGAAATTGCGAACCGTTCTTGAAATAGACAACCGCTTCTTGAAAATCATCAAAAAGAAAAGAAGAAGTATTCTTGTCTTGTGCATATAGCATACATACAGTGCATGCCCAATAGAATAAAAGCAAGCATTTTTTCATATTTACATTATATTATAAATGAATAAACAATAATGCCCGACTCATTTATGCTGAAAACACAAATGGGCGGGCATTATATTCTTAACCAGAATGATTCAGAAACTATTATACAAAGTTACCACCCTGTTGTCTGCGTCAGTTTGAAACCTTTCTCCGCATAAGCATTGATTTCTTGCTCTCCTACAGGAGAACAATAACTCCGGTCACTGAAAGTATTACGCGGCTGAACATTAGTAGGCATATAATAACCTACCATTTCGGAGGCATTGCTCCCATCGAAAGTAATGACTGTACCGTCTTCCTTCTTGACCTGTCTCTTGCCAATATACTGTTCATCCAAGTAAGCCGGAACTTCTTTTACCATATCTACCCAAGGGCCTATCATTGTATCCGGATACTTGTTGTTGTCCATATACTCCAATTTCTTCCAACGCTTGATGTCATGCAAACGGCAGTGCTCATAAAACAACTCCATGCGGCGTTCACGGCGGATTTCCCAAATCAATGGGGCGACATCCTTATCCCTAGCAGGATCAAAATTTTCTGTTATATCGGCTAATACCATATCGGCAGTGTTTTTCAGTCCTTTAGCCTGTGCAGTAGCATCCAGCGGACGGCGTCTTAACTGATTAATAGACGCGTTGATATCTTCTTGAGTTACCCCACCCAATTCAGCTTTAGCTTCAATCCAATTTAACAGCACTTCCGCGTAACGGATTACCGGAGCATCATTTGTATTGGTATTAGAATCATAAATAGGATTGTTCTTGGGATTATCCATCGTCAATGCTTCACGATCGATGAATTTGGAAGCATACAGCAGTGTGACAGAGTTGATATTCACATGATCAATAAATGTTGCCTCAAAACGCGGATCGCGAGTTTTTGCCAAGTTTGCTACACTCAACAACTTTGCATTCTCAAGATCAGAATGCTGATAAACTTTACCATCCTGGCAAATGAAAGACTTTGCTAGCGCAAGATTGGGGGCTGGCGCCTGGCTTTCTACACCATTAGAATAAGATGCAATATGGTGTTTAAGCATTTCGAATGTATAATGACGATACATAATAGCCTCTTTATTACCTTTCAAGTCCTGCGAACCGAACACATCACGGAATGGAGTGTCGATAGCGTATTTACCGCTATTGATTACTATTTCGGCAGCTTCCTTTGCCAACTGCAAATATTTGTTTGCCGCAGTCTGGTCTCCGCCATGATACTTCTGCCATGTCCCCTCAAAAAGCATCCAGCGAGAGGCAAACGCTGCTGCAACATACCGGTTCAAAGTGTTATCGCCATCGTTAGTGCGTATATTGACCAACACTTCATTCTTTAACATATCATAAACTTTATCCATTACAAATACACGGCTGTCGCGGTCTTTATACATGGCTTCCAGGTCGCTATTGGCAAATGAGGTTTCATAGTAGGGTACGTCACCAAATACAGCTACCAACCGGGAGTAAGAGAAGCATTTAAAGAAAGCTGCTACAGCATGCCAGTGATTATACGCTTCTTCCGTTACATTCCCTTTCATATTAGCTTCCAGACGTTCCATAAAAACGTTCGCTTTACGAATCCAGGTAAAATTCCAAGTCGGACCAACGTACTGGGTCTGATAGGTAGCCAAATCACCTGTATTTGAACTGCCGAGGGTACTGGGAATCGAATTGCTAAACGATGACTGCTGACCTGTAGAAGCTAAATCATCCGAAAAGGAGTAACCACGCAAAGGAGCATAATTAGTTGTCCATCCATCAGCATAGCCTACAAAATAGTTCCTATAAAACCCGTTGGCATACAGACGGGCATCCATCTCGGTTTTCCAAAAGGTGCCATCAGTCGGAGTGTTTAGTTGCGGGCGGTCCAAAATGTCATCACAAGATGTAGTAGCTAGAACTACCGCAGAGAGTATGATTAATATATATTTTTTCATATTGATATATTTTTAGAAGTTTAACTGAATACCTACAGACATATTCTTCATGGTTGGCGTACCAACACCTGTACGGCCGGAATTATAGTTTGTAGAGTTGAACATAGAGAAACCTGAGATTTCTTCCGCATCAATCGGCAAACCTCCCAGTTTGTCAAACGTAAAGAAATTCTCGCAGGCCACATAAATACGAGCCTTGTTAATCAATATTTTCTTAGTCCATACAGCAGGCAGTGTATAACCTAACGTGATGTTTTTGATACGGAAATAAGACATATTGAGCAAGTATCGATCCTGTGTTTGCATGTTGAAACCAGTATTGGAACCTGCCAGATTATAAGCGGCCGGATAAAAAGCATCTGTACGATCTTCTCTCCAATAATTACCTGCAATAGCCTGCGGCATAGCACCGTCACCCGTATTAAAGCCAGGGATAGCAAGAAAACCGGCACCCCAAATATCGCGTTTACCTACACCCTGCATAAAGATAGAGAAGTCAAAGCCTTTATAGTCAGCACCCAAACGGATACCATATTCGTAACGCGGTGTAGAGTTACCAATAACTTCCAAGTCCCCCGTATCACGTTTACCGTAATTCGGATCATTTTCATCGGTTACCGTACCTACTGATCGGGAACCGCCATCAATTTTCCCATCACCATTCACATCTTTATATTTCACATCGCCGGGGCCAAACTTTATTGTTCCCGTTTGGAAATAATCTTGATATACCCCATTCGGATCTTTCAGTTTGTTCATTTCTTTAGCGCCGGGAGTGTTAGCGGGCACTTCTTTACCATTCAAGGCCCAAACGGTAACTAACTTACCATCGGCATATACGAAATCGTCTTTTTGATAAAGGCGATCTGTGCGATAGCCCCATATTTCACCATATTTTTTCCCTATATACCAACTGTCAATGCTCTTTGTATCACCATAAGCAGTGATTTCAGTCTGGGCATCCGACAAAGAAACCATAGCGTTGATCCCTAATCCGTTTTCAAATCGATGATTATAGTCGATAGAAAGTTCCCAGCCTCGTGTTCTTAAAGAGCCGAAATTCCCTTTCGGAGAACCGGCACCAAAAGTCCATGTAACACCTTCACCCGGAACAATCATATTCTTGGTGTCGCGTTGATACCAGTCGAATGTTACCCCTAATTCACCGTTAAAGAATCGCGCATCGAAACCAAAATCCAATGTGGCTATATCTTGCCAAGTGATTCTAGGATCTACTGCCGCTGGAGTTCCGGCATAAATAATCTTATTACCACTCGGATCAAGCCAACTTGCCTGTCCCTGGCTGATAGTGGGCACATACAATGAACTGGATACAGTCTGATCACCAATCATACCCCAAGAACCTCGGAGTTTCAAAGAAGAGAGGAACGTTTTGGACCAGTCCATGAATTTCTCTTCACTGAGGCGCCAGCCTAAAGAGAAAGAAGGGAATGCGCGCCATTGCAGATTGCTGGGAAATTTAGAAGAACCATCATAGCGGATGTTCGCTTCCAGCAAATATTTGTCCATCAGATTGTAATTGACACGTCCGAAGAAACCGAGCTGACCATCCCAGTAGAGGTTACCGCTGGAAGTCTGCGTGCCGATGGTTTTATCCCAACTGAGGTTATTAATATCTGTAAGGTTAGTGATCTGCGACCAGTTATCTTCAGATTCCCAGTCAGTCCGGTTCATTCCAACCAATACCTTCAAATTGTTTTTTTCGTTGATCTGCCAATTATAATCAGTTGTAATATTGAGCGTATGTCTTTTAGCGTTAGTCACTTCACGACGAATATGGTCAGGATTAGCACCGTCTGCAGTATACTGCCGATAGCTCAAGCCGTATGCAGGCATAGCACCTTCAGTACCTGCTGATACCACTTCTCCCATATTATTAACGTATATTTGGTTACCGTTACCATCCAATCTCTTGACGGGAGACGTCCATGTATCAGCGGCTGTAAATTTAGTACCGTTTTTTTTCCATATCTGGTCTTCGCCTGCATAAGTATAATCGATGTCAAACTTCCAGTCCTTCGTTATTTGCAGAGTTGCGCCTACATTGAAACTCAAGTAATTATTCTCTTTGTTTGCAGTGTTCGCCTGATGAATTTCAGAAGCCGGACTGCGCATTTCATTTCCGTTCTCATCATATCCTATCGGATAAGTACTATCCCAACGATAGAGATAGAGCCATGGGTCAGCCGTTGTAGAGTTTGTCGCGTAAGCATAGCGTTTGTTACGTTTCGAATAATTAGCTCCGGCACGGGCTGTAATATACTTGTTGATTTCGGTACTTAAACGTATAGAACCGTTCCATCTGCGGAAATCATCATGTTTAGCCAATTTCATCAAACCATTTTGGTCCAAATAACCTAAACCGACATTGAACACAGTCTTACCACTCCTGCCGCTCAACGAGATATTATGTGTTTGCGAAGGAGCCCATTCACGAATCATGTAATCATAAGGATCGAAAGTACGTATGGAAAACTTACGATTGGAAGCATCTACGTACCAGTCGCGGCCGTATACGAACGGATCATTGACTCCTAACTTACCACCCCAGGTTTTGTCCCATTCCTTAGCTCTTTCAAGACTGGTTTCATCTACATACCAGAATGCTCCATATAGAGTGCCTTTGGCACGTTTCAGCGCATCAATGCGATACTGAATACCATCAACTCTTGCCATTTCCATCTTTTTGGAAATATTTTGCCAAGAGAAATTACCGGAATAGCTTACTTCTACTTTCTCACTTTTAGCACCCTTTTTTGAAGTGATCAATACTACACCAAAAGCCGCCTTTGCACCATAAATAGAAGCAGAAGCTGCGTCTTTCAATACGGTGATAGATTCAACATCATCAGGGTTCACCATCTGAATAGAAGGAATCTCCACGTTGTCTAACAAAATCAGCGGTGTAGAGCTACCATCGATGGAGCCGATTTGTCCACGTACTTTTATAGTCGGATCCGAACCTATTTCGCCACTTGGAATAACGACAGACAACCCCGGCGTAGTGCCTTGTAACCCCCGGCCGATATCAGGAATCTGGCGTCCCTCTAAAGTCTTGCTTACATCTACCGTCGCAATTGCTCCTGTCAGGTTCTCTCTCTTTTGAGAGCCATAACCTACTACTACCACCTCTGATAGAATTTCACTATCTTCCGCCAAAACTATTTTCATAGTTCGGGTAGCTTTTACTTCTTGAGGTTGGTAACCGACATAAGAGATTTTCAATATAGCCCCTGGCTTTACATTCAATGTAAACCTTCCATTAATATCTGTAATACCACCGTTGGTAGTGCCTTTTTCGACCACGCTGGCGCCAATAATCGGTTCATCAGAAGCATCCAAGACTACACCTGTAACAGCGATAGTTTGTAGCTGCTCTTTTATATCCGGAACATTGCCTGAAACAGTTTGGGTAGCCATCACATTATCGCTGCCTAATAGCAGTGCACTGATTGCTACTGCCGTGAGGAATTTGCTATATGCCAATCCTCGTTTTTTGCGTTCTTCATTCATAAATGATTGATGATTTTGTTGTTAATTAAAATAGTTTTCTCTAAAATAATTAGGGTAAGGATAGTCTGTATAGAAATAGCTTTGACTATTTCTCCTGTCAGATAGATTTCTTCTCCATAGGCGTTCTTCTATTTTATAGGTTTAACTTATATATTATCTCTCCTTATTTATATTACAGTCCAACGGTTCCAAGAGAACTTGGTAAATATGTATTAGAAGGATAGCTTTGCTCTAAATTTATTTTTCGATGCCTACCAGGAGCAACTACGACTCAGGTACGTCTCGGGTATAGCCAGAATGATAAAGGGATAGTCTATTCCGATTCATAAAAGTTGAGTCCTTATAGGAATGAACTTTCAGGAATAGAATACTTCCTCCCCTTCAGAAAGTAGCTGTGAGGGCAATTTCAGATGGCTACACCCTTTACTTCGGATGACTACACCCTTTTGACGTGATAGCTACACCCTTTATAGCAAAAGGTGTAGCCCTGCAAAAGGGGTACTTAACCCACAAGAAAACGGGTTACAATTCTTCCATATAAATTTAAGGAGATATGCAGTAGTTCACCTCTTTTTTACACTTTAACCATGTATTCCTCAGATATTCTTTTCAGTAAGTAATGCAAAGCACGAAAACCAAACGATTAAGTGAAGTTTTGGAAGTTTTTGTCTTGGTATATTAAAAAAAACTATATATTTGTATCCAATTCTAAATCTAACTGCGTATGAAACTGATTGCAGAGAGTGGTTCGACAAGAACTGAATGGGCTTTGGTTGAAGACAATCACCTGATACAACGTGTTTTTACAGAGGGACTTAATCCTTTCTTCCAAACCCGAAGAGAGATCAGCCGGAGTGTGCGTTTAGGTTTACCCGAAACTTTTTTCAAAAGAAAACTGGAGCAAGTATATTATTATGGAGCCGGTTGTACTTCTTATGAGAAAAAGAATGTATTGGGTGCCTCATTAGTAGCACAGTTCAAAACTCCGATCCAAGTAGAGAGTGACTTACTTGCCGCCGCCCGTGGTCTGTTTAAATGTGAAGCAGGAATTGCCTGCATTTTAGGCACCGGATCTAATTCTTGCTTTTACAACGGAAAGATTATTGTAAAAAATGTCAGAGCAGGCGGATATATATTGGGAGATGAAGGTAGTGGTGCTGTATTAGGCAAGCATTTTCTTTCGGATGTACTAAAGGGCTTGGCTCCCAAAGAGGTAATGGCTGATTTCTTTGAGAAATTCCGTATTAGCCCCAATGAAGTAATGGAGTCTGTTTATAATCGCCCGTTTCCTAATCGTTTTCTATCCACTATTTCTTATTTCCTGGCGGATTATACGAGTGATGATTATGTTTACGAACTAATAATCACCAATTTGCGCAACTTCTTCACAAGGAATGTATGCCAATATGATTATAAGAACTATCCAATCCGCTTTGTAGGTTCGTTAGCCTATAGCTATGCCCCGATTCTAAGAGAAGTCGCCGGTGACTTTGGTATTGAGTTGGACGTGATTGAAGAAACTCCCATGAATGGACTGATTGACTTCCATTCATTAAATATTGAAGAACCTTAATATTTGTATATAAAGCATATCGCAGAAGGTGCAAACCTTCTCGAAGAGCAAATATATAAATATAAAGTTAAATAAATGCAAAGGAATGTTCTTGATATTAAATTATAATATATCTTTGCTAAGAAGAAACGAAGAAATGGCGTTTCATCACCTTTGTTAATAACGAGTTTATCTCTTAAAACAACCAACTAAATAGTAACAGTATTTAGTGTATTTTAATTTTTAACCGACAATGTATTTACCAAGTTCTCTTGGAACTTAGCTAATGTATAATTAAAATAAGAGAGATAAAATATAAGTTAAACCTAAAAATAAAAAAGAGCCTATGGAACAAGACCCCACCTGACAGCAGAAATAGCCTCAAAGCTATTCTCAATTGCCCATTCTTACTCTTTCAGAGAAGACTATTTTAGTTAACAACAAAATCATCAACTTTTTATGAATGAAGATCGCAAAAGAAAAGGATTCGCAAACAGCAAACTCCTCTCAGCAGTAACTATAAGTGTACTGTTCATAGACATTGGTAATGTGACAGCTGCCCAACAGCCTCTGGTAATTCTTTGAGTATGAAAAAAAATAACAACATTATTTTCAAGTTAAGTTACAAATATTCAAAGCAAGCCAATCATATATGATGATATAATTCTGGACTATTAACCATTATTGTTTATTAAATCTATGTTAATGCAAAAACTTTTAATTCTATCAGTAACCGGCCTAATGCTTATATGTGGCGGTTACATCCCTGGAATGAGTGTAAGTGCACAAAATACCACTTCGTCTAGTACACAGAACTCAAGAAGGATTTCCGGAGTAGTGACAGACACTCAGGGCGAACCGATTATCGGAGCAACTGTACTTGTAAAAGGAACAGGCATCGGTACAGCAACAGATATCGACGGCAAGTTCTCTCTGGATATTCCATCCAATGGAAAAACCTTGGTAGTATCTTTCATTGGATTCGACGCACAGGAAATTCCTGTTACAAATAATGCTACGTACAAAATACAGTTAAGCGGAACAGACTATGCTCTGGACGAGGTAGTGGTGACGGCTTTAGGTATGAAGCGTGAAAAGAAGGCGCTCGGTTATTCAGTGCAAGACGTAAAAGGGGACGCTCTTATTGAAAACCGGACTGCAAACATTGCCACATCACTGAATGGTAAGATTGCCGGTATGAATATTTCTTCAACTTCTATTCCCGGTGGTTCAAACCGTATCGTCATCCGTGGTAACAACTCTATATCCGGTAATAATATGCCGTTGGTGGTAGTGGACGGGGTTCCGTTCGACAACTCTCAAGGCGTTGACGACGTAAATACAAACTCTTGGGGTGCAGGTTATTCGGATACCGGTGACGGACTATCCATGCTGAATCCTGATGATGTTGAATCAATTTCTGTACTGAAGGGTCCTTCGGCTACAGCTCTTTACGGTTCACGCGGTGGTAACGGTGTGATTCTGGTTACAACCAAACAAGGACAGGGTGGCAGAACCAAAGTGTCATACAATAGCAACTTTACTTTTGAAAATGTAATGATTCAACCGGAATTCCAGAATGAATACGGTCAGGGTACAGACGGAGCATTTGTGGCTACCTCGCGTAACTCCTGGGGTCCTAAAATGGGTACGGTTGTTACAGACTGGACAGGACAGACCCGTCCTTTGGAAGCAAAAAATAATGATTTTTCCGATTTCATGGACACCGGTACATCATGGACCAATTCTCTTGATATCACAAGTTCCGCCGGTAAGATGAACTACCGTGTAGGTATATCAAACACAATGCGTAAGGGTGTTATCCCGAAGAATGAGTTGAACAAGACAAACTTCTCTATTCGCGCAGGTGGCGAAATCATCAAGAACCTGACTCTCGATGCCAAATTGAACTATACTTATCAGAAAGGTCAGGGACGTCCTGAATTCTCTGCTTCAGGTTTCAACCCGATATTCGCTCTTATTTATACTCCGCGCAGCATCAACCTGCACGAAATGAAAGATGTTTTTGATAAAGACGGAAAGATTATCGACTGGTATCCCAGTATGCTTACGGTGGTAAATAACCCGTATGCACTGACTTCTCTCAGCGGTAACAAGGACGTAACCAATCGTATCAATGGTTTCGCTTCATTGACATACGAGGTTAGCAGCTGGCTGAAAGCTATGGTTCGCTTCGGCGGTGACACTTATGGCAAGAAGACCGAAAAGTGGATACGCCATGACTTGATTTCAAGTGCAGGTTATAAGGATGGTCGTTTCTCAACCGGTCAATACAATATGGCTGAATACAATGCAGATTTCCTGGTTACAGCACAAAAGGATAAGATTGCAGACTCCAAAATCTCCGGAATGCTTTCTGTTGGTGGTAACCTGATGAACCGCCAGTACAATAGTTTCTATGCCACAGCCGAAGGTTTGAACATTCCTGAACTGTATACCATTCAGAATGGTCAATCCAAGACTACTTCGACTTCCAAATCAGAAAAAGAAGTTCAATCCCTCTATGCACTGGGACAATTGTCATGGGATAACTACCTGTTCCTCGATATAACTGTACGTAATGACTGGTCTTCCACATTACCGAAGGATAACCGTTCATTCTTCTATCCCTCATTCTCTCTGGGTTGGGTAGTGACGGATATGTTGACCAAGTTCAAAGTAGATGTTCCCAGCTGGCTTTCTTTCGCTAAAGTACGCGCATCTTATGCTGAAGCAGGAAATGACACCGATCCATATCAGCTGTTGTCTGTATTATCTACAGTTTCTAACATGGCAGGTGGTCAGATGGGCGTAGCAGAACCTTCTACGAAAGCAAACTCTAACCTTAAACCGGAGATTATCAAATCTACCGAGTTCGGTGCTGATATCCGCTTCTTTGATAACCGTTTAGGATTCGACGTTACATACTACAACAAACGTGCATACAACCAGATCATATCCATGCCTTCATCCATCACTTCGGGATATAGCGCCAAATATATCAATGCAGGACGTGTAGACAACTGGGGATGGGAACTTCAGATGAATGCCACGCCGGTTCGCACACGCGACTGGAACTGGAATCTTTGGGTGAACTTCGCCAAAAACTCTTCTGAAGTCGTAGAACTCTACGAAGGAGTGGAATCCATTACATTAGCTCGCCCGATGGGACAAAACTGTTATGTCATGGCTAAAACAGGCGAACCTTACGGGCAGATTTACACGAATGGTTTCAAATATGATGAGAAAGGAAACCGCCTTGTGGGTGATGACGGCAAATACATAGTAGATCCTACCCTCCGCGTTTCCGGTAATATGAACCCGGATTGGACAGCAGGTATCGGTTCTTCATTAAGATGGAAAAACTTCTCTTTCGGATTCCTGATTGATGTCCGCTATGGTGGCGATGTATATCTGCAATCTATGATGCGTCTGCAATCTAATGGTCAGACCAAAGAAACAGTTGCCGGACGTGAAGAATTCTATTCAACCGGTAAGGGCTTGATTTCTCAGGGTGTTAATGTAAACACAGGAGCTCCCAACACCGTTGAACTGAATCCTACCGCTTATTGGGGACAGTTCTATGGCAACATCGGAAACTACGTTTATGATGCTACCAACGTACGCCTTCGCGAACTTAATTTCTCTTGGATATTGCCGGACAAATGGTTCAACAAGACAATCATCAGTGGTATTAAAGTCAGTGCTGTAGCCAACAACGTATGCTTCCTGTACAATAACCTTCCGGGATTCGACCCTGAATGTACATACTCTACTGGCAACGGACAGGGTGTAGAAACCGCTGCTCTACCGTCTACCCGTTCATTTGGTTTCAATCTTAATGTTACATTCTAAAAATGAAGATAAAATGAATAAGTTATTTAAATCCATTATAAGCATTATTGGTCTTTCAATGGCCTTCGCGGGCTGTGTAGGCGATTTTGACGATATGAATACCGATCCCAACAACCCGACACCGGGTTCAGTAGATCCTAAGTTCCAGCTGATATTCATACAGGGACGTGGTATTCCGTATGCCAATCAGTGGCAACAGATAGACCAGCTGATGATCAGTACTTTCTGTGAATATTCGGCTAACGACGGACTCTCGGCTTCCGACTATAACATAGACGCACGCTATGTGGACAACATTTGGGAGTTGACTTACACCGTGCTTACCAATGCCAATTCATTAATCCGTGCCAATGAGAGCAACCCTGTTCACAATAACGTCGTTCAGATGGCACGTATCTGGAAAGCGTATGCTATGTTGCGTTTAACGAATTGTATGGGAGATGTACCTTACTCTGAAGCTGCCAACGACATTGATCAGCCTAAGTATGACACTCAGAAGGACATATATTATACCATATTCGAAGAATTAAAAGATGCCGTAAGTAAACTGGATGAGTCGGCAGCCAATAATGTCGGTTCTTATGACCTTATTTATGGGGGTGATGCCACCAAATGGAAGAAATTCGCCAACTCTATCCGCCTGCGCATGGCTGTCCGTATCTCCGACGTAGATGCCGCCAAGGCTAAAACAGAAGCCGCAGCTGCCATTTCAGCAGGTGTATTCAGCAGTGACGCTGATGCCGCCTTCCTGACGCAAGGAGAAGATAAATTTGCCCAGAACCCGATTTATTATCATAAAGGTTCTTCGGTGTTGCATATGTCAACGGCTTACAAACGTCTTGTAGAAGGTATCGGTGGACAAGCATGGCCTACCGCAGCCGACCGCGAAGCCAATAAGAATATCACCGAAGTTATTCTTACTGCCAAGAATGCTCCTGCAGTTGTCGATCCTCGCGCTCCGATCCACTTTGAACCCGCAGGTATCATCGAAAGCCCTGCAACTCCAAGCATGAACGGTAATTGGGACGGCACAGATCCGGGACATGTAGCTTCGGGTGTAGGTGCTGCAATGGACAATGGACAGTTTGTTAGCGACTTCTCAAAAATCGGTCCCTGGTATTATGAAACCATTGACAGAAAGTATCCTTTGTTCAAGTACAGCGAACTGTGCTTCCTGAAAGCTATTGCCATCCAACTTGGTCTTACAAGTGGAGATGCCAAAACAGAATACGAAGCCGGCGTACGCTCAAGTATGACAGAACTGGGAGTTCCGGAAAGCAAAATCGAAAATTATCTGGCTTCAACTTCTCCAAACTATTATGGAACCACAGCCAAGTATGACGATGTTACAGGAACCAACAATACACCTATGGATAAGATTCTTACCCAGAAATACATTGCTCAGTTCCAGGAATGTTCTTTTGAAACTTGGGCTGATCATCGCCAGTTCCACAAACCTACGCTTATGCCATTCGCAAACGTAAGTTCAAGTGTCTTCAACATGAATCCTTCTGATCAGGCTAATAATACTCCAAACGCTTATATCAAGCGTATCTATTATCCTTCTTCGGAATACACCGTTAACGAAGCTAACGTGAAAGAAGCCGAAAAGCGCATGGGTGGAAGCAACAGCATACAAAATAACCTATGGTGGGATGTTAACTAAAAATTGATTCTTATGAAATGCGTAGTTGAGTAATTCAGCTACGCATTTTGTTATACATATAACCTCTTATCTGAAACAATATGAAAAATATTCTTCTCTTAATTCTTATATGTTGTCTTTCTCTGTCCAATCGGGCACAAGAACAGATGAATCCTTCATCAAGAATATCCGGTAAAGCAATCAAATTACCCGGATTTGTAACCAGTCCTTATTTTGAGGAACAAGTTATCAGCTTTATCCATACTCCAGGAATCAAAGTTCATATAAATGCTCCCGCAGAAACTAAATTCGGAAAGGATAAACCCACAAAACTTGTACTATATGCACTACCGAATGGCAACAGTACAGACTGGACCATCGGGAAAATGCCGGCAGAAGGTGATGACTGGCATTATCATATACAACACATAGGAGCTCAAACACGGTATATCAGAGCTTCTGTTCCGGAATGTAACTTTATTACGGTTTACCTGGAAGCAGACACCAAAAGCTGGGGAAGTTGGAGAAAAGCTGAACCTACACGGGATCAAAAGATTAAAGAAACAGTAGAGTATATTCTTTCTCTTTTTTCCAAATATAATCCACATATCGAACTGAACAGCCACAGTGGAGGAGGCAACTTCATTTTCGGTTTTATGGATGCAGTTTCTGAAATTCCGGATTATGTGAAAAGAATCTCTTTCATTGACAGCAATTACAACTGGGATAATGAACGTTACGGAGATAAATTACAAAAATGGCTGGAAGCTTCTTCCGACAATCGCTTATTTGTAGCTTGTTATGATGATGCTAATGCTCTGCTGGATGGAAAGCCATTTGTCTCAAAGACAGGAGGGACCTGGCACAGAACCTATTTAATGCAACGATATCTGAAAAAGAAAATGAAACGTCTGTCATGGAATAAAACCGAAAATGATAGTATTATTTTTTTCACGGCAGACAACCGTCGGATTCAGTTTTATTCCCGAAAGAATCCGGAGCAAAAGATTTACCATACAATACTGGTAGAGCGAAATGGCTATATCCAGTCAGTATTCTCCGGTACGAAATACGAGGGAATGGGATATCAGTTCATGGGTAGAAAGGTTTATGACATGTATCGGCAAGATTCAGGGTCCTGGTAGACAGTAAACTATATTCTTTGAACGCCTTACTACAGGACCCCGTACTATAAAATTGTTTAGTGATGAATCTGTTCCAATGGTAATTACAAGTTATATTCCTGATTAATCCTGCTGACCACTTGCAACTTTCCATCCTTCAGCAAAGAACGTGCATTAAAGAAATTCACGCCGTCCGCTCCTGCTTCGATAGATAGTTTTGCAGCTGTATATAGCTCTTCAGCCGTAATATCGGGAACAAATAAACCGGATACATACTTATTCTTATGGAAAGTTTCGCGCAAACCGTTTTTTATACTAAACGGTATCCATTCAAGGCTTTCCGAATAAAACGACTGATAATTCATCGGGCATACAATATCTATTTTCCAGGTAGGCCAGTCTTGATAAACTGTCATGCGGGCACGGGTAGGATAAGGGAAAACAGCCGCTGAAACCAGTTTGCCTTCAGAATGAGTCGCTTCTACAATCTCATTCACTAAAGAAGTGACCTCATTCAAACGGAACTGCAACCATTCCGGACTCATCCACGGAGCCTGCAAATCTAACGGGGAGTAACCGAACAGTTTCTTAAATTTTTCTATTGCCACCGGATGATAGCCAAAATCATATTCAGCACGATAGGTATCTTGCTGAATCTTAAATTTATGCTGTTGCAGGCGTCGCCCCAGTACCGCATCATTATAGCGAATAAAATCCAGATGTACAGAAGTCAGTCCTTCCAAAGCTGCATAAGAAGCCGCTTTATCTTTCATATACCGTCGGGCCTCAGGCACAGAAGGACTCAGCCATTTATAATGCTTTACATAAGGGTCATATTCATGACTGTTATAACCTATCCGGTTCACATCAAACCATTCGGGATGCGCCAACGCCGCAGAATCCCCGGGAGCATTCACAGTGAACATCCACGCATGCACTTTTGCACCCTGATAGGACTTGGCAGCCTCAATATAACGCGCCACTTCTTCCGGTGAGCCACACATATAATAATTCTTGATACCGGCCTCATCGAAAGGCTTCATCCAGAGAATCAGAGACTCCACCGTGGCACCTTTATCCACATCGTCCCAGACTCCCAAAGCAACCTTTTGTTCCTGGTTTTGAACTTTCTTTTTTTTACCGGCTGATAACGGCTGAACAGCCAAACTGAAAATGCACGCAAATGCTGCACATAAATAAGTAAATTTCATGATGATGATTTTTTTTGGTTCACAGCAAAGATAATATATCTTCTATATAAATAAGGTGAATATCTGATTATTTGCAAATTATTAATTATAATGCTAAAAATAACAAAATAAGTGTTTTTGATATTAAAATAAAATCTATCTTTGTTGCTACGAATATCCCCCTTAACAATAATACTATTATGAAGAAACTTCTGCTACTGATCTTTTTATTGTGTAGTACCTTCTGGTGTCAGGCACAAACAGACCGGATTATTTTGGGTGACGAACAAACTTCCGAGTATTTTCCCATCCTAAAGGATAAACGGATTGCCATTTTCTCTAATCATACAGGAATGATAGGGGATAAACATCTATTGGATGTTCTTTTAGAAAACAAATTCAATGTAGTTGCCATCTTCTCGCCCGAACATGGTTTCCGTGGAAATGCAGATGCAGGCGAGCACGTATCCAGCTCAGTAGACTCTAAAACAGGGGTGCCAATTCTTTCTCTTTATGAAGGGAAGGACAAAAAGCCAAGTAAGGCTTCAATGCAAAAATTTGATATTCTGATAGTAGATATACAGGACGTAGGATTACGTTTTTACACCTATTACATAACGATGTGCCGGCTAATGGATGTCTGTGCGGAATATAACAAGAAAGTTTTGTTATTAGACCGTCCTAATCCGAATGGGCATTATGTAGATGGACCGATTCTGGATATGAAATATAAATCAGGTGTGGGATGGTTGCCGATTCCTATTGTACACGGAATGACATTAGGGGAACTTGCATTAATGATTAATGGAGAAGGTTGGTTGTCTGGTTCACGCAAATGTGATCTGGCAGTGATCAAATGCAAGAATTATACACATCAGACTAAATATCAGCTGCCAATTCCCCCATCTCCTAACTTACCGAACATGAAGTCGATATATCTATATCCGGCTACATGCTTTTTTGAGGCAACTCCCGTCAGCTTGGGTAGAGGAACTTCACTCCCATTTCAGGTTTATGGACATCCCAATATGACCGGATATAGCTACAGTTTCACCCCAAGAAGTATTCCCGGAGCAAAGAATCCGCCGCAGCTGAATAAACTGTGCCATGGAGTAGACCTAAGCAACATGAGTGATGAAGAAATCTGGAAACGAGGTGTAGATTTATCTTATGTCATCGATGCATATCGTAATCTGAACCTGGATGATCATTTCTTCCGTCCATTCTTTGAATTGCTGGTAGGAAGGGATTATGTACGGAAAATGATAAAAGAAGGAAAAAGTGCCGATGAAATTAGAGCTATGTGGAAAGATGACGTTGAGAAATTCAAGGTGCAACGTAAACCATATCTGCTTTACGAAGAATAAGTTCATGTACTATTATAAATCATAAATCAACCCTATGAGCCCGATATCTGTCATCATTACTATTGCCGCTTATTTCGTGATCTTGTTCACTATATCTTATATAGCCGGCAGAAAAGCCGACAATGAAGGTTTCTTCGTCGGTAACCGCAAATCGGCCTGGTATGTTGTGGCATTTGCCATGATTGGGTCCAGCATCTCCGGAGTGACGTATGTATCAGTACCGGGTATGGTGGCTGCCAGTAGTTTCGGTTACCTGCAAATGGTATTGGGATTTGTTGCGGGACAGTTCATCATAGCATTCGTATTGACGCCACTGTTCTACCGGATGAACCTGGTGTCCATCTATGAATATCTGGAAAATCGTTTTGGTATGTCTTCCTATCGGACAGGCGCATGGTTCTTCTTCATCTCTAAGATGCTGGGAGCCGCGGTACGTTTGTTCCTCGTATGTCTGACACTTCAACTGCTGGTATTCGAACCGTTTGGATTACCATTTATTTTGAATGTGGCCATTACCGTAGCATTAGTATGGCTCTATACGTTCCGAGGTGGAGTAAAATCTCTGATCTGGACAGATTCACTCAAAACATTCTGCCTGGTGGTATCCGTAGTTCTCTGCATCAGTTATATTGCTTCCGATCTCAATCTGTCGCTTAGCAGCATGATCAGTACAATAGCCGATAGTGACATGTCACGCATTTTCTTCTTTGACGATGTAAACAGTAAACAATATTTCTTCAAACAATTCTTTGCCGGGGCATTCACTATGATTGCCATGACAGGGCTGGATCAGGACATGATGCAACGTAACCTCAGCTGCAAGAACTTCAAAGATTCACAGAAAAATATGATTACGAGTGTTATATCACAGTTCTTCGTTATTTTGTTGTTCCTGATGTTGGGAGTATTGCTTTACATCTTCGCTGGTAACCAAGGCATTCAGGTAGAAAAGAGCGATGAACTCTTCCCATTGATAGCCACCGGTAACTACTTTCCTGCAATTGTAGGTATCTTGTTTATCATTGGACTTATTTCTTCGGCTTATTCCGCTGCCGGCTCAGCACTGACAGCTTTAACAACTTCCTTTACAGTGGATATCCTCGGGACAAAAGGCAGGACGGAAGAAGAAATCGTAAAGATACGCAAGCGGGTACATATCGGTATGGCTGTAATTATGGGTATCACGATATTCGTATTCAACCTATTGAATAACACAAGTGTAATCGATGCCGTATATATACTGGCAAGTTACACATACGGCCCCATTCTCGGATTATTCGCATTCGGTATATTCATGAAACAACAGGTTCGCGACAAATATATCCCATTGGTAGCCATCCTCTCCCCTATCCTTTGCTTCATCCTGCAAAAGAATTCGGAAGCCTGGTTCAATGGGTATCAGTTCAGCTACGAACTGCTGATATTCAACGCTCTGTTCACGTTTATCGGACTCTGCCTGTTGATCAGAAAAGATAAGAACTAATAATTAACTTAATACATCATCCATGAATGTAAGACTTCATTTTTTGTTCACTTTGCTCACCGCCTCCCTGATCCCCCAAACGGGAGGCGCGCAAGAGCTTCCGACGGATGTCCGCCAGGAAATCGGTAAGTTTCTGGACGCAACCGCACGGAAAGAAGTTTCCGTAGGGCGCATCCGGATTGACTCTGTTGCCGTTGAAGGAAACACTTTACAGTTGTTCGCTAATATGAACTGCGCATATATTCCTTTCCGGGAAGATAATGTGACAGAGATTTATCAAGGTGTACAGGCACTGCTTCCGGCAGAGTTTTCAAAATACAACCTGCAAATCCGCACGAATAAGCGTAGCATTGAAGAATTAATCCCCCAAGCACTACGCAGCAAAAAGGACAAAAAAGCCAAAACATTCAATCCGGCCGGGACAAAACCTTTAGTAACGGCCCTTTCTACCCCCTATACCCCTACAAATGGACTAAAGAACCGTCACATTGCTTTGTGGCAGAGTCATGGCTTCTATTATGAGCCCAAACTGACACGCTGGGAATGGCAACGCGCCCGCATCTTCCAGACGGTGGAGGATTTATATACGCAAAGTTATGTACTGCCTTTCCTGGTTCCCATGTTGGAGAATGCAGGAGCTAATGTGCTGATGCCCCGTGAACGGGATAGCCAAATAGCAGAAGTTGTCGTAGACAATGACGGTTGCCTTCACTCGCGCTCCGTTTATACAGAAAAGATAGGCGATAAGAACTGGATGCAAGGTACCGGTGAAGGTTTCGCCCATCTGCGCGATCAATATATCAATTTTGAGAACCCATTCCGTGAAGGAACTTTCCGTACTGTTGAGACAGTGAAAGGTAAGAAGGAGAAAGAAAGTACTGCCGAATGGATTCCTGAACTCCCGTCAACCGGACAGTACGCCGTTTATGTATCCTATAAATCATTGCCAAACAGTACGGATGATGCCCTTTACACCGTTTATCACAAAGGAGGAGTCTCCCAATTCAAAGTGAACCAACAGATGGGTGGCGGCACTTGGATTTATCTAGGTACATTTGGTTTTGATGCCGGAAAAAGCAATGCCGGCAAAGTTGTTTTAAGCAATCGTTCTGAGAAAGCCGGACGTATCGTTACCGCTGATGCCGTAAAAATCGGAGGTGGTATGGGAAATATGGCCCGCCGTATCTCTGATGCAGGTGCCACAGAGAATATTAAAAGTTCGGATGGCAATGCTGCCATAGTGCATAAAGAAATGCCGAAGATAGATTACCCGTATGAGATAAGCGGTTATCCCCGTTTCTGCGAGGCAGCACGCTACTGGCTTCAATGGGCAGGTATTCCGGACAGTGTTTATTCCGACAGCCAAGGTAAGAATGACTATACGGATGATTACAAATGTCGTGGTATCTGGGTGAATTACCTTGCCGGTGGTTCTACGGTTAACCCGACAGAACAAGGACTGAATATCCCGGTAGATATGGCTTTCGCCTTCCATTCAGATGCAGGAACTACGCTAAACGATTCTATCATCGGAACACTGGGTATCTACTATACCAACGTTTACAATGAAGAATACGCCAACGGAGCATCCCGCTATCTGGCACACGACATGACAGACCTGATTCAGTCAAATATCGTACGGGATATCCGCAGCCTATACGAACCGGATTGGACACGCCGCGGTATGTGGAACCAATCCTACTACGAAGCACGTGTACCCCGTGTCCCCACTATGTTACTGGAATTACTTTCTCACCAGAACTTTGCAGACATGCGCTATGGTTTAGATCCACGCTTCCGTTTTACGGTAAGCCGTGCAATCTATAAAGGTATGCTGCAATTCATTTGCTCGCAATACCACATGGACTATATCGTTCAGCCGTTGCCTGTCGACAATATGGCATTGAAAATGGTAGGCGAGAATGAAATAGAACTGACCTGGCAACCCGTAGCCGACCCACTGGAGCCAACGGCAAATGCTGAAAAATATATAGTTTATACCCGTATCGGAGATGGCGATTTCGATAATGGCGTGTTGGTAGATAAGAATACCTATCGCACCGCCCTCCCTGCCGGCATGGTATGCAGTTATAAAGTAACTGCCGTCAACAAGGGCGGAGAAAGTTTCCCGTCCGAAATACTCTCAGCAGGACGTGCGTTTAATAGTTATAAGCGATTAGCGATGAGTGATAAGCAGACAAACGCTAATCACTCAGATATCGTGCTGATAGTAAACGGCTTCGACCGCATCAGTGCTCCGGCAGATTTTGTCGCACCTGTTCCCGGAGATACTTTACTTGCCGGTTTCTTAGATGATCTGGACCACGGCGTACCTTATCTGAAAGATATCAGCTACATTGGTAAGATGAAAGAATACCGCCGTTCCATTCCATGGATGGACGACGATGCTTCCGGCTTCGGCGACAGCTATGGCAATTACGAAGATAAAGTAATCGCCGGAAACACATTCGATTATCCCGCTATTCATGGAGCCGCCATTTTGAAAGCCGGATATTCTTTCATATCTTGCAGCGATGAAAGTGTGGAAAATAAAACAATGAACCTGAACGACTATAAGTATGTAGACCTGATATTAGGTAAAGAATGTCAGACCAAAATGGGACGTGGCGGTGTGAAGCCGTTAGAGTTCAAAACATTCAGCCAACCCATGCAGGAAGCTATCACCGCATATTGCGGACAAGGCGGAAACATCTTCGTCTCGGGTGCTTATGTAGGAACCGACCTTTGGGACAATCGCCTTGCCCCGGCACAGGAATCCGATAAGAAATTTGCAACAGAAGTCCTGAAATATAAATGGCGCGTGGGGCAGGCAGCTACAGAGGGTAAGGTGAAATGTGTAGCTTCACCGTTCCCCGCCCTTTCAGGCAACTATACATACCATAATGAACTGAATGCAGACAGTTATGTGGTAGAATCACCGGATGCCATCGAACCGGCAACAAAAGATGCATACACCATAATGCGCTATTCGGAAAACAATCTGAGCGCCGGAGTAGCTTACAAAGGCGACTACAAAACCTGCATACTGGGCTTCCCGTTCGAAGCATTGCGCACCGCCTCTGAAAGAGAAGCGTTGATGCGCGCTATCTTGACATTTTTTAATTAAACCCATCATCATCTATGAAGCGAAGACTTTTAATAATGTTCCTGTTGGGGTGCCTGCTACCGTTCGCGGTACAGGCACAACATGGCACATTCCGTTTTGCGCAAATTACGGACATCCATTTCAGCCCCAACAACCCCAACCCGACGGAAGACTTACTACGTTCCGTCGCGCAAATAAATGCGATAGACAGTATCGACTTTGTTTTGGTTACGGGCGACATCACCGAAGAGGGCGACCGTGCCACTATGCTGAAAGTCAAAGAGACATTGGATTTACTGAAAGCGAAGTATTACGTGATCCTCGGTAACCATGAAACCAAATGGAGCGACTCCGGTTGTACTGCCTTCGGTGAGATTTTCGGCGGCGAACGCTTTGAATTCGAGCATAAAGGCATTCTGTTTCTGGGTTTCAACTCCGGACCGTTGATGCGTATGGCTTACGGACATGTCGTTCCGCAGGACATCCGTTGGATGACGGAAGAAATGGATAAGTTTGGAAAAGATAAACCGGTTATACTCGTCACACACTATCCGTTACTGGATGGAGATGTCGATAACTGGTATGAAGTAACAGATGCAGTGCGCCCCTATAACATTCGTTTGTTCATCGGCGGGCACTATCATCGTAACCGGGATTTGCGTTATGATGGCATTCCGGGTATTTTGATGCGCAGCAACCTGCGTGATAAAGATGGAAAACCGGGATATGGCATCTATGATATAACGAAAGATTCGATCCTCGTCTACACGCAACGCATCGGCGAACCGAAAAAGCAATGGGCCGCTTTCTCGCTGACTCAGCCCTATTATGATCGTAATGGAAAAGCAGAGAAATACCCCGACTTTTCAGTCAACACAGAATACCCGAATGTGAAAGAACAGTGGGTAATGCAAACCGGTGCAGGTATCTATTGTTCGCCTGCAGTAGAAAAAGACAAAGTGTTCGTCGGAGACGATATGGGTTACCTGACTTGCTACGCCTTGAAGAATGGAAAGAAACTATGGAATTTCCAGTCTGGTAAGCGCATTGTAGGCACTCCGGCTGCGGCAGATGGTATAGTCGTATTCGATTCTGCCGACCGTAACATCTACGGTCTGAACAGTAAAGACGGAAAACTGCTGTGGACTGTAAAAGCAAAAGCCCCGGTACTGGGTGCGGTAACCATTGAAAATGGAATTGCCTACATTGGTGCCAGCGATTCTACTTTCCGTGCTATTGATATCCACACAGGTAAAGTGCTCTGGGCATATACCGGTGTGAAAGGATACATTGAAACCAAACCATTGGTAACAGCCGACAAGGTGATCTTCGGTGCCTGGGACAATACCCTCTATGCATTGAATAAGGCAGACGGCAAAGAATTATGGAAGTGGACAGGCGGTTTAACGCGCATGCACTTCTCACCCGCAGCCGTATGGCCGGTAGCCGCAGAAGGCAAAGTATTTATCACCGACCCGCAACGTGCCATGACGGCTATCAATATAGAAAACGGAGAAACAGTGTGGCGCACTTTCCAGTCTATGGTACGTGAAACGATTGGCCTGTCGGAAGATGGAACGCGTGTATTCAGCAAGACCATGAACGACAGTATTGTCTGCTATGCCACACAGGGAGATCACCCCCGCGAATTATGGGCAAGCAACGTCGGCTTCGGATACGAACATGCACCCTCCATGCAAGTGGAAAAAGGAGGCGTAATGTTCGGCAGTACCAAGGAAGGACTGATCTTTGCTTTGGAAGCCCAAACCGGTAAAGTCTTGTGGAAACATAAGATAGGTAACTCACTGATCAGTACCGTAGTGCCGCTGAACGGACGACAGGTATTGTTCACTGCTACCAGTGGCGAAGTGGGACTGCTACGAGTTAAGAATTAAAGAATTAATAATTAAAAGCAATATAGGACATTATGAATAAAATCAATTGCTTCGTTCCTTTTTCAGGAGCTGCACAAGCGGAAAAGACAGTAAAAGGCCTGCAAGAAACCGGCTTAGTGAATAACATTTATCTGCTCGCCCTACCGGACGTTACAGAAAACCTGCCCGGATGTAGTACCCTGCACATGCAATCCATCCAGTCCAGTGCGGCCATAAGAGACATAGCCGGACATAGCGATGCAGAATATACGCTGATCTATACAAAATATACGACGCTCGAACTGGGTTTATTCGCCCTGGAGCGTATGATACACATTGCTGAAGACAGCGGTGCAGGCATGGTATATGCTGACCGCTACCAGGTAAAGGAAGGCAAGCAAACCAATGCCCCGGTGATCGATTATCAATTCGGCTCATTGCGCGATGATTTCGACTTCGGTTCCGTGCTGTTATTCCGTACAGATGCATTCAAGGAGGCTGCTGCCCGCATGAATGAAGACGAATATAAATTTGCCGGGCTTTATGACCTTCGCCTGAAAGTAAGCCAGAACGAAAGTCTGGTACACATCAATGAGTATCTATACAGCGAAATCGAAGACGATACCCGCAAGAGTGGTGAGAAGATATTCGATTACGTGGATCCCAGAAACCGTGACCGCCAGATTGAAATGGAACAGGCTTGTACCGAGCATCTGAAAGAAATCGGTGGCTATTTGGCACCAGAATTCAAACAAATAGAATTTTCAGCAGGCAACTTCGAATATGAAGCTTCGGTTATCATCCCCGTACGCAACCGTATCCGCACCATCCGTGATGCTATTCATTCGGTATTGAAGCAGAAGACCGACTTTAAGTTCAACCTGATTATCATCGACAACCACTCTACGGATGGGACCACAGAAGCTATTGACGAATTCAAGAACGACGAACGCCTCATCCATATCATCCCCGAACGCAATGACCTGGGTATTGGCGGTTGCTGGAACATGGGTGTGCATCATCCCAAGTGTGGTAAGTTTGCTGTACAATTGGACAGTGACGACGTGTACAGCGATGAAAATACACTGACCACTATGGTTCGTGCTTTCTATGAACAGAATTGCGCCATGGTGGTAGGTACTTATATGATGACGGACTTCAATATGAATATGATTGCTCCGGGTATTATCGACCACAAAGAATGGACACCCGAAAACGGACGCAACAATGCACTCCGCATCAATGGTTTGGGGGCTCCTCGTGCTTTCTATACACCGGTGCTGCGTGAAGTGAAAGTTCCGAATACCAGCTATGGTGAAGACTATGCACTGGGATTAAACTTCTCCCGCCAATACCAGATCGGCCGTGTGTATGACGTAGTTTACTTGTGCCGCCGATGGGATGACAACTCGGATGCTTCACTGGATATCGTGAAAATGAATGGTCATAATCTGTATAAAGACCGCATCCGTACCTGGGAACTCCAGGCACGCGTGGCGAAGAATAAGAGAAGATAAACACTCCATGCGTTTTCCGCACTTGTACCACACAAGTGTTTCTCAGATGAAATGCTTGTGTGCTACAAATGTAACGCAAGTGTCCCTCACATGAAACGCAAGTGTTATGCAACACACTAATAAGTAACCAGTTACAGCATTCAATATGAACCAAACCATAAACAATCTGCTTACCGAGCAACTTGCCTCCTGGGAAACGGCTCGTAACAACTACGCCGCCCTTTCGGGTGTGCAGGTGAAGGAACTCGATGTAAACGGTATTCCGTATAAGGTACAGTTCAATCCTGCACGTATCGTTTCTTCGGGAGCTAAAGTAGATGCCCAGTCCATCAAGGAACGCAAATGTTTTCTCTGCCCGGCCAATTTACCGCCGGTGCAGAAAGGAATTCCGTTCGAAGGACATTATAATATCCTGGTCAATCCGTTCCCTATCTTTCCTCGCCACCTGACGATACCGGAAGTGGCACACGTGAACCAGCGCATAGCCGTCCGTTTCAAGGATATGCTGGCATTGGCACAGGCGTTGACGGATTACACAATATTCTATAATGGTCCCAAATGCGGTGCATCCGCCCCCGACCATGCTCACTTCCAGGCAGGCAATAAAGGTTTCATGCCTATTGAAAAGGACTGGCACGGACAGGTAGCAGGCAAAGTGGCCGATCACGGTGAAGCTACCCTCTGGTACTTGAATGACGCTCCCCGTGCAACATTGGTCATCGAAGCAGCCAATAAGAAACATGCTGCCGCCCTGTTCGATATCATTTATCACTCACTGGACATCAAGCCGGGAGATGACGAACCAATGATGAATGTATTGGCATGGTACGAAGATGAGAAATGGATCGTATGCGTATTTCCACGTGAGAAGCACCGTCCAGCTTGCTATACAGCCGAAGGAGATGCCAATTTATTGAGCAGTCCGGCATCCGTAGATCTCGGCGGAGTGTTTATTACACCGGTCGAAAAAGACTTTCTCAAGATCACAGCCGAAGATATAGCCCAGATCCTGAGTGAGGTATCACTTTCTGCCGAAGACTTCCATCGGGTACGTCAGCGCATAAAAGAACAAATATAAACGATTATGAAAGAGCCCAAAGTACACGTAGGCATATTGTTCGAGCCGCAAATAGAGTTTATCCTGCTGAATCCGTACCGCATCAACGGTATGGAAATCAGTGGTAAGCAGGTTGTGACCTACAACGAAGGCAGGATACTGTGGAACGGACGCCTTTATGACGAGCTTCTATTTGAACCTGTAAACGAAGCCACCGACGCTTTCGAACTGCTCGATGTCACCATCGGCATCAACTTCCACTGGGAGCGTAAAGAAGACCAGCGCTTCCTGGGTTCCCTGAAGATTATTGTGGAAAACAAGAAGCTGACAGGCATCAACGTCATTCACGTAGAAGATTACCTGACCAGCGTAATCTCCAGTGAGATGAGCGCAACGGCTTCGTTAGAGCTGTTGGAGGCACATGCAGTAATTTCACGAAGCTGGCTTTTGGCTCAGATTCATAAGAACAAGGAGATTACGGAAACCCAGACTGAGTATTCCGCTTTCACCCAAACAGATGAAGAGTTAATCCGTTGGTACGACCGTGAAGACCACACCCGTTTCGACGTCTGTGCCGACGACCATTGTCAGCGTTACCAAGGCATTACCCGTGCCTCCACCGAAATCGTAAAGCAAGCCATCGCTGCCACCCGCGGACAAGTATTAACGTCTGACGGTAAGATATGCGATGCCCGCTTCTCCAAATGCTGCGGTGGCGCATTCGAAGAATTCCAGTATTGCTGGGAAGATGTGAAGTATCCCTATCTCCTGAAACAACGGGATTTCCGTATCTTCAGTTCCAAATTCAATGACTTGAGTTTCGAGAACACCTTATCCGGTAGCGGATTACCAGATCTGACCGACGAGCAAAAAGCCGAGACATGGATACGTACTTCTCCACCCGCTTTCTGCAACACCACAGACAAGAAAGTCCTCTCACAGGTATTGAATAACTATGACCAGGAAACCACCGACTTCTATCGCTGGAAAGTAGTTTACACCCAGGAAGAACTTTCTGCACTGATTCTGAAACGTTCCGGCATCGATTACGGGCAAATCATTGATCTTGTCCCTATTGCCCGTGGAACTTCAGGTCGCCTCTGGAAACTGAAAATCATAGGAACCAAGAAGACGCTCACCATCGGTAAAGAGCTGGAAATACGTCGCACGCTGTCCACTTCCCATCTGTACAGTTCCGCATTCGTAGTAGATAAGGAAGACGTCTCTCCCGAAGGTATCCCCGCCCGTTTCATCCTCACCGGAGCAGGCTGGGGGCACGGTGTAGGACTATGCCAGATCGGTGCTGCCGTTATGGGCGAACAAGGCTATAAGTATGACGCGATACTGCTGCACTATTACATAGGCGCAAATATCGAGAAGCTATATGAGTAAACAGAAATAAGAAAATACCATGAAACAATCTACCAAGAAAACCAGTCCGTGGGCATGGATACCTACCCTGTACTTTGCACAAGGTTTGCCCTACGTAGCCGTGATGACCATTTCCGTCATCATGTACAAGCGTTTGGGAATATCCAACACGGATATCGCTCTCTACACCGGTTGGCTCTACCTGCCATGGGTAATCAAGCCTTTCTGGAGTCCATTTGTCGACTTGATCAAGACTAAACGGTGGTGGACCGTCGTCATGCAATACATCCTTGCCTTTGCATTGGCAGGCATTGCATTTTCCATCCCCACTCCCTTTTTCTTCCAATTGACACTGGCAGTATTCTGGATAGTGGGCTTCACCTCCGCAACTCATGACATTGCGGCGGATGGATTCTATATGCACGCCCTGACGGAGCATGAACAATCGCTCTACGTGGGCATCCGAAGCACATTCTACCGTATTGCCACAGTAGCCGGACAAGGCTTGCTGGTCATCATTGCAGGATTGATTGAAACCGGAACCGGTCTCGAACCTGCCATGCTGCAAGTTCAAGCCTCACCCTCTTACACTAACACCCTGACCTTACCCGACTTTGAGGATACGAATATCGACACACAAAAAGAAGCCTATTTCGTATATACCTCTCCGATAGTACAAGCGGGTGTCACCGCTACCGCTGATAATGATTCGGTAGATATAAAGACACGGATTGCCGAATTGGAAAAAGCGGTCAAAGCATCCAACATAGCCAACCACTTCGTTCCGGCCGAGAAAGCCAAAGAAGGCGATGCCACCGTAAAAGCAGAGAAAAAGGAGAGCACTTTCACCGCATGGGTACGTGAAACTTTCGGCGAGAAGCGCGAAGTAGCCGAAGGTGCTGTTGATAACGTTGCCATAGTAGGCGTACGTCTGTCCAAGCAACCATCTGCCGATGAAACCAAGATATTGAATGTCACCTTCAAAGACGGTGACCAAAGTATCAAACTGGAACAGAACAGCCTTTCCACCCGGTTCGAATTCACTGCCGAGAACTGGGACAAGCCTGCTTACCTACTGTTCAGAATAGATCATAAGATTAAGAACGAGACTTCCGCTACCTTCGAAGGTGCATCCGGTAACATTCCGTTTGCCTGGTTGATAGTATTCATCGTACTGTCCGGATTCTTCTTCGCGGTAAGTATTTACCACAACTGGATATTGCCGAAACCCGCATCCGACCGTCCGTCGAAAGACGTTACCGCCCAGAATCTGATGAAGGAATTCTTCGATACTTTCAAGAGCTTTTTCACCAAACCACAGGCAGGAGTCGCTATCCTCTTTATGTTGCTCTACCGTCTGCCGGAAGCACAGCTCGTGAAGCTAATCAATCCTTTCCTTCTGGACCCAATAGACAAAGGCGGACTGGGGCTGACTACCGGACAAGTTGGTTTCGTCTATGGTACTATCGGTATCATCGGCCTGACAATTGGCGGTATCATTGGTGGTCTTGTTGCTGCACGGGGCGGATTGAAGAAGTGGTTATGGCCAATGGCATGGAGTATGTCCCTCACCTGTCTGACATTCATCTATCTGAGTTATGCACAGGATCACTCGTTGCTGACAGTCAACATCTGTATCTTCATCGAACAGTTCGGCTATGGTTTCGGCTTCACAGCTTATATGCTGTATCTGATTTATTTCTCGGAAGGCGAGCACAAAACTGCCCATTACGCCATCTGCACAGGATTCATGGCACTGGGAATGATGTTACCCGGAATGGCTGCCGGATGGTTACAGGAAACCATCGGTTACCGACACTTCTTCGTATGGACCATTATCTGTTGTGCCGCTACCATCGGAGTATGTGCGTTCATCAAGATAGATCCGAGCTTCGGAAGGAAGAAAGAAGAGTGATAAAAAGTGATAAGCGGTAAGTGATAAGCAAGAAATCATAAATTATAAATCATGAAGAAATACATTCTCCTTTGCCTGCTCTGTGTGCTCTGTGGTACATCGCAGGCACAAAAGATAAGAATAAAGACAGGCATCGAAGTCCTGAAAGACCAGAATTTCAAGTGCCTGGAAGGCAAACGCGTAGGTCTGATTACCAACCCTACCGGAGTGGATAATCAGATGAAATCCACCATTGACATTCTGCATGAAGCACCGAACGTAAATCTGGTTGCCCTCTTCGGTCCGGAGCACGGGGTTCGTGGCGACGTACATGCCGGCGACCACGTGACGGACATTAAAGATGCCACCACCGGATTGCCTGTATATTCTCTTTACGGCAAAACCCGCAAGGCTACGCCAGAGATGCTGAAAGACATTGACGTATTGGTCTACGATATCCAGGATATCGGTTGCCGCTCATTCACCTATATCAGTACAATGGGGCTGGCTATGGAAGCTGCGGCCGAAAACGGTAAAGAATTTATTGTATTGGATCGCCCCAATCCGGTAGGCGGACTCAAGATAGAAGGCAATCTGGTAGAAGATGATTGCATTTCTTTTGTCAGTCAGTTCAAGATTCCGTACCTTTACGGACTGACTTGCGGTGAGCTGGCATTGATGCTGAACGGAGAGAAGATGATGGCAGCACAATGTAACCTGCACGTTGTGAAGATGAAAGGCTGGAAACGCAAGATGGACTATGTACAGACAGGGTTGCAATGGGTACCCTCTTCTCCACATATCCCCCATCCGCACTCGGCTATATTCTATCCGGTAAGCGGTATTCTGGGTGAACTGGGATACATGTCCATCGGGGTAGGCTATACAATACCGTTCCAGATGTTTGCCGCACAATGGGTAGAAGCAGAAAAACTGGCGGGAAACCTGAACGCATTGAATATGCCGGGTGTTGTATTCAGGCCGATGTATCTGAAACCCTTCTACTCCGTAGGTAAGGGTGAATTGCTGCAAGGCGTACAGGTACACATCATGGATGTGCAGAAAGCTCCGCTGAGCGACATCCAGTTCCTGGTGATGCAGGAGATCGCAGCGCTCTATCCTGACCGTGCCGTATTTGAGCATGCCGACAAGGGACGTTTTCGTATGTTCGACATGGTAAGCGGCTCGGAAGAGGTACGCAAGCGATTCTCACAGCGCAACCGCTGGGAAGACGTGCGCGACTATTGGTATAAAGATGCTGAAGACTTCCGACGATTGTCTAAGAAGTACTACCTATACAAGTAGGGAACAATAAACGCTTCTTACACTGAAAAAGTCATAAAGACATATGTATGTCACCCCTCATGAGATACGTATGTCATGGGTCATGAGAAGCCCATATCATGAGAGATGAGATACGCTTCTCATCACAGGAGAGACCGGGATGTCATTAAAACAATCCTACAGCACATTCTGACGGGGGGGGTACCGGTGAAAGAAGAAAAGAATGATAAGGAAAAGAAAGGCGAAAACACTATGGTAAAAAGTAGCTACACTTCGTTTTTGCAGGAAATAAGGGGACTTATTCCGCAAGATAGGATATATACCGACGAACTACGCCGGTTGGCATGGGGAACAGATGCGGGTTTCTACCGCCTTATCCCACAAATCGTGATTCGTTCCAAAAGTGAAGAGGAAATCTCCGACCTGTTGAGACTTGCCGACCGTTACGGTCTGCCAGTAACGTTTCGTGCCGCAGGAACCAGTTTGTCGGGACAAGCCATTAGTGACTCTATCCTGATAATAGCCGGAAAACATTGGGAGAAGTACAGCATTTCTCCCGATCATGAACAGATTACCTTGCAACCAGGCATCATCGGTCAGCGGGTTAACGAGATTCTTGCCCCCTACGGACGTAAGTTTGCTCCGGACCCGGCAAGCGTGAAAAGTGCTATGGTAGGCGGCATCGTCATGAACAACGCCTCGGGTATGAATTGCGGCACACATGCCAATAGTGACAAAGTGCTTCTTTCCGCCCGCATTGTATTAGCGGACGGCACCGTGCTGGATACAGGGGATGATATTTCGCGTGCTTCCTTCGAAGCCACCCACCCCGATTTCTACAATCGCATCTGCGAACTGCGGGACCAGATACGTGCCAACGAAGAACTCGCTGCACGCATCCGCTACAAATATTCCATCAAGAACGTAACCGGATTGAATCTTCTGCCATTCGTTAGCTTCGATGACCCGTTCGATATTATTGCCCACCTGATGGTAGGCTCGGAAGGCACGCTTGCATTCCTTTCCCAGATTACCATGCGCACAGAGTACGACTATCCGCACAAGGCAAGCGCCATGCTCTATTTTACCAGTATCAAGGATGCCTGCCGGGCAGTGGTAGCGATGAAGGAGTTGACAAATCGTAATTCTTCATCCCCGTCATCCGTGTCATCTGCGGATGAAAAATTAGTAAAAGGCGCCGAACTGCTGGACTACAAGAGTCTCTCTTCGGTAGAAGACCCTATCTACTTAAAGTATAAGCAAGAAGTTGCCGATGCCTCCGGCCTCACAGCCGTGCTGACCGAGACCAAAGCCCGCACCCGCGAGGAACTGGAACAGAATATCTCAGTGATCGAAGAGTGTCTGAAACCTTTCAGCACCTACATCCCCGTGCACTTCACCGACCGGCCGGAAGAATATTCCAAGTATTGGGCTATCCGCTCAGGTATATTCCCATCCGTAGGCGGTACACGCCAACCCGGCACTACCTGCCTCATCGAGGACGTAGCCTTCCACATCGAAGACCTGCCCGAAGCCACTGCCGACCTGCAACAACTCATCGCCCGCCACGGCTACGATGATGCCTGCATCTACGGTCATGCCTTGGAAGGCAACTACCATTTTATCCTGAACCAGTCCTTCAGTACCGACGCCGATGTAAAGCGCTACGAGGACCTGATGAATGACGTAAAGACTCTGGTAGTCGATAAATACGACGGTTCGCTGAAAGCAGAACATGGCACCGGACGTAACATGGCCCCCTTCGTGAAATATGAATGGGGAGAGGCAGCTTTTGAAGCCATGAAGGCAGTCAAGCAGTTGTTCGACCCGAAAGGGCTGCTCAATCCGGGAGTTATCTTCAATGATGACCCGCAATGCCACATCAAGAACTTCAAACCGTTGCCGTTGATTCCTATCGACGAAGCCAGTCCTGCCGAAAAAGTAAACAAGTGCATCGAATGTGGCTTCTGCGAAGTGAACTGCCTGTCGTGCGGCTTTACCCTTTCTTCGCGCCAGCGCATTGTACTGCAACGGGAAATATCACGTCTGAAACAAAGCGGTACAGACCCGGAACGTCTGTCTCTACTCGAAAAACAATACCGCTACCCGGGCAATCAAACTTGCGCAGGAGACGGACTGTGCTCCATGTCTTGCCCGATGAATATCAATACAGGTGACCTGACCCATATCATCCGCCAGGAAACGCTACCGAAAGGTAGCCTCGGATATAAAGCAGGAGATTTCGTAGCCAATCACTTCGCCGGTGTTAAGAGTAGTCTGCGCCCCGTTTTATCATTAGCCAATTTCGGACACTCCGTATTAGGAACCAAAGCCATGAGCTGCATTACGAAAGGAATGCACAATGTATTGGGCATACCTTTGTGGACGCCTGCCATGCCGAAGAGCTATAAAGTGACAAGCTACAAGCTACAAGCTACAACAGATATGAGTGACGAGCTACAAGCTACGAGTACTATGCAGAATGATAGCGCAACACTGGTAGCTTGTAGCTCTGTAGCTCGTAACTCCACAGCTGACAAAGTAGTTTATTTCCCCAGCTGCATCAACCAAACCATGGGACTCCCGAAAAAATCCCCCGTGGAGCAACCTTTGGTAAACAAGATGATCTCCCTCCTGCAAAAAGGCGGTTACGAAGTCATCTTCCCCAAGGACATGGATAAGCTCTGTTGTGGCACCATCTGGGAAAGTAAAGGTATGCTCGACATTGCCGATCGCAAAGCCGCAGAACTCGAAGCCGCCCTTTGGGAAGCCAGCGAGCAAGGCAAATATCCTGTCCTCTGCGATCAAAGCCCCTGCCTGCATCGCATGCGCGAAACCATTCAAAAGATGAAGCTCTACGAACCTGCAGAATTCATCTACACTTTCCTGCGAGACAAACTGGTCTTCACGCAGACCGACCGCCCCGTAGCAGTACACATCACCTGCTCCATGCGCAAAATGGGACTGGCAGATACAATTGTTTCCCTGGCAAAACTCTGTTCTACACATGTCTTCGTACCCGAAGAAGTAGGCTGCTGTGGTTTTGCCGGCGACCGCGGATTCACCTATCCCGAACTGAATTCCTATGCCTTGCGCAAACTCCGTCCGCAGATAGAAGCATCCGGCATCACTATCGGCTACTCTAACAGTCGTACTTGCGAAATAGGACTGACTACCAACTCAGGTATCCCCTACGTCTCTATCGCCTATCTCGTAGACCAATGTACAAAGGGAATTGACAATTGAATAAATAACTTAACACACTTATTACAATGAACAGTCAGACCAAGACAAACAAGCGCATTCTTGCCCTCGACATCCTTCGCGGTGTCACCATTGCGGGCATGATTATGGTGAACAACCCCGGCACTTGGGGACATATATATGCCCCCTTACGCCACGCCGAGTGGAATGGCCTCACCCCCACCGACCTCGTCTTCCCCTTCTTCATGTTCATCATGGGTATCTCTACCTATATCTCCCTGAAGAAGTACAATTTCGAGTTCAGTCATGCAGCCGCCATGAAGATATTGAAGCGTACTGTTATCATCTTCCTGATCGGACTTGCCATCGGCTGGTTCTCCAGATTCTGTTACTACTGGGCAGGCTCCCATGAAGGTCTCAGCTTCGGCGAACAACTCTGGGCATCCGTCTGGACTTTCGACCGCATCCGTATCCTGGGTGTCATGCAGCGCCTAGCCCTTTGCTACGGTGCTACCGCTATTATTGCGCTGACCATGAAACACCGTCACATCCCTTATCTCATTGCCACATTGCTGGTAGGCTATTTCATCCTGCTGATGTGTGGCAACGGATTTGCTTACAACGAAACTAATATCCTCTCCATAGTGGATCGTGCCATCCTCACCCCCGCACACATGTACAAGGACAACGGCATTGATCCCGAAGGTCTTTTAAGCACAATCCCATCCATTGCCCATGTATTGCTGGGCTTCTGCGTGGGTCGCATGATGCTGGACAGCAATAGAGCCGAGAGCCGCGAAGCCTTACTGAATTCTCACCTGATCAAATTATTTCTGGTTGGTGCCATCCTTACTTTTGCAGGCTTCCTGCTGAGCTACGGTTGTTCTATCAACAAGAAAATCTGGTCTCCCACCTTCGTTCTCACCACTTGCGGACTGGCCTCCAGTTTCCTGGCACTGCTCATCTGGATCATCGACGTAAAAGGATACAAGAAATGGTGCACTTTCTTCGAGGCTTTCGGTGTCAACCCCCTGTTCATGTACGTTCTGGGTGGAGTACTAAGTATCCTGTTCGGCAGCATCAGCTTCCCTTGGGGCGATGGCAGCATCAGCATACACGGATTCTTATACAAGATCGTTCTTATGCCGATATTCGGTGAGACAGGCGGTTCACTGGCCTACGCACTGCTCTTTGTAGCCATCAACTGGTGCATCGGCTATCAATTGTATAAACGGAAGATATATATCAAGATATAGGAGATATAAGAGATAAAGGAGTTATAGAAGTTAAAACCGATACTTCTGCTTATAATAAAAAGACTATCGGCGATAACTCCCAGCGAAGCGATAACTCCTCTAACTCCTTAAAACAACAAGTAAATAATTAAACTTAAAACGTATGATATTAATAGCAGACAGTGGCTCTACAAAAACCGATTGGTGTGTTGTAGAGAAAGGTAAACTCATCCAGCAGATTTCTACGAAAGGTACCAACCCTTTCTTTCAGTCGGAAGAGGAAATCAGTAATGAAATTGCGACAGCGCTGCTGCCCCAGTTAACGACCAATGCCTTCGACGCTGTGTACTTTTATGGTGCCGGCTGTGGCTTCCCCGACAAAATTGCCATGGTACACCGTGCCATTATCCAACATCTCCAGGTTTCGGGCGACGAAGTGGAAGTAAATACGGACATGCTTGCTGCCGCCCGCGGACTTTGTGGACACGAACCGGGCATAGCCTGCATCATGGGCACAGGTTCCAACTCGTGTTACTACGACGGCAAACACATTGGTGCCAACGTCTCTCCCCTGGGTTTCATTCTTGGCGACGAAGGTAGCGGTGCTTGCCTGGGTAAGTTGCTGGTAGGTGATATTCTGAAAAATCAGATGACTCCGGAACTGAAAGAGAAGTTCCTCAAGCAGTTCAATCTGGAACCGGCAGATATCATCGACCGTGTATACCGTAAACCATTCCCGAACCGCTTCCTGGCAAGCCTGTCTCCATTCCTCGCTCAGAATCTGAACGAGCCTTGTGTGCGCACGCTGGTGCTGAACAGTTTCAAGGCTTTCCTGAAAAGGAACGTCATGCAATACGATTATCAGCATAGCAAGGTACATTTCATCGGCTCCGTAGCATTCCATTATAAGGAGGTACTTACCGAGGCCGCACAGGAAATGGGCGTCCAAATAGGCACCATCCTCCAGAGCCCCATGGAAGGCCTGATTAGCTACCATAGCTAATCACCCCAGCCTCCATAAATCATAAATTATAAATCATAAATCTCATCATCATCATGGCATTCGTAAAAATATCAGAGCAACCTTCGCTCTACAACGACTTGGAAAAGAAATCTGTCCGCGAAATATTGGAGGACATCAACACAGAAGACCAGAAAGTAGCATTGGCTGTTCAAAAAGCCATCCCACAGATTGAGAAACTGGTGACACAAATCGTTCCGCGCATGAAGCAAGGCGGACGCATCTTTTATATGGGAGCTGGCACCAGTGGTCGCCTGGGTGTGCTGGATGCATCAGAAATTCCTCCAACATTCGGTATGCCTCCTACACTCGTCATCGGACTGATAGCAGGCGGTGATACAGCTTTGCGTAACCCGGTGGAAAATGCGGAGGACGATATGCGTCGCGGTTGGGAAGAGTTAGTTGAACGTAACATTACGGATAAAGATACCGTCATCGGCATTGCTGCTTCCGGCACGACTCCTTACGTTATCGGCGCCATGCAGAAAGCACGTGAGCACGGCATTCTTACAGGCTGCATCACCAGCAACCCCGACTCTCCGATGGCGGCTGAAGCAGATGTTCCCATCGAAATGATTGTAGGACCAGAATATGTAACAGGAAGCTCACGCATGAAATCGGGTACGGGACAGAAAATGATACTGAACATGATTACCACTTCCGTCATGATACAACTGGGCCGCGTGAAAGGTAATAAGATGGTGAACATGCAGCTGAGTAACCAGAAATTGGTAGACCGTGGTACCCGCATGATCGTAGAAGAACTGGGATTGGACTATGGAAAGGCAAAGGCACTGTTGCTAATGCATGGTTCAGTGAAAAAGGCAGTAGATGCTTATAGGGGGGTAACATTATGAAACTCCTCTCTTCCTTTTTCTTCATTGTATTGCTTGCCCTGCAAGCCAATGCACAATCCTTGCAACGTGTTGCCCCCGAACAAGTCGGCATGGATTCCCGTCATTTGTTGTACGCTGACGAAGCGATAGAAACCGCCATCGCCAATACAGACATTCCCGGTGCCGTACTCGCTGTAGTACGCAACGGGAAGATGGCCTACCTCAAAGCATACGGCAACAAGCGTGTGTACCCTAACACCGAGCCTATGACTGTAAACACTATTTTCGATATGGCTTCATGTAGTAAATCCATGTCCACTGCCATCTGTACCCATATCCTGGCAGAACGTGGTAAGCTCCGTCTCTTGGATCCCGTCAGCCTCTACATACCTGAATTTAAGTCCTGGGTGAGCGAAGACGGAAAAGATAAGAAAATCATCCGCATCGCCGACCTGTTGACACATACTTCCGGTCTCCCCCCTTATGCCCCAACCAGTGAATTGGAAAAACAATATGGTTCCCCCAGTCCCGACGGAATGATAGAGTACATAGCCAACTGCCGCCGCGACTTCAAGCCGCAGACCGACTTCCAATACAGTTGCCTTAACTACATCACCCTGCAACGCATCATCGAAACCGTCAGCGGACAATCCTTACGTGACTTCGCCCGCGAAAATCTATTTGATGTATTAGGTATGGCCCATACCGACTATCTCCCCTGCAAGCGCGATAAGGATGGGAAATGGATCAATACAGCAGATGCCCATTGGGCAACCTCTACCGAAGGTGACTGGCATAGCCTCATCGCTCCTACCGAGAAGCAATCCGACGGCAGCGTCCTCTGCGGACAAGTACACGATCCACTCGCCCGTGTCATGAATGGTGGTATTTCCGGCAATGCCGGCGTATTCTCTTGTGCCGAAGACATAGCTGTCCTCTGCGCCGCCCTGCAAAACGGCGGAGAATGGAACGGACACCGCATCCTCAGCCCATTGGGAGTAAAAGCTATGCGTACCGTCCCCCGTGCCACTGCTACATTAGGACGCACTTTAGGATGGGATAATTTCACCGCCTACGCTTCCAATAACGGAGATTATTTTAGCCCGAACACCTACGGGCACACCGGATACACCGGTACTTCCATCATCATAGATCCGGACAACGATACTTCCGTCATCCTGCTCGTCAATGCCGTGCATCCCGAAGACGGTCACAGCATGGTTCGTCTGCGCTCTCTGATAGCCAATGTCGTTGCAGCTTCTATCTATCCCACCCCACGTATTTATACGGATCATTATTATAAGCGCTTCCTCCAATTCATGGATGAACCTGCCATTACCTCCAAAGACATCGTCATGGTGGGCAACAGCCTTACAGAAGGTGGCGGCAACTGGAACACCCGCCTCAACAAGAAAGACATCCGTAACCGTGGTATCATCGGTGACGAAGTTATGGGCATTTACGACCGTCTACACCAGATACTTCCGGGACACCCAGAGAAATTATTCCTCCTTGCCGGTGTCAATGACATCTCACACGACCTCACAGCGGACAGCATCGTCAGTATGATACGCATGACCGTAGAGCGCATTCAGCGTGAATCTCCTGATACGAAACTCTACCTGCAAAGTCTCCTGCCTTTCGATGAGAGCTTCGGACGTTACAAAAAGCTAACCGGGAAAACCGACATGGTTCCCGAAATCAATGCACAACTGGAAGTTTTAGCTAAAGATCACAAAATTACATTCATCAACCTCTTCCCGTTATTTACAGAGAAAGGCACGAATGTGCTTCGCAAAGAATTGACCAGTGACGGCTTACACCTGAATGAAGAAGGATATAAAATTTGGGTGAAAGCGTTGAAAAAGAAGATGTAGACTCCCCTATAAACACAAGAGGCTGCCCGATATCGAGCAGCCTCTCTATCTATTTTATAAAGAGCCTCTACTTTACTGCCTCTAATTGCATATCAAATGTCAAAGTTGAATAACCAAGAATTGAACTATATCCGCTTTCTCCATATCCACATTGGTAAGGAATATACAATATCCAGCGTTCTTTCGTATGCATATATTGCAATACTGTAGTCCATCCAGAAACGACACCTGTCACACTAAAAGAAGATGGAGAATCAAAGTCCGTAGGCACCTTGGCGCCCTCGCCTTCAGAAAGCAGTACGCCGCGGTCTATTGCGCTGTAACCAACAAAATTACCATCGAATCTATCCCCCAGTATTATTGTACCATAATAGTATGTCGTAACTGACTGCGTATAAAGCGGACGCTCCCCATCGGGATTGTCTGGCGATATTTTCTTACAATAAATATACAAAGAATTCTCTGTTGTACTCTTGTAGTTATCCTTAATAGCAAATAATTCACCTACAGGAATCTTACTAAGCTTAACAGAGTCACCGTTATCACCTTCATATTTCGCCCCTTCTATAATTCTATCAGCCCGACCACCTATGATCAGATTCAATGAATCAATATAAGCTTCATTCCGTTCTCGCCAGTTATCATACTTACCTACTTCCTCTACTTCTTCACAAGAAGTAAATACACCTGCCAAGAGTAACAGGAAAGGTAGAAATATTAAGAGTCTTTTATTCATTCTATTAATTTATTGTATTACTTATTGCAACCCCTTCAGCAATGAAGTGATGCTAACACGGTCTGCAATGATGTTATTCAGTTCAGCAATAGCCACGCGTTCCTGTTGCATCGTATCACGATTACGCAGCGTCACGCAGTTATCTTCCAGAGTTTGGTGGTCAACAGTCACGCAGTACGGAGTACCAATGGCATCCTGACGACGATAACGTTTACCGATACTATCTTTTTCATCATATTGGCAGTGGAAATGGAACTTCAATGAGTCGATGATCTCACGAGCCTTTTCAGGCAGACCGTCTTTCTTCACCAACGGCATTACAGCCAACTTCACAGGAGCAAGTGCGGCAGGTAATCTCAGTACTACACGGCTTTCTCCGTTCTCCAGTTGTTCTTCGCAATAAGAAGCAGACATGATACTGAGAAACATACGGTCCACACCAATAGAAGTTTCCACAACAAACGGAGTATAACTTTCATTCGTTTCGGGATCAAAGTACTTAATATTCTTACCTGAGAACTTCTCATGCTGCGACAAGTCAAAATTCGTACGGCTATGGATACCTTCTACTTCCTTGAAGCCAAACGGCATCAGGAACTCGATATCTGTAGCTGCATTCGCATAATGAGCCAACTTATCATGATCATGATAACGATAGTGGTCATCACCGAATCCCAATGCCTTATGCCATTTCAAACGGATTTCTTTCCATTTCTTGAACCATTCCAGCTCAGTACCCGGCTTCACGAAGAACTGCATTTCCATCTGTTCGAACTCACGCATACGGAAAATGAACTGACGGGCAACAATCTCGTTACGGAATGCCTTACCAATCTGTGCAATACCGAAAGGTATCTTCATGCGACCGGTCTTCTGTACATTCAGGTAGTTCACAAAGATACCCTGGGCTGTTTCAGGACGCAGGTAAATCTTCATGGCACCATCCGAAGTAGAACCCATCTCTGTAGAGAACATCAGGTTGAACTGACGAACTTCCGTCCAGTTCTTTGTACCGCTGATGGGGCAAACGATTTCTTCATCCAGAATAATCTGGCGAAGCTCGTCAAGGTTATTATCATTCAGAGCCTTTGCAAAACGTTCGTGCAATGCGTCGCGTTTAGCCTGGTGTTCCAATACGCGACCATTTGTGCTACGGAACTGCGCTTCATCAAAAGCCTCTCCGAAACGCTTGGCAGCTTTGGCAACTTCTTTATTGATTTTATCGTCGTACTTTGCAAGCTGGTCTTCAATCAGCACATCGGCACGATAACGTTTCTTGGAATCACGGTTGTCAATCAAAGGGTCATTGAATGCGTCTACGTGTCCGGAAGCCTTCCAGATGGTGGGGTGCATAAAGATAGCGGAGTCGATGCCGACAATGTTTTCGTGCAGCAACACCATGCTCTGCCACCAGTATTGTTTAATGTTGTTTTTCAGTTCCACACCCATCTGACCGTAGTCATACACTGCTCCCAATCCGTCGTAGATGTCGCTGGAGGGGAATACGAAACCGTATTCCTTACAGTGTGATACGAGTTTCTTAAAAACGTCTTCTTGTGCCATTTTTTTGTTATATCTATTAATTTTAATCCTGTTCTTTATTAAAAAGCGCCACAAAGATAGGGATTTATATCATAAGTCGGGCAGGTGGGGTATTAATTTATCTTATCGTAACAAACTCTCACTTTGCACTTCCGTCACAATCTGTCCGATAGGATCTTCATCCGGAAAATATTTCCTGGCAGCCGACTCCGTAATAATCGCATTATTAGTTCCGGAAAATGCCGTTTCAATATCTCCTTCTTTCAACGGAAAACCCAAAAACGAGAAGAAATTGTGGTCAGTCACAAGAGAGGGCACTCCAAAGTGAACTATATTATGAAAAGTCACCCCAACATAATTGTTCTTCTCCACCAATTATATATCCAATTCTGTGCCAAAGTAATATAAAGCTAATAGTCAGCCGATTGTCTAAGGGAAGTATTTATAATGGTGTTAAGGAAGTTTACACGCAGTGGAAAAAAACTGAATGTTCACCCGTTACTGACATCATTCCTCTTAATAGTCATCACTACAAATAATTAAAAAACCTTCATTTGCAGGTTTTCCCGAGAAATTTAGTAATTTTGCGTTCGACTGAAAAATTCAGTGATTATTCAGAATAGATATTCCCGGAACAGATATGAGCGAAGACTTTGAAGCACCAAAAGACGACTTGGAAAACGGACTCCCGGAAGGGAGCGAAGGACATTCGGATTATAAACCCGCTGACACGAAAGACGTAAAAGCAAAATACCAACTAAGCGGTATGTACCAGAATTGGTTTCTGGACTATGCTTCATACGTTATTCTGGAGCGTGCCGTGCCCCACATCAATGATGGTTTGAAGCCTGTGCAGAGACGTATCCTGCACTCCATGAGGCGTTTGGAAGATGGACGTTACAACAAAGTAGCGAACATCGTAGGACATACCATGCAGTTTCACCCGCACGGTGACGCTTCTATCGGTGATGCATTGGTACAATTGGGACAGAAGGATTTACTCGTAGACTGTCAGGGAAACTGGGGTAATATACTCACCGGTGACGGCGCTGCTGCTCCCCGTTACATTGAAGCACGCCTGTCGAAATTCGCCCTCGATGTAGTGTTCAATCCCAAAACTACCGAATGGAAACTTTCCTATGACGGACGAAACAAAGAACCGGTAACCCTGCCTGTAAAATTTCCTTTGCTGCTGGCACAAGGAGTAGAGGGTATTGCGGTAGGTCTTTCATCCAAAATACTTCCCCATAACTTCAATGAACTTTGCGATGCATCCATCCACTATCTGCATGAAGAGGAATTCAAACTGTATCCGGATTTCCAGACAGGCGGCAGCATCGACGTTTCTAAATACAATGACGGAGAACGTGGCGGTGCGGTACGCATACGCGCTAAAATTGAAAAGATTGATAATAAGACACTTGCTATCAAAGAAATTCCTTACGGGAAAACGGTAGCCAGTGTTTGCGACTCTATTGTAAAGGCAAGCGAAAAAGGCAAAATCAAGATAAAGAAGGTAGAAGACCTGACATCTGGCAACGTAGAGATATTGGTTCACTTGGCGCCTGGTGTTTCCTCGGACAAGACGATAGATGCCTTGTATGCTTTCACTGATTGCGAAGTAAGCATTTCGCCCAATTGTTGCGTCATCGACGATCAGAAACCTCACTTCCTCACCGTGAGCAATATACTGAGAAAATCAGTAGATAACACCTTATCCCTGCTGCGCCAGGAGTTGGAAATACGCAAAGACGAAATACTGGAAAGCCTGCACTTTGCCTCACTGGAAAAGATCTTCATTGAAGAACGCATTTATAAAGACAAGGAATTTGAGCAGGCCAAAAATATGGATGCTGCTTGCGAACACATCGACGAACGTCTGACGCCTTATTATCCACAATTCGTACGCGAAGTAACCAAGGAAGATATCCTCAAATTGATGGAAATAAAGATGGGGCGCATCCTCAAGTTCAACTCCGACAAAGCGGAAGAACTCATTGCCCGCATGAAAGCGGACATAGAGGAAATAGACCATCACCTGGCTAATATCGTGGAATATACGGTAGACTGGTATTTGATGCTGAAAAACAAATATGGCAAGAATTTCCCGCGCCGTACAGAATTGCGCAACTTCGATACCATCGAGGCAAGCAAGGTAGTGGAAGCCAACGAAAAATTATACATCAATCGCGAAGAAGGCTTCATCGGCACAGGTCTGAAGAAAGATGAATTCCTCTCAAATTGTTCCAGCCTCGACGATGTCATTATCTTCTTCCGGGACGGACGATATCTGGTTACTCCTGTTTCCGACAAGAAATTTGTGGGCAAGAATATTCTTTATGCCAATGTATTCAAGAAAAACGATAAGCGCACCATCTACAATGTGGTTTACCGTGACGGAAAAGAGGGTACACATTATATCAAGCGTTTTGCAGTGACAAGCATTATCCGTGATCGCGAATATGATGTGACGCAAGGCACACCCGATTCACGCATCATGTACTTCACTGCCAACCCCAACGGGGAAGCGGAAGTCATCAAAGTAACCTTGAAACCCAATCCACGGGTACGACGCATTATCTTCGAAGAAGACTTTAGTGCCATCGGCATTAAGGGACGCCAGGCAAGGGGAAACATTCTAACCAAGCTTCCGGTGCACAAGATCGCCTTGAAGCAGCGTGGAGGTTCTACTCTGGGCGGACGAAAAGTTTGGTTCGACCGTGACATACTTCGCCTTAATTATGACGGACGAGGTGAATACCTGGGAGAATTCCAGAGCGACGACAGTATCTTGGTGGTGCATGATAACGGAGAGTTCTACATCACCAACTTCGATCTCAGCAACCACTATGAAGCCAATATTCGTATATTAGAGAAGTTTGACCCGAACAAGGTATGGACAGCCGTACTTTATGACGCGGATCAACAGAATTTCCCATATATCAAACGTTTCTGTATGGAAGCAACCAACCGCAAGCAGAACTATCTGGGAGAGAACAAGAACAATCGCCTCATCTTACTGACAGACGAATGTTATCCCCGCCTGGAAATCATATTCGGCGGACACGACAGTTTCCGTGAACCCATGATTATAGAGGCTGATGAATTTATCGCCGTAAAAGGTTTCAAAGCAAAAGGTAAACGTATCACTACGTTCACAATGGAAACTGTCAACGAACTGGAACCTACACGACAGCCGGAGGTTTCGCAGGACACAGAAGATCAGGAGGAAGAAGAGCCGGAAATTTTAGACCCCGATCATGGAAAGAGTGAAGATGATATCCGGGATGAAATAACGGGGCAGATGAAGCTGTTCTAAGTGATTAATGATTAGTGATTAGTGATAAGCAACTATATCAATGAAGTTATATAAGATTGGTGTAATAGTGGGATGCCTGCTTTTGGCAGGTGGAAGTATAAAAGCGCAAAGTGTTGAAGACAAGGCGCTGCAAGAGCTGAGGGCGGACTCTTCTGCAAGGACACGCTTTATAACCCGCGCCACAATGTATGGTGTCGGTTTCACGAACGTATTCGACACCTACCTGTCACCGCAGGAATACAAAGGCGTTGACTTCCGTATTTCCCGCGAAAGTATGCGCATGACGAAGTGGATGAACGGTAATGTATCTCTGCAAAGTTTCTTCCAGGCAGACTTAGGCTATACACACAACCGGGTGGACAACAACAATACGTTCTCCGGTCTGGCAAACTGGAATTACGGATTGCATTATAATTTTCCGATTACTTCTAACTTCAAATTACTTGCCGGAGGACTTATCGACTTAAATGGTGGCTTTGTCTACAATCTGCGCAATGGCAACAACCCGGCACAGGCACGCGCTTACATCAATCTGGATGCATCGGGAATGGCAATATGGGATTTAAGAATCAAGAACTATCCGATTAGCCTGCGCTATCAGGTTAACTTGCCTTTTGCAGGTATTATGTTCTCACCCAACTATGGACAGTCGTACTACGAAATATTTACGTTGGGCAACTGGAACGGGGTGATTAATTTCACTTCCCTACACAACCAGCCATCCCTGCGGCAGATGCTGACTGTTGATTTCCCGGTAGGAAGAGCCAAAATGCGTTTAGCCTATCTCTGGGATGCGCAACAGTCCAAGGTAAATGATATAAAGACGCATACCTATTCACATGTGTTTATGGTAGGTTTCGTAAAAGAATTGTTTCTCATTCGTGACAAGAAGAAAAAATAAAGTGATAAAGCGATAACATCGTGATAAGGGGATAGAATAATGGGAATAAAAGAAATATATCATAGTAAGTTTAGATGGCTGGGAGTAGCGCTCATGATACTGCCTTTGCTATCCAGCTGTATCCGGGAGGAAGAGTTCAACAATTCACCACAGGGAAACTTCGAAGCTTTGTGGAAGATCATTGACGAGCAATACTGTTTCCTGGATTACAAACAAATAGACTGGGATGCCATCCACGATAAATACCAACCTCTCATTACGTCCAACATGGGTAATGACGGATTGTTCCAAGTGCTTGACAGTATGCTGGCGGAACTGAAAGACGGTCATGTGAATCTGTACAGTTCTTCAAATGTGGCCCGTTACTGGGACTGGTATCTGGATTATCCCCGAAACTTCAACGAAGGTATTATCGAACGGCAATATCTCGGAAAGACGTACCGCATCGCTGCCGGTATGAAATATAAGATTCTGGATGATAATATCGGATATATCTATTATGAATCATTCTCCAGTGGTGTCGGTAACGGCAATCTGGATGAGGTACTTTCTTACCTTGCTCCATGTAGTGGCCTGATTCTGGATGTTCGCAACAATGGTGGCGGAAATCTGACCAATTCAGAGCGTATAGCGGCCCGCTTCACTAATGAGAAAGTGTTGACGGGATATATCCAGCATAAGACCGGGAAGGGACACAGTGACTTCTCTGATCCCAAACCCATTTATTTGGAGCCCTCCAATAGCATCCGTTGGCAAAAACCAGTAATGCTTCTCATCAACCGTCACTCTTATAGCGCAACAAATGATTTCGTAAATGCGATGCGCTATTTTCCTAACGTTACTCTGGTAGGTGACAAGACCGGTGGCGGTTCGGGATTACCTTTTTCTTCAGAGCTTCCGAATGGTTGGGGTGTACGTTTCTCCGCCAGCCCCCACCTGGATGCAGACAAACAACATATTGAATTCGGCATTGATCCGGACGAGAAAGTAGATATGGATGAGGATGATACCAAAAGTGATGCCATTATAGAACGGGCACGGGAACTCTTAAAAGTAGTTCAATAAACACTTTCTATGCCAAACTATTTGCCAGAAAGAAAAAACTTTCTATCTTTGCCACCGCTTAACAAGAAAGCCACTGCGGGTGTGGCGTAATTGGCAGCCGCGCCAGACTTAGGATCTGGTGCCGAGAGGCGTGTAGGTTCGAGTCCTATCACCCGCACAGTATTTAAAATACGGTTAAAATGTAAGAAGAGAAAGCCTTTGGAATTAGTTTCCGAAGGCTTTTTCTTTGTTTACAATTCAATACTTCAAGAAATACAGATATTAATTCGGTGACAAATTCGGTGACATCTTTTCTTCCGGCAACTAACTTTTCTACATATCCCGCAATGAGAGCTTCCCTAAATCAAGACTATATTTTTTCAATTCCTTTTCCGCCTCCAATAGACTTGTCACTTTCTCTTCCAGTTTGGTAATGCTATACCGAGATTCATCTCTTTTTATCTCGTAAATGGCAGCCGTCTTATCCAAATCATTCAATGTAATAAGATCGATTTCATTTTCTCCTTTTCGATTCCAGTACATACCAATATCAGTATATAAACCAGATTGCATAAATTTATCACGGAAATAGCGCTCCAGCATACTTCCTGAAAAGACATCATAATCCCGACGGATTATATTTTCCACCAGTTTCAATGCACCGGATTCAATATACCCTTGATAACGATAAATAAAGCGAAACCAAAAAGTAAGGAAGTTATCAGCTATGCAATAGCGTACTTGTTTAGAGTTCTCCTTAGAGAAAATAGGGCGTTTCTTACTTATCAAAGAATAATATTTCTCCAACTTAGCCAAATAGCCGCCAATCTCTGCCTTTCCCAAACGATTTTCAATTTCTCCACGAGTATAGTCTCCGCCGGCTATACATTCTAAGATAGAGAAGTAAATGGAGTAATCCGGTCCAAACTCTTCAATAAGCAAATTCTTCCCTTCATTCAAAAAAGGAGAGTTGGGACGTGCCAACAAACCAATCATTTTATCCTTGGTATACGCCTTATTTGTCATAAACAGATTGACGTACCACGCTACCCCTCCTGTAAATGAATAAAGCGCCAAAAGATCATCGGGATGGTAGGATGGATTATGATCGGCCAATATCTCCTTCAACACCTCCACCTTGAATGGTTTCAAATGTATCATCTGCCCGGCACGGGAGAAAAGAGGCTCTTTCCGATCTTCAAAAATCTGGTGCATCAACGAATAGATAGAACCACTAACAATAAGGTTCATTCTTGAAGTCCCCTTATTCAAGTCCCACTCTCTTTGTATTTCACTGAAAATAGAGGGGTTAGTACGCTGAAAGTCTTGAAATTCATCAATAATAAGATTAAAGGGACGTTCCCGGGAGATAATAAGCAAGTGACGGAATAACTTGGCAAAAGAAACATAACTGCCAATAGGCAATCCTAACTTATTTTCAGCTTCCTCTACGAAGTCCTGGCAAAGCAAAGTTTCCGCCTTACGCGCAACAAAGAAATAAAGAGTCAGATTTCCTGCGGTACACTGTAGCGCCAATTGGGTTTTTCCAATACGCCTCCGACCGAATAGAACAGTCATTTGCGACTCTTGCAGGGAAGCTTCACGGATATTCTCTAATAATTCTTGTTCTTCTTCACGATCATAGAATTTCATAATAAACTATGCTTTTAATAAATAAATCATCATTATCGCAACAGCTATTACGGTAACATCCATTACGATAATACAAAGATATTATTTTTTGTACTTACACCCAAAAGAAATGCAGGTATCTTTCTAACCTGCTTAATTCATAGCAGGCTAAAGGAATTGTGTTAAAAAACCGGGATTTGAATGACCTCGAAATCTTTTTTTCATTTGCATTGTTCTGATGCAATATATCATTCACATAAAAATTTAATGCAATGAAGAGAAACCTGAACCCTCCTATGAAGAGAGCCCTAAGGCTGAAAAATCTATTCTTGACGGTATGTTTCCTGCTGATAGGCACTGCCGCATTTTCTCAGGAACGGACCATAACCGGTGTCGTTACCGACTCATTTAAAGAACCGTTGATTGGTGTATCCATTGTGGTACAAGGTACCAATACCGGTGTAGTGACCGGACTGGATGGTGATTATTCAATCCAAGTTCCGCCAAATGCCACTCTTGACTTCTCATACGTAGGTATGGAGAAGCAAAGCATTAAAGTAGGCAACCAAAGCGTCATCAATGTACAGATGAAAGAAGACTCGCAAATGCTTGCCGAAACAGTGGTCATCGGTTACGGTAGCGCCAAAAAGCGTGACCTGACAGGATCTATCACCAACATTAAAGGTGACGAAATTGCCAACAAACCTGTTGCCAACCCACTGTCTGCCCTGCAAGGTAAAGTGGCCGGTGTACAAATCATCAACTCCGGTAAGGCAGGTGCCGACCCGGAAATCCGCGTACGCGGTACAAACTCTATCAATGGTTACAAGCCCTTGTATGTAGTGGACGGACTGTTCAATGACAACATCAACTTCCTGAACCCGCAGGATATCGAGTCAATGGAAATCCTGAAAGACCCTTCCTCACTTGCCATCTTCGGTGTACGTGGTGCCAATGGCGTAATCATCATCACCACCAAGAAAGCGAAAGAAGGACAGACACGGGTAAACATCAACGGTTCGTTCGGCTTCAAAGCCATTACCAATAAAATTGCAATGGTAGATGCCGATGGTTTCAAACTGCTGTATAACGAACAGTTGAGAAATGAAGGCAATCCGGAATATAATTTCTCGGACTGGACAGGTAACACCAACTGGCAGGACGAAATCTTCCAGACCGGATTCATTACGAACAACAACATCAGCATTACGGGTGCTTCCGACAGGCATAGCTTCTACCTCGGTGCAGGTTATGCCTACGAGCAAGGAAACATCAAGCATGAGAAGTACAGCAAAATCACACTGAGCATCAGCGATGATTATAAAGTGACGGACAACTTCAAAGTAGGTTTCCAGTTCAACGGCGCACGTATGTTGCCGGCTGATTCAAAGAGTGTTGCCACTGCCCTGCGGGCGGCTCCGGTAGCAGAAGTGTATAATAAAGAATTTGGCTTGTATACCTCCCTCCCCGGCTTCCAGAAAGCGCAGATGAATAATCCGATGGTGGACGTTGAACTGAAGGCAAATACCACAAAAGCAGAAAACTACCGCGGTTCGGGTAACATATACGGGCAATGGGACTTCCTGCAACACTTCCAGTTCAAAGCCATGTTCTCGCTGGATTATGCATCGAACAGCACACGGACTTACACACCGATTATTAAAGTGTATGATGCCAGCGCCGAGGACGATATAGCTACATTGGGCACCGGCAAGACCGGAGTGACCCAGGCTAAAGAGACCGAGATGAAAGTGCAAAGCGATTATCTGTTGACATATACCAACTCCTGGGGCGACCATAGCCTGACAGCCACCGCCGGTTTTACCACCTATTATAATAAGCTCGAAAATCTGAATGCCGGACGCACACAAGGTGTAGGTCTGATCATTCCGGACAATTCGGACAAATGGTATGTAAGTATTGGCGATGCCGCCACTGCAATCAACGGTAGTACACAATGGGAACGTTCTACAGTATCTGTACTGGCACGTATTCTCTATAATTATAAAGGCAAATACCTGTTCAACGGCTCCTACCGCCGCGACGGTTCTTCCGCTTTCTCTTATACAGGAAACCAATGGCAGAATTTCTACTCCGTAGGTCTGGGTTGGTTGATGAGCGAAGAGGAATGGATGAAAGGTATCGAATGGCTGGATATGTTGAAACTGAAAGGATCATGGGGTACCCTGGGTAACCAAAACCTGGATAGAGCCTATCCGGCAGAGCCTTTGCTGAGCAATGCCTATTCCGCAGTATTCGGTACTCCGTCCGCCATTTATCCGGGCTATCAGCTTGCCTATCTGCCTAACCCGAACCTGCGTTGGGAAAAAGTAGAAGCATGGGAAGTAGGTGCCGAAGCCAACTTCTTCCGCAACCGTCTGCACTTTGAAGGTGTATATTACAAGAAAAAAACAAAAGACCTGCTGGCAGAAGTTCCCGGTATCTCAGGAACCGTGCCGGGCATCGGTAACCTGGGATCTATCGAAAACCTGGGTGTGGAACTTGCACTGAGCTGGCGCGACCAGATCGGCGACTGGAATTATAACGTCGGGGCCAACCTGACTACAATAAAGAACAAGGTATTAAGCCTTGTACAGGATGGATACTCCATCATTGCCGGAGATAAGAGCCAAAGTTATACAATGGCAGGTTATCCTATCGGCTACTTCTATGGTTACAAAGTAGAAGGTGTTTACCAGACTCAGGAAGAGATTAACAGTTCACCGAAAAATACGCTTGCAACCGTCACTCCGGGTGACTTGAAGTTTAAGGATGTGAACGGTGACGGTGAAATCACCACCGCCGACCGTACCATGATTGGTGACCCGACTCCTAATGTTACTTATGGCATCACTCTCGGAGTAGGTTATAAAAACTGGGAGTTGGCAGTAGATATGATGGGACAAGGCGGTAACCAGATTTACCGTACCTGGGATAACTACAACTGGAGCCAGTTCAACTTCATGGCACAACGCATGGATCGTTGGCATGGAGAGGGTACCAGCAATACCCAGCCGTTGCTGAACACGAAGCATACCATCAACAATATGAATTCCGAATATTATATAGAAGACGGCTCCTTCTTCCGCATCCGCAACGTATCACTGGCTTACAACTTTGATAAGGCGCTGATTTCCAAGATCGGTATGCAGGCATTGAAACTTTATGTGAATATCCAAAACCTGAAAACATGGAAGCATAACACCGGATATACGCCTGAACTGGGTGGCTCAGCCATCGCCTTCGGGGTAGACGACGGAAGTTATCCGATGCCGGCGATTTATACGTTTGGATTCAACTTAACGTTCTAAAGCAGTATCATAAACCATCTAACAACAAAGAACATGAAGATAAAGAAATATATCCTATCCCTGTTGATTGGTGCAACCGCCCTCTCATTCAGTGCTTGTAATGACTTCCTGGACCGCGACCCACTGGGACAGTTCACGGAAGACGACGCTCCCAACGCCCTTGTAGGCGGAAAGATGTATAATGTCTACTACTTGATGCGTGGTTATGATATCACCGCAGGTATCCCCGCTTTCATGATACACATGGTACGCAGTGAAGATTCTGAGAAAGGCAGTGATGCCGGTGACGGTGGCGAGCAGGCTGCAATGTACGATGACTTCGAGTATACAGCTTCCAATGGTCCTCTGGGCGCATACTGGAGCCAGAACTATAAAATCATCTACCAGTGCAATGAAATCCTGGACGATATAGAGAAGAGCGAAAACAAGGACGATACCGAAAATATCCGTACCAAGGGCGAAGCCCTCTTCTTCCGTGCTTACTGTTACTTCAACTTGGTGCGTGCCTTCGGTGAAGTTCCCTTGGTAACCATTAAAGTAGTCGAGGCTTCCGATGCCAATGTCCCCAAAACCACTGCTGAGAAGATATACGAACAGATTGACAAGGACCTGACCACAGCCGAGGATTGCTTGCCACTGCGATGGAACAGTGACTACACCGGACGCGTCACCTGGGGTGCCGCACGTTCCCTGCACGCACGCACCTACATGATGCGTAACGATTGGGACAATATGTATACAGCCTCTACCGAAGTAATCAACTCCGGCATTTATAACCTGAATACTCCGGTAGATAAAGTCTTCACCGTAGAAGGTGAGAACTGTGGTGAAAGTATCTTCGAACTGCAATGTGAAGCCACCGACGCCATGAAAGAAGATGGTAGTATCGGCAGCCAATTCTGCCAGGTACAGGGTGTGCGCGGAGCAGGCGATTGGGATTTGGGATGGGGCTGGCACATGGCCACCACCCTGATGGGTAAAGCTTACGAACCGGGCGATCCGCGTAAGAATGCTACACTGCTTTACTTCCGCCACAGTAATGACGACCCCATCACACCGGAAAATACCAATACACCTTATGGCGAATCGCCCGTATCTACCGCCATGGGCGCTTACTTCAACAAGAAAGCATACACCGACCCAGCCTTGCGCCGCAAGTATACCCGCATGGGCTTCTGGGTAAATATCCGCCTGATCCGTTACCCGGACGTGCTGTTGATGGCTGCCGAGTCTGCCAACGAAAAAGGTTTGATGGGCGAAGCAAGCGGTTATCTGGAACAAGTACGCGCACATGCCCGCGGCACACTGACCAATGTACTTCCTAAAGTAGAGTCTCTGGATCAGAGTGTATTGCGTGAAGCTATCCGTCACGAACGCCGCGTAGAGCTGGGATTAGAACCCGACCGTTTCTATGACCTCGTACGTTGGGGTATCGCACAAGAAGTGCTTCAGGCTGCCGGAAAGAACTATCAGCCTAAAAACGCACTGCTGCCATTGCCGCAAACAGAGATAGATAAATCAAACGGTGTATTGATACAAAACCCCGATTATTAATCAATTAGGAATTAAATAGGGGATATCAGAAAGATGCCGGCAGGTGACTAAAAGTTTCTCGGTGTGAAACCATTGGTTTCATGCCTTGAAACTCTCAGTTTCACACCGAGAAACCGGCAGTTTCATCGCTTGAAACTGGTAGTTCCAACTGGAGAAACAAACAAATGCAAAGTATCTCCTTACCGGACTCTAACTTATATAAATAAAAAGATATGAAGAAAATACTCAAAAGAACAAGCCTGTTGCTGATCAGCGCTTTAATGAGCATAGCGGCGGCACAGGCTCAAAAGTCACCGCAAGACATGGATCGCTTCATCGACGCACTGATGAAGAAGATGACCGTGGAAGAGAAAATCGGACAATTGAACCTACCCGTCACGGGAGACATCACCACGGGACAGGCCAAAAGTAGCGACGTGGCACAAAAGATTGAAAAAGGATTGGTGGGCGGACTCTTCAACCTGAAAGGTGTAGACCGTATTCTTGAAGTGCAAAAGCTGGCAGTAGAGAAATCACGCCTCGGTATTCCCCTGCTGTTCGGCATGGATGTGATACATGGCTACGAAACCATCTTCCCCATTCCATTGGGATTGTCCTGCACCTGGGATATGGCGGCTATCGAGAAATCCGCCCGTATTGCAGCCATCGAAGCAAGTGCCGACGGCATTTCCTGGACATTCAGTCCGATGGTAGACATCAGTCGCGACCCACGTTGGGGACGTGTCAGCGAGGGCTCGGGAGAAGATCCGTTCCTGGGTGGAGCTATCGCACAGGCAATGGTATACGGATACCAGGGTGCCAATCTGCAAGACCAATTGCACCGCAACGATGAAATCATGGCTTGCGTAAAACACTTTGCATTGTATGGAGCCGGAGAAGCCGGACGCGACTATAATACAGTAGATATGAGCCGCAACCGGATGTTCAATGAATTCATGTACCCGTATGAGGCTGCCGTAGAGGCCGGAGTGGGTAGTGTGATGGCGTCATTCAATGAAATAGACGGTATTCCCGCCACCGGAAACAAATGGCTGCTGAGCGATTTGCTGCGTGGTCAGTGGGGCTTCGAAGGGTTTGTGGTAACAGACTTCACAGGCATTTCAGAGATGATAGAGCATGGTGTCGGCGACTTGCAAACCGTCAGTGCACTCGCTCTTAATGCAGGGGTGGACATGGATATGGTAAGTGAGGGCTTCGTCGGTACACTGATGAAATCCATTAAAGAAGGAAAAGTAAGAATGGGCACGTTGAATACAGCCTGCCGCCGGATATTGGAAGCGAAATACAAGCTGGGACTGTTCGACAATCCTTATAAATACTGTGACGTGAACCGTCCGAAGCGGGATATCTTCACAAAAGAGCATCGTGACGCCGCCCGCAAGATTGCCGGCGAAAGTTTTGTTCTTCTGAAGAATGCCCCCGCCACCGCACAGCCACTCGCAGCTCATAGCTCGTCACCCGTAACTGCTTCCCCCGTGCTTCCGTTGAAGAAACAAGGTACAGTTGCCGTCATCGGCCCTCTCGGAAATACCCGCAGCAACATGCCGGGCACCTGGAGCGTAGCCGCACGCCTCAACGATTATCCTTCTTTATACGAAGGCTTGAAAGAAATGATGGCAGGCAAGGTTAACATCACCTATGCCAAAGGTAGTAACCTCATCGGCGATGCAGCTTACGAAGAACGTGCCACCATGTTCGGCCGTTCATTGAACCGCGATAATCGCACGGACCAGGAGTTACTGGACGAAGCACTGAAAGTTGCAGCCGGCGCCGATGTTATCGTAGCTGCCTTGGGAGAATCCTCTGAAATGAGCGGTGAAAGTTCAAGCCGCACCGAACTCGGCTTGCCCGATGTACAACATACCTTGTTGGAAGCCTTACTGAAAACGGGTAAACCCGTAGTACTAACCCTCTTTACCGGTCGGCCGTTGACGCTGAACTGGGAACAGGAGCATGTACCTGCCATCCTGAATGTATGGTTCGGAGGCAGTGAAGCGGCTTATGCCATTGGCGATGTTCTGTTCGGTGACGTCAATCCGAGTGGAAAACTAACCATGACTTTCCCGAAGAATGTAGGCCAGATACCTTTGTTCTACAATCATAAGAATACCGGTCGGCCACTGGCGGCAGGCAAATGGTTCGAAAAGTTCCGTTCAAACTATCTGGATGTGGATAACGAACCGCTGTATCCCTTCGGTTATGGATTGTCATATACCACTTTCCAGTACAGTGACATTGCATTGAGCACACCGACATTGGGAAAAGATGGTTCCGTTACAGCCGTAGTCACCGTCACCAATACTGGTAAACATGACGGTGCGGAAGTAGTTCAACTCTATATCCGTGACCTCGTAGGAAGTATCACCCGCCCTGTACGCGAGTTGAAAGGTTTCAATAAAATCTTCCTTCGCGCCGGAGAAAGCAAAACGGTATCATTCACTATCACGCGTGATCTGCTTCGCTTCTATGATTACGACCTGAACTACGTAGCCGAACCGGGTGACTTTGACATCATGATCGGTGGAAACAGCCAGGCTGTGAAGACGGCGAAGTTGACACTTAAATAAAGTGATTAGGGTTTAGTGATAAGTGATTAGTGGGCTACGCTATTATTCCGCATGGCACTAATCACTTATCACTAAACCCTAATCACTAAACTTTAACCCCTTATTAATTATGAAACAATTAACAACCTATCTTCCCCTCCTCTTTTTACTTCTCCTCGGAGCCTGCAAGAATGCCAAGACCGGAAGTGCCGCCCAACTTACTGATGATGCCCTCATGGACACCGTTCAACGGCGAACCTTCAATTACTTCTGGGAAGGCGCGGAGCCTAACAGCAGTCTTGCCCCCGAGCGTATCCACATGGATGGTATCTACCCCGAAAAAGACCAGAACGTCATTACTTCCGGCGGTAGCGGCTTCGGCATTATGGCGATACTTTCAGGTATCGACCGCAACTACATCACTCGTGAAGAAGGTCTGGCGCGTATGGAAAAGATAGTCTCTTTCCTTGAAAAAGCCGACCGCTTCCACGGTGCCTATCCTCACTGGTGGTATGGAGACACCGGCAAGGTAAAGCCTTTCGGACAGAAAGACAACGGTGGCGACCTCGTAGAAACAGCTTTCCTTATACAAGGACTGCTTGCCGTACACCAATATTACGTCAACGGTTCTCCCCAAGAACAGGCACTTGCCAAACGCATCGATACCCTTTGGCGTGATGTCGACTGGAATTTCTATCGCCAGGGCAACCAGAATGTACTCTACTGGCATTGGAGTCCCGAATACGGTTGGGCAATGGACTTCCCCGTACATGGTTACAACGAATGTCTCATCATGTACCTGCTTGCCGCTGCCTCACCCACGCACGGCGTTCCCGCCTCCGTCTATCATGAGGGATGGGCACAGAACGGCGCCATCGTCGAACCCCATAAAGTAGAAGATATCGAACTTCATTTGCGCTATCAGGGTTGTGAAGCTGGTCCCCTCTTCTGGGCACATTATTCCTTCCTCGGATTAGATCCGACGCATCTAAAAGATGAATACTGCGCCAGCTATTTCGATGAAATGCGTAATCTGACTCTCGTGAACCGTGCTTATTGCATCCGAAATCCGAAGCACTACAAAGGTTTCGGTCCGGACTGTTGGGGACTGACTGCCAGCTACTCCGTCAACGGATACGCCGCCCACATGCCAAACGAGCGGGATGACCAGGGAGTCATCTCTCCTACAGCCGCTCTTTCGTCCATTATCTATACCCCGGACTATTCGCTCGCTGTGATGCGCCATCTCTACGACATGGGCGATAAGCTATTCGGGCCTTATGGTTTCTACGATGCTTTCTCTGAAACAGAGAACTGGTATCCTAAACGATATCTTGCTATCGATCAGGGACCTATTGCCGTCATGATAGAGAACTATCGTACCGGCCTGTTATGGAAACTATTTATGAGCCATCCGGATGTGCAAAACGGATTGCAGAAACTGGGATTTAAATAGAGTTTTTAGTTTCCTCATTACCAGGGAAGATCAAGAATAAAACAATCACTGTATGATAAAGAGGCACTCCCGCCTCTCAACCATACAGTGATTTCACTTTTGAAAATCAATTATGATTTCCAATACCTACTTACTTCCCTACTTTCAATGGCCCTAAAGGTCCTCTTACAATTCCACCGTCTCCCCTATCATCAAAAATACGGATTGACAGAATATTATCTTTCCCATATTGTATAGCGTGTTCGGGTAACTCAACCTCAATAGGTACATTTCCAGAAGATATAAAATTGGGTGGAAGCGAACCGGATTTTCCGATACAGATACCGTTCAAATAAACTTCTCCCGCATCATCTATACTACCAATGGGAAGTATCAGTTTGAGATGGCGCCATTCTTCGGGAATATTAATGGTTTTCCGATACCAGCCAAATACCCTTGGAGCATCGTAACCGGAATGAGTTTCCCAATTTTGTGGCAGTTTAGCAGTAGGTTCCCATTCACTTTCATCTACATCCGGTTTCGTCCAGGCCATATCATCCCCTCTATGGAACTTCCAGTTATCTTCGAAATTAAGAGCAGGGAACAGACCTGTGTAAGCTGATGTTTTCAGGCCTTCAATTTGCATAGAGATATCACATAATCCATTAGAAACTTCAGTAAGAACATGAATGTATTCATTCCTTACAGAAGGCTCGATAATAAACGGTTCTTCTTTTACAACCTTATTATCATTTTTAACTTGCAGAGCAACCGTTTGCGGCTTATTTGAATGATTGTAAATATAATCAGAGATTTCGAGGTTATTATCCGGAGTTATTGTGTACGAAGCATCTCCGATAGCCAATCCGTTCAGTTCTATCTTAAAAGAATAAGCATATTCACAAGGTTTATTTTTGGGGAATTGTATTTCAAGCCCCTTATCGGTATAGTTCCAGTCTATTTTCTCGTTCGATCCTAATAAACTCACATTCTTGATTTCCATATTCTTCGTCTTCGAAGCATCCAACGAACTTATTAGAATCTTCCCATCGGTCCAGCCTAAACTTGTTGCATACAATATATTTCCATGAGTCGTAAAACGAATATCCCCAGCAGTATACGAAGTTGCGTGAGAATCGGTAAACGCACCGGAAGCACCTTTTATCGCCCCTTCGCCATAGCGTACCCAAGTACGTGTGCCATAGATAGCTTCACCATTTATTTTCAGCCATTCGCCAATGCCACGCAATACAGATTGCTGTTCTTCGGTAATACTTCCATCTGCCCTGGGACCTACATTCAAAAGTAAATTACCATTTTTACTTACGATATCAACCAGATCTTGAACTATTTGTTCCGGTGTCTTATTCTCTTCGTCAACCACATAACTCCACGATTTCTTTCCTACCGAGGTATCTGTCTGCCAGGGGTAACGTTTTAACGCATCCGATTTTCCACGTTCCACATCCCATACCATAACATCCTTAGGATAACCATATTTAGTATTTACCACCACTTCTTCTCCCCAATCAATAGCCGTGTTATAATAGTGAGCCATGATTTTATTGAAATACGGCATAATCTGAGGGCTATTAACTGTCCAGTCAAACCAGATTAGGCGGGGATGATACTTGTCTATTAACTCATATGTATGAGTCATAAAGTTGTTCATGAATCTCGTGTTTACCTGATTTCTCTCCAACCGTTCGCCATATAATGTAATAGTGCTATCCTGCACATCGGAAGGAAATTTCATTCCGCCTCCATAGAACCATGCATTCTCGGCCCGGTGCGTAGAAAGTCCGAATATAAGTCCGCGCTTATCAGCCGCTTTCTGCAATAGCCCGACAATATCTTTTTTAGGTCCCATATTTACTGAATTCCATGAATTCACTTTGCTATCGTACATGGCAAACCCATCGTGATGCTCGGCTACGGGAACAATATATTTCGCCCCGGACTCCTTAAACAACTCCACCCACTCGTCAGCATTAAACTTCTCGGCAGTAAACATCGGAATAAAATCTTTATAACCAAAAGTTAAAGGATCACCGTATTTCTCGACATGATATTTATATTCATTGCTATTCTGCATATACATGTGACGAGCATACCATTCGGTACCAAATGCCGGAATAGAATATATACCCCAGTGTATAAAGATTCCAAACTTCGCATCCTGAAACCATTCAGGGAATTTATAATTCTCTCTGATATTATCCCAATTGTCCTGAAATACTTCGGTGCCTTTAGCTGAAGCAACCGATTCAATATTGTACGTTGCCAGTGATTTATCTGAACTCTGGCAAGAGAACAACACCAATAATAATAATAAAGTAATACTGTGTTTCATATAAGTTAGTTTTTACATAATTCATTCAATTCCTTTGTTTCACCTTTCGCTATATTCAGAGAAATTTCTTTCTCCTGATAAAAGACTCTTGCTTGTTTACCTGCCAAACTGGTAATAACCGCATTTACAAGTCTGCCATCTTTCCACTCAAATGACAGTTCAAATCCACCTCTGGCACGAATACCAGAAATCTTACCCTCTCTAATCTTTTGAGGCAATGCAGGTAGAATGCGAATAACGTATAAATCTTCATTAGGCGAAGATGGATCTATATACATTTCATGGCTCTGAAGTAGCATTTCATTAACTCCGGAAACAAATCCATAGTTACCATCAATCTGGAATGGAGGGTGCGCATCGAACAAATTTGGATAAGTTCCTCCCTGATTACTATAATTGGTATCATTCGATCTAACTAATTTCAGTTGGCGACATAATAACTTATAAGCATAATCACCCTCCAAAAGCCTTGCCCAAAAATTAATCTTCCATGCCAGACTCCACCCTGTACCTTCATCTCCTCTTATCTGTAAAGAACGTTTGGCCGCTTCCGCAAGTTCCTTATGTTCAAAAGGAATTATTTCTCGTCCCGGATGCAATGCAAACAAATGAGATACATGGCGATGACGAATATCTTCCGTATTCAAATCAAAGTCATCATTCCATTCCATCAATTGCCCGGCACGCCCGATCTGTAAGGGACGAAGGCGAGCCAATGATTTCTCTAATATCTCTTTGAAAGAATTATCTTCATTTAGTATTCCGGTAGCGTAGATAGTATTTGAAAACAAATTACGAATAATGGAAAGCTCAATCGTGCTCCCCTCAGTAACAGCTACCCGACTACCATCAGGTGCAATATAACGATTCTCGGGTGACGTAGAAGGCGAAGTAACCAGATATCCATCTTTATTCTCAATTAAAACGGACAAATAGAACTCACATGCCTCTTTAAGTATCGGATACACTTTTCGAAGATATTCTTTATCTTGTGTATAAGCATAGTGCTCCCAGAAATCCTGACATGCCCAACCACTTCCACCAAAGAAACTGCCCCAAATAGTATATTGTCCTGGCGATGTCCATCCCCATGCATTGGTCATCATCGCATACATCCACCCCGAAGCATTGAAATAGCTCTGAGCTGTTTTTCGTCCCGGCTCTACCAAACTGGCAGTAAGCCGTAACATCGGAATATGACATTCGCTTAAATTAGAGGCCTCAACCATCCAATAATTCATTTGATAGTTAATATTTGCCTTGTAGTCAGAATGCCACGGCAATTTATAGCCATCACCCCATATTCCCTGACAATTCCCTGGCAAAGGATTATTCTCACGACTGGATGAAATCATCAGGTATCGACCAAATTGATAGAACAAATCAACAAACCCTAAATCATCGCTTTTCTCATTAAATCGGGTTAAACGCTGATCTGTAGGAATATCAATAGATTTGTTGTTACCCAAATTAAGACTTAATCTATTAAATATCCCTTGATAGTCTGCAACATGGATACTCTTTACATCATCATACTTCTTTCTGGATACAATATTCAATTTTCTTACGGCATCCTTAGAATCAATTGCCCGTCTATAATTTTTCTTATAATCCAGAATGTAAGATGTCTGACAAGTGATATAGACATAGGCGCTATCAGCTCCTTGAACAGATATTTTACCTTTACTGTTACTCACCCGACCCCCGTCAGCCACGACTTTAACCCTCGCTTCATAATCGCAGTTTCCCCGATGCTCCATGTAATCCGTATTTCCTTTCATGACGAGTCCGTGGGAATCAGATGTGGTGACTGCCGAGAATTTACGATCTAATAGCATTGAAAAAGAAAGCCCTCCCTTCATATCGGTTCCAAGCTTCATCACAATTACACTATCAGGAGCCGAGGAAAAAATTTCACGGGAAAAAGAATATTCCCCAATTTTGAAATCAACTCCCGATATCGCCCTCGTTATGTCTAACCAACGTCTATAAGATCCCATTTCACCTTCAGGAAGTTCAAACTTAAGAGATAAATCACCTAACGTCTGGTAAGAAGATGAATAAATGGTATTATATATATCTTCGTTCGATACACTATTGCAAGTCATATATTGATGCGTCAATACTTCCGCCAGCTTGTAGTCACGATTTCGCAATGCTTCACGAATCTCTGGAAGTTTTTTATACGCATCAGTTCTATCGGAATTAGGCTGGGGTTCACCTGACCAAATAGTGACATCATTCAATTGAAGCTTTTCTTCATGAATGCCTCCAAAACACATAGCCCCCAGACATCCATTTCCGACAGGAAGTGCCTCTTCCCATATTTCGGCCGGTTTGTCATACCAAATGGTATAGTTCTTCGAGAAAGGCGCCTGAGCCATTCCTACAGAAATAAAGCCGGATAACACAGTCACTAAAAAACTAATTTTATATTTCTCTATTTTCATCATCGCATTAATTATACAAATAAAACATGCGGTCCATCAAAGTCCACTTCTCTGTAGCACTTGCCCCCGGCTTAGAGACCTGAAATACAGACATACATTCTTCCCATTCGGCCTGCCGGGGTAAATGGGCCAGTTTCTCCATCGCTGTATCCCAATCAAAGTCCAATGGCGTTTCCACAATCATAAACAAGCGTGAATTATATATATATATTTCCATTTCAAGGATGCCGACTTCTCTGATACCTGCTCTGATTTCCGGCCATGAGTTCAATTTACTATGACGGTTAACATACTCTTCAATAAGTTCCGGATTATCTTTCAAATCCAATGTTTGACAATACCTTTTTACTGAATCATTGTATTTTCTCACCTGATAACCATTCTTACTATTTCCAATATCACTTCTCATAATTATATTAAATTTAGTTATACTATTTCATATTCCAACCAATCAGTTTTACAGGACCTATTAACCCTGCATGAGGCTCACCTCTATATGCAGACGGAATAGTCTGATAATGATTCGATAGCGTACTATATACCAAAACCTCTATTTTATTACTACCGGGTTTAAGAAACTTGGTTACGTCCAACTTAAAAGGAGAATTCATCAAAACATCTACAAAGTCTCCGTTAATATTCACTTCACAGGTCGCATCCACAATGCCTAAATCTAATTCAACCTTCTGTCCGAACTTATCAGAATCGAAATGAATTTCTTTTGTATATCTGATACCACCGGAGAAGAACTTTAATGCACCGAAATCGGACCAATTTCCCAATGAGACAGTACCCATACCACAGTTAAATTTAACAGGTTCAACAAAGAAAGCAGGTCCTTCATAACCTATCTCCGGTTTGGCAGAGACAACAATCGTACTTACTCCCTTATTGGGATGCTTGACAGTAAGCAAATATTTGCCACTTTCGACCGATATTTCCTTTAAAGGAACTTCTTTTCCGTCAATCCAAAGTTGATTCACTCTACCTTTTACGGTGAATTCCATCGTATAGGTACCGGGAGCCGTAGTAAATTGATAGAGCCACATTCCATTTGTTGAAGGAATAATGCTATAAGGCACATATTCCGTTTTATACCATTTGGTTGCCACAAGACTGTCAAAAGGAGAGTTCGCTTTTATCTCTGGATAATTTTCTTTATAAAAAACGACAGAACCTCTTTTTCTATCATCTACACTATAACTTTTTCTTCTCAGCCAAAACGTAACTTCTCTTGGGGGTATTCGCATAAGCTATCAACAACCGATGCAGACCTTTTTTCAAGGTAACAACTTTATCCTGGATTAACTTCCCATCCCAATATAAGAAATCAGCATTCTCACCTTCTTGTTCTATTCGGTATTTCCCCGATTTAGCAATACAGACATGCGTCTTAAAAAGTTGATGGCCACCCTGATCCAAAATCAACATACGATTATCAACTTTGCCTTTCAACCCATGATAGCCCTGTCCACCAGGATTATCAAATACTCCGTATTGCCACGAGAAACAATAAGGTTTCCAGTCGGTTTGAAAATTATTCTCAAGCAGATAAGCATGCAGATCCACCGATTGGTCAAGAGTAGCCGTTTCCATATAGGGAGCATATCCAAACACTCCTGTTGGAGAATCTGCAGGAAATACAGGAGTCGATTGATATTTTGTAGACACGGGGCTATAATAATAGGTAAATTCACGAGCTTCAGGACCTATCAATTCGTCGATAGCCGGCAAACGAAAATCTCCCCATTTATTATTCATCGTCGGAATAATTTCAATATTCCAATCACCTTCTACCTGTTGGGTATTTGACACAAACCATTTCTCGGATGATTCATTCTCATAAGTAGGAATACCTGGTGAAAAGACTATCAACTGAGCTACATTATATTCTCCATCAAATTTTATCCAACTTCCCTCATCTGTCTGACGAAGTACTGGCTGTGAAACAATGGTAGCATTCTTTGCATCCCAACGTTCTACTTTACCTTTCGACCGGAAAAAGAGTTCGCTTCCCTTTTCAATATTCATGATCATATATACATCCCGCACCCCAATCTTACGATGTAATACCTTTCCTTTTTCTGTGCTTACTTTAAAGTCTGGTACTATAAGTCGGGAGATGAGTTCGGGAATCTTCTTGTTATCCTCTTCAAACATTCCCTTTCCACTTTTAGTAGAGGACTTGAATATTTCATTCAATATCCTCTCTACATCTGCATTGTTCTCCCCACTTTTAGAAGTTGCCTTAGGCAGTGACCCTGTTGCTATAACAATTCCTCCTCTCTGGTAAAATTCAAATATTTTCAACAATGTTTCGTGATGCAATGCTTTCGTATCCGGCAATATCAGTACCTTATACTTTTCACCCGATACAGATAATGAGCCATTCTCAATTTCTGCCTTCTGAAGAGAGTGAAAGTCTATATAATCATAATCCAGTCCAACCTCACTTAATTGATCGGTTACGTTCCACATCACATCAGGATTCGCATCCGGATATGCTTGCATGGATTCGGTTGGGTAAAGCACAGCAATATCACAGACATGTACTCCCTGACTTAACAAAAAGCTTAAACGTTCAGCATACTTTAGCCATTTCTTCATATGAGGCCAATAAGGCATCCGAAAATGAAAACAAGGAGGAGCCCATTCCCACCATCCACCATGAGTTGAATAATACAGCCCATGTAAACATAGTAAATTACCACCGGCTATCATGTGATGTTCTAATTGCGAGGTCAACCATTCACCATTACTATCCCACCCCATACTATGAAAAGCCTCCAACCAAGTGCGGGGACGCTGATATAAATGAGTAATTGAACTGGATACCTTTGTTTGTCTGAAGCTTGAACCTTTTGCAGGAGCATCATTTCCCGGAGCCGTAAACCAGCTGATCATTCTAAAATAATCTAAGTATTGCAATGGTTCTAACCCACGTCCATTATTATCGCATCCATAGATCAAACCACGTTCATTATGCCAATCAAAAATTGGTTTAAAATACCTTTCTTCCGACAATTGGGTAACGACTTCAGCATAGTCCAAGCGTATTTTAGGAGTTATAGCCCCTATATTCTCGAATAGAGCAGGCAAATAAGGCAAAATAGAATATCCCTTCCTTTTCATAAATTCTTCAGGCATATCTTCCGCCCATGAATGCATATTCAAGTCATAATGTAACTCATCCTGAAAAAAGAAGTTCATTCCTTTTCTCCCATGGGTATCTAATTTTTCTTCAAATCTATTGAAATAGACATTCACCAATCTCTTCCCGTAATCCGGATGTAACTCACAAGAAGGTTGCGTATAAACAATATATACTCTCTGCTCCTTAGCAGAAGGTGACTTCCAGGTTAACCGGTTATCGGAAATTTTATCTGTCAGATCAATCTTATCCGGGTAAGCTATAACAGATATGGTTTTCTGCGGCAATTGAATATTCAATATAGCTGACGGCTTCACCACATACTGCTCCAGTCTCAAGCGACCTTGATAGTTTGCGAAACGTGTATCATTCCATATTTCATCTACATAATATCCATTTTTTGTCCAGCCAATCACGTAATCATCCAATCCTAATCCCACTCCCGCATCAGCGCATTTACCGGAAAACCAATTCCAAGTCTCCCACCATCTATCAGTAAAAACCCCTGGGATTCCAGGATCAGCTTTTCCAAAGCCTCCATAACCATTGGAATTCAGTTTCACATCAACTAAAGGATGCGAATGAATATAACTTACCGAAAAACCATCGGTAGACGCTTCGCTTAGTATTTGTAATTGTTCCTGTAGTCTCTCCCGGTTTAGCGAATCGCCATTCCACCAATAGAAAGGTATATTACCATACCCTTTCGGAGGATCAGCAAAGTTTTCTTTGATATCAATATTACCTTCTCTGGATGGATATCCATTGTATCGTTGCTCTTGTGCCATTCCTCCCAAGAAAAATAAACACAAGAGTGCACTTCCTATCAACCTTCTCTCTATCATAACTGCTATTTATTACTGAGGTTACATTTTAGTATTAAATACGATGTTATCTCCACTCAAAATAATATCAATATTCTGTACAGGAGTAGTCACATCCTGTACAGGCTATCCCCCACCTACTGAAAGATGTATTTTGCCCGGTTTTATCACCCATTCGTCGAAATCATTATATACTGCAAATACCTTAGGAGGTAAAATTGAAACACTATTTTATAGGCTTCCCATTCATATCACTAACTTTTTTAAAGCGAAAGGCAGGATATTTCTTATTAGGAGCTTGCTCCCCAATAGTTCTAACTAGATTCAGTTTATCAACATTCTCGAAAAAATAAGCACTTTCCCAAGCTGCTTCCGTTTTTTCTTTATTCCAGATAACTTCACAATCAATCATTGAGAGTTTATTAACCTTATGAAACAAAAAACCATTGCGTGCACGTTTGTCTATGGCATTTTCCGGTTCCATAAATAGTTGGAAATTATTAAAACGTATATTTTTAATTTCCGAATCAAACCCTTCGAGTCGCACGCCACTCTGTCCATGTGCAATGATATGATTAAACGTTATATTCTCAATAACTCCTGCTGAAGGAATGTTCTCACTCCGCTTCTGGGTGGTCAGCCAAACTGCATCTCCATTTCCCCACCAGAACGTAGCTTTACGTACTGTATTGATGACGATATTCGTAAACAATACATTTCTCACATTGCCCCCGTCGCGAATAATCATATTCAGTCCACGATTAGCATCGTTTATAATGCAATTAGAGACTGCTATATTCTCGAAATCAGCGTGAGATTCTGTCCCTATTTTAAGAGCGGCAGAAGAAGAAGTAAGAATACAGTTGTTGACCGTAATCCATCTGCATGGTCTTGTCTCATTATTCTGCCGGGTTGTCTTTAGGCATAAAGCATCATCACCCGTATTTATGACACAGTTGCTTATCATCACATTGCTACATCCATCAATATCTAAACCATCAGAGTTCACTCCATCTACAGAACTTGATTGTATGTGAATCCCATCCACATAAACCCTATCACACCATTGCAAATGTACCGCCCAGAAAGATGATTCTATCACTTCGACATCTTTTATATGCACATTGGTACAATCGGTAAAATTAATAGCCCCCGGACAAGGAGGTACTTTTCTATATTTAGTTCTGTAATCGGCTCCATATTTAATCGCATTGTCTATTTCGCGTCCTGTCACAAAGTCTGTGATAGCCAATTGAGGTTCTCTTCTAAATTGTTCACGCACTGCTTGACAATGCAATTTACCTGTTCCGGTAACAGATATATTGTTCTCATTCAAAGCAATCAGGATAACCTCAACTGCTTCTGCATCCGAGGCCCCTACTTTTATTTTATGATTCTTATAATCGCTCACCCGACGGCTGGCATACAAAGCTGAACCTGCATCCAAATGCAAGTTCACATTACTTCTCAAGACCACTGAGGTCGTTAAATAATTTCCACTTGGCACCCAGACTACCCCACCTCCGTTCTTTGCACACTCGTCAATTGCTTTTTGAATGGCATTTGTAGATAAAATTGTTGTGTCCGCTATTGCGCCATAATCCATGATATTATAAACAGCTTTATTAGCAGCACTCAAGTTTATCAGGAAATAAGTTGCTATTAAAGTAACTAAAAATCTTTTCATAAGTATCTATTAGTAGGAGAGCACAAAAGAGTATCCAACCCCCTCATTTTGTGCTCTCACACATTTATATAAATTAAATATTAATAGTCGTAACCCGGATTTTGAGCAATTATATTGCGTAAAGTCTGCGCCCAATCATAAGGAATAGGGCGTGTCAGATATTCATCCTTAAACGCTTGTTCAGGACCAAAAACCTCCAAAGCCCGAGCTGCTCTCTCATTCATCTTCTTTGTAAATACTCTTTCACGAAGCTTTCCAGTACGTTTTAGGTCAAGGAAGCGTCTTTCTTCCCCCATTAACTCACGCGCACGCTCATCCAGAATATTATCAATAGTCAATTCAAGTGCGGGAGCTGTACCGGTTAAAGCTGCACGATTACGCAATTTTTGCAAATAGCCGGCACCATCACCCAAACCGGCTTTCAAAGAAGCCTCAGCAGCTATTAAATATACCTCACCCAGACGGAATTCAAAATGATCTCTTGTACCATTTTCACCACCATCACTGTAAAGAGCCTTAGAATCCTTGAACTTCTTAATACCCGGATATACATAGTATCTTGCTTTCTTATCATTGCCATTTTCATCTTGGGCAAAACCATTTACACGATAATCACCATCATCATCTTTAAGTCCGCCTACAAGTGGTTGATCAGCATATTCATCAAAGTTTACTACAAAATAAGGAAGCTGGTCTTTTTCCTCACGCGTCATCTGATGTTCATCAGGGAATACACAATGAATCATTTTCTGTCCTACCATAATTTCTCCGAAAGCTCCAGCACTGAATGGCTTAGCCTCATTGGCAAAATACTCACGTTGGAACGTTTTATCAAAACGAGTATCCCAGGAACGATCAAATAATTGATAAGCAGCACGAGTAGGAGCTACCGTACCTGTATACCTTTCCATATATTCCAACTTGGCACCCATACCGGGTATTGCATATATAAAGGGCTGATAAGTAGAATAATCTGTATTCCCACTCCAATTTGTTTGTAGATTTGTACTATACTGAACAGAGAAGATTATCTCATCATTCTTCTCATTGTCTTCTCTGAATATATCCTCAAAATTAGTAAGAAGTGAATAACCTTCATTCTTGATTACATCTTCCGCCAACTCGTATGCTCTTTTGGCATCATTTGATTCTGCATACGATTTATATGAGCGTGTCAGATATATTTTGGACAAAAGAGTCTTGATGGCTCCACGAGTCACCCGCCCAAATTCAGCTTGATCATTTTTAGAAGCTACCTTACTATAACATCCTTCCAAATCTTGGATAAGAAAAGCATAGATATCTTTTTCTGGAGTTCTTTCTGCTGTAAAATGGGGCTCTGTAACCTCTTCAATCAATAGAGGAATATCACCAAACTGCTCCGTTAAATAATAATAGGCCAAAGCACGTAAGAATTTTGCTTCCCCAGCGCGTTGTTCACGGAGCTCTTCGGAAATATCAGCCTGCTGACCATAAGATATTATTGTATTAGCTCGCTGTATTAAGTTATATCCATCTATGAACATCCATAAGAAATCCCCATTCCTAGCATCAATAGAGGTTTTATAATACTCGTTCATACCTCTTAGGTAAGTTTTACTATATTCCACTTTGTCTTTCACATTGCCATAATCTAAGCCACGCCCGGGAGAAGTATAAATATCTGTCCCCAATGTATAGGTTACTGATCTACGAGTCACATAACGCACTGGCTCATAGCCAGCCTTTACTAAGTATTCATACCCATCTTTCGTCCTAAAGTAACTCTGGGCATTCATTGTTCCTTCCGGTTTCTCTGTCAGGAAATCCTCACAAGAAGTAGCAGATAAGAGGATCAAGCCTCCTAAACAAATATTCTTTAATATATTGAGTTTCATAATTGATATTTAATTAGAATGTTACATTTATGCCAAACTGATAGCTCGATACAGATACACCACCATTATAAGTGGCTGTATTATCAGCATTTCCACTTCCATTAGTCGCATTAGCTCCAAACTCCGGGTCAAGACCTGTATAGTTAGTGAAAATAAAAGGATTAATAGCTGTGACGTACAGTCTCATCTTGGATATATGGCAATTCTTAAGCCATTTTAAAGGCATATTATATCCTAAAGTCATATTTCCTACACGTACAAATGATGTTTTCTTGTAACACAGCAGACTGGTATTTCCACCATTGAAGCCCGGACGATAAAAGGTATTAGAAGGATTCTCTGGTGTCCAATAATCAACCTTCAATTGATTGATTTCACCCAAGTACTCATTCTGCAACTCTGTATGGAACTTACTCCATTTCATTTCTCCCTGACGGGTATATATAAACACAGAGAAGTCAAAATCCTTATAAGTGAATGTATTTGTAATGCTACCTGTCCAATCGGGGAACGGAGTTCCTAAAATTACACGGTCCTTATCCGGGGTTATCGTACCACTATTGTCCTGGTCTACCTCTTTTACAGCACCAGGCAGCCTGCCATATTTACTCGCTTCATCTTTCTCACTTGTTTGCCATATCCCATCCCAAGCATAGTCATAATGAACAAGGACAGGCTGACCGATAAATAGTTTCTGATCGGGATAGTCTTTGCTATCACCAAATATCTCTGTTATTTCATTCTTATTAGTAGCAAAACTTAGATTGGTAGTCCAAGAGAAATCTTTAGTTTGTATATTTACCGTATTCAAGCCTATTTCCAGTCCTTTATTTCTAGTAGCACCGACGTTAACCGCACCAACATTATCAAAACCGTTGGTTTGAGGAATCTTTTGTGAAAGAATCAAATCGTATGTCTTTTTATTGTAGAGTTCAACATTACCAGCTAAACGCCCACCCCAAAGAGCAAAATCTAATCCTAAATTAATTTCCTTACTTTTTTCCCAACCAAGTTTATCATTCTTTATACGATTCAGATATTGTCCATTGGCATTAGTTCCATCAAAATCATATTGAGTGCTACTCGTTCCCAAAATAGTAGAATAATTATCGACAGCATTATTTCCCGATTCTCCATAGCTAAGACGTAATTTCAAATTATTGATTACGCTATTATCTTTCAGAAAACCTTCTTCTGTGACACGCCATGCTATGGCAGCCGATGGGAAAAATCCCCATTTATGTCCTTGTGCTAATTTTGAAGAACCATCTGCACGTCCAGTCACAGTGAAAAGATATTTATCCTTGTATGAATAGTTGAAACGCCCCATAAAGGATACAAGTCGATCTCTGCCTTCCCATGATTCACGGGCTACCTCAGTACCTGCCGACTTTATATTATGCCATTTCGAGTTGAAAGGAAGATCCTTAACAGAAATATACGAATGTTCCCATTGTGCCTCATAAGTACTTGTACCAAGCATTACGTCGATAGAGTGATCTTTATGAATCGTTCTGGCAAAATTCACCGTATTGTCCCATGTGTAAGAATAACCATTGTTATTCGTCAAATCGGCCTTAGGCAAAGCTGTTCCTTTATTCGATTTAGTAAATGTATCGGCAGCATAGCCAAACCGATCAAAATAGGCGTACGGGGAGAACGTACTTCGCACAGTTAAACCATCCATTATCTTATAATTTATGAAAAAATTGGCATATCCATTTAACTGACGGCTATTCTGAACCTCATTCTCGGCATCATAAAGTGGATTGGTAAAACGCTCTGGACGATAATCCTGAACATAGAATTGGCGATTACCATCTACATCATTCGGTGATGCAATAGGACGTAAACGAAAAGCTGAGCGAAGAGCTTCACGTGAACCATTGTCAATATTCCCATAACGCGCATTGACCGACAGTCCCAAAGTGAAATTACCAACCTTACCTTCAATACCCAATTTAAGAGTAAAACGTTCCATTTGTTCACCTTCAATACTACCAGTCTGATTTACATAACCTACTGACATAATATGTTTTTCTTTCTCACTTCCACCAGTAAGACTCACAGAATGAGAGGTTTGAAATCCATTCTGCAAAGTATAATCCAACCAGTCAGTAAAATTACCATTATCTGCATTCTCCTTTTCACGACCTACAAAAGGATTATGGTTAGAACCTCCATTGATTGCTTCTTTCGCATAAGCAACATATTCCGGACCATTAAACATTTCAGGCAAATTCGTTGGAGTAGTAAAACCCACCATACCATCGTAAGTTACAACCGTTTTTCCGCTTTGTCCACTCTTTGTCGTCACAATGATTACCCCGTTCGAGCCACGGGAACCATAAATCGCTGTGGCTGAGACATCTTTCAATATATCTATCCGTTCAATATCTACAGGATTAATCGCATTAATATCCCCCCCAATAACTCCGTCAATAACACATAAAGGAGAAGATGATTTATTGATAGAGTTCATACCACGAATTTCAATATTATAGCCAGTGCCCAATTTTCCATTGTTCTGAGTGACATTAACACCTGCAGTTTGGCCTCTTAACGCTCCTAAAGTGGAGTTCTGGCCAGTAGATTTCAATGTTGCATTAGATATCGATTTCACAGAACCGGTTAAATCCTTCTTTTTCATTGTCCCATAACCAACCACTACTACTTCATCCAAAAGCTCAGAATCCTCAACCATAACAATCTGAAGGCTCTCTTTACCATTCACTTTGACACGTTGAGTAGCATAGCCTATTGAACTGATATTTAGCTCATCTCCAGGCTTTACTTGCAGTGTAAAATTACCATCAAAATCCGTTATAACCCCAGTAGTAGAACCCACTACCAAAATAGTGGCGCCAATTAAAGGTTCTCCTTTTTCATCTATCACCTTTCCCGTTATGTTTTTTTGGGCATAGATAGGGACAAAACCTATCATTAGTAATAGAAAAACGGCTAATTTCTGAGTTAGCCCTCTCTCGAAATGTGTTTTAAACATAATAGTACAAATTAAAAGATTAAAAATATATTCATATCACAAAATTGTCTATCAAAGTTATTTCCTTATTTTTATCATCGGAACTATTTTATTAACTCACCTTTCTTTTGTAATCTCTCAATGATTTCCATATATACTAGAGTTTACCTTGTACCATCTTCTCATCTTTTTCAGGAGCCAAAATCCGGCAAGGCGAATTTGTGGTAATTTTTACAAACAACAATAGAACTGTAAGTAACAATAAAATTTTTGTTCTCATAATACAGATATTAATAAGACTCCTTAATTATTATACGATACAAATATAAAGTATCTCTTTTATTTTGTTATTATCCAAACACGATATATCATAGGACATTATCGATTCGCAGTCAACAGATGGAATTATTCAAGCGAAAAACGATAACAAATAAGATTTTATCGACTTTTAATTGTACATTTACTACTTATTATTATATTTGTAGCAGCTTATTCTAATCATATTAACACAAGTCTTATGCTACAATCCATTGATCAATTGCACCTATTAGTATTAAATGTAGGATTGGCCATTCATAATGCCGATTGGAACTGGAAAAACGTAAATAGCCCGTTTACAAGACTCTATTACATTAATGAAGGAATTGCTAAATTAAAAACTCCCTCCGGCATTCACGAATTAAAACCCAACCACCTCTATCTGATTCCATCTTTCATGCTGCATAGCTATATTTGTGATTCACATTTTAGTCATTACTACATGCATATATATGAAGATCATCAGTCTGAATCCAGTTTTCTGGAAGATTGGAACTTTCCTTTTGAAATTCCCGCCAGCAAACTGGATTTGGCATTATTCAAGAGGTTATGTGACATAAATCCAGCTATGGGCTTACCACAATCCGATCCAACGACCTATGACAACAGCCCCACATTAATTCAAAATATCATAAGAAATAAGCAACGGACTTTCTCTGTAAAAGTTGAGTCAAGAGGGATTGTTTACCAACTTGTATCCCGTTTTCTAAAAGAAGCAAAACCCAGAATTGAAACTAAAGATACTCGTATACAAAAAACGCTCTCGTTTATTCGGAAAAAACTCTATGAGCCCACTGATATTAATATATTATCTGAAATAACCAATCTTTCCAAAGACCATTTTATACGTTTATTCAAGAAAGAAGTGGGAACCACCCCATTGCAATACATCAATCAAAAAAAAATCGAAAAAGCTCAATTGATATTGATTACTGAAGATATGCCAGTCAAGAATATCGCTTATATGTTGGGATACGAAGATCACTCCTATTTCATCCGACTTTTTAAGAAAACCGTAGGAATAACCCCACTTGAATATAGACTAAAATTCAGTAAAGTATAAAGTAATCTTAGAGACAATCATGCGCTTAGAGGTTGGGTAAAATTCTATCCAAACCTCACCTACTCCATAGTTGTATCGTATAAAGGTATCCCTGCATGGAATAAGCAAGGAGTAGGTAAGGCTCAGATAAGGTGATGCGGATCATTTCTACTACTGAATCATAATATAACATCATTTAGTCATATATCTAAAAATATAATCGCTATATGACCATACTTTTTTACCTCCAGGAATGCTCGCTTTACCCATTTTATTATTAGAAGCATCCACATCTACAGTTAATACTATACGAACAAACTCTCCTTTCTGATAGTTGAACGTTTCCCCATCATCATCATAAAGATCATATATACCCGATGCGTTTCCATAATGACGAACTTCTAAAGGATATTGTTTGTTATCTATCTGTCGGATAGGGGGAAACATCGGAACAATTCCTCCATCTTTCACATATACAGGAATTTTATCCAAGCCGGGACTTACACTGATAATTTCTCCTTCACCGGCAAATTCTCCGGTGTAGAAGTCATACCATTTTCCCTTAGGCAATATGACTTTACGTTCCTTCTCCCCCTCAAACAAAGGCGCTACCAATAAGGAGTTACCAACCATAAACTGATCTTTCACTTCTTTTTTAATAGCCAACGCATACGGATTATTCGTAGCGTCGAAAGATACCTGCAACATTTTCTCATCCATATTATACCCTTCTTCCAAATTCATGGCACGAACAGGCGGAGTCCCTTTAAAAGTATAATCAGCAAAGGCGGTATATAGATAGGGGATCAATTGCATCCTAAGCAGCGAAATAGCTTTCACACTCTCGGCCACCTCAGGAAAAGTCCAGGGTTTTGTTCCATCCGCCCATGCATTCAACATAGCCAGCGGAGAGAAGCAAACAGTTTGCATACGGCGCAGCCATTCTTCAGAAGTCCGTGAAGCGCGTACTTCGGGAGTCCAGAGTACTCCAATAAATGAACTATTAACTAATGCTGTGATAAAATCGTGATGATTGTAATAGTCGTTATAAATAACATAAGGAAAAGAAGTAGTTCCCGCATTGGCCGCGCGTACCAATCCATATGTACGCTTATTCTCATCCTTATACATCTGAGTAGTGACTTTCTGCATTAATGAACCATAAATTTGTCGCATCTGCTCAGCGGAAGTTCCTGAAGGGAAAGAGGCAACATCCGGCCATAACCACGAATCATAACCGTCATTCTCATCCATCTTATAGCCACTTACCCCTAAATTCAATTGGTGTTTCTTAAAATGATCAATCAATATTCGTTGAGCTTCAGACATCATATAATCCGGAACAATGCCGCACCAAACAGTATGACTACTTGTATAGGGCTTAATTCTATCATATAATTCCCCTTTGGGAGAAATATATGGGTTCATCCAAAGGTTTGTTTGAATATTGCTCTCTTTCATTTTTTTGGTAAATGCCTGGGGATTTGGGAACCGAGTATTGTCCCACTCATATGTGCAAGGATAGGAAGCTGTCATCCAACCTGGTTCAAGTCCAACCACATTCAGCGGGAATCCTTTGTCTCTAAATTCCTGTACTTCCCGTTCTATTTCCGTATCGGTAAACAGGCTTGGTACCCTATGCCAGAATCCCAATCCCCATTTGGGAGGCAAACAACCTCCCCCATTATAAAGATTATAACGACGAACTACATCTAGCATCGTCTTACCGGAGAATACAATAACTTCAGCTCCTTCAGCTGGAATCAGAAACTCAAGGTTGTCTGAATAAGGTTGTGCAGTCCAGTCCTTATCAGTATTTCTATCTTTTGCAACCGGAGGATTAGAACTATCCTGACGGACACTTGTTCCTACCCAAACATCAATATAACGGGCAGAATTAATCAATGCACCGTATCCTTTGCTGGAGACAAAAAGGGAATAGGAGCATGTGTACGGCCATTATCACTTCCTCCATAATGATCGACATGCAGGCGCATAACTCTGCCTCGTTGTTCTACCGTTTTGAAATTCAGACCAAGACCAAATATTTTTTCATCTTTGTCAAGTGGAAAACGTATATAGGTCTTACCATCCACAACTTCCGTTTTAACATCTTTAGGATCAATGGCAAGTGGAGCGTCTCCTATTTCTTCAATGGCTTTCCATTGAGGAGTAATATCCAGTTCACTCAGGAGAGTAACCTTCTCCTGTTTGCCAACGGAAATTTTCCATATCCCTTGTCCTTCTTTTTTCCATTCTAAATTAACATTATCTTTCTGCACACAAGCAAACGCGGCAAGTACCATAAACAGTCCGCAAACATATATTACAATCTTTCTCATTATAAGCGAATTATTTTTGTTATTAATTGCATTCTATCTTAAACACTACAGCATTATTCCCTTGTACAATAGGAACTTTCACCTGCAATCCTTCCTTAGTCAGTTCCCAAGGAACGAGTTGATTGGAGCCTATAACCGAAACATTTTCTATTTTCAACGCCTTGATCTTTTTTTTAAAGCTTTTGAACGTCATGGTTTTACCAGCTTCGGGAACCCCTAAAGTAATCGCATAAACAGTCTTTCCCTTTGTAGTATACCGCACATCATCTGCCGTGTATTTTAGCTTCATAAACTCTTTATGATTTTCAAAGTCTCCCACCGGTTGACTGGTAGGGCCTTCGCCAAACACATACCAAGGTCGGGTTCCATAAATAGCTTCTCCATTTATCTTTAGCCAGTCTCCAATATTCAATAAGATGGATTGCTGCTCTTGTGGAATGATACCATCAGAGCGGGGAGACACATTTAACATAAGAACGCCATTCTTACTGACCACATCAATCAACACATTTATCAGGTCTTCGCTTTTTCGCAACTCCATATCTTCGGTAAAACACCAGCTATCTGTACTTATTGTCTCTTCAGTGGTCCACAAACGTGATTCTATCTCTTGTTTTCTGGATTTCTCCAGAATCTCCATACTAACATTCAAAGGTAAGTCTTCCTGCTTGCGAAAGATAGCTACCTCCTTGTTCTTCTTTTTAGCATCCTCTAAAAAATACTGAGTAAATTTATAGAGATATTCTTCAGGAATAAGGTTAAGCCAAGAATCAAAATAGATAATATCCGGGCTATAATTATCAATAACCTCCTTCAATTCTCCCAACCAGATAGGCTCGTAAAACTCCTCGGGGGTTACGTTCCCATAAAGTAAACGAAGCATCGGATTGTTAGATGAAGTAGGCATCTCTTCTGAATAAGGGAAATGACTATCGTATAGATCCCAGAATTCAGGACGATCAGGCCTTTCCGTGTTTTTATAACGTTGTAACAAACGGGCATGATGGAAGGTGGTCATCACTTTCATTCCATGTTTTTTTAACTCTCGGCTGTATTCTCCCAGAACATCTCGTTTAGGTCCCATTAACGCGACATTCCAAGGGGTAATTTTACTGTCCCACATAGCAACCCCGTCGTGATGTTCAGCTACTTGGCCACCAAACTTTGCACCGGCGCGCTGAAATAAATCAACCCATTCTTTAGCATTAAAGTGCTCCGCTCTAAAAAGAGGAACCAATTTATCATATCCGAACTCTCTAGGATCCCCATAATGTTCTTTATGATATTGATACTCTTTACGACTCTCCATAAACATATGCCGGGAATACCACTCATACGAGTAAGCTGGCACAGAATATACACCCCAATGCAGATATATACCAAACTTAGCATCTTTCAACCAATCCGGTTCCCGATTATAAGCATTCTCTTTAGATAGAGATTTCCAATTCTTCTTATATGACTCACTCTGTGCACTTGCTTGAAAAGACAGCGTACAAAGCAACAGTATTAGTGAATAAACAGTACTCTTGGTTTCCATATAAATCTTTTAATAAATGAACTCTAATAAGGTGATATAGAAAATGAATAATCTCCTGAACCAATTTCATAAATACTCCGTCCATTTTCTACTCTTATAAATTGAATATCAGCCTTCTCTTTTATTGGTTTCCCGCTTTCTTGGATGAGTTCAACATCTACTCCTGGCAAGTATACCCATGCAGTGGTATTAACAGGAACGGTAACCTTATAAACAAACGAAGTATCTTTAATTTCCCACTTGCTTTTAATTTCTCCATAAGGGGATTTGAATGAAACATCTGCCCAATAGATATTCCCTACCATCTCTGGGTGTAGTATAAACTTCTTAAAAGCAACACTCTCTTTGTCCGCCCTTACACCACCAATACCGCTATAAAACCATTCCATCAAATGCCCCAGCATGCAATGATTATGCGAAGCTGTTTGTAAGGCCGCCCAAGATTCGGTAAGCGAAGTAGCCCCTTGTTTCAGTTGGTAGCCATAACCAGGCTTATCCGATTGGCTATTCATATCATATATTACATCGGACGCACCTTCCATTTCCAGTACGCGTAATAGATACCTGAATCCAATATCTCCTGCCGTAATACTATTATCTCGATTATGGATATCTGCAATAATTTGTTTCAAACAGCTTTCACGATCTTCGCCGTTCACTAAATTCATATAAAGAGCAATAGCATTCGCCGTCTGGCTTCCCCGATCATAATATCCCTTTTCCACATTAAAAAACTTTGCGTTGAAGGCAATCTTCACCTTGGTTGCCAGTTCCGTGTATTTGTGATATTCGAGTTCTTTATTCAAGAGCTTAGATGTTTCGGCAAGAATATTTAAATTATAATAATATAAAGCGGTAGGTGTTAGTCCTCTCGTTGTAAGCTGGCTGTAACCGGGATGATTGGGTCCCAAATCATACCAATCACCTAAACCATGATACAGTATATGATACTTACAACGGGACGTTAAGTAATCTACATAAGAAACCATCAAATGATAATTTTCCTCTAGCACAGATAGATCACCATACCATCGGTATAAAAACCAAGGTAATATAACCCCAGCACTTCCCCATTCGGGCGAATCCCTAAAGTCATGAGGAAAGCTTGCATATTCCGGTGCCGTATTAGGTATTAGTCCATTCTCTAATTGAGAATCCTTCATGTCATTTACGATTTTAGTATACATCTGCTTTATATCATAACAATAAGCAATAGAGCTGCTCATTAAATGAGCCACTTCTAGCCACCCTAGCTTCTCGCGATGCGGACAATCGGTCAATACATGTGACATATTACTTTTGACTGACCAATCAATCAATGAGTAGATATTGTTAAATACCGAAGAAGAACAGGCAAACTGTCCTACCTCTTCAGAGGTGTTGGAAACGTGCAGCAGGCTTAAATCTTCAATAACCGGAAGCCCTTGAGGATTTTTAACCCCTATCGGAACTGCCCCCTCAACCTGCACATACCTGAATCCATAATACGAGAAAGAAGGACTCCAATTTTCCGTGCCATTGCCTGACAAGGTATATGAAAACCAATAAGGAGTTCCGCTATTATTCTGATTGGCAAGCCCATCTTTTGTCAGATACTCTGCTGGCTTCATCACTACTTTTGCTCCAAATTTACCTTTAACTTTCAAAGCTATTATGGCAGAAGCATTCTGTCCAAAGTCATAAATATAAATGCCTGGATGAGTTTCTCGAACACTGATACTTCTTAATTGTTTCTTAACTTTCAGAGGCATCGAGATTTGAGAAGACAAGTTACCCACAGCAAGAATTTCGGTTGCATTTATCCATGAAATATCATTAAAATCTGACGTATCCCACCCCCTTTGTTCCAGAGTGGCATCATAATCTTCGCCCCCATATATACTTGAGAAAGTTATCGGGCTTTGAGTAACTTTCCAGCTATGGTCACTATTAATGTCATTGGTTGTACCATCTGCATAAGTGATATGTACTTTGCAAATCATCTTTGGAAAAGAAAAAGTCGAAATAAGTTTTCTATATCGGGTTGAATCACGGGGAACATGCAAAAATCCATTCCCCAATCTTACACCTAACACATTTTCTCCGCTGAGTAGTTGGTCAGTCACATCAAATGTTACGTACAAAGAAGATTTATCGTACTTACTCCAGCCCGGATCTAGAAAATGGTCACCAACCTTTTTGCCATTGAGACTCAATTCGAAATGTCCCAACCCGGAAATGAAAACCGTAGCCGATTGTATTTTTTTAGTTTCTACCTGAAACGGTTTGCGGAATTGAGGCATCCGAGCTTCCTTTTCCAGATAGTCCACTTTATTACCAGCTAACTGAAATCCAGGATACACCACATCTTTTGGAGATACACTCTCCATAGCAATCCAACGGGCAGGAGCCCAGTCTTCCTGCTTCATCAATCCCATCTGAAAACTTTTTATTTCCGACCATTTCGACTGGACTCCTTGGTTATCCCATACTTGTACTTTCCAATAATAACGTGCAGCCGACAGCAGCTTTTTTCCTCCAAACAATATATTTATCGATATTTCTGAGTTACACCTCCCAGAATCCCAAATATTACCGATGTCCTTCTTCAAAAGGTCTTCATTGTCCGAAACCAATATCCGGTAACCAACCTGAGTTAGATTTCTAGTATCTCCTAAAAGTTTCCATGAGAAAGTAGGTTTCAACGTTTGCACCCCCATTGGATATTCCTGGTTCTCACATCGTATATCAATTATCTCTATCTTTTTCGCCTGCAAAGAGCCGGCAAATAAGAATAGAGCTATCCAACCAAATACTTTCAAAATATTCATAATCGTATTCTTTAATGATTTATTGATTGAAACATATAATTCCCACCTCTGACCAAAAACTTGATATGCGTTTGCGAATCATCCTCATAAGCCAACGCTACCCGGTTAATTCTATATGCACCTTGTTTCCATATCAATGTACCATTTACTCTAATTTCTTTTGTATTATTAATAGGAACGCCCACTACAGTAGGTATATCAGCAGGAGTTTTTACATCGATCGTAATCCCTTTCTCTTCTTGAACAAACGAGCTTTTAATCATTCCTTTTACAGATGCAACCTCAGCCTTGGCCTGTCGTATATTTCCCGGTTGAGGTACAATGGCAATCTGTTCATATCCTGGTTTTAGCGGGGCTATACCACACAGATATTGCGATAAAATGGTTAAACCTCCTCCTGTCCATGCATGATTTACGGTACCGGCAGCATATCCTTCGATTCCTATATTCCAATGTTCAAAGAGAGTAGAGAAATAAGGATCTTCCACCATATACTTCATTCGTTCTTTATGCCTGGCCAATGCCTCAACTTCGTATCCCATCATCATCATGGCTTCAAAAACATACTTCTCCATATAAGGACTTGAGTGTTTTTCAGTCTTGAAGATGTTCAATAATGCCTCATACTTATCTTTATCGGCAAGTCCTGCAACAACGGCCAATGCTTGTACCCTATCATCTGTTTTGCCCTTATATGAAGAGTCACGATAAGCTATACCCGTCCAGTAATGTGTATTAAACGCATTCTTAAAAGAAGTCATCCGGCGAATATAGCTGTCCGCATCATTTGTGTATCCCAATTCCAATGCCATCTGATACATACCTTTCAATGCTAAATAATACCAGACATTAATCAGAAGAAACATGTCTCGTTCACTTCCCCAGTCGCCCCATACCCATCCAACATTCCGAAAAGACACAACACCCGTTTCATTCTCTTTCCACAGTTCCATATATCTCTTAATTGCTGGATACAAATGATGCAGGGTTACTTTATCCCCGGTATGTAAGTAATAGTTCCAAGCGCCATAATAACCCACAGAGGCCAATGTCTGCCCAGGAAGTTCCAGGCGCCAGTTACCGGCAGGGACCGGAGCAAATATACTACCATCATCTTGTTGCCAGTCAATGATTTCACAAAGCCATTTCTTAGTTAGTGCATGACTGGAAGGAGAAAGAGCATAAAAAGATTCGCCCGATTCATTCACTGCATCGCCTGTCCATTGGGCACGTTCTCGTTCGGGGCAATCCATATAGGTATCACGCATTGTAACATACAACGTACGTAATGATTTCCGCCAAAGTTGATTCAAGAAGGCATCTGAAGAATAGAAGCTTCCGGCAAGATCACAATCATATCCTGTTTCCCGATATTTCACATCCAACACTTCCACTTCTTCAGGAATGAAATAATACATCCGGTGCCCATTCATCCATCCTAAACTCTCATACTCCTGTACACCTGCCTTCGTTATGTATTCCGCCCGAAGATTTTCGGTAGCTCCATTATAATAATAGTAATTATCTGTCCCCATTACTATCCTGCAACCTTCTGGTGATTTTATTTTAATATAAGGTGTAAACTGGGCATTATAAGGTAGCACACATATCAGAGTATCCTTACTTTTATATGACTTCACATAATTTTTCAGGCCGAAATCTTTCCATAAAGGGATAGGCCTTTTAACTAATTTATTCCAAGGTGCACCTCCAGCCTTCTGTAGCTTTGAAGCCCCTGGAAAGGAGGATTTAAAAGACTGAGTGACCCATCCCTCCATTTCCTTACGAGCATCGTAAAGAATACTAGATTCGGACAAACGGAAATTAGGCTTTGGCCCAGAACACGTTGAATAAGCCTCGTTAATACAACATGTCCAGCTATTATCACTTATGATCTCGATACCTGAAGTTTGGCAATCAAATAGAAACCCCGCCTTCCCACTGCTATTATGTGAGAATCCTTGTTTACCGAAATACCAGACTAAAGCGGCAATTGTATTCGAACCTGCTTTTAGATAAGGAGCAATATCTACTTCATCATAATAGGTATCTTCCGGATTAGGTCCCCGCTTTAAACCGCCTTCAAATACCACCAGATTATCGTTTATCCAAAGCCAATATTTACTATCAGCCGCAATGCGAGCTATAGCCTCATCGGGAACCTGCACTATATGAACGGTTTTGCGATAACTCAACCAAGTGTTAGGTTCACTTTGACAAGCATCCGTACTAATCCAATAGGCTTTCCAGTCATAGCCAAATGATGAAAGGCTGACCAAGCACAGGAGTAAAGTTACGATAAATTTCATTCACACTCTATCTTAAAGCTGATGGCTTTGTCACCTTCCATTATTGGCGTTTCAACTTGCAAACCTTCAGGAGTTTCTTTCCACTTAATAACTTGATTACTTCCCAGCACTCTCACATTCTTTACTTTCACAGAGGAAGGTACAGATGCCCCGGCAAATCCTTTTAGTAACAATGAAGTCCCAGCTTTGGGCATTCCCAAAGTTATCGCATAAACTATATTTTCCTTTGTAGTATAGCGAATATCATTCGAGGAATATTTTACTTTCAAGAATTCTTTGTGATTCTTGAAATCTCCTTCCGGCTGAGTTGTGGGGCCTTCTCCATACATATACCAAGGTCTCGTATTGTAAATGGCTTCTCCATTCACTTTCAGCCACTCTCCTATCGAAAGTAGTATATCTTTCTGTTCCACTGGGATTGTACCATCAGCACGCGGGGAAACATTCAGCAACAATACACCATTTTTACTTACTATATCCACTAAGACATCTATTAAATCTTTAGATGTCTTTAGTTCCATATTCTCTGTGTAACTCCAACTATCCGTACTGATAGTTTCGTCAGTCATCCATAACCGTGGTTCTATGTTTTGCTTCCTCGATTTTTCAAGATTCTCAATACTTACATTCAGTGGCAAATCACCTTGCTTACGGCAGATAGTTACCTCCTTGCCTTTTTTCTTTGCCTCTTTGATATAATATTCGGCAAATTTATATAAATATTCCTCCGGTATCATATCCAACCACGCATCAAACCAAATTACATCTGGACTATACTTGTCTATCACTTCTTTTAAAGCTCCAAACCATATTGGCTCGTAGAACTCCTCAGGCGTTACATTACCATAAAGTAAACGTAACATCGGGTTATTCGAAGAAGTAGGCATGTTTTCCAAATACGGGAAGTGACTATCCCACATATCCCAAAAATCAGGAGTTTTCGTACGATTGACATCATTCTTATAACGTTGAAGTAAACGAGCATGATGGAATGTTGTTATCAACTTCATTCCATGTTTCTTTATCTCTTGCTGAATCTCGCCAACAATATCTTTTTGGGGACCCATCAATACTGAATTCCAAGGAGTAGTTTGCGTATCCCACATAGCGAAACCGTCATGATGTTCTGCCACCGGTCCTGCAAATTTAGCACCTGCCAACTGGAATAAATCGACCCACTCTTTTGCATTAAACTTTTCAGCTTTAAACAATGGCACCAGAGCTTCATATCCTACTTTCTTCGGATCACCATAATGTTCTTTATGATATTTGTATTCCTTCCGATTCTCCATAAACAGCAGCCTTGGATACCATTCATACGAATATGCCGGAACAGAATAAACACCCCAATGGAAATAGATACCAAACTTGGCATCTTTCAACCACTCGGGCTCTGAATTATACTGAGATTCATTGGATATCTTAGTCCAATCCATCTTATAGTTTTCAAACTGAGCTACCATTTCCAAAGGAAACAGAAATAAGCACAAAATAAATAATGCGTTTTTCATCAAACTATTCTTTTAAAGTTACAATTATTTAAAGCATACACCCAATTATATATGAATACAAAAGTACGAAAAGTCTCATTATACAGAAAGTACGAATCAGACGAAAGATAGCACAAAACAGGCATTGTTAACAAATCCTTATTACCGGTATATTTAATAGGAATGCCAATTTTTCAATCTTATCCGCAATGTGTCCTATTCCTATTGCACAATGATGAGAAGGTCCTTCCTTACTCCATTTATTCATAAATTCCTTTGCACCAATCGAAAAATGATAACGACTATTGGCATTACCAATTTCCAGAACAGGACCAGAAACCGATTCTCCTTGAGCCACAAGAAAAAAAATTCCATTTTTATTCTCGCATACTGCCAATAAAGTCACCGCACCGTGTCTTACACTCATTTGAATAGAAAGACCTTTACCTGGCTTACCGTGATATATAGCCAATGGCACAAGCTTAACTCTTTCTTGGGCTATTGCAAAATGAGCAGGTCCGTCGTGCCCTAACATAACAATATCGTCATTAAAATCCATAGCATAAAACTCTGAAAAGGAACCACCTACTCCAAACTCCGACATGATTTTCATGGCCTGTACATTTTTTACTTCACATTCACCGGCAATAGGGATACCTTTTCCGGTAAGTAATGTATGTCCTGCTATTACAGAAGTCACAATGTCTTCATAACTTTTATCATCACTCCCTTCAAAGTAATAGGCCATTGAGCCAAGCCTATGATTTGCAATAAGTTTATCTAAGGCAACCGATGTTTTGGCAGCACGTACCACTTCTGCTTCTTCACATTCGGAAGTTATCTCAAAACATCTATTAAATTCATCTATTTTAGCCACCAATTCTTCCGTACTGACAGTATCTCTATACTTCTTAACCTCACACATCTCTACAATCTCTATATGTGTACCAAAGACTGAGGATTGCTGAGTCAAGTCGGTATATACATCAAGCATTCCACAATAGTAATGTCCAAGTACACCAAGCCTATTATTTTTCATCACAGATCGTACACGTGCAGCTTCTATCCATCCGTCTATCTCATTCCATGAATCGACATCCTCTAAATATCCTGTTACAAAATCGTACCTTAAATTGGCGCGATTAAAAACATTGCCTATTTCGGGAACCGAACAAGCCTGACAATGAGCTAACCAAAATCCTGTCATGCCACCTCGGTCTTTCATCGAATTGATATAGTTATAATCAATAGCCGGAACAGGTTGAAGATTTAAAACGATTATAGGGCAATTTAATCTTTGTGCTATCGGAAGCACTGTAGATGAAAGAGAATATGTAGCAACATATAGAAATATTAGATCGACTTCTTCTCTCATAAAAGAGGATGCAGCCGATAATGCCTTTTCCGGACTATCAACCATTCCCTCATCAACAACCGTAATATTGTGTTGCTTCTTTATTCGCTCTCTTATTCTGCCTTGATATATGTTCAAGACATCCAATAATCCATCAAACTGCCCCCAATAGGTATCAAGACCAGTGCCGAAAAGACCTATTTTTAATTGACTCTGCATATACTATTTTTTTATTTCGCATACAAAAATAGGCCATCACCATAAAGCAACATATTACTTTTTGCTATATAGATATTACTTTTTCAACACATGTCGAATATGTCCTATTATTTATCTGATATGCTATTAACAAATAAATCTTAAATATTTATATTTGCCTATATTATAATAAACTAAATATTACCCCCCCTATGAGCGGAACTTCAAATGTAAAATATCTCTCCTCCAGCGAGCAGGATACTCGATGGGGATTAACGGTCAACACAGTAGGTCATCAGCTAATTAAGCCAAATTCTGTCTACCCATCAGCCAGTCATCCGTTTCATTATCTTTTCTCTCCGGAGAAAGGAAGAATACTCAATGAGTACCAACTGATTTATATTCTCGACGGCAAAGGAACATTCGTATCTATGAATAAGAAGAAAATACAGATACATAGCGGCCACATGATTTTACTTTTTCCCGGCGAATGGCATAGCTACAAACCCGATAAAGAAACAGGATGGTACGAATATTGGATTGGCTTCAATGGACAGGACATAGAGAAGTTAGTTGAAGTAAATTTCTTCCGAAAAGACAATCCTATCTTCAACATCGGATTAAATGAGAATGTAATTCAATTATACAAACAGGCAGCCAACGTGGCACAAGAACAGACTACAGGATTCCAGCAAATACTTGCGGGAATAGTCCATCTTCTACTTGGCTATACCTATTCAGAGCATAAACAGAATTCATTTATAAATATGAATGTGCTTGATCAGATAAATACAGCTAAACATCTTATCGCTGAAAATTATAAAACAGAAATTACACCGAAAGATATAGCCACTAAAATTAACATGAGCTATTCCTGTTTCCGAAAGGTTTTCAAACAATATACCGGATTTTCCCCATCCAGATACAAAGAAGAACTACGGTTACAGACAAGTAAGGAATTGCTGGCAAATACCACCATGACCAGTCAGGAGATTGCTTTCGAAGTAGGTTTTGACACACCTTATTATTTCTGTATTCTTTTCAAGAAACGAACTGGCTATTCGCCTTTGGAATATAGAAACTTAGCATAGGGAAAACACATTTCCAACGATTTAAGACACAATTAGCCACTTTCACTACATCTGCAGTCTTTATCTCCGAAAAAACAAAATTAAGACGCAGTGAAAGCAGCTTGCCTATAAAAACGCAACAGAATGTACTACAACAAACAAAAACACTTGGTTAATGTATAAAATATTACTCATTCCAAATCCCCATCCACCAAAAGGTTCATCATTAGACAACACAACCTCCTTGAATTTCTTTTTATCCAACTTATATTCTTCAAGAGGGATTAGTGTAGTAAACAGAGTATCTGTTACACTAGAGAAGTTTCTTCTGAAAATAGTTATTTCTATATTCACTCCTTATCCATCTCATAAACAATGCATTAAATTGATTTGAGTAGTAAATGAGTAGTCCCCGATTTGTTAAAAATCAGGGATATGTATTGGTGGTGAATATCTTTTTTGCAGTTCGCACATCGAAATTTCTACATTTGCGATGAAGTTTAATTCGAGCACTGCGCAGAGCTAAGAAGAAAACAAAAAGAGTTATCCACCTAAAAAAATTTAATGCGATGAAGAGTAAAACACATCTTCTGAAAAAAGCCTTATGGCTAAAGAATCTATTCTTGACGGCGTGCCTCATATTGGTAGCAATGCCCGTACTCTCCCAGACAAGAACAGTAACAGGTACCGTAACCGACACATCGGGTGACGCACTGATTGGTGTATCCATCCTCGTGCAAGGTACCAGCAACGGTGTAGTTACCGATTTAGACGGTAAATATACATTAACGAACGTTCCGGAAAACGGAACACTCACTTTTAGTTATATAGGTATGTTACCGCAAGATATAAAAGTGAACGGACGTTCGGCCATCAATGTGACATTGAAAGAGGACTCACAGCAATTGGAAGAAATTATCGTAATCGGGTATGGTGCTGCAAAGGCCAAAGACCTGACGGCTCCCATTACCGTAGTTAAAGGTGAGGCCCTGACTGCCGTACCTTCTACCACCCCTATGGCAGCCCTCCAAGGAAAAGTTCCCGGTGTCAATATCGTAAATAATGGTGCTCCGGGTGAAGGTCCTACCGTGCAGATCCGTGGTATCGGTTCATTCTCCAACAGTAAGCCGCTGTTCGTTGTAGATGGTATGTTCTACGACAACATCAACTTCCTGAACAACGCGGATATTCAGGAAATGTCTATCCTGAAAGATGCTTCGGCTGCCGCTATCTATGGTGTACGCGCTGCAAACGGTGTAGTTCTCATCACCACCAAAAAAGGTTCGCGTAACCAGAAAGCAAAGATCACTTATGACGGTTATGTAGGTATCCAGAAAGCATCCAATGTGCTCGAACTCTGTAATGCACACGAATATGCAACTATGCTTCTCGAAGGTAACTTCGACTCCTATAAGACTCACTTCACACAATCCATCGACAAATACGGCGGTAGTTATGATGACCCCGACTTCCATAATTGGACTTTTGGAGCAGACAACGACTGGTACGACCAGCTTCTGCGCACTGCCGCTATCACAAACCACAGTTTAAACATTAACGGTGGTTCCGAAAAAGCGGTGTATGCTGTCGGCGTAAGCTATTTGTATCAAGATGGTATTATGGATGTTGACAACAACTACAAACGTATGAACTTCCGTGGTTCTGTTGATTATGATGCTACGAACTGGCTGAAAGTCGGTTTCAACGGTGTGTTTAGTAACTCCACACAACAAGTGCCTAACAATCAGGCATGGCAGAAAGCGTTCAACTGTCCTCCCATCGTAGCTCTTTATGATGACAAGTACAATGAAAAGTCTTTTCCTGACAAATTTGGTTCTCCGGATGCAATCGGTTATACATCAAACTTCTATAATCCTGTCGCAACTGCCAAGTATTTCGATTCAAGCAAAGAAAACTATCAGGTATTAAGCAACTTCTACGCTCAGATTGATTTTATTCCCAGCAAATTGAATTTCAAGACGAACTATTCCTATAGTTTCCTCTCTACCCAAGGTCGTGAGTTTACTCCGAAATACTACGTAAGCAGCTGGCAACAATCAGCCACCACTCAGCTTACAAAGAACGAAAACAAGTATTACAACTATATCTGGGATAATACCCTGACTTATAATGACCAATGGGGCAAACACAGATTCGGCGCCATGGCAGGTTACTCCATGCGTCAGGAACAATGGCGTATGTTCGAAGGTAAAGCAAGCAACGTTCCCGATGGAGCTGACGAATACTGGTACATCAAGAACGGTGACGCAGCAGGTGCTACCGTAAAAGACGACGGCTACTGCTACAGAGGTATTTCTTACTTCGCCCGTCTGAACTACAACTATGATGACAAATATCTGTTGATGTTCACAATGCGTGCCGATGGTTCCAGCAAATATCAGGAACATTGGGGTTACTTCCCTTCAGTAGGTGCAGCCTGGGTTCTGTCCGAAGAATCATTCTTGAAAGATCAGAAATGGATTGACTTCCTGAAACTACGTGCAAGCTGGGGTAAGCTGGGTAACGACCAAGTAGCAGCAAGCGACGGTTTCGCTTCTATCGCGACTGGTAACGCTGCCTCCGGTGTATTTGGTAATTCTACCATTGCAGGTTATCAGAACAGTACATACTTCAGTTGGTTGAAGTGGGAAGTTGTTGAAGAATGGAATGCAGGTATAAACTTTATTACCCTCAACAACCGTCTGAATATCGACGTTGACTATTATCACCGTATGACTAATAATGCTGTGATCGCTCCGCTACTCCCATTCAGCACCACCACCCTTGCCGGAAACTATGGTAAGATTCTCAACTCCGGTATCGATGTAAGTGCCAACTGGAACGATAAAATCGGTAGAGACTTCTCATACAATATCGGTGTAAACATCTCTACTTTGAGAAACCGCGTGAAAGACCTGAACGGTAACAGTATCATCAGAGGCGGTAAGACCGTTAATATTGTAGGTAAAGAAATGAACTCATTCTATGGATTCAAAATGATAGGCGTTTATCAGACAGAGGCAGAAATTGCCGCTGATCCTATTGCAGTGGCCAACGGTTGTGTACCGGGCGACTTAAAGTATGCCGACCTCGATGGAAACAATGTTCTTGACGGAAATGACCGTACTACATTAGGTTCTTATATTCCTAATTTTACTTACGGTATCAACCTCGGTCTTAACTACAAGAACCTCGACTTCCAGCTGACTACCTACGGACAGGCCGGTGCCCAGATGTTCAACCGTAAACGTGCGCTTCGTTATTCTTCACAGAATTATAACTTCGACCGCGCCCAATATGAAAAACGCTGGACAGGCCCGGGTTCCACGAACTCCAATCCGTCGGCTGCCGCCCTGCTGAAACCTTGGAACGTAAGCGACCAGAAGTATAGCTCTTACTTTGTAGAAAGTGCCGACTACTTCCGTATTCAGAATATTACGCTTGGTTATACATTCCGTAACCTCAAGTTTGGTAACTATACCATGCCGGGCTTACGCCTGAGTCTGACTGCCGACCGTCCGTTCACAACTTTCAAGGCCAACGCATTCACTCCTGAATTGTCCGACAGCCAAGGTTGGGATACCGAAGTATATCCTTTGACATCGACTTACACCTTAGGTTTGAAAATTGATTTCTAAGAAATAACCCATTAATAATTTAGAACTAATGAAAACATTAATAAGACCTTTCATATATATAATGTCCGCCTTGATGGTATTATCGTTCGCATCCTGTAATGATTTTCTGGACAAAGAGCCTGAAGGAAAAGTGCCGGAAGAGAAGGTGGATTATACCAATATCAGCAATATGTACCAACCGGTATCAGGCGTATATGCAAAGATTCGCACCAGCGGTTTGCACTGGGTGATCTGGGAAATTACTACGATTCGCGACCAGGACGTATTTAGCGGCCAGTGGAATGGCAGCGACTATTACAACCTGAGCGAATATAAGTATAATGATTCTTTCTGGGGCTTCAACGAATTGTGGATGCAATATTACAATATTATCAAAACTGCCAATGCAGCTATTGAATCGTTAGACCTGTACGCTGAGAATATCACCAACGATAGCGATATGAAAAACTATAAGGCATATCGTGGTGAAGTGATGTTTATGCGTGCTTATGCCTACTATCGTCTGGTGCAGGCATTTGGTCCAGTTACCATTCTCCGCGACAATAATCAGGTTGATTTGAGCCGCTCCACTGCCAATGCGGTAAACAAATATGCATTGGAAGATTTGCAGTACGGCATTGATAATATGCCGCGTATCCGTCCGAACCAAAGTGAACACAAGGGAGCCGTTACAGCGTTCTCTGCCGAGATGCTGGCTGCCAAGTTTCATCTGAACATGGGTAACTATGCAAAGGTAGAAGAACTGACAAACGATATTATTGAGCATGGTAATTTCTCACTCTATCCCGACTTCTACCAATTATGGAAGATTCCCGGAAAGCTCTGTGACGAGTCTATATTCGAATGTCAGATGACTGACTTCGGCAATGGTTCCGGAGATCTGATTGATGGTGACCAATGGTTTGTTTGTCAAGGTCCCAATAACTCCGGCAGTGACATCAGCGGTTGGGGAGACTGCGGTATCCTGAAATCTTTCCGTGACTGGGCATACGCTCGTGGAGAGACAATACGTGCCACCACTTCATTCCTGCTGGCAGGAGAAACGACACCGGACGGTGATTATATCCGGGAGCAAGTAGATCCGAAAAAGACCGACTGCTGGAACGGTAAAGCATACACCCCGCTGAACCAATTAACACCGGGACGTACGAAATACGGTACAAACAATAATGCACGTATTTTCCGCTATGCTGATGTTCTCTTGATGAATGCCGAGGCGAAAATCAAAAATGGCAAGAATGGTGACGCTCCATTCAATGAAGTAAGAAGACGTGCCAAGATGCCGGAACTTACCAATGTAACTTTCCAACAAGTTATCGACGAACGCCGTATGGAGTTGATGTGCGAATGGGGCGAACGTTATAACGACCTTGTACGCACCGGTCTGGCAAAAACAGAATTGAAAGGCTGGTCTGAAGATAAGGCACTTTTGCCGCTTCCTTTCAACCAGTATACTCAGATTCCTGATTTGCTGAAAGAGCCGAAGGATGAGTAACCTTATGAATTAATTTAGTTTTCGCAAGTTAATGATAACAACATACAGATTGCACCGGATTATCATTAACTTGCGAAACTTAAATAAATGCCCAAACAAAACATATCATGAAGAAAGTTTTCAGAAAAACAAGCTTATTGCTGGCTACTGCCCTGATGGGTGTTACCGGTATGCAGGCACAAAAAGCTCCGCAGGACATGGATCGCTTCATCGACACACTGATGAAGAAGATGACTGTAGAAGAGAAAATCGGTCAGCTAAACCTGCCCGTTTCCGGTGAAATCGTTACCGGACAAGCACAGAACAGCGATGTAGCCAAAAAGATTGAGCAAGGATGGGTAGGTGGACTTCTCAACCTGAAAGGAGTAGAGAAGATCCGCGATGTACAGAAACTTGCCATAGAGAAATCACGCCTGGGTATCCCCCTGATATTCGGTATGGATGTGGTGCATGGCTACGAAACAATCTTCCCTATTCCATTGGGGCTCTCTTGCTCATGGGATATGGACGCTATCAGAAAGTCCGCCCGCATTGCTGCTACCGAAGCCAGTGCCGATGGCATCTCATGGACATTCAGCCCGATGGTAGATATCAGCCGTGATCCGCGCTGGGGACGTGTCAGCGAGGGTAACGGTGAAGACCCGTTCCTGGGAGGCGCCATCGCTAAAGCAATGGTTTCGGGATATCAGGGAGTGGACCTCAACAATCAGTTGAAACGAAACGATGAAATCATGGCATGCGTAAAGCACTTCGCTCTGTACGGAGCCGGAGAAGCCGGACGCGATTATAACACTGTGGATATGAGCCGCAACCGCATGTTCAACGAATACCTATACCCTTACCAGACTGCTGTAGAGGCTGGTGTAGGTAGCGTTATGGCTTCTTTCAATGAAATAGACGGTGTGCCCGCCACAGCCAACAAATGGTTGATGACCGATGTACTGCGTAAACAATGGGGATTCGACGGTTTTGTAGTGACGGACTTCACTGGAATTTCTGAAATGGTTGCGCATGGTATCGGCGACTTACAGACAGTTTCGGCACGTGCGCTCAACGCAGGCGTAGATATGGATATGGTGAGCGAAGGCTTCATCGGTACCATTAAAAAGTCTATAGCCGAAGGAAAGATTGACATGGAAACACTGGACAAGGCTTGTCGCCGTATCCTTGAGGCCAAGTATAAGCTGGGATTGTTTGACAACCCTTACAAATATTGTGACCTGAAGCGCCCGAAACGGGATATCTTCACCAAAGAACACCGTGATGTTGCCCGCAAGATTGCGAGTGAAAGCTTTGTACTTTTAAAGAATCAACCGGCAAAAACCGGTCAGGCTCCTGTATTGCCATTGGCAAAGGAAGGTACGGTTGCCGTTATAGGTCCATTGGCAAATACCCGTAGCAACATGCCGGGAACATGGAGTGTAGCTGCACGCCTCAACGATTACCCTTCTGTATATGAAGGGTTGAAAGAAATGATGGCAGGTAAGGTGAACATCACTTATGCCAAGGGCAGCAACCTCAGTAGTGACGCCGCTTACGAAGAACGCGCCACCATGTTCGGACGTTCGCTGAACCGTGACAACCGCACAGACAAGGAAATGCTGGAAGAAGCGTTGAAGGTAGCGGCAAACGCAGATGTCATCGTTGCCGCTTTAGGTGAATCTTCTGAAATGAGCGGAGAAAGTTCAAGCCGGACAGATCTGAATATTCCCGATGTACAACGCACATTACTGGAAGCATTGTTGAAGACCGGAAAACCGGTTGTATTGACCCTCTTCACTGGCCGTCCATTGACACTGACCTGGGAACAGGAAAATGTACCCGCTATCCTGAATGTATGGTTCGGCGGAAGCGAAGCTGCCTATGCTATCGGCGATGTACTGTTCGGTGATGTAAATCCAAGTGGCAAACTGACCATGACATTCCCGAAGAATGTAGGGCAGATCCCTTTGTTCTATAATCATAAAAACACCGGCCGCCCTTTGAAAGAAGGTAAATGGTTCGAGAAGTTCCGCAGTAACTATCTGGATGTTGACAATGATCCACTGTATCCGTTCGGTTACGGTTTGTCATACACCACATTCCAATACGGGGAGATTACTTTGAGCGCTCCTGCAATGGACCAGGACGGTTCTGTAACCGCTGTAGTTACAGTGACCAATACCGGTAAGCGGGATGGTGCGGAAGTGGTACAACTGTATATCCGCGACTTGGTGGGAAGCATTACCCGCCCGGTGAAAGAGTTGAAAGGCTTCGAAAAAATCTTCCTCAAAGCAGGTGAGAGTAAGACGGTCTCTTTCAAAATCACCCCGGAATTGTTGCACTTCTACGACTATGATCTCAACTATGTAGCCGAACCGGGAGACTTTGATGTAATGATTGGCGGTAACAGCCAGCATGTAAAAACAGCCCGTTTGAGCTTAAAGTGATAATTCAGAATAAAAACAAAGGAAACATGAAACACATAGCTTTACTGACCTGCGTGTGTGGCCTGATGCTTCTTGGCAGTTGCAAAAACCAGTCTGCACAGAATGAACAGCCACTGGAGGTGATGACCTTTAATGTTCGCCTGGATGCTCCTTCGGACAGTGCCAATAACTGGAAATATCGCAAAGATAACGTCTGCCAAATGATTACCTACTATCAGCCCGACCTGCTGGGTATGCAGGAAGTACGTCACAATCAAATGGAAGACCTGAAACAAGGTCTTCCCCAATACACCGCTTTAGGCGTAGGACGTGACGATGGCAAGGAAGCAGGCGAATATTGCCCGATATTCTTCAACAGCCACCGGTTCACATTGGTGGAATACGGTAATTTCTCTCTTAGTGAACACCCCGAAACCATCGGCATCAAAGGCTGGGACGCCTCCTACAACCGTATTACTACCTGGGCCATACTGCAAGAAAAGAGTAACGGGAAGAAGTTGATATTCTTCAACACCCATCTGGACAACGACGGAGAGACAGCTCGTAAAGAAGGCGTACAACTCATTCTGAACAAGATTAAAGAGATTGCCCCGCACATGCCAGCCATCATCACCGGCGACTTCAATTGTACTCCCGACGAGACACCTCTGCAGACTCTTGAAAAAGGAGGAATGGAAAATGCGTCAAAGGTGGCAGCCATTACGTACGGTCCATCCTGGTCTTTCCATGATTTCGGTCGACTGCCGCTGGAAGAACGTGTCTTGCTGGATTATGTGTTCGTGAGCGGCGGCATGAAAACGAACCGTTATCGTGTCATTCAGGACAGGCCGGAGAATGGCTTCCTTTCTGATCACGATCCCGTACTTGTTGATGTAATCCTTCAATAGAAATAGGTATGAAGACACAATATAGCTTATTATTGCTCCTGTTGTTGCTGGGCTTTACACAATGTAAAAGCCCGGCAGCAAAACCGGACCGGATAAGCGACGAAGCCCTGATGGACACCCTGCAACGCCGTACCTTCAATTACTTTTGGGAAGGAGCCGAACCTAATAGCGGACTGGCATGCGAACGTATCCATATAGATGGTATCTATCCCGAAGATGACCAGAATGTAGTGACCACCGGTGGCAGTGGCTTCGGAATCATGGCTGTGTTGGCAGGCATCGACCGCGGTTACGTCACCCGTGAAGAAGGGCTGGCACGCATGGAGCGCATCGTCTCTTTTCTTGAAACAGCCGACCGTTTCCACGGTGCCTACCCGCACTGGTGGTTCGGAGATACCGGACGGGTAAAACCTTTCGGACAGAAAGATAACGGCGGTGACCTCGTGGAAACCGCTTTCCTGATGCAGGGTCTGCTTGCCGTACACCAATATTACATCAACGGCTCCCCCGCAGAACAAGCCCTTGCCGGGCGCATCGACACACTGTGGCGTGAAGTTGACTGGAATTTCTATCGCCGGAACGATCAGAATGTACTCTATTGGCACTGGAGTCCCGAATACGGCTGGGAAATGAATTTCCCCGTACACGGTTACAATGAGTGTCTCATCATGTACATTCTTGCTGCTGCCTCCCCCACGCACAGCATTCCCGCAACTGTCTATCATGAAGGTTGGGCAGAGAAAGGCGCCATTGTCGATCCCCACAAGGTAGAAGATATCGAACTTCACCTGCGCTATCAAGGTTGTGAAGCCGGTCCCCTCTTTTGGGCACACTATTCTTTCCTCGGACTGGACCCGACAAATTTATCTGATAAGTATTGTCCCGGTTATTTCAATGAAATGCGCAATCTTACTCTGATCAACCGCGCCTATTGCATCCGCAACCCGAAGCAGTGGAAAGGTTTTGGTCCTGATTGTTGGGGACTGACCGCCAGTTACTCTGTCAACGGCTACTCTGCCCATGCTCCGAACGAGTCGGCAGATCACGGAGTCATCTCTCCCACTGCCGCTCTTTCTTCCATTGTCTATACTCCGGAATACTCACTGGAAGTGATGCGCTATCTCTATGGAATGGGAGACAAGGTATTGGGACCTTATGGCTTCTATGACGCTTTCAGCGAAACGGAAGATTGGTATCCTAAACGCTATCTTGCCATCGACCAAGGACCTATCGCTGTAATGATAGAAAATTACCGTACCGGCCTGCTGTGGAAACTATTCATGAGCCATCCCGATGTGCAAACCGGACTGAAGAAGCTGGGGTTTAAATAAGCTCACCACAGAGTAACACAAAGTTTCACAGAGTTCAATCTATAAAAAACAAAAAAATGAAACTCGGCGAAACTCTGTGTCACTCTGTGGTGAATAAAGAAAATCCCCTATATTTTTACTCTAACCTTAAATTAATTATCTTTGTCCCAAGAATAACAATAAGGTCATGACCTTTTCTAACCTTTATTCAACCTATTATGGACATCCGAAAAAACATTATCATAACCTGTGTGTCCCTTTTTGTATGTGCCACCATACTCGCCAACCAGAAGCCTTATGTCACCAACCTCTCACGTGACAAATACCACGCTGCCAACAAGAATTGGTCTATCGGGCAAGATGAGAAAGGTATCATGTACTTCGGTAACAGCATCGGCCTGCTGGCATCCGACGGCATGGAATGGAAACTCTTTCAAACACCTGATGCCAGCCTCGTACGTGCCATAGCCGTAGAATCCCACCACACCATTTACAGTGGGGGCTCCGAAGACTTGGGACGCTGGGATCGAGACCAATCAGGAGAACTGAAATACACTTCACTGAAAGGATTAATCAATGGGGATAACCCACTCGACAACCAAAGTTTCTGGCGTATCTGGATAGAAGGCGACAAAGTGTATTTCCAGTCTTTCAGTCACATCTATGTATACGATCACCATACCATCACTCCCGTTGATGGGCCAAACGCCTTTTTACTTCTTCTGAAGGTACGTAATGAATACTGGGTACAAGAAATGTATGGTACACTTTATCAGTTGCACAACGGCATACTCAACAAAATCCCCGGGAGCGAATTCCTGAACGGCACCACTACCCGTGTCATCCTACCCTACGATACCGACCGTTATCTGGTAGGCACTTCCACCGGTGCAATCTATATCTACGATCAAAAGAACTTTATCCCTTGGAACCTCTCCCTCTCGCGACAATTGAGAGGGCAGGAACTGAACTGCGCCATCTATTCCGCCAAACGGAACACCTATTATCTGGGCACACAGCTCAGTGGCATATATGAAGTAGATACCCATGGAAATATCCTCAATCACTTCTCCACTGCTAACATTCTTCAGAATAACACCGTTCTATCCCTTTACGAAGATAATCAAAATAACATCTGGGTAGCCCTTGACCGTGGGCTCGCTTACATCCGGTATACCGATGGTTTAAGTTACTACCGTTCCACAGACGGTAGCTTCGGCGGCATATACGATGCTACTATCTGGAACGACAATCTGCTCATCGGAACGAATCAGGGAATTTACTACACCCGCCACGACAAGCTCAATGATCTGGATATGTTTTCTTCCCTCAAATTGATAGAGGGCACTCAGGGGCAGGTATGGTCCTTCCGTAAAATAGACGGACGGTTGTTTTGCGCACATACTAACGGACTGCTGGAAATTCTTCCCGATCTCCATATCCGTCACCCGTATCGCATCAATACAGGAGTCTTCCGCACCCTGGAGGCAACCATCAATGGAAAACAAATACAGATTATCATTACCTATGATGAACTCCTGATATTAAACAGAACTACCGGAGAGCTAAACTCCATGCGCCAGATCACCGACCCGATCTATAATGCCGAAGTAGATCATTTGGGAAATATCTGGTTGGAAACCAGCAGTCGCGGCGTCTACAAATGCCGTCTGAATGACGAACAGAGCGCTTTCCGATACTATACGTATTACGGTAATGAGAAGGACAGCTCACTCCCTGCCCGCCTGCAATTATTCAAATCGGGCGGACGCATCCTATTCTTAGGCAATGATCAATTTTATATCTATGATGAGGTCAACGACAACTTGCAGCTTGAGCAGCATCTGAACCGATGTTTCGAAACGATACACGATCTGAAACGTATCGTTCCCATCGATAGTGAAGAAAGCTGGGCCATCACCGGCTCATCTGTCTACCGTTTCTTCTACGACGGATACATTGCCCGCATCCGCGAAGCATATAAGGTGGAAGCTGACAATCTTTCACTCATCACGGCTTATGAGAATATTTCCGTTCTCAACGACTCCCTCTCACTCATTTGCCTGGATGCAGGTTTTATCCTCCATGACTCTCATCGCAGCAAACGGCAAACCGTGGAACTTTCCGCCCCTAATCTGGAATTTATTCATGCCGGAAAAGAACAGAATGCAGGTTTCATGGACCTCAACAAAACTATTCATATCCCCTATAAAGACAATACGGTAACTGTCGGCTTCTCTGTCAATGCCGCCTTTGCCGGAAACCTTTTCGTTCAATACCAACTGGAAGAAATGGACAGTACCTGGAGTGCCCCGAAGCGACTGAACAGTATTTCCTACGCCCGCTTGCCGCAAGGCAAATACATACTTCGCCTGCGTACCACGGACGGCTTAAACAATTACTCACCGGACACTCTTCTGGAGTTCGACGTACTTCCTCCCTGGTACAATACTGTCTGGTGGTATCTTACCTGCTGCTTACTCATTATCGCCACTCTGTTCGGCACCTTCTACCTAATGAAACGACGTCTGCAAACCAAGCACTTGCGTAGAATGAAATCTCAGGAAGCTACACGCCTGCGCTTGATGAACGAGCAACTGCAAAATGAAATCGAGGAAAAAGATGCCGAGATTTTTACCCAGACCTCTTTCATCATCCACAAGAACGAACTTATCCTGAAACTGAAAGAGATGGTAGATGAGATTTGCTCCCGTAATACGCAGAAAGCCTTATTACCTCTTTATCAGAAAATAAATACGTTGCTTGCAAATAACCTCGATACGGAAGATGACTGGAAAATGTTCCTTATCAAGTTCGAACAGAAGCACCGCAACTTCTTCAAACGGTTGAAAGAGGCGCATCCGCAACTGACCAACAATGACTTGCGTCTCTGTGCCTGCCTCAAGCTGAATATGGAGACTAAGGATATTGCCTCATTAATGAACCTTTCGGTTCGTGCAGTAGAGAATAACCGGTACCGATTGCGAAAGAAGCTCGATCTGAAACCTACACAGAACCTGAATGAGTACTTTTTGAATATAGATTAATAAAAACGAAGTCTATTTCTCTAATTATGTAACACCATGAAAAGTATCTGTAACATCCTACTAACCGGTTAAAAAAAACATCGTCTATCTTTGCCAACAGATGTAAACCTCTTAAAAGATAGAAACATGAAAAACAGGAAAACACGTTTATGGGTACTGATTGTTCTGCTGAACATGGGTATGGGCATTTCCACATTTGCACAGAAAATCCCCTTAGTCTACACTGTGGAAAATACGGGAATAAAGAATCCTGCACCCGTGTTGCCGGGTATCAACGAACTGCCGGTAGTAAAAACACTGACCGATCCCTTTCAATGGTCCGATGGCAGTGGCCGTTCAACCAACTTCAAGGACTGGAGCCGACGGCGTGCAGAGATAGCCCGCGAAATAGAACACTACGAAATCGGCGAGAAACCCGTAGTATCGAAAAAAGACATTACAGCGAATATCGTGGATGATACCCTTAGAGTAAATGTAACAGTGAACGGACAAACGCTCACCCTGAAAGCAAAAATTACTTATCCGGCAGGTAAAGGCCCTTTCCCAGCCATCATTGGAATAGGCAGAGGCACGGGTAGTCTTCCTCCCACCATCTTCACGAGCCGCAATATAGCACAAATCGCATTCAACTTCACACAAGTCATGTCGCACACACAAAAGCGCGGCAACGAGCCTATCAACAAACTTTATCCTGACCGTACAGACATGGGAGCCTATTGCGCCTGGTCCTGGGGAGTGAGCCGTATCATTGACGGATTGGAAATCGTAGGTAAAAAGAGCAAGATAGATACCAAACGACTGGCCATATCCGGTTGTTCCTTCGCCGGGAAAATGGCTCTTTTTGCCGGAGCATTCGATGAGCGTATTGCACTGACCATTGCTCAGGAACCGGGTGGTGGCGGTGCGGCAGCATGGCGTGTTTCCGAAACGCTGGGTGAAGTGGAAACTTTGGGAAGAACCAGTCATGTCTGGTTTAAAGAAAGTATGTTCCAATATAAAGAAGATAATGTATCGAAATTGCCGTATGACCACCACGAACTGTGTGCCATGGTAGCACCGCGTGCACTGCTGGTACTCGGAAACCCGGACTATGTGTGGCTGGCTGATGAATCGGGTTATGTCTCCTGCCGTGCTGCCCGTAAAGTATGGGAAACCTTCGGCATTGCCGACAGAATGGGCTTCTCCATCGTAGGCGGACATGGGCACTGCCAGCTGCCCGAAAGCCAGTATCCTGAAGTAGAAGCGTTTGTCGACAAGTTCCTGCTTGGAAAGAAAGACGCGAATACAGAAGTAACCATTGCACCACTTTACGAAAAGGTGGACTATGAGCGCTGGTTATTCCACTAAAACTCTTTATCTTTGGGGGTATAACACTTACTAATACCCCCAAAGAATCATGAAAAGAATTTTATTGGCTATCTGTGTGATAGCGCTGTCTCTCCTTTCCTACGGACAAGGCAGCAACGAACGAGCCTTCACTTTCGCATGGCTCAGTGATGTACATCTCAATTCTTTCGCCTATGCCGAAGACGACCTGCGGCAATCCATTGAAGACATCAATGCCAATCCTGACGTTGCCTTCACCATCCTCAGCGGCGATGTCACTGAATTCGGTGACACCAAGGAATTTTATCTGCTGCAAGACATTCTGAAGAACTTCCGGAAACCTTATTTTCTCATCCCCGGCAACCATGATGTAAACTGGAGCGAAAACGGATGCACTATGTTCGACAAGATTTTCCAAGCCTCCCATTTCTGTTACGACTGGCAGGGAGTACGTTTCATCGGCTGTGGCGCCGGACCAAGTCTGCGTATGGGACCACCTCACATTCCCCGCGAAGAAATTCTGTGGCTCGATTCTATCGTTCGCGCTACTCCGGCAGAACAACCCATTATTTTCATCAATCACTTCCCTATCGATCAGGATCTGAGTAACTGGTACGAAGTTGTCGACATCCTTAAAACGCGCAATATCCAGGCAATACTCGGCGGACACCTACACGTGAACCGTGCTTATGATGCCGAAGGTATTCCCGCCGTAATCGGCCGTTCGTCCCTGCGCAGAAAAGATCCGATAGGCGGATATAACCTGGTCACATTTCGCGGCAATACATTAGAGTTCCATGAACGCATCATCAAAACAGAAACCCGCCCTGTATGGAATACGATTCATCTGGCACCTTTGCAGGAGAAAAAGGATACCACTTATTATCGTCCGGATTTCGCTATCAATGCTACTTATCCTTCGGTACGCGAAACCTGGAAATTGAAGGATGTGACCGATATCGCTTCGCAGGGAAGCATAGACGGTAACTTGTACGTTTACACCAATACAGCCGGTGTTGTCCATGCCCTTAATGCCAAGAACGGCAAAACCCTGTGGACCTATACCACCGGAAACAAGATATTTTCAGCCCCATTTATCACCCCAAAACTTGTCATTGTCTCTTCCTGTGATGGTTTCATCTATGCCCTTGACAGAAAGCAGGGCACAGTGCGATGGAAATACAATACTGATTACCCCATTGTAGCGTGCCCTGTCGTAACCGAAGGTACAGTCTACATCGGCAGCAGCAACGGTAAATTCTACTCTTTAAAGCTGACAGACGGAACACTGAACTGGACTTGTAATGGTCTGCAAGGCTACATCGAATCACGCCCGGCTGTGGATAAAGAGCGCGTATATATAGGCACTTGGGGAGCGATGTTCTATGCCATCGACCGCAGGAGTGGGGAGAAAATATGGGAGTTCGACACCAAACGAGGCAGATATTTCTCACCGGGTGCCTGCTGGCCGGTAGTACTGCCGTATACGCAGCAAGGAAAGACGAATGAACAAGTCATAGTTCTCAGCTCCGACTATTTCGTCCGCTCATTCCATCCCGGGACGGGAGAAATTTTTTGGGCTTCCGATGAAGCGAAAGGACGCGAGTCCCTCGGCTTCTCACCGGATGGAAAAACAATGTATGTGAAAGGAATCAAGAACAACATCACCGCTGCGGATATATCTCACGGCACCTATACCAGTCTTTGGAATACATCAATGCCCTACGAAAGCAACTTCATCCCCACCCGTATGGAAACAACCGAACAACTGGTGTTCATTCCTACTGAATTTGGTGTTCTCCATGCCGTGCGGACAGACGGAAGCGGCATTGCCTGGGCACACAAAATCTCCCATTCGGCAATAACTTCACTAAAGAATGCAGGAAAAGGGAAAATCATTGTCATGACAATGGATGGTACGGTGACTTGTCTGGAATATCCCTTATAGAAAACAGTTCATCCGCCGACGTCACAGATAACGCAGACTTCATTAATCGTAAATCTGCGTTATCCGCGCCATCTGCGGATGAAAAATAATTCAGGAAAGTACGGGCAGATTATTCTCCGCCACCGCCGCCTTCACCACCGCTACTCTTCACATCATCATTGCTGATGGTACGCGCGGCTTTCTTCACACTGGCTTTCAACTCACCGATGCGATAGCTAACACTTACACCAAAACGCTGACGAGTATATTTATTCCAACTATCCTGTATAAAGCCTACACCTTCTATACTTGAAGTCGGATGCTGATATTTCTTAAAGAAATTGCTAGCAAATGCCGACAAGGTCAGACGCTTCTTCAAGAATGATTTGTTTACACTCAATCCGTAGTCAAAGAAACTGCTCCCCTTTCCCTGCAACATGATCCAAGGCGTCTGACCATAAATATTCAGACTGATACGCCAATCGTGAGGCAAAGACTGCTGAGCACCACCATAAGCAAACAAATTCCAACCGTCATTCTTCAATCCATTGGCGCCTTCCAAATAAGTATAGTTACCATAAAGGTTTGCATAGATACGTGTATTGGAGGTAGCATTCCAGTTGATATAACCACTTAGGCTGGCATTCCTGCTCTTACCTATATTCTGATAAGTAGAATAAAGCACTTCTTTACCTGTAGGATTTTGCAGACCGAAAATTTCTGTATCCTTCACCTGTTCTGTTACCCGTTCAATACTATTATTGGTAAAGCTATAGCGGGCTGAAAGATTGATATTAAACTTCTGCGTGAAGTTACTGTAACTCAAGTTAAATGAATGACTCTTCTCACTATCCAAATGAGAGTTACCCTGGCTTATATTTGTAGGATTACTATCGTCCAGATAAGGATTCAAATACCAGATCCCCGGACGGTAAATACGCATATTATAACCAAAACGAAGATTAGACATATCTGTCAACTTATAGCCAATACTTGCAGAAGGAACTAAATCATCAAAATTCTTATCAAAGTTATCTCCCTTACCCAACAGATATTTCACCTCCTGCTTCGTATGCTCATAACGCACACCAAGCCTTCCGGATATCTTCTTCACTTTCAGTCCATATCCAAGGTATGCAGCCAAAATGTCATTCTGGTGTTTATAATGCGAACTGTGATCATTGTCAAACTCATAATCAGCTTGAGTTGCTGACGCTTGTTCATAACGATCATCTTCCGAAGAATTATCACGGAGAATATATTTCGCACCGGCTTCAAGAGTATGTATCTTGCCGATAGGCGTCGTATAATCAGCCTGGAAAGTATGTTCAGTAGTATTCTGGGATCCATCATTATGCTGATTTTTCATACGTTTCATAAAATCCTGCCAATCCGGAGCTACATCCTCCATATCATAATCATAAGTGGAGTATGAATCCGAACTTTCCGGTCTGGTATTGATTTTATAAGAGAAGGTCAACATACGATCTTTTACATGAAACATACGTTGGTAGTCAATGCCACCATCAATAGAATACCAGGAACTTTTGCTTCTATTGTTCGATACATATTGATACAGATCATCACCGGTACCGGGCATCGTTGCAAAAGTATTACTCAGTCCATTGCTGTTATTTCCGCCACCCCAAAGTCCAAACGACATGGTTATCAAACGCAAAGTATCAATTTCATAACTGGCTTCCATGCTGCCGGACTGGAAATTACCATGCCCTTTACTATCGCCACTATAATCTAAATCTGAAGAACCGTCGGTTATGTCGCCTACTGTACGACGAGTACCACCAGAATAGCTACGCGGACGATCATTATAATTATAATTATAACGAGCACTTATCGTCAACTTACCACTCTTAATTGTACCGAACAGGCCGCCACCAGCCCCCATGTTACTAACGTTTCCACTAAATGTAGCCGTATACCCTTCCAGTCCGCTACCTACAGTGACAATATTCAGGATCCCCCCTACACCTTCAGCGTCATACTTAGGACCGGGATTAGTAATAACCTCGATATGTTTGATAGAATTGGCGGGCATACTTTTCAGTACTTCCGTCGGATTATTACTCATCATATTGTTAGGTTTACCATTCACATACACCTTAAAGCTGCTACTACCGTTCACCTTAATATTATCTTCGCCATCTACAGTAACCAAAGGCACTTTACGAAGCATTTCCAATACAGAGTTTGACTTTGAATCAGGATCATCCTGTACATTATATTCTATCTTGTCAATATCAGCTTTCACCAGTGGTTTTTGAGCTACCACCTCTACTTGTCCAAGCTCATTGGACGCATCTGTAATATACAGCGTACCGAAATCAACAATTTTCTCTCCTGCTTTCACAGTAAAATCTTTCACAATGGTATTTCTACCGATAGAAGAAATCGTCATCACGAAATCACCCGTCCCCGGAACCTTTTCCTGAAACTTACCTTTCATGTCTGTTACCAGCATTTTCAATGCATGGGCAGGCGCTTCTTTTTTCACGATTTTAATTGTGGCATAAGGTTCTCCCTCTTGAGTCAAAGAATCCAGTAAGACTCCTTTAATCTGAAATGGAGGTGCCGCATTCTGTGCCGCTACCAATGAGGATATTACCAGCATTATAAGCAGCAAAGGGCATTTAATTTTCATTTCTGTTTTAGTTTGTTTGATGAATATTAGTTGACTGTTTTTGTATTAGACGTACATCGTAGCTATTTTGTCACATGAATGCGGCAAAAGTAGGCTCTTTTTCTTTACCTACGAGATTTTCGGAGTTAAAAAAGCACAAAGAAAAGGGATTAGAGAGAATATTTGTAAGCGTTCTTGCGGAATTTATAGCAAATAGAAAAAAAGTAGCAGGCAGACATTCACTGCAATCACACCACCAAACCCACGCAGTACCCACCGGCGCAACGGACTCTTCCCACCGGCAAAGAACAACGCATAGCACATATTCACGGCAATATTGCTCACGATAGCCTGCATACAACAAGCTGTCACCACCACAACGGCAACACCCGAACCTTGCAGCAGGTTCAGAATAAATGGAGTAATATCACTCAACCCGGCAATGAACGACAAGACATTCAATCCACCCGTACCGGTATAAATCAAAGTATAATGTGTCACAATGGTGAATATCACAAACAGAACGGCAAAAATCAGTGCAACTTTAAATTCCAACGGGTTACTGCTATCTTCTTCTTCAGCTTCTTCGCCCGTCACCGGAATCGACTTACGCTTCCGATGCAGATACCAGGCCACTCCCGCCGTAACGAAGGACATTATAAGGAGGTATGGATAAATTTCCGCAAGAATCGCCTTACTGAATATGCCTATTAGTATAAGGAAACGAAGAAACATCATACTCACTGCCAACAACATTGCTGCGGCATATTCCGGCGCCTCCTGTGCAGGTGCCTTGCGACTCTTACGTGCCAGAACAGAAATAGTTGCCGTACTGCTATACAAACCACCTATAATACCGGATACCAGAATACCGGACTCATGAAATACATATCGCCTCAGCAGATAAGACAAATAAGAGATACCGGATACAACTACCGTAGCCAACCAGACGGTATAAGGAGTCAAATTAATGTCGGGTATCAGATTTTCATTCGGCAACATCGGTAAGATAATGCCACTGATAGCGAGGAACTTGGCGAGAGTAATCATCTCGTCATTCTTCATGCGCTGTGCGAGTTCTGTAAAAGTATGCTTCAATTCGGTAAAGAGCAATACCGTCACAACCACCATCACGTAAAACCAAGAGGGTTGTGTGGCTACAATAGGAGCAATACAATAAGTGATGAGTGCGATAATAATGGTGGTAACCCCGAATACATGGAACTGAGATTGTTTAACGTAATAGTTCAATCCCAGCAGCAGTCCCAATATAGCGCCACCGCCCATAAACAAGCGGTAATCCACCGGATCAAGAATATAAAGCAGGTACCCCAAAATACCTATAAAAGTGAACGTGCGGTCCGTACCGAATAACGTTGTCTCCCCTTCGCGCTTCAAACTGATTTTCCGCTGTGAAAGTCCTATTAATAAAGAAAACAAAGTCACCAATACAAAGGTCACCAGTTCTCTAGGCAGGTATTCATAAAGTTTCTCCATTTCGTCCTCTGAATATACTTGATTAGCAACCATTTGCAAGGAGTTAACTTCCTGTCAACAAGAAGTTAACTCCTTGTTGACAAACTCTTAACTTCTTGTTGACAGGGTATTAAGGCCTTACCAAACGGTGTATGGATGCTTCATCAGTTGCGAGTTATAGTAACGGACGTCGCCTGTTACTTCCCGCCCTATGAAATCCGGTTTTTCAAAAGCCTCGTCTTCCGAAGTCAATTCCACTTCAGCAACTACCAAACCTTCATTTTCACCGTAGAACTCATCCACCTCAAACGTATGCCGTCCGCTGCGCACCAGATAACGAGTTTTATCGATAACACCCGGTTCACAAAGTTTCATCAGTTCCTCCGCTTCATTCAATGGAATCTCTTTTTCCCACTCATATCGGCTGAGTCCCGAAGCATCGGAAGCCCCTTTTATCGTAAGATATCCCTTTCCGTTACGGATGCGCACCCGCACGGTCCGGCCTCTTGCACTACTGATATAACCTTGTACAATACGGCTTTGTTCATACGCCCTCGATTTGTACTCCCCCGTCACGAGGAATTTCCGTTCTATTTCTTGCGACATCTATCAGTTATTTCCCTAAGAACGAGTATCCTATCAGCATCACCAGCACCAGTATCAATGCAGATACACCAATAATCAACAACACTTTCTTAGCTTGTTCTTCTTCCTTACGGCTATGCATAACCTTTTTCTTACTCTTTCCCATAATGTGTTCTTAGTATTAAAGTTCAACTGATAACAAAGTAACATGAAATTCGGGAAGATTCCAAAAGAAAAGAGGAAATTTATTTGTAACAAGCTAATATCTGAACCATACCCGAACCGTATCTGAGCCGTACTTGCTCCGTACATTCTTCGGTCGAAGTAGCTCTGAACGAAGAAAGTACGGCTTTGGTACGGAGCAAGTGCATCTCGGGTACGGCAAAGAGATATCCCGAACCACCTACAAGCAGTTAGTAAACTACTACGCAGTAAATGCCCACCTACTTACAAGTAGTTTAATATTTACTACGTAGTAGTATTTCGTCGCTCTAGGTTAAATCGAAAAAGCACATTTTCTTTAGATTGAAGGCAATGGCAAAGAAGGCAAAGTCCATTTTGACTTTGTCAATTCCAAAATGACGGAACCGTTTGTACGCCATGTCGTATTTCATCTGTCCGAAGACTGCTTCCGGCTCTATACATCGCCGTCCCCGATGTTTGATTCCCTCTTCTGAGGTAAGCCTTTCCCCGGCTTTCCGCCGATATTCGTTTAGACGGTGGTTGACTTCGATTATCCTGTTCCCTTTAGCTCTGAAGCAACTTCCCCGAAGCGGGATCCCTCACAGCATCGGGCCTTGTAGCGTGCGCTTTCGGTAACATATCCGCTTCCCGTCTTCGATCGTGCTGTGCCAATGCGTTCCATGTGCTGTCCCATCGGGCAGACATAATAGTCCCCTTCGGCATTATAATATAAAGATTGCGGACTGAACAGGTTGGGTTCATAGTGCATGCGCTGTTCACGAGGAACCAGTTGTATTTCACATAGGCGGCAATGCCGGCTTCCTCCATGAACCGGTAGTTCTCTTCCGAACCATAGCTGGAATCGGCAACTCCTATACCCGGCAATTTGCGGTAGCATTCAAAAAACGACTTGAAGAACGGAACCATGGTAAAAGTATCTCCGGGAGATTGAAACAAACCAAAGTCAAGAATGAACAGGTTCTCTATTCCTATCTGCAGGTTGTAACCCGGCTTGGTCTGCCCGTTGTTCATCTCGTCCTCCTTCATGCGCATGAATGTGGCGTCATGGTCGATTTTTGAATAGGAGTTGCGATCCCCAAGAATACGCAGTTTTCCGTCATATTCATCAAGTTTGCCGGCGTGCTCCTTGATCTCCTTATCTGTCTCTCTTTTTCTTTCCGGTGCAGCTTTTCCTCTTTCGTTACGGGCTCCGGCTCTTTCTGCAAGGAACGGTTGAGTGCATTGGCAATACCCATAAGGTCTGACGGTGTGAAATCCTGCCCGTTTTCCTCCCGGACGTTTTCCTGCGCTATGGCTTCACCTATTTGTTCGAGAAGAGCCTTAATCTTGTCAATCAGCCTGACACGGTTCTTCTCGGTAGTCTTGCACCATACGAAAGTGTATCTGTTCGTCTTCGATTCGATTTTTATACCGTCGATATACTCCACATCAAGCGTGACGAATCCCTTTTCCGCCAGTATAATCACCAACTGGGTGAATACACGGTTGATTTCTCCTTTCACACAGTTGCGGAAGCGGTTGATGGTATTGAAGTCAGGCTGCTCATAACCAGCGAGCCAGATAAAATGGATATCGCGCTTTAGGGCGGATTCTATCTTGCGACAGGAATAAAGGTTGTTCATGTAGCCATAAATCACGGCCTTGAGCATCACCTTCGGATGGTATGGACTGCGGCCGCGCTCTTTATAAAGTTTGCGGAAGTTTTCCAACTTAAAGTTGTCAATTACCGTGTCAATCACAGGGGCATTCTCCGCAATATCCTTGTCAAGACGCTGAGGAAAAAGAATTGTTTGTTTGGGATTGTAATCCCGAAAGTGTATGTTTTCTGACATATTATATATGATTGTATATCATAAAGATACAAATTATTTATGATATGGCAAAGCCTTGGCTTGGGCAAGTCAGGGCTTTGTTTCATTATATGCTTTCTTTACCACAGGATATGAAAAGAGGATGTACCAGAATTTTAATACACCCTCTTTTTCTTTCACACAATGTTATCCTTTACACTTCTTACAATTAACTAATTTAGCCCACACCATTCTAAGAATTCATCTTTCGATACCGAGGCGCAGCCGGTGCTCGAGTGTCCGTCCCTGAAATAAACCTCATCTCTATCCGGAACCCGTCCTTCACAGCCCCATCCTTCGTAATACAGATAAAGCATATTGTTGTATTCAAACACTTCGCCAAACCAAATTCCTCCTTGGTCCCATTGTTTTGCGTCTCCGCGTTTGAAAAAAGGTTTGGTGTTGTCTACTTTTGTCCAGTTCAGCAAATCGTCGGAATAGGCCACATGGAAACGGTCGGGGAAGTCGAAGTAGCGTGTACTACTTTGATACACCATAAACCATTTGTTCACGCCATCCAACCGGAAAATACGCGTTCCGTTTACTGTTAAGCGGTCATGGTTTGCAGGACCTCCACCCGGCCAAAGTACTGTTGTAATCTCTGCATTGGCAAAGCTCATCGGGTCGGAAGTAACGGCACAATCCACTTTCATGTGTCCATCATTACCATATCCGTATCCATAGTATATGTAGTACTTTCCGTTGTGGTATATAGCATCGCTGCATCCCACCCCGTCGAGCAGTTTAACCGGATCACCGAAAGTATATCCACCGTCGGTAGATTTTCGGCAAGCTAACGAACTATGGAGTGTATTGGTTGATTGTCCGCATTTCGCGTGATAGTAGAAATATACATTATCGTCGCCACCCACTACCGGAGCGCAGTCAAGCAAATGGTCTTCATCGATTGTTCCCGGTGCACCGTGAGGTATTATTGGATTGTTTTCATTGGCTATCCATCCGCCTGTTGGATTGAATGTAGCCGCATCCTGTGTAAACAAACCAATCTGATCATGATATACATTGGCTGCGTTGTAGCCGCTACCTCGAGCATACATCCACCAGTTCTCTCCGTCAGGCGATTCGTTTGGAGGCAAAATAGCAACATTGGCTATGTGTTCGCACATCCAGGTAGGAGCACCTTGGTATCGCAATACCGGGTTGTTTTCATAACGAGTCATCAGCGATTCGCTTTTGTTGTTCGGCCCTGTAATATCATCAAAATAGAATACTTCTCCTCCTTCGGTTGTAACTCCTGCGTTAAACACAATTACAACTTTATCGTATGTTTCATCGGGCAAGTTCCAAGAAGTAAAATCAAACTCCAGCGTTTCCCATTCGTTGGCCACGGTGGTCTTTACATTCTGTAGTTCTTTGGCTTCTGCCCATGCCGTACTTTCAAGTTTGAAATATACAGGTATGTCTGCTGCCGGAGAATACACTTTCACTGTAAACAGTCCGCCATACTTGGAGAAGTTGAACTTCGTGTTATAATCCGAAGTGATGGGCTCGGACCAAATCAATTCCCATTGGTCGCCTGCTGCAACAACTTTTCCACATTTCTTGCTGGTGTTTATACCATTTTTAAACGGATTGTCTACAATGCTGTATTCTAATCTGTCATTAGTTTTGAAGTTAATAAATGTATTTTCAAAGTTACAATAGTTTATGTATTCACTATCCGGGTCCGGATCAGGTGTCGGTTCAACGGCTTCTCCTACTTTTTGGTGAATATTATCGAGAAACCATTCTTCACCGCCCTCTGTTTCTACGCCTGCATCGAAAATCATCACGATCTTGTCGTACACATTGTCGGGTAAGTTCCAAGAGGTAAAGTCGAACTCAAGCGTTTCCCATTGGTTGGCCACTGTAGATTTCACAGTGACTATTTCCTTGGCATCCGCTCCTGCCGAACTTTCGAGTTTGAAATATATAGGTGCATCTGCTTTGGGCGACCGTATTTGTACGGTGAACAATGCCCCTTCTTCCGTGAAGTTGAACGGTTTTGATACTGGTTCCGACCATATCAGCTCCCACATATCACCTGCCGAAACCACTTTCCCGCATTTTTCACTGGTGTTGGGTTCTTCTTTAAACGGATTGTCTACAACACTGTATTCTAATCTGTCATTAGTTTTAAAGTTAATAAATGTATTTTCAAAGTCGCAAATCTCAATATATTCCTTGCTCGGGTCTTTGGGCGGATAGGGGTAAGGCCCATTTCTTTTGTCATCTTCGCTACATGCGCATAATGCAAGCATTAACAGTAAGTTTAATATATAGTTCTTAACTATCATGATATATGTATTTATTAAAGGTTACTTGTTTATTAATCTAATGGGTATCCGGGGTTCTGTTCTAATTTAGGATTTGCCAACCGTTCCTTACGTGGAATAGGGAATAGGTTACGGAAGTCTTCACTTGAATCGTGTAAGAACCATTTCTTAGAAGTGAACACTCCGAATCGGATTAATTGCTGACGTCTATGTCCTTCTTGGCAGAATTCCCAAGCGTATTCTTGTAGGAATCGTTCGTCGTTCAAGTCTGCAACTTTTAAAACTTTATTACCGGTATAGTTAACGAAAGAACGTTTGCGAACATCATTAATCAAATCTACAATTTCCTGTGTAGCCACTTTGCCACCTTTACGATAGAGTGCCTCTGCTTTCATGAACAATACATCTGCATAGCGGAATAAAACGAAATCATTCGATAATGTATTCACCGCACCTTTCTTTATTTCGTACTTATTCATGCGGGCTCCATATTGTTCGCCTGTAGTTGGTGTGTCTTCGTTCGGGTATAAAGGCACGTCTTTAGTGTATGCCAGCAATTTATCTTTATCGCTTGGATGCCAAGGGTCGCAATACATTGGAGCACCGACGGGACCGAAGTTTCCAACATTATCATAAAGCTGACCGATGAGCCATGATTTTTCAAATCTCAAATCGTCTGGGTCATAGCTGTTTGCAAATTCGGGAGGGGCACAACAGCCTCCCCAAAATCCGGTAATGGTGTTGGCATGGAACTGGTATTTCCAGTGCTGTGTCCATAAGTGGATAAGGAAAGTACATCCGTAATCGTAGACGTCATCATTACTTATCCCCATTACAATTTCCTTGGAGTTTTCATTATCTGTTACAAATGGTGCTTTATAGTCTGCTTCCAAATCGTAACGTGGGTCTTTGATAATCACGTCGCACAATGCAATCACTTCATCCCAGTATGTCTTGCCTTCACCTTCCCATACTTCTGCATTCAGATATACTTTGGCCAACAACATGGAAGTTGAGAATTTGTCCCAGCGTCCATAGGTTTTGTCTGACAGGTGATCTATGGATTCGGTTATTTCTTTAACGATGAATTTGAACACATCTGCACGTTTCGATGTTTCGGGCAGGTATCCGGCCGGATTGTCGTATTTGGTTTCTATGGGTACATTGCCGAATAGGTCAATCAAGATATAGTACCAAAACGCACGTGCCACTCTTAGTTCGGAGACCAATGCTTCGTTGTCGAATCCCATGCTTTCGAACTGATACAACAATCGGTTACAGTTGTTTATACTCTTGTATGCTCTATCCCAATTTCCTTCAAAGTGCGCATCATCGTACAGCCATTTGTGCTGATTGAGGCGGTAGTAAATACCTCCATCGTACCAAGAGCCACCTCTCTTGGGTGTTACCCACAAGTCGGCCGACTCTTCCGTGGTGTACAAATATGCTCCTTGTGTGTGTGCGTTGTCACCACTATAAAGTTTCTGCAGATCACTGTAAACCTGTGCTATAGCTCCGGGTATATCTGCTTCCGTAAAGTTTTCAAAATATTTATCGGCTGTCAATTGGTCGTACACCTTTTCGTCGAGGTCGATACATGAGCCAAATAAGAATAAGCTCACGATTGCGCTATATATGATGTTTTTTCTTTTCATATTCTGTTTTTTATGATATTAAAATCCAAGTTTTACACCCAATGAGAACGACCGTGTCGTTGGATAACCATCACAGTAGTCCATACCCGGAGTCAGTCCGTTCATGTTTACTTCAGGGTCAATGCCTTTATAGTTGGTAAAGGTGTACAAGTTGAGACCCGAAACATATAGCCTCAGGTTTTTTACAGCACTGCCATTAGGCAACTTAAATGTATACCCTAACGTGATATTGTCTAATTTAAGATAATCTCCTTCTTCTATATAATAGCTCACGTATGCCGGAGAGCGTCTTACGTATTGACCATATACCGATCTTAGCAATGTTTTAGGGTAGTTGAACTGTGTTCCTTTTTCGAATGTTTCGAAAAGCATGCGGTATTGGTTCAAGATTTCAAAGTCGAATGCTCCTCGCATAGATACCGTAAGGTCGAAGTTCTTGTAAGTGGCAGCAACAGTGAATCCGGCTCTCATGGTAGGAATACCGTTTCCTAATATCCGGCGAGAACTGTTATCACCATATTCGCCACCTTCCACGATCCAGTCTCCATTTTCGGTCATACCTATGTCGTTCCATCCGTAGAAGTTACCTATGGCTCCGCCTTCTTGTACAATGTGGGTTGTCTTTTGCACAGGTGCTCCGGTGTATCCTAACTCAAGGAAGTCGCGTTGGTACATTTCGTTCGACAGTTTAGTCAGCTTGTTTGTATTACGCGAGAAGTTGGCCGTCAAGTTCAAACGGAAATCTTTTGTTCGGATCGGTTCTCCCGACAAGATGATTTCTATCCCTTTGTTTTCCACCTCGCCTACATTGGCCAATGTGGTCGATGCCAAGTTGGGAGGAACCGGCACGTTGTAGGTGTACAACAGGTCTTTGGTGTTTCTGATGTAGTAATCAATGTTACCCGTCAGGCGGTTATTGAACAAACCGAAGTCTAAACCAATGTTCGTTTCATGCTTTTCTTCCCATTTCAAGTCGGAATTGGCATTTTCGGTTGGAGCAACCGGCTGTACGACTGTGCCGTTGATAAGTATAGGCGAACCGAATGCGTAGCGCAGGTGCGATTGATAAGGGTTGGTAGGCTCTATACCTGTAACCCCGTAGCCTGCTCTAAGTTTAAGGTCGCTCAACCAAGTGAGGTCTTTCATGAACTCTTCCTGCGATATGCGCCATGCTCCGGATGCGGCATAGAACAATCCCCAACGGTTGTTTTTACCGAACTTGCTTGAACCTTCGTAACGCAAACTACCCGAGAAAAGATATCTGTCATTGTAGCTGTAGTTCACTCTTCCGAAGAAAGAAATCAACTTGTTCATGTATTTATATCCGTTCATAGCTGCTTGTCCGTCTTTCAAGGCCAAACCTAAATTGGGTTTGTTGTATCCTAAAGCATCTGTTGGATAATCATAGTTGTATATATCGAAAGCTTGTTCTTCGAAATCATTGTAGCTATATCCGGCCAGCACGCTGAAATCGTGCAGTTTGATGGTTTTGGTATATTGTCCGAATAACTCTAATGTACGCGATTCGTTGGTTTTTGCTTCGCGCCACACTTGCCCGTTGTGTACATTGTCATAAGCTCGTGTGGCATACGTACCGTTGTTATTGTTATGTTTGGTTGTTCCGGCCTGCATGGTCAGTGATATTTCCTCGATGGGACGGTACACGACTTTACCGGTTGCAGTAATTTCATTCCACTTCAGGTCGTTGCTGAATTCATTAATAAGGCGTACCGGGTTTTCCGAATCATAGAATGTAGTGTACTTTCCTGTATTTTCGTCAAAAATTGGATTGGTAGGATTACCGGTTAGGGTGGCAAAATAAACAGCATTTTGCGCCACTTTCTTACCTTTTACATTCACATAGTCTAAATTGGCCCCCACAGATAGCTTGTTATCCAAGAACATTCTGTTTACCCCAATCTTAATCGTAGTACGTTCCTGATTGGTGTTTTTCATAATACCTTCATTTTTTTTGTAGTTTAAGCTAGCATAGTAATTCGTTTGTGCGTCGCCACCTTGGTATGCCAAGTGGTGGGTATGGTTCAAGGCATCACGAAATACCTGGTCTTTCCATACCGTATTGGTTCCTCCGTCATTGATGGCAGATACCAATCCACCTGTCAGTTCCGGTAAGCGGCGATATTCATCCGGAGACAGCACATCGATTTCGTTGGATATTTGTTCGAGAGTGGCATACCCGTGATAGCTGATTGTTGCTTTTCCTGCCGATCCTTTTTTGGTAGTGACAAGGATTACTCCGTTTGTACCACGTGTACCATAGATAGCTGCTGCCGATCCGTCTTTCAATACGTCAATGCTTTCAATATCGTCTACCGCTATATTGTTGAGGCTTCCGGGCAAACCGTCGATGATGACCAATGGCTGCTGGTTACCGCTAAGGGTAGAAACACCACGGAGCATGGTTTGCACTTCTGCACCGTTGGGGTCGCCGGAAGTGGTATTAATGGCCAAACCGGCTACTTTACCTTGAAGCAGTTGGAGAGGTGAACTTACTGCTCCTTGTACAAAGTCTTTATTGCCTACCGATGATATGGCATTGGTAAGCGTGCTTCTTTTTACAGTACCGTAGCCTACAACCACTACATCGCTCAACACCACGGCATCTTCCGTCATCACAATCTGTAGGTCATGTTGCCATCCTGTAACAGATTTCTCTATTGTAGTAAATCCTATGGATGAAAACACAAGTACGGGTTTGTTTCCTTGCAGTGTTAAGGAGAACTTGCCATCCATGTTTGTACTTACACCGTTGGTAGTTCCTTTTTCTACAACGGTTACACCGGGTAATGTATTACCATCTGTATCTTTCACTGTTCCCGTTACTGTCTTGTTTTGTGCGGAAACTGTGGATACAACAAAGAATAGAAATAAAAAGATGTTCAATACAATCTTTCCTGTTCTAAATGTTCCTGTCATACGTATTAGTTTTAAAAATTAATTATCGACGGCAAACTTAGTTAATAGCGCGTTTACGGGAATGGACAATTATTTCAAATACATGGACAATTTGTCAAATATCGCCTCAGGAGCACCTGAGGGGGCCGTTTTTATGAAGATTTGGAGTCGCGCCAATGCTGTGGAGACTGTGCAAAGCACTTCTTGAACGCTCTACTAAAATAGTACGGGTCGGAGAATCCGACTTCGTATGCAATCTCGGAAATGTTTTTATCGGTTTCGATCAGGATGCGTGCGGCATACTTGAGGCGTATGTTCTGAATAAACTCGTTGATGGACTGTCCGGTGGTGGCGCGAAGCTTGCGGTACAAGGAGGCCTTGCTCATGTTGAGCTCTGTACAGAACTTTTCCACGCCAAATTCCGGATCGGACAGGTTCTTGAACACAAGGTTCACGGCATTGTTCAGCAGTTCTTCGTCGGAATTGGAATGAGCCACCTCTACGTTGGACAGGTCAATGTCTACCTTATACTTCTGTTTGGCTTCATAACTGTTGTACAACAGGTTCCTGATGCGCAATTCTAATAAGGACAGTTCGAACGGCTTGGTGATGTAGGCGTCTGCTCCCGACTTGTATCCGGAGTAACGGTAGCTTGTTTCGGAAAGTACCGTCATCAATATCACACGGATGTGGCTCGTGTTGATATCGCCTTTCAGGGTTTGGCAAAGTTCATAGCCCGACATGCCTTTCATCTTCACATCACTCACCACAATATCCACCGATTGCTGTTCTATCAGTTTCAAGGCTTCTTCGGCACTCGAAACAGCGGTTATCATGAATGCGTCCGACAGGTAATCGGCAATAATCTCGCGCAAGTCGTTGTCATCGTCCACGATGAGTACTTGTGTGTTGCGGGTCACGGCTTCAAACTGTAGGTCGGGCAGCTCGGCACCTGTGGCGGCCAAAGCCGGATTGTCGGAAAATACGTCCAAATTGTAATCGGTTATAGCACGGGGCTTCACCTGCAATATATCTTTGCGGATAGGAATGGAGAACGTAAAGCGAGTGTACTCTCCGGGCTGAGAATCGGCAGAAATAGTGCCGCCATGTACCTCTACCAATGACTTGACATAGGAAAGTCCAACGCCCGACGAGTACTTGTCGTAAGAGTCGTTAGTAAAGAAGCGGTCGAAGATGAACGGCAGCTTGTCCTTGTCGATGCCTGCTCCGGTATTGGTTACGATGGTAACCACCTCATCGGTATTGCACTGTATATCGATGGATAGCGTTCCGTTAGGGTCGGTGTATTTGGAAGCGTTGGACAGCAGGTTGTCGAATATCTTTTCCAACTTGTCGGCATCGGCGTGTATGATGGTGTTCTGCCCTGCGTCTGTGACGTCGAATTGAATGTCTTTGGACTCGAACACCAACGTGTGCTTGCTCAGTACCGAGTGAATGAACTCCAAGTAGTTGATGGGTTCTATTTTCAGTTTCAGGTGTTCCAGCTCTCTGAACGCCAACAGTTCATTGATCAGGTTCAAAAGTTTATCGGCGTTTTTCTTGATAATGCTGTAGTAGTGCAGTTGTTTAGATGGTTTTACACGGTTTTCCATGAATTGGTTCACCGGCCCCAAGATTAACGAGAGGGGTGTCTTGAACTCGTGCGATATGTTGACAAAGAAGCGCAGTTTGAGTTCGTTGATCTCCGTATCTTTTTTCCGTTCTACTTTTTCGAGCGCCAATGCGTGCTTGTTCTTTTGGTTGGTGGTGAACAGGTAAAATAAATAAAGCGTAATGCCTGCCAAGGCAAGGGCAAACAGCACTTTGGCCAAGGTGGATTGCCACCACGGTGGACTGATGCGTACGTGCAGTATGCGCTGGTTGTTGTGCGGCTTGCCGTCGTTGTCGACAGTACAGATGCTCAACTTGTACTTCCCGTAACTGAATGCGGGAAAGTCGAGCCGATGTTTGGAATCTAACATTTGCCATTGATCGTCGAAACCGAGGAATTTATAGGCAAACCGAGGTTTGCTGTGCAAATTGAACGTGTTGCAAGTAAAGTCTACACCCCATGAGGTTTGCTTGTGGTTGAGATGGATTTCCCGGATGTTGTTCAGTTCTTGGTTGAGCAGCTTGCCCGACCCAACCTCTTGCTTTTCGCCATGAACGTAGAAGTTGTCCAACCAAATGGGGTGGATGGCATCGTCAGGCTTTTCCATATCGGGGTCTACCACTACAAGCCCTTCCGTCGACCCGAAGTATAGTTTTCCGTCAATGTTGGCCGCGGCTTTGTAATTGAAACGATTGGTGGGCAAACCATCGCTTACGGTGTAATTGGTGAACTTAGACAATTGCAGATCGAACTTATAGAGCCCTTTATTGGTGGACAGCCAAATGTTGCTGTGCGCATCTTGCAGGATGGCATAGACGGTGTTGTCGGGGAAACCGTTGTTCTCCGTGTATTTACGGGTCGACATATCTGTGGGATCGATAATGGTGAGCCCCATGGTTTCGGAACCTAACGCTATCTTTCCGTCGGACAGTTCGTAAAGGTTGACGTTGTTGTACACCTGTTCGGTTAACGGCACTACCCGGTACCCGTTTTGTACGTCCAATTTGAATACTCCGTGGCTGTAGGAAGCCACCCAGATATTGCCCTGCTTGTCTTCCATCAAATCCCAAACAAAGATGTCGTTGGGCAGGTTAATGGGGGCTTGCTCCACTTTGCCACTTGTGGGATTGTACACGCACAGTCCGCCATATTGTGTACCGATCCATATCGTACCTTTGCGGTCTTGAATGATACAGTACACGTTGTTGTACTGTATACTGCCTGCTTCTTGGCTATGCTGTCGCAGGTGTTTATAGCTTGAAGCACCTTTGGGGCTAATGTTGATTCCACCATAGTATGTACCGATCCAGAGGTTCTGGTTATTGTCCACACAGAGCGAGTGTATATTGTTGCTATTCAGGTTGCTGTTTTCGGTGTTTATCACATCGACCTTATTATTGGATTCGTCGAGCACGAACAGCCCGAAGTTCTCGGTTCCTACCAAGATTTTTCCATCGACATTGATGATGGAGCTTATAGCACTGCGCTGCAGCGAGTAATCACCTTTGGTGACGTTGACGGTGTGGAATAGGCCGGTGCGGGTGTAGTGTACGTTTACACCGCCAAAGAATGTACCCACCCACACATTCTTGTCCTCATCGGTGTATATGCTGTAAATGGCGTTGTCGTTAAGCCCGTTGGGCAGTGAACTTTTTACGTAGACAAACTCCGGACGCCTGTCTTTTATTATGGTAATTCCTTTTTCAGTTCCTATCCACAGTGCATGGTCGGCATCGGAGGCAAAGGCACGTGCAATGTTGTTCGACAGGTTTTTGTTTTCTTCACAGAAGTGTGTCATTGTGCATTGCAGGCTGTCGAGTTTGAAAACGCCGTCGCCCTCGGTAGCAAACCAGAAGTTCTTTTCGTTATCTTCGTATATCTTGTTTATTCGTTGGTTGCATGGCAGCTTGTCGTGAGGAAGCGTGTCGAATGCTTTGTTCTTTCGGTTGTAGCACGCAGCGATTCCTTCACCCCCACCTGCCCATAAGCGGTTACTGCTGTCGAGAAAGAAAGTATAGATAAGGCTTGTGGAACGGATGTTGTCTGTGGTGTACAGCCTTTGGTACATGATGTTTTTGCCGGCTTCGATGTCGAGTTTGTTGATACCGTAGTTGGTTCCTACCCAGTATGTTCCGTCGGTGTCTTCGAGCATGCACAGGATGAGGTTGGACGAAAGGCGTATGGGCGAGTCGGCATCTACACTGTAGCGTGTGTAGGTGTTCAAGTTGCGATTATGACGGTACAGTCCGTCATCGGTGCCGAACCATAGGTCTTTTTGGGAATCTTCGTAGACGAAGTACACTTTTGCCCGGGAATAGCGGCCGATATGTTTGAACGAGTATTCTTCAAAATCGTAGCCGTTGTAGCGATAGGCTCCGTTTGTGGTGGAGAACCACATGTATCCCCTGCTATCTTTCATTATGTTCCATGCCCATGTGCACTTCAATCCTTGGGCACTGGATAAGTACTGGAACGATAACTCGTCGGAAAGGGCCGGAGTTACGCATATCATGATTAGAACAATAAAAAATAACAAGCGTTGTCTCATCTGTTTTAAACTTGAAGAACTAAATGTACAAAGAAATCACCTTTGCACATTTAGTTCTTGTTGTTTTTTAATATTTTTTTACTCTGCACTGTGGTATCCGGTTATCGGGAATTGAGTGATGCGCAGGGTGGTGCACCCATAAGGAATTAGTTCAATGTCTTCTACCTTTTCGCTTACCTCGGACGCAAACATAACCGAGTAGGGAAGCGGACCGGCCGATTTGTTGTAGGGTCGCCAGTTGAACATCTGACGTCCTTTGGTCTTGATGGTAATCGGTGCGTTCTTGACGTTCCACGGATAACCGTCGTTTTGATTCACGGCAGCGGTCTTGTCGGTATTCACCACGTAGTGTGTACTCATCGCTTCGGCTGGAACGTCCATCAAGGCGTAGTTCCATGTGTCGGTCGAGGTGTGTTGGTAGTACCATAGGTTAGGACCGTCTTGTACCGGAACGTCATCCAGGAACTTTTCGTTTGCATTCATTTTCAGTGCATACACCAACGGACCTCTTTCCACGGCGCGCGATCTTTCTTTCCATACGCTTAGCTTCACTTCGGGAGTGAACTCGAGTGTCAGTTTGTCGCCCGCCTTCCATATGCGGTCTATGGATACCAAGTTGTTCTTGTCGGCCTTGTACTCTACAGCCTGTCCGTTAACCTTAACTACAGATTTTGTGCTCCACGACGGTATGCGGACAATGAACGGGAACTTGGTGTCTGTGTCCAACGCCTGTATAGTGAAGTCGATGGTCTCCTCGAACGGGTATTTCGTATCTTCTACTATATGTATAGGTGTATTGTTGCTACCCACTTTTGTTTTTACTTCCGAAGGGGCATACAGTGTGGCGGCTAGGCCGTTGTCATGCGCTGAGTACCACAGGTTCTGAACGTACTTGGGCCAGCCTTGGTGCATGTTGGATGTACAGCAAGGATATCCGGTAAGTAGTCCGAAGCAGTTGTCCAATCCGGTGTGGTTAACGTCGAAGTTGCGTTGTTGTTGCGACAGTTCTATTTGGTTCACTTGCTGGAAGTATTGGCGAGCCATGTATTCATCGTCCGTTTGTGCGGGCAGTGCATTGTAGGCCACTCTTTCCAATATATCAGCAAAGCGGGGATTACCCGTAATCTTGTACATGGTTTCCAACGAGAACATATATTCTACGATGGTACACAACTCTGTGCCCTGTGTGGGGTCGTTGCCATGAATGGCTTCGTCGCCGCTGAACATGCCCGTTGGGTATCCGTGGAAACGTTCAAGGTCGTTAAGTGCCACTTCCAAGGCCTCCAAGTACTTCTGTTGCGGATGTGCTTGATAGTACACGATCGGAGTCTTCATGCCCTGTGCCAAGTTTACGCTGTGTATCGATCCTTCGCGGGTAAGTTTGTCGCGGTCGAGGAACATGTCCGTATAGTTTTCGGTTTGTTTGTATATAAGTTCGCCGAGTTTCAGGAGTTCTTTGTCTCCGGTGATGTTGTACAGCCAGTACACACTCATCAAGTTGTCGCCCCCGCGCATTCTGGCCCAAAACGTCCAGTTATCGAGCGGCTTCTCCTCCAACGTATTCAACTGATATTTAAAGTAGTTCGTCATTAGCGTAATGACGCGTTCGTCGCCCGTTGCCGAATAGTATTGTTGAAGTATCTTCAGCATCACCATTTTGGGCCACCAGTCTCGGCAATTGTCTCGTTGCAGTCCGTCTTCGTACGGATAGTCTTGTACGGGGCCGAAGTAACCGTCTTCCTGTTGGCTTTGTATCGCCCATTCCACCCACGGTTTTGCTTTGGCTATCAATGCTTCGTCTTCTAGAATGTAGGCCAACGGCAACAATCCGTCGATCCAGTACGGTCCGCGTTCCCATTGGTCGCCGTCGCCTCCGAGCCATCCGTTTCTTTTACCCATTACTGCCGGGTACAGTTCGTCTAACTTTCCGGTTGCACCATCTTTTTGTCTTTCCAACATTTCCAACAGCCATCCTTTAGGCTTTATGGCGCCTAAGGGCAGTTCTGCAAAATGGCTTTCGATTAAAGGAGCTCGGTTAAACTCAAAGCCTTGATCCTTGTTTGTGCTTACTTGTTGCGAGCAAGATGTTGTGAAAAACAAGCTGCATAGCAACACCACGGTAAGAGATAATCTGATCATTCTTCTGTTTAATTATTAAATTTATTATTAGATTTTATTTAATTCCGAGGGCAAAAGTAGATATTCCTATTATTACGGAGATGGACAAATGCTTCAAATAGATGGATAAATACTTCTAACCGCCTTGTACGCCGTACAAACGGTGCTGTTTTCCTAAAATAACTCATCGAAAATGCGGTTACCGCGCTTTATTTGTTTACCTTGACCAAAGCATAAAACTGTCGAGATGTACATGTCAAGACTATTTAGATAAGAGAAACGTTTAACTAACAAAACAAGCATGCTATGGCAAAATACGTGGTACGCACAAAAAAAAGCGTAATGGGCAACAGAGAAAAGGGGCTCTATTATGGTGTTCCCGTGGGTTCGGGAGTGATAGATTTGGATTATATTGCTGCAGAGGCTTCCGTGCGGAGCTCATTACCCCCCGAAGATGTAATTGCAGCCGTTGGCACTGTGGCCCGACTGATGCGGAAGCATTTGGCGATGGGAGATTCTGTGACTCTACCCGGTTTAGGCATATTTACGGTGTCGGCCAGCAGTGAAGGGTGCCAAACGCCCGAGGAGTGCACTCCGGCAAAAGTGAAACCCATGCGGGTGTGCTATAGAGCCAATCCGGAAATGCGCCGCGTATTGGCGGAGATTAAATACGAGAAGAGAGAAAGACATAGATCAGGTGTAGCAGCGGTACAGTAGTCTTTTTATGCAGGGATCTATCAAGGTATTGTACACTGTGGGGTTATGTTTCAAATACGGAACTCTTACTGAATCCGGTATTTGCATTTACACAAAATATTTTATAGTACTCTATTTTACTTTGAATAAAATTTAAATATCATGAGAAATCGGCTTTAACTCCTACTATGAATAATGTAGGCTAATACAGAAATCCAAACAGCCAAAGAGGAATCCTGTTCCCTGTTCCATATTCCATCCCGTCTATGACCAGATAACTGTTCGGTACATCCTTTATTTGCTCAAACGTCTTGTTCTTTCCTCCCACTTCAAAAGTATAAACATCATCTATCCGAAAATCTCCCTGCCCGGAAAAAGCTATCTGATGATTTTGTTTCAACTGATTGGCAAAGAATGTTTCACGAATATTACCTATATCCGCAGAGGAAGAAAGAGCATACATCAAGTTCATATTGTCCAAATAAACTTTTTCCGGTTTGGCAAGTTGCTGCATATTGTTTTTCCCGGAATACAGCATGATGAGTAAAGCTGCACGTTCCAGAACTTGAAACATACGGATAACCGACTGACGAGTGGCTTCTATGCTTTCGGCTATTTCCATGCAAAAGCAATTATTGAGTTAGGAACAAAGATAAGAAATGTTTTTTAAAGAATACGTTTTCGCAAGAAAAGTGTTCTTTTCAAAAGACGTTTTTTCTTAAGAAACGTCTTTACAAAGAACAATATCGTTTCCCCTCACGCTCTTGAAAACAAAAAATGAGTGCCACTTTCATTCATCAAGTGACACCCATTCTCTTTATATAGAAATAAAAGTTAATCCTCTTGTCCAGCAAACTCCATCAGATACGCCTTAATGAAACCATCTATCTTACCATCCATCACTCCATTGACATCCGAAGTCTGGAAGTTAGTACGGTGGTCTTTTACACGGCGATCATCGAATACATAGCTTCGTATCTGCGAACCCCATTCGATCTTCTTCTTCCCGGCTTCCACCTTGGCTTGTTCGGCCATGCGGTGCTGAAGTTCCTTATCATACAGAATGGAACGTAACTGGCGCATTGCATTCTCGCGATTCTTGGGTTGGTCGCGAGTTTCCGTATTTTCAATCAAGATTTCTTCTTCCTCGCCCGTATACGGGTCCTTGAACTGATAACGCAGACGAACTCCAGATTCTACCTTGTTCACATTCTGACCACCGGCACCACTGGAACGGAAAGTATCCCAGGAGATATTGGCAACATTGATGTTCACCTCAATAGTATCATCAACCAGCGGAGTTACAAAAACAGAAGCAAAAGAAGTCATACGCTTGCCTTGCGCATTGTAAGGAGATACACGCACCAGACGATGTACACCGTTCTCGCCTTTCAGATATCCATAAGCATAATCACCTGAAATCTCGATAGTGCAGGTTTTAATACCGGCTTCATCACCTTCCTGCAAGTTAGAAATGACAGCCTTGTAGCCATTGGTTTCGGCATAACGCAAATACATACGCATCAGCATACTTGCCCAGTCCTGGCTTTCCGTGCCACCCGCACCGGAGTTGATTTTCAACACACAGTCCATCTGGTCAGCTTCATCACGAAGCATATTTTTCAGTTCAAGCTCATCAATGGCAACGGAAGCTTTGGCATAAGCTTCATCTATCTCTTCCTCCGTTACAAGCTCGTCCTTATAGAAGTCAAAGGCCAATTGCAATTCATCCGATAATGTCTTTATTTCATTATAACCGGCTATCCACTGTTGCAAACCTTTCACTTTCTTCATTTGTGCCTCAGCCGTCTTCTGGTCATCCCAAAAGCCCGGAGCCTGCGTGCGCAACTGTTCTTCTTCTACCTGGATCTTCTTTCCTTCGATGTCCAGATAGCGGTAGAGTGCCTCGGTGCGCTCTTTAATGCTTTTCAGTTGTTCTATGGTAATCATAATCTATGAAAATAAACCTTCTTATTTAAAATATTTACTTTTTGAGTGCAAAGGTATGAAAAAAACGCATATTTTTGCAGTTATCAATCTAATAAGTCAGCTTATGAACAAACTATTCCGACAAATTGGTTTAACGTTTATCCTACTGGTAGCGATAAGCTTAGGAAGTTGTACTTCGAAGTACAGCTACGAAACAGTACCCAATGATCCGCTGAAAGCGCGTATCTACACTCTGGACAACGGTTTGAAAGTCTACATGACTGTAAACAAAGAAACTCCGCGCATACAAACGTACATTGCAGTACGTGTAGGTGGTAAAAACGACCCCGCAGAAACTACCGGATTGGCTCACTATTTCGAGCACCTGATGTTTAAAGGTACCACAAACTTCGGTACTCAGAACTATGAGATTGAAAAGCCTTTGCTGGACCAGATCGAAGAACAATTCGAAGTTTATCGCAAGACAACAGACAGCCTTGAACGTAAAGCTATTTATGCAAAAATTGACAGCATCTCCTACGAGGCTTCCAAATATGCCATCCCCAACGAATATGACAAACTCATGGCTGCCATCGGTGCCAACGGAACAAATGCTTACACCAGTTTCGACGTTACTTGCTACACAGAAGATATCCCCAGCAATCAGATTGACAACTGGGCAAAAATTCAGGCAGAACGTTTTGAGAATTGCGTGATCCGCGGTTTCCATACTGAGTTGGAAACGGTTTACGAAGAAAAGAATATGTCGCTAACCCGCGACCCGCGCAAAGTTTACGAAGCAGTACTTTCTTCTCTTTTCCCACACCATCCTTATGGAACACAAACCGTACTTGGTACTCAGGAAGACCTGAAGAATCCTTCAATCACCAACATCAAAGAATATTATAAGAAATGGTATGTGCCCAACAACATGGCTATCTGTCTTTCCGGTGATTTTGATCCCGATCAGATGATTGCAACCATTGACAAATATTTTGGTGGTTTGAAACCAAACACAGATCTGCCGAAACTGGATCTGCCGAAAGAAACCCCGATTACAGCACCTGTTGTACGTGAAGTAATCGGCCCGGATGCCGAAAGCGTTGCCCTTGCATGGCGCTTCCCCGGAGCGGCCGACAAAGATGTGGAAACGTTACAAGTGGTTTCCCAGATACTTTATAACGGACAAGCCGGCCTGTTCGACCTTGACCTTACACAACAACAGAAGACGTTAAGTTCATATTGCTATCCTCTGACCATGAGCGATTACAGCGCACTGTTGATGCAGGGACGCCCTAAACAAGGACAGACTCTGGACGAAGTGAAAGACCTCATGCTGGGCGAACTGAAGAAACTCCGCGACGGCGACTTCGACGAAAAGATGCTGGAAGCCAATATCAACAACTTCAAACTGTATCAGATGCAGCAGTTGGAAAACAATGATGCGCGTGCCGACATGTTTGTACAGTCATTCGTAAACGGTAGTGACTGGGCAGACGAAGTTACCGCCCTCAACCGCATGTCCAAACTGACCAAGAATGATATCGTAGCCTTTGCCAATAAATATCTGAAAGATGATAACTATGCCGTTATCTACAAAAGACAAGGTAAAGACCCGAATGAAAAGAAGATGCCAAAACCCGAAATCACTCCTATCGTGATGAATCGCGACACCGCCAGTACCTTCCTGAAAGAAATACAGGCAAGCGTAGTGACTCCTATCGAACCGGTATTCCTGGACTATTCCAAAGATCTTACCCAACTGAAAGCAAAATCGGATATTCCTGTACTTTACAAACAGAATACAACGAATGATATTTTCCAGTTGATTTACCTCTTTGATATGGGTAACAACAATGACAAGGCACTCGGTACCGCTGCCCAATATCTGGAATACCTCGGTACAGCCGACATGACTCCGGAAGAGGTTAAGAGCGAATTCTATCGTCTTGCGTGCTCATTCTTTGTATCTCCGGGTAGCAAACGTACTTATGTTGTACTCTCCGGCCTCAACGAAAATATGCCTGCTGCCATGGCTCTCTTCGAAAAACTGTTGGCAAATGCCCAGGTAAATAAAGAGGCTTATGCAAATATGGCTAACGATATTCTGAAATCCCGCAAAGACGCTAAGCTGAATCAGATGCAAAACTTCTCGCGCCTGGTGTCTTATGCTACTTATGGTCCGAAATCTCCGGCAACCAATCTGCTGACCGAAGCTGAACTGATCTCTATGGATCCGCAACAGCTTGTGGACCGTATCAAACAGTTGAGCAGCTTCAAGCACCGTATTCTTTACTATGGGCCAAGCAATCAGGATGACCTGCTTGCCATCATTAATAAAGAGCATCAGGCACCGGAGGCTTTGAAAGAAATTCCTGAAGGAAATAACTTTGAAGCACTATTGACACCCGAAACGAAGATTTTCATTGCTCCGTATGATGCCAAACAAATCTATATGTCGCAAATCTCCAACAAAGGAGAGAAATTTGATCCTGCTGCTGAATCCGGTCGTCAACTATACAACGAATACTTCGGTGGCGGCATGAATTCCATCGTATTCCAGGAAATGCGCGAAAGCCGCGGTTTGGCTTACTCGGCATGGGCCGGTATGTTGAAGCCAAGCTATTTGACAGATCCTTATATGCTACGCACACAGATTGCTACGCAGAATGACAAGATGATAGACGCCATCAATACATTCAATGACATCATCAACAATATGCCTGAATCGGAAGCTGCCTTCAAACTGGCCAAAGACGGCATGATTGCCCGTATGCGTACCGACCGTACCATCAAGATGGATGTTATCTGGGATTATATCAGCGCTCAATATCTGGGACAGAACGTAGATAGTCGTATCAAGCTGTATAACGATGTGCAGAACATGACGTTACAGGATGTTATCGACTACCAGAATAAATGGATCAAGGGACGCACCTATACATACTGTATCCTTGGTGACAAAAAAGAGCTGGATATAAATGCTTTGAAAAAAGTAGGTCCGGTAATTGAACTGAAACAGGAAGATATCTTCGGATATTAATATATCTGAGCAGTAAAACAGGGAAGGGTTGCATTGTCATGTAACCCTTTCTTTTTTTATAATTTCTACCGGTTCTATTTATAAATACTCTTTATTACACAAAAAGTCCACCCTCCCCGCACTGTGATTACGTACATTTGCCCCGTATTCTAATTTGTATCACATATCTAAAAGAGTATAAGACAGACCATGAAACGTTTATTCATCTTTATTATGGGAGTAATGATGGCTGTGGTAGCCACGTCCCGCACGTTCGACATGAAACAATTGGGGGCTGATGCCAAAGGCATCAAGCCATGTACGAAACTGATTAACCAGACTATTGAAAAAGCAGCTTCGGAAGGAGGTGGAACCATCTATTTCCCTGCCGGGACTTATCTGACTGCTACTATCCACATGAAAAGTAATATTACATTGCATCTGGAATCAGGTGCCATTGTGCGCTTCTCAGACAGGTTCGAGGATTATCTGCCTTTTGTAACCGCACGTTGGGAAGGAACCGTTATGCAAACCTTATCCCACTGATTTACGCTCATTCGGCAGATAATCTGACCATTACCGGACGCGGAACGCTAGATGGAAACGGACTGAAATGGTGGTTATGGGAATTTGAGACACGTAAGGTGATAAAAGAGAACGGTGGCAAGCTACCTTCTCTGGATAAGTTACAGCAAATGTGGGTGGATGCCAATAAGGACCTGGAAATATCCGATTACTATAAGCCTTCTCTGGAACGTAAAATGTTCCGTCCACCTTTTATTCAGTTCTACGAATGTACGAATATCCTTATTGAAAATGTGAAGATCATCAACTCTCCTTTCTGGACAGTCAATCCGGCCTTCTGTGATAACGTTACAATACATGGAGTAACCATCAATAACCCGTCAAGCAATCCTAAAGGGCCGAATACGGACGGTATCAATCCGAGTTCCTGCCGGAATGTACGTATCTCCGACTGTTTTATCAGTGTTGGAGACGATTGTATTACCATCAAGTCCGGACGTGATGCCGACGGGCGTAAATATGGGAAAGCATGCGAAAACATCACAATCACCAATTGTATCATGCTTTCCGGTCACGGTGGAGTGGTCATCGGCAGCGAAATGTCGGGCGGTGTAAAAAGGATAGCTATATCCAATTGTGTGTTTGATGGAACGAATGCCGGTATCCGGTTAAAAGCATCCCGCGGACGCGGTGGTGTAGTAGAAGATATACGGGTAGACAATATCGTAATGAAGAATATACAAGGAGATGCCTTTATTTTCGATTTATTTTATGACCGTTTATCGAAAGTGGAACCGGTAAGCGAACGTACTCCTATTTTCCGGAATATCCATTTAAGTAATGTTACGGGAAATGATATCAAGCGGATAGGCTATATAAAAGGCATTGAGGAAATGCCTATATCGGAACTGTCTTTCTCCAACATGAACATAGTAGCCGGAAAAGGATTTCAAGCAGAAACAGCCACCGATATCCGTTTTAACAACGTAAGTTTCACCGTAGAAGAAGGACCTTCACTCAACATCCGACAATGCAAGGATATATTCCTGAATGACGTGCGGACAAAGCAACCGATAGCCGGTCAGCCGGTAGTGGATTTAGAAGCAATAGAAAACCTGTCAATCATTCATTGTGATTCCACACAAATTGTCAGGAAATAATAGAAGAAAAACAAATAGACCACTCAAAAAAAATCTATAATATGGCACACCGTTTCTTAAAACTCTCATTAGTCTGTATGGCAATCATAGCAAGTACAGACTTAAAAGCCCAGCAAGCGCCGGTCTTATGGTACGACAGCCCGGCTGAATATTGGGAAGAAGCTCTCCCTTTAGGTAATGGAAGATTGGGAGCAATGGTATATGGAAATCCGGTAAATGAAGAAATCCAATTGAACGAAGAAACGATTTCTGCCGGTGCTCCTTACAAGAACTACAATCCGGAAACTAAAAACTATCTGTCTGAAATAAGACAGTTGATCTTTGAAGGAAAATATCCTGAAGCCCAGACATTGGCGGGTGAGAGGCTTCTCTCGAAGAATGGTTTTGGCATGCCTTATCAAACAGCAGGCAGTTTACGGTTAAGGTTTCAGGATCAGGAAGGTTATACAAACTTCCGCCGGGAGCTGGATTTGGAAAAAGCCGTCGCATCAACCACTTATACAGTGGATGGCGTCGACTACAAACGTGAAGTATTCACTTCATTTGCAAATCAATTAGTCATCATCCGGCTGACCGCTTCACAACCGGGGAAACTGACATTCACCACTGCTCTAACATGCCCGCAAGATGTCGATGTCACAACTTCCGGCAAAGACGCCATGACTATGGAGGGAGTGACTAAAGGAAATGAGTTTGTAAAAGGGGCAGTCCGCTTCCGTACAGATTTAAAGCTCAACGTACAGGGAGGAAAAACCTCTGCAAATGATTCTACCCTGGTAGTAACTCGTGCAAACAGCGCCACAATTTACCTGGCGATATCCACCAATTTCATCAATTACAAAGACATATCCGGCGATCCTGTCAAACGCAACAAAGTATACTTAAAGAATGCTGGGAAGAATTATACCAAAGCACTTCAGGCTCACATAAGTGAATATCAGAAATATTATAATCGCGTATCGTTGAATTTAGGCCGTACCGCCCAGGCTGACAAGCCAACCGATATACGCGTCAAAGAGTTTGCCACAGCCAATGATCCTCACCTGGTAGCCCTATACTTCCAGTTTGGACGTTATCTTCTAATCTCCAGTTCACAGCCGGGAGGGCAGCCGGCCAATCTGCAAGGCATTTGGAATCAGAAGCTAAATCCGGCATGGAAATGCCGTTATACTACGAATATCAACGCCGAAATGAACTACTGGCCGGCTGAAGTAACTAATCTGCCCGAAATGCACGAACCTTTCCTGCAAATGATAAAGGAACTCTATGAGAATGGTCAGGAAGCTGCTCGCGAAATGTACGGTTGCCGTGGATGGATGTTGCATCATAACACCGATCTGTGGCGCATGAACGGGGCGGTAGACAAAGCATATTGCGGTCCCTGGCCCACTTGCAACGCTTGGTTATGCCATCATTTATGGGATCGTTATCTGTATTCGGGAGATAAAGATTTTCTGGCCCAGGCATACCCGATCATGAAAAGTGCTTCCGAATTCTTTGTCGATTTCCTTGTCAAAGACCCCAACACAGGTTACATGGTAGTCACCCCAAGTAATTCACCAGAGAATTCACCTCCTCAATGGAGAACAAAAGCCAATCTCTTTGCAGGCATCACCATGGACAATCAGCTAGTATTTGATCTATTCACAAATACAGAAAGAGCCGCACGACTATTAGAGAAGGATGAGCTATTCTGCGATACAATCCTCTCACTCAGAAAACAATTGCCTCCTATGCAAGTAGGGCAATACGGACAATTGCAGGAGTGGTTTGAGGACTGGGATAACCCCAAAGATCATCATCGCCACATTTCTCACTTATGGGGATTCTTTCCGGGATTCCAGATATCTCCATACTCCTCACCCGTACTCTTTGAGGCTGCACGCAACACCCTAGTCCAACGTGGTGATCCTTCTACCGGTTGGTCTATGGGATGGAAGGTTTGTTTCTGGGCAAGATGTTTGGATGGGAATCATGCATTCAAACTTATCACTGACCAACTCAATCTGGTCTCCCCCGAAATCCAGAAAGGACAAGGAGGAGGAACCTATCCTAATCTTTTCGATGCACACCCTCCTTTCCAAATAGACGGAAACTTCGGTTGTACAGCCGGTATTGCCGAGATGTTAATGCAAAGCCATGATGAAGCCATACACTTGCTACCTGCTTTGCCTGATGTATGGAAGGACGGTGAAATAAAGGGACTTCGGGCACGCGGAGGCTTTGAAATCATTTCATTGAAGTGGAAAAACGGGCAGATAGAATCTGCTGTGATCAAATCGACTCTCGGAGGCAATCTTCATCTACGTGTACATCAGGAGTTGGCTATGGATGGAAAAAGTTTATCTGTTACTGACAACGGTAATACCAATCCTTTCTTTGCCAAGCAGCCCATAAGCCGCCCCTTGATTAGTGAGAAAGCTCCTTTGAAAGGTATTGAGCTAAAGAAATCATACGTTTATGAGATCGCTACCCAAGCAGGAGAAACTTATACTTTTACGAATGTCCGGTAACAGGCAACCGGACGTTCTTTGTCAAGAGCATATTTACAGAAGATTAACGGACGGGAGGCATAGACCTCCCGTTTTACTTTCGGAACAGACCGTCTGTTTGCCTCAAACACATGATCAGTATGCCTCAAACGTATCGTCCGTTTACCTCAGATGTATCGTCCGTTTCGCTGGGGTAAATCAGTGAAACGCCACACCTCAGCAAGTGAAACGGCTGGGCTTTAAACGGTTGAAGTGTGGCATTTAGGTTGTTGAAGTGTGGCATTTAAGCTGCTAAGCTGTGGCATTGGGGAAGTAAACATGTGGCATTTCAAATGACAAGCCATAGGGATAAAAAAAGAACGGAGAAGCAATGCTTCTCCGTTCGTGCTAATTTAAAATTGAATATTAAATAGATTTACGAATACAAATATACGACATCAGAAAGGCGATGTCAAGTATATTGGGATTTTTCTCACTTTCCAACAATTATTTTATAGCAATCGTTGTTCGCTGCAAATCTTCTTCTTTAGAGCTTCCTCCCACCATAATATCATAATTACCCGGACAAACTCTTACTGTATTGGATTGATCGTCCCACCACTCCAATTCTTTATCTTTCAGGTCAAACTCCACATTGACGGTCTTTCCTGCCGGAATAGATACACGCTTGAAAGCACGCAAGGTTTTGATAGGTCCTTCTGCATCTCCTTGTTTTCTAAGATAAACCTGCACCACTTCTTCTCCGTTACGCTTACCCGTATTTGTAACAGGTACAGTAAGTTTCAAAGACTGTCCGGCTGTAAGTTCATTCTTGTCAAGTACGGTTTTACCATAGCCAAAGGTGGTATAACTAAGACCGTAACCGAATGGGAACAAAGGCACATCCTGCATATATCTGTAAGTTCTTCCGGTCATGTTATAATCTTCAAAGTCAGGCAACTGAGACACATTGCGATAGAAAGTAACCGGTAATTTCCCCGCCGGATTATAATCACCGAACAATACCTCGGCAACAGCCTTACCACCTTGCTGACCGGGATACCATGCCTGCAAGATAGCTTCGCACTTCTGAGTCTCAGGTTCCAAACCGATAGGCGATCCTGAACAGTTAACCAGAATAATCTTCTTACCTGCACGGTGCAGAGCATCAATCAGTTCACGCTGAACGGCAGGTAACTCAATATCCGTACGATCTCCTTTCTTGAAACCGGGAAGATTTACTCCCATCTCCTCTCCTTCAAGGCTGGGAGATATACCGCTCGCAAAAATAACGATATCTGCATCCTTCACACGTTCAACAGATTTCCTTATATCCACATCTTTCTTAAATCCAAGATCAAAGTTCAACTGTGCATCACTTCTCAGATACTCAAAATCAAGTTCCAGATCATACGATTTACCAGCCTGTACCTTCATCGCATGAGTAGATTTCCTTGCACCGTGCTTGTTTGAGAAACTTTTCACTTCTTCTCCGTTCACACGAAGTCTTCCGCTCCCATAGCAATAAACCTCAAGAACAATTTCTCCTGATTCTTTAGGAGTAAATGCACTGTTATAGGTTGCGGAGAAATCCGTCAAATTCACTCCCGGAGCAAACACTGTAGCCCCCGAAGTACAAAAGCGGAAAGGAGTGGTGACTTGTGCTGTGGTCACCGGTTCGCCTTCACGCTTCAGGTTATTCCAGTAACGAGCCGTGAACCCGGGACCTTTGTCTGACTTACACTGGCTGAATGCACTCTGAATCAGAGTTCTTTCCACCCATGGGCAGCCTTGCTCATAGATCAGTTTATCATCAGTGCCAAGCAAATTCCGCACTCCATCAAGAATAGTGACGGTGTGCGCCGGCATTCCGTTATAATTTCCCCATTGCATCACTGAGTCATTCGCATTCGGCCCCATAACGGCTACCGTCAGTCCGCCACGTTTCAACGGCAGAAAGTTATCCTTATTCATCAACAATGTCATGGATTCACGGGCCATATTCAATGCCAGAGAGTCATGAGCAGCAGAAGCTACTACGGAGAAAGGTATCTTGGTCCAGGATACTTTTTCCGGTTCATCCATTTCCCCCAATGCAAAACGGGCTTTCATCAGTCGCTTGACAGACGTGTCTACGGTCTCTTCTGAAATTAATCCTTTTTTCACGCTCTCTATCAAAGCCTTATAACTGGAACCACACTCCAAATCTGTTCCACTGATCACCGCCGCGGCAGAGGCTGACTCTGCATCGGGATGGGTGTGATGACCACGGTCGTTGTAGAAGTCAGCTATTGCACCGCAATCAGATACTACTATACCGTCGAATCCCCATTCTCCACGCAATATCTGCATCAGCAGGCGATCACTTCCACAGCAGGGATCACCTTCAAAACGGTTGTAAGCGCACATCACTTCTTCCACTTTTCCTTCTTTCACCAATGCTTCGAAGGGTGGCAGATAAGTTTCATACAAATCACGTGGCTTTATATTCTCCGCATTAAAAGAGTGACGATTCCACTCCGGTCCCGAATGTACGGCAAAATGCTTGGCGCAGGCATGCAGTTTATCATATTTTCCATCGGCAGGTCCTTGCAAACCTTTTACCACCATCACGCCCATCCGACTTGTCAGATAAGGGTCTTCACCATAGGTTTCAATACCCCTGCCCCAGCGCGGATCACGGTAGATATTCACTGTGGGAGTCCACATGGTCAAACCCTGATAGCGTTCACGGCTATCCTGAGATGCGTAGTAGGTATTCTTCGCACGTGCCTCATCCGACACGGCATTGAACACTTCGTACACCATTTCCGGGTTAAAGGACGCTGCCATACCTATCGGCTGGGGAAAAACCGTAGCCAAGCCTGCCCGGGCAACGCCATGCAGCGCCTCATTCCACCAGTTATACGGTTTAATACCCAATCGTTCCACAGAACGGGAACCATCCATCATAAGATGCGCCTTCTCTTCCAGCGTAAGTTCCTTCACCAGAAGTTCCGCCCGCCTTTCAGGAGATAAAGAAGCATCCTTGTAGGATGGCTCTCCGCAACTTGCCAAAGCAAGGAGAGGCAGTAAGTAAAAAAGTTTTTCTTTCATCATTTCTATTCTATATTTTTACAAAAATAATATATCAAAGGAAATAGTACGACAAAAACTGCAAGATTTTAAATCCGATGGAAATGAAATCCTGCAGTTTTCTCAAAGCTCTATACCAAATACCTATTATTGCTGTGGCAGTCCATAGCCATTTGTCACTTTTCCTTTGGATTGACTGATTGTTTCATAAGGAATAGGCCAGTAATAACACGGAACACTCTCTTCCGATGTAATGCCCGGAAGAATATTGCTCAGATATATATCAATATTGGCAGCAAGAGTGCTTCCCCACTCTGTCTTCACATATCCTTCCGCTTCTAATTCTGCCGCAGTCTCACTATCCGGAGCAATATATTCAAATAACCCTTTGATAGCGGTATTATGGTTGGTTCCATTTACAGACAATCCTAACTCTGCAAAATCCAATACACCACGCCATCCCGGGAAAAGTACAGGATCATTTTCATCCGTACAGTCATAAGTCAGTTTGGCACCTGCAACCTGCTTTGTCCAGATGTAAGCGGGTAAGATGTTGCCATTCTCAAATTCATGATAACCTTTAGTCTTCAGATTTTCAGCAAGGGTTGACATCTCATTACGTACTTCCATTGCTTTTTGTGAGAATTTACCACTCCGAACCAGATCGTAACTGGTATGCCCTTCACCGAAAAGTTCAAACTTACGTTCCATCAGAATAGCTTCTTTCAGTGCTTCACCGGACAAACCGGAAATATTATGCAAATCATCTCCAAAAGCTCTTTCACGAATCTGATTAACCAGGCCTATAGCTTCAGTATCTGCATCCAATCCTGCTTTCACTTCCGCTAACATCAAGATGACATCAGCTACACGCATAATCGGTATATTGAAACCCGCGCCCATCTGAGGACCGACAAAGTAAGGATTTTGGCGGCAAATATCCCACTTATTCAAGCAAATACCTCCATCAATCTTAGCACCCGCCTTAAAAGTAAATGCCAACTCATTGCCTTTACCATCCAGCCCGGTAACCACCGCACTGACATCGCGACGTTTATCAGCGTTATCATAACCACCGTAATAGAAACTCGGCACCATACGTATACCGGCAAATACCTTATTCGGGGCAGTATTGTTACCACCGTTAGAGCCACGACCGAAATCATAGCAATACATACGGCTTGTAGCTTGATTTTGTACACAACCTATTTCAAAGATAGCTTCAGGACTCATCAGAAGATCCATTCCGTATTGAAAATGGCGTTGGAAAGGATTGTTCGCATAGCTACGCTCATCCGTAGTAACCAGTTTGGTAGTTCCTGCATTGGTTGAAAGAGCTTTCTGTAAATAGTCTTCAGCTATAGTGTAATAGTTCTTGTAATCGGAACGACGGGCATAAGCGCATTTACGTTTAGCATCCGTGCTGAGAGTTTCGAACTGTACACTTCCATAAAGTTCAGGCATATCAGTACGGATTGTTTGATAGCCTCCGGCATAAAGAGCCATTTTACCAATCAGTCCATCAACAAATGTCCTCGTAATACGCTCACCGTTCAAACCGCCTTCACCTACTTTATACATATACGGTTCCGCTGCTTTCAATTTTTCAATCAATGCATCATAAATATCAAAACGTGAAGTCAGCCCGTAATCATCTACATAATTATTCTCATAGCCATACGGTACATCACCACAATGTTTAATCAAGTCAAAGTAACATAATGCACGTAATGCTTCGGCTTCACCTTTCAGATGTGTCCAGTCAGAAGTCCTGCCTGCTGCGATATCATCCTGATAAGCTGTTTTGGCAGCAATCAGGTCAGCGGTCTTTCCGGCATAGGAAATCACATTGTACAGAGCATTGAAGCTACCTTTCATGTGATCACAAGGAATCTGTTCGGGAACCAGCTTTGCATTGATATTATTGGAAGTATTATTCTCGGGGAAATATTCGATATCCGAACGGTAATGGTCGTTCCAATCGTATGCCCCATTACACGATTCACGATAAAGTGCATAAGCTCTTGACAAAGTCTTCAGAGTTTCTGCGGGACTGGAAGTTACAAACTCGTCATCTGTATTAGAAGGAGAAGAAGTTTCCAGAAAGTCACTGCACTGTGCAAACAAGACGCAACAGGCTGACGCAAATGCCATTTTTATATACTTATTCATAATTTCATCTTTTATTTAAATGGTTAGAAGCTAAGATTTACACCCAGTACGAAGGAACGGGCACGCGGATAAGTACCCCAGTCCATACCTAATTGAGGATAGGTCTTTGTAGAAGTAGACGTACTTACCTCAGCATCAATTCCGGAATATCCTGTAATTGTAAAGACATTATAGATACTTCCGTAAACACGCAGATTACTGATACCCGCCTTCTGAAGCATACTCTTCGGTAAAGTATACCCCAAAGTCAGTGTATTCAAACGCAGATAAGAGCCGTCTTCAATACCCAATGTAGACACATAGCCATTCTCACTGTATGCCAGTGGTAACTTAGCATTCGCATTGGCAGCATTCAGCTGTTCAGGAGTGGTCAATGCAACCAATTCGCCATTCACTACATCATAGATTTTATAGCAGTCCTTTACTATAGAGAGCTTATTCTCGTAAACGGCACCTTCTTTATAACCATAAAGTGCTGCCAACTTATTTACATTATAAATTTCATTACCATAGCTCCAGTTAAAATACAAACCTAAATCAAAGTTCTTATAAGTAGCATTAATATTAAAACCACCGGTATGGACAGGTGTCATATCGCCGATAACGTCCACGTCATCATCATTGATAATACCGTCATCGTTCAGGTCTTTGAACTTTGCCATACCCGGGTAGGCCAACTGTCCTGCAGGGCGTTCGTTCATACCATTGTGTAAATGATAGTTAGGGAATACAGCAGAAGAAACATCCGCAACTCCTTCTTTTAGAGTATACACCCCATTTGCATAAGTGAAATCGTCGGTAGTATAGAAGCCATCAGCAGTCAAGCCACGTACCAAGCCTACAGGGCGCCCTTCTTTCAAGACATAATCTGATTTCGGGAAAGTAGATGAAGTAGCCCATTCCGTACCATAAAGTCCAGTGACATTATCAGCCAGTTTGTCCACTTTACCGCGATTGAAGTTAATATTAAAACCAGCCGTTACATTCCAGTCCCTCGTTTTCACGAGTACACCCTGAAGAGCAATTTCAATACCTTTGTTGCTGGTCTGGCCTACATTGGCGTAGGTTGAAGTGAAACCTGTGATACCCGGAATAGCCGTTTTCATCAACAAGTCCTTGGTGGTATTCCAATAGGCATCAATCGTACCTGTCAAGCGGCTATTAAAGAAACCGAAATCAACACCGATGTTACGGGTAATCGTAGTTTCCCACTTCAGGTCCTTGTTCGCCATATCTGCACCAAGTGAATAAGAAGGCAAGAAGGCACCATTCACGGCTCCCTGGTATCTCTTGTCACTGGTAGCCTCCCAATTCTGTGACCACAAACTGGAATTTATACCATCGTTACCTACCTCACCATAGGAAACACGAAGTTTAAGGTTATCCAGCCAGTCCACATCGTTCAGGAATGCTTCTTCAGACATACGCCATCCCAAAGCGGCAGCCGGAAAATATCCCCAACGGTTACTGGGAGCAAATTTAGATGAACCATCCGCACGGAACGTAACCGTCAGCAGATAGCGTTCCATAAGGTTATAATTCAAACGACCAAAGAAAGAAAGGATACGGCTCGGCGTAGAAACACTTGAAGAGAAATCCCCCACTCCCTTAGTACTATCGTATTGATTGATCATGGCAAATGCATTCTCTTTCGTAAAGTTTGCAGGGAAATAAGTTCCTGAGGCTTTCAGCCCGTCACCACCCGAATCGGAAACTTCATGACCGGCCAGTATATTCAAACGATGTATCTTACCTAAAGTAAAGTCATAGCTCAAAGTATTTGTCCAACGGAGTCCCCAGCTATTCTTTTTCTCCAGATTCGCGTTACCTGCATATAGGACCTCACCGGTATTATCATCCAGATAGTTATTTATGATGGCTCCCGTCCATTCCTTATTCTGATTCCAAGTCTGGCTGAGAGACAGGTCAGTATGATAGGTTAATCCTTTCACAATTCCCCAGTTCAGCGAAAGAATACCACGCAATGACTGCTGAGCATTCGGTGCATACTTATCATTGATACGGTTTACCGGATTATATCTGTCCCACTGACTCTGTTTGGCATAGTTCTCAATCATACCTTCATTCATTGCGGATAGATCACCCAAAATATCTTCTGTTGCAATTGGACGGAAGCGATAAGAAGACGACAGGATAGACCCGCTACCATTCGTAACACCTTCATCACCCATCTTTTTAATATTGGTATAACGGGTATCAAGACTCAAATCAAGATTCTTGGCAATCTTTTGGTTCACTTTCAACGAAACATTGGCACGTCTGTAGTAAGAAGCGAGTTTCATACCATCCTCATCCATGTAGTTAACACCAAACAGTACTTTGGTCTTTTCAGTACCACCCGTAACAGAAAGGTCATGATTATGAGAAAAAGAATCTCCATAAATCTTTTTCTGGATATTATCCGTCTTTACATTACGATAGCTTTCTATACCACCGGGATTGGTAGTCGTATAACGTCCTATTCCATACAGTTTCTCCAATGGTTCCATATAGCTGTTACCACCAACCGAAGCCGCACTTGCCCAGCTATATGCCAGGTAGTCATAAGGATTGAGCGCATCCATATACTTAGTCGGTGTATTGAACTTCGCATAACCATTGTAGCTGACAACAACACGCCCTTCTTTAGCCCCCTTTGTGGTAACAAGAATTACACCATTAGCACCACGGGCACCATAAATAGCCGTTGATGAGGCATCTTTCAAAACGTCAATCGACTCAATCTGATCGCCCGGAATATCACTCAACGAACCACTGACTCCATCAATCAGCACCAACGGATCATTGCTCTGTGAGATAGAACCGCCACCACGTACACGAATAGAAACAGCGGCATCGGGACGTCCATCCTGCGTTGTTACATTTACACCAGCCAGCTTACCCTGCAAAGCCTGAGCTGCATTGGCAACAGGCATAGCTGCAATTTGCTCACCCGAAACAGAGGCTACCGATCCGGTAAGATCTTTACGTTTTACCGTCTGATAACCGATTACTACAACTTCATCCAGAATCTCAGCATCTTCAGCCAATGTCACATGAACCGGCTGCCCTGCAACAATAGATACTGTTTGCGTCTGCATTCCGATAAAACTTATTTCCAATTGTTTGGCTGTACCCGGCACGGCAAGGGAGAATTTACCATCCAGGTCTGTAATTGTACCGATAGAAGCGTCGCTTACTACTCTGATATTAGCACCAATAACAGGATCACCTCTGCTATCGAGCACAACACCTGAAACAGTACGACTCTGTGCAAGAGAGATAAGGCAGATCATACTCATCAAGAGAGTAGCAGCTGTCCTTTGAACAAGTCTTTCAAAATTCATAAGTAATGTGTTTTTAATAGTTAATGATTAAAATGATTCACTCCGCAAAAGTAGCCAACCTGTGTCATAGCAACGGAATAAAATCAGGTAACAAGAGTGTACTTTTTCAAAATGGGACAAAAAGGAGGTGGACTATTCGGGCGAAATATCGTTTTTTTCGGTCAAACAAATCCTATACTTTTCATTTATTCCCTTTTTTCTATACATTTGTTCTGCACTATTCAAAACAGTACTATGAGACGACTGATTATCTACTTCTTATACTTAATGATACCGATGTTTTCATCGGCGCAGCCCATCTGCCAGATTACTGATTTTACAGCAGAGAACGGACTACCCCAAGATATCGCATCAGCAGTTTTACAAGATCAGAAAGGCTTTATCTGGATCTGTACCCGTAACGGACTCAATAAGTTCGACGGATATACATTCAAGAACTACAAATCCGCGCCACATAAAGAATATACACTATCCAACAATCGGATAACCTTTATTTCAGAAACCGCATATGGCGATATCTGGTGCCAGACGTATGACAGCAAGGCTTATATATTCGACACGCATCTTGAAATCTTCTATGATGTTCTGCAAACAGTAGATAAAGATATGCAAAGAAGAAACTTTGTTCAGAAAATATTTCCCCTAAAAGAAGGCATAGCCTGGGTGACATGCGACAAGGGTTATTGTTACAGAATCGATGAAAAGAGATATAAAGAAAAAGACGGAATTACACTCTATAGCACATTCAATGGCTTTTTAAAAGGCGAGCACATCTTCACTATCTTCCAGGATTCCGATAAGGATGAGTGGATATTAACAGACAAAGGTATATCCATTATAGGCAACAAAAAGATTGACAGTGATTTTCCTTTCCAGTTTATTCAGGAATACAACGGTACAATTTACCTTGCTTCCGCTTCTGAAAAGATAGCCTATTATAACCAACAAACTGAAAGCATAAAATTTATAGAGTTTCCTTACCCCATCAACAAAATAAGCTCTTTAGACATAACCAACCACGGGCTACTCACCATATCCACTGATAATGGTGTCATCCTGTTCAATCCGGAAAATAAGACTTCTCAGCTAATTGATATCCGTACTCCCATGCAATCCTCCAATGAAGCTATCTCCATTTATGAAGATAAAGAGGGAGAGCTATGGATATTCCCCACTACTCCCGGAGTGATACGCTTTAATCCGGCAACAGGTGAAAAGCAATACCTCTTTACACCCCCAAAAGAGGTCGTGAATTATGGCAGAGAGAACAAAAACACCATATTTGAAGATAAACAAGGTACTTTATGGCTGATTCCCCATAATGGAAACTTCTGTTATTATGATAGGAAAAGTAAAGAATTGAAAGCTTTTTATACAGACCCGGACAATCCTCAATCGCTATTTGCCCCGCTTGTTCGCTACCATTATCAGGACAGACAAGGAAACTACTGGCTAGCCAGCGCCAGAGGAATAAAGAAAATGTCTTTCTATCCACAAATTTATAATCTGAAAGGAATAGACAGGGGATTCGAAATCCGTGCTTTCCTTTTGGATAGTTCACAACGATTGTGGGTAGCTTCCAAAAGCGAATATGTCAGGATATACCACCCTGATGGCAGCCTGGCCGGTTACTTGTCTTCACAGGGAAAGATAGGTAAAGATAAAGTATCATTCAATGCCAGTGTTTACAGCATCTGCGAAGGAAAGAACGGAACAATCTGGATAGGAACCAAAGGAAACGGCCTATTCCAACTCACAAAGAAAGCCGATGGAAATTACAACATACAAAATTATGTGTATGACTCTGAAGACCTATATAGTTTGAGTTACAATGACATATTTACCATATATTCCGATAATCATGACAACATCTGGGTAGGATGTTACGGTGGTGGATTAAATCTGCTACAACAAACACCTGAGGGAAAAGTGTATTTTATCAACCACAGGAATAAGCTACAAAACTATCCGTTCAGCACCTGCCATAATATCCGCTATATTACAGGTACGGAAAATGGTATCTTGTTGGTAGGAACCACCTTTGGTTTAGTTACATTCTCAAATGACTTTGCACAACCGGAAGAAATCAAGTTCTACAGAAATATACAAAACAGGAACAATCCTTTTAGTCTGACAGGAAATGACATTATGCATATATACAAAAATAGCCATAAAGACATCTATATATTGACATTCACCGGAGGAGTCAACAAAATCACATCCAGAACCCTACTTAGCGAAAACATTGAATTTCAGTATTACACCGAGCAGGAAGGGCTAGGATCCGATATGGTCCTATCCATGATAGAAGATTCCCAAAAGAATCTGTGGATAGCATCAGAAAATGCTTTATCCAAATTTAATCCGGAAACAGAGGCATTCGAAAACTATAGTACAGGATTTCTCAGACAAAAGATGAACTTTAGCGAAGCGATACCCACCATAAACGCCCGGCAACAATTGATTTTCGGCACAGATATGGGCTTTCTGGAAATTGTTCCGAAACAAATGAAGAAGAGTGATTATGTACCTCCTATCGTCTTTACAGATCTGAAAGTCAACGGAAAGAAATCAACTGTCTCCACCGATGATTTGAAAGAGATAGCCTTACATCCTTCGGAACGAAATATTAATGTACAATTTTCAGCATTAGACTTCACAAGACCGGATGACATACGCTATGCCTATCGTCTGGAAGGTCTTGAAAAAGAATGGAATTATAGCGATAAAAACAAATCAGCAAGCTATATCAATCTACCCGCAGGCGAATATCGTCTCCAAGTGAAATCAACAAACAGTGACGGAGTATGGGTAAACAATATCCGTACACTTTCCATCAAGGTCATTCCTACCTTCTGGGAGACTCCTTGGGCTTTACTGGCATATCTAGCAGCATTCATCCTTCTCACAGGGTTAATTCTGTATATCTTCTCTTACATCTATCGACTGCGTCACCAAGTGAATATGGAACAGCAATTATCAAATATCAAACTGAAATTCTTTACCGATATTTCACACGAGCTACGCACACCATTGACCCTTATCTCCAGTCCGGTCAGTGAAGTTCTGGAGGACCAGACCATTTCTCCTTCCGTGCGGGAACACCTGACCGTTGTACATAAAAATACGGAACGTATGTTGCGTCTTGTCAATCAGATACTCGATTTTCGGAAGATACAGAATAAGAAGATGAAAGTAATGGTTGAACAAACAGAATTGATTGCTTTCCTGATGAAAATTACAGAAAATTTCCGTCTGATAGCTGAAGAGAAACAAATAGACTTCACATTCAAAGCTGATCAAGAAGAAGTATATATATGGATAGACAGGGACAAAGTGGAAAAAATAGTATTCAATCTGTTATCCAATGCATTCAAATATACTCTACCTGGGAAAACCGTAAAGATTACAGTACAGAAGTCGGATCAGCATATCCGCATTTCCATTATTGATGAAGGTACCGGTATTGCTCCTGATAAGATAGGTTCTCTTTTCAAACGCTTTGAGACACTAAGCAAGAACAACAATATTCTGCAACCTTCATCAGGCATAGGTTTATCACTCGTCAAAGAATTGGTGGATATGCATCACGGAGATATAGAGGTCAAGAGCCAACCGGGAACGGGTAGCGAATTCAGTGTAACTTTACCTTTGGAACGTGAAGTGTTTGAGAAAGATGCACAGGCCGAATTAATCCTTGCTGATAGTTCGGACAATACAGAATATATTACCACAACTGTAGAGAACGGTATAGCTGAATCTGGAAACAGCTCGGAAGAGGATTTTTTATCCATTTTAATCGTAGAAGATAATCGTGAGCTGAGAAGCCTGCTCAGAAATATACTATCAAAGAAATACACTATCCTGGAAGCAGCAAACGGAGAAGAAGGTTTGAAACTTGCATCGGAAGCCATACCCGATATGATAATCAGTGATGTAATGATGCCTGTCATGGATGGATTGGAAATGATTAAACGTATCAAGGAAAACAAAGATATCTGCTATGTTCCAATCATTCTTCTATCAGCAAAAGCATCATTGGATGACCGTATCACCGCTTTGGAACAAGGTATCGATGATTACATTACGAAACCATTCAGTTCTTCGTACCTCAAAGCCCGTATTGCTTCTCTGTTTACCAAGCGTAAGCAGTTACAGGAAATATTCATGAAGCAGTTATCAGCAAACAATGAAACCGATAATTCTAAGGAATGGACTCCTTCGGAACCCGAAGTGATGCCGCATGATAAGTTATTCATGAAAGAAGTGATGGATTTCCTGGAAGAGCAAATAGATAATCCGGATCTGGTGATCGACGATTTCGCCAACAAGCTACTGCTAAGCCGGAGTATTTTCTACCGGAAGCTTAAGTCCATTGTAGGAATGCCTCCGGTAGATTTTATCAGGGAAATTCGTGTAAAAAGAGCCGCCCAGCTGATCAGAAGTGATGTATACAACTTCTCTCAAATAGCTTATATGACCGGTTTCAGCGATCCGAAGTATTTCAGCAGATGCTTCAAAAAACACATGGGAGTTACTCCAAGTGAGTATAAAAACTCCATTAATAACGAGGATAATAATCCGGATCAGTAAAAGACAAAGTTCTTTATAGCAAGTCCCTGACTCTGTCCACGGAACAGGAAATAAATTTTGGACTTATCTTTCACTGCTCCACTGACCTCAAAGGCTTGCTTCTCCCATTCTCCCGGAGTCTGGTTCTGATTTATCGGACAAGTGGCTATCAACTTCCCATCGAGACTTCCCTCCCTTATCTCAATCACTGTTCCGGGAGTTTCCGCCTGAAGTTCGATAGTTACTTTTTGAGGGTTCTGCTTAAAGCACATATTATTGAATACGAGCCAGTTTCCATCCCGTACTCCGGAAATAAACTGCATAGGGCGTTTTGCTACCGGACGTACTAATTTCATTCCTTCACGATCATCATACTGAGAAAAGTCTATCTCGGTAAATGCATCGTAGTGATTTCCCCTGCGATTACTTTCTAATTCAAAATAATCAAAATCGGCATAGCCGCCAGTAGCACCTTTATTCAAGTTATAACAACATAAAGCATGACGGATACCCAGAAATCCCCAGAAGTTAGAAACTCCTTCCGGCCCCAAACGGTTATATTCAAGATTATCCAGACTATAATAAAACAGTAAAGATCCTTGCTTTGTCACTTCAGTGCGCAGGTATATCTTATCAGTTTTGACAGGAAGACTATCGACAACAGTCTCTCCTTCTCTTCCTCCCTGCCTCATTTCAAGCCAAAAGCCATCCGCCTTCTTCCGTACTCCCAGTTGGTACATGACTCTCCCCATTATACCATTTCCGGCAAAATCCCCTTCACGGAGTCCGGTCAAATCTAATGAAACAGTTCCGGTACTATAAGGTCCAGACACTTTCTGTGTCAGAGAATTACGCGCCCATTCAAATCCCTTTGCATACTGCGCATAAATCCTAAAATAACCGGGACGATCCGTCAGGCTCCATTTATCTTTCCGGGGTACATGATTGAATTCCCATACATGAGCCAGTTTCGAAGAACTGAAATCATCCGAATGTTGGGGAAATGTAATCTCTTGCTTGGCCTTGACTGCCGGTTTTCTATAAGTTACCACTCCTTTTCCCGGTTTACCTTCCGGGCCTACCACCGGCCAATCCTCCTCCCATTTCATCGGATACAGCATCACACACCTACCCATATAGTCCCTGTCCTGGAAAGTATAAGCCCACGACTCGCCTTCAAGTGTCTCCACATATCCGCCCTGATGTACACCGGCATCAGCATAGTTGATATCATCATCAATAAGGACCTTTGTTTCATACGGACCGTAAAGATTACGGGAGCGGCTAATCATCTGCACCCCATTGTATCCCAATGCCGGATTAAAAATATAATACCAGCCATTCCTTTTATAAGTGTGACATCCTTCAAAAAGATATTCATATCCCTTGGGAGCTGTTATAATCAGGGTACCCTCATCGTTAGGATCCAGTACACCGGTTCCATCATCTTTCAAACGTGTCAGGTATATTTTCGTCTTTCCATGTGTGACATATTTCTTACCGTCATCATCAATGAAAAATCCCGGATCATACAAACGCTTGTCAAACTTATGCATTGAATACGGCCCTTCCGGTTTATTACTCTTAAACATTACAAAACCATCATCGGCAATATTAACTCCTATATAATAGGTGCCATCATGATATTTAATGGAAGGAGCCCAACACAAACGACTATACGCGGTCTGCTCATTCTCCATCCTATATTGAGGACGGAAAGTGATGCTGTCGTAGGCATGCCCTATGATACGCCAATTTATAAGGTCTTTAGAGTGACAGATAGGAATACCCGGCATAGCGACGAATGAGGAACTGACCATATAAAAGTCTTCACCTACCCGTATAATGTCAGGGTCGGGATAATCGGCATTAATCACCGGATTGGTATAAGTACCGTCTCCATTGTCAGACGACAAAGAAGCTGTAGTTTGTACGGGAACAGTGCACGACTGTACCATGAGTATGCAACAAAGCATTAACAACGCGGAAAAGCCATCCGCTATTTTTCCTGTAGTAATAGATAAGTTATACATCTTACATAAATATATAAAGTGAGGATGCAAATATATGCGGTACAGGGCCATCAAGAGGGGATAAACCGGTAATATACGTGCACTTTTTAGGCACACGGATATATAAAAAAACTCCCGATTAAAAGTTCTGACTCTTAACCGGGAGCTTTTTATTTTCAATAGATAGGTTTATTATATCTTTATTCTTCGTACATCTTATCTATCACTTCCTTGTAATTCTTTGCAACTATAGGACGCTTCAACTTCAAAGTATTAGTCAGTTCGCCACGTTCCATACTGAAAGGTTCGGGCAAAAGTGTGAAACGTTTCACTTGCTCATAGTGGGCAAACTGTTGCTGCAAGGTATCTATGCGAGCACGGAACAAACCGAGAATCTTAGGATGTTGCAGCAGTTCTTCCATATTCTTATATTCAATGCCTTTTTCCTTGGCATAATCTTTCACAAAACCATAGACCGGTACAATAAGGGCAGACACAAATTTACGCTGGTCGGCAATAATGGCAATCTGATCGATATAACGATCAATAGCCAGTTTCGTTTCTAAAGCTTGCGGACTGACATACTTACCATTGGAAGTCTTGAACAAGTCCTTGATACGCTCAGTCAGATAAAGTTGGTCACCCTTCAGATAGCCGGCATCACCGGTATGGAACCAACCATCTTTATCAATAGCAGCGGCAGTAGCCTCCGCCTTCTTATAATAGCCTTTCGTGATAGTCTTTCCACGCAGAAGTATTTCATTCTCGTCACCGATCTTCACTTCTACATCAGGCATCACGGTGCCTACGGAACCAATTTCATAACCCTGGTTAAGGAAACAAGAAACAGTAGCAGTCGATTCGGTCAGACCATAGCCAACCAACATATTGATACCTACCGAATGAACAAATTCACAGATTTCATCAGGTACGGCAGCTCCAGCAGTAGGGAAAAAGTTACCGTTCTCAATACCAATCGTCTTTTTCAGTAAAGCATAAACCGTCTTTTCGTAGAATTTATATTTCAGTTGATTCATCAACGGCGGAGTTTTACCTTTACGCAGATAATCGATGTTGTGTATCTTACCCACCTTGATGGCATCTAGCATCATAGCTTTCTTCAACCCTGTTTCCTGAGCAATCTTCTCCTGCACACCGGCATATACTTTTTCCCAGAAGCGGGGAACACTGCACATCAATGTCGGACGGATTTCTTTAATGGTAGTCTGGATATCTACCGGACGGAGGTTGATGCAAATCTGCACACCTTTATGGATACAAAGATATGTCCATGCTTTCTCGAAGACATGTGTCAAAGGAAGGAAGTTCATGGACACATCTTGGTCACTCATATCTACCAGACGGATATCATGGATACGGAAGGCCTCCATATAGTTAGAATGATGCAACATCACCCCCTTCGGTTCACCAGTTGTACCGGATGTATAAAGAATGTTGGCAAGGTCATCATCCGATGCACGGGAAGTACGTTCTTCCACTATATCGTTGTTCGGCAAACCTTTTCCTGTTTCCAGGAATTCGTCAAAATAAATAGAAGTCATGTCACGAGGGTCGCGTACTACAGCACGGTCGAAAATGATCAATTGCTGTAATGATTGGCAAAAGCCAAATACACTGAAAGCTGCATCATACTGGAATTGCTCGCCTACAAAGATATAACGTATCTGAGCATCATTGATAATGTACTGCGCTTGTGCCGGTGAACTGGTAGCATACAGAGGTATGGTCACCGCACGATTAGCAAATGCCCCGAAATCTACATAAAGACATTCTGGTTTATTCTGAGAAAAGATTCCTATGTTTTCTTCCTCCTGCACTCCTAACTCTACGAGTGCATTCGCAACTTGTCGAACAGTCTGTGAGAATTGATTCCAAGTAATGGGTATCCACTGCGACGTTTCGTAATCCCTGTATTTCAGAGCCACCTTGTCGCTATACTTCTCTGCCCGTCGATGTACGAGGACAGATAAATGATGATAAGTCATATTATTCATATATTGGTAAATACGGCACAAAGGTAGTGGTTTCATTTGAAACTATTTCTATATTGAGAATTAAATATTTAGTATATATTTCCGCAATACTAGTACTATCCTACTATAAAAAGAAGTGATTACCCTACATTTTTGTTCGTTTTTCCAAAGAAATACAAATATATGCATATATTTGCATCCGATAGTTTTTAAATATCAATACAATAACTTAACAGACATGAAAAAGATTCTAGCATTAGTCGCCATATTGGCGATAGGTTTAGGGAGTATCAACGCACAAGATAACCTCAGATGGGGTGTCACGGCAGGTATGAATGTAAGCAGCCTCAACGTAACCGGATTGGACAGTCGCGTAGGTTTCCATGCAGGCGTTAAGGCTGAATTGGGACTGCCTCAGTTTACGGAAGGTCTTTATATGGATTTCGGAGCACTGCTTTCGCTAAAAGGCGCCAAAGTTGAAGCAGGCAGTATGGCTAGTTTCAAGATCAACCCGTACTATTTGGAAATTCCGGTACATATTGGCTATAAATATGCTGTAAATGATAATTTCTCTTTGTTTGCCAATGCAGGTCCTTACATTGCAATCGGTCTGTTCGGCAAAGCAAAAATTACTGCCGACGGCAGTTTGGTAGATGGAGGTTCCAAGGTTTCCGAATCAGAGAACGTGTTTGGCGATGACGGATTCAAACGTTTTGACCTTGGATTGGGACTGAAAGCAGGTATAGAAATCAGTAAGAAGTATCAGTTCTCCATCGGCTACGACTTCGGATTCATTGAAGCTGAGGAATTGATGGGCTGCAAGAATAGAAACCTAATGATTTCTTTAGGACTTATGTTTTAACGATATCAAGAATAAAAAAAGGCGTTGAATAACGCCTTTTTCAACATACTCAATCCTTATATTTACAATTACATAAACCAAATTAAAGACTTAATTACATGAAAAAGATTTTAGTAATATTCGCATTATTAGCGGTAAGTTTCGCAAGTGTAAATGCACAAGAGAACCTCAAATGGGGAGCAACTCTCGGTATGAACTCCAGTAATTTTTCCGGTGATGCATTCAGTAGTAAAGTAGGATTCCATGCCGGAGTCAAGGCTGAAGTGGGATTGCCACAAATTGCCGAAGGAGTATATTTGGATTTAGGTGCCCTATTGTCACTAAAAGGTGCAAAAGTCAATCTTGGTTCCTACGATATCAAGTATAATCCTTGCTATTTAGAAATTCCCGTACACATGGGTTATAAATATGCAGTGAATGAAAATTTCGCTGTTTTCGGCAATGCAGGTCCTTATGTCGCTATCGGTCTCTTTGGCAAAGTTAAAACAGATGGAATCGAATCATCAGATCCTTCTGATAATGTTTTTGATGAAGATGGTGGTGGCATGAAACGTTTTGATCTCGGCCTCGGGCTGAAGTTCGGTGTAGAATTCTGCAAAAAGATTCAGGTTGCTTTCGGATATGACTGGGGATTAATAGATAACGCCGATCACATAGATAACAAGAACCGTAACATGATGATTTCCTTGAGCTATATGTTCTAAAAATATTAAATGCTCTTCCCCCTTCCGCACTCTGCCCCTCTCTATATTTATCTGCAGCAACAGTGGAAGGGGATTTTTATCCTATCGATTAAGCATATTTCAGTATTTATCCGTAAGTTTGCATCACAATAATTTAACTGATTGAGATATGGCTTACGATATACCGACAATGGTTTCTGAGGCAACCGGAGTTCTTAAATCTCTGATTGCTATCCCTTCTCTTAGCCGCGATGAAGAAAAAGCGGCTAATTATCTACAGAATTATATAGAGTTGCAAGGCATGGCAACCGGACGAAAAGGCAATAACGTATGGTGTCTTAGTCCGATGTTCGACTTAAATAAGCCTACCTTGTTACTGAATTCACATATTGATACAGTGAAAGCTGTGAACGGCTGGCGGAAAGATCCGTTTACCCCAACCCTGGAAAGTAATGGAAAACTATACGGATTGGGTAGCAATGATGCCGGTGCAAGCGTTGTCAGTCTGTTGCAAGTCTTTTTGCAACTTTGCCGCACCACACAGAAGTATAATCTCATCTATCTCGCTTCCTGCGAAGAAGAAGTTTCCGGAAAAGGAGGCATCGAATGCGTATTGCCTGAACTTCCTCCGATACATTTTGCTATTGTAGGCGAACCTACCGAGATGCAACCTGCCACTGCGGAAAAAGGATTAATGGTACTGGACGTGACCGCTTACGGAAAAGCCGGACATGCCGCACGCAATGAAGGAGACAATGCCATATATAAAGTATTGGAAGATATCGCCTGGTTCCGCGACCATCATTTTGAAAAAGTATCTCCATTATTAGGTCCTGTAAAGATGAGTGTAACGCAGATCAATGCAGGCACGCAACACAATGTAATCCCAGACCGTTGTACGTTTGTGGTAGATATTCGCAGTAATGAATGTTATAGTAATCAGGAACTGTTTGCCGAAATACAAAAACATATTTCTTGCGAAGCTAAAGCACGTTCGTTCCGCTTAAGTTCTTCTCATGTAGAAGAAAGACACCCAATAGTACAGCGTGCCGTGGCAATGGGGCGTGTTCCTTTTGGTTCTCCTACCCTCTCCGACCAGGCACTGATGTCATTCCCCTCTCTCAAAATGGGACCGGGAAAAAGCAGTCGTTCCCATACAGCAGATGAGTTTATTTTCATTCAGGAAATAGAAGAAGCGATAGGGTTATATCTGAAACTATTGGACGGAGCTATCTTATAATTCGTCAGTTTCTACTTTCTTTCATAACACATGAACAGCCTTTCCTATTTAGGCTGTTCCATTTAATCATGCTCTTTATCGATTTAAAAGCGTACGGAGAGCCGGAATTTTCTTTTTAAGATTTCCTTTTTGGATATATAGTACTTTTTCTCTAATATTGTATCATCTTTGCTTTGAATTACTAATCCTAATTAGAATGATATCACACAGATTTCTTTTTCTCCTGTTGCTGTTGTTGCCCATCCATAATTCGGTGGCACAAGAAGAGACATTTGAACCGTTGTTTGAAAACATTGATATCACTAAAGGACTACCTCATAATACAGTTCAAAAGATCTTTCAGGATTCCGAAGGCTATATGTGGTTTGCAACTAAAGATGGACTATGCCGGTATGATGGCTATAATTTTATTGTTTACTGCGAGTCATTAGTTAAAGAATCTATTTCCAACAGTAAGGTACGTTGCATAGCTGAAGATGCTCATAAAAATATATGGGTAGGAACCGACAATGGCCTTAATTGTATAAATCTTCTCAGCCAGCATATTCTTTCTTTCTTCCCTAACGAACTTTCCCCACTAAAAAGCAATAAGATTAATGAACTCTATTTTGATCCCTCCACCCATTTATTGTGGATTGCAACAGATAAAGGAATTACATGGTATGATACAGATTCCAGAAAATTTATAGCTCCGGAAAACCACAGAGCTTTCAATGAGGAAACCAATACCGTAGGGAAATATGGTGACAAGGAAATATATATTGGCACACATAATGGATTATACATTTATGATATTCATACCCAAAATGTACGACGCATCCAGTTAGAGCATGGAGGTGGCAATATTAATGTACTTTCTGTCTGGCAAGATACAGCAGGAGACACTTGGATTGGAAACAATTTAGCTTTGTTGGCTAAAGTGCCCAAAGGTGGAAGCGTTATCTCACTTCTTCCATTCGGACAGGTACGTATGAACGACGATCAGAATATCTGTTGTATTATAGAACAAAAAGAGATTCTGTGGTTGATCAGTAAACGGCGGGGAATCTTCTTTTATAATAAACAGACCGGGCAATTACTCAAAACACGGAATACCTATTCTCTGAATCCTCTCGGAACAGATGTGAAAGAAAGGATCATGCTTACCAGCGGTTATAAAGATAATAATGGAAATATTTGGGTGGGATCATATTATATGGGACTCTTTCTCCATTCACGTTATATGAATCATTTCACTCACATCCCAATCGAACGGACTGGTAAAGCCTCCACTGGAATAATCGGATCAATGGTACCCGATGGGCAAGGAATATGGCTTGGAAGTGATGATCTTGGAATCACTTATTACAACCCGGTTACGAGGACTCAACAATATTATGAGTTATACAACGGAGAGACTCCTCTAGTGGAATGTAAGCCTCTGTTAATTCATAAGGGTGCGTTATGGGTTGGTACAGAATCTCATGGCATCCACCTTTTTGATTTGAAAACAAAACAACTCATCGGACATTATACAGCTACTTCACAAACCGGACGCATTCCCGGAAATCGAGTGAACTGTGCATTGCAGGATTCCAATGGATATATTTGGATTGGTTTTAACGGCGGTCCGGGTGGCATTTGCCGTTTCAACGAACAGAATGAAAGCTTTACGACTTTCTATCCATCAAACAGTTCTCATAAGGTAAGAGACGTGTATTTTATCTATGAAGCTTCCGATAATGAGCTATGGATTGGTACTCGTAATAATGGTCTGTTCTGCTATAATATCGCAGAGAATGTTTTCACACCTATTCCTGTTATGGGTAGAGAAGATTTGTCTGTCAGTTACATTTATAAAGACAAGAAAGATCGTATTTGGATAGGAACATTCGGACAAGGACTGGTCTGTATGGGCAGTTCGGGTGAAGTGAAGCAGGTATTCAATACAAATAGCGATCACATTGGTAACAACATTTGCGGTATACTGGAGGATAATGACGGTCGTATCTGGATCAGCTCATTTTATGAAATAGCTTATTATAATGAAGAAGACCATACATTTATAAGATATGATGCTTACAATGGATTTCCATTGTTGCACGTAAAGTCTATGTCTTGTTTTGTTTCAGAACGCAATTTGCTATACTTTGGGGGAAGTAACGGTCTAGTTGAAGTCGTTCCAAAAGATGTGATGCATGTTAATAAGAAGGCTCCTAAGGTTGTTCTGACAGATTTTCTAGTTCATAATCAGTCAATAGATACTCTATCCCGTAAAAATATACGTACCCACCACAGGGTTGAACTTAAGTATAATCAAGATAATCTTACTTTTGCTTTCGCTGCATTAAGCTATATCTATCCGGACAAGAACCTGTATCGTTACCGATTACAAGGTATCGATAAGGAATGGAATTTAGCCGGTACACAAAGACAGGTGACTTATAGTAACCTGGGAGCAGGTGAATATCAGTTCCAGGTCTGTGCTTGCAACAGTAATGGAACCTGGTCTGAACCGTCCAATCTGCTTTCTGTCATTATTAAACCTGCACCATGGCGTACATGGTGGGCTTATCTGGCATATACGATTGTAATACTTGCATTGTTGGCCTTGTTCTTTTACTACCTGCGCATTAAGATGCAGTTGGAACACGACTTAGAGATCAAGAATATAGAAAAGAAGAATTTAGATAAGATGCATAAATTCCGACTTGATCTTTTTACAAACTTTTCCCATGAGATACGTACTCCACTGACACTGATTTCCGGTTCATTGACTGACCTATTGGCATCCAACACTCCTTCACAGATGGAAAAAGGAGTATTACAGGGAGTTCAACGCAATGTCATGAAAATTATGAAGTTAGTAAATCAGTTGATGGATTTTCGCAAGCATGATGAAGGGCGTATGGAATTATTAGCATCCAAACAACACCTGATTCCTTTTATCAAGGAGGTGATACTTGCTTTTAGCGAATTGTCCAGAATCCAAAATCATCCATTAAAGATACATTTACCTGAAACAGAGCTAATAGCCTGGTATAATCCTCAGCTACTGGAGAAAGTCTTTTATAATGTCCTGATGAATGCTTTCAAGTATTCCAATGAAGAAAGTGTCATCTCCCTAAACGTTGATATGATAACTTTGAATAAGTCACCCTATCGGGAACGGGTAGATGAACGGGTAAAGGAAGCTATACTTATTTCTGTATTCAATGAAGGAGATATTATTCCGGAAGATAAACTTGAAGAAGTTTTCGAACCTTTCTATCGGCTTAAAAACACAAAGAGCCAGCAGGGAACAGGTATCGGTCTAAGTTTCAATCGTATGATCATGCGCCTGCATCATAGTGATATTTGGGTTGAAAATATCGGCGACACAGGTGTTGTATTCAAATTCCTGATTCCAATAGGTAAAGACCATTTGCGGGAAGATGAGTTATGCGATGAAACAGAACAGGAACATCGTTTGATTCTGACTCCTTCAGTCGCTCCCAAAACAGAGCCTGCTATGGAACGCCCAAAGGTAGAAAAAGAGCTTAGAACTTTGTTAGTTGTAGAAGATAACAATGAGATCAGACAGTATCTGAAAAGTAAGCTTGCCACTATATACAATGTATTCGATTGTGATAATGGCCATGAAGCATTAGAAATCATACACCGGAGAGAGATCGACTTGGTCATCAGTGATGTAATGATGCCGGTCATGGACGGAATAGAACTCTGTAAAGCTATAAAAAGTAATATTGAGATTAATCATATTCCAGTAATCTTACTGACAGCACATGTATCGGACACACACGTAAAAGACGGATTGTCTTCGGGTGCCAATGATTATGTATTCAAACCGTTTAATTTTGATTTATTATTGGCGCGTATTCAAAACTTATTAGATAACAATGAACGATTACGACAATCTTTCCAGAAAAGAATCAGTCCGAAAGATATGAATGTAGAGGTAACTGACTATGATGAGCAATTTTTGCAGAAATGCTATGACTTTCTGCGAAAGAACCTTACTAATTCAGAACTAACCATTGAGGATTTCGGGAAAGAGTTAGGAGTAAGCCGTGTACATCTCTATCGTAAGATAAAGTATCTTACGAATTTATCTCCCAGCCGTTTCATTCTAAATGTAAGACTTAAAGTGGCAGCTGATTTGCTTCGTCAGGAAGGTGTTTCTGTTTCTGATGTCTGCTATCAGGTCGGCTTTAATAACCTTTCTTATTTTACTCGCACTTTTAAGGAAAGCTATGGCGTTTCACCATCCGACTACCAGCATAAATAATTGAATAAATACAGAAATATCCGATTATTAAGCGATTATATCATGTTCTTGTATCATTTGTGTTAATATCCGTAACATAGCTTCAAACAAAAAAGTAGTTCTGCGCATACCTTTGTCAGCGAACAATCGGAGTTAAATCCGGCTATTCTGAAACTTTAAATGATACGATATGCAAAAGACACTTTTTAGTATTCTGGTTTTATTAGTCTGTATAAGTCATCCGTCAAAGGCTACATCTTTTATATATAATGTAACAGACTATGGAGTGAAAGCCAATTCAGGAAGATCCGAGACAGCTTCCTTACAGAAAATTATTGACTTATGTTCCACAAATGGAGGAGGCACGGTATGTATACCTACAGGTACTTATATCAGTGGAACATTATTTCTGAAAAACAATGTAATGCTCTTTTTAGATCGTGGAGCCGTACTGAGAGGAAGTTCGGACCTGAATGAGTATCCTGAACTTAGAACTCATCGTAAGGGACTTATTCATGCAGAAAATGTCCATAATACAGGTATTTGTGGGAGTGGAGTGATCGATGCGAATGGCAATGATACTGTTTTTCATGGAGGTGCCAAATCCCCAGACCGTATTTATGCCGCTAATTTTGAAGGATGTTCACAAATAGATATTCGTAATGTAAGCCTGATCAATGCCTCTTATTGGACTTTGCGTATCAGCGATTGTGACCATGTACAAATAAGAGGGATTACAATTCGTTCTACCAGCTATTTTAATAATGATGGAATAGATCTCGATGGGCGAAATATTACCGTATCCGATTGTATAATCGATTGTATTGATGATGCGATATGCTTGAAGAGCTACTACAAAGAACGCCCTTGTGAAAATATTGCCATTTCCAATTGTATTGTTTCCAGTAATTGTAATGCTATAAAATTGGGAACAGCTTCCAGAGGTGGATTCAAGAATATTGCCATATCCAACTGTGTTATAAAGCGCCCGGAACAAAATGATTATTTTGATTATAAAAAGTATACTATACCTGGTGTAACAGCCAATTATACAAACAATTCGGGCATTGCATTGGAAATGGTCGATGGAGGAACAATGGAGCAGATAGTGATTAATAATATCACCATGTTCAATACATTGACCCCTATATTTATTCGTTACGGACAAAGACATAGTCCGCTGGTTGGTACGATGAAAGGAATAGTAATCAGTAACATTACGGCCACAAGCAATAGCCTGATGAGTTGTTCCATTACAGGTATTCCCGATCAGTATGCAGAAAATATAAAGTTGAGCCATATAATACTGAATTGTCCTGGTGGCGGGCGTAAAGAACATACACTACGCACTATCCCCGAAGTGGAAAACAGCTATCCGGAAAATAAGATTTTTGGTGCAAACTTACCGGCATATGGCTTTTTTATCCGTCATGTACGCCATCTGACCTTAGAAGATATACAATTTAATTTAGACAATAAAGATGATAGGCATGCGCTGTACCTTGACGATTGCCGTGATATTACCATAGATAAAGTGAAAACGATTTCGCACCTGAGCGAATCTGCCTATATCAGGACAAATAATGTGGAAAATCTTATGATCAGAGGATTCTCAACAGAAAATGCTCTACCGTCTTTTTTGGAAAACAGCGGCAAATCTTCCGGTATAAAGTTGATTGGCAATGATTTCAGTAAGGTATCCCAGTTGTACAATGAAGAAATCGGGCAAGAGGTAAAAGAAGCCGGTAATCTATTTGAAAACAAATAAAAACTTAAGTATATATGAAAATTATGAAGCGCTATATTCAAGTAATATTCATCTGCTGGTTATCCATAAATTCCATAACTGAAGTTTACGGAAAGGACCCGATAGGCATATCTTTAGTAAAGTGGAGTTTTCGTACACAGACTGCTATATTATGTGATATGGCAAAAGAAAACGGAGCTGTAGCTATTGATATGGTAGATCCGGAAAAGTGGGACATTGTGAAAGAGAAGGGACTAACCGTTGCCATGGCTGATGGTATAGATATGGGAATCGAACGAGGATTTTGCGACCGGAGGTGGCATTCATCACTAATTGAAAACTATAAATGCTTCATTCCCCTATTAGCAGAAAAAGGAATTAAGCAAGTGGTATGTTATTCCGGAATAAATACAGACTTATCGGATGAAGAGGCTTTGGAAGCATGTGTGGAAGGATTAAAGCCCCTATTGGATATCGCAGAAAAAGCAAATGTGACTTTGGTAATGGAGTTACTCAGTAGCCGTAATACTGAAGAGATTTTCACAAAACAGCGTTTCTCTTATTATCAGTGTGATAATCCGGAATGGGGAGTAGCATTATGTAAAAAACTAAACTCACCGAATTTCAAACTTTTATATGATGTCTGGCATATGAACGATATGGGACGTGATATAATGAGTGATATAAAAAAATATCATTCTTATATTTCTCATTATCATATTGCGGGCATTCCAGAACGGAAAGGACTTAACCGGGCAGACTCCTTTAATTATCAACAGTTCATGAAATTGCTGAAAAAGGTCGGTTACCAAGGTTATGTTGGATTAGAACCCGACAGGATAGAAAAGAAGTTGAAAAGTACTATTCAAGAAAGTATAACCCTATTAAAAAATAAATAATGATGAAACAAATCTCTTTAATGATCACATCTGTGGCGTTGACATTTGCTATGAATATCTGCGCTCAGCAATCACCTTGGGATAAAGCAGATGCCATCGTGCAGAGCCTAGATCCTGTGACATTTCCCGACAAAACTTATGTCATCACGGACTTTGGTGCAGTCGGAGACGGAAAAACATTGTGTAAAGAAGCCTTTGAAAAGGCTATTACAATTTGTAGCGATAACGGTGGAGGAAAAATCACTGTTCCTGCAGGTACTTACTATATGAATGGGCCTCTGGTCTTCAAAAGCAATGTAAACGTACATCTGGAAAAAGGAGCGATACTTGATTTCAGCACCAATGAAAGTGACTATTTACCGGCTGTCATTACTCGTTGGGAAGGTACCGAGCTGTTCAACTATTCTCCGCTGATATACGCATATCATGTGCAGAATATAGCTCTGACAGGTGAGGGCACCGTAAATGGAAACGGCTCAAAAAAATTCTCACCCTGGAATAATATTCAGACAGTAGAACAGGAAATGCTTCGTAAGATGGGGCGTACCAATGTACCGGTTTATCGTCGTATATTCGGCGAAGGCTATAAACTTCGTCCCGGTTTTATCGAACCTTTTGGCTGTGCTAATGTAAGAATAGAAGGCGTCACTATCATGGATTCTCCGTTCTGGGTGATTCATCCTATTTTCTGTAACAATGTAATTGTCCGTAATGTAACAGTTGACAGTCATAATTATAATAATGATGGTTGTGATCCGGAATCCTGCCGGAACGTACTGATTGAAGGTTGTACTTTCTCCACAGGCGACGATGCAATAGCCATCAAATCAGGACGGGATAATGACGCATGGCGCATCGGTCAGCCGACGGAAAATGTTGTGATACGTAATTGTTCTTTCCGCTCTAAAATTAATGGTGTATGTATTGGTAGCGAGATTGCCGGTGGAGTCCGGAATATCTTTATTGAAAATATTACAATTCCGAAGTCCTCCAATGCCATCTATTTCAAATCGAATCTTGACCGTGGAGCTTACATACAGGATGTATATGTACGTAATGTACAAGCAGATACAGTACGTACTGCCCTGATACGTTTTGAACCGAACTATAAAGGGGAACGCTCAGCTTTCCATCCAACGTTATTTGACTCATTCTTGATTGAGAATGTAACCTGCAAGCAATCCTATGAATGTGGTATTTACATGGCCGGTTTTGCAGAACGTCCTCTTCAGAACATTATATTGAAAAACGTAACAATCGGTAAAGTACCTACCCCCTACTGTTTCCAGAACGGAGAAAATATTCGATTTCAAAGTGTAAAGGTAAACGGTAAAAAGCTGGATGAAAAACCGACTCCCAAAGAATTGGTGAAGCTTAGAGTACTTTAATCTGTATAACTTTAATCTAATCACATCATGAAACGATTTATAGCAGGGCTGTTGATGAGTGGATTAATGATTCCACAGTTGGGGGCGATCGTCCCTCCATCTTGTTTCAATGATAGTCATGATATAACTTCATTAACATCCTGGGGACCTTATTCAAAGCGTTATGCAGGAATTTCGCATATACCTGACATAAAGAAAGGAATACGCTTTGACTTTTCTGTAATGCCCGGTTATTACCGAAACCGGCAGTTGGTTCCGCATGTCCTTTTTGAATCGTCCTATTATCCATGGAATATAAATCCTTCCATGAATCGCATTACCTATCGCTATGAGTTGGAGTGGAAAGACCGGGTATTTACAGATGTTACTTATTATATATTGGATGAAAGCAGCACACTGGTAGGTATACGTTGTGTAAACAATACGGAGACTTATCAGAATCTGGCCCTGAATCAAATGGCCTATATCGATTATCCGGAAGCACACCCACAGGTGAAAGCTTCAGGAGCTTCTCGTTTGCAATGGTATAGTGCGATAGATTATACAGAGAATGAACCTGCTTTTAAAACTCCTCAGTATGGACTGGTGTATGACGGGTGGTACAGAAATGAAGAACGTAGCAGTTTTTCACTGGATGGGTCCGTTTTGGGAAAAGGATTTGGAAAAGACGCGGGCGATCGGGTAAGCTACCGGATAGATATACCTTCAGGTATGGAAGATGGGGCTATAGGATTCAGATATAAAGTTGAAAAAGGGAAAACTGCAACTTTACGCTTGAAAGGACTGACTGATGAAGTGGTAAAATTCACCGGAACCGGAGATTTTACAATTCTCCCGATCTCCTATTATGGCAGAAAGAGTGGTGAATACATTCTGGAACTTATTTCCGAAGGAACTGCCGAGATTTGTTTGGACGGATTCTTTATCGGGACTGCTGAAGATATGGGCAAACTGAAGTTCACCCCCACCGCAATACCTTTTACACCAATAATTGAAGTGGGAAACGAGAAGCAGGATTTCATATTAAAATATGAAGATTGTGAGAATTTCTATGGAGTAGCCTGGAATTATAAAGAATCGTTTATCCGGGAAGTGCTGAATAGTGAGTTAGAGTCATTTTTCCGAAAGAAAACACACGATCATTTAGCCAGAAAACTGATTGGTGACAAACAATGGCACTATACAAATGCTTTTTTGCGACCGGTAGTATTAGCTCCTCATTCAGAACAAACACTGTATATGTTGGTATGTACCGGCAGCCGTGAGAAAGTCAGACAAGATTTAGAGCTTTTTCATTCCACTCCTGAAAAGTTTGTTTCTCTAGCTCAGTCTCAGCAACCGGTAAAACCAGAGGAGGCCCTGCTACCCGGAGGAAAGAAGTATAGTTTTGGGCATCAGTTATTGCAGGCCGCATTACTTTCCAATGTTGTTTATCCGGTTTACACTCAGAAAGAATATATCCGGCATTTTACACCCGGGAAGAATTGGAATAGCCTCTATACATGGGACCTTGGCTTCATCGCTTTAGGCATGATTGATGTGGATATAACGAGAGCCTTCGAATGTATCAGAGCTTATACTACACCGGTGGGAAGTGAATCTGCTTTTATTCATCATGGTACTCCGTTGCCTATCCAGATGTATGCTTACTATGATTTGTGGAACAATAGCCAATCGCGTGAAGTACTGAAGTTTCTCTATCCGAGGCTGAAACAATACTTTGATTTTATGTTAGGAAACAACCCGAACTCTACTACGCGCATGAAAGGCTCCGGTCTGCTCCGAACCTGGGATTATTTTTATAATTCCGGAGGCTGGGACGACTATCCACCGCAGCAGGCACTACGCAGTGATAAGAGTCAATATCCGTTTGTAACCCCTGTAGTAACTTCAGCGTATTATCTTCGTGCCGCCAAAATTTTGCGTTTGGCTGCTAAAGAGATGGGATTGAAAGAGGATATAAAGGGCTACGACCGGATTATCAAGAATCTTTCTAAAGCACTGCAAACCTACGCCTGGGATGAAGAGAGTGGTTATTTCGGATATGTGACTCATGATGCATCCGGAGATGCCAAAGCAATTTTCCGATACAAGGATCAGTCCAACTTCAATAAGGGATTAGACGGAGTAACCCCGCTGGCAGCAGGTATTTGTACACCTGAGCAAGTAGACAGGTTGGTGGGACATTTGTTTTCACCGAAAGAATTGTGGACATCTTCCGGTCTTTCAACTGTCGATCAATCGGCCCCTTATTATCAGGCAGACGGATATTGGAACGGAGCAGTCTGGTTTCCCCATCAATGGGTTATATGGAAAGCTCTTTTAGACATAGGAAAAGGTGAACAAGCCTATCAGATAGCACAAACCGCCTTAGACAAATGGGAACAAGAGTGCCAGGAAAGTTATTACACTTTCGAACACTTTATAATTTCCTCAGGAAGAGGAGCTGGATGGCATCAATTTTCCGGCCTTTCTTCTCCGATACTAAATTGGTTTGCTGCTTATTATAAGCCCGGCAAGGTGTCAACCGGCTTTGAAATATGGATTGCCGAGAATCATTTTAATACAGATTATTCTCAGTATCGCGCCAAGATTTCTTTTGACGATTCTACACTGCCTCATGAGCGTTGTATGATTGTATGTATGAATCCGGATCATACGTATGAAGTACAATTCAATGGCAGACCGGTTAAAAGTAAGTCTTATCATACCGGAGTGGTGGAAATCACCCTCCCGAATAGCAATAAAACAGGAGTACTTACCATCAGTGCTCTTAAATGATATCGATGTTAATTTTTAATTTTATGGAGACACAACCTATGAAAAGTAAAAAAATCATTTTAATTCGTAGCCTGTTTACAGTCCTTTTCTGCCTGTCGGCAGTGATGCTGTTTGGTCAGCAAAATAATACAAAACAACCGAGGGCAAAACAGACAGCACAAGTTGGAGGACAACATACCGGTCAGAAAATAGTGACAGGTGTTGTCCGTGATGACAATGGAGATCCTTTGATTGGTGTGAATGTACAAGCGGTTGGTACACAAACGGGTGTCATAACCGATGTAAACGGAAAATATTCAATACAGGTATCTGCCGGCGCAAAACTGTCTTTTTCTTATATTGGATTCCAGACACAGACTCTGTCTGTCGATACGGGTTCGGTACTCAACGTAAAAATGTCCGAAGACGCTCAATCCTTGGAAGAAGTAGTAGTCATCGGTTATGGTCAAGTGACTAAAAAAGATGCAACCGGAGCAGTGGCAACCCTGAAAGCCGGAAACATGAACAAAGGTGCAATCATCACTCCTCAGGATATGCTGACAGGAAAAGTGCCGGGTTTGCTGATTGTTCCGGGCGATGGGCAACCGGGGTCCGGTACCACCATCCGCATCCGTAACGGCTCCTCTCTATCTGCCAGCAATTCTCCTTTGATAGTGATTGACGGAGTTACTACATCTGATGATGCCGGAGTGGGTATGTCGAACGTACTGGGAGCATTAAATCCCGAGGATATAGAATCATTCAGTGTTTTAAAAGATGCTTCCGCAACAGCCATCTATGGTTCCAGAGCTTCTAATGGGGTCATTATCATCACTACGAAAAAAGGAGGAAGCAAGGCACTGAAAGTGGAATACAGCAGCACATACAGCGCCAACGTAAATTCGGGTAAAGTACCGGTCCTTGATGCCGATGAGTTCCGTGCCTATATTGACGAGTATTATCCGGAAAACACGTTATCCGGAGCAGCAGTTCACAAAGCCATCAATTATACCTATCCGGATGGTACAATAGGATATTATAATACAGACTGGCAAAAGGAAATCTACCGGATAGGTCTGTCTACCGACCAGAATATAGGAATATCCGGAGGAGGTGATAAATATCCTTTCCGCGTATCTCTCGGATATACTGATCAGAATGGTACCTTGAAAGGTTCCAATTTCCAGCGCTTTACCCAGGCAGTCACATTTACTCCTAAATTCTTCGATAAGCATTTAAGTGTGAGTATCAATCTAAAAGCTACGGAGAATAAGAATAAATATGTATCTACCGGAGCCATCAACGCTGCCGCTGCATTTGATCCTACAAAGCCGGTACACTTTTATAATGCCGACGGCTCGATTGATTACAATAAATATAACGGTTATTTTCAATGGCTGAATCCGGATGGTTCTATCAATCGTAATGGCTCGGAGAATCCTGTATCACGACTCAGTGGTTACTGGGATGAGACCCAAGTATTCCGTTCTTTCGGTAATATGCAGCTTGATTATTCCTTTCATTTTTTACCGGAATTACGTGCCAACCTGAACTTGGGATATGATTACACGAAAAATGATGGTGATAAAGGTAATTATCCCGGATCGTACAGTTCGTATACAGATGCCATCTTGCCTCCGGGACAAGGAAGGTATACCGATTCTAAATCGACCCGCGAGAACTATCTCTTGGATTTCTATTTGAATTACGTAAAAGATATAAAGGCAATTCGCAGTAAGATTGATGTCATGGCCGGTTATTCATGGCAACATTTTAAAAGAGATGACCAGAGTCAGACCTACTCCAATCCGTTAGAAAATTATGAATCGGTATTTATTTCGGAAAGTGCAGCTCCTAAAGAATATTATTTGATTTCACTTTTTGGACGTTTGAATTATACATTTATGGACAAGTATCTGATTACTTTCACATTGCGTGATGACGGAACTTCCCGTTTCTCTCCTTCTAACCGTTGGGGCCTCTTCCCTTCTGTAGCTTTAGCGTGGAGAATGTCCGATGAAGCTTTTTTCAAGAAATTTGATAAGCTAAGTAACTTAAAGCTACGCGCCAGTTATGGTGTGACGGGACAGCAAAATATTGGTTCAGATTACTATCCTTACATTGCAACCTATAATTTGTCAACCATCACTTCTACTTCACAATATCAGATCGGAGATAAATTCTATCAGATATTGAAACCGGAAGCTTATAATGAAAACATCAAGTGGGAGTCTACCGCCACCTGGAATGTGGCATTGGATTGGGGATTCTTTAATAACCGTTTATCGGGGAGTGTCGACTTGTTCTACAAAGAGACCTCCGATCTATTAAACTCCATTCCCATTCCCGCCGGTTCTAATTTTACGAATAAGATGACCGCCAATATCGGTAATTTGGAGAATAAGGGTGTTGAAATCAACATCAATGCCACTCCTATTGTTACAAAAGACTTTTCTTGGGATATCGGTGTAAACGCTACCTGGAGCAAATCGAAAATTACGAAACTGACCGCCATCTTCAATCCGGACTACGTGGGAGTGCCCACCGGAGGTATCAGCATGGGAACGGGTAATAACATCCAGATACATAGTGTAGGGTATGCTCCTAATACATTCTATGTATATGAACAGGTATACGACGAATATGGTAATCCGGTTCAAGATGCATTTATCGACCAGAATAAGGATGGCATCATCGATGACAAAGACCTCGTACTTAAACACAAATCGCGCCCGGATGTATTCTTCGGATTCAATATGTTATTCCGTTATAAGAATTGGGACTTCGGTTTTAATGCACATGGAAGTATTGGGAACTGGGTATTCAACGATTACAATTCCGCACGCTGTTCAGCCGACTATACATTCAGCAACGGCCAAACAGTACGCAATATACCTGAATTTGTTGTGAAAACTTCAAAGTTCCGCAATCCCATTACCGTCACTCAGGCAAAGAGTGATTTATTCCTGGAAAATGCATCTTTCCTGAAGGTGGATAATATCACCCTGGGCTATTCTTTCAAAAAACTATTTAATAGTAAACTTGGAGGACGTGTCTCATTCACTGCCCAAAATCCGTTTGTTATCACAAAATACTCTGGATTAGATCCGGAGGTAAGTAGTGGTATTGACAATAATGCATGGCCACGCCCTCGTATCTTTGTATTAGGTTTGAATCTTAACTACTAAAAAATGATCTGTTATGAAACTAAAATATATTTTACTATCAATACTGTTCCCGGCAATGACGATTCTATTTGCGTCTTGCTTCGATGACCTGAACACTACCCCGCTTGATCCTAAGTTGTATACGGCAGATAAAGCGTATTCTACCCCTGAAAGTTACATGCAGGGATTAGCCAAATTGTATGCAGCACTTGGCCTCTCCGGACAAAGCGGACCAGCCAGTGCGGAAATTGCTGATGTGGATGCCGGAACCTCTCCATTCTTACGTACATTCTGGTACATGCAGGAGTTCACTACAGACGAGGTGACATTCACTCAGTCCGACCCGGGATGTCCCGAACTCTCTTACAATACATACAGCACCTTGAACAATCCGATAATTTCAGGTCTCTATTATCGTCTCTTGTTCACTATTACCATGTGCAATGATTATCTGAAACAAACCACAGACGAGCGTTTGAATGACCGTGGAGTAGATGATGCTCTCAGAGCTAACATACAGTATTATCGTTCCGAAACCCGTTTTCTCCGTGCTTTGATGTATTATCACGCTATGGATATGTTTGGGAATACTCCTTTCATTACAGAAAACGATCCAATCGGTACTTATTTACCTCCACAACGCTCACGTGCCGAACTCTACAGTTTCATTGAGAGCGAACTTCTGGAATTATCAGACGATCCGCATATGACGGAACCAAGACAGAATGAGTATGGGCGTGCCGACAAGGCAGCTGTCTGGATGTTGCTGTCACGCTTATATTTGAATGCAGAAGTGTATATTCAGACACCTAAATATGATGAGTGCATGAAATATGCCCGCAACGTGATCAGTGCAGGATATGATTTATGTCCCAACTATGCAGAACTTTTCATGGCTGACAACGGTGAAAATACAGATGCACGTAAAGAGATGATTTTCACGATCAACTTTGACGGACGCTGGACTCAGTCTTATGCAACACAATTTCTGGTAGCAGGTTCACGAGGTCCCAACGATCCTAACTTTACCCAAACGAGTGGTATCTCAAAGAGTTTCAAAGGTTCTCGCGCTACATTGACTTTCGTCCGTCACTTCTACCCGGGAATTGATGATTTCCTCGGAACAATGGATGAGGTGGTTGATGACGGAAACGGATCATTGGGAAAGTATGTAAACACCTTGGATAACCGGGCTATTTTCTTTACCCCGACTTGTCATTTACCTATGTCCAAAAATGCCGGTTCGAGCACCTTCATTTATGGCTGGCCTTCCTATAAATGGACCAACCTGACACGTGAAGGCATACCGCCCTCATATACGGATGAAAATGGGAATGTGATTTCTTTGACTGAATATCCAAGTCTGGACTATCCCTTGATGCGCCTTGCCGAAGCCTATCTGAACTACGCTGAAGCTGCGGTGAGAAAATCCGGAGGAACATGTACGGATGCATTGGCTCTGGAAAAACTCAACGAATTGAGGCATCGCGCAAAAATACAGGCCGAAGATCTGAGCTCTTTCACTCTCGATTATATTTTCGGTGAGCGTTCCCGCGAGCTTTATTGGGAAGCATTCCGCCGCACAGATCTGATCCGCTTTGGTAAATATTCCGGGAATGATTATACATGGGAATTCAAGAATGGAACTTTCCCCGGTTCTGCCGTTCCCAAATATAGAGAACTGTTCCCTATACCCGCTTCAGATATAGGTGCCAATCCTAATCTGACTCAGAATCCGGGCTATGACAATGCCGTTTCCAATCAATAACCTCTTTAAGAAGATTAAATATGAAAAAGTTAGTTTATTCAATAGTTAGCATAATTTCTCTTCTTTGCCTGGCGTCTTGCGCACAAGATGAGAAACTAATACTGGACCCTGATAATTTTGTTGCCAGTTCCTGGAAACAGACCTTTGACGATGTGTTTGTTCTGGATAAGAATGCTGCCGAGACAGACTTGGCCGTCATTGAGTGGACCCCTGCCCAATTTGGCTACGATGCTATTATTTCCTACGCCATTCAGCTGGCTGTAAAAAAGGAAGGAGTAGATGTAAAGGATCTGACATACACAACGTTTGCAATTACCAATGAAAACAAATATACGGTGAAAGTAAAGGATCTGAATGCCGCCTTATTGTCGGCCGGAGCCATCAAACGCCGACCTACAGACATTGTAATGCGCGTTGAAGCCACCATCAGCACAGCCTATGCATCATTGACATCCTCCATATCCGAATTCAATGTGACTACGTTTTCCAGTGATCCCGACTTGCTTTATGTAATAGGTGATTATACCGACTTTACAACAAATAATGCAGAAGTATTATATTCTCCCGGCTGGAATGGAGAGTATGAAGGATATGTATATTTACCCAAATTAGACCAAGGTATAAAATTGGTTGAAGAACTGGCACCGGAAGTTGAATGGGGAGCACCGGCTTCATTCACTCCGGGTACAAGCCTTGCTCTGCAGGCAGGAGGAAACGTTATTGCTCCGGGTTCTTTTGCACCGGGTTCCAATAAAGAGGAAATACTCGATGGACCGGGATTTTATAAAATGGTAGTTAAAATCACGGAGAACGCAAAGACCATGACACTTTACAAATTCTATAAAGAGTTTTTCGTGTGCGGACAGCGTAATATGAGTTATCCTCAATGGGCAAATTCCATGTCAGCTCAAAATCCTGAAGAAGGAACAGGAGCTGTTCTGACATACGATCCGGAAGGAAAAGTATGGACTGCCAAGCATGTGTATGTTCCGGAATATCAGACAGACGGAAGTGGTGTACCCAATACCTCTAAGTTTGAATTCAAATTCAGAGCGAATGCAGTGGGCAAAACCTGGGCAAATGCTGCCAATATGGGAGCTACCGACAATAAGGTGGAAAAGGGTAATCAATCGGGTATCATATCCGGCACAAAGAATATTCCATTTCTTGCAGCAGAAGGATATTATGACTTCAATGTGTATTTGCAGGAATATCCTTTCCGGTATGAACTGGTCCCCAGTGCTGATGAGTAGTTTTCAGGTTAATTGAGTGATTAGAATCGGGCTGTATCGTATATTTCCGATACAGCCCATTCTTTTATAATACTGACATTGAAACAATTAAAAATTATCCTTATGAGAACTTATATATTGTTTATCACACTTCTGTGCACTTTATCTCTAAAAGCACAGATTGTAGATTGTACACCATCTAAGCCAACAGGTGACGATGAAGTTACTGTGACTTTTGATCTGACCAAGTGTTCCTTTCAGAAAACTTCTTTAGTCGATTTTGAAGGACCGATTTATTCACATATGGGAGTTATCACTTCCGAAAGTCCGAGTGGTACTGAATGGAAATCCAGAATTGCTTTGTGGCCGGATAAGACAACACCCGACAAATGTAATATTGATGCTGTTAAACTCCAGAAAGTCGGAGATAACCTCTGGCAGCTTAAAATCACCCCGTCCGTCAAAGAGTTCTTTATGCAAAACACTCAGATGGAACCACCTTACGAGTTTAAAGCAGACGAACAGTTGCTGAGTATCGAGTTTGTGTTGCGTAATGCGGATGGCACCATGGACGGGAGGGCTACCGGTGATAAAAAATCGAATATTAAATTACTGTTGTCCCATACAATAGCTCCGGGAGAAGATAGTCCGCGCCCGGAAGGAGTACAAAGAGGTATTAACTACCACAATGACGAAAGCCTCACTTTAGTACTGTTCGCTCCGGGAAAACAATTTGCGTATTTAATGAGCGAACTGAGCAACTGGGAAGTGAAAGAGGATTATCAGATGAAAAGAGACGGTGACTACTTCTGGATTACTCTGAATCATCTCATTCCCGGGAAAGAATATGCTTTTTATTACCTGGTCGATGGTCTTTTGGATATCGCAGACCCTTATGCCAATAAGATACTCGAAAGGAAGTTCGACAAAGGAATATCTCCCGTCGCATATCCTAACCTCATGGAATTTCCGGAAAAATGTAAAGCTGATATTGTATCTGTGTGGCAAACGGCAAAACCGGAATATCCATGGGAAGTGACTGATTTTAAAGGCGTACGCCAAGACCGACTGACAATTTACGAACTCCTGCTTCGAGATTTCACACGCAACGGTGAATATAAAGGAAATCTGAAACTGGCCCTTGAGAAACTGGATTATCTGAAATCATTGGGAATCAATGCAATCGAATTAATGCCTTTCTGCAAGATAGACGGAATAACCAATTGGGGATATCACTCCACCTTCTTCTTTGCAACAGAAAAAGTGTATGGAACAGAAGAGGATTATAAGAAATTTATAGACGAGTGCCACAAACGTGGAATAGCAGTGATCATGGATATTGTATTGGATCATGCATATGGTACTTGTTCCTTAGTCAGACTGTATGCTGATCCTCCGGGAAATACCAAAGCACAGCCGGCAGCAGATAATCCCTGGTTCAATATGGTTTCTCCCAATACTAAATATTCATGGGGAGCCGATTTCAACCATGAGAGTAAAGAAACGCAGATTCTTTTAGACAGCATTTGCGCTTTCTGGCTAAAAGAGTATAAACTGGATGGTTTCCGTTTCGATTTCTCCAAAGGTTTTACCAATACTCCGGGAGATGGTTCTGCATACGATCCGGATCGGATACGCATTATAAAGAGATTATCGGATGAAATACGGAAGCGAAAAAGTGACGCTTACCTCATTTACGAGCATTTAGCTGGCGATCAAGAAGAAAAAGAACTTGCCGAACACGATCTGATGCTATGGGGAAAGCAAAATTCTCCTTTCAGCAATGCGATCAATGGAGTTCAGAAAGGTAGTTCGTTTAAGGGAGCCATGGCTTCATCTAAAGGATGGAGTAAAAACAACCGGGTAACTTATATGGAGAGCCATGACGAAGAGCGTGTTGCATACAATGCTTCAGTGAATGGAATTGGAGAAATTCGAACGGAATTAGAGGTACGTATGAAAAGATGTGGAACTGCCGCAGCCTTTTTATTTATGATGCCCGGTCCCAAGATGATGTGGGAATTTGGCGAAATGGGGTACGACATCTCTATTCAGTCAAAAGAAGGTACGGACGAACTTAGTTCCAGCTATGAAGGTGAAACGAAACCTCCTCATTGGGAGTTCCTGGAGGTTCCGGAACGAAAGAATTTATTTGAGACTTATTGCAAATTACTAAATTTCAGAGAACAGTATACCCATGTGATATCCGACGGAGAATTCGTAGGAAATGTGGATGAGACAGACTGGCCTATCCGACGTATTGAAATAACACATCCGGATCTTCACTTTGTTTTAGTAGGCAACTTCGGTACTGCCACTAATATATGTATCCCAAATTTGAATAGCGGAGAAGACTGGTATGATTTCATGACCGGTAAATCCGAAACAGGAGGTCCCTTCTCTTTGCCGGCCGGAGAGTTCAGACTGTATATAAACAAGCCTGTAGAAATTACTTCCATAGAAACGATACCGAAAGAAAACCGGCAAATCGCTATTGCCCCTACAATTGCCCAAGAGGATGTTCGGATTTTATTATCCGGAATTGTCAAAGTGCAGATTATTGCAATGAATGGAATCATAGTAGACGAGCAGACTCCCGTAAACCATACTTTCAATGTCAGCAAATTAAATAAAGGATACTATCTTGTACGTCTGACAGGAGAAAACGGGAAGCAAACAATGGCTCATCTTATTAAGCAATAGAAACGACTTACTTTGAGCAAGCATACCGGGAAGGCAGATTAAGAGTACCTTAATTAGATATTGTTCCATTACGAAGAAGCGTAAGTTTCACTTTAGAGGAACATTTGTTTCCTTACTGTGGCACAAAAGTTTCTTGCCTAAGAAACGTTTGTTTCTTAACCGAGAAACTTTTGTTCCATAGGCAAGGCACTTTTGTTTCAATAGGAAGAAATAAAAAGGAAAGGCGTAATCTTACGAGTATACCTTGCGCTTGCTAACAGGCTGAAAGCACTGAAAGCCGTCCACGACCGGATATTTCAGTATAAACGCCTTACACACAAGGGCCTATAGACGATGAAAGAGATGAAAGCGCAGAACGGCACGATAATACAGCACAAAGAAGACTTGACTCAGCGGTTCAACCACGGTTCCGGATTCAGTTTCTCCTTTTCTTTGCGCAACTGGAAGTGAAGCACCGTACGTCCATTGTCCGCACCATCCGAAAATACTTGTCCGAGGGCTTGCCGGGTAGTAACAGTATCCCCCGTCTTCACTGAAGCAGAAGCCAGGTTACAATAAACGGAAATATAGTTTCCATGGCGGATAAGAATATTGAAAAGTCCGTTCAGTTGGAAAACAGCAGCTACCTTTCCGTCGAAGATAGCACGCGCCTGTGCACCGGGCTTACCTTGAATGTCTATCCCTTTATTATCCAGTTTCACATTGCGAAGCCCCTCTACGGAATACTGACCGTAGCGGCTGGTGATGATATACGGTCCGGTAATAGGTATTGGCAATTTACCACGGTTGTTGACAAAGCTACCGGACAATTCCCGGTCTGCCTTATCCATCGTATAGGTTTCGAGAGGTGCCGCTTTCTTGGCGGTGGCTGCTTCGGAAGAAGAAGTTGCAGCCGGTTTCGTTTCTTTTGCAGCAGCCTTTTTGCGGGCAGCCGCTTCTTTACGCGCCTCTTCCGCAGCACGTTTACGAGCTTTCTCAATTTCTTCGGCTATCAGGCGATCAATACGCGCATTCAGCTGGTCGGCTTCCCTACGCTTCTTGTTCAACTCATTTTGCAGCCCACGCTGCTTCTTCTGTAAATTGGCAACTAAGGTTTTCTTCTCCTTCTCCTGGTTTTCCAACTTTTCTTTTTCCACTTCACGCTCTTTCAGCAAACTGGCTTTGGCTTTCTTTACCTGTTGAAGTTCCGTCTTCTTTTGATTGACCTGCTCTTGTTTCTTCAGAATCTCTTCGCCTTGCAGGCGCTGATAGTCGGCATACTCACGCACATAGCGCAAACGGCGATAAGTTTGCGATAATGTTTTGGCGGAAAGAATAAACAAAAGTTTGTCTTGGACGGAACGGTTCTTATACAAATATTGAACTGAAGACTCATATTTCTTCTTCTTATCCTTCAGATCATTTTCGAGGCGGACTAACTGACGTTCCAGTTTGGAAAGTTCACGATCTATAGTCTCCATATCATTATTAATGGCGAGGATATACCGTTTTCGTTCCTCAATCTGCCCGGTAAGGGCGGCAAGACCATTCAACTGGCTACCGACATCTTTCTTTGTAGTGTTCAGAAGTGTTTCCGACTCGGCTATCTGCTTTTGCAAAGCGCCCCGTTTACTTTCCAACTCCTTAATCATCTTGTTGGATTGGGCACAAAGTGGCAGAGCCAGACAAAAACAACTTATGAAAATACAAAGAAACTGTCTCATAACTTAGCCAGCATCTCTAAAAGTTCAGTCCATTCAACCTTAGTATATCTGGAAGACACCTGAGTCGGAGTCAGCGATATCTCTTTGTCCGAAAAGTCGGTAAGAACGATTTTTCCTTTTTCCAAAGAAGGAATCCCCAACTCCTTGCCTGTCAAAGAAGCTTTGCCACCGGGTTTGGCAGCCTCAAAAAGCATCTTCTCCAAATGGGCAAAGTCGGCCTTCTTGGGCAAAACGTCTTTCAATTCCTTACGAGTAGCCTGTACATAACGTTTTCCCATGCGGTCCACTACCAACACATCGTCGGGAGTAATCTCCAATCGTGCCACTTCACTGCGGAGGATAGGCATCAGAAGGGAAAGCTGCATACGTTCACCGCTTACAAGCTTCATGGTACCGTTCACTGTAATTGTGCCTCCCTTGTTAGGAATGGTCAACTGTACTTTAGAAGATAAAAAGCGCGGTTCTCCCAACGAAGAAGTCACTTTCCGGGAAGTCTTACAACCGGAAAGACCTATTACCAGGGTCAGGAGAAGCATGAGAGGCAGCATACGAATACTGCCTACCGTTCTGTATTTGCTGTGTAACGTTCTCATTCGGGTATATATTTCTTTTTCTCGATCTTCTTTTTCAATGTCTTGGACTCACTGCCCACTTCCTGAGCCTGCTTCCAATACTTCAAAGCACCATCCACATCACCGGTCATATAATAGATATCACCCCCATGTTCAAGAATGGTATCACTTTGGTCTTTATCATTCTTTATTGCATCGTCTATGTAGAGGCGGGCTTCGGCATAGTTGCCTTTCTCAAACAGAATCCAGGCGTAGGTATCCAGATAAGTGGGGTTCTTCGGTTCGGATTTCACCGTTTTATAACTCATTTCCTCCGCTTTGTCCAGATCACGACGTTCCAGCGAGAGATAATAGGCATAATTATTCAATGCTCCCAGATTTGCCGAATTGTAAACCAATGCAGAGTCATAGGCCGCATAGGCTTCCGTATTCATTTTCTTTGTGTGATAGAAATCGCCCATGATGGCATAAAAGTTAGAAACGAATTCTTTATCACTCTTTTCCGGGATGTTTTCCAATCCTTTCTTGCAAATGGCAAGTGCATCATCTGTGCGGTCAGCCTGATTATAGGCTATGGAAAGATAGAAATAGAACTCCAGCATATCGGGATTAGACTCGATACCGGCCTCGCAAAGACGGATTACTTCTTTATAATCTTCTTTCCGTATTGCTTCACCGAGAAGTGTCATACGGGCAGCCGTATTCGTCGGATCAATGTCCAGCACTCGTTCCAGTACGGGCATGGTCTCTTTATTCATTTTCTTGGCAAGAAGATATTGGGCATAAAGCATCGGCATCTGTGCATCATCCTGATCTTGTTCCATAATACGGTCAAAAAGATTGATCACGCGGGTACTGTCTCTACCTGCCCGTTCATTTTCAACCACAAACTGACGCATCACGTTCAACTTTGTATCAGAAGGCACTTTCTTATTCAGTAAAAGGGTATCCAGTTGTTGCTCGTAGAGTTCTTTCTGTCCGGTTTGTTCGTAATAAGAGGCCAATGAATACATCGCCATGGCATTATCCGGTTCGGTGGCAAGCACTTTCTTGTATATGTTATAGGCTTCGTCCTTCTTGTCGTTCTGCATATAAACATCACCCAGTATCACCTGATATCGCATATCCATCGGATACTCTTCCACCAGACTCTCTATCTCACGGAAAGCGCTCTGATTATCTTTCTTCTGTAAATAGATACGAAATTTCTCCATACTGAGTTGCTCGTTCTTTCCCATCTTTTCTTCCAAACGATTCAAGGTGGTAATCACATTATCGTACTCTTCCAGACGGTTGTATATATCCAACAAGCTGTACAGAGGATCCATCCTATCCGAGAAACGGGTTGCCATGCTTTCCAGCAGATTCGTAGCTTTCTGCATCTCATTCTGTTGCTGATATAAGCTGGCCAATCCCTGGCTATACCAATAATTATCCGGATCATTTTCCACAGCCTTTTCCAATGCTGCCTGTCCTTGCGGAACTTGTTTAAGGTACATATAGTACTGCGAAATCTCGTACAAAGCCGATGAAGCATTCGGATTAATGGTCAGACAATGCTGCAATAAGTCAAAGGCAGCACTATAATCGTCTTTCATCTTCAAGCGGGAAGCTTCCAGGAAGAAGTAATCGTATTTACGCTGTTGCTCGGGCGTAAGCACAACCTGCGCCTTGGTTCCTTTCCGCTGTTTTTTTCCTCCCTGACGGGAAGTACCACACGATATAAGTATCGCGCACAATACGAAAAGAGATACTATTTTAAATTTCATTTTCATTCAGTCAGTTAGTAGAACTCAGCCCCTTTTAGTTTTTAAATTCTTTGATTTTTAATTCCTCAACTCTTTCCTGTATGACCGAAGCCGCCTGCACCACGCTCCGTATCATCCAGCACTTCCACTTCCTGCCATGTAGCTTGTTCGTGGCGTGCTATTACCATCTGCGCAATGCGTTCTCCGTCTTCTATCACAAAAGTCTCCGATGAAAGATTTACAAGGATAATACAAACCTCTCCACGATAATCGGCATCAATCGTTCCCGGAGAATTCAGCACCGTGATACCTTTCTTGATAGCAAGACCACTGCGAGGGCGCACTTGTGCCTCAAACCCCGGTGGCAGGGCAATATATAATCCTGTAGGCACCAGGCAACGCTGCATTGGAGCTAAAGAAATAGGTTCTGAAAGATTAGCACGGATATCCATTCCTGCGGACAATTCGGTGGCATAAGCCGGAAGCGGATGTTTCGATTTATTAATGATTTGTACGTTCATGACATTAATTACAAATTACGAATTATAAATTACGAACTGCCGCTATTTCAGTATTTAATAGCAGTTCTTCTTTTTTAATTGGGCGAAAATACAGCTTTTAAAGCAAAATAGTGATACATTTGCAGTTAAATAATAACAAAGGGCAAATGTCCCCTCTTTTTTGCCATTTATAATTTGTAATTCATAATTCGTAATTATCGCCATGAATTGGAACACCCTCATATCTGCCAAACGCTTCGGGCTTGAAGAGTTTCACCAGGAGCGTCACGAAAACCGTTCGGAATTTCAGCGGGATTATGACCGTCTCGTCTTCTCCGCCCCCTTCCGCCGCTTGCAGAACAAAACACAAGTTTTTCCCTTGCCGGGTAGTATCTTCGTACACAACCGCCTAACGCATAGTCTGGAAGTTTCCTGCGTAGGCCGTTCGTTGGGAAATGATGTCGCTAAAGCCATTCTTACCCGTCAGCCTGAATTGAAAGATTCGTATTTACCCGAAATTGGGTCTATCGTATCGGCAGCCTGCTTGGCACACGACTTGGGGAATCCTCCCTTCGGTCACTCCGGAGAACGAGCCATCTCCACTTTCTTCTCCGAAGGAAAAGGTATGCCTCTAAAAGGACAACTGTCCGCAGAGCAGTGGGAGGACCTGATACACTTCGAAGGAAATGCCAATGCTTTCAGATTGCTTACCCATCAGTTTGAAGGAAGACGCAAAGGAGGATTCGTATTAACCTATTCCACCCTGGCCAGCATCGTAAAATACCCCTTTTCATCGAGTTTAGCTGGTAAGAAATCAAAGTTCGGCTTCTTCACCACGGAGGAAGATAGTTTCCACCGGATAGCTGAAGAACTGGGTATGAAAAAGCTGAATGAAACTCCACTGAAATATGCCCGTCATCCGTTGGTTTACCTGGTAGAGGCGGCAGATGACATTTGCTATCAGATGATGGATATTGAAGATGCCCACAAGCTGAAGATACTTACCACACAGGAAACACAAGATTTACTTCTTTCCTATTTCCCCGAAGAACGTAAAACGCATATGCTCAAAACACTGAAGCTTGTCAGTGATGTCAATGAGCAGATTGCCTATCTGCGTTCCTGCGTCATAGGACTGCTCATCCAAGAATGTACCCAGGCCTTTCTGAATAATGAGGAAAAGATATTAAAGGGGGAATTTGAAGGAAGCCTCATCAAGCATATTTCCGAATTGCCAGCCGGTGCTTATAAGCACAGTGCAGATATTTCGTTAAAGAAAATCTATCGCTCGCGTGATGTACTGGACATCGAACTTGCCGGTTTCCGCATCATCAGTACTTTGCTCGATCTGATGATCGATGCCGTCTGCTCACCGGAAAAAGCTTATTCACAGTTGCTCATCAACCGGGTATCCGGCCAATACAATATAAAAGCGCCCGTACTCTACGAAAGAATACAGGCGGTATTGGATTATATCTCCGGCATGACAGACGTTTATGCACTTGATCTCTATAGAAAGATCAACGGAAACAGTTTGCCGGCAGTATAAGTTGTGCTTCAGGCACAATTATCATCTACTTGGAAAGAACACTTTATTAGCTCCGGAGGTAAGTTTGCAAGCCTCCGGCTCATTCTCGATGAATGACTGGATATGGCGGATACGCTTTTCTGCCAGAATCTCATCCACAGCAATCAGAATTCCCGTTTCTTCCACATCGCCAAAACCATAGTTAATGGCAGTACCGAACATACGCATCGTCGGACTCAAACTCATATAAGCATTTACCAACGGCGGAATATTATAGCCTAACTTACGTATCTCGCAATTCAGTATCTTATAGTCCTCCTTAAATGTCTCCTTACAAAACAAAGCAGCCAAATCGGCCTCTTTAGCTTCCATTTCAAGCGGTTTCATCGGAGTAATCAGATTATCTTTATCCTCAAAGTGCTTCTTCAAGAAATAAAGAATCATGTCGCGTCCCTGACGATGATAGCTCGGATACATAGTCACTTTACCGAAAAAATACTTCACATTCGGCATAACTACCGTTAACGCACCCAAACCATCCCATAGGTTATCCAGCGCAAACAAGCCTTTGCTACCGGCACGGGTGGACTGATACTCTACCGTAACAAATGAACGTCCTAACTCAATTGTAGTGGGAAGGTACTCTTTCAGGAACTTTTCAGAGAAATTGAACATGTGGGCTGTAGCCAGAATAGGGGCACCCTGTTCATCGAACCGAACGTCCGTACCAAGGATATAACGATAACCACCTAATATTTCTTCTGCTTCAGGGTTCCAGACAATCAGCTGTTTGTAGGGATTATCCATGATATCGTATTCATCGATATCCAGCGGTTGTCCTGTACCTCCACCTGCTGCACGGAAAGCAATCTCGCGTAAACGCCCGATTTCTTTCATAATATTCGGAGAATCCTGAGCTGTAATGATATAAATCTGATTATGGCTCTTATTCGTCATACGCAGACGCTTCTCTTCGGTCAGTTCCGCCTTCAGAAGTTCCTTACTAATAGGTTCAATAATCTCTTCCATATTTTTTTGTTAGTAGTTCTCTTATTAAAACTAAGTTCTATAATTTATAAACGATATCTTTTACGTAAGCCGCCCACTCGGCAGGAGTTTTTGATTTATCAAAAGTCTGCCAGGAAATAGGTTTCCCGATGGTAACAGTAAACGTTTTATGACGGTTCTTCAACATCTCGTCGGCAAGGTAGAGCATGGCTATGTTAATTTTGATGCCCAAAAATTTGCAGACGTTAGCCAAATTATAAAAAAAGTTCGAATTCCGGCCTTCAAAATGAATGGGGACAACGTCGCGTTGTGCCTGCACACTCTTTACGATAAAGGTCTTCTTCCAATCCAGATCACGAATCACTCCATTCTGACGTCGGGAGCACAATCCGGCAGGGAACATAATCAACTGATCATTCGATGCAAAGCCCGCTTCCACCATTCTCGGAAAATCTTTTGCCTGTTTTCCTGTCTTATTAATAGGTATACAAAGAGGAGCTAATCCTTGCAGATTCATCAGCAGGTCATTCACCATATACTTCACCTTACCTTTATAGAAACTACCCAACACATATCCCAAAGCCACACCATCCTGGCCTCCCAACGGATGATTAGAGACAAAGGTATACAATCCTTCAGTCGGTAGATTCTCTTCTCCCTTCACTACAATATTGGCATCCAGAAATTCCAGGCAGGCTTTTAAGAAGTCTACACCTACCTTATCCTTCGACTCGCGCAGGAAAACATTCAGTTCTTCCTGATGAACGATTCTTTTCAGATAAGAAACCACGAATTTGGGGATATACTTATAGTACTTCGGAGCCTTTTCCCGGAGCACTTTATCAATATCAATCAAAAATAAAGAGTCGTCAGCCATTCTTTTTAAGATGAAATGATTGCGCAAAATTAACTCATCTTTTTAATTATACGCAATAAAATTGGTGAAAACTGCACCCAAAAACAAACAAAAGGCACCCAAAAACTATCAATTGATAGTTTTTGCCCTAAAGATTGCTCAAAATGCGTCCGTCAGAGTTAGGGAACTTTCGTAAAATTGCAACATCAAAAGTCAAACAAACGAATAATTATAATAAAAAAGGAGAACGATATGAACAGTATTACATTTCAAAAGGATTTGCTCGGAGTACAAGACGATTTATTACGTTTTGCATATAAACTAACCTCCGACCGTGAAGAAGCTAACGACTTACTCCAGGAAACCTCTCTAAAGGCATTAGATAATGAAGATAAATACATGCCCGACACTAACTTTAAAGGATGGATGTACACCATCATGCGCAATATCTTTATAAACAACTATCGGAAGCTGGTTCGCGACCAGACCTTCGTAGATCAGACTGATAATCTTTATCACCTCAATCTGCCTCAGGAGTCCGGATTTCAAAGTACCGAAAGCGCCTATGACTTGAAAGAAATGCACCGTGTTGTAAATGCACTGCCACGCGAATATAAGATTCCATTTTCTATGCATGTATCCGGTTTCAAATACCGCGAAATTGCAGAAAAGCTGGGATTACCCTTAGGAACAGTAAAGAGCCGTATATTCTTTACACGCCAGAAGTTGCAACAGGAACTGAAAGACTTCAGATAATCTGTGTTGCAGGATAAAAACAGTTATTACCCTATACAACCTAAACCGATAACGTTCAGATATGAAAAAGTGTTCATGAAGAGGTCAGAGACTACTTGCATGAGCACTTTCCGACCACCCGAAAACTATCAAAACACCACCTGAAAACTATCAATTGATAGTTTTCCCCCCAAATATTGCCTGAAATCCGTCTATCAGAATAAGATAACTTTCGTAAAATTGCAAAGTCAAAAGGCAAAACAATAACTATTGAAAAGGAGAAATGATTATGAACAACAGTATTACATTCCAGAAAGAATTGATCGGGGTACAAGACGATTTATTACGCTTCGCATACAAATTAACCTCAGACCACGAAGAAGCAAATGACCTACTCCAGGAAACCTCTCTAAAGGCGTTAGATAACGAAGATAAATATGCACCTGATACTAATTTCAAAGGATGGATGTATACCATCATGCGCAATATCTTTATCAACAACTACCGCAAGGTGGTTCGCGACCAGACTTTCGTAGATCAGACAGAAAATCTCTATCATCTCAACTTACCGCAGGAATCCGGCTTTGAATGCACGGAAAGCGCATACGACTTGAAAGAGATGCATCGTATAGTAAATGCATTACCTCGTGAATATAAAATTCCATTCTCCATGCATGTATCCGGTTTCAAATACCGCGAAATTGCAGAGAAGCTGGGATTACCACTCGGAACAGTGAAAAGCCGTATCTTCTTCACCCGACAGAAGTTACAACAAGAACTGAAGGATTTTGTTTAGGAGATTAAAAAAAAATCTACTAAATCAATTATAGTATAAATTTTTAGTTGTGTTAGAGAGAATAGGGGCAGATTTGGAATTACTTCCAGTCTGCCCTTTTCATTCTCTAAAATTAATCCGGACGAATTTCACAACCCACACGAATCATCTATTGTTAACTTTATATTTTCTCATTTAAATTCAGATTTCCCTCTACAATATCTAAATCCTGCTGATATCCATGCAATTCCTTTCTTAATCTATCGGCATGTTCCTTATATGCTGTATCACTATAGACATTTTTCATTTCATGAGGATCAGTCAGCAAGTCATATAATTCAAAGTATTCGATATCCGCTCCCTCATCTTTACCTTTTCCTTCACCATAAAAATGAATCAGTTTATAACGGCCGTCAAAAACACCATCATGGCGACGAACCATGTGAATAGCAGGATAATCATAATAATGATAGTAGAGATTCTCACGCCATTCCTGCGGTTTATCTCCGGAGAATAAAGGTACTAAAGATCTTCCGTCCATCTTTACCGGTGATTCAACCCCTGCCAAAGCCAAATAAGTAGGTGCATAATCTATGTTCTGAACCAACTCATTACATACTGAACCAGCTTTTATCATTTTAGGATACATAATCAAAAGAGGCGTTCTGAATGACTCCTCATACATAAAGCGTTTATCAAACCAACCATGCTCTCCCATATAGAAACCTTGATCAGAAGTATATACGATAATTGTATTGTCCATCAATTTATTCTCTTCCAGATAGTCCAATAAACGTCCGATCTGATCATCTACAGATTTTATAGTACGCATATAATCCTTTATGTAACGCTGATATTTCCACTTAGCTAATTCTTTTGCAGAAAGATTCGCTTCCAACATCGCTTTATTACGGGGGCCATATGCTGCATCCCATGCCTGTAATTGTTTAGGGGTCATACGAGCACGCGCTTTCTCCCAATCAGCTTTTGACCATTCCAGATGGGGAGGTAAATTATCATTTAATTCATTAACCTTCAAATCATACCCCATAGTCATATCATGCATGATAGACATTTGCTGTGATTTAGCCGCCGGTCCTCTGCTAGTGTAATCATCAAAAAAGTTATCCGGATAAGGAAATTCTGAATCTTCATACAAATCATAATATTTAGATTCTGGCATAAAGTTACGATGTGGCGCCTTATGATGAACCAATAAACAGAAAGGCTTCTTCTTATCCCTTTTGTCTAGCCAATTTATAGCATAATCTGTAGTTAATGTCGTTGCATAACCTTCTTCTCTCACATATTCCCCATTAGTTTCTTTTGTCGCAAATTCCGGATTGTAATAATCCCCCTGATTCTTCAGAATTTTATAATAATCAAAGCCTTTGGGCTCTACTTGCAAATGCCATTTTCCCACAATAGCCGTTTGATACCCAGCTTGCTGCAATAGTTCCGGAAAGACTGTGTTATCTGGTTTGAATCCATTCGTTAATATCTCCTGACCATGCTTATGACTATACAACCCTGTCAAGAGCGTAGCCCGACTTGGAGCAGAAATAGAGTTTTCCACATAAGCACGCTGAAAAATCATTCCTTTTTGTGCGATTCGATCAATATTGGGAGTTGGTGCTATCTTTGAGATAGCACCTCCATAAGCACTGAGAGCCTGAAAGGCATGGTCATCTGTCATTATATGAATAATGTTAGGTCGTTCACTCTGAACCGCCTTTTCATTACCTGTGCAGGAAGCAAAGAGTGCACACAGCATACTCCCTGTTGCAACTGATAAGTTATTTAAGCTACTGTTCTTCATCTTTTATATTTCTTATTTATATGCCTCATTTTGTTCTATTACACCCTTGGAATCAATCACCATTTGCGGATCTATCGGAAATACGGCACGTCGTGGGTCTTCGTTATACTTGGATAAACTATATGCAGACAAACCTCTTTTCCCATACTCTACAAATTTGCCCATACGCACCAAATCCATGTGGCGAACACCTTCCCCATACAATTCATGTCCTCTTTCCTCTAAGATAGCTTCCCGGAAAGCTTCCGGAGAAGCGACTTTTTCCCCTCCGTTTATTTCTTCAATATTAGACAAACCGGCCCTGCTTCTTATTAAATTAACAAGATGTATAGCCAGATCTGTTACCCCTTCCGTCTCATTTATAGCTTCAGCATATCCTAAAATTGCTTCGGCATATCTGAATACCGGAATATCATTTTTAGCAAAATTTCCCTGCGTGGTAGGATCTTGATCATATTTAAAGGGCAAAGCTCCATTTTCCAGATTCTTATCTCCTCGTTTGACCTTTTTCCCCTTATTATTTACATACTCGGCAACAATCGTATTCAACCGTTTGTCCCCTTTTTCATACGTATCATAAAAAGCCCATCTCATTCTATGGGAATTACTACCCTTTGCAGCAGTAGAAATATGGGGATAATCTCCTGGCATTGCAGCACAATACCATTGATTAGGACTATAGTCTTTAGTACCATCACACGGAATAGCAAGGATTAACTCACTGTTTCTTTGATTATCAATACTAAATATTTTAGAATAGTCTTTCATCAGTTCATAAGTAGAACCACCTCCTTCTTTTCCCATCTCATAGACAGACTTTGCTACCGCTTTAGCCTTCACAAAATCTTTCTGCATCAGATGTACCCTTAAAAGTATCATAGAAGCAGCCCCTTTAGTCAAACGTCCCCAAGTGTCTTGTGTTTCCGGCAAAAAAGGAATGGCTTCAGTCAAATTCTCTTCTAGATATGCCAGAAAATCTTCAGAAGAAGGACGCGCTATCCATTCTCCTTCCAGAGGATGTTCATCCCAATATAATAATTGTTCGTCCGAAGGATAAGGAAGAGGACCAAACATATCATACAAAATCATACCTGCCCAACCAATAATAGCTTTTGCTTCAGCAGCATACTTTTCTTTATTATTTACTGTAGTCTGCATAATTCTCAATGCTGCCATTCTGGCTTTAGATATATAAGTAAGCCTGGGCAGGAATTTCTGATAGAGAGGGGTTACAAGATTGGCACTTGCAACTAAATCCCAATCATGGGTGTTACATACTATTGAAGGAGCTGTTACATTTGTTTTTTCAGAAGTCAATATGTCCGTAGTATTTTCTGTCAAGGCAAAATATCCTCCATCCAGTGTAGCATAAAATCCTGCAACGCTTACATCCCCTTGAGAAGATCCAAACGGTTTATACAAAGAATAAACATAAAGCCTTAAATCATCTTCGTTCTTCAAAAAATCTTCCATAGAAACCCTTGTTGAATCTTCACGTACCAAATCAAGACAGGAAGAGTTCAACATCCCACACAAAAGGATCAAACATAAGTTATATATATTTTTTTTCATATTCATATCAAATTAAAAGGTAATATCTATTCCAAAAGTATAGGTACGAGAATTAGGATAAGCTGCTTGAGAATCAGTTTCAGGATCTGAACCGGAATAAGGAGTTATCACAAATAAGTTGCGTGCAGCAGCATATACTCTCAATGAAGAAAAATATTTATTTGATTTCTTTGTTTTGAATGTATAGCCTAATGAAACATTGTCGCAACGCAAAAACCAGGCCTTTTCAAGATAATATCCATTTCTCTGCGCTGCCGTACTTTCTACATGTGCAAAAATAGAAGGTATCGAAGAATTCAGATTGTCGTATGACCAGCGGTTAGCCAAAGACTTAAGTGTATTTTCTCCATACAAAGCTACATTCTGTAAGTTTCCGGCAAACATAGTGTAAGTAGAATTCTTCTGCCAATTATTGAACATTCCATAGAAATAGACATTCACGTCAAATTTTCCAAATTCAAAAGAGTTATTCAAACTAAATGGAATAGGAGTACTATTACCTTTATAGATCATATCCGCTTCATCAATCATTCCATCCGGCGAGCCACTATAGGCCGGTTTTCCATTCACCATCACAATATTACCACTATCGTCACGGAGATATCCATTCAAATCCTTAAACTTCAAGGCACCGGCATTGGGATTTCCAGCAGGTATCATGCCATCTACAACATACTGCCACATATCATTCACATCTTGACGTTGAGTTTCATTGATACCTAAAACATAATTAGCATCACGCTTTACGTAATAGTTTCGATAATAAGATAATACAAAATTGGTATTCCACTTAAAATTCCTATTATGTATATTCGTACTGTTAATTCCTATCTCAAAGCCATGATTTCCATCTACCTGAGAAAGGTTATAATCTATTTCCATAATTTCTTGATTAATCGGTAGTTGCCTTTTCCCTATCTTATTTTTGATACGAGAACTAAAGAAGTCAACAGTTCCACTTATACGACTATTGAAAATGCCCCAATCAATTCCCACATTAAAACTTGTTTTTGTTTCCCATGTCAAATCAGGGTTTGCCAAAGCTCCTAACCCCAAGCCAGCAGTAGGTATATTATTAAATGCATAATAATAAGTCGTAAAATAAGTATCCGTCCCTGTCAATTTACCGTCATCACCCACTTGTCCCCAACCGACTCTTAGCTTCAGATCATTCAGCCAGTCTATCTTATTCTTTATAAACTTCTCTTCTGCTATTTTCCACGCAGCAGACACTCCAGTAAATACTCCCCATTGTTTATTTGCCGCAAAATTAGAAGAGCCATCCACACGAATATTTGCAGTAAGCAAGTAGCGATTGTCATAGCTATAGTTAATACGTCCGATATATGAAGCACGCTCACCTATCTTTTTATATGAGGTTACATCCGGATGTGCACGAGAACCGGATCCCATATTATCCCAACCAAAATTATCTGAAGGAAATCCAGAATTGATCATAGTCGTACCATTTTGTCCTTGGTGCTCAAATTCAAATGCCCCCATAACACCCCAATTATGCTTATCCAGACTTAATTTATAGTCTGCCATCAAATTCAACAAATAGCTTTCACCCCTGTTTTGTCCGATATATGCATACATGGATTCCTGATTTCCAATACTTATAGTAGAAGGCAAATAAGATTTTCGTTCATTAATTCGTATATCAGTACCCACGGTACCTTTAATCATCAAGCCTTTTACCGGAGTCAGTTCTACATTTGCAGTAGCCAATATATTTTCCCGTTGACTTTTATCCTGCGCATCTAAAAACGATACAGGATTGGGGCGCCCGAAACGATCATCCGGGTTCAAAGTATAATTTCCATTTTCATCCCAAATAGGCAACGTCGGATTGAATTCCATTGCACTTGAAAGCATACCAGCAAACTGTGAACCTCCAGAGCGTCCGGATTCTCCATAAACATTATCAATATTATTCCGACTATATGAAACATTTACGCCTCCTTTCAGCCAATTATTAAACTTCTGATCCAGATTCAATCTAGTGGTAAAACGATTAAAAGAGTTATTCTTAACAACCCCGTCATTACTCAGGTTACTAACAGAAAACAAGTATTTAGTTTTACCGGAACCACCTTTGATGTTTAGGGACTCATTATGAATTAATCCTGTTCTCGTTACCTCATCCAGCCAGTTTGTTCCTCCACGGAATTTGCTGATTTCCTCTTCTGTATATGGATAAAGGATAGAAGTATTCATTGAATCCTCCCATTCTCTTGTCCCATATGGATACACATTATTATTATTCATCCATATTTCCCGGGTTATTTTATTTCTTTCACGCATAAAATCCTGCCCACTGAGCATGTCTTCAAAGCCATATAGTTTCTGCATAGATACAGAGGCTGAGAACTTTACATCCACTTTGCCTTCACTGCCACGCTTAGTTGTAATCAGTACAACTCCATTAGCCGCACGAGATCCATAAATAGAAGTAGCACTGGCATCTTTCAATATATCAATAGATTCTATATCATCCGGATTCAAATTGATAAAGTTGTTATCCATAGGTACTGAACCCAATTTATTTCCGGTTTCTTTCACATTCTCCGAAATATACTGGTCATCTACCGGAGAAATAGGATAACCGTCAATTACAATCAAAGGGGCGTTTCCACCACGAATACTGAAATCGATAGCACCACCGGGAGCTGCACTATTAGCTTTCACTATAAGCCCTGGCGTTCTTCCTGTAAGCATATTCCCCACTGAAGCTGTAGAAGCTTTAGGAAGCTCATCCGTTTTCACAACTGAAATAGAACTGGTAACATCTCCTCTCTTCACAGTACCATAACCAATTACCACCACTTCATCAAGCATCTCTTGATCAGGCATCAACTTAACATCAATCTGACGTTGATTTCCAACCAATATCTCCTGAGATTTATACCCAATAAATGAATAAACGAAAATAGCTTTTTCATTAGTAGAAACAGATACAGAATATTTCCCATCCAAATCAGTCACAGTGCCATTAGTAGTTCCCTTAACCACTACGTTGACACCCACCATAGGTTCACCTAACTCATCGACAACAACTCCGGTTATTGACACTTTACCAACCTGAGCAACAGATCCGCCTATATTCATAAGCACAAAAAGCGCGAATAGCAACCACTTTAAGGTATTAATATGGTTACCGTGCAAAAAGTGTTTCTTCATAATTTTTTAAGATTAATGTTTTCTCAATTCTATAATTTGTGTACTTTTTCTCTTTAAAGATATTTTATCAAGCTGTCCGTAAGCTTCTCCCGTTTCAACATTCAATCCAGAATGATAGGAACTTAACATCTCATTAAACCGTTGAGTATCCAAGACCTTATCTGCATCATTTGCATTGACTGCCACCATTACACAAGCAGAATCATCATATCTGAAATAGACATAGATTCCATCTTGCGGTTTAAAATGTTTCAATTTCCCATACTGAACAACCGGAGTCCGTTTACGCCAGGTCAAAAGCATACGCACATAATCATAAACAGCACTCTCATCAGCAGTGCGTCCTTCTCTGACAAACACACTTCGAGGATCCCCCCCCAACCGCCGTTCATTTCTTTGCGATTTGCATTTGACTTATAAATACCTTCAATATCACTATTCATTCCGATTTCCGTACCGTAATAAAGTTGCGGAATACCCCGCGTTGTCAGCAAGAATCCCATAGCCGATTTATATAAGTCGAGATCCTTACCTATTGAAGTCGCAAATCTTTCCGTATCATGATTGTCGGCAAATATCAATACATTATCAGGATGAGCATATAAATAATCCTGTGCGAGAGAGGCATAAAGCTTATTCAAATGCCTTCCTCTATTCGGGTTATGCGCAGCAAAAGCATCCTGCATTGCATCCATTAAAGGAAAGTCCATTACACAAGGTAAATAAGAATTGTATCCATCATAATTTCTGGCATCTTTTTGCCAATATGCAATAGAAGACACTTGCGGTTGCCATACTTCACCTACAATATTCAAATAGGGGTATTCATCCATAATGGCTTTTGTCCACTTTGCAATCTGTTCACGTTCACAATAAGGATAGGTATCAACTCTCAATCCATCCAAGCCGGCATATTCAATCCACCAAATAGTATTCTGAACCAAATAACGTAGCACTTTCTCATTATTTTGATTCAGATCTGGCATCAATGGAGAGAACCAGCCATCTTTATTCAACAGAAAATCTTTCTCCGAAACATAAGGATCATTCCAGGCAGAAATAGCCAATGCCCTACCCGGGGTTTTCGGTGCCGGATGAATCCAATCTTTCAAAGGAAGATTCTGAATCCATGGGTGGGAAATGCTACAATGATTCGGAACCACATCCATCACCAATTTTAATCCTCGTTTATGACATTCATCTGCAAACTGCTTATATAATAGATTATTACCATAACGGGGATCTATATTATAGAAGTCCGTACAAGCATAACCATGGTATGTATTTTTCACATGATTAGATTCCCACAAAGGTGTTGGCCAAATCGTTGTGACTCCCAATGTCTGTAGATAATCCAGTTTCGATATCATTCCTGCGATATCTCCTCCATGTCTCCCATTCGAATTATTCCGGTCTGTACCTTCCAGCGTATTTGCAGTGGTGTCATTAGAAATATCCCCGTTTGCAAAACGATCCGGCATAATCAGATAAAAAACATCCGATTGATCAAATCCTTTCCTGATGGCAGAGTTTTCACTCCTCTCTTTCAACTCATAAGATATCTTTTGAAAGAATTTCCCCTTCTTAAATGAAAGTTTGATTTTACCGGCTTTTTGATCTTTACCAATATCCAATGTCACAAATAGATAGTCAGGACTATCTGCATTCTCTACAGCTACCACTTCTACATCTTCTGCTTCAATAGTCACAGAAGTACCATCCAAATCCTTACCGTAGACAAGTAACTCCAACTTACTATCTTTCATCCCTGTCCACCAATTGCCCGGTTCTATCTTTTCGATATCGGTCGGAAAAGCTAAAGAAGCTGTACACAATACCGCAAAGAAGATCAATACAAGTTTTTTTCTCATACCGCTTGCATTTTATTTATTTCTTTATTTTTGAAGCACTTACCGGAATTGTAGAATGCCACTCATTCCAAGCTTTCATCATTTTTTCCTTAATATGGGGATATTCAGCCGATACATCTTTCGTTTCACCAATATCTTCACGCAAATTATATAATTCCGTTTTATCAGACTCCTTATACAATTTCCAGACACCCATTCTGGCCGCTCCAAAGTTATTTCTGCACCAAAAAAGCATATCGTGAGGTTGCTGCTTAGTCTCTTCACGCAGATAACGCACTAAACTTACACCATCCAGAGTAGTCCCTTCCGGGATTTCAGATCCGGTCATTTCACAAATTGTAGGATAAAAATCTAAAGTAGAAATCATATCCCTGAATACTTTACCTTCTCTAAGTAAAGGTTTATAAGCAATGATCATAGGAGTCCTGATACCACCCTCGTACAAATCGACTTTATGTCCGCGCAAAGTTTTCATCTGACCGAAAACATACTCAAAAGAGGGATCATACCCTTCCCATGTTTTAAGTTCTGGTCCTCCCTTCGCCGGCCCATTATCGCTAACGAACACTATTATAGTATTATCAATCAATTTCCGGTTTTCAAGATAGTTCAGAATCCCAATATTCTCATCGGCACATGCAATAAGAGAAGCTTGTACACGCATATACTCATCTTTAATATTGCTCAACCTATCATAGTACTTTTTCTCTGCTTGCCAAGGATTATGAACCGCATTATATCCCAGATACAGAAAGAAAGGAGTTGCATTAGATTGCTTGTTCATAAATTGTATGGCATGACTGGTCAGTTTATCCGTCATATACTCATTCTCATAGGTTGATTCTTTCACTGCCAGAATTGGTAAACGAGGTCCATCATACACTCCAGTCGAATCCGGGAAATAGTTACTGCTAATATCAATACGATCATAAACCTCATCAAAAACTACGTTTGCATCGCGGCAAACATGCCACTTACCGACTAATGCGGTTCTATATCCCGCCTCTCTCATTGTTTCTGGAAGTGTCTTATGCTGTGCCGGAACTTGAGCAAATTTCAAATCTGCATTGATTTGCATTCCATACTTTTGAGAATACATACCAGAGACCATACCATTACGGCTCGGACCACTTATAGGAGCTGTTACATATCCATCAGTAAAAGAAACACCCATAGAGGCCAACCGATCTATATTAGGAGTTGCAACAAGAGTACTCCCATTGTAGCCTACATCACTCCATCCCAAATCATCTACTGCGATGAATAGTACATTCGGTTTTTCCTGCTGTGTCTGGGCAGCCAGTGCATTTACTCCCAGCGGTAAAGTAAATGCAGCAACAATAGCTGAATATTTAGTCATAATCATTCCTGTTCTATTTTCAAAATTCTTCTTTTTTTATTTCCTTTCTTCTCTCTCTCTGCTTTCTTCACATTACCTTTACCATCAGCTACACCTCCCTTGCCATAGTAAGGATAAGTATCCCAAATATCAGTATCCGAAATAGCACGAGGGTCTTCTGTTTCCTTCATCCACCAATCCATTTTTTGCTTCATTTTTTTCAGTATTTTGGCATATGCCTTATCATTAGCCAGGTTCACAAATTGATAAGGGTCTTTCTTTACATTGAACAACTCATATTCCGGACGTTTGTCAAAAGCACGTTTGAAATAAGGATTCATATCTGGATCATCTTTACGATCAATCATATAGTTTTTGGTTGGAGAGCCATCCACATCACCGTAACCTCGCTCATTGTTATATGGGTTAACAGGGTCACCACTTGGCCAACGATCCGGCCTAAAATTGCGTATCAACAGATAATCTCCGGTTCTAACCGTACGTACCGGATATCCTCCATGGTTGGCACGAGCTTTATATCCATGGCGTTCACGTCCTCCATTTATAAATTCCCTGTTCAAAGGCTCATTACGCATTAAATAGGGTAACAGACTTTTACCATGTACATTTTGTGGAATATCCAATCCCGCAGCCTCTAAAAAAGTAGGAGCTATATCTGTCAGGCTTACTAACTCCTGGCTAACCTGCCCGGGATTTATCTTATCAGCCCACATGACAATGAAAGGCATGTTGGTACCGGAATCATAAAGAGAAGCCTTAGCTCTGGGAAAAGGCATACCATTATCACTTGTAATAATAATCAAAGTATTGCTTAACTCCCCTGATTCTTTCAATATCTTTAAAGCCTCATGTAGTTCATAGTCCATGCGTTCTACAGCATAGTAATAATCAGAAATATCTATTCTTGTTTCCATATTATCCGGCAAGTAAGCCGGAACTTCCACTGTTCTCGGATCTATACCATTCTCTTCCCCTTTACCCTTTTCATACGGACGATGGGGATATTTGCTACCATACCAAAAACAAAACGGTTTACTTTCGGACTGTGCTTTCTGTACAAATTTCTTCAGATTATCAGAATAGTTTCCAGCAGGATTCTCAGCCCAGGCTCCTTCTTCATAGACACCGGGGCCCCACCCCTTCTTGGTATAACCAACTTCATACCCATTATCTGAAAGTGTAGAAGTATAGGTTTTAATATCTTTTGGAAACATACTCCACAAATTTCCAGCAGCCTGCAATGCATGAGAGTACCTTCCCGTCAGTACTGCTGCCCTTGATGAAGTGGAAGTTGGAGCCGCGCAATATGCATTCATAAACGTGACCCCATTTTGTGCTACGTAATCAATAGCCGGAGTCTTTACCGTTTTATCTCCATAAACCCCAGCATGTGGTGCCGACCAATCGTCTGCTATAAACAAGAATAGATTCGGACGATCTTTATCCATTCTTTTTTGAGATTGTGCAACTGCATTTCCCACGACCAAAGAGGATGCGATAGCTGCACAACCATAATTAAATAATTTTCTCATAGTAATAATATTAAAAATTAATCATTTAGAACTTCAAATCCATAAGGAGGCAAAGTCAAATTGAACCTGTTTTTATCTAAACTATAATCAGAGCCGAAATTAGTATGCAGATTACCCGAATACAGGGTTTCTGGCAAAGTAAATTTTATCTCTCTCACTTGACTACTCCGATTATAAGCAACAACAACAATCTCGCCCATGTATATCCTCGCAAAAGCCATAACATCTTTATCACAAAACAAAGACAACATATCTCCATAAATTAACGGAAGGCTCGACCTGCGCAATTTTATAAGCTTCTTTACTTTATCCAAATGTTGTTGCTCTCTGACAGAATAATTATCAAACTGCATCATCCGTCTATTATCCGGATCATTAGCTCCCGGGACTCCATATTCATCTCCCTGATAAATACATGGTACACCGGGAATAGTCAGCATAAACGCTTCCAATAAAGCCAATTTGTCATAAGCCACCGTATCCCCTACCAGTATTTTCCGCTTACGCCCGGCGGCCTTTGTGTCTTCTGATAAACTAACCGTACCTCCTGCTACCGATATAAAACGAGGCTTATCATGATTGCCTGATATATATCCCATTAAATTATGATAACCATAATTATCCAGACTTTTATACAGTTCAGTATTAAGCACTCTCATATCCCCTCCATCTAAGCCAAACACCTTGACTGCAGTATGATAGACATTGAAATCAAATTGCCCATCCAACATTCCACTTTTTACATAACTTCTCACCAATTCCACACTACCATAGGTTTCACCAATCTGGTACAGATGGTTCCAGTTCCGTTCTTTCCGTATTTTCTTTGTAAGTAATCTCCAATAAGATTCAGGAATATGCTTCGCAGCATCGTGCCTGAATCCATCAAAATCGTAATGCCGGATCCAATATAAAGCAGAATCAGTCATGGCCTCACGTACTTCCTCTTTCTCTAAATCAAGTGTCGGTAAAAAAGTATCAAACCAAGTAGTTAAGCGCTCATCATCAAATAAACGCACATTCAAACGCCCGTCTTCAGTATACATCGGAGTAACCCAGTCCGGATGTTCCTTCAAAATAGGACTGCTTTGATGAAGATGATTGGCCACATAATCCACAATCACATTAATATTTCTTTTATGAGCTTCTTCCAACATCTCCTTTAATTGTTCCTCTGTTCCAAAATGAGGATTTAAAACCGTAGGGTTGATGGGCCAGTATCCGTGATAAGCAGAAAACTTTGTATATGGATCTTTATCTAATCCCCACGGGTCATCTGGATTCTGTGCTACAGGGGTCATCCAAATTGTATTTATCCCCAAATCTGTAAAGAAGCCAGACTGTATTTTATCTGTAATACCTTTGATATCTCCACCCTTGAAGTCAACAGTAGGCAAGACATCAGGACGATTGAGTGGCTTATCATTACTTGTATCACCATTATGAAATCTATCAATCATCAGTGAATAAAGTACTTGTGCCTGCTTATCCGTCCTATCTAATTGCGAAATATCCGACAACACCCTCTTATATTCTAAAGGAATTAGCAAATCATTGGATATCTTTTCTCCTTCGGAAGCTATAATTCTCATATAAGAACGTTTCATTAATCCGGCCTCACGTGGAACCCTAACTATAAGTTCTCGACCATTCAGCTCATAATCAGTGGAACTCATCTTCACGTTTTGCCAGAAAACCATCACCTGCTCCGGTGCCACCAAAAAAGTTGTTTTAAACTCTGTTCCAACCTGAGATGAACTAAAGGCAGTCAGTTCCTTTTTTGGAGTATCGTCCCCTCTCTTCTTTATAGCCATAACAGATACTCTCTCTTTTCCACTCCAGAACTCAATTGTATTCAAGATAGGGGTTGTTGTTTCACTTATAATAATAAACTGCTCAGAAGTATTTTGAAACAAAATTTTCAATGAGGAAGATGTTATAGAGTCTACCCTATCCATAGTAGGGTAATAATCAGTTATATAAATAGATGAGGTATCGCTTTCCAGTATTAAGATGGAAGCTATGTTTTCATTATACTTCAGTATATTCTCTTTTGTACAAGCTGACAATAGAATTATACCTAATACTATCTGACAAAAATTAAAAAGGTTTTTCATTGTATCTCTAAAATTATATCTATAAAAAACAGTCAAACATCTCTTTATTGATGTTCTGCAAGCAAAAATAGTAGCTTTTGGCAGGCATCTGACAAGCCACAAATAAAATATAGAGATTTTAGAGACTACAAAAGCACGTAATCAACTAATAATAAAACAAATACCCAATGCATTCATTTCTGTAAAATATAGAATTAGTATTAGCCTATATCGAGGATTTTCTTATCAAAACAGGTTTTATCAATAGCCTTATTCTTAATTTTTGTTCGATATGAATAAACGGTATTTGTAGAATATTGCAGGAATTTGGCTATGCGATCCGTATCCGTAATCCCCAACCGTATCAATGCAAAAATTCTTAATTCAGGAGTCAGACATCTGCTATTTGGCAAGACTATACGTTCTTCTTCTCTAAGAAGTGTATTGAAACCGACAATGAAATTTGGATAAATATTAAGAAAAGCTTCATCAAAGCTCCTATAAAATTGCCTGATTTCTAATTCTATTACATCAGAAGAACGAACCATACTTTTGAGTTCTTCAATCTTGCCAACCACTATTTTACTATATACCATTGACTGATAATGTTTCAAATTGGATATATAAGAAGAACAGAGACTCATAAAACGCCCCACATATTCTTCCTTAACCATATTCGATTCAGACAAAGATTTATTCAGATTCGACAATTCTGCATTAGAAACCTGCAATTTTACCTTTATCTTATCCAGTTTTTTATTCTGTTTATATAGAACAATCCAAAACGCCATCAACAATACGAATAAACCTGTTATAGCAATCAGATAGATCCGTAAACGTCTGTGCTGTTCAGCAACTTTCTGTTTATAGGCTTTTTCTATAATCGGTTGTATTTTAACGATTTCCAAGCTTCTCAATCTTGCATTATAAAAGTTTGCATCATCCATTGAAATAGTACAATAATGATAAGCTCGCTCAATATCTCCCTCAGCATATAGCTCAGCTGCCAGATTTCTCAATGACTTGTTTTCTTTTACTGCCGACATCACATCCGACATTGCAGACAGCAAAAGATATCTTTTCCTTTTTTCACCCACCGGTTCCATCTCAGATAAAGTAGAAGTAATGACAGCATAATCATGAGAACCAAATTCATATTTTTGCAAGACACCCAACAAAACCTCTTTGGCTTTATTCTCATTACCTTCACTGTAGGATTTTCGAGCTAGTAATCGCATATATTCATTACTGTTCGATTCAGAGATGAGTAGTAACGAGTCAATATACGACTTACTTTTACGCTTGTATTCTTTCCCGTATTTTGAGCTTCCTGCATAATTGCTCAAGTGATAATATGTTTGTTCGCAACAATGATAATATTGCTTCAACAAAAATGGAGATAATTGATCCACATTGACACTACGAAGTATCTCAAGCGTCTCCTGATACATACCGACAGAAAGTAAAAGATTGGCTTCCAAAAATTTCGTTTCGTTTAATTGATCACTATCCCTTGTCTGTTGCGCTATTTTCCAGTTTTCATCCACATATTTCATTGCAGAATCACAAATATAGGATCTATACTCCATGACTAAACGGGTAGTGACCATATATTTCTCATCCAAAGAATTACATAAGAAAAGTTGTTTCTTTAAAGAATCTATTCTCTGTACTTTCTGTTGTACATAGCTTTCTTTTGCATCAAGCACCTTATCCAGACGCTGAATAAGAGAGGGTATAGGTAAAGAAAACACGTTCTCAGCTTTCGCCACGATGCTCTTACATAGTAGAATAACAAAGAATAAAATGATGTAGCGTTGCATTATCTTTCCACTTAATAAAATTAAAAAATCATCTGAGAAAAGATTTCCCTAAAGCACAAATATACATGATAATTTTTTAGTTTTCTCTATAATAATGCAAAAATCACATTCATCTCAAAAGTAGATACATAGATACGCACACCATAAAAAGCCCATCAAAAACTATTTTATTCCATACCCGAACCGTACTTGCTCCGTACATTCTTCGGTCAGAAGTACCTCTGTACGGAGAAACTACGGACTTGGTACGGAGCAAGTATGACTCGGGTACGGTGTAGGTGGATATTTGACTAATAATATTTCGGAGCAGGAGGATTTTCACCTTTATAATCTCGATTCGTATAAACACGTATCCAGTCGATGTACATGGCAGGTTTAGCATCTTTTTTCCATTCGGAAGGAATGATAGCACCAGGCCAAGCATTCGGGTTCGTCGAGATACCCGTACTGAAAATCAGGAAGAAGCCCAGCGGATCACTCCAAGGCCAGTCAGTATTGCCATCAGCCCCTTTGTGGTGTTCAAAATAGACTTGTCCGTTGACACCTCCTACAATGCGGTCGGGATACCATTCCAGCCAATAGATATTCCATTGAGACATATTGGCAAGATTGATGGAGGAAGTGACACTACCACCACCGCCTATGACACCGGCATAGTGATTTTCGGAATGAAGCGTGAAATGAGCACAATCGTTCAATGTCTTCTTGGGATTCTCCAAAAGATCGATTTCACCATTCTTCGGCCAGGGACGGTTATTGTTTCCCATAAACCAGAGGGCATCATTGAAACCTACATAAGGAGTACGTTTGAAACGTATCTCAATACGCATATTTTCAGTAAAGTTACACCAGAACTCCTTATTACCGGGAAGTGAGGTGCGATAACAACCGTGAGAATACTTCACTTTCTTACCGAAACGGTTATCTATCGAGTCTTTCTCCTCTACACTCCAGATGCGCAAAACTCCATCCTCTACTTTTGAACATTTCCGGTTATCGACCTTTGCCGTACGTGACATGTGCAAGCCTCTATGTTCTACAAAGCCAAGCGGCAGTCCCTTTTTCGTATCTTTATCATTAAACTCATGGGCTGTATAAAAAGACCATCCTTTCATTTTAGGATGCATATCGCCCTTCTTCAAGTGCAGGGCATCCCCCGGATTGTCATACACCAATGTTTCATCATCTTTCGGCAATACCCTCTCTACGTCTTCTCCATCGGGATAGGGAACAAACTTGCCGGTAGTTTTCAGAATAGGCATAGTGGCATGTTGGGCTCGCAGATAATCACTCAAAACTTTAGCCAGCTCCTTCACTTTATCCGGATAACATGCAGACAAATCATGCTGTTCGGAAATATCATCGTTCAAGTTGTATAGACAACTGCTGCCGGTTTCGTAATAATGAATTAATTTCCAGTCACCTTTCACAACGGCACTTTGCGGAGCACCAATCGTTTGTATTCTCTCACCCCAATTATTCGGATAATGGAAAAATAAAGCACGTTCTTTTTCTCCAGTCTGTCCCTTCATCTGCGCCATAAAGCTCTGCCCGTCAATCTGCTGTGGTGTCTGATAATCATGTACTCCAGCTATTTCCAACAGAGTCGGAAAGAAATCTTCAATAATGACTGGTGTATCATTCATAGTTGAGGGGGACGTTACATTCGGATAATAGACGATCATCGGTTCGCGAATTCCTCCTTCTTTCAAGGAACCTTTTCCTTCACTCAATGGAGCATTTTTATCGGCACGACCTATTGTATAGCCACCATTATCCGACATGAAAATAATAACTGTATGATCTGCAATGCCTTTCCGGTCTACATAGTCCATCAGATCTCCCAGACTCTTGTCCATACCCTCCACCAAGGCAGCATACTGCGCCTCTTTATGCGGAAGCCCTTTATCCATATACTTCTGATAGAAACGTTTATCTGTCCCGAAAGGCGCATGCACGGCATTATGGCTCATATAGAGGAAAAAAGGTTTAGACTGGTCAAGAGCCTTATCCATAAGCCCCTTTGCCTCCAACGTCAAAGCCTCAGTAAGGAAAGTATCTGTTCCATGATACTTTTCCAAATCGGGCACAGCCCATATCGCTGCCCATTCCGGCTTGCCGGAAGCACCATATCCTTCTTCTCCCAGATAGCTGCCCATAGCACCGGCCGCATGACCGGCTATGTTATAATCGAAACCAATAGTCAATGGATTCGCAGCAGGTGTATCTATCGAACCGAAATGAGCTTTACCTACCATCATGGTAGTATATCCGTTTTCACGAAGCAATTGTGGCAGGCACTTCGCATAAAAAGAATGTTCCAACCCGGGTTCAGGACACAGACCATTATAATTCCATACTTCAAAATCCAGTGTTTCATTTTTCCGGTCAGTCGGTGTATCTTTCTTCAACGTCCAGTTTGTTACTTTATGCTGGGCGGCGTTTGCTCCCGTAAATAAGCTGACACGTGAAGGGGAACTGATAGGGCATGCATAAGCGTGTGTAAACCTGACACCTTTCTTTGCCAGACGCTCCATATTGGGTGTTTCATAAATATGATTCAATTCGGTGGTATCATTCCAGAACGGTAAGGAAGTATCTTGCCATCCCATATCATCCACCAGAAAAAGAATAATATTAGGCTTTTGCTGAGCTATGGCATTACCAGAAAGCAATGCCATAGCGGCTATAGAAAGTATCGAATTCTTCATAACACTACTTTGTCAGGATACCGACTTCACCGACCGTTACAATATTTTTATTATTTATCTCCGACAATGGTTCCAGCTTGAAATAACGGGCAGGATATGTTTTGCCAAACCGTACAAAATAAGGCACAGGATTGTGCATGATATTACTGAATTCACCACTTGCCTCACATTGAGTCCACGACTGTCCGTCAAGGCTCACATAGAAAGCATATTTATAGATAGTTCCCGTCAAATCCTCTCCTATGGAAGGAGCATAACTGAAGCCACTTACTTCCACTTTATCCCCCATATCAACAACCAATGGCGTAAGTGCGGAAGCACGCCAAACCGTTTTCCGGTCCCCATCAATAGCCTTACGGGAATCTGCATTGCCACCAACTACCTGCCATCCATCGACAGGCACATCGCCGAGTTGTACTTCTTCATTCTTATCTGCAAGAGGTTCTGCATAGAAAAGACCGACCGCAGCAACATTAGCCACACCACGGGCAGAGCGAATGGTTACACGAATACGCTCCGGACGAGTATCAGAGAAACGTACAAGACGTTTATATCCTACTGTTGTACCTTCTGCCATATGAATCCAGGAACCATCTTTATACGCTTCTACAAAGAAACTTTCAATACGTTGTCCTTTGGAGATATTTTCCTGAATCATGAAAGTATTCACCAACGCATCTTTCTGTATATCATATTGGCGGACTGTGCCGGAAGTTCCATACCATGCCTCGTTTCCTTTCAGCACACAATTACGGGCAAAAGTTTTCTTTAAATAACTGGAAAATTCTTTCAGCCTCTGCACATCATTTTCATTAATCAACCCACGAAGGTCAGGCGGAATATTCAATAAAAGAACGGAATTATAGCCTACTGATTTGAAATAAATATCCGTCAGATGATTTAAAGACTTCACTTGCTTGTCCTGATCGGCATGATAAAACCAACCCGGACGGATGGAAACATCCACCTCAGAAGGATACCAGAAAAGTTCGGTAGCACGAGCCACTATATCACGTCCGCCTAAGTCCTTTGCCTTGCCGAAGATACCCAATTCTTTATTCTGTTCGCCGGAACGGGGATAGATACCCGGAGTCAGAGCTGTAGCACTCCATTCTGTTTCACGACCGATACCTTTTTCATTGCCTACCCAACGAACGTCATCACCCATGATAGCAGTAACTGCTTTAGGTTGCAGGCGACGAATGGTTTTCAATATGGCATCCCAATCATAAATTTGTTTTTTGCCGTTAGGACCTTCACCGTTAGCACCGTCAAACCACACTTCATGGACTTCACCGTAATTGGTGAGTAATTCGGTCAGTTGCTCGATGAAAAACTGGTTGTAGGCAGGAGAATCACCATAGCAAGAAGCATTACGATCCCACGGGGAGAGGTAAACTCCAAACTTGATGCCATACTTCTTGCAAGCATCCCGCAGTTCACGTACCACGTCTCCCTTTCCATCTTTCCAGGAAGAAGAGACTACGGAGTGACGGGTAGTTTTGGTAGGCCAGAGACAGAAGCCATCGTGATGTTTGGCGGTGATGATGGCCATCTTGAAACCAGATTCTTTAAGAGTCCTCACCCATTGTTCGCAGTCCAGCGAGGTAGGATTAAAGATGGCAGGATCTTCAGTACCATCTCCCCACTCTCGTCCGGTGAAAGTATTTACACCGAAATGCAGGAAAGCGGTCAGTTCCATACGCTGCCACTCCAATTGTTGGGGAGTGGGTACAAGACGTGAAGCCATTTCTACCTTTTCCGCCGCTGTAGCACCAGCGGGAAAAGCAACGTGCTTTTCATAATAAGTCTCTTGTGCCTGCAATCCGGAAAAGATTGTAAGACTGAGAACTGTAGTTAGAATCAGGTTTTTCATGCTATCTTATGTTATAGGTTTCGATCTATTTCAAAGGACGGATTGTAAACCGGAATGTGTAATCCTGCACAGGTACACGATACTGCGGCAATACTCCAGGACCACAGGTAGCCGTACCGACTCCTGCCTGTGCGGCATCCAGATGAACAGTTACCACTCCTTCGCGCCGTAATTGATTGATATGCGTTGCCGCATCCAGATTCTCATCCGTAAAAGGAATCACACTAAACTGAAACGAGGCATCGGAACGGAATGCCAGCCCCTCACCTGCCTCATCAGCAAGTTGCATCCAACGGACATCCGTACGGTTACCTGTTGCCTGCGGACGAACATAATAGTGGAACATACGCTCCACATCGGTGTGATAAATACCTATTTTACCGGATTGATTACGATCCATATAAGTTTCATGCTCTCCACGCCCCAGATAAGACACCTGATTGTAAGCATCGGGCATTTCAAAAGTAAGCCCTACACGCGCCAGTGAAGTGATAACGGTAGTATCCGGCACAAAGTGTGTCTGTATATCCAATTCGCCATTTTTCTTTAGTGTATAGATGAAAGAAGCGGTTCCCACTTTTTCACCACGGACATTTAATAATTCCACTTCGGCACGTCCACTGCGGGTAGAAGTCTTCACGGTAAGGGCACGCTGTGTTAACTGATCCAACCCAGCTTTCTTCCAAGCTTTGGCTCCTCCTACTTTTTCACGGTTATCATTATCCGTCACCGGACGATAGAGGCTCAATGTAACGGGGGAAACCAGTAATTCTTTCCCATTATAAATATAAGAGTGAAGCGCCCCTGTTGCCGGATCTATATTCATTTCCACCTTACCCGAAAGTTTAGTTTCCGGAGCCCGGTAGTTCTTATTACCCGAAAGAACAAATTGGTCATAGGCTACCTCGTAATCCGTATTAATAAACGGAGCAGCATCCACAGACGTCCAACTTAAGTTCAGATAAGCTTCACGAACATCAGAAGGTAAACGTACAGCACCCAGCGTAACTTCAACGGTGGCGTGCGGAGCGGCATCTACCCGACGAGTACCATCAGTAATCACTTTCCCATGATCACCTACCACCTGCCAGTGTAAGGTATAAGCATTGAGATTCGTAAAATCATACCAATTCTTTATACTTAAAGTCAAGTTGCTCTTATCAATCAATGTAGTCTTTATATATTGATATGCTTTCTTCACTTCCAGCAAATGCGGATGAGGTTCGCGAACAGCATTCACCAGACCATTGCAGCAAAAGTTCCCGAAACTGGGTACATTCTTCGGACCATAATCACCACCGTAAGTCCAATACCAACGACCATCGGCATCTATTTCACGGAAAGACTGATCTACCCAATCCCAGATACAACCGCCCTGCACTATAGGTTCTGTTTCGAAAACATCCATGTATTCTTTCAATCCGCCTCCGCTATTGCCCATAGCATGCAGATATTCAGTCATGATGAAAGGGCGATACACTTTCGGTTCTGTCTGGCGGGCATAGGCCAGCAATTCTTCCACACTGCGGTACATACGGCAGTAGATATCCGTATTATAATTCTGTTCGGCACGCTCGTATTGTATAGGGCGGGTGGTTTCAACGGACTTCATCCAATCATATGTCCGTTCAAAATTGATTCCGTTACCCGCTTCGTTGCCCAACGACCAGACCACGATCCCCGGATGGTTCTTGGCACGTTCGTACATACGTTGCGTACGGTCCATGTGTGCAGGCAGCCAAGTGCTATCCTTTGCCAATGAAGCCGGGCCATACCCCATACCATGCGATTCGACGTTTGCTTCATCCATCACATAAAGGCCGTAACGGTCGCAGAGTTGATACCAGTACGGATGTGTCGGATAATGCGAGTTGCGCACAGTATTCAGGTTATGTTGCTTCATCAAGCGAATGTCTTCTTCCATCAGTTCTTTGCTGACAGTACGTCCCAACTGTGAATGTTCATGCCGGTTAGCACCTTTTATCAATATAGGTACCCCGTTGATACAAAAACGGCCATCCTTGATTTCAGAAGTACGGAAACCAACTTTGCAACCGGTCAGGTGTGTTATATGTCCTGCATCATCTTTCAACGTCAATATTAACGTATAAAGATTCGGATGTTCTGCACTCCAACGTTTTACACCTGGAAGAGACTGTTCGTCAAAGATAATAGAATTACTCAAACCACGGTTCTTGATCGGTATTTCATTTTGTAATATTGTCTTTCCGGCAGTATCTTCCAGACTATATGCCAAAGTAGACACACCAGTCGCACTTCCTTCAACTGTTACATCAAGGCCGAAAAATCCTTCCTTATACTCTTTCTTATCCAAAGAAGAAGTCACTTTATAATCAGCTATAAACTGGCGTGGAGTACTGTAAAGATAGACATCCCGTTCAATGCCACTCAACCGCCACATATCCTGACACTCCAGATAGGAACCTGCACTCCAGCGATATACTTCAAGTGCCACGATATTTTCTCCTGCCTGTACATAGTCCGTGATATCCCATTCGGCAGGAGTCTTTGAACCCTGGTTATAACCCAGCATATGTCCGTTCACCCAAATATAATAGAAAGAGATCACACCTTCACAGCAAATCACGATGCGACGGTCTTTCCAGTCAGCAGGAACCGTGAACGTACGGCGATAAGAACCTACTTCGTTCTCTGCATAAGGTACCAGCGGAGGATTCTTTTTGAAGTTGAACAAAGGATCATCAAATTCATAAGTTTCGTTCACATAAATAGCCGTACCATATCCCTGACGCTCCCAGTTACCGGGTACATCGATATCTGCCCATCCGCCCGTATAGAACGAAGGTTTATAAAAGTCTTTCGGACGATGATCGGGATTCTTCACCCAGTGGAATTTCCACTTACCGTTCAGACTCATATAATAAGGTGATTGCTCATAATTCCCTTCACCCGCAGCATCAGCATTCGCATAAGGCCATATATAAGTATGTGGTGCCAGTTTGTTTTTTCCGATAGCATACTGGCTCTGCCATTCCGGCTGTACAGTCTGTGCTATAGCAGGGGTGGTAAGCAGGCAAGTCAGACACAAGCTCAACAGGGTCTTTTTCATGGTACTATATCTCATTTTTCTAATTTTCTATTCTATTATTATCTCATCAAAGTATATCCTCGCTTCCTGTCCCGGACGTACATGCGTGAAAGGACAGTCTCCTGCTCCACGGGCTACTACACGAACATAACGTGCCTCTGTCCCTATTTCAAACGGGATATCTTCTCTAAATACACCTTCACGGAAGATTTCGTTCTTTGTGTAGCTACACTCACCTACTTTGCGATACTCCTTGTCATCACCTGAAATCCAAACTTCTATTTCAGCAGGTTTATGCACTGCCATGCCATAATTCGTAATAGAGCCTAACGTTAGTTTATTCACCAATTCCGGTTTCTTCAGGTCGAGGGTAAAAGTAACCGTATCGCTTTTCATCCAGGAGCACCATTCCAGATCGGTATATTTCTGACTTCCCCGTATCCCATTTGTCAGCATATAAAGATCTCCTGTACCGGCACTCTTTACAGGCTTCGCCGTCGCTTTATTCCAGATGACAGGCAACTCCAGCATTTGTCCCAATTGCTCGTTTCCGGCAAAGGTTGCTGCCTTAATTGTTCTGGCCTCTGTAAGCATCAACGGTTTTGTATAAAGGGGTGATTGCGCAGTCGGCACACTGCCATCCATTGTATAACGCACCTGTACATCAGGGCGAATACAATCCAGTTCTACTTGCAGACGACCCTCTTTGGGAGTTATAGTCTGTTGTATATTATACATGGACCGGGCATAGACAATTCCTTTTGCAGCCAAGTGTTCATTAAAGTGGTCCATAGCTTTCAGATAAGAAGCCCAGTTCTTGCGTGCAGGCTTCGTCCAGGCAACTTCCGCCAATGCCGACAGGCGGGGGAAAAGCAGGTAGTCCACATCTGCCGGAGAGTTACAGAACTCTGTCCACATACACGCCTGAACCCCCATTAGCAGAGATGCAGCCTGCGGTGTCCAGTCTTTCTGCACAGGTTCATAGTCATAGACATCTTTCAGGGTGTTATTCCCAAAATAGGTAATAGGTTCGAACCATTGGGGACCTTGATAGCGGATGAGATACAATATCCGGGCAGGAGTCATGATAAAGCGGTGACCCAATTCAGCAGCTTTCAGTGCAGCCTGTCCGTAACCTTGCCATCCAAGGATAATGCTTCCTTCGGGGATTCTGGCATTCGTCAGTTCATCCCATCCTATCACTTCACGTCCCTTATTCTGCACATATCGTGCCACCCGTGCCATGAAATAGCCTTGCAATTCTTCTGTATTCTCCAAACTCTCCGCTTTCATCCGTGTCTGGCACAACGGACATTCTTCCCAATGTGTCTTTCTCGCCTCATCACCACCTAAATGGATATATTTTGAGGGAAACAATTCGAGTACTTCATCCAGAATATCTTGCAGGAAAGTAAATACACTGTCATTTCCTGCACAAAAGATAACATCCGCATGATTCCCGCCTAAACCGGGCAATACACCGATAAATTTATCCACTACCGGACAGGACAGCAAAGGGTAAGCAGCCAAGGCAGCATTACTATGTGCCGGCATTTCTATTTCCGGAATCACTTCGATATGCCGTTCCTGAGCATAGCGCACGATCTCGCGGATTTCATCCTGCGTATAGAATCCTTTTTCCACAGTAGGTTCACCCTGACGGGGATTACGGCGTTCGGGGAATGTCTTGCCCGGACGGTCTACACGGCATGATCCTATTTCTGTGAGCAAGGGGTATTTCTTGATCTCAATACGCCAGCCATTGTCATCTACCAAATGCAGATGTAACTTGTTCAACTTCAGCATCGCCATGCAATCGATAATACGCAACAAGTTTTCCTTGGGGGAGAAAAAACGTGCCACATCTACCAATAGTCCCCGATAACCGAAACGGGGCTGGTCGGTGATAGTCAGTGCCGGAACAGTCCAATCGACGTTCTCCGTCACTTGTTCACTTTCGATCGCAGAGGGAAGTAATTGACGGATGCTTTGAAGGGCATAATAGAAACCTTGCAGATCGGAGGCACGGATGGTTATCTTCTTATCCGTTATCTCCAGTTTGTAAGCTTCACTTTTTAAGGTAGCGTCCGTCACCAGACAGACATCACCTTTCCGGCTATCTACCTTTATGCGGGGAGTAAAACCTGCCGCACGGGTAAGAAGCCCGGTGAACTGGCGCACTTGCTCAGCTTGTCCTTCATTCTCTACTGCGAAACTCGTCTTAGCGGAGAAGTGGAAGTTACCCGTGCCCGGTACTAAACTCACCGGGCAGGGAACTAATGAAAAAGGTTGTGTCAAGTTATCAGCCTGAATGTTTGTTACTGCCAGGAACAGACAAAGCAGTACTGTATATATATATTTCATAAGGTCATAGCGTTTGATAATATGAATTATTCTTTATCTCTCTCTGGGGAAAAGCGTACCGGATCATTGTATTGTTCCTGCAATGCCGTAAGTTCGGTTTTCAGTTCCTTCACAATGTCTTCCGTACCCGGTTGTCCATAGATATTATGCATTTCGGTCGGATCGGCCTGTAAATCGTACAATTCCCATTCATCGATGTCATTATAGAAATGAATCAGCTTGTAACGTTCTGTACGTACCCCGTAATGACGCTTCACCATGTGTTCAGCAGGATATTCATAGAAGTGATAGTACAGGGATTTCCGCCAGTTTTCAGGTCTTTCGCCTTTCAGTAATGGCACCAGGGAAAGTCCCTGAATATCTTCGGGCACCTTCACACCGGCCAGTTCCAGGAATGTGGGTGCATAGTCAATGTTCTGTACCAACTCTCCGATGTCTCCTTTACGGTCGAAACCTTTCGGCAAACGCATTATCAGCGGTGTATGCATGGATTCTTCATACATGAAACGCTTGTCGAACCATCCGTGCTCACCCATATAGAAACCTTGATCGGAAGTATAAACAACTAATGTATTATCCAGCAATCCTTTCTCTTTCAGGTAATCGAGCACACGGCCTACATTATCATCCAGTGATTTCACAGTCTTCATGTAGTCACGGATATAGCGCTGGAACTTCCAGTTGGCAAGTTCTTTATCCTGAGGATTCTTTTTATAGAAATCATCGATGATAGGACCATAGAACTTATCCCATGCTGCACGCTGCCCCTCATCCATCCGGCCGATATATTTCTCATAAAGAGACTTCAACCGGGTTTCTTTGTCCGGATGTAGCATTTTGAGGTCATAGATCATATCCATATCTTTCACAATGCTCATTTCCTGTGCAGCAGCGGCAGGACGTCCTTCGTAATCGTCGAAAAAATTGTCCGGTAGCGGAAAGGTCTTGTCTTCATAAAGTGCAAGGTTGCAGGTATCTGCCAACCAGTTACGATGAATCGCTTTATGATGAATTAAAATACAGAACGGCTTATTTGTATCCCGCTGATTTTCCATCCAGTCGATAGCGTCATCAGTGATGATATTGGTCACATAACCGTGTTTCTGTATAGTATCATTGTCCTGAGTGATAAAATCAGGATTATAGTAATCACCTTGTCCGGGCACAATCTCCCAGTAATCAAAACCCGTAGGCAAACTTTCCAGGTGCCATTTACCAACCAACGCAGTCTGATAACCAGCCTGTTGCAAAAGTTTTGGGAAAGTTTGCTGCGAAGCATCGAATACGCAAGTTGTGTTATCATAGAATTTATTGGCACAACTGTGCTTGCCCGTAATCATACAGGCACGGCTGGGACCACTCAGAGAGTTAGCCACAAAGCTGTTTGTAAAACGTACTCCATCGGCAGCAATGCGGTCCAGGTTCGGCGTCTCCATGTAGCGGTGGTCATAACAGCTCATCATCTGGGCTGTGTGATCATCCGTCATGATGTATACTATATTATATTGCTTTTGTTCCTCAGCTTTCTTTTGTGAAGTACATGAAGTCATGGATGCCACAGCAGCGACACCGGTCAGAGAAAAAAGCAATCCTGATTGTATCGTGTTCATAATCGAATCTAATTAAATATTTAAAAATCCGGATGTGGAATGCGAGGGTGGAAGACAACTCCCACCCCGCATCCGGGAAAATCTAATAACCTATTGTAAACTCTATAGATTCCGGATGATTAATAACCAAAGTTATTATCGTTATTCGTGAGGCCCGGATTAGCATCTATTTCACTGGTAGGAATCGGCAGAAGCAAATTCTTTTTCAGGAAGTCATCCGTCAGGCTACCATTGTTCAGGAGACGATCTGCGAAGTTGTTTACACTTGAAGTATAATTCTTTTCTCCCAATATGGTCAGTTCATGAGTAGTATTCAGTTCCAGGAACTTTTTGAAGTATACCGTACCGCGGATACGTACCATATCGTAAATGCTGGGTTCGCCGCAAAGCTCGATGATACGTTCAAAATACAATTTTTCCGTAACCTGTTCTTTGGTAAGTGATGCCGACCAGTCTGCAGGTTGTGCAGAAGAAACGGCTCCGGATTTACGGGCACGGGCCAGTACTTCATTGGCCAGGCTGATAGCTTTCGGAGTATCACCCAGTTCATTGTAAACGTCAGCCATCAGTAACAGCATTTCAGCGTAACGATAAACCATTAAGTTCTTGTGGGCCATCGTACCAGTTTGTGTCTGGTCGTACAACTTACCAAAGTACGGCCACTTTTCTGCATTACCTGTTTTTGCAAAGTCATTTACAGCTTTTGCTACTGAAGAGTTATACGGAGATGCCCCGTGTGTAGCCTCGTAATTATCACAAACGCTAAGGCTCGGGTTCTTCGGATTAGGAAATTCTGCATAAGGCATCTTGGCTATAACCTCCATATTCACATTGTTCGATCCGGGTACTGTCATATCAGTATATTTGATTTTCCAGTAAGGGTACGTACATACAGAGTCGTTAGCACAAAGTGCAGTACCAACCTGAGGTTTCGGATTAGCTTGATTATTACCATTGCGAGCTCTCCACTTTGTCAAGAAATTAACATCAATACGAGGATCTCCCGGGTAAGTACCTTCATGCATATCATAAGCGAACTTAGCTACGCGATACGTACTCCAATTGATGCCACTAGTAGAAGCCTGAGGAGCAAAGCGGTTACTGCCACGATTGTAGCACCCGTTCGCATTTCCTGTTGAATAGTTCATCTGGAAGATAGACTCCTTGGAGGTTGACACATATTCACCAAATAAATTGGCAAACTTAGGTTCCAACGAATAAACATGACTTGTGTATACTGCATCAAACATGTTTTTTGCATTCTGCCAATTGGCGGCAGCATCTATACCCAGAGCAGCCATCTTATAATATACTTTACCCAGGAAAGCTTTTACAGCCCAGGAATTAGCACGGCCCACTGCTGATTTTTCAGAAATAGACAAAGCATCCACCAGGTCCTGTGTGATTTGTGAGAATACCTCTTCACGGGGTGAACGGGCAATAGAAATACCTTCGGAAGAGGAAGCAACCGTTTTCAAAGGAACATCACCAAAAGTGGAAACCAAATTATAGTAAGCCAGTGCTCTCAAAAATTTAGCTTCGCCACCCTTCTGAGTCTTGACTGCTGCACTCAGCCCGCTCTTATCAATACTTTCCAGGAAAGCATTGATTTCGGCTATCGCCTTGTACATACCTCCCCAAGCCAAGGATACCAAACTATTGGCAGCCAATGTATTCAACGAGTTCAAATCCTCAGGACGTTGTGCCCATGCAAGACCCGAAGCTACAATAGGAGCTTCCTGCCACATCTGTCCGTAGGCATTAGGGGCCGACATATAACCATAGCATCCTAACAGAGCTAATTCTGCATTATCTTCGGTCTGAAAAACAATATTGCTGTTCTGAGAGTATAAGGGATCTTCATTCAGTAAAGAGTCACAGGCTGAAAAGCTGCACAGTACAGCCAAAGACAGTATATAATATTTATATCTTTTCATATTCTTCATGTTTTTAATATTAGAAAGTCAAGTTTAAGCCGAATATAAACGAACGCGGAGTCGGATAAGCCCCCATATCTACACCCGGACGAAGACCGTCGAAACCGAAAAAGTTTACATCAGGGTCGTAGCCACTATAGTTGGTGATAATAAATGCGTTCTTAACGGAAGCATAAACCGAAGCATTCTGGAAACCAATCTTGCTCATCCATGTTTTCGGTAATATATAGTTCAGAGTAATGTCGGCACAACGCAGATAACTGGCATCTTCTACATAACGGTCCATAACATAGTTCTGTATAACGAATGTGGAACTCGGATACAGATTGGAATGATTACTTTCTGTCCACATATTCTGATAAGCTTTACGGGTGAGATTATTAGATCTGGTTCCCGGAGTATTAACATAGCGGTTGTTGGTATTCAGAATATCTTTCCCTTGTACACCGGCAAACGAAGCCGACAGACTCAGGTTTTTCCAGGAAATATTTGTAGAGAAACCGTAGGTAAAATCAGGATTCGGATCACCGATAACATCACGGTCGTTTACATTTACATCACCGTCTCCATCGCTATCTACAAATTTGATATCACCGGCTACCGGAGCTACTTTGTTGAATGTCTGGTAATAACCAATTGTACCGTCTTTTTTGGTATATTTCACACCTTGTTCTGTTATATCTTCCGGCTGTACGATACCCTGTGTAACATATCCGAAGAACAAGCCCGGAGCTTCACCTTCCAGGAAGACATGGCCTACACCGAAGTGGTCACCTATCGAGTTACCATAATATCCTACTTTCTCACCTAGAAAACCAAAGTCAGATGGCAGAAGTCCCAACTCGGCAATCTCACTCTTGTTGAAACCGATGTTACCGCTTACGCTCCATTTCCAATCTTTCTTATCAATAATCTGTGCATTCAGAGAGAGTTCAACACCATTATTCTTCATTGCTCCCTGATTATAATAGGTGGAAGCAAATCCGGCAGAACCCGGCAGAGTTCTGGAAATAAGCAAGTCAGTAGTCTTCTTCTGATACACATCGAGAGTACCACTCAGGCGTGAGTTAAACAAACCGAAGTCTAAACCGGCATTCCATGAAGCTGTCTTTTCCCATTTCAAGCTATTATTTGACAGATTGGTTACCGTAAAGGCTGTCTGGGCATTACCGGAACCATCAGCATAATAAAGATTGGAGTTAGAACCATACATAGAGAAGGTAGAATACGGATCAATACTTTGATTACCGGTAACACCATAGCTCACACGAATCTTCAACTGGCTCAACCAAGAGATATTTTTCATAAACTCTTCCTGTTCCATACGCCATGCCAACGATGCAGACGGGAAGTATCCCCAACGATTGCCTTTAGCAAATTTACTGGAACCGTCAGCACGGAAAGAAGCAGTAATCAAGTACTTGTCGAGAATGGAAAGATTAGCACGTCCCAGATAGGAAACCAACTGGTAGTCTTTCTGGATAGGCTGGGCATTGTTTACATTACCTGCCATGTGAAGACCATTCTCACGCATTTCAAAGAAAGTGAATTGATTGGCGGTAGTATTTTTGTTCAGGAAGTTATAATCTTCGTAAGTAACACCGGCCGTAGCATCCAAAGTTGCAAAGGACTTGAGCTTCGTACTGTAATTCAAGATATTCTCAACGGAAACATTATTCTTATTCAAGTCTGACAATGCCAGCAAACCTTGGTTGTTCATACCTTGGTAAAGTTGCAGACCGTACCAACGCTTGCGCTCGTTAATATTCAGGTTACCACCGGTACGAAGGTTATAACGGAAGAACTTGTTAATCTTCCAGGTCAGGTCCAGACTGGCTTTGAAAGTTTTATCATCTGTTACGTCTACATAATCATTCAACCAACTGAAAACAGTTGTCTTATTCTCATTATTAAAACTGGGATCACCTTCCGGCATTTCAAATGGAGCATAGTCCAATGCCGTACGTGAGATAGCACCAGTAGCTCCTCCCAATGTATTACCGCCCGCCATCATATCATTTTGACGAAGAGCACCACTCAAAGACAGGTCAATCTTTACAGCTTTTGATACTTCCGCGCTCAGATTGGCACGTAAGTCACCCTGTTTCAAAGAAGTTTGCTTTACCGTACCGTTGATGTCCTTGAAATTGGCAGATATATAATAGGTAATCTTATCCGATCCACCATTCAAAGATAGAGAATAATTCTGTGAGAATGCCGAAGTATAGATTTCCTTCTGCCAGTTGCGGTAGGTTACAACGTTGTAAGTTTCGGGATTATTAGCATCATATTTGTCGTAAGAACCATTGAATACATATCTTACCTGGTCACCTACAAGATGAAATGGTACAAGGCCATCCTGAATTCTGCTATTTGCATAATTAGCATACTCTTCCAAGTTAATCATATCCAACAGATTCGTAGTATTGGCAATTGTGAACGTAGCCGAAGCGTTAACTTTAGCTTTTCCAGCCTTACCTTTCTTAGTGGTAATCAGAATTACACCATTGGCACCACGCGAACCGTAAATGGCGGTTGAAGAAGCATCTTTCAAAACGGTAATATCTTCAATATCGCCAGGGTTCAAAGATGACAACGGATCTTGATTGATCTGGAAATCGCCACTGATACCGGAAGAAGAAAACTCACCGGTAGAAGCTTGCGGCACATTATCAATAACATACAACGGCTGGTTGTCACCACGGAGTGAACTGGCACCACGAATCGTAACCGAAGAAGCGGAACCAACAGCCGAAGAAGTTGAGTTAACGACCAGACCTGCCACTTTACCGGACAATAAGTTATCAAGAGAAGTAGCCTTAGCCGCATCGTTCGGATCAGGACGCAGGCTGGTTAACGCACCGGTTACATCACCTTTACGCGCTGTACCGTAGGCCACTACCACTACTTCATCCAACACTTGCGTATCATCTTTCAATGATACATTTATTACGGTCTTGTTTCCCACAGGGAGTTCCTGCGTTTCATAACCGATAAAAGAAAATACTAATACGGATTTAGAGTTGGGAACATCGATCTTATAGTTACCATTTACATCGGTAATGGTTCCTAAAGCCCCTCCTTTTACTTGTACATTGACACCGGGTACACCTTCATTGGTGCTGTCAATCACTTTACCTGTCACCTTAATCGTTTGCTGTGCCAAAGCAGCGGCAGTAGATGTCAAACAGAGCAGGCATACCAGAAATACATTCAATAATTTCTGTCTCATAGAATTAAATTTAAATTAGTTATAAACTATCGTTAACATTGATTTGTGATGCAAATGTAAAACGATAGTAAAGGAGCGTCTGTACAAGATTCACTATTTCAAGGTCCAAAATTGACTATCCGGACAGCAAAAACAAATAATAGTCAAAACTGGAGGCGAAGTAGACAAATTTGGAGCTTATTTCCAAGTAATTTCCTGCAAATTGTATTGTGCGGTTCGCAACAAAAGAGTATTTTTGCTCCAACCTATCCACAATACCCATGAGAAAAACCCTGTTAACCACATTACTATTATCCCTGCTACTATCCTTTTCATACAAGATGGCAGGAAATACTCAATATGCTTTCCAACAGATAAGTACCCAAAATGGCCTGTCTTCTTCGGTTCGCTGTCTGGTAGTAAGCCATGAAAAAGGGTATGTCTGGATTGGAACAAGATCAGGTATCGGACGCTTCGATGGCTACGAACTCAGGAAATACCTCCACGATAATATCACTCACATCATTGAAGACAAAGAAAATACCATTTGGGCCATTACTCCCAAAGGGCTTTTCTACTACAATTATCAGGAAGATGAATTCCGGCAGGCACGCGATGAGGATAATAATCCGGTAATAGCTACCTCCATTTGTCCTTGGGAAGATGGTGTATTATTCGGTGGAAGCGGCAAATTATATAAGTATGACTATGCCAATCACCAAATCAGATTCCTGTGTGCCCTCACTAATAATAAGTATAATATTACCAGCCTCCAGAAATGGGACGATCATACCCTGATGTGCACCAACCGATGGAGTCGTGCACTACTCATTGATCTCCCGACAGGTCAGACCCATCCCGTACCTTTCGAAAGTAACGAACTGATAGCCACTCTTATCGACAAAAACGGGAATATATGGGTGGCTCCTTACCATCAGGGTGTGAAGTGCTACGACCGGAACGGTAAGCTTCTTCACTCTTATGATACCACAAACTCCCGATTGCAGACCAATGTCATACTTTCTTTAGCCGAACGTGACGAACAGATATGGGTGGGTACGGATGGGTCCGGTATCTATATTCTGAACCCCAAGGATGATACGATGTCTGTTCTTGTGCGAGTTCCCGGAGATCCATACTCACTACCTGCGAATTCAATCCTTTACTTATATACTGACTCCAATAATAATATGTGGGCAGGCAGTGTGCGTGCCGGCTTAATACACATCAAAGAAGCGGGAATGAAGATATATTCGGATGCATTGCCCGGATTTGAATACGCACTCAGTGAAAAGTCGACACTCAGCATCTACCAGGATGAAAAAAAAGACATATGGATTGGAACAGATGGTGGCGGAATCAACCGCCTTGATCCTGTCACTAAGAAATTCCACCATGTACTCTCTACCTGGGGAGATAAAGTATCTTCCATCACAGGGATAGATCAGAGACATCTTCTGGTTTCTTTATTCAGCAAAGGGTTATTCTTTTTTGATAAACAAACTGAAAACTACCAACCACTTATTATCATCAACGATAGTATAAATACCCTCTTATGCAAACGGGGAAAAACGGTTAATGTATTCCGGAACACACCGGAAACGATATTATTGCTATCCGAAATGCCTTATAGCTACCACCTAACCCGGAAAGACTTCACACCTATTCCTCTGGACAAACCTGCCCAAGATGTCGTCGGCACGCTCCTGCCTATATGCCAGAACGGTTTCGTTTCCTATCTGCATGATTTCAAACGGATTTACCGGATCGATTCCCGAAAGAACCGGTTAGAAACTTTATACAGTTGCAAAGGTGATACCATATTCAATTCTGTATCTGCCGATGAAAACGGGATTTTCTGGATAGGAAGCAATTATGGGCTTAGTTATTATTCCATGGAAAAAAAGCAATGCATCAATATTCCCAATAGTCTGATCAATGAAATTAATTCACTAATTTGCGATCAGCGGGGACGTGTATGGATAGGAGCAGACAGTAAACTATTCGCTCACCTAATTCAAGAAGGAGAGTTCATTCTTTACGGGGAGTCAGATGGAATCATTCTGAACGAGTATCTGGAGAAGCCCCGTTTACTTTCCACGCAAGGCGATATCTATATGGGAGGTGTCAACGGACTGCTTTGTATCAACAAGCAACTCCCTAACGAACCAAACGCCCCTCCAATTCTTGAACTGGCAGACGTTTTGGTAGGCGGAGAACGTATGAATGCCCTAATGAGCACCGGACGAAGACTAAAAGTAGAAGAACAAAGTAAGCCCATCACCATTAAAATCATTGCCCACGACAAAGATATCTTCCGCAAACCGATGTATCGTTATACTTTACTCGGTATGGAAGGGCAAGTGATTTACTCCTACCAACCGGAACTGACATTAAGCGGACTGCCTGCAAGAACTTACCAAGTGATGGCTTCCTGCAGTACTCGTACCGGCGGATGGACTAAGGATTATCAGATTCTGGAACTCGTAGTCTTACCACCGTGGTACAAATCCAACTGGTTTATCAGTATTTGTTTCATATTGATAGTTTCAGGAGTGATACTGGCATTCTTCTCCCTATTGCATCGCAAGGAAAACAAATTGAAATGGGCCATGAAGGAACATGAGCAACAGGTTTATGAAGAGAAAGTACGTTTCCTTATTAATATCAATCACGAATTGCGCACCCCACTCACCCTGATACACGCCCCATTAAAGCAATTGCTGGAATCATTATCGCCTGAAGACGACAAGTATCCGGTTATCCAAAGCATCAGCAAACAGTCCGGACGCATGAAGAACCTTCTGAATATGGTGCTGGATGTACGCAAAATGGAGGTAGGACAAAGTACCCTGAATGTAGGAACTGTGGAATTAACTCCATGGATAGAACAACTCATAACAGATTTCAGACCGGAAGCCCAATTAAAAGACATCTCCATCTTATATAGTCCCGGACCGGAAGTAGATACTCTTTGCTTTGATAAAGAGAAATGTACTACTATATTAATAAATCTGCTGATCAATGCGTTGAAGTACAGCCCTGAGAACAGTCTGATCCGTGTCTCTACCAGCCTGTCAGACGATAAGAGCCGTGTACGCATCTCTGTTTCCGATGAAGGCCCCGGATTGAAAGATGTGGATATAAACAACTTGTTCATCCGTTTCTATCAAGGCAACAATAGCCGCCCCGGAACAGGCATCGGCCTCTCCTATTCTAAAATTCTTGCAGAGCAACATGGCGGAAGTATAGGTGCCTATGACCATGGAGATATGTCCGGTTCTACCTTCTGGTTCGAACTGCCGCGAGACATACAACCGGGAAAGGTTACTCTGCAACCCCAAGCCTATTTGAATGAGTTACTGGCTCCCACCCAGGAAGTCGAAAGCATCCCAAGCGATATGCAAAACAAAGAGGATACCCAAAACTGTACGTTGCTTATCGTGGATGATAACAAAGATCTGACAGATTATCTATTCTCCGCCCTTAAAAGTAAGTTCAAAGAAATCCGGATAGCTTATGACGGTGAAGAAGCCTTGCGTATCTGCCGTGAATCTTCACCGGAAATTGTAGTCAGCGATATTCAGATGCCACGCATGAATGGCTATGAATTATGTAAGCATATCAAAGAGGACTTGGAAATCAGCCATATCCCCGTTATCCTGCTTACAGCCCGCAATGATGAGGAAAGTCAGTTATTCGGTTACAAGAACGGAGCGGATGCATACCTGACCAAGCCTTTCGAAGTAGACATACTTTATACCGTTATCCAAAGCCAACTGAAGAATCGCGAACGGATACGGACACGTTATGCTGAAGCCGGACCACTCCCCCTGCCACAGGAAAGTACATTCAGCTCGGCCGATGAGAAATTCCTCAATCGCCTGAATAAACTGATCTCCGAAAATCTGGATAACCAGCAAATGGGGATACCGTTCCTTTGTACGGAATTGGGTATCAGCCGTGCAGGCCTTTACAACAAGCTGAAAGCATTGTCAGGGATGGGGGCCAATGATTATATCACCAAACTACGAATAGAACGGAGTGCCTGGCTGCTTACTCATACCGCGCTCAGCATCGTTGAAGTTGCAGACCAGACAGGGTTCTCAACTTCCCGCTATTTCAGTACGGTGTTTAAGCAATACATGGGGTGTTCACCTACTCAATATAAAGAAGAACACAAGTCATCCTAACGTTTTTCCAAGAATTATATTTTGTAGTCATCTTATGGAATTATCAGGAATAGGTTCAGTATAAACAGGCATATTGAAATTAATTCGAATGGATAAAACGCCCTTTTTCATACAATAATTCTCCTATGTATAATGCCGTTTCCCTATCACTGTTCAAACGAGCTTTCCCAGCCGACCCGTGACACAAGAAAATAAATTTGCCGTTTATTAAATAAATAGCAGGATGAGAACCGATTATTGTTGAAGAATATGTCCAAGTATCACGACCATTTTCCGAAGAGTAAATACGAAGCCCCTTATCCCAAGCATCCACTATCATCCAATATTTATTATCATATTCCCACACAAATGGTGCTTCATGTCCGCAGTCTGTAATAGCTGGTCCAACCACGTCCCAATGATAGAGATCGGTACTCTCTGCAAACCAAGTATGATTATCATTGGCCTCATCCTTGTACCATAATAACCACTTATCCCTCACCTTACATACTCCCGCATCAATGCAATGTTCCGTGGATAATGAAAGAGTTGACTGATATTTCCATCTCATCCCCTCTTTACTCGTAAAATGTTTGATAAACCGCTTTGCATTCCAATCCTGGTATACCCCGGGAACAAAAGTAACAAACATATGCATTAAGCCATCCTGTACAATAACTTCCGGTGCCCACCAAGTCTGCGTATGTTTTTTATTGGTTAAATTTTCATCTCCTACACAAGTACCCCTATACTTCCACTCTTTACCATCTTTAGAAGAAGCTATACCAATAGAACTTCCATGCATCCACTCTACTCCCTGACCGTCATAGTAGGCTCTCCTTTGTGTATAATATACGAACCATTCCTTATAATGTTCGTTCCACACCATCACCGGATCAGCAGCACCTCCCCACTTCTTATCAGAGAAGAAAGGATTTTCAACCGATAACTGAAAATCGGTTTCGGGGAATTGCGCCGGAACATGCAAGCATTGCCATATACAGATCAAAAAACAAAACAGATTCTTTATCATACTTTTATTCTTTAATTATTATTTCCTTATTTCTTACTGAAAGCACGAAAGTTCCGAATACGATGAAAAGTCATATAATTAGCATCATGTTGCCGGGGTGGATTTCCGGTTTTATCTCTCCAAGCCGTACGGGAGACAAAAACAATGTCTTTTCCATCAAATTGCCAGTCGACATATTGAAAGCCATACAATTCCGGTTGATCGCATGTCAGCACCGTATCTTTGATACACCACTCCGTCAAATTATCCGAGCACATCAAAACCTGTGTGTTACGTATAGCACCACCATCCATATTGTGCCGGTCTTTTTCCAATATAAAATTGGATAACGTCCAATACTTCTTACTTTTTTTATCATAGCGAATGGTGAACTTCTTGCCCGCTCCCGGAAGTTTAATGAAATCTTTCTCCGGATTAAAAGTCATAATCTTACCGTCCTCTGAAACAGAAGTCATTGCAGCCACGTCATCCGGTCCATAGGCCACACGCAGGATATCTTTGACTTCTCCCTCTCGGGTTACTACCGCATTGCCTTCCAACCATGCAGTAGCTCCTTCTTTCCACGACGAATCATATCGTATCTCGTTACTAAAATTCCACTGTCCGGCGTCCAGCAGATCGGCTTCACAGGAAATTGAAGTCATCAAAGCGGAGAAAGGTCCCCAGCCCCATTCTTGTCCCATATTTTCCATAGCACGCCAGTATTTTCCTTTATGACGAACTACCGGGACCGGAGCACAGTGATAAAAGCCACATCGGATAAGCCCGGACTTTTCATCTTTAGGTTCTGTCCAGGAGCGCCCAAAGTCCAATGACCTACGAACTACAAAATCTCCATACCCCATTGTAACCTTAGGTGATATACCTATCAGATACAACTCTTTGCCACGGTTAAATAGTGTAGCCCAAGTCAGAGATTCCAGTTTGGCTATCGGAGTCCAGGAATTACCACGATCCCCTGACCTATAGATATAAGTATCCGAAAGCTTTTTGCCAAAATAATCGTGTGAAGCAATATAAGTACCATCCGGCATGATAACAATGCTGGGTGATCCTATATATTCATGAGATATCGCCGGTGCATTATGTATTACAACTCCGGGAGGAAGTGTGTCACCTTCTTGGGTGATTCCTGCCCAACACAGGTTTGTAATCAGCAGGCAGCCGACTATCATCTTTAATGTTCTTTTCACTTTCATACCTACTCATGTTTTGCTATACGCGCATTATAGATTGCTCCTGTCCAGTTACCCGGTACGCCTTTAAAACGGATTGTTATCTTTTCCTTACCTTTCCAGAAATGCTCCGGCAACGAATATACTCCTTCAAAGAACTGATTCGGTTTATTCTGATAAAGATGTTGCCTGGCCAGTACCTTACCGTCTACATAAATATCAAATTCCAGATGAGCCGTTTCGCCTCCCCAATAGGTGACATGTAAATCCTGAGGAACATCGGGCAAAACCTTCATATCAAATTCAAACCAACCACCAATCCAGGCCGCTCTCCACTTTTTCCGGTGCGAAACACCATTACCAATACCCTCCCCACGGAAATTATGATCTCTCTCCGGTTGCATTTCACCTAAAGTAACGTAGTCAACCGTTATCTTATCCAGATCCTGCAACCGCTTTAATTCATTTTTATAGGCTTCCTGCATATCCTTCCATTCTTCAGTAGTAAACAAATCCCAGTAGACCATATAATGTTGATGATGCATCCCATAGAAAGGAATTAAAGACATATCTTTCGGTTCTCCAACCCCTTTTGTCTTAAATCGCAAAGGGCTATCAGATACCTTCTCCAACCATTTGTCCACTGGCTGATTATTGGTTACTAACACCGGAATATCTTTTTCCATATCAGGTTCCTCCGCTCCCAACTCACCAGCCAGCAAAACCGGTCCATAGAAAATACCCACCCGTTTTTCATTATCAGGCATAGATACGGTATAAAACTTTATTTTAAAGGTAATTTCTATTTTATCATTATCTTTCCATTCCCGCTCAATAGAAACATAGCTATTATTAGAAGCCTCAAATGAAACAGAACTTCCATTCACTTTGATACGCATGGACTCCGCCCATTCCGGATAACGTAGACGGAATATAACAGACTGTGGTTTTTCTGTTTTAACTGTCAGCACAGTTTTATCAGAAGAAGGGATATCCGTATCCTGGGTAACAATCATCTTCCGGTCCGTCCAATTCAATTGCGAAGGGATGAACAGATTCACCCAAAGGCTGGAATCACTGCCTTCAGAATAAATAAAGTCACCATACTTCACGTGATTTTCCATACCGGATCCGCTGCAACAGCAAAATGATTGAAAAGGAGACAAATAACCTTTCTTACCACCAGAAATCAAAGGCGTATAGTAAGTACACATTCCATCATCCGGATTCTGAGAAGCCAGAATATGATTGAACACGGCTCTCTCATAATAAGCACTATACTCAGGAAGCGACTGCCAGGAAAATAAATGCCGCGTCAGTTTCAGCATATTATAAGTGTTGCACGTTTCTGTATTGGAAGTGCTTAAGCGTTCATTCAATTGTCCGGGGGTTCCAAAATGTTCTCCATCACTATTACCTCCGTTCACATAAGAATGATTCTGTACCACCGTATGCCAAAAGAAAGAAGCAATCGCAGAATCACGCTTACTACCAGTCAATTCATACAGGCGTGCGGCTCCTATAATCTTAGGTACCTGCGTATTGGCATGCTTTCCTTCCAAATCATCCACTCCCACCGCTAAGGAATCCATGATAGCTTTATGATTATCGAACCGTTGAGCCAAAACCAGGAACTTTTCATTCTTTGTACAAGCATATAAATTAGCCAATGCCTCATTCATGCCACCAAACTCACATGCCAACACTTTCTGCATTTGTTCTTCTGTAAGATGCTGAAAGGTACCATACATCCAATTGGCCAATTTTTCGGCAACAGCCAATGCCCGCTCATTATGAGCGTATTGATAAGTATCAATCAGTCCGGCCAGAACTTTATGCATTACATACAGAGGTACCCAGCCTCCATTCAGGTCGAATCCCTGTGAATATATCTTTCCAGCCGAAACCTCCTTAAAAATCCTTTTACCATCCGGTGTAGCCGCCAGATAACCATCACCATTTGCCTGTTGGCAACTATCCAGTTCATTAATAGTGTATTCTAATCTTTGCAGGAAACGTTCATCTCCCGAAGTTGCATAGTACATGGCACAAGCTGATAAATAATGCCCCAATGTCTGTCCGGCTACTCCCAGACTTTCCCATCCTTCATATTTAGGAGCTTTAGGAACCAATCCGGCTTCCGAGCGGAATCCACTAAGAAAACGGTCCGGTTCCAATTCCAGCAGATAAGCAGTCTCCTTTTCCTCCGCATGTTTAAAAGGTCCCTTAGTTATAACGACCTCCCCCATTTCAAAAGGTTTTGTCGGTAAAACCGGAGTATCTACTTGTTTTGCCGCTTGCTGGCAGGACAGTAATAAGCACAAGGCACACACGCCATAAAAGTATTTCTCTATTTTCATGATATTATATTTTATTTACTACGAAGTTCATACATCGTCTCACCAACCGAACGTGCAGCACGTATCAGTTCCCAGTTGGGAGCATCATATACATTAATAAAACCAATCTGATAGTTCTCTCCATCTCCGCGCCCGGTTACAGCCTGGTCATTGTATTGGAACCAGTGTGTACCAACCAGATAAGGATTCATCACGGCATCCTGCACATAATGTTTATACAAGTCAGCCCGGTTCTCCTGACTGCCTCCATAACGTAACCCGCCATGCAGCAGACCACGATCCAACCCTCCGAAATGGAACTCACCGATTATCATCGGAAAATCACGATCCTTGGAAGGCCGAAGCGAATATGCCGAATAAGTATACCTGTTGAAACTTACAACATCACAATATTTGGCTGCGATATCTACAATCCATTGTTGCACGGCATTCCCGGCAAAGTCTCCATAATTAAACCGGCAACCCAAATACAGTTTGTGAGGCGCTTTTGCTTTTAATGCTTCTTTGACAGAACGAAAATAAGCATTCGCCATATGACTTGTGAAGTCAATCAAATCATTTGTAGCCCCGGCATAGACTGAATCATTTTTCATCCAATCTTCCCAAGTAGCGAACTCACTTCCCCAAATAGTATTCAGTTCAGCCAAGGATGCATATTTCTCAATCAAACGATTCTTGAACACTTCCTTCGCATAAGGATATCTCCCTTGTAAAGCCAAAGTAGCCAAATAAGTATTATTACCCCAACCCAGTTCATTATCAACAAAGTATCCGATACACCATTCATCATTGGCAGCTGATGAGCCGGCAATGGTCCGTTCAAGACCTTTCCGAAATTCCGGTGAGAACGGATCTTGTATGAAATGCCCATATTGCGTATGGATTACTGCCGTATAAGGAATCTTTCTTGTACGGATCACTTCTTCATTAGACCAGTTTGCAATGGTATTAATATTCCAACTCTTTAACCGTCGGTTTGCCTTATCAATCATTTTGGTTTTATAATCAGCACCCCATTTCCGATACATATTCAGTTTCCAATAAGAAAGCTCTTTCCTGTCGTTACGCTCAGAAACAAACAAAGATGAATCCACCGAAGCCGGGAGATTCAAGGGACGATAAAACTTCTCACGCCCTTTGACATTCGTCTCGTCTCCTCCACCTACGCAAGTGATGCCATGCGACCAAAACAGATATCCCTGCGGGTCAACCAACCACCATTTACCCTGATATTTCTCTACGCGAAAATGTCCGGTAGCAGCCAATTGAGGTCCCTTTGCCCAACCCCCATAAATATCCCAGCTTTTATTGCCCGGATAATTTTTCATATCCTGTTCCTCTCTTTTATCCGCTTTCACTATTTCTCCGACACCAGATATCTTACCAGGATAACGACTATGAACATATTGCCCGAATTCATCCACAAATGGAAGTAAATCTTCATATTCCTTGCCTGAGTATTCTTTATAAGGAATGGTCAGCATCACATTCTTCACCACGACCTCATCTCCCGACTGAATACGGGGAAAGTCCAAGGAAAAACGATGGATAGATTCCGGACGATAACCACACCACAATCTTGTAGCACCACCGGGTAACCCATTCATTTTGGGAAACAATTCCAATTGCTGCTTTGAATATTCTTTGCGTAAAATCAGAGTTTCAATCTTTTTCGTACTCCGTGCAGGTACATACCCCGCACCTGTACTCCAATAATCGCCATCCAAATGGCACTCCACGAATAACTCATGATCTGCCAGGTTCTGGACTTCACAAACTAAATGTACAAAAGGGGAGAAGTCCCAGGCCGTTTCTCCCGAAGAAAAAGTCACGCTCGCCCCTTGCCGGGTTGCCGTCCAATGCAACGTCTTGCCTCCGGAAACTTTTTCAAGTCCATACGTATCAATACTACCTTCTTTTAATAATTCGGGAAGTAGTTTTCTGTTATTCTGTCCTACTGCCCATACAGAGCAGGTGAATACTATTACAATTGATAATAAGAATGTTTTCATGGTTATTCTTTCAATATTCTGTTTTTAATCAAGTTTAGTTCAACCCATCAGGTAAGTAGAAATCAAAAGGGGCATTTCTATCGCTTCCCATTATTCCGTTTCTGTCTACCTTCAATTCAGCTACTTGTATCGACGAACGACGATAGATATAAGGCAACACACCAGCTTCATCCAGCTTTCCGGTCTCGTCGCCCCAGCCTCCCTCTTTCTCCCATCCCGGATGGGTGAAATAAAAGACATACGCCTTATCTCCGGTCACCACCACTCCCGGATGACTGGCACGGACATTGTCATCTTTGCGCTCCCCTCTGCTTCCCAATATAACGCTTTGCTTCTCCCACTTCTCAGCATCCTTTGAGCGGTACACTCCAAAGCCATTCCACTGGTCTATCAACATCCAGTAATATTCTTTATAATAGAACACAAAAGGCGCTTCGTGAGGAACATCACCAATCGTAATGCCCGGTACGTTCGTCCAATGATACAAATCGTCGCTCACAGCTTCCACCGTATAGCCTATACGCGAATTCTTATACCACATCCCCCATTTCCCATCCGGTTTCTTATAAACCGTGGCATCCAGCAACGGGTCTGCATCGGCCAAAGGTATCAATCCGCAGAAGTCCCAGTTCCACAAATTACGACTTGAATAATGAGCTATCTTGCCTATCCCCGACCATGACTCGTGCACTCCCCGGATATAGGTGACAAACAAATGGTATACTCCTTTATCATACACTACATGAGGAGCCCAAAACGTATTTCTTCCGCGCTCGAATTCAAGATCCAATGCACCTACATAATTCCAGTTCTTTCCGTGATCCGTGCTGACTGCCACGCCGATCCTGGTTCCATAACACCAATTGGTTCCTTGCGTAGGGACATTAGCCCGCCGGTTGGTGTAGAACATATACCATGCCTTCTCCTGTTCGTTATATATCACCATCGGATCTGCTGCCCCGTCATGAATGGGATCTCTGAACAAAGGGGCTTTAGCGACTCTCATCTCTTCTTTAGCCGCTGATTGAGCTTTCAGATCCATATCAGTCCCCAATATCAGACCACCTACTACTATGAGTAGTAACAATAATCGTTTCATCTATATAGCGTTTTTATAATTCCTTATTGGTTCTGAAAGAGGTTGCGGGCAATCCCTCTTTATTATAGAGATTAACTGCCGGATTGGAGTCCCACGCATGCCGCGCTGATAAAGGCTTCTTCACTGCATCGCTCCAAACCAGCACATCATTACCCTTGATAACCGCCTTTGCCGGAACATACTTACCATCCTCACCCGCAACTTCAAATGTGCGTAAATCTTTGCCGTCTTTACTCATCAGACCGCTTCCCGTACTTTTAAACTTCAAGCGTATCTTGTTTCCTTCTATCCAGAATGAATCATAAACCGGACCTTGGAAGACACCCACACTATCTTTGTAAACCATCTCTTTGGCACGCAGATAAAGGCGCTCGCCTACAGGTTTCTTGTTATTCGGATGGATATCATAAGGATCGCCTACATCTATGGAAACAGCCATCCCGACATTAGGCAATTGCAAAGATTCTGCCTGCGCCTCCCGGAAATACTGGCAACTGCCTCCGCTGATATTAGGCAATTGTACAAGCAGGAACGGAAGATAGCCTTGTTCGAAACGTATGCGCCAATCGGTAATCATAGTTGGTTGCAACTGTTTATACAACTCCGGCTGACCGGAATTCCCTTCACCCTGATACCACAGAAAACCACGAATACCATAAGGCAGCAGAGGGGCAATCTTTGTATTATACATACAAGTGATATTATTGGAATAACCCCTTCCCACCGGAAGCTTCGGCTCTATCTCACCATTGTACTTCCATTGTCCTTTCAAAGAAATACGTACCTGGTTATCAGCAGAATGTAAATACGGATCACTGGCCTCATCACCCAAACGTCCATTTCCCCATTCGGACAACAGCCGTACGGCAATCACATTCTTACCCTTTCTGAGCAGTTTGGCAGGAACACGGTAACTTCTCACACCATCCCATCTTTCACGCCCTACTTCCACCCCGTTGAAGTAAGTGACGTCTCCCGTCATAACTTTCCCTAAATGCAGAATCAAGTCTTCACCCAGTGCCTCCTTCGAAAGTGTGACTTCTTTTCTTAGCCAAAGCAGTTGATAACCGCCCAAACCTACACGCGGAGGATATACCGGATAAGCCTCCTCTTTCCATGCCTTGTCATTAAAAGAAAGTTTATGAGCACCTTGTTTCAGCCCCACTTGTGTAGTCTGAACAATCTTCTCACGCTCTCTATCCTTCTCAACTCCCAACTGGTGGAGAGCTGCCCAATCTTCATCACTCTTATAAATCTCTTCAATCACCCGGTTCTTAAAAGCGGGGATCGTATAAAGCATTTCCGCACTAATCCATGCTTCGCAGATAGTACCGCTCCAGGAGGTATGAATGATCCCTACCGGTACTTTCTTATCCAAATGCAGAGCACGTGCAAAGAAATAGGCTACTGCCGAAAATCCCTTCACCGTCTCCGGGGTACATACCTTCCACTCTCCACCCGTCAAATCAGCATGAGGAGTTCTGCTTACAACTTCGGGAGTACAGAACTCACGGATATCCGCATAATTGGTATCCTTAATCACTTCATCGGCAGACAAGACAGCACCAACCCTGTAATTCATATTCGACTGCCCCGATGCCAGCCATACCTCGCCAATCATTACATTCTTGAACACCTCCTTCTGTCCACCGCAACTCACACTCAATGTATAAGGACCTCCTGCCAGCAGTGGTTCCATCTTAACCAACCATTTACCTGTATCATCAGCAACAGTTTCATACTCTTTTTCACTCATGCTGATTCGGACTGTTGCTCCGGAATCGGCCCACCCCCAGACCGGTGCATATATTCCCTGCTGAAGCACCATATTATCTGAGAAGATACGAGCTACGCGCATAGAATTGCTTTGGCTGTACGCCTTCGGGCAGACCAGTAACATCCACACGATGGAAAAGAATAAAGCTGAGCTTACACGTTTGTATACCATAATTCTATTTTTATTTATTTTACCTATCTTATCTTTAAAAGAAGTATTCGAAGAGGCACATCCTTTTACCTTAGTTCATTGACTGTACTTCCCGACTTATACAAATCCCATACTGAGACGCTTCGTTGTTCCAACAAGGAGAAACTTTTGTTTCAACAGGGTGGAACTATAGTTTCTTCATGATGAAACCTTTGTTTCTCCTTGTTGAAACTAAAGTTCTTCCCTGTTGAAACTGAGTGAGACTCTTACTCCTGATTCACTCCATACTAAAAGCCTCTTCGAATACCACTATTTCCAACCGGGATTCTGAACAAGTTTGGGATTTTTATAGATCTCCGACTGTGGAATCGGATAGAAATACATCTTGTCATCCCAAATACGATCCGCAGTCACACTATATTCGAAAGAATACTTGTCACCGGCCTTACTGATAGAAACACGCTTGATTTTCGTTGTCTCCTCCCCTATCTTCCATCTGCGGATATCCCAGAAGCGATGATCCTCAAAAGCTAATTCAGCCATCCTTTCTTTACGCAAAGCCTGGCGGAACTCCTTTTTCGAAGATACATCCTCAGAAGTCAGTGCAGCAATTCCCAAACCACTTCTGCCACGTACCATGTTGATCGCGTCACGGGCTGAAAGATTTAACTCATCCGTAACCCCTTCCGGACCATAAGCTTCATTCATAGCTTCCGCATAAATCAGCAGTATCTCAGCATATCTGAACAAAGGCATGGAATGCTTAGCTGTAGTAGTGCTATTGGCAGTCAGGCTTACACTGATATTCACGAACTTACTCAGATAGTATCCCGTTTTGGTTGCACCTTCCTGCGGAAGGCCGTTAAGGCCGTTCGGAAGTACGTCAACTTGTTTGCCATAAGCCGTTTTCCCGCCATGACAGAGTACGGTATATGCCAATCGGGGGTCTCTGTTGGCATAAGGTTCCGATTCATTCATCTCCTGCCCTTCCTTCATATCGTATGCATCAACCAGATTCTGAGTAGGACAATTGCCACTCTTTCCCCCCTCCAGGCCGATTGGGAAATTCAATTTCTCCAGTTCGTTGGTATCACCAATTCTTTTAATCAGAATCATTTCCGGTTCTTTATAATTATCGGCACCCAGCAGTCTGTCGAATGACACTAAAGACAAATTCCAACTTCCGGCGGCATCTATAATCTTCTTGGCAGCTTTAGCTGTTTCTATCCATTTTGCAGGGTTAGTCTCGGCATCCGGATTATTCAACGGGCTTGCAGCATATAATAAAGTTCTCGCTTTCAATGCCAATGCAAAGATTTTAGATACACGTCCGGTTTCATTATCATAGTCTGCATTGTAGACTGCCGGCAACCTTCCATCCTCGGTAACCTCGTCACACTCTCTCACGATAAAATCAACAATAGTTTGGTAATCAACCGGAACCTGATTGTTTGCTTCTTCCTCTGTCAGGACTTTCGTTATCAACGGAATCCGGTTATAGCGCTTTACCAACTCAAAATAGTAATATGCACGCAGAGCCTTAACTTCCCATTCCAGATTTCGGTATTTACGCATCATCTTGGCATAGTCTTTCTTAAACTCAAACTCTTTCCAGTCCTTGCCCGTACCATTTTCCAGGTAGTCATTGCAAGCCCGGATGGCTTTATAGTAATGCCCCCATTTATCATCTACAGTACGTATTGCACTCCAGCTTCCGTCATAAAAGCGGTGAATAGTTGAAGTGGGCCATACATACTCCGCTTCATCACAAGCTGCCGAACGCAAAGCACCGTCTACATCATTTAAGGCACCCGGAAGATAGGCATAGATGCCGGTCACAAAGTCTGTATTGGACCAAGTGGTATTGAAGAGTTTATTCTGATCGTAATCTGAATTCTCATTGTAATCCAGAAAGTCGCTGCATGAGGAGAGCAACATCACCAGAACTCCTGCTAAAAATATATGCTTTTTCATAATCTATATCTTTTTAGTTACATTAAAAACCAACTGAGAAACCAACCTGAATAGATGCCGGAATAGGATGAGAAATACCCATTGCTTCAGGATCGCACACATCTACGTGATCGAACAGAATGAAGTCGGAAGCCCTGACATAAAGCTTTGCCGATTGCAAAGGTGTTGAGGCCAATGCCTTTTTAGAGAACTTATAGTAAAGCTCGGCATGACGCAATTTCAAGAAAGATTTATTGGTCAGCCACAATGTATTGTCATTAAAGTTATTGGCATTCGTTCCTTGTGACAGTCTCGGAAACTTGGCGTTCGGTGTCTCAGGTGTCCAACGGTTATTGTAATAATATTCAGAGATAGAAGTATTGCCCGTCAAGGGACGGAACAAACTTGCCGTAGATGCAATAGCGGAATAGTTCCCGGTTCCCTGTATCAAAGCATCGATACCAATTCCTTTATATTCCACTCCAAGATTAACAGAGTAATAGATCTCAGGTATCTGGCTACTATAACCGATAGCTTTCTTGTCGAACTCATCAATAATTTTATCACCGTTCAAGTCTTTGAACTTGATATCTCCCGGCTTCACCGTGGACATATTCTGCTTCGGACTGTTGGCTATGTCCTGTTCATCCTTAAAGAAACCGATTGCCTCATAACCGAAAATCTGTCCAACAGGTCTTCCCGTAGCTTTCATCCATTCGTAAGGGGCATATTCTTCACCCATTTCTATGATCTTGTTACGGTTGAAAGTAAAATTAGCACCTGCGTTGAAACGGAAATCTTTTAATTCCTTATGATAATTCGCTCCGATTTCAATCCCTTTATTCTCTACCTTTCCGATATTCTGATAGGCATTAGTAGCACCCAGCACAGCAGAGATATCACCAGGGGTTACCAGCATATCCGTTCTCTTTTCCTTGAACAGTTCTACTGTTAAATCAACTGACTTTACAAAAGACATATCTAAACCCAGATTTGCCTTAGCAACTTTCTCATACAGCATATCCGTCGTTGGCAATCTACCTTCTCCCAATCCACTGGCACCATTGTATTCACCGCCCAGAATATAGCCATTAGCCCAACCATACTTACGATTCCACATCAAAGCCTCAGGCATAATATCCGTACCGGTAAGCCCCCAGGAAGCGCGCACCTTTAAAAGATCCAGGAAAGCAACATCTTTCAGGAAGTTTTCATTAGAAACTATCCAGGCTGCCGAGACAGCCGGAAAATTTCCGAAATGCTGAGAAGGAGCCAGTAAATTAGAGCCATTACGCGAAAAGGCCAAGTCGGCTACGTATTTATCAGCATACACATAATGTACATGTCCCAGCATATTGATACGGTTACGGGTATTGTGCTGTCCGTTCAAAATAGTCTGCTCTCTTGAAGCCGCAAGAGTCACATTCAGTTTATGGTCGTCCCAGGTATTAGCATAATTTACTCTTCCCCATAAGTTAAAGCGGCTCCACTGGTTACCTAAAGAAGAACTGAACGAAGCGGCAGTACTCTCTCCCTTCAATGTATAATCTTCGGAAGATGAGGGATTGGAAACATTAGGCACTGCATAGGCATAGTTCATACCATAGTTATCCCAATACTCACAAAAGTTATCATAGGCAATACGCGCATCAACCGAAAGTCCTTTTAAGAACATACCAAGGTCTTGCCTGATGGCCATATCAGCAAACAAAAGCCGTTGATGACTCCTCGCATATCCTTTGGCTGCTACTTCAGCTACCGGGTTCCGGGTCCACACGTTGCTTCCACCCCAGTCACCATAAGGAGTCTTAACGGGAAAAGCCGCCGCCGGAGTATTATACAGCATTGACATCAGATCTCCGGTCAAAGGGTTCGGCCTGTTATGTTCGGACAACATACCACTCATCTTGAATGATAACAAGGTGGATTTAGTCAGATCTACATCTACATTGGTTCTTATGCTCAACTTCGAATACTTAAGTTGGGAGGAATACTCATCAACAATATTCTCCGGCTTAATGAAACCTTTGTAGGAGAGATAATCCACAGAAGAGAAGTATCTGACAATTTTTCCGCCACCACTCAATGTTACGAAAACATTATCCGTAGAACCTGATTTGCTCAAAACTTCATCCATCCAGTTCACATTACCATAGTGAGGATCATTATTCTTAATTCCATCCAATTGTGTCTGATCGTACATCGGACTCAAACCGTCATTCTTCATCGCTTCATTCATTGCCAATGCATAGGTATAACCATCTGCAAACTTCGGCAAGCGATTCAGCATATTAAAATGATGTTCATAATTCACACTGACATCAATCTTCTTCTTAGAACCGGTCTTGGTCGTAACCAACATGACTCCATTAGCACCACGCAAACCATATAAAGCCGTAGCCGCCGCATCCTTTAATATCTGAACGCTCTCTATTTCTTCTTTTGTAATCATGCTCAGATCTCTTTCAAAGCCATCTATCAGCACCAGAATAGAATTATCACGTGTGGAATTCAAACCGCGAATCATCGTAGTCGGTACACTTTCCCATACAGTACCTCCATTTTGCAATACAGTAAGTCCCAATCCCTTACCATACAATGCGTTCAGAGGATTGGTCGCCGCACTTTTCATGATCTCTTCTCCCGTAACTTCCGATATTGCAGCAGAAGACTCTTTTGCCTTCACCGTTACGCCATAGCCCAAATTCAGAAGTCTTTCCCCTTTAGCAACAATAGCGCTATCTTGTTGTGCATATGCGCTTAGACAAGAGAACATCAATGCACACGATAATTTATATATATTTCTCATAATCTTTTACTTCTTTAATTGTGATTTACAAGTAGCATATTACCATCCGGGATTCTGAGTTAAATATCCCTTGTTCATCTCTACAAATGGGAAGGGAGACAAATACCATTTCGGAGTGAAGAAAATGGTTCCATCCTCACCATCCTGAATAAATCTCTTCTTAATAGAAAATTTCTCATAAGAATAAGTACTATTATCTCCACGGCGGATACGAATTCCGTGTAATATCTTACGGAAGTCTTTTGCTTGTTTCCATCTGATCATATCATAGTAGCGCACTTCCTCAACACCAAACTCTCTGGCACGCTCGTCCAGAATTTCTTTACGCATCTCATCCTGAGTAAGCCCCGACTTCAACCCCTGCAGTCTGACACGTGCGCGTACATAGTTTACGTACTGATAGGCATCGCTCGTACGTCCCACTTCATTCAGGGCTTCCGCATAGCTCAGATAGATTTCAGGTAAACGTAAATAGGGCCATTGGTCTTGTTTACCCGCCATGTGTTCTTTATCCAAAATGTATTTGTAAACGGCAAAGCCTGTAAATGCCGCACCATCACTGGCAAGGTCATTGGCAGGACCCTCACGTCCACCAATCCATAACTCTGCCACATGGTCCATACCGAATTCCGCATTATTCACCAGGCAGTTTTCGTACAACCGGGGATCTCTGTTCGCAAACGGATCTTCTGCTATGTAATGGTCTTTACTTTGTCTATCCCAGAAAGAAGCATCGAACGGAGTACCATCTGCATATGGAAAGAGATTCACATACTCCAGTGTAGGGGTCATTGCGCCATACGAACCGTAAGACTGCAAATAGTAACAATCCGCATCCCAGTACCAAGAAACCGTGGCACGGGCACGCGTATCAATCAGCAACTCACCATTCGCCCTTCTATAATATGCATCCTGATAAGCTTGGCGGGGATTAGATGGATTCTGAACTAAATCCCAGGGATTTCCTTCCTGCTGATTACGTGTCATAAACAGGTCACAGGCATCTACCACATCATCCCACAAAGACATATCTTTACCACCGAACCAGACATGCTGTTCAGCAACTGACGGAGCAGAGGATGCTTCCGGATGATAAGGTTCGCTATCATTGAACAAAGGACTTGCACCAAACAACAAGATCCTAATCTTCAGACCAAGGGCAGCAGCTGCTGTAAAGCGTCCGGCCCATTGTTCTTGTTCACCGGATTGTAAGGCCCAAGGCAATACTGCATAGGCTTGGTCACACAAATCTGTTATAAAGTTCATCGTTTCACGAGCGGTAGCACGTGGTAATTTAAAATCGTCATTCGGATCGAAAGCCTTGGTTACTAACGGAAGGCCTCCATAATTGCGGAACATATCAGCATAATGGCAAGCGATAATCATTTTTGCCTCTCCTTTTAAACGTTCTTTCTCACTATCGTCAATATTAGGAGTCTGACCGATATTCTCAATAAATAACCAGGCTTTACGAATCCCGGTCCACTGTTCCTCACCGTTAGAATAAGAATAAACGGCAGCCGAATAATCAGAGGTAGCATTGAACTGACCGGAATAGTACAGGCTACTTACGCCGTCCCAACTCAAACCACTGGTGAAACAATCTGTCAAGGCATCCACAGCCCCCATATTCATTCTATTTCCCTTCGCACTCCAGTTCAAAGGACGTCCATAATAAAGTGAAGTATAGGCGTTCCATAAGAATGCACGGGCATAATTAGCATCATTAAACACCACATCTTTATCCACATCCACGCTCGGCGCCTTTTCCAGAAAAGCATCTCCTACCTTGAATTCATCCGCACAAGATACCAGTGCAGCGAATAATATAAGGATTAATCCATTAAATATCTTTTTCATGTCAGTCATAGTTTTAGAAGCTTACATTTAAACCAAAATTAATCACACGCATTACCGGATATTGCGGTACGCCACTGGACATAGATTCCGGATCTGATATTTTCAGCTTATCAAATGTCAGCAGATTATAACCGGTCATAAATACACGCATCTTTTCCATCCCTATTTTTGGCATAAACGGGAGGCGGAAGTTATAACCGATTTCAATGTTCTTCAAACGCAGGTAACTTGCATCCTTCACCCACAACTCGGAATCCCGATAGTTATTCTTCACACCGTCAATCGTGGCACGTGGCAATTTAGCCGTAGCTGCCGTTTCCGGAGTCCAACGATCAGTAAATTGATGACTCATCAGAGACCTGTCGTAAGTTTCTCCAAGAGGTTTACGGAAAGTTTCTTCCAGAACACGGGATGTCTTTGTAGCTCCTACCCACAGCATACTGAAGTCAAAACCTTTATATTCAAAACCTAAAGTAAGACCGGCGTTCAGTAATGGATAACTGGGATATCCTATAGCCGTTTTATCATTATCATCAATCTTACCATCATGATTTAGATCCTCATACACTACATCTCCTTCTTTCAGGACATAGCTATGATCCGCCACATCTTCCATACCTTCGTAGTAGAATCCCCGGACTTTTAATCCAAAAGGTTGCCCCACAGGATGACCTGTTTTCAAAGTATATGTATATTCAGAAGGAACTTCATCCTGATAAACGATCTTGTTCTTCGCATAAGAAACATTCAAGTTGGTCCAATAACGAAAACTATTGATTTTATGATTCCATTTTAAGTTCAACTCAACACCTTTGTTGGAAACAATACCCAAATTCAAAACAGGTAAGCTCATTGCATGAATAATCGGATCGGTAGATGCCTTCGCCAAAATATCCGTGCGTTTTTCATAGAAGTAATCGATACTACCACTCAGCTTCTGATTAAACAAAGAAAAGTCAATACCATAATTCTGCTTGGCAGATTTCTCCCAACTCAATCCGGAGTTACCGAAGCTCTTTTCGTAAGCACCCGGAGACCAACTTGTACCCGTACCAAATTGATAACCGCTTCCTATAAAGTAACTGTTAGGCAAATACAAGAACCTATCCATAAAACCGGTTCCATACGGATGGTATCTATCATTACCTACAATACCATAAGAAGCACGTATCTTCAAGAAATTAACTACTGGATTATCTTTCAGAAATTCTTCCTGAGTAAGTACCCATCCCCCGGAAACTGCCGGGAAGAAACCATAACGATTGCCTGGAGCAAAGTTCTCAGAACCATTATAACCCACATTGCCTTCAATCAGGTATTTATTATCATAATCATACGTGACACGACCTACCAAACCAACATACCCTCTTGGAATACCGGGGTAATCACTGTCAGGATAATAGGTTTTGCTTTGGTTATAAAGGGCCAATGCAGAAAGATGATGCAGACCAAAATCACGTTTCCAGTCAAAACTGGCCTCAGCATACCAGTCACGCGACTTACCAAAACTTTCGGCATAGCTGATCAGACCGGCTTCACCGTCCTGAATATACACAACTTCATTGGGATCGGAACCTGCCGGATGCTCCATCCATGTTACATCTTTCCTATACCACGGCTGATAACTCTCTATAGAAGTAGCACGCTCTTTGGTGTGATCATATCCGCTATTGTAGGCTACCTTTATCTTAAACTGCAATCCTTTGGTGACGAAATCCAGTTTTTGTGTTAGAGCCAAGTCCAGATTGACAACATTGGTCGTCTTAGAACCGTAGCCACGTCCATAAATATTCCCCAAACCGTCAGACAATCCTACCGGCAGATATTGGCTATTACCCTTGATCCATTTCCCATCAACAATGCCAGGACCGGAGAAAGGTGTAGCCCAATAAATTCTGCGGAACAACTGATTTATATCATCACCCGAACGGGGAAAGTTTCTTTTCTCCACGCGACCTCCCATATTGATAGCCACAAGTGTTGTTTTTGTAAAATCAATATCCAGGTTTGCACGGTAGTTATAACGGTTGAAATTGAAGTTAGCATCGTAACGGGTATCATGGTTTTTAAAGAAACCTTTCTGATCCAGCATACCCATCGAAATGAAGTATCGAACCCTCTCCGTACCTCCCGATATATTCACATTACCCTGAGTCTGAGGCGCCGACGACTTAAACAACAGCTCCATCCAGTCCGTATCCGGATATATGATAGGATTAGAATGTGTACGGAAAGCCTCTACTGCTTCAGGAGTAAACTTGGGATCTTTGCCATCATTCGTATAAGCTTCATTCAAAAATGTGGCATAATCATAGCTATTCACAAATTCCGGCATCCGCGTCGGAGTCTGGATACCATAAGAAAAAGAAGCGTTAATCTTAGCTTTACCCTCTTTTCCTCGTTTAGTAGTAACAATGATTACACCATTAGCGCCACGTACACCGAATACAGCCGTTGAAGAAGCATCTTTCAAAATCGTAATATTTTCCACTTCATTAGGATCAATCTGGAAAAAGCTGCGCTCTACCCCATCAACCAGATATAGAGGCTTAGCATTCATTGTGTTCAACGTACTGATACCGCGAATAAAAACATCCGGGTCATCGCCACCGGGCTGTCCTGATGACTGTATGGAAGAAACTCCCGAAAGTACACCTGACAACATATTACCAATACTCGCCGTAGGTACTTTCAACAATTCATCTGTATTCACAGAACTAATAGAACCGGTCAAAGTTACTTTCTTCTGAGCGCCATAGGCCACTACTTGAACTTCCTCTAATAATGTATTAGAAGATTTCAATACAATATCAAAAGTTCCTTTACCTTTCATCGGGATTTCCTGAGTTTCCATGCCTACAAAAGACACCACTAACACTCCATTCAAATCATCAGCCCGAAAAGAAAAATGCCCGTCAATATCCGTAATAGTTCCTAATGTAGTTCCCTTAACAAGGACTCCTGCTCCAATCACCGGCTCACCTGTATCATCTTTCACCACCCCCGAAACTGTTGCAGTTTGGGCGAAAGTAGCAGCAGTCGAACAAATACATAATAATCCTACTATTAGTTTCCGGACCAACCAGAATGTAACAGTCTGATTCATCTTTTCTAAATGCTTTTCATGTCCCATACTCTTACTATTAAATTAAAATTAAAAAGGTTACTATTTACATTTGTTGCAACAGCACAAAAGTGAATAAAAAATAAGTGACTACTGTCGTGAATTCATTCATTCAAGTCGAAAATTCCTTCACCATACACTTTATGCAACGATTGAACGATCTCTTAGACTTTATTGACTGATTTTTCTACCTGTTTATTTTATATTTGTTTCTACCCTTAAAAACCGGCATAATTACTCATTTTTTATATATGATATTTAGTTTAATTTGGTATTTTTGCGAATACCACACAATATTATGAATATATGGAAAACATTCAGAAAGTATCTTTGCTATTTATACTCTCCCTGCTAATATCGTCCTTCCAGAACATACAGGGAAAGGAACATAAGATTGAATTCAAAAGTCTCCCTCCTTATATTAATATCCCTACCGATGTTCAACAGATCTATCAGGACAGGGATGGTTTTATCTGGTTTGCAACCCGCAACGGGGTATGCCGCTTCGATGGTTACGAACTTGAAATCATCAAGTCGAACCTCTATACTCCCGGAGCCTTATCCAGCAATGACATTCTTGCCATACAAGAAGACTACCAGCACCGATTATGGATAGGTACCAGCTATGGTTTAAACATGCTTGACAAGAAAAGCGGAAAGATTCAAAAAGAATTTGGGGCTCTGAACAACGAGCGAGTCCAGTCTATACTGATAACTAAAGATAATACAATTTGGTTAGGCACCGGTAGTTCTCTATATAAAAGCAACAATGATCCCGGGCAGTCCAATACATCTGTAAGTTTCACCAAAGTCAGATCCATGGATGTGAAATCTCTTGTAGAAGCCCCCAATAACCAAATATGGATAGGAACCTGGAGTGATGGGCTATATCGCTATATTACCGCTACAGACAGCTTAGTATCCTACCCTGCTATTAATCCTTTGAATTCCGCTTACTTTCTATTCCAGGATAGCAAAGAACAAATCTGGATCGGGACTTGGGGATATGGCTTATACAAGCTTCATCATCCATATGATCAGGAAAAAGCTTATTTTGAGAAGTTCGCACATGAAGAAGGCAACAGCAATAGTTTAATACATAATTTAATTTACTCCATCTCCGAAGATTCGAGTACCGGGAACCTATGGATAGGAACCCTGGAAGGTTTAAGTTGCTTTAACGGAAAGGATTTTCTCAACTACACACCAAATATTCCTTCCAATGGGTTGCCATACAATGAAATTATTAGTATTTTCAGAGACCGAACCGGAACAATGTGGCTAGGATTTCTTGGCGGAAGAGTTTACTGGGTACGACCACAAAATTTGCAATTCAACCTTCACCAACTTTCCCATGCATCTGTCGGAACAGCCTGTAGCAATATCCAAGGCCTGACAGTATACAAAAACGATCTGTGGATTGGATTAGAGAAACATAGTTTCATTATTCACGACCGCACCACAAACTCTAATAGTAAAAGAGAAAAAGCATTTAATCCTTCCATACTTCAATCAGAATATACTTATTATTCCTTTTTAAAACCTCGACACAAAGATGAACTATGGTTGGGTAGTTATGGTAATGGGGTCTACATATATCACCCTGAAGAGAGTGGCAAGCCGCTATCAAATATGCGTTCACCTGAAATTCCTCATTTTCCAAACTTTATATATTGTATGTTTGAGGACAATCGGCAAAATGTATATTTAGGCTCCACCACAGGATTAAGTATCCTGACGAAGGAAGGGAAATTCTATCACTATAACAATTTACTTTCTCCTCAAGGGCAATACTCACATAGCGTATATTCCATCGCCCAGGACAGTCTCAACAATATCTGGATAGGAACAGATCATAGCGGTATATTTCGCATAAATCCAACTCAGGACCTCAGTAATTGCACATTCAGTTCTTACTCTATCAATAATAACAAAATAAATTCCAATGAAATACAATGCATATTTGTGAATAAAGAAGGAAATATCCTCGCAGGAACAGATGGAGGAGGATTGAATTTATATGATCCTCATCTGGATTCTTTTATTTCAATCCATACCCAATATAATATTCCGGGAGACATGATATGCAGCATCCTGGAAGACAAGCAACAAAATCTATGGATGGGAAGTAATGTCGGATTAATTAAATTAAATCTGAAAGATTCTATTGCCGAAAGCAAATGCCGTCTCTATACCACTTCAGACGGTTTACAAGACAATAAATTTGCACGGGGAGCGGCATGCCAAGCAGAAGACGGAGAAATGTTCTTTGGAGGTCCCCAGGGATATAATTCCTTTTATCCGGAAAAGTTAACGGCTGATGAGTTACAGCCAGACATATTCATAACTGATATACAGGTACAAAACAAATCAGTGAAAGACCTCCCAGCTAAAGATAAATTAAACATAATGTCTGATCTGGCATCCGGATATGCTCAGACCCTTCACTTAAATTACAAACAAAATGATTTTACCTGTAAACTATCTGTTTTGAATTTTTACAATCCGGAGAAAAATGAATATGCTTATAGATTGGATGGTTTAGACCATACATGGCAATACACCACTGACAGAAGCAACATTATCTCTTATAGCAATCTGGAAAGCGGAACCTATACGCTATATATAAAAGGGACGAATGGGAATGGAAAATGGAGTAAAGTAGAAAAAGCATTAACCATCATCATTACCCCTCCCTGGTGGAATAGTATGTGGGCTTATATAGCCTATGCTATCTTCTTAATAGCAGTTATTGCCTATACCATACATTTTATCAGGAAAAGAATAAGACTAAAAAATACACTCCGCATAAAAGAAGTAGAGCAAAGGAAACAAGAAGAACTGAACCGTGCCAAACTACAATTCTTTACCAATATCACGCACGAGCTTCTTACTCCGCTGACTATTATTTCAGTCACATTGAATGAGATAAAAAGTATCGCTCCTCAAATAAGCGATTATTATTCTATTATGGACAATAATATCAACCGCTTAAAACGATTGCTGCAACAAATTCTGGAATTCAGAAAAGCAGAATCGGGCAACCTGAAACTTAAAGTATCTCAAGGCAATATTGCTTCCTTCATCCGAAAAAGCGTCGATAGTTTTCTGCCTCTGCTCAGGAATAAGAAAATGCAACTCGACATGTCAATCGAACAAGAAGAAATCATCGGATACTTCGACCCTGACAAAGTCGACAAGATTCTCTATAATCTTTTATCCAATGCTTTCAAATATAACAGAGAAGGGAAAACAATACGCGTCAATGTGTCTTATGGCTCTTCAAAAAGAGAAATTATTATATCTGTTAGCGACAACGGAGAAGGGATCTCCAAAGAGAATCTTTCTAAACTGTTTAATCGCTTTTATGAAGGAGATTATCGCAAGTATCATACTACAGGACATGGAATAGGTCTGTCTTTAACCAAAGAACTTGCAGTGTTACATCATGGTAAAATTGAAGTTGAAAGCCAGATCAATGAGGGAACGACATTTCGTGTCACCCTGCCCATTATTGAAGAAGAGTTTACTGAAGAAGAAATAGACAGAAGTATTCTTCCCTTACCCGAAACGGTATCAGATTCCCTCTCTGTGATATCTTCTCTGAACAAAGAAGAAACCATAGAAATCACAGAAAAAATTGATAAGAAAAAGCTGCTATTAGTAGAAGACAATGAAGACTTATTAAAAGTCATGGCCGATTCATTGTCCCGTGAATACCACATCATCAAAGCCACCAACGGTAAAGAAGCCATTGAACAATTAGAAAAAACAAAAGATATCGTAGTAGTCATATCGGATGTGATGATGCCTGTCATGAATGGTATCGAACTTTGTCATTATATGAAGAAGCAAGATGAATGGCTACATATTCCAATCATCCTGCTGACGGCTAAAAGCAGTGAGTCAGATATCATTGAAGGATATGAAGCCGGGGCAGACGATTACATAACCAAACCGTTTCAACTGACATTGCTACTGGTTAAGATAAAGAGCCTGCTTAAAAACAAAGAAAACCTACTCAAAAATTATTCCAATATCATTGCTTTTGAAATGCAAAAGCCCAATATAGACTCCGCGGACAGGGAGTTCTTACAACAAGCTATCAATTGTGTATATGAGCACTTGGATGACATCAAATTCGATCAACAAGCATTTGCAGATGCTATGCGAGTGAGCAAATCAACTTTATACAGAAAGTTAAAGAGCCTGTCGAATGAAGGTCCCTCTGTTTTCATTTCTGATATACGCTTACAAACAGCTTATAAGATTCTTTCTGATAACCCCAGTATGCGTATTTCCGATTTGGCTTATACTGTAGGATATAATGATCCTAAATATTTTAGCAGTTGCTTCAAAAAGAAGTTCAAAGTATTGCCCAGAGATATATCACAAGAATGATGCTATTCAGGCAATGTAACAGGGAATATATCACTATCTCTGTGTTCCCGCTTAATAATCTCTTTCATCTGCTTCACAATATCAGGATGGGCAGCTGCAATATCATGATCTTCATGCACATCATTTGAGAGATCATACAGATAAGGTGTCCCTTTCTTTACCAATAATTTCCAGTCTCCCATGCGGACACCAATTTGATCTGTTTCATGGAACTCCCAATAAAGAAAATCATGTTTTTGCTGCTTGCCATCATCCCCCAACAAGGTCGAAGCAAAAGAAATACCGTCGAAGCAGTCATTCTTTATCTTCTTATTTATGTACTTCTTCGGAAATGCTTTATCCCCCATCAACTCACAAAATGTAGGCATCACATCGTAGAAAGCCAATTGGTGATCATTGACCATGCCTGCTGATACACGCCCTAGCCAACGCACAATAAAGGGGATTCGTATACCACCCTCATGGCATTGCCGTTTCAGACCACGCAACTTACCATCCCGTCCGAAAAATTCGGGATCCGCTCCACCCTCTTCGTGAGGGCCGTTATCACTGCTAAAGATAACAATCGTATTATCATCAAGACCTTTCTCTTTCAGCTTCCTCAAGACTTCGCCTACATAACTGTCGAGACGGGTAATCATACCGGCAAACTCAGCATGGGTATGTTCCACGGCATTATAACGCGAACCTTCGGAACCTCCCCAGGTTTTATCTCTGAAAAAATGCTTTTTGTATCCTTTAAGAATGGAGTCATTGGGCTGTGCCAATTCCGCATGTGGAAGCGTATAAGTGAAGAAGCCATAAAAAGGTTGTTTGCCATCCTGCTTATCAATCCACTCCATGGCTTTCTGATGAATCAAATCGGCAGAATATTGCGAACGCTTTTTGTAATCATCACCAAACATGGGATAATTGATGTTGTCTTCCATTACAATACGTACGACTCCGGTATCTCCTTCCTCTTTACTGTATCTGTTCAGGAAATTGGGATAGTACAAATGTGCCTGAAACTGACATATATAACCGTAAAATTCATCTACACCCCGTTTATCCGGTGTGGAGCAGGAACCTTCATAGCCGCCCGCCCATTTACCGAAAACTCCTGTAGTATAGCCGTTCTTCTTCATGATTTCGGGCAGAATAATGTGGTCTTCATCATACGGTTCCTGCCCTACGACAGAGAAATCTTTATTGATGCCGTATGTCACGGCAGGAACATTTTTCCAATATTCTTTATTACCACGCACATGAGTATGCCCAGTGTGCTGCCCGGTCATCAAAGAAGCACGGGAAGGTGCACTAACCGGACTACCGGCATAAGCTTGGGTAAACAACATACCTTCCTGCGCCATACGGTCGAGGTTGGGCGTCTGGATATATTTCTGCCCGTAACACCCCAAGTCGCCATAGCCCATATCATCGCAGAGAATGAAAATGATATTAGGCTTGGATGAATTATTTGCCGCATTGCTGTATAAAGAAATAGCGGTCAACAATCCTGTCCCCAAAGTTACTTTTATAGATTTCATATCATTGTTTTTTCTATTTCACTGGGACGGTTCATTCATTTCTTCTCTCCGAAATCCTCCTGTTGTTGCTCCACTTCTTTCAGTTTCTGCATATTCTGTTCTTTCTGCAACCGTTCCTGTTCTAACTCAGCGGCCGATTTTACTGTTGTTCCTCCCAACCCGGTAGCAGAAGCGCTTGAAATAAGCGCCGCCTCTTTTTCTGAATATAGTAATGGATGCTCTGTCAGCACACTTTCCAACTCCAAAACAGCACTGGTGGGCATCTGCGAACCTTCAAACAACACACTGGCTGTCACCTTTATCTTGCCCGGTTTCAAGGTCGACTGTATCAGTACCGGAGCAGTGCCCCACTTTACAGGTGCAGGATTTGCCAATATGAAAGCATCTCCCAGAAGGCGTCCTTCGCCTTCCACATGGAACTTCACATAATAATTATTCAAGCGCTTGATATTTCCATTTTTATCAGCAACGGCAGCCACCACTGTTACAAAGTCGGAGCCATCGGCTTTCAAGTTAACCCCTTCATTATCTGTCCAAAGCAGTAGCTTCTCTGGACGACGTGCCGGATGCACCTCATGGGTGGCAACCACTTTGCCATCTATCAGCCCTTCGGCCAGCAAAAGTACATCTTCTTGTTTTTTCTTCCGGGACATGGCTTTGTCCATCTGAAAATCATAGACATCCGGGAAAGTGATAACAGGTGAAGGCATACCGGCTTCTGTCAGTGGCTTGCTGTAAGTAGACACTTTCCCGTCTCTCATGAAAGTAAACCGGACTTCCTCGCAATTCGAATAAACAGTGACATCCTTACTTGAGAATGGAGTCATTTCATGGGCTATATAAACCATCGGGCCAGTCTCGAAAAGGCGTTCCTGTTTCTCGGGCGAACGCTGTGCCTTGAACATATAATACGAATACTTGGGCTGACGGAATACATCCATCAATCCACCATAAAACGGATCAGGATGGTAACCACGTTGATGGTCGAACGAGTGCCAGAGACATCCACCCACGTGTTGCCGGGGAGTGCGATAAAGAGCATCATAGCAAGTATAAGTATAGGTAGGATTGGCATAATGCCGGGCCTGGATGAGCATGGGTTGCTCTCCCCAGTTGCGTGCTACACGACTGGGTGAGTTATGCGAACTCCAATCATCCACATTGTCGCCCCACTCACGGGTAAAATAGGTAATTTTAGGATCAGCATTCGGATCACCCCAGGCCATCCCATCAAAAGACGGATGGGTGAAAAGTACCGGGAAATATTCTTTGCCACGCGCTCCGCTGTCGCAACCCGAATAACAATAAGGGTAAGGATATTCCTGATCGACCAGTTCACGGGTCTTCTTGGCAAAATCATCCGGATACCAAGTTTCATTCAGGATAGGTTCCCACAACCAGACACAAGCATGATTACGGTCACGGCGTACCAGATTACGTATATCACTATATACACGTTGTGCAAATTCAGGGGCATCATTCCAGAACTGCCAGCCCGGAGTATTGACTATTACAAACAAACCGAGTTCATCGCATGCATCCATGAAAGCCGGGTCTTGCGGACAATGGGCATTGCGGATCACCTTCATTCCCGCATCCCGCAGTTTCTTTGCGTCACGCCAGTGAGTGCTGTTGGGTACTGCATTACCTACTACAGCAAAGTCCTGGTGGCGATTGGCACCGATCAACGGTTCTTCATAAGGTCTGCCGTTCAGCCAGAAGCCATCCTTACCTTTAAATTCCACACTGCGGATACCAATACGGCGACGGTAACCATCCACCACTTTTCCTTCGTGGTCGCGGATACGTACAATCAGATTATATAAAGTAGGAGTCTCCGGACTCCACAACAATGGATTCTTTACTGTGATTTTATCTTTTGAAGTAACAGCCTTACCCGGACGTACCTGTATTTTATCATTCAAGAACGCCACTTGAGTACCATCCGGTTGCTGCAATTCATATTCCACAACTCCTGTAAAAGTTTTACGGCTATCATTACGTAGATGAGCTTTCAACAATACTTCAGCCGAAGCATCCGATACTTTATCATAAGCCACAAACAGACCGCCACCTGCGACTTCGTCCTCAAAGTTAGGGTCAGTGATAAAGACAGGATTATGAGCTACCAGCCAGCAATCACGGTAGATACCACCGAAGTAGGTAAAATCAAGAACATCCTGTGCCTTTCCGGGAGGATAAGACGGATCATCACTATTGTCCGCCCATACGGCAATCACATTATCCTCTCCCCATTTCAGGGCATCGGTTACATCTACGACCACCGGCAAGTAACCACCAAAATGCTCTTTTATCAACCGGCCATTCACAAACACCTTGCTCTTCCCCATGATGGCTTCAAAATGCAGAAATAACTTCTTTCCTTTCAATGCATCTGCGGGAGTGAAGTGCTTACGATACCAAACTTCACCTTGGTAATTAATACAACCGCTGGCTTCTGTAGGCAGATATTCAATCCCATTAGGCAGGGAGACTACAGCCCATTCCGTATCATCAAAACTTATAGCCTCAGCACCGGCAACGCTTCCTTTATAAAAACGCCAAGCCGGATTCATAGAAAACACTTCACGTCCGGAATTGGGTAATTCGAAGAAACCGGCAGTGGAAAACTCTGGTTGGTGAGACGCCTGCAATGCGCTGCAGGGAACTAACAATAAAACAGTTAGAATTAAATGAATAATCTTCCTCATAAGCATAGTATTATTTTAGGCATACATAACTTGATGCAATAGCCATTTACAACATCCGATGCAAAAATAGGGCAAAACAAAAAAACACTGTTACAATAATCGCTATTTTTAATCCAATTTTGTCTAACAGTTTATTCGATACAATACTCATATCGGAAAAGTTACAAGCTACCGGCTACAAGCTACAAGTAGCTGCGCTATATTCCGAAAGGCACTTGTAGCTCGTAGCCTGTAACTGATTCATAACCCTACAAAAATACACAAAACAGAACCAATATAAATTTAACTCATATTCTGAATATTAGCTATATACATCGAACGCGCAGCATCTATATATCGAACATGTCGCATCTATATATCGGACATGCAGCATCTATATATCCAATATCACCGATATATAGATGCTAAAAGAACAGGATGAAAGAAAAGCGTTCAGTCGCCGTTCAAACGGATTTGCAATCATAGCTGGTCGAAAGATAATATCTGTTAGTTGTTTAACTCAATATGTGACGTAATTTAAAAGTTAATCCTCTTTAAAATAACACTTATCAAGAAAGAAATATACAAACTTATATTATTGCCTTAAATAATTTAATCTTTCAGAATCTTTCGGCCAGCTATGATTTATAATCCGATAAAACAAAAGCTATATGTAAATAGAAGGCGGGATCCGCTATTCATCCTGTCAATCACGAGGTTCATACAGTGTAAGGAAACCAAAAATCGGTTATTTCTCCTTTTACAGGAAGTTAGGAGTTTGTAGCATATTGATAATCAGAGATGACTTTCCTCTTATACAAAAAGGACATTCGTACACATATATTACTTGTTGTTTTACGTGCTTCTTACATATTCTGTCATGTCACACTCTTATATATTTCGCCGAATCGATCATTACCTGAAATTACATTGCTTGTGGTGGGTGAGAACAAGCAATGTAATCATTCACAACATTACTTGTACCGGATCACATCATTACTTGTTTTTCAGGTCAAATATTCTTAAAAAAGAACTTAATCATTCTTCATAAAACAGCTTGGTACATAAATGATCGTTTATCCCCCTATTTATTTTTCCCAATTGGGAAAATAGAACGTCCATTTATATCAAATTATTTTTTAAGCATTACTAAGTCACCAAAAAAATCTTTTTCTTCTTTCAGTCTTTCAGTTTTTCCCAAGCCCCTATTCATCGGCATTCTGGCTGAAAGATGCCTGAAACAACATTCAAACCGGAAGTTTCAGCTGGAATACCGATGAACAGGGAATTCGGGAGGGCTGAAAGACTGAAAGAACGGAAAGAGCATTTCTCTCAAAAAAGGAAAGTAATGAGCTACCGACTACAAGCTACAAGTAGCTGTGCTATATTCCGAAAGGCACTTGTAGCTCGTAGCCTGTAGCTCATTCATAACCCGTCAAAAAGAAATTAAAGATTACTGAACAACAAAGTTACCATTTGGCATTTGAACTGAATCTCCATGAAAGTATTCGTCGAATGAACCATACCCTAACCGTATCCGAACCGTACTTGCTCCGTACCTTCTTCGGTCAGAAGTACCCCTATACGGAGAAACTACGGAGTTGGTACGGAGCAAGTACAGCTCGGGTACGGTACAAGTACAGTCCGAATACAAAACTAACAAGGTTTTTACACCTCAATTTCCCACGAATAAAGCCTTTCGGCACTATGTTCATTATCAACGAAATAAACAATGAACAGGGTGTTGAAAACTTCTCAGAAAGTTTTTAGTTAAATCTTGTGGGGAATTGTGGGGAAATGTGTACTTTTACCGTCGCTTATTATAATAAGGTAACAATGATACGTTTTTTGGGCAATATAGAAGCGAAGACCGACGCTAAGGGACGTGTATTTATCCCCGCCGGTTTTCGGAGGCAACTGCAATCCGCTTCCGAAGAAAGGCTCGTGCTGCGCAAAGACGTATTCCAAGATTGCCTGGTACTCTATCCAGAAAGCGTTTGGTTCAAGACGCAAAACCAATTAAGGAGGCGATTGAACAAATGGAACGCAAAACACCAAGACATTTTCCGGCAATTTGTGAGCGATGCGGAAATCATGATTCCCGATGGGAACGGACGCATCCTTCTGCCCAAACGTTACCTGCAAATGGCCGGCATACAGAGCGATGTACGTTTTATTGGTGTAGATAATACAATAGAGATCTGGGCAAAAGAGAAAACCGAACAGCCATTCGTAAGTCCGGAAGAGTTCAGCGAAGCTTTGCAGGACATTTTGGGAGATGAGGATGATTGGGAGGAAGAAGAAGATGAGTAACAAGTGATTAGTTATTAGTGATGAATGAAGAATTGACATATCATGTACCGGTGTTGTTGAAGCCGAGTGTGGACGGAATGAATATCCGCCCGGATGGGACGTATGTAGACGTCACTTTCGGTGGAGGAGGACATTCACGCGAAATACTGTCACGATTGGGAGACGGCGGACGGTTACTGGGATTTGACCAAGACGAAGATGCCGAACAGAATATCGTGGATAATCCGCATTTTATTTTTGTACGCAGCAATTTCCGCTACCTGCATAACTTCCTGCGCTACCATGATATAGAAGAAGTAGATGCGATACTTGCCGATCTGGGTGTGTCCTCACATCACTTCGATGATAGCGAGCGGGGATTCTCATTCCGTTTTGATGGTGCACTGGATATGCGTATGAACAAACGTGCAGGAGACACTGCGGCGGACATTATCAATACTTATGATGAAGAGCGCCTGGCAGATATCTTTTATCTGTACGGAGAACTGAAAAACAGCCGCAAATTGGCATCCGTACTCGTAAAGGCACGCGCCGGACAAAAGATTACAACTATCGGTGAGTTTCTGGAAGTCATCAAGCCACTTTTCGGTCGGGAACGCGAGAAAAAAGAGTTGGCAAAAGTTTTCCAGGCATTGCGTATCGAAGTAAATCAGGAAATGGAAGCGCTGAAAGAGATGTTATATGCAGCAACCGAAGCGCTGAAACCGGGCGGACGCCTAGTAGTAATCACGTATCACTCGCTGGAAGACAGAATGGTGAAGAATATGATGAAAACCGGGAACGTGGAAGGCAAGATGGAAAAGGATTTTTTTGGAAATGTACAGACGCCTTTCCGACTGGTAAACAATAAGGTGATTGTACCGGACGAAACGGAGATAGAACGAAACCCGAGATCGAGAAGTGCAAAACTGAGAATAGCGGAGAAAAAAGGGGAGGAATAGTGGTTAGTGTTAAGTGATTAGTAATTAGCGATAGGCAATGAGTGAAGTAGAAGAGAAACAGATTAATGAGAAAACAGAGAAAGCGAAGAGAGCTAAAAATCGCACGTCTCTGAAGAACATCATTGGTGGTGATATTCTGGCAACGGATTTCTTCCGTCGTCAGACCAAATTGCTTGTGCTGATAATGGTGCTGATACTGTTTTACATACACAACCGTTATGCTTGTCAGCAACAAATGATAGAGATTGATAAACTGAAAAAAGAACTGATTGACATTAAATATGATGCCCTCACCCGTAGCTCGGAGTTGATGGAAAAAAGTCGCCAGTCACGCATTGAGGAATACATTGCAACCAAGGAGAGTGACTTACAGACCTCAACCAATCCACCGTATTTGATTAAGTAATCAGTAGAATCGTTAAACAGAAAACAGACTTGGCAGTAAATAAGAAAAATATCATGACCCGCTACTTCTTTGTAGTCCTCGTAATGGGGCTGCTGGGAATAGCTATTGTCGTAAAAGCCGCAATTATCATGTTTGCAGAGCGACAATACTGGCAGGATGTAGCCGACCGTTTCATAAAAGAGAACGTGACGGTAAAGCCTAATCGTGGTAATATTCTTTCATCCGATGGCAAACTGATGGCAAGTTCCTTGCCGGAATATCGCATCTATATGGACTTTAAGGCAGGTGGTGTAACCAAAGATACCATGCTGGTGAACCACATGAACGAAATTTGCGAAGGACTGCATAAGATATTCCCCGATAAAAGTGCCGCCGAATTTAAGTCACACTTGCAAAAAGGGCGTAAGAAGGGCAGCCGTAATTATCTGATTTATCCGAGACGTATCTCGTATATCCAGTATAAAGAAGCTAAACGTCTGCCTGTATTCAATCTGAACAAGTACAAAGGCGGTTTCCACGAGCAGGTTTATAATCAACGTAAGAAACCATTCGGATCATTGGCAGCCCGCACATTAGGCGATCTTTATGCCGATACTGCACAAGGTGCAAAAAATGGTATCGAGTTGTCATTCGACACCTTATTAAAAGGTCGCGATGGCATCACTCATCGCCAGAAGGTGATGAACAAGTACCTGAATATTGTAGATATAGCCCCCATAGATGGTTGTGATATTATCTCAACCCTCGATGTAGGCATGCAGGATATCTGCGAGAAAGCATTGGTAGACAAGTTGAAAGAAATTAATGCCACTGTAGGTGTTGCAGTACTCATGGAAGTACAGACCGGTGAAGTGAAAGCCATCGTCAACATGATGAAAGCCAACGATGGCAACTATTACGAAATGCGCAACAATGCCATCAGTGACATGATGGAACCGGGCTCTACTTTCAAGACAGCTTCCATCATGGTAGCCCTTGAAGATGGAAAGATCACACCGGAAACAGAAGTAGACACCGGGAATGGTATTATGATGATGTATGGCAGCAAAATGAGAGATCATAACTGGCATCGCGGAGGATACGGAAAAATCGATGTAACACGCATTCTGGAAGTCTCATCCAATGTAGGTGTCTCCTATCTCATTGATAAACATTACAAAGATAATCCGCAGAAATATGTGGATGGTTTAAAGCGCATGAGCATCGACCAACCGCTACATCTACAAATTTCCGGTGAAGGGAAGCCCAACATCAAAGGGCCGAAGGAAAGATACTTCGCAAAAACCACCCTGCCCTGGATGAGTATCGGATACGAAACACAGGTTCCGCCACTCAATATCCTGACTTTCTATAATGCCATTGCCAACAATGGTGTAATGATACGACCCAAATTCGTAAAGGCTGCGGTAAAAGACGGTGAAGTTATAGAAGAATATCCTACGGAAGTGATCAACCCGAAGATATGCTCTGACCGGACATTGACTCAGATACGTGATATTCTGGAAAAAGTGGTATCACAAGGATTAGCCAAACCGGCCGGAAGCAAACAATTTTCCGTAGCCGGCAAGACGGGTACAGCACAGGTATCACAAGGTACAGCAGGCTATAAAAACGGACGAGTAAATTATCTGGTAAGCTTTTGTGGCTATTTCCCGGCTGATGCTCCCAAGTATAGCTGTATCGTTTCCATACAGAAACCGGGACTTCCGGCATCAGGCGGTCTGATGGCAGGTAGTGTATTCGGAAAAATTGCAGAAAGAGTATATGCAAAGAATCTGAGATTTGATATCCGCAGTGCAATAGATAGTACAAGCAATGTCATTCCACCAGTAAAAGCCGGAGAAATGAATGAAGCCTTCCAGGTACTGAATAGTTTGAAAGTACCGGTACAGAAACAATTCACGTCCAAGAAAGGACAAGAGGTTTGGGGACATACACAAGCTGCTCCCAATGCAGTTGTTCTGCAAGGTAAAGACAGGGCCAACCCGGATCTCGTCCCCAGTGTTATTGGAATGGGAGCAAAGGATGCTGTGTACCTATTGGAGAGTAAAGGTTTGAAAGTTAGACTAAACGGTATTGGAAAAGTGAGAAATCAATCGATACCGGGAGGCAACCGTGTGGTAAAAGGACAGACGGTGACGTTAGCACTTCATTAGAGGTGTGGACGAAAGATTTATTAATTTAGAATATATTATATATATAAGGTATGGTATTAAGTGAATTACTGAAAGCAATACAACCGATACAGATTATCGGAAGTACGGAGACGGAGATAACGGGGGTAAACATCGACTCCCGCTTGGTACAAGCCGGACATCTGTTTATGGCTATGCGCGGTACCCAAACTGACGGACATGTCTATATTCCCGCAGCCATAGAGAAAGGTGCTGTCGCCGTGCTCTGCGAAGATGTACCCGAAGCTAAACAGGAGGGCATCACCTACATTCAGGTGAAAGACAGCGAAGACGCTGTAGGCAAAGTAGCCACTACATTCTACGACGATCCTACTTCCAAGATGGAACTAGTAGGCGTAACCGGAACGAATGGAAAAACGACCATTGCCACCTTATTATATAATACATTCCGTTATTTCGGTTATAAGGTAGGACTGATTTCTACTGTTTGCAACTACATAGACGATCAGCCCATACCCACTGAGCATACGACCCCCGACCCCATCACTCTGAACCAGTTATTAGGACAGATGGCAGACTCCGGGTGCAAGTATGTCTTCATGGAAGTGAGTTCGCACTCTATCGACCAGAAACGTATCAGCGGGCTCCGTTTTGCAGGTGGTATTTTCACCAACCTGACGCGCGACCATCTGGACTATCACAAGACAGTGGAGAATTATCTCAAAGCTAAGAAGAAATTCTTCGACGATATGCCGAAGAACGCCTTCAGTCTGACCAACCTAGATGATAAGAACGGGCTTGTAATGACGCAAAACACGCGTTCAAAGGTATATACCTACTCATTGCGCAGCCTCAGCGATTTCAAAGGCAAGATATTGGAGTCTCATTTCGAAGGTATGTTACTCGACTTCAATAACCACGAACTGGCCGTGCATTTCATCGGTCGTTTTAATGCTTCAAACCTGTTGGCGGTATTTGGTGCAGCTGTACTGCTCGGCAAAAAAGAGGAAGATGTATTGGTTGCCCTCAGCACTTTGCAGCCGGTAGCCGGGCGCTTTGATGCGGTACGTTCTCCCAAAGGCATCACCGCCATTGTAGATTATGCACACACTCCGGATGCCCTCATCAACGTATTGAACGCCATTCACGGAGTACTTGAAGGTAAAGGCAAGGTGATCACCGTAGTAGGTGCAGGCGGTAATCGCGATAAAGGCAAACGCCCCATCATGGCCAAGGAAGCAGCCAAAGCCAGCGATCGCGTCATCATCACCTCGGACAACCCGCGTTTTGAAGAGCCCCAGGATATCATCAACGATATGCTTGCCGGATTAGACAAGGAGGACATGCAGAAAACCATCAGCATAGCCGACCGTCGCGAGGCCATCAAGACCGCTTGCCTACTGGCACAGCCGGGTGATGTAATTCTCGTTGCCGGAAAAGGCCATGAAAACTATCAGGAGATTAAGGGAGTGAAACATCATTTCGATGATAAAGAAGAGCTAAATAAAGTTTTTAACGGTTAGTGATAAGTGATTAGCAACTGCATTATCACCATGCAAGACACTAATCACTTATCACCAATCACTAATCACTAAGAACATGTTGTATTATTTATTTCAATGGTTAGACAAGTATGACATTCCCGGTGCGGGTATGTTTGGATATACATCATTCCGGGCTTTGATGGCAATCATTCTTGCATTGCTCATTTCAAGCATCTGGGGAGATCGTTTTATCAACCTGCTGAAACGGAAACAGATTACGGAAACACAACGTGATGCCAGCATCGATCCGTTCGGTGTGAACAAGGTAGGTGTACCGAGCATGGGGGGCGTCATTATCATTGTAGCAATTCTCATTCCGTGTCTGCTACTGGGTAAGTTGAGTAATATCTATATGATATTGATGCTGATTACCACGGTATGGCTGGGGTCATTAGGATTTGCCGATGATTATATCAAGATTTTCAAGAAAGACAAAGAAGGCCTGCACGGAAAGTTCAAGATTATCGGACAGGTAGGTTTGGGATTAATCGTAGGACTTACTTTATACCTGAGTCCGCAAGCCGTCATCCGCGAAAACATTGAAGTGCAGAAACCCGGGCAGGAAGTGGAAGTTATTCATGCGGGACAAGACATTAAGTCGACGCAGACTACCATCCCCTTCTTTAAAAGCAATAACCTGGATTATGCTGATTTCGTAAGTTTCATGGGTAAACATGCGCAAACGGCAGGTTGGGTACTGTTTGTGATTATCACTATATTCGTAGTGACAGCCGTCAGCAATGGCGCCAATCTGAATGATGGAATGGACGGTATGGCGGCAGGGAACTCGGCTATTATAGGTTTGGCACTGGGAATTTTAGCTTATGTATCCAGCCACATCGAATATGCCGGTTATCTGAATATCATGTATATTCCCGGATCGGAAGAACTGGTGATCTTCATCTGCGCCTTCATTGGTGCCTTGATTGGTTTTCTGTGGTACAATGCGTATCCGGCACAGGTATTCATGGGTGATACGGGTAGTTTAACCATTGGCGGTATTATCGCCGTATTTGCCATCATCATACACAAAGAGTTGCTGATACCCATTCTTTGCGGTGTATTCCTGCTGGAAAACCTATCCGTCATTTTACAACGGTTCTATTACAAAGCCGGAAAACGGAAAGGAGTAAAACAAAGGCTGTTCAAACGAACACCTATTCACGACCACTTCCGTACCTCCATGAGCCTGATAGAACCGGGCTGTACAGTGAAGTTTACAACGCCGACCAAGTTGTTCCATGAGTCAAAAATCACGGTCCGTTTCTGGATTGTGACGATTGTACTGGCCGCGATAACGATTATTACATTAAAGATAAGATAACAGAGTTGCCAGTGACGAGCTACAAGCTACAAGTGCTCGCTACCGGTAACCAATAAGAAACAAACTTGTAGCAACTACCAACTCCAGCCACTGCTTGTAGCTCGTAGCTGGTAGCCCGTAACTAAAGAAAACATGAGTAGAATTGTAGTATTAGGAGCTGGAGAGAGTGGTGCAGGTGCTGCCGTACTCGCCAAAGTAAAGGGATTCGACACATTCGTATCCGACATGTCCGCCATTAAAAGCAAATATAAAGAAATGCTGGACAGGTACGACATCTCCTGGGAAGAAGGACAGCATACAGAAGAGCTGATTTTAAATGCCGAAGAAGTGGTGAAAAGCCCCGGCATCCCCAATGATGCTCCGATTATATTGAAACTGAAAAAGCAAGGTACGCCTGTCATCTCTGAGATAGAGTTTGCAGGGCGCTATACCAATGCTAAAATGATATGTATTACCGGTTCAAACGGTAAGACCACTACCACCTCACTCATTTATCACATTTTCAAGAGTGCAGGTCTGAATGTAGGATTGGCAGGCAACATTGGCAAGAGCCTTGCTTTGCAGGTGGCCACGGATCAACATGATTACTACGTGATTGAGCTCAGTTCTTTCCAGTTGGATAACATGTATAAGTTCCGCGCCAACATTGCCGTGCTGATGAATATTACGCCCGACCACCTGGACCGCTACAACCACTGCATGCAGAACTATGTGGACGCAAAGTTCCGTATCACGCAGAACCAGACACCGGAAGATGCTTTCATCTTCTGGAATGACGACCCCATCATCAAACGCGAACTGGACAAACACGGGTTATGCGCCCACCTTTATCCATTCTCCGCAATGAAAGAAGATGGAGCCATAGCCTACGTAGAAGACGGTGAAGTGGAAATCAACGAACCCATCGCCTTCAACATGGAGCAGGAGAAATTGGCTTTACAAGGCACACACAACTTATACAATTCTCTCGCCGCAGGCATCTCTGCCAATCTTGCCGGAATAGAGAAAGAATATATTCGCCGTGCTTTGTCCGACTTCAAAGGTGTAGAACACCGCCTTGAAAAAGTAGCCACAGTGCGCGGTGTAGAGTTTATCAACGACTCTAAAGCTACCAACGTAAATTCCTGCTGGTATGCTTTGCAGAGCATGAAAACGAAAACGGTCCTGATACTGGGCGGAAAAGATAAAGGCAACGACTATACAGAAATTGAAGACCTGGTGCGCGAAAAATGCTCTGCCCTGGTTTACCTGGGATTGCATAACGAAAAGTTGCACGATTTCTTCGATCGCATGGGATTGCCCGTTGCCGATGTGCAAACCGGTATGAAAGATGCCGTAGATGCCGCTTTCCGTTTAGCGAAAAAAGGCGAAACGGTATTGCTGAGTCCTTGTTGTGCAAGCTTCGACCTCTTCAACAGTTATGAAGATCGCGGAGACCAGTTCAAGGAATACGTAAGAGCATTATAACCGTACCCGGGATAAAAAGACGGTCGCACATCGTGAGAAAAGCAAGCGTATATGAGCGCTTTCATTCCTTAATTATTAACTATTAATTTGCGAAGCATTGGACTTACTCAGAAGCATATTCAAAGGTGACAAGGTAATCTGGATCATATTCCTTTTCCTTTGCCTCATTTCTATCGTAGAAGTGTTCAGCGCCGCGTCTACACTGACGTACAAGAGCGGTGACCACTGGGGGCCTATTACACAGCACAGCATCATCCTGATGGTGGGCGCTGTAGTAGTGGTGTTTATGCACAATATTCCTTATAAGTGGTTTCAGGTGTTCCCTGTGTTCCTGCTGCCTTTGTCCGTAGTATTACTGGGTCTTGTTATGATGATGGAACGCATCAACGGTGCTGCACGCTGGATGACCTTCATGGGTATCCAGTTCCAGCCTTCGGAGGTGGCAAAAATGGCCGTGATCATCGTCACTGCCTTTATCCTCTCCAAGGGACAGGATGAAGACGGGGCCAGTCCGAAAGCCTTCAAGCGTATCATGATTATCACAGGTGTTGTCTGCCTGCTGATTGCACCGGAGAACCTTTCGACGGCGGCTTTGCTTTTCGGAGTGGTTTTTCTGATGATGTTCATCGGACGGGTGGCAATAAAGAAACTGTTGATATTGGCCGGTGCTTTGGCAGGAGTAGCAATCATAGGTGTAGCATTCCTGGTACTGACCAAGAATAGCGATTTACCGTTCCTGCACCGTTTTGACACATGGCGTGCCCGTATAGAGAAATTCACGGATGACACAGAAGTGCCTGCCGCCAAATTCGATATTGACAAAGATGCCCAGATAGCCCACGCTCGTATCGCTGTAGCCACAAGCAATGTTGTAGGTAGAGGACCGGGTAACTCAGTACAGCGCGACTTCCTGAGCCAGGCATTCTCTGACTTTATCTTTGCCATTATTGTGGAAGAATTGGGATTGATAGGCGGGGCTTTCGTCGTATTCCTCTACGTCTGCCTGCTGATACGAGTCGGGCGTATAGCGAAGAAGTGCGACCGAACGTTTCCGGCTTTCCTCATCATAGGAATTGCGCTGTTGCTTGTATCGCAAGCCGTATTTAACATGATGGTAGCAGTAGGATTGGCACCGGTCACCGGGCAACCGCTGCCGCTTATCAGTAAAGGTGGTACCTCCACACTTATCAACTGCGCCTATATCGGCATGATATTGAGTGTGAGTCGCTATACTGCCAAATTGGAAGAGATTAAAGAACATGACGCACAGATACCGATGCAAGTGGAAGCTGCTGTTGAAGAAGGAAATAGCGAGATACAAACAGCGGCCGAACCAACAGCAAAGGTGCTGAACAGTGATGCAGAATTCGAGTAGGAGACAACGGAGTGACAACTCCTTTAACTCCTGCAATAAAATTAAGTATGAAAGATATGAATAAAAGTCATAACGGAGAGGCTCCCCGCATTATCATAAGCGGTGGAGGTACAGGGGGACATATATTCCCCGCAGTATCCATTGCCAATGCCATCAAGGAACTACGCCCCGATGCAGAAATCCTTTTTGTAGGTGCAGAAGGACGGATGGAAATGCAACGTGTGCCCGATGCAGGATACAAAATCATCGGTTTACCCGTGGCAGGCTTCGACCGTAAACGTTTATGGAAAAACTTTGCAGTGATTATAAAGTTACTCCGCAGCCAGTTGAAGGCACGCCGCATACTGAAAGAGTTTCATCCTCAGGTAGCGGTAGGTGTAGGTGGTTATGCCAGTGGCCCTACGTTAAAAGTAGCAGGTATGATGGGAGTGCCTACTTTGATACAGGAACAGAACTCTTATGCAGGCGTAACAAACAAGCTGCTGGCACAAAAAGCCTGCAAGATTTGTGTTGCGTATGATGGAATGGAAAAGTTCTTTCCTGCGGATAAGATTATTATGACAGGAAATCCGGTTCGACAGAATCTGTTAGCAAATAAGCAGAGTCGCGAAGCAGCCGTGACCTCTTTCGGTTTCAATCCGGAGAAGAAAACAATATTGATACTGGGTGGCAGTCTTGGAGCGCGTACTATAAACCAGACGCTGATTGCCGCACTGGATACAATCAAAGCATATGGTGACATTCAGTTCATCTGGCAGACCGGGAAGATATACATTCAGCAAGTGAAAGATGCCATCACTACCACCACCGGAGAAGCGGTACGTAATCCACGCATCTCAGCTATCCCGAACCTCTATGTGACGGATTTCATTAAAGATATGGCAAGCGCGTATGCGGCTGCCGATCTGGTCATTTCGCGTGCAGGAGCAGGATCTATCTCTGAGTTCTGCCTGCTGAATAAACCGGTTATTCTGGTACCTTCACCCAATGTGGCAGAAGATCACCAGACTAAAAATGCACTGGCCCTCGTAGATAAGGAAGCCGCCATTTACGTGAAGGATGCAGATGCTATGAAGCATCTTATTCCGGTAGCACTCGAAACGGTTGCCGATGCACAAAAACTAAAAACGTTGAGCGAGAACATTGCCAAGTTGGCGCTGCCGGACTCAGCAACTATAATTGCAAAAGAAGTATTGAAACTGATAAACAAACTATAGTATCTCAATGAATAAACAGCAGTATCCCAATTCCCCTCCTCCTGGGAGGAGGGGAATTGAGATAGTATTAAAATATAAGAAAATGAATATAGAAAACATCAAATCCGTATATTTCGTCGGTGCCGGCGGCATCGGTATGAGTGCCCTGATACGTTATTTCTTATCAAAGGGCAAACTTGTAGCTGGTTACGACCGCACTCCGAGCGAACTGACCGAACACCTTATCGCAGAAGGCGCACAGATACATTATGAAGAAAATGTAAGCCTGATCCCCGAAGATTGCAAGGACAAGGAAACAACTTTAGTCGTATACACCCCGGCCGTTCCGCAAGATCATGCCGAGTTAGTGTACTTCCGCAATAACGGTTTCAAAATACAAAAACGCGCCCAAGTTCTGGGAACAATCACCCACAGCAGTAAAGGTCTGTGCGTAGCCGGAACGCATGGTAAAACCACTACCAGCACAATGGCTGCACATTTGCTTTATCAGTCACATGTAGGCTGCACCGCATTCCTCGGAGGCATCTCCAAGAATTATGGAACTAACCTGCTGCTGTCTCAGCCCAGTCCGTACACAGTGATCGAAGCAGATGAGTTCGACCGTTCTTTCCATTGGTTATCACCGTACATGAGTGTCATTACAGCTACTGACCCCGATCATCTGGACATCTACGGTACGGAAGAAGCCTATCTGGAAAGCTTCCGTCATTATACAACCCTGATTCAACCGGGCGGCGCATTGATCATTCATAAAGACATTGCTTTGAAGCCTGATGTACAATCCGGCGTAAAAGTTTATACCTATGCTCGCACCGAAGGTGATTTCCATGCTGAAAATATCCGCATCGGGAACGGTGAGATATTTATCGACTTCGTGGCACCTGATACACGTATCAATGATATCCAATTAGGTGTTCCCGTCAGCATCAATATAGAGAATGGTGTGGCAGCCATGGCACTCGCCCACCTCAACGGTGCTACGGATGAGGAAATCAAACGCGGCATGGCAAGTTTCCGCGGAGTAGACCGCCGTTTCGACTTCAAAATCAAGAATGACAAAGTGGTATTTCTGAGCGACTATGCCCATCATCCTGCCGAAATCGCACAAAGCGTAAAGTCTATCCGCGATCTATATCAGGACAAGAAAATAACAGCTATCTTTCAACCGCATCTTTACACACGTACCCGTGACTTCTACAAGGAATTTGCCGACAGCTTGTCCCTGCTCGATGGAGTGATCCTCGTAGATATCTATCCGGCACGTGAACAACCGATTCCCGGTGTCACCAGCCAGCTGATATATGACAACCTGCGTCCGGGCATTGAAAAATATATGTGCAGGAAAGAAGACATACTGAACCTGCTATCGCAGAAAAAGATCGAGGTTCTGATTACTTTAGGTGCAGGAGACATAGATAACTACGTCCCTGCCATTGCAAAACAATTGGCAGAGTAACTGACAGTTGAGAAATCATAAATCATAATTGATAAATCATACATGCTGAAAAGAATTCTATTGTCTATCGTCCTGCTGCTCGTCATCGCCTATCTGGTGGTAGCTATCACGGCTTTCAACCGGAAGCCTGCCGGACAGGTGTGTCGTGACATGGAATTGGTTATCAAAGATACAGTTTATGCCGGCTTCATCACCAAGAAAGAAGTTTCGGGTATGCTGGAAAAGAAAGGTATTTATCCCGTTGGCAAACCTATGGATCGCATTCGTAGCAAAACATTGGAACGGGAACTCGCCAAACATCCGCTGATCGACGAAGTGGAGTGCTATAAGACTCCCAGTGGAATACTCTGTGTGGAAGTCAGCCAGCGCATCCCCATCCTGCGAGTGATGAGTGCAAACGGTGAAAACTACTATCTGGACAACAAAGGCACCGTGATGCCACCCGACGCAAAATGCGTTGCTCACCTTGCCATAGTGACCGGAAGAGTAGAAAAGTCGTTTGCCATGAGGGATTTATATAAGTTTGGTGTATTTTTGCAGAATAATAAGTTCTGGGACGCACAGATCGAACAGATACATGTGCTGTCGGACAAAAATGTGGAATTAGTGCCCCGTGTGGGCGACCACATCATCTATCTCGGTAAGCTGGACGGCTTTGAGCGCAAGCTCGAACGGGTGAAAGCTTTCTACGAAAGAGGTTTAAATCAGGTAGGATGGAACAAATATTCCCGTATTAACGTTGAATTTAGTAATCAGATTATCTGTACGAAACGAGAGAATTAAAATATAAACAATAGAAATATATCTATGGCAACAACAGAATTTATCGCCGCTATCGAGTTGAGTTCTTCCAAGATTTCCGGTATCGCCGGCAAGAAGAACAGCGACGGAAGCATACAAGTGCTGGCCTACGCGCGTGAGGATGCCTCTTCTTTTATCCACAAAGGAGTCATCTACAACATTGATAAGACCGCACAGGCTCTGACTTCCATCATCAACAAGCTGGAAAGCCAGTTGAACAACTCCATTGCCAAAGTATATGTAGGCATCGGCGGACAGTCATTGCGCACGGTAAAGAATGCGGTAAACCGTGTGCTGGAAGAGGAAGGGATTATTTCGCAAGAGTTGGTAGATGCAATCAGCGATGAAAACCTCGAAGTTCCCCTGATGGACATGAGCGTGCTGGATGTAGCCCCGCAGGAATATAAGATAGACAACAATCTTCAGGCCGATCCGGTGGGTGTGGCAGGCAAACGTATCACAGGAAACTTCCTGAATATCGTGGCACGTGCTTCCCTCAAGAAGAATCTGGAGCACAGCTTCGAGCAGGCCAAAGTAGAAATTGCCGACTTGCTCATCGCCCCGATAGCCCTGGCCAATGCCGTGCTGACGGAAAGCGAAATGCGCTCGGGATGTGCCTTGGTAGACTTCGGGGCAGATACGACTACCGTATCAGTATATAAAAATAACATTCTCCGCTTCCTTAGCGTACTGCCGCTGGGTGGAAACAATATCACCCGTGACATTACCGCCCTGCAAATGGAAGAGGCCGAAGCCGAGCAACTGAAGCTGAAATACGGAGATATGCTTTACGAGGAAGAAGAGACTGAAACACCGGCAGTCTGCACACTGGAGGACGGTCGTAGCATCGAGTTGAACGTGTTGAACGACATCATCGACGCCCGTGCCGAAGAAATCCTTGCCAATGTATGGAACCAACTGCAACTTTCCGGATACGAAGACAGATTGCTGTCCGGCATCATCTTCACCGGTGGGGGCGCCAACCTGAAAAACATGGAAGACGCATTCCGCAAACGCAGCAAGGTCGATAAGGTAAAGACCACCCGGTTTGTACACAACACCATCCATGGCTTCAGCGATGTACTGAAGAAAGACGGCATGCAGAATACACTGCTCGGCCTGCTTGCTGCCGGCAACGAAAACTGCTGCCTGCAAGAGGTGAAACCTGCACCTGCCGCTTCCACCGTTACTCCACCGAAACCCGTCGATATGTTTGGCGACGACGAAGCCCTGAAAGAACAGGAAGCCGCCGCCCGTGCCGCCAAAGCACAGCGCGAGAAGGAAGAGAAAGAACGTCGCGAACGGGAACGCAAGGAGAAAGAACGTAAAGAAAAAGAAGAGAAAAAGAAAAAGAAGAAAGAAGGTCCCAGCTGGTTTGAAAAAACTTTCAACAAGATTTCCAATGAGATTTTCTCGGATGACGATCTGAAATGATCTCATAACGTATAAATTATAAATCATAAATCCCATTATCATGGACGATATAGTACAATTCGATTTCCCGACAGATTCACCGAAGATCATTAAAGTGATTGGTGTAGGTGGTGGTGGTGGTAATGCCGTGAACCACATGTACCGGGAAGGCATACACGACGTGACGTTCGTTCTGTGTAACACGGACAACCAAGCGTTGAAAGAGTCTCCCGTCCCCGTAAAACTGCAACTGGGGCGTTCTATTACCGAGGGACTGGGTGCCGGAAACCGTCCCGAACGTGCCCGAGAAGCCGCCGAAGAGAGTAGCGAAGAAATCAAATCGCTGCTGAACGACGGTACCAAAATGGTATTTATCACCGCCGGAATGGGTGGCGGAACAGGTACGGGAGCTGCTCCCGTCATTGCCCGCATAGCCAAGGAGATGGACATTCTCACCGTCGGTATCGTCACCATACCTTTTATCTTCGAAGGTGAAAAGAAAATTATCCAGGCGCTGGATGGCGTGGAACGTATCGCCCAGCATGTAGATGCCCTACTGGTTATCAACAATGAGCGTCTGCGCGAAATATATTCCGACCTTACGTTTATGAATGCTTTTGGCAAGGCAGATGATACGTTGTCCATCGCCGCCAAAAGTATTGCAGAAATCATCACCATGCGTGGAACGGTGAACCTGGACTTTGCAGATGTAAAGACCATCCTCAAAGACGGTGGCGTTGCCATCATGAGTACCGGCTTCGGCGAAGGTGAAAGTCGTGTGACGAAAGCCATCGACGATGCCCTGCACTCTCCGTTGCTGAACAACAACGATATCTTCAATGCCAAGAAGGTGATGCTGAACGTATCCTTCTGCGAAAGTTCGGAACTGATGATGGAGGAAATGAACGAGATCCACGAATTCATGAGCAAGTTCCGCGAAGGCGTAGAGGTAATCTGGGGTGTGGCTATGGACAACACACTGGAAGGTAAAGTAAAGATTACCGTACTCGCCACCGGTTTCGGCATGGAAGATGTCCCCGGTATGGACAGTGTGCTCGAAAAGCGCAGCCAGGAAGAGGAAGAACGCCAGCTTCAGCTCGAAGAAGAAAAAGAAAAGAACAAAGAGCGTATCCGCAAGGCTTATGGCGAAAGTGCCAGCGGCATCGGCAGCAAGAACATTCGCAAACGCCGACATATCTATATCTTCAACCCCGAGGATCTGGATAATGCCGATATTATCAGCATGGTAGAAAGTTCACCGACATACCTGCGCGATAAGAGCACCCTGAGCACCATTAAAACCAAAGCGGCTACCGAAGGGCAGCTTGCTACGGAAGAGGCACAGGGCAGCGAAGATATGGGAGGAGTGATTACCTTCTAAATCTGCCTTAAGACATCTTTCATCCGCGTAATCTGCGGATGAAAGATTAGTACACACTATAGCGTAATAAACAAAAATAGAGTAAACTTATGGATTTATTTGAAAGAGTCAGCGAAGACATTAAAACCGCAATGAAGGCCAAAGACAAAGTGGCACTCGAAACATTAAGAAACATCAAGAAAGTATTCCTGGAAGCAAAGACCGCTCCGGGTGCCAACGATACTCTGACCGACGACGCTGCATTAAAGATCATGCAGAAGTTGATGAAACAAGGCAAAGATGCCGCTGAAATATACATCCAGCAAGGTCGTCAGGACCTGGCAGATGCTGAACTAGCACAAGTGAAGGTGATTGAAGTTTACTTGCCGAAGCAGATGTCCGCCGAAGAACTGGAAGCTGCCCTGAAGGAAATCATTGCCGAAACAGGTGCTACCAGTGGTAAAGATATGGGGAAAGTAATGGGCGTTGCTTCCAAGAAGCTTGCCGGACTTGCCGAAGGTCGTGCCATCTCCGCCAAAGTGAAAGAATTGCTGGGATAAACTCCCGCCTTATTTCTGTTATAAGCCGTGTTTCCGGAAGATAGAAGAAAGTAATTTAACTTCTATCGCCCGAAAACACGGCTTCTTTTCGCATTTTATTGAGTATCATAATTTTTATTTCAAATACTATCATTATATTTGCCACGCATTTTCAAGGGAATATCCCCGCATAATAATAAAACTAGAATTCTGGCACAGCATATGAAAAGCAATATAAAGATGTGGAAATTAATGGTCCTTGCGGGGACAATGCTTTTCTTGTCTGACATAGCTTACGCCAAAAGCCGGACACAAGACAGCGTACCGGGATATAAACCGGATACGGGATACTTCGCCAAACGTTTTATTCACAGACTGGGCGTAGAATACCGCCCGGGGTATATATTCCCTACCAGCTCATTCCTGGCGGGGGACAATTCTCAATGGAAACCTTTCGAATGGGGCTATTCCGCCCACCTGAAATATTCATTCCAGTTCAAGCCCAATACATGTGCCGACCGGATTTACGGCAGCGCCTACCAAGGTATAGGTGTAGGCTACTACGACCTCGGAAGCAAAGAAGAACTGGGAAACCCGATTGCCGTTTACGTCTATCAAGGAGCGCGCATTGCGCGTATCACTCAACGGCTGTCACTCAATTACGAATGGAACTTCGGTGTGTCCTTCGGCTGGAAACCTTATGACGAACGCTACAACCCGCACAACAGTGTAATCGGCTCGAAAGCCAATGCCTATATCAATGCCGGTGTGCAACTGAACTGGATGGTTTCACGGCAGATCGACTTGATTGCCGGAGTAACCGGTACCCACTTCTCTAATGGTAATACCAAATTTCCCAATGCGGGTCTGAACACCATGGGATTGAAAGTAGGCGTCGTCTATAACTTCAACAGGCCGGAAGATGCGCTTACCAAACCTACGTACTATGCACCTGTACCGAAATTTCCGCGCCACGTCAGTTATGACCTGACCCTGTTCGGCTCATGGAGGCGGAAAGGCGTGTGGGTAGGTAGCGGACAGATCGCTTCACCGGATGCTTATACGGTGCTTGGTTTCAACTTCGCCCCCATGTACAACATCGGATATAAATTCCGTACCGGTGTTTCGCTGGACGGTGTATACGATGCCAGTTCCAATGTTTATACAATCCCCGGAAATGGAAACGAGTGCTACAAGCCGTCTCTTCACAAGCAGTTAGCCCTGGGTATTTCAGGACGTGCGGAGTACGTGATGCCCTACTTCACAGTCGGTGTCGGTATCGGTGCCAACGTTCTGCATGGTGGCGGCGACCACAAAGGTATCTACCAAGTGTTGACGCTGAAAGCGGAACTTACCCGCAGCTCCTACCTGCATGTAGGCTACAATCTGAAGAATTTCAGTGATCCGAACTATCTGATGCTGGGTATCGGCTTCCGTTTCAATAACAAGTATCCGACTTTCCACCGCTGATACAACGCATCCGGTCCGGGAGTTCTTCCTCATATCCCTCATACATCTCTATCACATCCCTATTTAATCTCATACAAAAGATGGCATCTTTTACATCAAAAGGTGGCATGTTATGCTACAAAAGATGGCATCTTTTACAGCGAAAGATGGCATCTTTTGCACCAAAGGTCAGTGAGATATACAGGAAAGGGTTTATTGTTCTACGTCAAAGGACTTATTAATCCATATCAAAGAGCTCCTTCAGCACCTCAAGAGACTTTAATACGGGAAAGTCAGGCAAGTGAAGGCGATAATATTCATTCATTATTGTAAGGCAGCGGGTACGTTCAGCACGGTTCATGGCAAAGAGGTGCATTGTTTCATAATTCATGCGCATCAGCATCGTCAGCCGTGAAGCCTCCGCAGGAAGTATATAAAATGAATGAAGCTGCGGGCGCAAAGGAGTGAAACAGGCATTCAGCAGATCAAAGTAATCACCATTCTCATAATCCTCCAGATTAGGGTACAATCCCAGGAAGCGGGATAAGCGCATCAGGAACACCAGATGGAAATTGGCAAAACTATCGCGACACTCGTCCAGCCAGATAATAGAATGTTGCAGATAAGCAAACAACGGACGGTTCTCAGCCTCTTCGCGCACCGCACGATACAGGAACTCCGCCAGGAAAAGCGCTATGGAAGATTTGTACGGATCGTAGGGAATGGAAGAAAACGGATAGTAAGACTTCGCCTCCGTTATCTTATACATACTGGCGTTCGAACGGAAATCCGCCTCCAGTTCCACCAAGGCGAGTGGCTGAAACAGCACCGATTTCACCGCAGCCTTCCGCGAACGGGGTATCTTTACAATGAACGAAGCACGTCCGGCCGTCTCCGTATAGATGTCCGCAATAAGAGAGGTATCGTTATATTTCAGGGTATGCAGCACAATCCCCAGCGTTTTCTGTAACATCCGCGCTTCAAGTTTTGGTTTCAATCCGGTAACAAAACTACGAAAAAAGCCGGAAATAACGGGAATAAAACAAGGATAAATAAAAAAATGCAGGTAGGGAAGTAAAAAAATGGAAGATATTATTCTACTGATATTCAGACTATAAGCACAGAATCAGAGAATAAACGCTACAAATCCCTTTATTTTTTTCTTGAGATTATTTTGCCAATTCAAAAATAGTCCCTACATTTGCAACCGCAAACGAGAGATAATCTCTCTGCAAGAGCAGAAATGCTCACCAAAGGATGGCCCGTTCGTCTATCGGTTAGGACGCAAGATTTTCATTCTTGAAAGGGGGGTTCGATTCCCCCACGGGCTACAATTAAAAAAATAAACGAATTAAAAAAGATTAGTCGAGATGGCAAATCACAAATCATCACTGAAAAGAATCAGACAAGAAGAGACTAGAAGACTTCACAACAGATATTATGGCAAAACCATGAGAAACGCTGTTAGAAAGCTTCGTTCTACAACCGACAAAGCAGAAGCTGCTGCAATGTATCCGGGCGTAACTAAGATATTGGACAAATTGGCTAAGACCAATGTAATCCATAAGAACAAAGCTAACAACTTGAAGTCAAAGTTGGCTCTCTACATTAATAAGCTAGGATAAGCTAATTAATATTACACAAAAGATATACAAGGAAAGTCGGACTTTTTAGTCCGACTTTTTCTGCATCTGCACCTATCGCCCCACCCCGTTCCAGACACCTTCCGCAAGAAGCTAAAAAGCTGTAAACGAATGAAATTTATCACTCAGTTTAGTTTCGTATCTCACGAATTTTCACTATATTTGCTCTGTTATTTGAATAAGGAAATTAGATTATGACTGAAGAACAGATTAACTCCAATAACGGGAGCTATTCAGCCGAGAACATCCAGGTTCTGGAAGGTTTGGAAGCTGTTAGAAAGCGTCCCGCGATGTATATTGGTGACATTAGTACGAAAGGACTTCACCACCTGGTTTATGAAGTTGTGGATAACTCTATCGACGAAGCACTCGCCGGCTATTGCGACCACATTGAAGTAACCATCAACGAAGATAATTCCATCACTGTACAGGATAACGGACGTGGTATTCCGGTTGATTTTCACGAAAAAGAGAAGAAGTCAGCCCTGGAAGTTGTCATGACCGTATTGCATGCCGGCGGTAAGTTCGATAAGGGATCTTACAAAGTATCCGGAGGTTTGCACGGTGTAGGTGTATCTTGTGTGAACGCCCTGTCCACACACATGACTACGCAGGTTTTCCGTAACGGAAAAATCTATCAGCAGGAATATGAATGCGGACATCCGCTGTATCCGGTAAAGGAAATCGGAACAAGCGATATTACAGGTACACGTCAGCAATTCTGGCCGGATAACACGATCTTCACGGAAACCGTTTACAACTACGAGATTCTTGCTACCCGTATGCGCGAGTTGGCCTATCTGAATGCAGGCATCAAGATCACTCTGACCGACCTTCGTATAAAAGACGAAGAAAACAACGCCAAGATGGAAGTTTTCTACTCGGAAGAAGGTTTGAAGGAATTCGTCCGCTACATCGACTCTTCCCGCGAACATCTGGTAAATGATGTAATCTACATCAACACAGAGAAACAAGGCACACCGGTGGAAGTGGCTATCATGTACAATACGTCTTATAACGAAAATATCCACTCTTACGTAAACAATATCAATACCATCGAAGGTGGTACGCACCTTGCTGGTTTCCGCCGCGCACTGACCCGTACGCTGAAGAAATATGCCGAAGACAACAAGATGCTGGAAAAAGCTAAAGTAGAAATCGCAGGCGATGACTTCCGTGAAGGTCTGACGGCTGTAATCTCTATCAAAGTGGCAGAACCGCAGTTTGAAGGCCAGACCAAGACGAAGCTCGGAAACAGCGAAGTTATGGGAGCCGTAGACCAGGCTGTAGGTGAAGCACTGAACTATTATCTGGAAGAGCATCCGAAGGAAGCCAAGATGGTGGTAGACAAAGTGATTCTGGCCGCACAGGCACGTGTTGCCGCACGTAAGGCGCGTGAATCCGTGCAACGTAAGTCACCGATGTCCGGTGGCGGTATGCCGGGTAAGTTGGCCGACTGTTCAAGCAAGGATCCTGAGGAATGCGAATTGTTCCTGGTCGAGGGTGACTCGGCAGGTGGTTCTGCCAAGCAAGGCCGCGACCGTAGATTCCAGGCTATTCTGCCGCTTCGCGGTAAAATCCTGAATGTGGAAAAGGCCATGTGGCATAAAGCGTTCGAGAGTGATGAAGTCAACAATATCATCCAAGCTCTCGGCATCCGCTTCGGTGTGGATGGCGAAGACAGCAAGGAAGCAAATATTGATAAGTTGAGATATAAGAAAGTGATTATCATGACCGATGCCGACGTCGATGGTTCTCACATCGACACGCTGATCATGACGCTCTTCTTCCGCTACTTCCCGCAGGTAATCCGCAACGGATACCTGTATATCGCTACTCCGCCCCTCTATCTCTGCAAAAAAGGTAAAGTGGAGGAATATTGCTGGACAGACCAACAACGCCAGAAATTTATCGACACTTATGGTGGCGGTTCGGAAAATGCCGTACATACACAACGCTACAAAGGTTTGGGTGAAATGAACCCGGAACAGTTGTGGAGTACAACCATGAACCCTGAAAACCGTATGTTGAAACAGATAAGCATTGAAAATGCCGCCGAAGTGGATTATATTTTTTCCATGCTGATGGGTGAAGACGTTGGACCACGCCGCGATTTCATTGAGAAGAATGCAACGTATGCAAATATTGATGCGTAAGAAAAACAGTGATTAATGATTTACGATTAGTGATTAGTCACTGAATAACACGTTTTTATTAACCAACCTCACATCTTACAACGAAGAAACGCCGGATGGACAGGAAAATCCTGTTATCCGGCGTTTTTCTTTTCAGCTCACGAAATAGAAAAAGACACTCCGTGAGATGGTTCCGTACTATCTTTACAACAGATTCTGTTTCTTCATCTCTTCTGCCACCAATTCCAGTTCAGCATACCAATCCTCACCGAACTTACGTATCAACGGTTCTTTCAGAAACCTGTATACCGGCAGATTCTCTTTCCGCCCCAGCAATACGGCGGCTTTACACACATCCCAACGGTTATAATTCACTGCCTTATAAACTCCGTAATTTCCTACCCTGATCGGATACAAATGACAGGAAACAGGTTTGTAGAAATCTGTCTTTCCGTCCCGATATGCCTTTTCAATAGCGCAATAACAACAACCTTTCTCATCATAACAAGTAAACACACAATCCTTGTTGTTGACAATGGAGGTCACCAGATCACCCTCACAATCAGTATACACTACCCCTTGTTTCTCTATAACGGCACGTGCCTCGGGAGCAAGTTCTTCCCAAATCACAGGCAGTACTTCTTCCAGCTTTTCTATTTCATCCAGTTCCACCGGAGCCCCGGCATCTCCCTCAACACAACAAGCACCCTTGCAGGCATCCAGATTGCATATAAACTTTTCACGCAGCACATCAAAACTGACCACTACGTCACCTATTTGTATCATTTCCTATAAAAAATTAATTGCGGATGCAAAGATAACACTTTGTTCCGCAATTAATAAGCACAGATTACCTATTTATCGAATGTCAGGATATAAGCCCCGCTCTTATCCACGAAACCGCTCACATAAGAACCGTCATCTCCTACGCGAGCATAGTAATATGCCAGCCCATTAAAAGAGAAGAAGCATACCGTCAAAAGAAGAAGTATTTCAACAAAAGTAGGAAAAACTACATTTACGAAAAGGACTTTATGGGATATGTTATTATAATCAACTGTTTACCATCTTCCTCACACAACTGATAGCTGCCTTGAAAGGCTTCCAGATACAGACGGTTTATGGCATGCTGAATTTCACATTCTCTTTCGTTTTCTACATCCATAAGTAGCGGACTGTTTGTAACCACTATCCTCAATTCATCTATACTTTTATAATCCAACATATACTGCACCGCATACGGCTCACGCCTCCCTTTTGGTGACATCAGAACGGAAGAAAGCAGCTTCATGAAGCGGACGGTATCCACCTGAACAAGCTGCGTATGCAAATCAGTAAGGAAATCAACCTGAACAGAAATTCCTTCCTGTAACTCTGCCTGCATCCTGGCATCTGTGCACAACTGCACCATGTCATACTCCTGCACATTAAATTTCATCATGCCCGACTCCAGGCGCGAAAGATCGAGGATGTTAAATATCAAATCGATCAGCTTCTCAGCATTTCGCCGGATAACCGCCGAATATTCCTGCTGCTCCTCCATGGTCAGATCATTTCTTTGGCAAAGAGAATCAGAAAGAGTCACAACAGAATGAAGAGGAACACTAATTTCATTCGTGATGTTGTGAAGAAAGACTTCTTTCATCTTATCAGCCGCCTGAACCACAGCATACGATTCACGCATTTCACGCTCCGACTTCGCCAGTTCCCGATAAATCCGGGACACTCGTAACACTCCCCCTACAAGTAAAATGACAAACAGAGATACACCGCCTACTGCTATCTGCCAGAAACGCTTTGCACCAATTTCCTTTTCAAGCAGGGCTTTCTGTATCCTATAATTGGCCTGAACGGTCTCCTCATTCATACGCAACGTAGCCTTATTGATAGAATCGCATTTCAGCACAGCGACTCTATATGTTTCAGCAGCTTCTTTATACCGTCCCGCATCAGCATAAGCATCTCCCATAATTCTGCGTATATCCATCTCATACATCGGCTGAGTGCCTTTAAAGGCAGACAATGTTAATTCAAATTGCGGAAAACATTTATCCCAATCCTTCGTTATATAATAATAGCCCGCCCACGAAAAATTATAAGCAATTACAGTAGAGGAAAAAGAATCATCAGTGTAGAACTTTGCAGCTTCGTCCAGATGCTTCTTCAGATTAGGAGCATCCTCAACAGCCAAATAGATTTTACAATACATTAATTCTATTTCCAGGATTTTACTCCTATAAGAATCAAGCATCGCAGGCTGCTCCTTTATGATATCATCAATGATTCTCCGTTGAGCCTCCAATTCCGCTATCATTTCAGGATGTTTATTAAACAAATAATAAGCACTTGTCAAATATCGGTGAACCATTAGCTCATCCTCCGTGGAAAGTGAAGTTAACTCCGCTGCTTTTTTATAACATTCAATCGCTTTTTCGTAGTTCCGGGCAAAAACATACGCTCTACCCTCTGTCACATAAGACAGAAATATGCCCCGACTGTCTTTCAGACGAATAGCTTCTTCACGCATCTTTTGCGATTCCAGAATAGCTGATTCCGTATCGCCTTTTGTCCCTTTGAGTTGAAGGATATAATGCAATGCGAGGAAATAATTCTCATATATCTTAGAGCGATAACAGACTTCCTTCAGCAAGGCTAATGCTTTATCCATATTCTCACCATCCAGCCTGAAAGTGTAATAACGGAAATATTCGTAACGAAGCGCCAATTCACTTTCCACATCTTTCATGCTTATTGCAGAGGCTAATGCCGAATCAAGCAATTCAGCCGACCAGTCTTTATCAATATTATGTACAAAGACATCCTTCAGAAACTGAGTCCGGGCAGTATCAGCAGGCATCGACCGATAAATCCGGAAGATACTGTCACGCAAATTACTGCCATCCGAGGCCTGGGTAGCAGCAAGCGAAAACGGGCTGACTGCACAAAGCAACAAAAGAATCAGTTTTTTCATCGCACCACCTCCTGCTTTAAAGGATGAATAAAAACAAACCGCGCACCGGCAGTATAGCCGGAATCCACCCAGATTTCTCCACCCAGCCGCTTGATAATCAACTTGCAGATGGACAACCCCAAGCCTGTCCCCTGCACTCCCTCATTCAGCTTCTCAAACCGACCGAAGATCGTGCTTTGCCTTTCAAGAGGAATACCGCAACCGGTATCCGTCACCGAGAACTCAGCGAAACCCTTTTCATCCAGTCGCAATGCAAGTGTGATGCTTCCCTCTTTCGTAAACTTAGTGGCATTTACCAGCAGATTCACCAGCATTTGCTGCAAACGCCCTTGGTCCGTCTCTATCTCCAATGAAGTCAATTCCGTTTCAAAACGGATATCCGCTGATGTCTGCTTGATGTTATCCAGCATCTTCACCACATTGCGGCAGAGAGCCACCACTTCATGCGTAGTGATGCTGAACTTCATATTCGCTATATCCAGGCATGAAATATCCACGACATCATTAATCAGTTTAAGCAGCAATTCGGAGTTCAATTGAATCACATCGTTACACTGTACACGGGTAGCCTCATCAATTCCCGGCGTAGTCAACACTTCCGAGAAACCCGCCAATGCATTCAGGGGAGTCTTGATTTCATGACTCATATTGGAAAGGAACAAGCTCTTGTTACGAATGGATTCTTCGGCCATGGACTTAGCTTTCTGAAGTTCATTTTTAGAATGAAGCAACCGCTTCCCTACCTTTTTCAGATAGAAAAAACCACCCAATAAAAAAACGGCAAGGGATAGGATAATGATAAAAGAGAGTTGTAACAAACGCTTTTGCTGTGCACTATTTTGCAATTCCAGTTCATCGATGGTATAATCTTTGCGCATATCTTCCACCCGCTCTCCGGTGTATACACGAAACAGAGAATCACCAAGCAGTATCATTTCACTATAAATTCGGGCCGCATCTTTGTACTCTTCTTCTTCCATTTTCTGTTCGGCATTTTGCCAATACAAGCTATCTACTATTACCTCTTCTGCACAAAGAGATGACGGCATCCCGGACAAGACAAATATCAATAGTAATATAAGTAGTTTCATTCCATCAATTGCGTGTATTGTCTGCAAAGATAACCTTTTAGAGAGAAGGACTGCCATTGAAGCACAAAAAAAGAGATGTTCCAAGAGCATAAAATCTCTTGAAACATCTCCTTTATTGAATATTGCAGGCAGTTGCTTACTTAATCAAGTCTTTTCCTGTCATATCGGCCGGCTGCGCCATACCCAGAATGTGAAGGATAGAAGGAGCAACATCTGCCAAAACACCATTCTCAACTTTGGCATTCTTGTTCTCGGTTACATAAACAAAAGGAACCGGATTCAGAGAGTGAGCAGTGTTCGGAGTGCCGTCTTCGTTCAGTGCATGGTCTGCATTACCGTGGTCAGCGATGATGATTACTTCATAATCGTTGGCTTTGGCAGCTTCTACCGTATCTTTCACACATTCGTCGATAGCTTTTACAGCTTTCTCGATAGCGCTATAAATACCGGTATGTCCTACCATATCACCGTTAGCGTAGTTCACAACAATGAAATCGAACTTCTGAGTGTTGATAGCTTCCACCAATTTATCCTTTACTTCGTAAGCACTCATCTCCGGTTTCAAGTCGTAAGTAGCTACTTTCGGAGACGGAACCAAGATGCGCTCTTCAGCGTCATACGGAGTTTCACGACCACCGTTGAAGAAGAAAGTTACGTGAGCATACTTTTCCGTTTCAGCAATGTGCAATTGAGTCTTGCCTTGAACTGCCAGATATTCTCCCAATGTATTCTGAACATTTTCCTTATCGAAAAGAACATGTACGCCTTTGAAAGATGCATCATACGGAGTCATGCAGTAGTATTGCAAGCCCGGAATGATGTGCATACCCTGTTCCGGCATATCTTGTTGAGTCAGTACTACGGTCAGCTCTTTCGCACGGTCGTTACGATAGTTGAAGAAGATAACTACATCACCTTCCTTAATGGTTCCGTCGAAGTTACCATTTACAATCGGCTTGATAAATTCGTCCGTCACACCTTCGTCATAAGACTCCTGCATAGCCTGAACCATATCGGTAGCTACTTTACCTTCGCCGTTTACCAGCAAGTCATAAGCCACTTTCACACGTTCCCAACGTTTGTCGCGATCCATTGCATAGAAACGACCTACGATAGAAGCAATCTTACCTGCTGACTTTTCGCAATGTGCAGTCAGTTGTTCAATAAAGCCTTTACCACTCTTCGGGTCGGTATCGCGTCCATCCATGAAGCAGTGAACAAAAGTATTATCCACACCATATTCTTTGGCAATATCGCAAAGTTTGAATAAGTGGTCGAATGAGCTGTGTACGCCACCGTTGGAAGTCAATCCCATGAAGTGAACGTTCTTACCTTTTTCTTTGGCATAAGTGAAGGCGGAAACGATTCCCGGGTTCTTTAGAATGCTATTGTCGGCACATGCACGGTTAATCTTTACCAAATCCTGGTATACGATACGTCCGGCGCCAATATTAAGGTGTCCTACTTCCGAGTTACCCATCTGACCATCGGGCAAACCTACATTTTCACCGCTTGCCTGAAGCTGTGAGTGAGGATATGTTGCCAGCAGACTGTCCCAGTACGGAGTAGGTGTATTGAAAATCACGTCATCTTTCCCCTGATCGCCGATACCCCAGCCATCAAGAATCATTAAAAGGGCTTTCTTACTCATAATATTAATTGATTTTAAATGTACAATCTTTAACCTTAGCAAAAACGTTCTTTATAGAGAGAACGATTTTTCCGGCTGCAAAGGTACAAAAAAGCACGGTTAAAGCGTACTGTTTCAAATGATTTATGTACTTTTGTCGCGCTTTAAAAAACAAAAAACAAGAAATATGGACGATTCAAACCCACGAACGTGCAATAGTATTTATAATTAAAGCGAACAGAGACGTTGTCCGCAATGCCTCAGTTCGTTCCTAAAGAAAGGAGGCCATTACGATGAGAACGTACCTTTATTCTGAAGCCGGCTTTATAGAAAAGTCACAATGGATGCCCAATAGCTGGGTAAACGTTGAATGCCCCGATGACAATGATTTTGATTTCCTCACCCAAGAGTTGAAAGTTCCGGAATCTTTTTTGGAAGATATCGCCGATGCGGATGAACGCCCGCGTACGGAAACGGAAGGCAACTGGTTGCTAACCATCCTGCGTATCCCGATGCAGAGCAGTCAGCATGGTATTCCCTTTATCACCGTGCCAATAGGCATCATTACCAATAATGAAATTATCGTATCGGTATGTTATCACAAGACTGAACTCATCTCGGATTTTATCCAACATACACGTCGCAAAGGTATCGTAGTGAACAATAAGCTGGACTTGATCCTGCGGATGATTTATTCTTCCGCCGTCTGGTTTTTGAAGTATCTGAAACAGATAAACAATGATGTAGCCAATGCGGAAAAAGAGTTGGAGAAAAGTATCCGCAATGAAGACTTGCTCCGTCTGATGAAGTTGCAAAAAACCCTTGTCTACTTCAACACTTCCATCCGCGGAAATGAAGTGATGATCGGGCGATTGAAGAATATCTTCCAGGATACCGACTATCTGGATATGGAGCTGTTGGAGGATGTAATCATTGAACTAAAACAGGCATACAATACCGTAAACATTTACAGCGACATCCTGACAGGAACGATGGATGCTTTTGCCTCCATTATTTCCAACAACGTCAATGCTATCATGAAACGCATGACGAGTCTTTCCATCACGCTCATGATACCGACACTGATAGCCAGTTTCTACGGTATGAATGTGGATATTCACCTGGAAGGTTTCCCATATGCTTTCATATTCATTATCCTGATCTCCGTAATATTATCGGCAGGAACATTTATCTGGTTCAGGAAGATTAAGTGGTTCTAAACTACCATTACCGCATTTGTTTTTGTATCAAAGATGGTGTAGTTACGACCTCGTGACTATCATCATCTTCTTCTTTTATTTCCTCTTCCGCCTTTTCTACTTTATTCACCTTGTCGGCTCCGGCAGCAGTAGGTCGGGTTTTCCAGGTAAGGCGCGTTGTCATAACAGAAGGTTTAGTACTGGAAGGTTTCATGAAGCTGTCCATCCAAGAGTCGTCAGCATCGTCAACATTCTTCAAATTCGTAGCCGCCGAAGATTGAAGTACAGGAGATTGGGATGCGGAAGACATCTGTACCGGCTGATTCGAAGCGTTCAGCAGGAAAGCATACGTATTCTTCGTATCCTTCAAGGCACTCGAAGTTTTGAAGAAAGTAACTAGATTCATGATTACCAGAAAGACAGCCGCAAGGGGCGCAAGAGCTATGATAATCGCCAGTCGGATCAGCAACATTATAAACGGATAAAAAAGACTGTCAATGATATCATTACTGACTACCCGCATTCCTCCAGAGGATTTTGTAGATTTAAACGCCGAGGGAATGCCGCCAATACCTGCATATATCCACGCATTCATGGCATCACCGGTAGATTGCCAGATAGAGAAACCCAATATCATAAAGACCAATACGAAAATGCACTTTATCAGCGCCCATACCTTTCTCCTACTTAATGTAGACATTTCATCTTCCGCGGCTTTCAGATTACAATCGTGGCACAAAGGTTTGCTGTCATAAGAATAAACAGAACTATTCAGGCAGTTCTGACATAACCCCACTCCGCAAGATGCGCAGGTGGCGACAGCGTAGTCATTCAAATGTTTATTGCAATTCATAACAGTGTCTTTCTTTGTGTACAAAGATATACAAAGAAAGACACTTTACCTAAAACGACGTCAGTTTTGTTTTTCCACCTCGTATATTTCCTTTACTTCGCTTCCGTCCAAATATACTAATTGAAATCAGATATAGTCATTCTTCAGTATGAGAATAATATTTTCCCCTTTTTGACCAGATTTCGCAAATAATACGTATGTTTGCGCCAAATAGGTCAATGAACATGAAAATACACAGAAATCTAATGCTTGTATGCCTGCTCCTCATGGCATCAATCTCTTATGCTCAATCCGAAACCATCGTTGTAGGAAAAAAAGCGGACGGAACGGACTTAAAAGCACAGTGCTACACTTTTCCGCAGCGGGTGGAAACTTTCTCCATGAGTGATAAAGGCGATTATCTCTGCGTCAGTTTCAGGGAAACCACTAAAAGCGGCAAGTATCTGAAGAATAAAGGAGAAATAGGTTTCTATGACACAAAGAGCAGTCAGCTCCTATGGAAACAGCCGATTGACTTCAGCAAATCACGGATAACTTGTCTTTCGGAAGGGGTCTTGATAACTGAAATCGGCAGCAAGATATCATTGCTCAGTAGAGAAACAGGAGCGAAGAGATGGGAAGCCAGTTTATTTCCGGTATATGTGGACGATTCATTGGGATTGGTCTTAGGTTATAACTCCCCTACCTCCAACAAACTCCGCGCTGTCAACTTGAAATTCGGTAACGATCTGTGGGAAAACAAAATACCTCATCAATACGGTTGGAACGAAGTTCTTGATCTGGAACAAAATAAACGCCTGATTGTAGCGGATGCATTGCATAAGCTGGATTTCATGACCGGAGAGTTACTGACCTATCCGGGAAAACCGGGAGCTCATGATACAAAAGCGGCATTGCTGCAAGGATTAGCCGCTGTAGCAGTCGGAGTAGCCGGTGGCGTAGCAACCGGTGGTGCCTATTATTACAGCTATGTTCCCATTGCCAATAATACAATCACGGGGTTGACTTCCAATATACTGTCTCAGGATTCACTTTATTACTGGGCAGACCGTCAACACATCTCCTGTATGGACACGGCTTTCAACGTAGTGTGGCAAACAGAGTTTCCTGATGTGAAAGCTTCCTGCTCTAAACTTTTCGTGCAAGATGATAAGTTATTCATGCTGAATTACGGCTACGGATTACGCGAAGGAGCAAGCCGCAAGAAATATGGACGCCCATTTATAGCCTGTTATAACTTGCTAAACGGAGAAGAAATCTTCTTCAACCAACTAAGCGTAAAGAAAGATATGATTGAAGATGCCCTGCGAACTGATGACGCACTCTACATGCTGTTTGATGACGGAATGGCTTATCAGGAGCTGACGGATTCCATCGTAAATATTGTACCTTGGGATACCAAGCAATACGGTAAGCTGGAAGCGATGTTGCCCGGTACACTCTATGCAGCCAACAAAGATACAACCGCTTTCAAGTCGCTCGCTTTCGATGGAGAACATTGCCTGGTATATAATGATCAAGGAGTTATCTATGAAGTAGACAAGGATTTGAACATCAGGAATACCTATGAACGGGAGCGGATTTACAGCCCCAGTATCCAACTAAAAGATTATTTATGTATCGGCAATCGTGGAGACTATTGGTTCATTCACGAAATGGGAATGCCTGTAGCCCATCTTGATACGGAGTTCAAAAAAGGGCGGGTGATTGGTAATAAGCTGCTACTACTTAACAATGAAAACCAATTCCTGTTTATCGATCTGGATGAAGCGATAGAATAATCACTTGAAATCAAGTGCTAACTGCCCGTCACCCAATAGATTGAATGTCATGCGGTGATAAGGCGTAGTTCCACGTTCGGAGATGGCCGCACGATGTTTCTTCGTGGGGTATCCTTTGTTATGGTCCCAATCATAATATGGAAATTCTTCGTGAAGGCGGTTCATATAATCATCACGATAGGTTTTGGCAAGCACAGAAGCTGCTGCAATAGAAAGGTATTTACCGTCGCCTTTAATCACCGTGGTATGCGGAAGATCCTGATATTTCTTGAAACGGTTGCCATCTATAAGCAGATGCTGCGGACGCATCTTTAATTGATCTACGGCACGATGCATGGCAAGGAAAGAAGCGTTCAGGATGTTAATCTTATCAATCTCTTCGGGAGATACAATGCCAACCGCCCATGCCAGTGCTTCTTTCTCAATCACTTCACGCAAAGCATAGCGCTGATGTTCCGTCAACTGTTTGGAATCATTCAGTAGTTCGTTCTTGAAATCTTTGGGAAGAATCACGGCAGCAGCATATACAGCTCCTGCCAAACAACCACGTCCGGCCTCATCGCAACCGGCTTCAATCAGATCTTTATTCAAATAAGGCAATAGCATACAGCATTAATTTAGAGGCACAAAGATAAATCTTTTTGAAAGCAAACCTGACTTTTAAAGGAAAATAATTACATTTGCAGAAACAACAAATATACTATGAAGCAAGTACTGTATCTAATATTTGCAGTTTCCCTATTAACCACGATCCCCTTACAGGCTCAAGACAGCAAACAAGCCCAGACCTTATTAGAACAAGCTCAAAAAGCCCTGTTCAGCAATCCCAAGCAGGCATCATACTATGCAGCTCAGGCAGCTGCCTTATTTCCCGAAGACGAACCCAATGAAACCCGTGCACAAGCTATGATACTCTATTGCCAAGCAGAACAACTGTTGGGCAACTTCGATTTGAGTATCAAGAATTTATATGATACACAGAGATATATCAATCCCGCAAACAAACGGCAAACAGCTCAGCTTTATTCACTCATGGGACGTGTATATAGTAAGTTGGGCGATTATAACAAAGGGATAGAACTGAACGATAAGGCAACCTCTATTTTCAAGTCTTTAGGAGATTCGGCTTCGGTGGCGGGATGTTATAATGAACGTGGAGTCATGCATTATCTGCTTGATGAATTTCTGGTAGCAGAAAGATTTCTTCAACGGGCATTGACTATCAATCGTGCCCAAAGGAACTTAAAAGAGATTGCTACCAATCTGAACAATCTATGTCTATATCAAGGAGATACGGAAAAGAAACTGTCCTTTATTCAGGAAGCCATAGCCATCAATAAAAATCTGGATGCACAATGGTCATTGGGAGAGAACTACAACAATATGGGCAAGCAATATTACTTCGGCGAGCAATACTCCAAAGCTTTGGAAGCTCTGCAGAAAGCCTATGAATACGCCCATAATATCGGTGCCAAGGAATTGATTTGTGATTATTATGAATATTCATCCTGGGTATATGCCGCCATAGGTGATTATGACCAGGCCTATAAACGGCTCAGTCAAATGTATGCCTTGAGCAAAGAGCTGCAAAGTAGCAACAAGTTGCGCAACATTGAACAGGAAATCTCTTATAAAAGATATCAGGATCAGAAATATGCTACCGAAATGCAGGAGCAAACTTATAAGATAGAACTACTAAAGCGCAACCTATGGCTTTTGGGCAGTATACTTGTTCTTGGTTTAGCCTTCAGTATATTCTTATATAAATGGTATAAACGCAGAAAAGGTCTTCAACTTATAGAAGCCCGATATCAACTGGAACTGTCACAACGGGAAATATCCGAATTGAAACTGCACCAACAGGAATTGGAACTGCAAAATGTACAGAGTGCCTTAGACAACAGTCAACAAGAAGTAACCAGCTTTGCCGTATTTCTTAGAAGCCGTAACGAGTTGCTGGGCAAAATACGTGAGATGATTAAGGAAGGGTATAGAATGGACAATCAAGCACTGGTTCCCCACTTAAAGAAGGTAAATGCTTTTATCAGCCAATACCAAAGCGGAGATAAGACCAATAATACATTGCTGCTGAATATTGAAGAAAAGAATAAAGAATTCATTGAAAAGCTTACAAAGGAACACCCCAACTTGACACAAGGAGAAAAATATCTGGCAACAATGCTGCGTGTCAATCTTTCAACGAAAGAAATCTCAATGATTAGCGGGAATAGTCCTAAAACAATTAATATGAATCGCTATAGATTACGTAAGGCTTTGAACTTACCAACAGAAAAAGACCTGGTGGAATACTTGCAAAACTTCTAAAGTTACCATTACAGCAGATGCTATGTTTGTAGATATAGCAGTACAAGATTTATCACTGTATTTCAGCCATTTACAAATATTATTGTAGATTAAAAACTCATAGATTTCACCCTCTTTGTAGACATTTTACAGATCATTCTTCATAGGAATACTCCAAATTATATCTCTTTCTTTGCCATGTGAGAAACAAATGTTATTAACCTTAAAAACTATCACACATGGGTAAAATTAAAAAGTATTCCTTAATACAAAGAGCCGCTTTGTTGGCCTTGCTCTTTGTATGTTTGGTACCGCTAAGTTCTTTAGCACAAACCATCCAATTAACCGGTACAGTAACCGACACCAAAGGAGAAACTCTCATTGGCGCCAGTGTTTTGGAAAAAGGTACAACCAATGGTTGCATTACCGACATCGACGGTAATTTTGCACTGACTGTTGCTACTAATGCGACAATGGTAATCTCTTATGTGGGCTATGTCGCTCAAGAGATTCCTCTGAACGGACAAAAAGTATTGAAAGTAACTCTAAAAGATGATACTGAAATGCTGGATGAAGTAGTAGTAATCGGTTATGGTACAATGAAGAAAAGTGATATGACCGGAGCTATTTCTTCAGTTGACACAGAAGAATTGACCAAGCGTGCTACAACCAATCCCGCCGAAGCGTTGCAGGGAAAAATTGCCGGCGTAAATATTATGAAGGCCGGTGGTAATGCGGGTGCAGGTATTTCTGTCAAGATTCGTGGTGTAAAATCTTTCGGCAGCAATGAGCCACTTTATATTATCGATGGTTTCCCCGGAGATATTGATAATGTTAATCCGCAGGATATCCAGTCTATGGAGGTACTAAAGGATGGTGCCGCTGCTGCTATCTATGGTTCGGTAGCTGCCAATGGAGTAATCATCATCACTACTAAGAATGGCAAGAAAGGTGAAACACATATTGATTTCAATACATACTTGAGCATGACTACTGTAGCCAACAAACTGGAAATGACCAATGCGGAACAGTATAAGAATACGATCAAAACCATGTTCGAAAATGCAGGCAAACCGGTTCCCGCCTATTGTACCAGCGATACGGGCATAAACACAGACTGGCAGGATCTGATGCTTCGCAACGGTTTATCCCAAAACTATATGTTCAGTGTGCGCGGTGGCAGCGAAACGGCACAATATTCCGTGTCCTATAACCATGCTGACGACAAAGGTATCTTTTTGGGCAATAACTTCCGCCAGGACAATGCCCGCATGAAAATGCACATGAGCAAATACATCTTCGACATTGATGCCAACTTGAGCTTCCGCTATACCAAGAGCAAACAGCCACAGTACAGTTTGCGTGAGATGTACGGTCTTTCTCCGTTGCTTCCCGTTTATGACGAGAATGAGAAATACGGCTTTGCCTTGACGCAATCGCTCGGATTGCCAACCAACAATAACGTGATGGCCGACCACGTCTACAACGAAGCCGCTACCAAGAAGTTCTATACCAATGCCAACGTATCACTGGGCGTGAAACTCGCTCCCTGGCTGAACTTTAAAACCAGCTATGCCTACCGCGGCTTACACTACCGTTATGTGGAGCACAATCCGGATTACATTTCTAATGCACAAAGTCCCCACAACTACCCCGAGCACTACGAGGGAACTTATTATTGGGAAGAACAAACCATTGACAATGTGCTGACTTTCAATAAAGATTTCAATAAGCACAGTTTGAATGTAATGGCCGGTTCTTCTATCACTTCCACCAAATATACCGACAATGGCGTAGGTGTAACTGGTAAGTCTACCAAATACTACATTGATGCCAACGGCAACCTGGCCACCAAGGACGAGGTAGCCGGTTTCCTCGACCCGAGTTTTGATACAGTGGATGCAGGTATCGGAGGAACGTTCTATGGTGACGGCGAAAAATACAAATATAATCGCGCCTCTTTCTTCGGACGCGTGAACTATAACTACGACAACCGTTACCTCATCCAGGCCACCATGCGCTATGACGGTTCTTCCAAATTCGGCGTGAACAACCGCTGGGGTTGCTTCCCTTCCGTAGCTGTAGGCTGGAGAATCAGTGAAGAAGCCTTCTATCCGAAAGATTTCTTCATCAATAGTCTGAAGTTCCGTGCCAGCTGGGGACGCCTCGGCAACGAGAACGCTTTGGGATATTACGACTTCCAGGCCTTGATTCTGTCTCGCAACAATCGTTACGGCGGCTACATACAAGGTGGCAACGCCTGGCCGGGTTCTGCTTCATGGACTATGGAAAACCGCGGTCTGAAATGGGAAACTACCGACACCAAAAACATCGGTTTCGACTTTGGCATGCTCAGCAACAAACTGACAGGTAGCATCAACTACTACATCAACCAGACGGAAGATTTGCTGATTACCAAGCGCCTCTCTCCCTCTGCCGGCTACCAGAATCCCATTCTGAACGTGGGTAAGATTCGCAACAACGGTGTGGAACTGGAAGTGAACTGGACCGACAAAATCAAGGACTTTGAATACAACTTGGGCTTCAACTTCTCCACAACCAAGAATAAAGTAGTGGAACTAGCAGACAAAGGACAAGCACTGCCCGCCACCGGTCTGCTGTACGATACCGACCATATCCCGGCATACGCCAAAGAAGGCAAGCCCATCAGCGGCTTCTACCTCTACCGCACAGACGGCATCTTCCAAAGCGATGCGGAAGCTGAAGCTTACGTGAACGATAAAGGAGAACGCTTCCAGCCCAACGCAAAAGCCGGTGACATCCGCTTCAAAGATGTAACTGGTGACGGTGTCATCGACGAAGATGACAAAGAATATTGCGGAACAGGTATCCCTAAATTCGAAACTAACCTCAATTTCTCCGCTTCTTACAAAGGTTTCGACCTTTCTTTCAGTTTGAGTGGTGTATTCGGGCATAAGATTTACAACGGTAACCGCTACTTTTATGAATCCATGAATGCTCCCATCAATATGCTGAGCACCGTAGCCAACGCCTGGACACCGGAAAACACACATACCGACATTCCACGTGCCGTGAACGGCGACCCCAACGGTAACTCCCGCGAAAGCGAACGCTTTCTGGAGAATGGTAGCTTCGTCCGCTTGCGCCAGGCTCAAATCGGATATACACTGCCCGTATCTCTGCTGAAGAAAGTAAAAATAGAAAAGCTCCGCTTCTATATCAGCGGTGACAATCTATTCACCATTACCGGTTACTCCGGCGTAGACCCGGAATTCTCAACCAGCAGCCCACTGAACTCCGGTGTAGACAGATACATCTATCCGTTTACCCGCTCCTACACCGTGGGTGCACAGCTTACATTCTAATGTTTAACTTAAATATAAAAGAAACGATATGAAAAAAGTTCTATATATAGCAAGTATGTGTCTCGCAATGGCTTTTACGTCTTGCGATGACTTCCTGACTGTTTCTTCTCCCGACAAGCTGACTACCGGCAACTTTTGGAGAGACCAAAAAGATGCAGAAGCCACCCTGGCCTCGGCATACGCCCAACTCTACCACGGCGACAGCTATGCCACCAGTGAAGTGCGCTGGCCGGTGGAGGCTTACCGCACCGACCTTTACGATGTAGGTAACGATGCCAACAATTACCAAACTTGGACAGACATCTACAACTTCACCTATACCAACGGAAATACACAGTTCTCTTATTACTACCAAGACCTTTACCGGGGTATCAACTTCACCAATCAGGTATTGGAGTACGCACCCAAAATCCCAGCAGAAAACATCACCGAAGCCAAACGCGGAGAGATTATTGCCGAGGCTCATTTTCTGAGAGGTTATTTCCACATGATGCTGTTGCTGAACTGGGAGAAGATTATCCTGCGCGACATCTACATTTCAGATGCAGCCGACCTGAACAAGCCATTGAGCGACCGGGTGGCTTGCTGGGAACTGGTAATAAGCGAATTGTCGCAAGCCACTGCATTGCCTGCCACACGCCCCAGCTCGGAACTGGGTCGCGCCACTTCGGGAGCAGCCAATGCCTACCTGGGATTTGCCTACCTGACACGTGCTTATGAAGAACCTGCCAATGAGTCGGCCCACTTAACAGCAGCCCTGAAGGCTCTGAATGCAGTGCAAGGCTACGAACTGGTAGACAGCGACAAGATGCTGCAAATGTTCAACGGCAAGAACAAGAATTGCCCGGAATCCATCTTCGAGTTGCAATATTCTGCCAACACTGACAATGGCGCCAGCTACTACTCATTCGTACACTGTTTCATTGCCTGCTCTGAGATTGGCGGTTGGGATGAAATCCTGCCCAGCGCCCGCCTGGTGGAAGAGTACAAGAAAGAAGGCAGAAAGACATCGGACGGGTTGTACGACCAACGTCTTTATAATACGATTTACTTCAAGGATGACTACTTCAACGACGCTGATAACGGCGAACTGATTTTTGGAGAGTTCACTTACGACGAGTGTTTTTGGAGATGGAGACAGAACGAGAATAAGAAGTATGTGGATGCAAACGGCAATGTCATCGATATCCCGACAGGAGAAGACACAGACGAATATCTGGAATCTCATGGTGGCGTGAAAGATGTATACGACCGCCCCAACTTCCGTCGCTTCACTCCGGAAACATATGAGGAACTGAGCGACTACTGTCCGTTCAACATTCCTTTGATGCGCTATGCTAACGTTATGTTGATGAAAGCCGAAGTACTGAACAAGCAAGGACATCCCGAGCAAGCCATTCCTCTAATTAATGAAATCAGAGCCAAGCATGGAAAAATGCCTGCTATGAAAGGAACGTCACAAGCCGAAGTACAGGCTCAAATAGAACATGAACGCATCATCGAGTTCCCACTGGAAAGCTACCGCTGGTACGACCTGCGTCGCTGGGGCAAACTGAGCGAGGTGCTGGGCAAACGCGGATTTTCGGAAGGTAAGCACAACTTCTTCCCGATTCCTTTGTGGGAAGTCAACGCAAACTCTGCGTTAAACAACACTACAGAAGGAACTGAAGAATAATCCTCTCTTTAAATATACCAAAATAAGGCGGCGTTTGCCTGCGGCGATGCCGCCTTATTTACCTTTAAATGAATTATCTTTGCCCTCAAAAACGACATAGATATGTTTACAATTATCGGACTGATGCTCACAGGAATGCTGCTGGGCTACCTCTTACGGAAACGGAATTTAAGTAAAATACACAAGGTTATCACAGTACTGATCTGGGTGCTGCTCTTCATTCTCGGCATTGAAGTGGGAGGAAACGAGCAAATTATCAAAGGACTGCACACCATTGGCCTTGAAGCCGTCATACTCACCATAGGTGGAACTCTGGGAAGTGTGATTGCCGCTTGGGCACTGTGGAGGGCCTTATACAAACGGAAAGGAGGACAAGCATGAAAGGAAGTCTTATCATAGTCGGCTTTTTTGTGCTGGGGACACTTTGCGGAGTCTTTCACCTGATACCTATCGACATCGTAGTAGATAGTAAAGTCAGCTTTTATGCACTTTGCGCACTGATGTTCAGTGTAGGGCTAAGTGTAGGCAATGACCCGCAAACGTTGAAAAATTTTCGTTCACTCAATCCACGGTTGATATTCCTGCCTATCATGACCATTCTGGGCACGTTGGCAGGTTCTGCCGCAGTCAGCCTGATACTGACACACCGTTCCCTGACAGATTGCCTGGCTGTAGGTTCGGGCTTCGGTTACTATTCACTCTCCAGTATCTTCATTACCGAATATAAAGGAGCTGAATTAGGAACAATTGCCCTGCTCGCCAACATCAGCCGTGAGATTCTGACCCTGCTGGCTGCACCATTACTGGTGCGCTGGTTCGGCAACCTCGCCCCTATCTCTGCCGGAGGGGCAACTACGATGGACACCACACTGCCCATCATTACACGAACGGCCGGACAACAGTTTGTAGTTGTCTCCATCTTCCACGGATTTGTAGTAGATTTCAGCGTTCCGTTCCTTGTGACACTGTTTTGTTCTATTTAATACTGTTTTGAAATGACAGCTTAGAAGCGAATTGGTACGCGGACGACACAGACGAAGCGGACAAACGCGGATTTTAATTTTCATTTCAGAACTTAAAGCAAATTATCATGAAAGCCAAAGTTTATACTTTACTCTTTTCCTCATTGCTTTGTGTTTCTGCCCTGGCTGATAACGAACCTTGGCAGAACCCACAAATCAACGAGATAAACAGAGAGCCGATGTATGCGCACTTCATCCCATTTACGAATGAAGCCAACGCTTTGAAACAACGCTCTCTCCCCGCCGATGTGCGTTTCGATGTGAATCCTGCGACAGAAAGACGAGTTTCTCTGGATGGAACCTGGGAATTCCTGTTTTCAAAGAATAACGATCTTTGTCCAAAGGATTTCCATAAACCCGGATACAATACCCGGAAGTGGAGCAAAATACAAGTTCCCGGAAGTTGGGAACTGCAAGGATTCGATGCTCCTATCTATACGGATACCCGCTATCCATTTCCCGCCAATCCTCCGTATGTGCCCACCGATTACAATCCGATAGGAGCTTACATCCGTGAGTTTACCGTCCCGAATGGTTGGGAAGGTATGGATATCTTCCTTGACTTCGAAGGAGTGGAATCCGCTTATTATGTATGGGTGAACGGTGAGCTTGCCGGATATGCCGAAGACAGCCGTCTACCGTCTCACTTCAACGTTACGAAGCTGTTGAAAAAAGGCAGTAATAAACTTGCCGTGAAAGTATTCCGTTACAGCGACGGCTCCTATCTTGAAGGGCAAGACTACTGGAAATACAGTGGCATTGAGCGGGATGTATATCTCTATGCCCGTCCGCAAAGCCGTGTCCGTGACTTCCGGATGACTGCCGAGTTAGTCAATGATTACAAAGATGGGGAACTAAACCTCGATGTATTACTTCACCAACCGAAAGTCGGAGAAACCGTTGAAGTCAAGGTATTGGATAAAGGCAAGGAAATTTACAACCGGAAGAAGTCCATCACTTCCATCACTGATACTCTGTTCAGCCAACAGGAGATTTTCCCGAATATACGTGCATGGAATGCTGAAACGCCAAATACTTACACATTAGTAGTCAGCACCTTCGACGCCCAGGGAAAACCGCTGGAATCTTTCACTCACCTTTTTGGTTTCCGCACGGTAGAGATGCGCAACGGAATGCAGATGATCAACGGGAAAGCAGTACTGTTTAAAGGAGTAAACCGTCACGAGCACGATCCACACAAAGGGCGCACTATCAGTGTCGCTTCCATGATACATGATATTCAGTTGATGAAACAGTTTAATCTGAACGGTGTACGCAACTGTCACTATCCGAACTACTCTGCCTGGTACGAGCTTTGCACCGAATTCGGTCTGTACATGGTGGATGAAGCCAATATCGAAAGTCACGGCATGATGGATCACAAGGATGGAACGCTGGCTAATTATCCGGACTGGGAACTCCCCTTCATGCAACGCATGAGCCGCATGATAGCACGCGACCGTAACTACTCAGCCATCGTCACCTGGTCCATGGGTAATGAATCCGGGTATGGCAAACATTTTGAAACGCTGTACGATTATACTAAGAAAATAGATCCTACCCGTCCGGTGCAATACGAAGGAGGCGGCTACGATGCAAAAAGCGACATTTACTGTCCGATGTATGCACGTATCTGGTCACTGCGCCGCCACATCAATCAGCGTGACAAACGTCCCTTGATTATGTGTGAATACGCCCATGCGATGGGTAACAGCGTAGGAAACTTTCAGGATTACTGGGATTTGATTTATAAATACGACCAGCTACAAGGCGGATTTATCTGGGACTGGGTAGACCAGACATTCGCCATCAAAGATAAAAACAACCGTGATATCTGGGCATTCGGAGGCGACATGGGCTTTGTAGGCATCGTCAACGACTCTAACTTCTGTGCCAACGGACTGGTAGCTGCCGACCGTTCTCTCCATCCGCACATCTATGAGGTGAAGAAAGTGCTGCAATACATTCACTTCGAACCGGTAGCTTTTACTCCGAACAAGATAAAAGTCAGCAATCGGCATGATTTCATCGGTTTGGAAGGATATACCCTGCGTTGGGCAGTAGAGTGCGACGGAAAAGCGGTACAAGGAGGTGAAATGGACTTCCCCGTAATCACTCCGGGAAGCTCTGCCAATATAGAATTACCCTTGAAAGCATTGCCTGCCGACGGTAAGGAATACTTCCTGACTCTGCGCGCATTCACCAAGCATGAAGCTCCGCTGATACCGAAAGGACATGAAGTGGCCATCGAGCAATGGATACTCCCCACGACTCAAATCGCCGGAAAGGTTCAGCCCGCCAACAGTACATTGGCAACAGACCGGAATAATGAAGCGATCACACTGAAAGGAAATAACTTCCAGATAGCCTTCTCTACCCAAAACGGTGAGATGACAGAACTGATCTACCATGGAAAGAATCTGATTAAAGAGGGATTACAACCCAACTTCTGGCGTCCGTTGACGGACAACGATATTCCTAATGGACATCTCAATCGCTGCGCCACCTGGAAAACTGCCGGAAAGGATGCTAAACTGGAGAATCTGGAAGTTACGGAGAAACAGCAGATTGCCACCGTAACGGCTACTTATAAGATGGAGGCGCAAGGCTCTACATTGCAAACGATCTATGATATTCATCCTGACGGTGCCGTCCGGGTGAGCATGCACTTCACCCCGGGCAAACAGGCGCTGAGTGAAATGCCTCGTCTGGGTATGCGCATGATACTTCCGGCAGAATATGAAATGATGTCCTGGCTGGGACGTGGTCCGCAAGAAAACTATGCAGACCGGAAGACAGGAGCATTGATAGGCCTGTATAATGCTACGGTTTGGGAACAATTCCATCCGTATGTACGTGCTCAGGAAACGGCCAATCACTGTGATGTACGTTGGACTGCCCTGCGCAATGCTGCCGGAGAGGGTTTACTGGTTACGGGAGAAGAGCCTCTGAGCGTAAGTGCCTGGAACTTCCCAATGGAGGACATTGAATATCGTCCCTCGCAGGTAGAACGCCGTCATGGAGGAAGTATCCTGAAAAAGGATATAATTTGGCTAAACATCGATCATCAGCAGATGGGTGTGGGTGGTGACAATACCTGGGGAGCACAGATACATCCCGAATACACCATCACGCCGCACGAGTGGAAATACAGTTTTACACTGCAACCGCTCGGAGCAAAGGATGATGCAGCGGAACAGGCTCACAAATGTTGGTTCTGAGAGATAAATGATAATTTATCACCTAAAAAGAAATCATTAATTATAAATTAGATCATGCGACATAAGTTTATACACATTATTTGTATTACTCTGCTGGTTACAGGCATCACCGCCTGCACTCCCGGCAACAACAACACTGCGGAGAAGCGGTATACATTCAATAATATACTGGATATTGCCTACACTCCCGATACCTTGCACCGCTGCTACGGCTGGTTCACAGATGCCGGCTCGTGGATGGGTTTCACTCTTCCCGAGAAAGAGAATTGGGTAAACGGTTTCTGCGGCCCATTCAGTCTGGATATGTTCCGCCGCCAGTGGATGGCTCAATCCGCTGTTACGGTAGGTTTTAGTCAGAAAGTCTCGGATACCTTTGTGCCTGACTCCACCTGTTACTATCCCGGAGAACTGTATATGTCCGCCCATTCCGGCAACGGAACTATCACCCAGCGGCTTAACTTCGTAAGTGCCTCCACCGCATTGCTTCGTATAGAAGCCGACAAAGCGGAAGAACTGATGCTGACTGGCAGCCAATGGGGGAAGAATATAACCGTAAGCGTAGAGCAGAACTCTGCAATAGCCCGCCATCCCAGTGGAGAAAGCGTAACTGTAACGTTCCCTCCCGATGTGAAACTTACCGGAACGGATAACAATTACACCGCCCTTATCCACACCTCTAAGTATCCCGTAAATGTAGCCATTTCCTTCTTCACCTCCGAAAAGGAAATGACAGTCGGATTACAGAACCTCCCCAACCTGCTCAATAATCCCGAGAAAGCATTGCAAGCCAATGCCGAACGTTGGGAAGGATACCTGACGAAGATACTGCGTACCGACATGAAACCCGAATACGACCGCATCGCCGTGAAAGCCGTAACCACTCTTATCTCCAACTGGCGCACCCACCGTGGCGGTCTGTTGCACGAGGGTATTGTCCCAAGCCATGCAGTTGGCTACTTTGTAGGTTTCTGGGCATGGGATACCTGGCGTTTCAGTGCGGGGACTGCTAAGTTCGATCCTGAACTGGCAAAGAATAACATCCGTGCCATGTTCGATTACCAGCAACCGGACGGCATGGTAATCGACTGTATCTACACTGATCCATCCGAAAACAATGCCCGTGACAGCAAACCGCCTTTGGTATGTTGGGCTGTAGACGAGATTTTCACGCATACAGGCGACACGGCTTTCGTTTCCGAGATGTATCCGCAACTGCTTGCTTATTATAAGTGGTGGTATCAGAAACGTGACCATAATCATAATGGTATGTGCGAATACGGTGCCACTGACGGTACTCTGGAAGCAGCCGCCTGGGAAAGCGGAATGGACAATGCCATTCGTTTTGACGACGCCATGATGCTGAAGAACGACGGAGGCGAGGATGCCTGGAGTATGGACCAGGAAAGTGTAGACCTGAATGCCTACCTGGCACTGGAATGTAAGTTACTAAAGAAATTTTCCGGATTACTGAATGTCTCATTCGATGCTCCCGACTATAGTAATAAAGTAGCCGATTATTTCTTTGATCCCAAACTCAACTTCTTCTTTGACCGCCGTCTGAAAGACGGTTCATTCATTGAAGAACCGGGATGCGAAGCCTATACTCCGTTGTGGACACAGATTGCCACGCAAGAGCAGGTAGATAAGATGTTACCCATGCTTCAGGATACAGCAAAGTTCTCAACGTATATTCCTTTCCCCACCATTGCCGCAGACAATCCCAAGTATAACCCACGCGGCTACTGGCGTGGTCCTATCTGGCTAGATCAAACTTACTTTGCCATTCGCGGGCTCCGCAACTATGGTTATCATAAGCTTGCCGATGAATATACATTGCAGGTATTCGACCGCCTCAACGGACTGAAAGAAGGAGCACCCATCCATGAGAACTACGGCACGCACACCGGAGAGCGACTGAAAGCGCCACACTTTAGCTGGAGTTCATCCCATCTATTGATGATGTACGATGATTACGGGAAGTAATTCCCATTCCCTCTAATAAAAGAAGGTGTGTCATAATGCAGTACTATCTCAATTCTCCTCCTCCCGGGAGGAGGGGAGCTTAAGTTACTTTCCAGTTTTGACACACCTTCTTCTATTAGAGGGAATAACAAACAGGCTTCTTAAAAGAGGCTCCACGCAACCGTCAGCCCCGCCATCACGATAGCTACCATACTCATCAGCTTGATAAGTATATTCAAACTCGGACCGGAAGTATCTTTGAACGGGTCACCTACCGTATCGCCTACCACAGTAGCTTTATGTACTTCGCTACCCTTACCACCAAAGTTACCTTCTTCCACATATTTCTTTGCATTATCCCATGCACCGCCCGCATTCGCCATAAAGATGGCAAGAACGAAACCGCTACTCAATCCACCGATCAGCAAGCCCAGCACACCGGGAACACCAAAGATAAGTCCCGTAGCAATCGGAGCTAAAATGGCTATTAGCGAAGGAACTACCATTTCACGTTGCGCCCCCTTTGTGGAGATAGCTACACAACGTTCGTAATCCGGTTCTGTCTCACCGGTAAGTATGCCTTTGATTTCACGAAACTGGCGGCGCACCTCATCCACCATGTGCCCGGCAGCACGGCCAACAGCATTCATTGTCAATCCGCAGAAAAGGAATGCCATCATACTACCCAAGAACATACCTGAAAGAACTTTCGGATTCATCAGCGTCACATCATAATGATGCATGAAGTCGAAGAAAGTGGCATCCTGAAGGGCCACGGAGTTACCATGAGGAAGCGTTAAATCAGTGGTTCCCAAACGAGTCAGTCCGATACGGATTTCTTCAATATAAGAAGCAAGCAGGGCAAGTCCCGTAAGTGCAGCCGAACCAATGGCAAAACCTTTTCCGGTAGCGGCAGTAGTATTACCCAAAGAGTCGAGAGCATCCGTACGTTTACGTACTTCCGCACCCAGACCGGACATTTCAGCATTTCCGCCCGCATTATCAGCAATAGGACCATAAGCATCCGTAGCAAGCGTAATGCCCAGGGTGGAAAGCATACCTACGGCAGCAATACCGATACCGTAAAGTCCCATACCTACATTATTGAAATCGAACCCTGATGCAAACAGGTAGGAAGCAATAATACCGACTACCACAGCAATCACAGGAATCGCAGTAGACAGCATACCCAAACCGATACCGGAGATAATCACCGTTGCCGGGCCAGTCTTTCCGCTTTCGCTCAACTTCTGAGTAGGACGATAGGATTGTGAGGTATAGTATTCCGTAGAACGTCCGATGATGATGCCGACTACCAGACCGACTATAACGGCACAAGATATCCACATCCAGTTATCAAGTTTCAATAGCCAAAGAATAAAGAAAGTAGCCACAACAATCAGCACTGAACTCAGGTTCGTACCGAAAGCCAACGAAGCGAGCAGGTCTTTCATCTTCGCATTCTCCTTGGTACGTACTGCGAAGATACCGATAATAGAAAGAAGAATACCTACGGCCGCAATCAGCATCGGAGCTATAACAGCTTTGAACTGCATGGCCGTATCTCCCGTATGAATAAAGGCAGCAGCACCCAGAGCGGCAGTTGCTAGGATAGAGCCACAATAACTTTCATAGAGGTCTGCACCCATACCGGCTACATCGCCTACGTTGTCACCTACATTATCGGCAATCGTTGCAGGATTACGCGGGTCATCTTCGGGAATACCGGCCTCAACCTTACCTACCAGGTCGGCGCCTACATCGGCAGCTTTCGTATAAATACCTCCACCTACACGGGCAAAGAGCGCTTGTGTGGAAGCACCCATTCCGAAAGTAAGCATGGTGGTAGTGATAATGCAGAGTTTATGAGTCGGAGTCAAAACATCTTCCGGTATAACCGCATTCAATAACAGATACCAGAAAGAAATATCGAGCAAGCCCAAACCCACTACGACCAGTCCCATTACCGCACCGCTACGGAAAGCAACACGCAATCCCGCATTCAGTGAGCTACGGGCAGCATTTGCTGTGCGTGCCGAAGCATACGTTGCCGTCTTCATACCGAGGAATCCGGAGAGGCCGGAGAAGAAACCGCCCGTCAGGAAAGCAATCGGTACCCAACGATTCTGTACATCGAAACCATAAGCCATAATAGCGAAAAGGATCACAAGTCCCAGAAATACCCAGCCAACTATCTTATACTGTTGTTTCAGATAAGACATCGCGCCTTTACGCACAGCGGCGGCAATCTTTATCATTTGCGGAGTACCCTCACTCTCTTTCATCATTTGCTTATGGAAATAATAAGCAAAGCAGAGAGCTAAAACGGAAGCGGCCGGAATCAGCCAGAAAAGCAAACTGTCCATGGTGTTAATCGTATTAAAAGGTTGATTGAAAGTCTAAAAGTATTGATTTGAAACGAAATAAGCAAAGGAATAAAAGAAAAATCAACTCATTCTATTAAATTTGCAGGCGAAAACCGTACCCGATTGAGCACCCATGTTGTAGTATAAGTAAAATCAATAAAAACAAAGGAATAATGAAACGCACAGATTTTACTTTTAGAAAGGTATGGATGATATACACAGTATATTTTCTTCTACTCTTTACCCCAACCGTAAATGCACAGCAAACATCCAGACTGGTCAGCCTGGAACTAAAAAACGAAAAGCTGTCTGCCGCACTGAAACAGATAGAGAAGATGGGCGGCAAGAATATCCTTTTTGCCTATGAAGAGACGGAGAATTATCACGTAACAGCAAGTATCCGTAAACAGACGCAAGACGAAGCCATCCGCACAGTACTGAAAGGAAAACCTTTCAACTGTATCGAACGTACTGATTACTTCGTGATTCAGCGGAAGGGGAAAGATGGCAAGACTACCCAAGTGCGCGGAACCATATACGGAGACCGAAATGAACCGTTAGCGTATGCCAACGTCATCCTGCTAGCAGCAGCTGATTCCGCCTTTATTACAGGATGCGTCACAGCGGAAGACGGTAGCTTTATCCTACCCGGCAACAATGAAAAAAAACATTTGCTGAAAGTAACCTACATAGGCTATCAACCCTTGACGCTTCCTTGCCAGCCGGAAAATGACATTCACCTGCAACCAGACGCACAAATGCTGAAAGAAGTGACCGTTACTGCCTCTCGTCCGCTGATGGAACGCAAGAATGGCGCTTTCGTTGCCAACGTAGCAGGGACACCGCTTTCTATGCTGGGCTCTGCAAGCGATATGATCGGTCACCTCCCTTTTGTCACCGGCTCGGACGGTAACTATACCGTTATCGGACGAGGCAAACCGGAGATCTACATCAATGGCCGAAAAGTACGCGACACCTCCGAACTAAACCAACTTCAGGCTAACGAAATACTCTCCGCTGAGATTGTAACCACGCCCGGAGCACGTTATTCCTCCAACGTGTCATCCGTTATCCGGCTACGTACCATCCGCAAGCGCGGGCAAGGTTTAAGTGCCAACGCCTATGCAGACTATACTCAGGGACACTCAGCAAAAGGCAAACAAGGCGCCTCCCTAAATTATCGTACCGGCGGACTGGACATCTTTGTCAAAGGACACTTCAATGAGTCGGACACATACTCCACCAGTCATACCCAACTGCAACTGAACACTTCCTCCGAATGGAAAAGCATATCTGACAACGTCAATCGTGCACATGATGCAAACTTCAATGGCGAAGTAGGTTTCAACTACGAACCGGATGACCATCAGTCTTTCGGTATACGCTATGTACCCAAAACCGGACTGGGCGATCAGGAGCTTTATTCGCAAGGTGAAACCGTGATGCTGCGGGACGGAGAAGAGGTAGATCGTCTTACATCCGACTCACACGGTCGCAAGCATACCAACTGGAATCATACCGTGAATGGCTATTATAACGGTACTTTCGGAAAATGGAACATCGACTTCAATGCTGACTACCTCTACGGTCGCTCCGGAGGTGGGCAGAAGGTAGACAATAATGGTGAAACAGATGCCTCATCCGACAGTGAAGTAAAAAACCGCCTGTATGCCGCTAAACTGGTGATTACGGCACCGCTTGGTCAAGGCAAACTCTCTTTCGGTACTGAAGAAACATTCACCGAACGCCACGACATCTTCAAACAAAGCGGTTTCTCCAATGATGCCGATAACCGCATCAAACAGTCCATCGCCTCTGCCTTTGCCGATTATTCCATAGAACTCGGGCAGTTCAACCTGACGGCAGGGTTGCGCTATGAATATCAAAAAACGGATTATTACGAATCAGATATCTATAAAGAAGAGAAAAGTCCTTCTTATCATGACTTAATCCCCATAGTCAGTATTTTCTATAAAAAGGAAGACTGGAATATCGGTCTGTCCTATCGTATGATGAAGCTTAATCCCAGTTACAGCATGCTGTCCAGTACCATCAGTTACCAAAGCAAGTACCAATACCACAACGGAAATCCTGAACTGGAACCGCAAAAGCATAATGCCTTCTCATTGGAAGGGGGCTGGAAATGGATCAATGCCAGTTTATACTTCGATCATGCACGAAACATGTACACCACTTATGCCAAACCCTATGATGATGCAAAGCACCCCGGCGTAGTATTGTGGACAATGGCAAGCATCCCCAACTCCTATGCATACGGAGGCGCCTTGGTACTCTTCCCAAAGTTCGGCTGGTGGCAACCGCAATTTACGGCCAGCCTGTTCTGGTTCCAGTCCAACGCCCGTTCACTGAATATTCAGCCTCTTTGGAATGAGGTGCAACCGGATTTCATTTTGAATAACAGCTTTACATTGCCTCGTGGCTGGTTTCTCAATATAAAAGGAAGACTCGCATTTGGTGCAAAACAAAGCTATGCCATCAAAAAAACAGAAGGGACTGTAGATGCGCAACTTACCAAATCTTTCCTGAAAGACCGTGCATTGCGCGTCTCGTTGGTAGCGAATGATATATTTCGTACAGGTACCTATCACTTTCGTGTATATGGCGACCGTACCTACAACGAGTTTGAAAATTATGCCGACAAACAACGTTTCGGCATACGCCTCAACTATCAGTTCAATGCCACTAAGAATAAATATAAAGGTAAAGGTGCCGGAGAAAGTGAAAAAGGACGTCTTTAAGTATTGCAGTAAACGAGGAATAAAGGATAATCCTTACCTTTGCGGACTAAAAAAAGAATCGGAGAATGTCCTTGTTTCATAAAAAAGACACAAAAAGAGAAGTTTTCGGACAGATGTTCACGGAGCTATATCCCCGTCTGGTGCGTTACGCCACCCAACTATTGGGCGACGGAGAAGAAGCCCGTGATATTGTGGGTAGTGTGATGGAGCAGGCGTGGAAACAATTCGAAAAGCTGGAACCGGAAAACCGGGGAGCCTGGCTTTATACTGCCGCACGTAACGCCTGCCTTAACCGTCTGAAGCATCTGCAAGTAGAAGCCACCAACCTGGAAGCGTTACGCGAAGCCACTCGTATGGATGTAGCGACCGACTACCGGGAACATGAACGACTACTGCAACAAGCGGAAAGCATTGCCCGCAACCTACCGGAACCAACCTGCACGGTATTGCGGCTCTGCTATTATGAACATAAAACCTATCGGGAAGTAGCCGAACAGCTTGGCATCAGTCCCGACACCGTAAAGAAACATATATCCAAAGCTTTGCGTACCTTGCGCGAAGCTATGACCCTGAAAGGAGGAACCGATGATGGAAGAGAGAAAAGAAAATGATTTCAAGATGGATACTGAAGACCTCAGATTACTGAATGCCTTCGGAGAAGCGCTCGGAGACTTACCTTCGGAAGAAGAAACCCGCGCGGCATGGAATGCTTTTACCTCCCGGCAAGACGCTCAAAAACGCAGACGCATCATACAGATGTGGACTTCCGGCATTGCAGCTGCCATCGTAGTGCTGGTAGTGCTTATCGTGCCCCGTATTACCAACGAAGACACGATTCAAGATATTGAAATCTTTGCGGCCCTAGATGTCCCCGAAGCAATCATCACCTCAGAGAACAATGGTAGAATTACTCTTTCGACTCCCCCTGCCACTACCACGCAAATCATCCTGGACGATGGTACACAGGTTACGCTCAACGCCAATTCCCGCCTGGAATATCCTAAACAATTCCCGGCAGAGGGGACCCGTGAAGTCCATCTGACAGGAGAAGCACGTTTCGAAGTGGCAAAAGATAGTGCACGCCCTTTCATTGTTTCTTCCGGTAAGATGCAGACACAGGTATTGGGCACGGTATTCGATGTAAATGCCTATCCGGGAAAAGTAGCGGCAGTTACTTTATTTCAGGGGCGCGTCCGCGTCAGCGACGAGAAACAAACACAGCAGAAAGACATATTGCCCGGACAGCAAGCTATATTGTCTGAAGATAATGGTTTCACCATATCCGAAGCACAACTCACCGCAACGGAAGGATGGACCAAAGGAGAGTTCAGCTTCGATGATGCCGAACTGGCGGAGATTATGAAGTCTGTAGGCACATGGTATAACACCAGTATCATCTTTCATTCGCCCGACTTGCTGAAACAACGCATTCATTTCCGCTTCCCGCGAACAACTTCTTTGGAAGAAGTAGTGCAAGCGCTCAATGATCTGGGAATAGCCAAACTGGAACAAAAAAAGGGAAAAGTAATCATCAGCGATTATTCTCCCAAGCATTGATACGCAGAGGAAGAGCTTCCGGCTCTTCCCCCTGTATTTATTATTCTACTGTCACAGCCGTACCGCAAGCGGTTACCATCAGCATACTACCGCTTCCACCTACAGTTTCATAGTCCAAATCCACGCCAATCACAGCATTGGCTCCGAGAGCTCTGGCGTGTTCCTGCATTTCACGCAGGGCGATATCTTTCGCTTCGCGCAGCACTTCCTCATAAGAGCCGCTACGTCCGCCCACTACATCGCGGATACTGGCAAAAAAGTCACGGAATACATTGGCACCGATAATCGTCTCGCCTGAAACGATACCGTAATAGCGGGTGATACGTCCACCCTCGATAGTTGGTGTTGTTGTTACTAACATAATCTTTCTCTATTTATTTAAGTTATTTGCACCCTATTAGACGCATGAATAGGGCGAAAAGTTGCAATGGCGAGAGCTTTTATACCTCTTCATTATAATAAAAAAACAAAAAAGAGAGCACCTATATATGAGCAAAGTCAGCATTTATCTATCTTTGTGCCGAAGAAATGGAAACAAAGCATTTTATATTTAAAATAATGATGTATCTGGTCGTAGTGCTTTTTGCTCTGCAACCAGAAGATTATAATTCCTTTTCCGAAAACGAACCTCCCTTTCTTTGCATCGAACAAAATGAGCATCATTCGCCTGAAGAGTTTAACGATGAAGCTGTTATCTCACGTACACTTTCTTTAAACCGTGCGCGTAAGCTCTGTGCAGAGACTACGACTACTTATACTTTCTCTACTGAGAACACTAATTTATATCAATATAGTGACGGCAGCCAACCGTACAACCTCAGGAGCGTATATTCACCCGAACGCTCTCTACTTTGTATATATCGGCTTTAGCACAAGTCCTTCTATTACCGTATTTTTATATTCTATCCGGGACGAATCATACATTCGTTCCGCTATGTCTAATTAATAAACTTATATATGGGACTTGTTTTATTATACTTAACCCTCGCATTAGCTTTATCATTTTTATGCTCCATTCTTGAAGCAGTTTTGTTATCTACCCCAATGTCGTACATCTCCACCAAAGAGAAAACACACGGGAAAAGCGCTATCTTATTAAAGAAGTTCAAACAAGACATCGACCGGCCTATTGCTGCCATATTATCCTTGAACACCATTGCCCACACCGTGGGTGCTGCCGGTGTAGGTGCCGAAGCAGTAAAGATATTCGGAGAAGCTTACTTCGGTGTAATCTCCGCCATACTGACTATTTTAATCCTCGTTCTCTCAGAGATCATTCCTAAAACGATAGGCGCCTGCTACTGGCGCACACTGGCACTTCCATCAGCCCGTATCATTAATTTCCTTATTATCATCTGTTATCCCCTGGTGTGGTTGTCCGAGCTGATTACCCGTCTGTTTTCTTCCGGCAAACAAGAATTATCCGTAAGCCGCGAAGAGGTTTCGGCTATGATTTCCATCGGAGTAGAAGAAGGTGTTTTCCAGATGAAAGAAAACAAGATGATACAAAACCTCATTAAACTGGATAAAGTAAAATCACAATCCATTATGACTCCTCGTACCGTAGTAGCAACAGCTCCCGAAAGTATGTCTCTGAAAGAGTTCTATCAGGATGGAAAGTATAAGTTTTACTCTCGTATCCCAATCTATAATGATAGTGAAGATTATATCACAGGATATGTGTTGCGGCAGACTGTACTCGAAAAGTTAGCAGAAGACAGATTCGATATGTGTCTGAAGGATGTGGCCCGCCCTATCCTTTCCTTCCCGGAAAATAGTTCTGTTTCCACAGTCTGGGAACAGATGCTTGAAAAAAAAGAGCATATTTCAATCTTGATTGATGAATATGGCTGCTTCTGGGGAATTGTCACAATGGAGGATATTATCGAAACAGCCTTAGGTTTTGAGATTGTGGATGAGAAAGACTCCGTAACGGATATGCAGAAGCTGGCACGGGATAAGTGGCAGAAGAAGCTGGCGGAAACGAAGATTAGTGATTAGGGGTTAGTGATAACCCCTAATCACTAACTAGAACATCTTGCTGACACGTTCGATACCTGCCACCAAAACATCGATTTCTTCTTTCGTATTATAGATTCCAAAGGAAGCACGCACTGTTCCTTCTATGCCGAGGCGTTGCATCAGCGGTTGGGCGCAATGGTGTCCTGTACGTACGGCAATGCCGAGACGATCGAGCAATGTGCCCATATCGAAGTGATGAATATCACCTACAAGGAAAGAGATGACACTCCCTTTCTCAGCAGCTTCACCAAAGATGCGCATACCAGGGATTGTTTTCAATCGCTGTGTGGCATATTCCGTCAATTCATGCTCATAAGCGGCAATCTTATCCATGCCAATGGCAGAAACATAATCGAGAGCTTTCGCCAGTCCCGTAGTACCGATATAGTCAGGAGTACCGGCTTCGAACTTAAACGGTAATTCATTGAAGGTAGTACGTTCAAAAGATACATGCTTTATCATCTCACCGCCACCTTGATAAGGAGGTAACTTATCCAGCCATTCTTCCTTACCATAAAGCACGCCCACACCGGTAGGCCCATACACTTTATGACCGGAGAATACAAGGAAATCAGCGTCTAGATCTTTCACGTCCACTGCCATGTGAGGAATGGATTGTGCCGCATCTACCAGGAAAGGTACATCATGATTATGGGCAATCTTAATCATTTCCTTGATAGGATTGACCGTACCCAAAACATTGGACACATGTACCACGCTCACAATCTTCGTTCGGTCAGTGAAAAGCTTCTCGTATTCATCCATCAGAAGTTCACCGCGATCGTTCATCGGAATAACTTTCAGATTGATGCATTTCCGTTCAGCCAGCAGTTGCCAAGGGACAATGTTACTATGATGTTCCATTACGGAAACAATCACTTCATCACCCGGATGCAGGAATGCTTCGCCGAAGCTGGAGGCTAACAGATTAATGCTTTCCGTAGTTCCCCTTGTAAATACGATTTCATTTATAGAACCGGCATTGATGAACTTTCGCACTGTCTCTCGACTTGCCTCGTGCAGTTCCGTTGCCTGTTGTGACAGAAAGTGTACGCCACGATGCACATTGGCATTGACAGAATAATATTCATCCGTTATGGCATCCACCACACAACGTGGCTTCTGTGTCGTCGCCCCATTATCCAAATAGACCAATGGTTTGCCGTACACTTCACGGGATAGTATCGGAAAATCGGCTCTTATCTGTTGAATATCATACATGTTGTTTAGGTATTAATATATTCTCACTTGCATATCGCACAGCCCTGGCACTTATTCAGTTCACCACGGAAACGTTTCTCAACCAAGAGATGTAAGCGATCTTTCAATGCATCCAGACGGATGGTATCGATTACTTCGTTCACGAAGGCAAACATCAGCAATAAGCGGGCTTCACGTGCCGGAATACCGCGCTGGCGCATATAGAAAAGTGCATTTTCGTCCAACTGACCAACGGTAGCGCCATGACTACACTTTACATCATCGGCATAAATTTCCAGTTGCGGTTGCGTATACATACGTGCCTCACGGGTAGCGCAAAGGTTCCGGTTCGTTTGTTGCGAATTGGTATGTTGCGCATCCGGGCGCACTAATACCAAACCGGCAAATGCACCGACTGACTGGTCATCGAGCACATACTTGAAAAGTTCATTGCTCGTGCAGTTAGGTACGGCATGATCGATACTTGTATTGTTGTCTACATGCTGATTCTTATCTGCAATGGCCATACCGCAAAGGTTGATTTCGGCACCTTCACCTGCCAGCAATACTTCGGTGGTGTTGCGGGAAGTGCCGTTATGCAAGGTCATGCCATTCAGCAATACATTGCTGTTGGCTTCCTGCTTCACATACATATTGCTGATACGTACGGTACTTGTATGCGTTTCTTCCAGTTCGTAAAGGTCAAAGACAGCATTCTCACCGACGAATACTTCTATCACCTGGGTTGCCAGGAAATTCACGGCATCCATGGCATGATCACACACCAGCATACGCGCCTGTGCGCCATCTTCCAATACAATCAATACCCGGCGGTTCACCAGGAAGTTCACGTCACCACGCAGGATGTTTACCAACTGAATGGGACGTTCCAAAGCGACGTTCTTAGGTATATACAACAGCACACCGTCTTGTGCAAAAGCGGTATTGAATGCTGTCACTCCGTCTTTTGAAGTATCTGCCAGCTTGCCATAGTACTTCTTTACCAATTCCGGATGCTTCGCCGCCATCTCCTTCAAACTACCGAAGATAACTCCTTCGGGCAGATGTGAAGCAGGTAGCGCTTTATTGTAAAAAGCATCGTTCACTACAAAGTACAGAGAGGTACTCATATTGGGTACGTCACATTTGAATACCTCATAGGGATTTACCGGAATATCCAAGCGGTTCAGGTTCAACCCATAGTCCGGTTCAAAGAACTTGCTGACATCGGTATATTTATATTTCTCCTGTTTGCGGGTAGGAAAGCCAAGCCGCTCAAAGTCGGCAAACGCAGTCGCACGAGGGATATTCATCACCTCGGTGCTGTGCTGGCATATCATCGCTTCCGTCTGGGAGAAAAGATCTATGTATTGTTGTTCTGCATTCATATACGTTTATATTTTATTTCTTAGACACGGATAACGCGGATGACGCGGATTCACTATTATTCTGTAGACGTTCTCTATAGTAATGGGAAAAAACCTTTCTACTAATTTCTGGTTTGGGACCAAAATTTAATAATAATCCCACTTCTATATCTGTTGCTTTCAAATAATTGACCAATTGCAATTCATGTTCTTTAGATAGTCGGGTGACCGCTTTTAATTCTAAAATAACAGAATTATATACAATTATATCAGCTTCATAATAACCGACTACTTCATCCTTATAATAAACATTTATTTTCGGATGTGCTACACAGGGAATATCACGTCTCAACAGTTCCCTATATAATGCATTCTGATATACATTTTCAATAAACCCATACCCAAGTTCATTATACACATCATAAAATGCATTTATAATAGCATCAGTTTTATCCACCTGTGTCAAACTCATAATACACTAATAAAAAATCCGCGTCATCCGTGCCATCCGCGTCTAAAAAATGTAATTACTCTCCTAGTTCCTTCTTAATCCAGTCATACCCCTTCTCTTCCAGTTCCAGAGCCAATTCCGGTCCCGCAGTCTTCACGATACGACCTTTGTAAAGCACATGTACAACGTCAGGTTTGATATAATCCAGTAAGCGTTGGTAGTGGGTGATGACAATGGTACTGTTCTCCGGTGTTTTCAACTTGTTCACACCTTCGGCTACGATACGCAAAGCATCGATATCCAGCCCGGAATCCGTTTCATCCAGAATACTTAATTTCGGTTCCAGCATCGCCATCTGGAAGATTTCATTCCGCTTCTTCTCTCCACCGGAGAAACCTTCATTCACCGAACGGTTAGCCAGTTTATTGTCCAGTTCCACAATGGCACGCTTTTCACGCATCAATTTCAGGAACTCGCTTGCACTGAGAGCGGGCAGATGATTGTATTTACGTTGCTCATTCACCGCTGCACGCATAAAGTTAACCATACTCACACCCGGAATTTCTACCGGATACTGGAAGCTGAGAAAGATACCCTCGTGACTACGGTCTTCCGGTGAAAAGTCCAACAGGTTCTTACCGCAGAAAGTCACGCTTCCCTTCGTCACCTCAAAGGCAGGATTACCTACCAATACAGCCGAAAGAGTACTCTTTCCGGAACCGTTCGGTCCCATAATAGCATGCACCTCACCTGCTTTTACCGACAGGTTGATGCCTTTCAATATCTCTTTGCCATTTACACTGGCATGCAGGTCTTTTATCTCTAACATCTTTATATTTACTATTAGACTATTTACAATTTACTATTTAATGTCACTTCTCCACTATTCACTATTACTACCGACCTTTTACTTATCTACCATTCATCTGCCGATTGTGCAGCAAAATAGTAAATAGTAAATCGTCTAATAGTAAATCACCCTACGCTGCCTTCCAGCGAAATAGCCAACAACTTCTGAGCCTCTACCGCAAACTCCATAGGCAGCTTATTAAGCACTTCCTTAGCATAACCGTTCACAATCAGCCCTACTGCATCCTCCGTAGAAATACCACGCTGGTTGCAATAGAAGATCTGGTCTTCATTGATCTTGCTGGTAGTCGCCTCATGCTCCACAACCGCCGTCTCATTATGGATATCCATATACGGGAAGGTATGCGCACCACATTTATCACCCAGCAACAAAGAATCGCACTGACTATAGTTACGCGCATTGTCCGCCTTTTGAGCTACACGCACCAGACCACGGTAAGAGTTCTCACTATGTCCGGCAGAGATACCTTTGCTGACAATGGTACTACTGGTATTCTTACCCAGATGAATCATCTTCGTACCCGTATCCGCCTGTTGGTAGTTATTCGTCACCGCCACACTGTAGAATTCAGCCGAGGAATTATCTCCAGTCAGAATGCAGGAAGGGTATTTCCACGTAATAGCTGATCCCGTCTCCACTTGTGTCCAGGAAAGTTTACTGTTCGCACCTTTGCAGTTACCACGTTTCGTAACAAAGTTATAAACACCGCCTTTACCTTCGGCATCACCCGGATACCAGTTCTGTACGGTACTGTACTTCACCTCCGCACGCTCGTGCACCACAATCTCCACAATAGCGGCATGCAACTGGTTCTCATCGCGCATCGGAGCCGTACAACCTTCCAGATAGGAAACATACGAATCATCATCCGCCACAATCAGTGTCCTCTCAAACTGACCTGTATTACGCGCATTGATACGGAAATACGTGGACAACTCCATCGGGCAGCGTACTCCTTTCGGGATATATACAAACGAACCGTCGGAGAATACCGCCGAGTTCAGTGCGGCAAAGAAGTTATCACGGTATCCCACTACGGAACCAAGATACTTCTGCACCAAATCCGGATGCTCACGTACGGCTTCACTGATGGAACAGAAAATAATTCCTTTCTCCATCAACGTTTCCTTAAACGTAGTTTTCACAGATACGGAGTCCATCACGGCATCCACTGCCATGCCACTCAACGCCATCTGTTCTTCCAGGGGGATGCCCAGCTTATTGAAGGTTTTTATCAACTCTGGGTCTACTTCATCCATGCTCTTAGGCGCGTCTTTCTTCTTCGCCAACGGATCAGCATAGTAGGAAATAGCCTGATAATCTATCTCAGGAATACGGAGATGTGCCCATGTAGGCATCTCCATCGTCAACCAGTGACGATATGCTTTCAGACGGAACTCCAACAGCCATTCCGGCTCGTTCTTCTTCGCAGAGATCAGCCGTACAACATCTTCATTCAGCCCACGCTCAATGACTTCCGTATGTACATCGGTGGTGAAGCCGTACTTGTACTTCTCCTGCGTTAGTTCCTTTACATATTTATTGGGTTCTTCGGGTTGCATTATGTATTAAGTATATATTGTTCTGTAACTTCTTTTGCAGCCGGGAAAAACATTCCCGCGAACGACTCTATAGGATAATATAACACGGATTCCTCCTTCATTGTTCTATCAATCATCGTATTATCCGAGTCGATAAACTCGACAACACAGATAAGCAGACTCACCAGCAGCAGAAACTTCAACGCGCCCAGTCCGGCACCCAGCCAGCGGTTCAGCCAACCGAGCGAGACTGCTTCCATCGCCTTCGTCAGCAAAGCCGCTACCAGCAGGAACAACAACGGAACCACTATCCAAATAACAACAAACGCCAATATCTGGGCAAACGTCATGGAGTCCGTTATCTTAGAAAAAACTCTCTCCGCTACCGACACATACAGTGCTTTTGCAGCCAGCAATCCAACAATCAATCCGAGGATAGATGCCAGTTGCTTGATGAAGCCTTTTATAAAACCGATGACCGCTCCTGCGCCAATCACCACCAACAGGATGATATCTATTATTGTCATAACTATATCTAAAAAAGACACGGATTACACGGATAAGCACGGTTTTTCTTTTAAACCAATCCGTGAAATCCGTGTAATCCGTGTCTAAAAGATTATTTCGCTTACAGAGTCTGTTTTACTTCTATTTCTTCGTAAGATTCGATCATATCGCCTACCTTGATATCGTTGCAGTTCGTCAGGCTGATACCGCACTCGAAGTTGGTACCTACTTCCTTCACATCGTCCTTGAAACGTTTCAAAGCATTGATAGAACCGGTAAAGATTACGATACCGTCGCGGATCAAACGGGCCTTGTCGCTGCGTTTCACCTTTCCGGTCTTCACTACCGCACCGGCTACGAGACCTACCTTGGTGATATTGAACACCTCGCGTACCTCGATGGTTGCAGTTACCTGCTCCTTCACCTGCGGTGCCAACATACCTTCCATAGCGGCCTTCACCTCTTCGATAGCGTCGTAAATCACTGAGTACTTGCGGATATCCACACCTTCATTCTCTGCCATCTTTGCAGCGGCATTCGACGGACGTACCTGGAAGCCGATGATGATAGCATCCGAAGCGGCAGCCAATGAAACATCGGATTCGGAGATTGCTCCAACGCCTTTGTGGATTACATTTACCTGTACCTGCTCTGTAGACAGTTTGATCAGTGAATCGCTCAACGCCTCAACAGAACCGTCCACGTCACCCTTAACGATAACATTCAGTTCATGGAAGTCACCCAGTGCCAGACGACGGCCAACTTCATCCAAAGTAAGCATCTTCTGAGTACGCAGACCTTGTTCACGTTGCAACTGTTCACGCTTGTTAGCGATTTCACGTGCTTCCTGTTCCGTATCGATTACGTGGAACGTATCACCGGCAGCAGGTGCACCGTTCAATCCCAGAATCAATACCGGCTCAGACGGTCCGGCCTCTTTCAGGCGCTGGTTACGTTCATTGAACATAGCTTTCACCTTACCATACGCTGTACCTGCCAGTACGATGTCTCCCACCTGAAGTGTACCATTTGATACCAGCATGGTAGCTACGTAACCACGTCCTTTGTCCAACGAAGACTCGATGATGGAACCTGTTGCCTTACGGTTCGGGTTTGCTTTCAGATCAAGCATTTCTGCTTCCAGCAATACTTTCTCCAACAGTTCTTTCACACCCAAGCCTTTCTTGGCCGAGATATCTTGCGATTGATATTTGCCACCCCATTCTTCAACGAGATAGTTCATACTTGCCAGCTCTTCCTTAATCTTGTCAGCGTTGGCAGTCGGTTTATCAATCTTGTTAATTGCGAATACGATAGGTACACCGGCAGCCATAGCATGGTTGATAGCTTCCTTCGTTTGCGGCATCACGTTATCATCGGCAGCGACAATAATGATAACCACGTCCGTCACCTTTGCACCACGGGCACGCATAGCGGTAAACGCCTCATGACCCGGAGTATCGAGGAACGTAATCTCACGTCCGTCTTCCAGTTTCACGTTGTAAGCACCGATGTGCTGCGTGATACCACCGGCTTCACCGGCAATAACGTTCGCCTTACGGATATAGTCGAGCAATGATGTCTTACCGTGGTCTACGTGACCCATGACGGTAACAATCGGCGCGCGCGGTTCCAGATCCTCTTCAGAATCCTCCTCCTCTACAATGGCCTGTGCCACTTCGGCACTGACATATTCAGTCTTGTATCCGAACTCTTCCGCCACCAGATTGATGGTTTCAGCATCCAGACGCTGGTTGATAGACACCATGATACCGATACTCATGCAAGTAGCGATGACCTGCGTCACGGAAACATCCATCATGCTTGCCAACTCGTTGGCAGTCACGAATTCCGTTATCTTCAGCACTCTGCTGTCCGCCATTTCGCGGTCTTCCTGCTCCTGCATACGGCTGTTCGCTATATCGCGCTTGTCCTTACGGTATTTGGAAGTCTTGCTCTTACCTTTGGAAGTGAGGCGTGCCAAGGTTTCTTTTACCTGCTTAGCTACGTCTTCCTCACTAACCTCCTGCTTGATGACCGGTTTCTTGAAACGATCCCTGTTATTGTTGTTACGGTTGTTCTTGTTGCCACCTTGGTGATTATTACCACCACCGGCACCTTGCTGACCGCCGCCGGCATGAGGTCCTTTACCTCCACCACCACGGTTGTCGCCTCCACGCTGGAAGTTGGATGCATTGTTGATATCCACCTTCTCCTTATTATTATTAATGCGGAGACGTTTCTTCTTGTTGGCGTTGGCATCGGCATCTTTCTCCTTGCCATCCTTCGCTTTGGTGTCTTCGCGGCGGATTTCTTTGATGATCGCCTCTTTCATCAGCTTCTTCTGATCCTGACGAATCTTCTCCTTCTCTTCGCGCTCCTTACGTTTCTCCTCTTTGGATTTCTTCTTAGGGCGTGTAGACTGGTTCAATGTCGCCAAATCAATCTGACCGATGATATTGATCTTAGAAACAAACTCCGGCTTGTGAATTGTGAAGATTTCCGCCTCACCACTCTTTGCAGGCGCTTCTTCTGCCACAGCAGGTTTCGCCTCTTCCCGGACAGGTGCCGCGGGAGCAGGTGTTTCTTTTTTTACTACTTCTTTCGCTACTACCGGAGCGGGGTTGGGTGCAGGTTTTTCTGCAACGACTGCTGGCTTCGGTTCTTCTTTCACCACAGGAGCCGGTTCGGGAGCCGGAGTCGGCTTCGGTTCCGGTTTCGGTTCGGGCTTTAATTCCGGTCTGGGTTCCGGCTTCGGTTCCGGTCTGAACTCAGGCTTCGGTTCCGGTTTGGGCTGCGGTTTAGGTTCTTCCTTTACCACAGGCGCAGATGTTTCCACTTTCTTTTCTTCCACTTTTTCTACTACCGGTTTCCGGTTCAGTTTATCCAAGTCTATTTTTCCGACAGGTTTAAACTTCGGACGTGCATCTTCGGGTACAACAGTCTTTATTTCTTCAACTTTCGGTTTCTCCGTAGTCTCAGCTTCGTAACCATCGATAGATACCGATGCTTTGTTACGGTCTTTATTCTGCCGTTCCTGAATGAAACGTTCCGATTCAAGTCTAAGATTCTTATCTGTACTGAACTCTTTCACGAGCAAGGCATATTGCTCCTCGTTAATTTTTGTGTTGGGGTTTGCCTCAACGGCAAATCCTTTTTTCTGCAAGAACTCAACGACCGTTGAAATTCCTACATTCAAATCTCTTGTTACTTTATTTAACCTTATCGTCATACTAAAAAATTAATGAATAATGTGGAGAAAGAAGTTAGTGCAAACAGAAACAGATGTCGACAGACACTTTATTCTGCCTCGGGCTCTGCCTCAGGGGCAACCTCGGGCTCTGTCTCAGGCACAACCTCAGGTGCCGGTTCCAATTCAGGTTCGCCTTCTTCAAACTCCAAACTTAAAATGCGTAATACCTCGTCCACCGTTTCTTCTTCCAAGTCGGTCTTTTCAATCAACAACTCGCGCGGAGCGTTCAGCACGGCCTTCGCTGTATCGATACCAATCGACTTGATGGCATCAATCACCCAACCGTCAATTTCGTCTCTGAACTCATCCAGATAGATATCTTCATCCTCAACAGCCTGATCCAACTCACGGAATACGTCAATGGTGTACTCGGTCAACATACTGGCAAGTTTGATATTCAAACCGCCTTTACCAATAGCCAGCGAAACCTCTTCAGGCCTCAGAAATACTTCTGCCTTACGTTCTTCTTCATTCAGACGAATAGAAGATATCTTCGCGGGGCTGAGGGCACGCTGAATAAACAACTGGATATTGGACGTATAGTTGATTACGTCAATATTCTCGTTGCGCAACTCACGAACAATGCCATGAATACGGCTACCCTTTACACCTACGCAGGCACCTACCGGGTCGATACGGTCGTCGTACGACTCAACGGCAATCTTGGCACGCTCACCGGGGATACGGGCAATCTTCTTAATGGTAATCAGTCCGTCATTGATTTCGGGCACTTCCATCTCGAACAGACGCTGCAGGAATACAGGCGATGTACGGGAAAGGATAATCTTCGGATTGTTATTCTTGTTGTCCACACGGGCCACCACGGCACGAGCCGTTTCTCCCTTGCGATAGAAATCGCTCGGAATCTGTTCCGTCTTGGGCAGCAGCAATTCGTTTCCTTCATCATCGAGCAGCAGCATTTCCTTCTTCCATATCTGGTATACTTCCGCATTGATGATATTGCCCACCTTATCAATATATTTATTATAGATACTGTCTTTTTCCAGTTCCAAAATTTTAGAGGCCAACGTCTGACGCAGGTTCAGGATGGCACGTCGTCCGAAGTTCGCGAAGATTACTTCATCCGTCACTTCCTCGCCCACTTCATAAGAAGCATCTATTTTCTGTGCTTCCGATAATGCAATCTGCAAGTTCGGATTTTCCAGGTCTTCATCCGCCACTACTTCACGGTTGCGCCATATTTCGAAGTCGCCCTTGTCCGGGTTCACAATTACGTCGTAATTCTCATCGGTGCCGAACATCTTCGCGATCACACTACGGAACGACTCTTCGAGCACGCTCACCATGGTGGTTCTATCGATATTTTTCAGTTCCTTAAATTCCGAAAATGTATCTATCAGGCTGATAGTTTCTACTTTCTTGGCCATAGTCTTATTTAAAACTGATTAAGTATTTAGTATATTTTATTTCATCATACGCAAGCATTTCGTCTTCCTGCACCAGCTGGGGACGCTTGGCTCCTTCGGGTTTCACTTTCTTCTCTACAGTTACAGTGAAATGCTGTTCATCGGCTGCCTTCAGCACGCCGCACAACTTGCGTCCATCTTTTCTCAGCACTTCCACTTCTTTTCCGATGTGGTTGGTGTACTGTTGCAACACTTTAAATGGCTGTCCGATACCGGCAGAACCTACCTCCAACTCATAATCCTCATCCTCACGGTTCAACTTGGATTCGATGTATCGGCTCAACTCCACACAATCTTCAATCCAAACCCCTTCTTTGTGGTCAATTTCCACCACAATCTTGTCGTCCGGGCTGATAGCTACTTCCACCAGAAAGTACTCTTTTCCGTCCAGCCACTCGTCAACAATCTGACAAACAGTTTTCTTTTCTACCATTGATTAACTATATAAGAACAAAAAAAGGAGCTTAATTGCCCCTCCACCTTTCATCCATTGCGGTTGCAAAGATATAAATAATCTATTCGACTACAAAATATTAGAGAAAAAAAGAATGATTTAACGCTCCTGAAAGAAGAAAGTAATGCAAATGACTTCTGTAAAACCGCTTCGATATGGCAAGGTCGATTCTGACATTTTGTATTTTATGCATAAGGAGAATGCCGTATATCCGTCCTTCCGCCGGTCTGAATGGAAATACGCAAGTAAAAAAGTGTATCCGGCAGACTGACAGAGGGATACATAAATACGGACAATGCTGAAAAATAAAACAGACGCGGTTTGGCAACCATAAACTGTTGGTTTGCATTGGATATATGGATCGTAGGCGTTCCATATATAGATGGCAAGTATTAGATATATAGATTGTAAGCGTTAGATATATAGATAGCAGACATTAGATATATAGTTTTGAGGCGTAAGATGCATAGTTATCTTGCATAAAGTCTGTATAACGACAGTATATTATCCAATATTCCGTATTTATATTCCTTTAAGAGACAGAATAAGATGCTATTTCCACTCTTTTATAAAAACGGAGCGTAAGTAATACAGGCTTTTTACTATCTTTCTGCATACTAGAAAGCCAATAGTTCGAAATAAGGGAACTATTGGCTCTATCCATAGGAGGTAAAATGTACCTGAACTTTTATATATTTTTATTTATTCGGCGTATCCCATTTCCTGGTATCCGTACAAGTAATATTCAAAGTTTGATTACCCGTCTGTATGCGGAAGTCGCCTTTTTCCAGAATCCATTTGCCATCATAACCCACGAAAGCAAGGTCGGAGCCTTTCACTTTCAGCGTAACGGTTTTCGTTTCTCCCGGTTGCAGTTCTACTTTCTCGAAAGCACGCAGGCGGCGGATATCAGGAGTCAGGGAAGCGATCAGATCGCTACTGAACAGCAGAACGCTTTCCTTGCCGATACGGTTACCGGTGTTCTTCACATCAACGGTGAAAGTAAGTACATCGTCAGCCGTAAAGTTGGTTTTATCCGCTTTGAGATTGCTGTAAGCATAGGTAGTGTAGCTCAATCCGTAACCAAATGCCCATTGCACGGACATCACGGCATCGTAATCATAAGCACCCGACATCTTTTCAAGGTCTTCGCACGGCTTGTAGTCGTAAGTGAACAATGAATTGATTTCCTTCGGATAAGTGTAAGGCATTTTACCGCTGAAGTTGGCGTCTCCTGCCACGAGGTTTGCCAAAGCATCGCCTCCATAGTTACCCGGAAGCATGGTGTTGATAACAGCCTTTGCCAACGGTTCTATTTCGTTGACGATGCGCGGACGGCCTTCGTTCAGAACCAAAACAACCGGCTTTCCGGTGGCAGCCAATGCTTTCACCAGATTGAGTTGGCTTTCGGAGAGGAAGAGGTTGTTCAGGTTACCCGGAGTTTCGCAATAGGAGTTCTCACCCACACAAGCGATGATATAATCCGCATTGGCGGCAGCAGCTACGGCTTTATCTATTTCCGGAGCATTTTCTTCCCACCATGCGCCACCTTCCTTATAAGTGACACCCGGCTCATAGATGATATTGGAAGCACCGAACTTCTGAGTGAACGATTCAAGAATGGTGTTATAATCCGCCGCTAATTCATCCGCCCTGTGTCCTTGCCAAGTGTAAGACCAGCCACCGTTGAGCGTACGCATGGAGTTGGCATTAGGACCTGTAATCAGCAGTTTTTTATCTTTGGATAACGGCAAGATGTGATCGGTATTCTTCAATAAGACCATAGACTCTTCGGCAGCCTGCAAAGCAGCCGCGGCATGCTCTTTACCTCCGAACAGGGGGAAATCCTTGTGATTATAAGCAGGTGTTTCGAACAAGCCCAAGCGATACTTCATGCGCAGCACGCGGCGTACAGCATCGTCAATGCGGCTCATCGGCACTTCGCCTTCTTCCACCAATTCTTTCAGGTATGTACAGAAACTCCATTCATAAGGCACCATCGACATATCGATACCGGCATTGATAGCTATCTTGATAGCCTCTTTCTTGCTGCCTGCAATCTTATCGCGGGTGTAGAGGTTATTGATATCCGCCCAGTCGGTCACAATCATGCCGTCCCAGTTCAAGTCCTCTTTCAGCCACTCGGTCAGCAGTTCGTAGTTGGCATGGAAAGGAAGCCCGTTGTTCATGGCGGAGTTCACCATAACAGACAAAGCACCTGCCTTGATACCTTCGAGGAACGGAGCGAAATGTTTCTCGCGCATATCCTGCACGGTGATGGACGAAGGGGTACGGTCTTTACCGGAAACAGGCACACCGTAACCCATATAATGCTTGATGCAGGCGGCCACTTGTTGCTTTCCTATATGATTAGGATCACTGCCCTGGAAACCGAATACGGCTTCGCGCCCCATTTCGGCATTCACGTAGCAATCTTCGCCGTAGTTCTCCCAATGACGGGGCCAGCGGGCGTCACGTGCCAGGTCGAGCACCGGAGCATAGGTCCAGGGGATACTTCCGGCCTTGGTTTCATAAGCGGAGATGCGGGCACCTTCACGCACCAGTTCGCGGTTGAAGGTAGCTGCCATATTGATGCCCTGAGGGAAGAAAGTTCCACCCAATGTATAAGTTGTTCCATGTATCTGGTCTACACCATAAATACAAGGAATACCCATGACTTTCATCGATTTGTCCTGTATCTTCCGGATGATTTCTTCCCACTTCTCTTTGGATTGGGCAACACCCTGGGGTACATTCAGGATAGAGCCGACTTTGTACTTGCCGATAACGGTATCCAGCAAAGCATCGTCTATCTGAAATTCTTGGGTCGAATTATCACGTTTGGTAATGACGTCAATGGTAAGCTCGGTCATCTGCCCAATCTTCTCTTCAAGGGTCATCTTCTTGAGCAAGGCTTCTACCTTCTTTTCTATTTTCCCGTCTCTTGGGATGGCAGGAGCCACTGTAGTTTGCGCCGTAGCGGTCAACATCAGCCCGGAGAGGGCTGCGGATAAGATTAATTTTCTATTCATGGTATTGTTTTTGGGTTTTCGGAGGCAAAGATATGTCAAAAGTTACCACAGACCACACAGATTCACACAGATTATTTATATATATTGTATTCGATCCGTGTCAATCTGCGTAATCTGTGGTGATAAGTTTCTTATCTGAACAACATCGGAACGAACTCCGTCAGATAAATACGCCAGTTCTTCCAGATATGTCCTTCGTCCGATTCATAATAGGTATATTTATATCCCTTTTCATCCAGCAGTTTACGGTATTCCTCATTGGCTTTGTAGAGGAAATCCGTCTTACCGATGGCAATCCAGTAAAGGGCGGGATTCTTGTCAAACTGCACTTTCAGCTTTCCTTCCATGTTCTCGTATATCGGTGAAGACACCTCTTTGTTAGGCATAATGGCAGCAGAAAACAGTCCGATATAATTAAACATATCAGGATATTGCTTGGAAATATGCAAAGAATGGAAACCACCCATAGACAAACCGGCAATGGCACGACCGGATTTACTCTTTATCGTACGGTAGTTTTTATCGATGAACTTCACGATCTCGGGAAACGCCTGTTCATAAGATCCCTCCATTGTCTTGGGTAACTGCATTGTCGGGGGAACCATTCCACGGGATGACTCTCCAGGGGCAGCCTCCTGTGAAGCATTGCCGTTCGGCATTACTACAATCATAGGCTTTGCTTTCCCTTGTGCAATCAGGTTGTCCAGTATCTGTGCAGTACGGCCCAGGGAAATCCATGCCTCTTCATCACCCCCCATTCCATGAAGGAGGTAAAGCACGGGATAGCGCTTGCCGCTGGTTTCATAACCGGCAGGGGTATAGACCGTCATACGACGTTCCAGACCAAGCGCCGGACTATCATACCATATCCGGGAGACGGTTCCGTGAGGCACCGGATTGACTTTATAAAAATCGGCACGATCACCGCCTATGATAAATACGTTGGTTAAGGTGGACACATCACGGATCAGGTAGACATTGGCGGGATCGTTCATCCGCAAGCCATCTACTATGAAAGAGTAGCTGTAAAGCTCCGGTTTCAGAGGTTCGGGAGTAGTATATTCCCATACACCCTCCTGCCCTTCCTTCAGATCCACAATTCCGGGAGCCTCGAACTTAGCATTCTTCTGTACAGGCAGGAAATCTCCTGTAAGCTGTACTCTCACCGCTTTTGGTGCTTTGAAGCGGAAGGTTACGGTATTGTTGTCATGAATCTCAGGAGATACCACGGGAGCAGTCCCCCAAAGGGCTTGTTGTGCAAACATCGTCACACCAATCAGCAAGGCGACAGTTAAAGCTGTTAATCTTTTCATAAGTATGTATATATCAATGTTCACGAATATAGTTTATAATCAGGAAACAGGCAGGTTCGAGTACTGTGCCATGATTGAAGCCTTGCAACTCATGCAGAGTCACCTTCTTATTGCCGATATTCTTCGCTACGGAAGCGAATAAAGCGTTCTCTTCCCATCGATCCGCCATTTCCAGATTGCGGTCTCCGGTAATCAGTATGACAGGAGGGGTATCTTTACGCACACGGTTCACCGGGGCATATTCATCTATAATAGGAATACCGTTCGGCAACCCGCGTTCTTTACGAATCGTGAAATGGGTCACAGTTTGTCCGCTGACAGGAAGATAAGCCGCCACTTTATCGGCATCCGCACCATAAGCTTCCATGTACTTCTTATCCATAGCCAATATCAGTGCAAGGTAGCCGCCTGCGGAATGTCCGGAAACAAATATCTTGTCTTTACTGCCGCCATATTCCTCTATATGGTTGAATGTCCATGCCACGGCAGCCGCAGCATCTTCAATATAAGCGGGATTCTTGGCCTTAGGACTTAGACGGTAGTTCACCGCCACCACTGCAAAACCTCTGTTCATCAGTTCCTGGGGGATGTGTTTTCCACCGCCTTCCAGACCACCGCCATGAAACCATACGATAGTGGGAAAATCTTTTTTGTCCACCGGATAGTAGACATCCAGTTTGCAACGTTCCTTCCGGTAAGCGTCAGTCTCGGACTTGGCAATATACGGCAGGTCTTTTACGGTTTTATATACTTCCTGCGCATGCAGGGTTAACATACAGAATAATAGCAACAGAAGTGTCACTTTCCTTTTCATGGCATATTTGTTTAAAGGTTTGTAGCTGCAATATTAGGCAAATAATTTTAAAGAGCGGCTTCTTAATTGTTGAAAAGATTGTCTGTACGTTCAATTTTAATCATTACATTTGCGCAAGCATTCAATTTCTTACAATTATGGCACACCACTTGAATACCAACAAACAATTTATGGTAGGCAACGGCATCCTGGCCTTTGCAGTTATTTTCGTTGTCGTCATCTTCGTTTACATGAGCCTGCGCCTGCAGAAGCAGAAAGATGAAGACCGGAACTTTATCGAAACGTACACCATCACCCTGGAAAAAGGATTTATAGGAGATTCCCTGTCACTAATGATTAATGACAGCGTGCTGGTGAATAAGAAAATAACCGAAGAACCATTCAGTATGGATGTGAAACGTTTTGCCGAACAGAGCGCATTGTTGATTGTGGATAAAGCAACGGATCAGCTATCCCTGTTTGAACTGAGTGAGAAAGGTGGTAACTACCGGTTTGAAAAAGAGAATGGGGAAGTAAAACAGTTGGCGCAAAAATAATTCACCACAGAGTAACACAGAGTCTCACAGAGTTTAATCTATTGAAATAAAACTCTGTGAGACTCTGTGTTACTCTGTGGTGAAAACTTATTTCACCTGAAAATAGAACTTATGCTTCAGTGATTTTCCCGGCATCTTAAATGTCAGTTCCACAAAGTTCTCTTCATCTTCCAGACAGTCTTCGCTATTATAAGTTATCAGAATGTCTTCGCCACATGGCACAGCTTTCAGTTGGGAAGCGCAATTAGAAGTAAGTTTCGGCATAGCAGCCGTAGTTATCTTCTTTCCTTTTATAAATAAGGAGACTATATAAGCATCCTTGCCGTCCGACTTTCCTTCGGCAGTGATAAAGGTTGGCAACTTCCGATAGTTCTGAACGACACCTTCCGCCCATTCGCGACGTGTCTTATCGAAGAAGTATTCTACGGCGGGACGCATTTTTGTGATGCACTGGTCTATTTCTTCCACAGAAGAGATATCAGAAATATGCTCTTCCATCTTCTTTATCAAGTCCTCCATCGCACGGTCCTGCTCTTCAAACTGACGGACCAACGCTTTATGTTCGCTTTCAGGGAAGGGGTAGCGTATCGCATAAGCGTACGTTATCTTACCGGACTTCTTATCACGGCGCTTCTCCCAGTACGAACCATCAACTTTAGAAAGTGAGATTCCCTTGATAAAAGGCAAAGAAGCTGCACGGGTAGAGCCTTCGGCCATATACTGATCGACGAACTCCGTGATACGGTCACCGTTACCGGAAGTCTGTTTCACTGTATGCGAATCCGAGAACTCGATATTTTGTGCCACAGCCTGAATAATCTGGCGCTTCACACTTTCCAGGCATTGCTGACGCGCCTCTTCCATCGAACCAGTCTCAGCAGAAGCCACGATATAGCCGGACTCCGCAGACTCATACCAGACGGGAGCTTTCTTATCACTCTTCTCAACGACTTTATATGCCTGGGCAAACAATGAAACTGTTCCCATGCAGAAAAGCAAGGCAACCGTAATTCCTATTCTTTTCATCTTCATAAGCGGTTTTCCTTTCTTTATTTCCAATCAACGGGCAGATTATGGATAATCACTTTACAGTTATCCACCGTCATTTCTACATACGAAAGTGTAGCACAAGGAGTACTGACACCTTTGATTTCGAACACCTTACCTATTCTGACACCTTTCGGCATCTTGTTTCCATAAGTCCAGGAAGTACAGCCATTCGTCTCTATCTGAGAGAAATTAGTAAAGGTCGCACCATCCGGATCAATCGCCGAAGTCATACGAATAGTCGCACTGTTATTCGTCACACCTGTATTGGTGAAGCGGGCATAGACACGAATACTTTCAGCCGTTTCATTGCCTTCACAAGACACCAGTTCGAAAGAAAGGTCATTGCAGGAAACCGAAATCTTACATTCGGGCAAAGGAGACTTCTCAGGCTGCACGACAACCGGTTCAGGAGACGTCACAGGCTCTGCGACAGGAGTAGGTTGCACTTCCGGAGCAGGTTCCGGGGAAGCCGGTTCTTCGGGAGCCGGTTCAGGAGTAACAGGTGATTCTTGCGGCTCCCGCTTCCCTATCTTTTGCAATATACCCAACACTTCATCGTAGCAAGGTACCGTTTCGGGAACTATAGACAAATAATCCGCTGCTTCATTCAAGAGCCCGGCATCTATCAGCACCTCCGCTTTTTTAATGATGACAGGACAATTCTGCTGGTAGAAATCAGCAATACGCTTACGTGTAGTGCGGATGAAACGTACAAAAGCCGGATCGGTAACCTTGATGCCGGAGATAAGCGAAGCAATCGCATCGTCCTTACTCCCGGTAGCGTCTCCCTGTACCTCGATAACGGCCGTTCCATATACACTGTCGTCATACTTATTGCGGGCAGTCAATGAAAACTCACCTGTAACCAGCGTCACGTCCCGCAGTAATCCTTCCGTCTTCTTCGTCTCTCCGAGAACAAGTTCGGGCTGAATGACGAACGCATTGTAAAGTGAAGCAGTTCCGGCATTATTGCGGGCAATAATTTGCTCCACTTTCAGTTTCAGTGCATCCATGTTCTTCTGGCTTAATCCCTTCTGCGTGGGCGTACCCGCCACAAAATGAATGTTATCCTGCGCCGCCGCACCCAGCGAAACGAGCAGCAGTAAAGCCCATAGAAATCTATTCTTCTTCATAAAATGCAGATTTATTTAATGGTTACAGTCAACCCTTGCCCCATTGTAACTACAGAGGCAACATATTCTCCCCCTAATTTCTCATCGAGGAAGTTCTTCAGTTCGGTACTGAAGCGGGAAATGGTATAAGCGCGTCCCTGCGCTTCATCCCAAATTGGCACTTGTACGGACATATCGATCACCTTGTCGTTGCTGCGGCTCATATCGTAAACACCATTCAAGGCGTGAACCTGCAACCAGTCTTCCAATACGGTCTTGAAACTTGCGCTTCCATCGGGCAACGGCTGGTCAAAATCCCAGTCGGTGATGGATTTCGCCAGTACCATTTGGATAGCCATCTCACGACCATTCTTCACAATGTCATTGAAAGAGGCCTGCAACTTGGTAAAGAACTCATCTTTTACCTTTTTGAGAGCATAGTCCGTCAGCTTAATGGTATCTGTAGTGACGTACTTACCACTTTGGAAAGTGGCGCTTGCCAGATTGCCTGCCGTCTGAAATTCAGTTGCCGTCAGCTCCAGCGACACTTCGCTTTGACGTCTTGTATCAGTGGTTGTCATCACTTTGGCAGTCACAATGATATCCGCACCCATATTCTGAATCATCTTAGTTACGGCATCAGACTGAGTACCGGCTGTCAGCACGTCATTCCGTTTCGCCCGTTTCAGTTGGGCAAGGAAATCTTTCGTCTTATATCCGCGTGAACTGAACTCACTGGTCATTTTGCTCACGGCATAACTCAACATCTGATTGTGATCCAGGATAGCACGTATATCTTCATCTTCCCTGGTATAAGGAACCACCGTCACCGTAGGCAAACTTACCTGGCTGTTGGGAGTGCCCACTGCCATACCAAGATTAGTCTGCACCTTATTCCGGTTCAGATCTTTCTGCAAAGCATCGAACAGAATAGTCATTTCCACCGTGCAGCGGTATTGCTTACCTTGTTTTTCCGGTCCCTCCGTAACTGTATAGTCCTTAACAAACACGGAATAACGGTTTTCATCGAAAAAGCGGCGGTCATAGTCAGGTTTTGCAGTAGAAACCATCGGATTTCCCTTATTGACTCCATCCACCCCCGTATAGAATAAGGTATAGAAGGCAGACTTCAATGCCATATTTGCCGCCTCTTTCTTCTTCTCACTGATACCCAGGGCACGGACAGTCAATGTGTTTCCCTGCTGTTGCAGAAAGACCACTTCACTGGAATAATTCTGTCCGCAAAGAGTGGCGGACAGAAATATTCCCAAAAGAAACATAAAACAATGCTTCATAATAACTGTATGGTTTTATTAGTTGAAAATCCCGCCCATCAATGTCTGTTCGCGGGAAACGATCTTTATCGGTTGCTCATCACGGATGGCTTTCATGATTTCTTCACCACCCTTCTGCACCTTACACAAAGAGATATCATCTCCTTCAACCGCCTTCACGGTCAAACGGCCGATTTCCTTCTTGGCTTCGCGTCCGGCCACTTCACGTATGGCATAAACAGTAAATTTCTGGGCTTCTTTCACACCATTCATGGAGCCGAGGTTAATGTACACTTCCTCTGCCTTGCCCTTCTTCTCGCTATTTACTTCAAGGATAGTTCCTTCCATTTTGAAGTATTCATCCACAAAGTCGCGCATGCTGTATACCGCACTTTTGATAGTGTTGGCAATGGCTTCTTCCTTATTGCCACCGGTTCCTCCGGTCAGTCCGCTGTGCTGGAACGTCTTTGTACCGATCAATGTACCGTTCTTCGGATTGATAACTTTCAGTGTATAAGATACTGAGCCATCATAATATCCTTTTCCATCTCTTGTCTTATAAGCAGCAGTCATAGAAGATACCTGACCTGTAATGATGAACTGTGCCCCCAATTCTTCCATCACTGAGAGGCGGTCCATTTCATTATCGTCACCCGAAGAGATATTAGCAGATGAGCGACGTTGCGATTCAATACGCAAGGCATCCTGTGCATCCACATCAATCAGAATCACACGTTCCATCTTCTGTATACCCTCAATCACCGTATTACGCAAGCCCTCTACCCACGAGAACGGTGCATCGCTGGATCGTTTGAAATAGTCAATGAATACCGTAGGTTTTCCCTTCGGCTCATCAAAGTTCTGGCAATAACCGGCAAGTGAATATACCACACAAAACACTAAGAGTACAATCTTTCTCATAAACTTCTTGAATTATATAATTTAAACTTCTGAACTTGCATCTTACTTTAATTTTTCAAAAATAAACATTTGTTATCAAACCGCAAGAGCGTTTACGTTTATTAACTCAAAAAAGAAATACAATCACGGAAAACAGTGACAACCCCTATACCGTGTACCGATTGTATCAGAATCATGTCCGCATCGTACCCGAACCGTATCTGCACCGTACATTCTCCACTCAGAGGTACCTCTGACCGAAGGAACTACGGAGTTGGTACGGAGCAAGTACGGCTCAGATACGATTTAAGGGTAAGCCAAGTCGTGATAAGTGAGTCGGTAAGTTATGGTAAGCCGTGGTAAGTGAGCTGGTAAGTCGCGGTAAGTGAGTTGGTAAGTCGTGGTAAGTGTACAGTAGCAATATGTGGCACGACTTCAAGTGGTTAAAACTCCGTGCGATATTGCCTCAATTCTTTCCGCAAAGCTTGGGCTTTTCCTTCCGTCAATTCATCGAGAAGTGCCCAGAAACGCTCTCCGTGATTCATCTCACGAGTATGAGACAATTCGTGCAGAAGTACATAGTCTATCAGATGTTTCGGCAACAAAACCAGATAGTAAGACAGGTTGATTGTGCGCCGTGCCGAACAACTCCCCCAGCGTCCACTGCTGGAATTGATTTTTACACTTTGGTAAGGCAGATTGTGTTTCTGTGAAAGCATATACAGACGGGGTGGAAGAATGATCTTTGCATTACGACGCAGAGCCTCCTCGATAACTTTACGTAACCATGCTTGTAATTCCGCATCAGTAAAATCAGCTCCCGGCGGACAGATAATCTGCATCTCTCCCAACTCGGAGCGTGAAAGGAAACGTTCGCGCTGTCCGCTTACAAGACTTAATTTGAAGAACTCCGTATCAATCCGAAAATTTAAGTCTATCAGAGAACGAGTATATTTTTTCCGGGCCACCCGCAAACGGGGACGCAGTTCTTCTATCGCATTCTTTATCTCTTTAAGTGTAGTTCCAGGCGGAATGGTTACATAGATAGCGTCTTCCCGCGTACGAAAAGTCAAACGCCGCGCACGGGTATTCACTTTAATAAGAAAGCGTCCAAGTTCATTATCTTCCAATACATTTTCCAAAACGACAAAACCTCCCAATGAATAAACAGACAAATAAACGAAATATCGTTCGAATATACAAATGACTAGATACCCAAAAACGGACAAGTGTCCGAAAATGAACACTTGTCCTAAAAGAATACATGCTAATTATCAGCACTTTATTAAATTGGCATGAATATTGACCTATAAGATGCAACCGGACGTTGCCAAAAAAGTTTCTGAAAAAAGAGAAAAAAGTATGCAACCTTTTTTAAGTAACTTACGTCTAATAGATAAACAGGAATAATATAAATGAATAATTATAAAACTAAAAAAGTTATGAAAAAGTTAGCAAGCCTCCTTACATGCATCTGTTTAATCCTTAGTACAACAGCGTGCTCACAAAGCAAGAACTACAGTTCAGGCAACTGGGGTAGTAAAAAAGTGATAGCCAGCAACAAATACGTAACAAAGGACATCAAGGTAGATAACTTCAAGAAAATCAGTGTAGCCGGTAGCCCCGATGTTACGTTTACTCAAAAGTCGGGACGCCCCGAAGTAGAAGTCTACACCTCGGACAATATTGTTGACTTGCTGGATATTAAAGTAAAGGACAACACCTTATATATAGGTTTCAAGAAGGATGTCAATGTGTCTTACAAGAAACTGGAAGTACGTGTATCTGCCGAAACTCTGAATGGAATTTCTGTTGCCGGTTCAGGGGATGTCTTCCTGAAAAACGGTCTCCAGACTAATGACAATTTATCAATTAATGTTGCCGGTTCAGGAGATATCAAAGGCAGTGGCATCAAATGCAATGATATGAAAGTATCTGTAGCCGGATCGGGCGATATCAATGCTGATAATATTACTTGTAATAACCTGAAAGTATCCGTTGCAGGATCGGGTGACATGGTATTGAGAAATGTAACAGCTACGGGCACGGAAGCAAGTGTGGCCGGATCAGGCTCGGCAACTATTACCGGTACAACCCAAACAGCTACTTACAGCGTAGCCGGATCAGGCGATTTGCTTACAGAAGGTTACGAGGCTCAACGCGTTACCGCCAGTGTAGCAGGCTCGGGCAGCATCAAATGTTTTGCAACCGAGTTCCTGAAAGCACGCACCAGCGGCAGCGGAAAGATAGGCTACAAAGGAAATCCGGAACTGGATTACCCGAAGAAGAGCTTGTACAAACTTTAAGATTCTCTCTTACGATTATTATAAAAAGGATAGTTTAACAAACATCAAGCGAAAGGGGTTCCGGGAGGAAGCCCTTCGTTGTTTTTATACAATGGATATATAGATATTGCACATCCAGAATAGTTTATCTGCCTGTATTTAGCATCTTGTCGCATCTATATGGACTATTTGTCGCCTGTCATTTCTCTTTTCCAGCTAATAAATAATGTTTATGGCTTAACTTTGCTCGCTATATTTCTAAACATAAAAAGAAAATGAAGATGAAAAGAATTTTTAGGCTATCTTTATGCCTGCTTACTGTGTTTTTATTGGGAGCTTGTTCTTCGGATGATACTCCGGTTGCCAATGTTCCGCAACTTTCCGGAAACATAACGTTTGACCGTACGCGGGTGGGAGTAGGCCAGCCTGTGAAAATGAGTTTTGCTTTGCCCGCGTCAGTCAGCCCGGACGTGTTGAAAGCAGAGTACTCTTTCAATCTGGGCGGTATAGCCGATTTGCCCGTAGAGGCGGAGAATAATGTCTGTACCTATACGTACGCCTTCAGAGAAGCAGGTACATACACGGTTAGTTTTAAGGTACGCTACTTATTTAACTATCCTGATGCGGCGGGCGAAATCTACAGAGACGATGTCATAAAGAAAGATTTGCAGGTAGTGGCTTGCGATGTGCGCAACTCTTTCTGGGGTGATAACCTTGCAGAAACGCAACGGAACTGTGGCAGTGTGCTGGAGAAACAAGAAAGGAATGCCGACCTGTATGCCGCTGTCTTGAGTAGTGAGTTCGGTTCTTCAGTGGAGGGAGGAAAAGAGACGACTGTCGGCTACACCTTCAAGAATGATAAGCTATATATGGTGCAGGAAGTAAACCTGTTTGATACACAAGTGCCTTTCACTTTAGTGTTCCAATATTATAGAGACATAAAGAAGATGTATGGTGAGGCTGTTGAGATAAACTGGAGTTCGGACACTGAAAAGAATAATGGCTATTTCGACGCTTACGTGAATGGTCGTGACAAGACAGTTCTAGAAGCGATGAATGTATTCCTGACAACGGAAAAAGGAGGATGGGTTGCTTTCAACTTCGAGAAAGAAAACACCATGATGGTAGTGCAGTGTTACAAGAGCAACGATAAGTGGGTAGTGAAACGCGCTTATAGAGAGAAAGAATAACAGGAATTGAAAGTATTTGAAAATAGTCCGTCTCGTAAGCCGAAAAGCAGATCGCAATTTGGGCATACGAGACGGACTATTTTCATCTTATCTTAGCAATAGCTCAGAGGGAAGCGGAATTCCCGTGATTTTCGTTACAGGAAGAAATTGTCTGCCCTTCTCCTATCAAAGGCAGGGTGTTACCGCGGGCATCTATACAGCAATCCTTTATGGAAGCCTGTGAGGTGGCTTTGCCTGCTATGCTTCCACGCACGGTTGTTTCTTTGTCGGCATTGACCGACAGAGCGGCGTGGTTATTGCAAGAGTGTAGCGAGGCACTACCTGATACTTGGCCGCAAATGCCGCCAACATAGGTACATCCGCTGCCGGGATGTATGTCGGCATAGTTGTCGCAGTAGCGGCAATCGAGGTTGACAGAGGAAGAAGAGTAACCGATGATACCGCCTGAGCCGGAACTGACAGCACCCGTTATCCGGAATGTGCCGTAATTGCTGCACTGGCTGATGGTTACGTTTGACTGGGCACAGCCGATGATGCCACCTACATACGTCTGGGTGCTGCTGCTTGCGGCATTGTCGGTGGCTGACACAGAACCACGGTTGATACAACCATTTATAGTGAGTGGAGCATAAGTGCTTCCCATCAGTCCTGCAACGTGATTCCCTCCTCCGGCACTGGTGATTCGGCCGTTATAGCTGCAATTACTGATGCTGTAGGGCACAGTTCCGCTTATGTAGGCTATCAGTCCGGCGGTATGGGCTGCTTGTGCAGTGCTTCTTGAGTTATTTTCCACATCCGCCAGAATATGCAGGTCCTTTACGCTCCCTTCACTTGCCGCACCTATGAATGCAGCGGTAAAACTCTGGCATTTCATGACTCCTTTGACTATATGCCCGTCCCCGTCCAAATGTCCTTTGAAGTAAAAGAATTTACCGTCTACCCCGGTTTCATTGTTGTGCCCGCCAATCGGGCTCCATTTGTCGGAATTGATTAAGATATCCTTGGTTAACCGGAAATACTTCCCGGCATAATCGTCCCTGTTGACATACTGTATCAGTTGTTGCAGATTTTCGGTAGATTCAATGATATACGGATCTGCTTCAGTTCCGCTTCCATTATACTCCATAGGAGTTACAGCATGAGGATCATCATATTCTATTATTTCCTCACCGCTTTTGCTGAGGCTGAAGTTCATGGCGCGGTAGCGTTTGCCTGCCTCGTAGGTGACTTCAGAAGAGAGCGTTTGCGTCTTCACGTAACGCGTGCCGTTTCGGCAAACCACAGTGGCAGTAAGTTCGCCTGCCGGCAAGGTGGTGGGAACCATCATGAAGTAGACGCGCAGCCCATTGGCAGGCAGGGTTTCCGTGGCTTGCGAGGGGATTTCGATGTTCTCCAATCCAACACTTAGGTTTCTCGTCCGGCTGTCGGCGATGCCGGCGGCGGTGGAGGCGGAAAGGGTTTCGTAGAAAGGCTTTTCGCCTTCGTAGTGGAGCAGGAAGAGGCAAGGTTCGCCGTCAGCTTTCGGGTCGTAGCCTTCCAGCGTGAGGTCGAAGCGCATAATGGCGAGCAGATGCTCGAAGGGAACGAGAGAGGTCTCTATTCCGGTGACATCGGTGGCACGCATGTAGTCGTATGTGGAAAGGTGGGCGGTGGAGTTGTTGCCGTTCTGCACTTGCCCCGTCAGGGAGGCTTGGGCTTCCGACCACGTGTTTCCGGTGCTGCGGGCAGCAGGATAGAAGAGGTTGAAAGAGGTGTTCGCATCCACATCTTCGGCAACGTTTCCCGTGAACCGGGCGCGAGCGTTGTCACCGGCTGCGGAAGCCTCGCTATAGGTGAACAGGGCGGATGTTTCCTGTCCCACTACTTCCTGCACGTGCGGTGTGGTATAGAATCCTTTGAAGGCGTCTGTCGGTTGCCAGCTCAGGGCCATGCCTGCCTCGTTGTTGTCCTCATACGCCATGCGCGTGTCGGGGCTTGGACAGTTGGCATCGGGAGCTGCGTCCGGGTTGCCGGTGTTATCGCTGGCGGATGCTGCGGTACTGATGCTTCTTGTGCGCAGTTCCCTCATTCTTGCCCCTTCGTTCTCCGTACAAGAGGAGGCGATGATCAGTCCGGCCATCATCGCGAACGGGTAAATGAACTTTCTCATTCTACTTTGAGTATTTTTTTAGATTGTCAGTTTTCTATAGTCAGTATATCATTTATCAGGTCTTCCAGTTCGCTGGTCGAGGCATTTCTTCCACGGTTGCGGGCCGAAGAAGAAGGGAACATGCTGCCGTCGCCGTAGCCGGGCACCGAGAAACTGCCTTGCATCACCGGTTCGCTGGTTTCCAACGGAATGATCTCTATGGCCGGAGCCGTGTATGGCTCTTTGGAGGATGCTGTTTTCAAGTGATTTTCTGTATTCATACTAATTATTCTTTTGATGTTAGTTATTTGATAGTTTTTATCCTTTATACTCAGATTATTTCGCATGCCAGTTCGTTTGTTGCGTCAATAGCGGAAAGAGGAACTGCGCATATAAAGAAACCCGGTTCCGCTTGCTACCTCGTCCGATGTGCTGCATTCGGTTGTCTTATTGTATGTCATGGTTATTAATTCAGGTTCGTTAGCACTGTTCCTGCCAATGATATAATTGCTGGAATATTCCAATCCGCTTTGCCTGTTGGAATCTCTTTCTTTAATGTTGTATTTCCGGTGTAATTCTTCCAGATCCTTCAGTGTCTTTTCTTGTGTAAATATCTCCCAATCCTTTGGCCTGTCGGCGAAAGCTACCATCGGGTTACCCGACCACCTACTAGGACTTGCCACAAACATATACGGACCGTATTTATAGAACAATCGAAGCTCTTTTCCCAAACTGTATAAAATTGTTTGCCTTAATACATAGTCGGTCGAATAGGTTTCTGTGCTGTCGGTGGGGGTAATATCCAAGTCACCGGCGTTGTAATAAAGTGTGGGATATTCGCTTCGTTTCCCTATAGGTGTCAAAGTACATTCCAAGTCTTTCCATAGGATACGGTAGAGCGAATCGCTTGTCACAGCAAGTCCTTCGTTCCGCACCTCTCCCGATATGATGGGGTAGAAAGAACGGAGCGCATATTGTTTCCCCTTTATCCATATATATTCGGATATGGTCTCTACGATAGCCTGGTCATCGGCTCTCAGATATTCCAACCACCATTGATTATGGTATTTCATATCATCCGTTATGAGCTTCTGGCAGTCGATCTGCCGGTATTTCTTGTCGTACACTTTCGGGAACATGTCGTCTTCATACTGAATCTCTATGCCAAGTTGTGTAAAGACGAAGTTCCGCGCTTTTTCATCGGTTATGAACTCGTAGATGGGGAATAGCTTGAAGTCTATCAGTTCCACATTGTTCTTTACGGGGTCTTGAAGATCGAGACGGATGGATTTATACCATTTGTCTACAATATTGTCGCCAAGCACGTCTTTTTCGCAATTGATGATTTCCGTTATGTAGGTCACATCTCCTCCACGTGCCGAGATGCTGCGCGACTGGCGGGTCGATGTCTGGCTGTAAGTATTGGTCTGTCCCTCTTCCATTTTGAATCCACACATGTTGAGGAATGAGGCTTCGGCGGCTACGGAAAGCGTTGTCTTGCTGTCTAAGGCGGCACGCTCGAAGGTGGAGCAGAACTCCAGTTTTCCACCCAAATCAGCATGATAGATGATATGGGTACCATAAATGCGGAATAGCTCATCTGTATATTCTATAGCCTTGTCAAGCCTGTCTTTCTCAATGGCATCACTGATTTTGTTCACACAGTTCCGGAAGCCTTCGGTCAATATCTTAGGATTGTTTCGTGCTATCTCTACCAGGTTGTAGGGATCGGTGTGCCGGGAAAGGGCTTTGTAGTTGTTCATAATGGTGCAGAACGAGTAAGCATTGGTTTTGAGGTCGCTGTGGGCATAGCTTACCTTCACATGTGCTTGAAAGAAACCTACATCCAGTCCCAATCCGGCATGGGCGGAGAGCGATTTGAGTAGTTGCTGACTGTCATTTCCTTCCAAGATGGTGGTTGCCATGTCGGGCGCGAGGTCATCCACGATACACGAGGTCTTGTTCTCCCGTTCGTACAGGCGCAGGGCGGGCAGGCTTATCACTTGGTCGCGCACGCTGTTGTAGCTTGCATATTCACCGAAAGCATCGTAACCATAGCCCACACCATACGAGCGTATCAAGGCTCCCGAATAGGCTTCCCCCGTTGTCTGCGTCAGACTGCTTGCCTGACGCAAGGAGAAAGAGCGGACTATTGTACCTTCCCGGTCGGTGAAGTCAAGCCTGCCGAGGCGTTCCTCTTGATAAGGATTTTGCTCCACTTCGATGGTGAGTGGCTTACCGCTTCGCACAATGGAATCGGACAGGAATACAAAGCCCTCTTGTGCCCGTATGCGGCATCCTTCCAATCCGGCCAGTCTCTCTGCCGTCAGAGTGTAATCAGAATATCCGCGTTTCAGGAGAATCTCATTTTCCGTTGCGATATGAACTTCATTCTCCTCCATTGGAACTTGAAAGTTCTCATCTTGGCAGGCAGTCAGTACAGCCAGGATAAGAATATATTGCAGCTTAAGAATTTTCATAAGGTTTTGTTGGCGTTATTTGTTAATCAAAAGTTTCAGCTACCATATAAATCGGTAAAAGCAAGGTAGCACAATCAGTGGAACCTATCGTTGCTAATTGATAATCTTTCATGGATATTCGGCTGGCTCTTCCTGATTTAGTTATTCTGGCAATGTCGGGAAGGAAATCCTGTTTGGGGGTCATGTCCCGAATGGGGAAGACAATAGCTTCCGTGTCAAATTTATCATAAGAACTACCGGATAAATGGCGAAAAGCCCCTTTGCCCCATTTTAGTCCTAATAAATTGCTTAGATTGCCGGGATTTAGTTCGAAAAGAACCTTTTCGTTTCCGTTACATACTTTCATCAGACTGTTTATCTGATTGTCAGTGGGGAGATAATGATTAATGTCAGACCAATAAAATGCTTGATATAGATCGTTCGTTGGCTTGCACATGTGAAATTTATTGGCACCTTCGGACTTATTGAAAGGAACATAATCTGTATTATCTATAATATCTCTCTTTTGCAGGCTATAACTGGCTTCGAACCACATCAAGGGACCTACCTTGATTAAATAGAGCTTGTCGTTCTCGTCGTCTCCTGCGCTATATATTATCTTTTTAGATGAGGCCCGAAGAGGGTGTACGGAGGTTATCGAATGTATACTATCTTCTACGATGTATTTGTTGTTTTGTTTTGGGGGCATTATCTGTACGGCAGCGTTATAGAAATATAATTGTTTCAGCGATTTGCTATTTGCGTCGAACAAATGCGCAAATTGGGCATTGTCGTACCTGACAGAATCGTTGGGCTCATAGAGGCAATTATTGCCCAACCAGCGTACTGCACCCGGATGGTTATCCGCATCGCCTATGAAAACACCGCAATAAAAGTATGGTTTCTCTTCGATGAATGGGTAAGCTATTATGACGGCGTCATCACGACGGATGGCCGGCACATACTCCTTTACAAATATAAAGTATCTGTTTTTGTTGCGGGTATCTGCTTTCAAAGCACATGAACTTTGTCTTTGTAACCATTCCTTGCGTACAATATCTATTTCTATCCGGGCCGGTGTATCTTCCGGCTTTGGCGCCATCTCCGGTGAATTGGTATATTTGGAAAAAGCAATCTGCACCAATCTGCGCTTGTCGGGGTCGTTGATTATCTCGTATATGGGTATCAGGCGGCATCCCACCATACCCACATTGTACTCTTTTCCGGTATCGGCGGGGTCAATGTTGAACGACGCCTGCCATTTCTTTATCTCGTCAGGGGTGATCTGGCGTTTCGCATTGACTGCTGCCTGCATGACTCCATGTGTCTTGGAGTCTCCGCCTACGCAAGTCAGGTCGGCCTTGTAGTCGATGCCTATCTCTCCTTGGTAGGTATCGTATGATTGGCTGCTTTGTCCTTTGTTCTTTCCGAACACCTTCTTCGTGACGGTAGTGACCGAATGCTGCGTTTCGATGGAGGTTTCGCGAGTGATCGTTGTATGCAGTTCGAGGCTTCCCCCCAAGTCAGCAGATACCACCAAGTGGGTTCTGAATTTATTGAGAAAAGCGTAGGCGTTGTTTTCATTAAGTTCTTTCAAGGCTTTGCGGAATTCCTTTGAGTAGAGCGGGGAATCATCGCTCGTGGCTTGGGAACGGAGCATACCTATATCAATGGTACGTGAGGAAATAATCTGCTTCAAGCGCACAAGACCGCACACCTCTTCGATAGTCTTGTTACGGTAGATGTCGGTCTTGGTATCCGAGATTTTTCCACAGCCTAAAAAGGTAGCCTTGCTATCCATGTTTCTTGTCAGCTTTCCAGCCAACTCGGTGATGGTAGTACCGGAAAATATCTCCAGATCCTGATAGTGGCGACGGTCTTCGGAGATGATGGTAATGCCTTTGGCTTCTTCCGCTTCCACCACCTTGTCATAATCCAATACCGGATTGTCGGAATAGCTTCCATCCGACGCATACTCTTTCATGATGTCATACCCATATCCCATACGGTGTTTTTTCTGCATATCTCCCGTCAGGGTGGCGTTATCCTCGTCGTTGTAGCCCGACTGACGGATGCGTACCTGCACCCTGTAAGTGTCCGGCTCCTTGGCATCGGCAATGGTAATGACCGCCACGCGGGCAAAGGGTTCCGTGTTCTCTCCCACGTCGAAACGTATATACTGCGACTCGCTCCCTTCCGTAGGCGTGAGGGTGAGCCATTCCGATTCGCAGGTGGCAATCCAGCCGCTGCCCTGACACTCCACATAGAACGCGTAATAGTCCGCCGCACGCTTGATGCGCCAGGGATTTTCGGGCACGGATATGCGGATGGGTCCCGAAACCAGTTCTTCGGGCAGGTCGATAAGTCCGTCGTCATCATCGCGGCAAGAGGTTGTGGCGACGGCAAGGCACAACAGCAGGGTGAGAGGAAAGAGTAAACGTTTCAGCATCTTTGATTCTTGATTTATGAGTCTCTTATTTTCAGGCAACCGTCGGTTGCAGTCTTCTATTTATCATCTTCTTTTTTATCCAAACTTCCTTCTTTGTCCACATAGGCTTTCAGTGCATCGTGGGCGGTCTGGTCGTTGATGAGCAGGTAGATGGGCACCAATTTCATGTCTATCATGACAGCTGTGGAAGGCTCCACACTCTGTTGCCACGACAGCACTTGCTCGTTCTCCAATACGCCTCCCGTCGCCAGAATGCAGACCTCGTTCACGTTGCCGCCACGTATGTTCACTTTAGCTTCGGTCTTCTCCAGGATATTCTTTTGGTTCTGGCTATAGTCCCCTTCGCCTTTGACGTCGATACCGATACTGACTTTCAGTTTGAATTCGAGCGCGCCTCCGGCGGTCATACCGTCTTTCAGCAATGACTTGTCCACGGAGATGTAGTAGTCGAGCACGCACCCCATGACGGACTTGCTGATGAAGCAGGGTCCCACCTCGCTACAGAAGTCCTTGCAAAGTTTCTCGATGGTGGTCTGCGAATTGCCTGCCGCCTTTATGTCTTTGGTGAATTCCTCTACCTTCTGGATGAATCCCGGCGCATAGACTTCGTTTCTCAGTTCGGGTCTCTCGTTCACCAACGCCACCATGTTCATATAGTTAATTTCGCGCGTGAACTGGTAGCTTTTCAGCCGTTTCACGCCATATTCCTTGTCCTGCGTATTGGTAGACGAACTACCGTAGTGTCCCTTTACGTCGATGGCGAACGCATTGAAGTTCAGGTTGACGGAAGCGGCCACGGAAAGTTTTCTTGACAGGTCTTCTTGCGAAGTAGCGGTGCTCACCTCTTCTTCCACCTGCGGGTAATACTCATCGGTGATAAGATCATAGCGTATCGCTTGTTGCAGACTGTCGAGGCGTCCCAGGTTGAAGAGCTGCATATTGGTGCCCAGGCAGTAGTTAGAGTTAGGCTGATAGGAGTAGCCCGCCCCTTTATTGGAAGAAATCATTTTCTTAACGGCTTCCATATCGGGTGTAGCCTTTTGGCTGGCAGCACGTGTGAAGGTGCTTTCACCGTTGCGGGTAGCGGCTCCGTTGAGGTGCAGGGTGATGTTCCCCTGCCGGGCTTCGCTCCAATTGCATCCCACGTAGATGGGTATGAGGTCGGGACCTTCGCCTTCGGTGCGTAGTGGCGCCAAGAAATCTTTGTCCACTTCCAGTTTCCACGGACCTTCGGCATTTACTTTTATGAAATATTCGCCGTATTCCGAAGAAAGGTTGTCTACGGCATTCCCCCCACCGTCCACCAAGGTAAACGGAGAAGTTGCAAGAATTTCCTCTTCCACATCGGGATACTGCACGAACGGTGTATCACTGCTGCATGATGTGATGCCGACTGATACCGACAAAGCAAGTATGCCTGCTGCTAAGTATTTTTTCTTAATCATGATTTCTATGTATGGGGTGAAGCAAGAAGGAGTGTGCTAAAATAGCTCCTCCTTCTTGCTATAGGTAATCTTACGGTTACTTCTGCTCTTCCGGTAACTTCGGTGTTACCGATGCTATGCTTTCAAGGTATGACTGCAAATATGTTTTTGCTGCCTGATCGGAGATGAGCAGATAGATGGGCACCAACTTCATGTCGATCATTACGGCCGATTTCGGCTCTATGCTCTGTTGCCAAGCCAGCAGGTCCTCGTTTTCGAGTGTGCCGCCGGTGGTGAGGATAGACACTTGGCTTACATCGCCTCCGCGGACGTTGATCTTGGCTTCCACATTCTTCACGGAATTCTTTTTGTTATCATCGTATGCACCGTCGCCCGTTACGCTTACCGAGGTCTGGAACTTGATATCCAGCGCACCGCTTACCGACATGGTGTCCGTCACTAAACTTTTGTCCATGGAGATGTAGTAATCGAGCACGCAACCCATTACCGACTTGCTGACAAAGCAAGGACCGATTTCATCTACAAACGATTTGCAATACTTCTTCACAGTCTCTTCGTTGATGGGCGTTGTAGCTGTCGCCTTCTTAATGTTGTTCGTGAAGTCGTTTCTCAGTTTTACGAATCCCGGTGCCAGCAATTTCGCTTCCATTTCTTCCGAACTTTCTGCCATGGCGATAATGTTCATAAAGTCAATTTCACGGGTGTACTGATAACTTTTCATACGCTTCACGGCATACTGCTTAGTGTTGCTGGTGCCGGATGAACTATTGTAGGCTCCCTTTACATCAGCAGAGAAAGCGTTGAAGTTCAAGTTGACAGATGCAGCTACTGACAGCTTGCTTGACAAACTTTCTTCTGAATCGGCAGTAGTCACTTCCTCTTCCACTACCGGATAGATTTCGTCAGTGAGGAACGTCACGCCTGTCGAATCGCTTATTGCCGCCAGATTCTTCATGTTGAAGAGTTGGATGTGCGTGCCCAAGCAGTAATTGGAGTAGGGTTGATAGGAATATCCCGCACCTTTGTTGGAAGAGAGCAGGTCTTTCACATCACTTGGGTCAAATTTGCTGGTCTGGTTGACAGTGGTTGTGGTTCCATCTCCTTCGGCGCGGGTGGAAGCGGCATCGGCGCTATATAGTGTGACACCGCCTGTGCGCGCCGCTCCCCAGTTGCTACCTACCAAGAGCTTCACGCGGGCAGGACCTTCGCCCGATTTCTGGTCCAATGCCAGGAAAGGAGTCGTACTTTCCAGTTTCCATTTGCCTTGTGCCTTGATGTCCAGGTAATACGTACCGAAAGTACCGGGAAGGTTGTTTACTTCTTTGCCACTTTCGTTCACCAAAGCGAGGGTCGGCTTGTCGAAACCTGCCGTAACGTCTTCGTCCGGTGTCGCAGCTACAAACGTATTGTCGCTGCAAGATGTGCTGAGGCACATGCCGGCAACTAAAAGGCCTGCTGCTAAAAGATTGCTTTTCTTCATACTAAAACTTAATTTAATTGATTAATAATTATATAAATATATCGATCATTCATGGTGCCATACCGTTTTTTTTCCGGCTTCGTTCCGGTCATTTGATTTTGTCCCAATTGTTTATCTGCCTTTTTATCTCTTCCCTCACCTTACCGGTGAACAGTTCGGTAAACGCCACCAGCTTCACGTCAATCAGAGCTACATTGGCATTACCGGCAATCATGCGGTCGTAGCTGATGCTTTCCAACCAACCTTTATAGTCGGTTTGGCTGATGCTACCCCCGGAGTTGAGTATAGATATCGCCTGCACATCCCCTCCCTTCACGTGCACATACTTGCGGTAGTGTTCCTTGATCTTTTTCATCGTCTCCACGTATTTCCCGCCTGCGTCCGCCTCGATGATACCTGCCAACGACGCTTCCAGTGCCAGCTCGATGGTGAGGCTCTCGCTCAGCACGGACTTGTCTATCTCCATTTCGTAGTCGATGGAGCCTCCTAAGCAGGAGCGGGAAACGAAACAGGCCCCCCACTTCTTGAGAAAACGGGTGACTGCTTGCTCGTCTACCCTCCCCGATGATTCATTCATGTCCTGGAGCTTCTTCCAGTCCACATAGAAGCCTGCCGCAAATAGTTCCTTGTCGCCGGCCATGACATCGGCAAGCACATTCCGGTACTGAATGTCGCGGCTGTAAATGATGCGCTTGGTGCGGCTCATGGCAAACTGCGTGCTCTTTGCCTCAAGTTTGGAGTAGTCCACGCTACCGGTCAGCCCTGCCTGGAACACCTTCACCAGGTCCAGTCCGATGGAAGCATTGGCACTGATCTGCTGCGATATCTCCTCTTCGGTCTTGCCCGTCACGAACTCTTCTTCCACCATGGCTTCGTTGTCGTCCATCACATAGAACTTCCCGTTAAGCATCTGCTTGTAGTCCATGTGGGTGATGTCGAACACCTGATAGAGCATTCCCGTACAGTAGTCCGCACTGACATCATAGCTGTAACCTGCCCCTTTCTCGACACTCGGCATACCGAGCAGTCGCGAAGCCCCGTTCTGTACCACGTTAACGGCAAACATCTTGTCGCTTCTTTTCAGGCAGACACTGATGGTGGCATAACGCCGTTCAGGCACGGGATTAGCTCCTATATTGACAGTGACATCGGTATTGCCGGTGCCTTCGGCCCTATTCACGGTGAGCCACTCCGCATCGACACTCACTACCCATTCGGCGTTAGAAGCAACGGAAATGCTCAACTCGTGCCCGTCCCTGTCTATCAGATAGTCCGTCTGATCCGGTGTTTCCAACAGGAGTTCCATCTCGTCTTTGCTGCACGATGTCAGCAGGCAGAGGATTAAAAAGATGGAGGATGTTATCTTACTTTTCATTCGTCAATTCTTTTTTGCAGGTATTCCTTCATGTTGTTACGGTACACGGAACCGTAGTTCCTCTCATTATATATTTGTACGTGCGACCCGATAGTGGTGCGGAACAGGCTGTAGTAAAGCTCCCGCAAGGATATTTCCGGTCGGGCGGTCAGTTCGGACAACAGGGAATAGGTGAACCGGTTGCTCAGCCAGACACTCTTGTAAGGGATATCCGGTTTGGAGGTTTCCCATTCACCGGAGGCTGTCATACACATGATACCCGGTATGCCTTCGCACGCTTTCGCCACACTGCCTGCATAGCAGGTTTCCACAAGCCACAACATCTTACGGTATTTCCGCTGGCGGTGGAGGGTATCGAACAGTTCTGCCGCCTGCCAGTGACTGAAGTTGTCGACATCTCCCCACAACAGGTTGCCCTGCATGCCATGGCCGCTCCAGAACACGAGTACATTGTCCTGCTCACCGGATGAGACAACGTGAGGCAAACGGTCGCTACGTTTTCCACAGAAGATGTCCACGAGGTCGGCAGGCGATAGTTCGGATAGCTTGTAGTCGATGACCGCACCTTCGTAAACGTCTGTACCATCGGGGCTGATGTACACTTTACCGGGATCGAAGTTCGACGGGTGTCCAGCTATGTCGTCTTCTTCAATCAGAATGATGTGCTCGTCATCGTATCCCCGGCTTTTCAGCAGTTGGTAGAAAGCCAGCGCATCGGCCTGGTGACGATAGTTACTCCATCCGCGCGATGCTGCGATGACGACTGCCCAACGCTCCTTCAAAGCCGGGTATTCGGGCTCTTTCAGACCCGAATCGAATTCCTGCTCCTTTTCTTTCTTCCAGTTCCAGCCTGCCAGATTGGCGTTGGTGCGGTGCGAACCGTCGGTTGTGTGATAATCCAGTACTAGGAAGTTTTTACGGTAAATCATCCAGTGGCAATAGGTACTGTGCAATACGTTGGTATATACGTTCTTGTCGAAAGCCAGCAACCCGCTTGCTCCGTTCAGGCAAGTGTAGTTCTGAACTTGAATACCAAACATTTTCACCCAAAGCAGCCCAGGCATCCATGCACCTTGCTGGTTGTCAGTATTCTCGTCGGATATCGTCATTTTTCTCAGGGACGTGTTCAGGTCGGTTCCACCGTTTACCTGGAGGTCGTAGACACCCATCAGTGTCAAAAAAGCGGCATCGTACAGGTAGGCTTCCCAGGTAGGTGCTTCGCCGAAGCGTACTTTATAGGCGATGTCGAAGCCTGTCTCCGGGTCGGCACATGTACCCACCCCCTCTATCTCCTCTGCCAAATCACCGCACGACTCAATGACGGAAGTCTGGAAGGCATTGTCCGAAAAAAGCAGGCGCGTAGCACTCTCCTTGTCATGTTGTTCAAGCATCTTTCTTACGTCCGCAGGCTTGCCCGGCACGCAGATAAGAGCTTCAGGTGAAGTGCTCAAGGCTTCGCACATGGCTGCTTCCGGTTGCCCTATAGTGTATTTCAATACTTTGTCTACGCTCACGCCCAACTCGTTGGCCTGGAATGCAAACCAATCAATGAATGTTTGCCCATAGATATCATCGGAAGCGATGAGGGATATACGACGACAGCCCTCTTCCAAGGCAATGCTGAGCAAAGTTTCACATTGGGAGATATCGGTCTCCACCAGTGACCATAAGAAGCCCTCCTGTGCATACAACCGTACCAGGTCAGCGGAAGAAGCGGTAGGGGCGATAAGCGGCTTGTGGGAGACAGCACATTCACGGGCTATGATTTCCACATTCTGTGAGGCGTAAGGGCCGATAATCGCATACAAGTCTTCGCGGTAGGCAAGCCTCATAGCAAGTTGTTCCATATCTTCTGTATCCTCATTGTACCACTCTACGTCCAGTTGTACGCAATTCTCGTCACCAACCGTCAACTCGTAGATGGTCTCCTGCGCCCATGCCACGGTGCGTTCGCACTTCTCTTTGGCGGAGGTGTCCGAAAGAGGCATGATGACCGCCACTTTGTACAGGTTTACCTTCGAAGGAGCGGGGGGCGATATGGCAGCCTCTTCATCTGTCGACGATGAACAACCGGAGAGCAGGCTGAACAGGCAACACAGCCAGAGGAGTGTTTTTGAATATATAAGGTGGATATCAGGGTAGTTTCTCTTCATATATCTGTTCTTTTTCATTAACGATTGGACGGTAGTATTCCACAAGGTCTTTATAGCTGGATTGGTATTCGTCAACAAGGGCAATATCAGCGTGCCCGCTACCTATGCCGTAGGTGGTATGCAGGTCGGGCAACTCCTTTTGTTCGTTCCATGCGGTGAGGTATTCCGCAACAGCCCGATCGATATGTTTCACCGTCGAGAACACGATATGTGCGGAGTATGCTGAGAGGTTGACGTCCATACCGGCAGTATAGAACTTGTCAGGGTTTTCGCGCGAATAGCGATATACCCCCTGATTGGAGCCACCGGCTATAGGGTAGATGAAACGATGGGTCTCGGTCAGACTGTCGGTCAGCTCGTATGCTCGGGCCTGCATGGAATAGCCTTCATGGTTGTCGGAGATGTAGCAAGTGGATACGGAAGTCCCGCCGTTGTCGATAAATCCTTCGCTGAATCCTGTTATGCTCCGCTGTATGGACAGATCTTGCGCGTTGGCAGCGAGGACGGCGGCCTGATATGAAAAGAGGGAGGCAATGGAACCTGCTATATAAGATGCACCATACATGTTGATGAGAAAGGTATGTATGGGCAGATCGGTGCCATTTGTTTCGAACAGGAGCACGTCGTCTCCAAATCCATCACGCAGTTTCTTGCCTTGCAACCATTGCCGGGTGGCCTCTTCGTATTCGTTACCTGCTATGATGGCAAGGCACTCTCCTTTTTTCGCAGAGTTTATGCCGTCAAGAGCCAAATTGAGCATCAGTATGCCTTCTTCCATATCTAGAGGGGCGTAGAGCATCGTATAGAACCCGGCTTTCTTCTGCGCTTCAAGAATACCGGCCAATACGAGGTCGTTATAGGCATGGTCTCCCAATGCGTTAACGGGAAAAATAACATACACGAACTTGTCGGGGGATTCCGGTGAGACTTCCGGAATCTCCTCTTCTATTTTGTCTTTATCATCGCAGCCTCCTGTCATAAGCAGGAAGCCTCCTGCCAGCAAGAAGTATATTAAATAAATAAGACCAGATTTGAGTATAGCCTTTGAACTTGTTTTCACCACCCTTGTCACAAATAAATGTTGTCTGCAAATGTAATAACATTTTATATGGAGGATGGTGACGTTTGAAATGCACTACTGACATTTGGTCAAAAAGTGGGCGACAATTAGTCCGTAGGAGGCTCCAAGGGCTGCTTTCCCTGTATATGCCTCTTATATTCGGAGGGTGTCATATCGTATGCTGCTTTGAACAGGCGCTGGAAGTGGCGGGTGTTTGAAAAGCCCGATACCTCGGCAATGGCCTGTATGGTATAATTGGGATGTTGCTTCAATTCTGTCAAGGCATGTTTCAATCTCAAATCTGTGAGATATTGCGAGAAGGTCATGTTGGTGTTCTCCTGTAGCATTTGTGCAAAGCGATTTTTGTCAACAGAGAGCCGTGCTAACATATCTTGCCTTGCTAGTTCGGACATCAGATAAAGTTTTTCATCTTTGATAATACGTTCCATTTTTCTGAACAAATCTTTATTGATGGAATCTTCCCTTTCTTGTTCTTCTGCTACCGATATTTTACTTTCGTCTATTTGCCTATGCAGTTTTTCCAATTCCTCTTCATACGACATCAAGCTGTCCAGTTTGCCTGCTATAAGTTGGTTTTTCTTTTTGATGGTATTTATATGGCGTACGGCAAGCCACAATAAAACCAAAGCCAATGCGAAGGCGCACCCCAACAAGGTCTGAATGATGAAAGAGTTGCGCAACTGTTCGTCTTTCTGACGGATGTGCCATTCTTTTTCTTGCAGTTTATAGATAGTGGCCAGTTCTGCCACTTCATTTTTCCAGTTACGGGCGTTCAGGCTGTCTTCTATTACCTGCATTCTTTGTTGGTATTGGAGAACTTTTTGAAAGTCGTTCATTCCCCTGTGTGCTTCCGACAAGTTACTCAATATTCCGATGAATTCCTGGCTTATCGTATCTGCTGTCAGTTCGGTTAGGTCTGTTTTTTGGTAATAATCTATAATTTGTTTATACTGCTTCATTGCCAGTCGGTAGGCTGTGATGTCTATGTGAGCAGCTTTATGCTTTGAGTATCGAGTCGCAGAGAATTTCTCAAAATGCGTTGAGGCCTTTTGTAGTATTCCCAATTGGGCATAGAGATAGGCTTGCTTGATATACAGGTAGCTTAGCTGTTGGTCTATGTAACCTTGTGGAATACCTTTTTGTTTTTTCATTTGGTTGATAAGCTCTTCCCGTTTGTTAGAGATGGCAATAGCTTCATTATATTTTTGTTCTCCGGCCAGATAGTTGGTCAATTGTCCGTAGAAATAAGAGAGGGTAGGTTTCATACGGAATTCCTTTTCATTTTCCAGTAGCTGGATGGCTTGTTCGAAACAATCGTATGCTTCTTGTCTTTGGTTTAATGCATAATAGTTTTCTCCCATTGTAAACAAGAAATCGGCCTCGGTTTGTTTATGTCCGATTTCTCGGGAGAATTGGATGCCTTCCGTTAAGTAATGGATACTTTGTTCGTAGTTTGCCAATCGTTGGTATGCAGCGGCTATGCATGACATGGTTTGCAAGTAATACAGTCGTTCGCTACGCAATGCAGTATCCTGAAGGGCCTTCAAGGCGTAATTCACACTCATTTGTGGCTGCCTTTTTTGTGAATATGACAAACTTCGTTGGGCATTTATCAGGCATGGTTTTTCCAGTTTTCTGTTTTCCATTACATCCAGCAACTTCAAGGCGCTGTCCGGAACAGCAACGTGTATTTTCATGACGTGTTTCAGTGTGTGGATGGAATCCGGAGCAGTATTGGCCTTCATTCCGGTCGGTACAAATATAAATAGTATACCTATGATTGATAATTGTAAAAAGACGTTTTTCATTATGAATGATATTATATCGGATTGTTTATAAAAATCAGGTGTGAATTGTTGCTCCGTCCAGTAGTTTCATATGCGCGTTGCACTATCGGATGTCGTTCTTCCACGTGAGAAGAGCTCAAACGGGAAAAACGCGCTTTGATTTCGCAAGAGATATGTTTTTTGTATTTCTGCAAACAATTCCTAATTACTGTAACTCTCGTTGGGCTTATTCAAATCAAACATCGGGCTGAGGTGCCGGACATTATTACCTTTACGGCCGATTACCATACCCTGCAACTCAATATAATTCTGCCGGTAGTCTGCCGCTTTTTCTTTGTCGCGACTAAGAGAAGGGATCGCAATCAGAGACTTGAGGACTCCGGTTGCTTCAGAAACCATTATAGGTATATCGTAAGTCATATCTTTCTCAAATAAATTATCAAAATGCAAATTTATGAATAAATCTTAATATATGCTTAATTTACATTTGGCAAGTTTGTAATTTACGGGTGATACTACAACCACCCTTCTTCATGAATTCAATATTTAGGATTGTTTTTTCGCTATAAAACCACAATTAAAAAAAATGTGTGTAACAAGGTCTAAAGAAAAAGTTAAGGAAATACGCGTCTGCGCGCATGTATGCGAGTGATGAATGAATCTCTCAACACAAAAAAAATAGGGAAACCTCCCGGCCTCCCTATTCGTATTGTTAACTTTAATATTAAATGCAGAGTATATCTCCATTTAATGCCTTTATGCCTTAGCGGATGGTTTTCAAACCTTTCATCTCCGCTTTATCAGCCTCTTTGATGCTGATGGCAACGCCACCGCTGGCGGCTAATTTCTGTTTCAATACACTCTTAGGTGTCACTACTACCTTACGTATACGATAGCTTTGGGGATTGGTGTCCCAATCTGCATCCTTGCCATCTTCGTAAATGGTAGCGATATATTGTTTTCCTTCCGGAAGCCAGGAGAAAGGAATCGTCGCCGTACGACTATTCTCATCGGTAATGCCGCCAACAAACCATTCGTTTTTACCTTTTGCCTTGCGGGCTACGGTGATATAATCTCCCGGTTCAGCTTCCAGGTACCAGCTATTGTCCCAATCTACCGCAACGTCTTCAATGAATCGGAAGGCATCCGGGAAACGGGCGTAATTGGAAGGCAGGTCGGCTACCATCTGGATAGGAGAAGGCATGGTCATGTAGAGTGCCATTTGCTTCATCAAAGTGGTATGCACACGTTCGTTGGGTTTCTCACCGTTGTAATAAGACAGTCTTGTCTCGAAAATACCCGGGGTATAGTCCATCGGACCACCTTTCAGGCGGGTAAAAGGCAGAATACAGGTATGATCGGGATCATTGCCACCCATTGTTTCGAACTCTCCGCCACGGGCAGATTCCTGAGCCAGCCAGTTGGGATAGGTACGGCACAAACCTGTGGGGCGTACTGCCTCGTGGCTATTAACCATTACTTTATAATCAGCAGCGCGACGGGCTACATGGATGTAATGGTTGTTCATCCATTGGGAAGAGTGGTATTCATTACGGGGGATGATATAACCTACGTAACCGGTTTTCACAGCATGATAACCATTGTCTACCATGAACTGGAAGGCCTCATCCAATTGGCGTTCGTAGTCGGCAGCATTGGCGGCTGTTTCGTGATGCATCACCATTTGCACGCCTTTTTCTTTGGCGTAACGTTGCAGCTCTTTAACGTCGAAGTCGGGATAGGCTTTGTTGAAGAGGAACTGACGATCTTTCCGGTAAGAAGCCCAGTCTTCCCAACCTTCGTTCCAGCCTTCTACCAGTATTCCGTCGATGCCATGGGCGGAGGCAAAGTCGATATATTCCTTCACATGGGCGGTATTGGCTGGGTGATGACCATTAGGTTTCAGTTTGGTATAATCTGTAATGCCGGGCTTGGCCTGGTAGAAATCACTATATGCCCAGGTCTTTCCTTCGCCTGTGAACATTTCCCACCACACGCCGACGAATTTCATCGGACGAATCCAGGAGGTATCTTCATATTGGCAAGGTTCGTTCAGATTATAAATCAATTGAGAAGCAAGAATGTCACGGGCATCATCGCTAACAATAACGGTACGCCAGGGAGACAGCACGGGCAGTTGCAAGTAACCTTTCTTACCTAATTTATCGGGAGTCAGGTGGGCACTCAGTTTAAACTGCTTATCATCTACATTTAGCAACATACCGGCATAATCCACTAAAGCGGCTTCATGGATATTCAGGTAGATGCCATCTTCGCTTTTCATCATTAACGGGGTTTGCACTGTCAGGCCGCCTTCGGCTTTAGATTCATAAGATTTCTTGGCAATTCTTTTCTCCATATCCACTGCGATGTCCGATAGAGGGGCGGTGGTATAGGCAAACTCGTTGGTATCATAGTCACCGGGAATGCAGAAAGCTTTATGATTTCCCGTGAGATTGAATTCGGTTACTTCATCTTTTACGGTGAGGTAGTTCATCTTGCGTTGCAAAGGCAGTTCGTAGCGAAAGCCCAGACCATCATTGAACAGACGGAAACGGATATTTAGGATACGTCCCGTTTCCGGTTGTTCTAAGGTGACGGTCATTTCGTTATAATGATTCCGTACCCGGTTGTACTCACCCCAAACGGGATTCCAGTAGTTATCAACAGAAGCACGTTCAAGGTTTGTTTGTTTGAATCCTCGGGTCAGGTCGGCTTCTTCCGTTAGGAGACCTAAACGACCGGAAGTTAAAACGGGTTTGCCTTTATAGTCCAGCCGGTATGCCGGAACGCCGTCTGCCTGCTCCATAAACTCCAAAGACAGGTGACCGTCAGGAGAAGTGAGTTGCTGGGCCGAGGCGAACGAACCGAGGCAAAGGAAAAAGGCAATAAAAAGAGAATGTTTCATATTCTATTATGGTTTTAGTATTATACATAAACTGATAATTTACAAGACGAACATTGAAAGACAGAACTATCCCAATTCCCCTCATCTTGGGAGGAGGGGTGCCCAAAGGGCGGGGTGGTAGGTAGGGAAAAGATTCCTTAGACTTATGATTGATAGGTATTTTATTGCTTTACCTACCACCTCCCCCTACGGGTACTCCACCCCCTACGGCTCCCCCGTTATCGGGGGAGAGCAATTCCCAGGAGGAGGAGAATTAAGTTACTCCATATTATAGTTACTCCATATTATAAATACTTCGTAATTATATCGAACTTGATAAATTATCATTCATATCATCATATTATCAATACTTAAAGATTCGATACTGATAAGGGCACAGGCTCAGTTCTGCTTCCAGCTTCTCTTCTGTTCCGCTATACATATCTTTACTTGGATGTCCGTTCCACTCTTGCGGAAGCGTCACATTTACTTCACGATTACGTACATTTACAGCAACCAACACACGATCTTTACCATCCTGTTTCTCAAATAGTAGCACATCGGGTTGCGGGTATGTTGTCAATCCCCCTTTACGGATAGCCGGATACTCGTTGTAAAGAGCCATCAGACGGCAGTATTCCTGATACAGTTCACTGTTCCCCGTCCAATCCACCGGAACATACGTAAAGAAGTTGATAGCTTCGGGATAACCCGCCTCTTGTGAACCATAAATCAACGCTCCTCCATGCAGATAAGTAGTCAGCACGAAAGCTGCCATAGAGCCGCGCATATCTCCGAATTCTTTAATAGGCGACATCTTTGCCGACTCATCATGATTGGTGGTAAAACGCAGTTTCACTTTTCCTACGGGGATAGTATCATACTCCGCCTTATCCGTAGCAAACAGTTCCTGTGCCGGAGCATCTTTTACGAATACATCGCGAAGTGACTCCAGAAAGTCCCAGGAATAATTCATATCGAAACCTGCATCAAAGTGATCGCGTCTTTTCCCTTCAGCCAGCATCAGCAACGAACGCTCGGGGATGGCACGCAAAGAGTCGAGCGCCTGTTTCCAGAAGTCGAAGGGAACAAAGTCCGCCGCATCGCAACGGAAGCCATCGATACCGATTTCAGTAACCCAAAACTTCATGGCTTCAATCATTGCCAGACGCATCTCCTGATTATCAAAGTTTAAGTCAGCCACATCCTTCCAACCGGTTCCGGCAGGAAAGATTATGTTTCCGACCTCATCCTGCGTATACCATTCTTTGTTGGCAATCCAGGCATTGTCCCAGGAAGTATGATTGGCTACCCAGTCGATAATCACATTCATCCCCTTCTGATGGCAAGTGGCAACCAAGGCCTTAAACTCATCCAGTGTACCGAACTCCGGATTCACTCCTTTGTAGTCCTTCACACAATAGGGGGAATTTACAGATTTCTCCTGCCCCACTTCATTGATCGGCATAAACCACACCACGTTGATTCCCAATGCCTGAATGGAATCTAAGCGACGCTCCACCGCCTTGAATGACTTCTCAGGAGCAAACACTCGCGGATTGACCTGATACATCACCACATCTTCTACAGCAGGCAATGCCGCAATTTCCACCGCCGCTTCGCCCTGCCGCTTACCTGTACAAGCAGCAAGCAGACACAGCAGGCTTACAACAAATATATATTTCTTCATATTATCCTTCTATTTTCCATATGTAATATTGATAGGGCTCCAACGTAATCGTCCTTGGCAACACGGTGCTTTCTCCGGTCCAGAGATTCTTCGCACTATCCCCTACCCGCTCCATAGGCAGATTCAATCTTTCCTGATTACCACTGGTATTTATCAGTACCAGTATCTTTTCCGTACTGGAGATACGATAAGAGCATATCGCTTTACTCGTCTGATAAAGTTTGATCTCTCCATTCTGTAAAGCAGGAGAATTGCGATACAACTGCATCAGTTTGATATAATCCGCCTGATAATCGGCATTAGAGTTCCAGTCCATCGCCTGATAGCCAAAGAAAGAGAGGGCCTTGTCATAAGCCAGTTCCTGCGAACTATAAATCATTGGGCAGCCACCCATAGAAATAGAGGCCACAAAGGCTGAGAAAGCACCTTCCTTGGTTTGATAAGCCTGCACGGGCGATTTCTCGGAAGCCATATCATGGTTGGTGGAATAACGCATAAGTAACCGTTTATCTGTTACCGAAGCAAGCTCACTACGATGTGTATCATACAAATTAGCCACAGAAGCGCTTCCTGCATATACATCCTGTAGTTTATAAGCGAAGTTCCAGGCATACAGCATATCAAAGCCTGCATCGTAGAGTGCGGTTTGTGAACCTTCGGCCAGCATCAGCAAGGTACTTTTGGCGGCACGAAGCTTCGTGATAGTTTCCTTCCAAAAGTCATTGGGCACACCTTCGGCATGGTCGCAACGGAATCCGTCTATGTCAGCTTCGGTCAGCCAGTAAAGCATAGCCTCCTGCATGGCGGCACGCATGGCAGTGTTGTCATAATTCAAATCAGCCACATCGTCCCAACCCATTCCGGGGGGAGAAACAATATTGCCGTTGGCGTCCTGCGTATACCAGTCCTTATGCTCCGTAGTCCAGGCATGATCCCAGGCGGTATGGTTAGCTACCCAGTCCAGGATTACCAACATACCTTCAGCATGGGCCTTCGTGACTAATGCTTTCAAATCGGACAGTGTTCCATAGGCAGGATTAATAGCCCGATAGTCTTTCACACAATACGGAGAACCGACAGCATTCTTTTCACCTTGCTGGAAAATGGGCATGAGCCAAAGAACATTGGCTTCCAGCTTTTTGATACGCGGCAGTTGGGCAGTCAGTCCATTCAGTGCTTGCGTTTCACCGAAGAGTGCCGGATTGGCTTCATAAATCACCATTCCGTCTGTAGTAATGTCATCTGCGGGAGGCGGCATGTCAGGATCATCATCCGAACTGCATCCGGTAAAGCTCAACAGCAAAAGGCTGGAGCACAAAATCTTAAGGATATCCTTTATTCTCATATCTATTTAATTAATTGAGATAGTATAAGTTATAATTTCAAATAATCTGTTTCAAGCAATGAAACTAAGAGTTTCTCGGTGTGAAACAGAGAGTTTCAAGTAATGAAACTACTTGTTTCAAGGCATGAAACAAACGGTTTCCCATCTTGAAACTCAAAGCATCTTAGGGCTTGGGCAGTTTTTCATAAGAAGTAGCTGTGATAGAGAAGTAGATATCTCCTATCAATGCTGTATACAGCCCGCCATCTTCTATTTGCTGTCCGCCTCCATTGTTATTGAAAATCAGATTCGAATACTTACCCACGTGCTCCGATAAATCAAAGTACTTATAAGTAACACCATTGATCTCCCTCGTTCCGGTTACTTGTATGCCCGGCCAACTGTCACCAATTGCAGCGTCGCCCCAGCCATAGAGAGTCAAAGCTTCCCAGCCGGAGTTATCCTGTACATACACGGTGCAATCTTTTATTTCACTACAACCCGCTTCCGAGATGCGGAGATAGTAATCGCGATCTATCGTCAGATTATAGTCTTTCAACTGATTTCCAACGCCGTTATCATTGAATATCAGGTTGATATTCTTATTTGTGCAAGCCGGTGTCAAATGGAAACACTTATACGTTGTACCGTTGATTTCCTTCGTTTCTGAAACCTGTATGCCGGGCCAGCTGCTACCAATAGCCGCTTCTCCATAGCCATACAGCGCCAACGCATTCCAACCGGTATTATCCTCCACATAAAGGGAATAGCTTGTACCGTGTGTTGCAGGATCTATCTCCTCACACTTCTCAGGAGTTATGCTGAAATAGAAATCGCGGCTGAAAGTGATGTTCTTTACGAAAGACAGCACGAGTCCCGGATCGTCTTCCTTTTTGTTATTATTAAATGTCAGCTTCAGACTCTGATTCATCAATTCCACATCGGTTTCAAAGTATTTATAAACTACTCCGTTGATTTCCTTTGTTCCGGCAGGTTCAAGTCCCGGCCAGTCTTCATTGTTATCACCTGCCCCGGAGATGTAAAGTGCCAGATCTCCCCAACCGGACTGGTCATCCACATAGATGCAATAACTTGCTTCCGGGTCTATCTCTTCAAAGCCTTTATCGGTAATGCGGAAGTAGAAGTTTCTGTTGAGTGTCACCACCGGACCGTCAAACTGCTTTCCATCATTATTATTGAAAATTAGATTCACACCTTCATAACCATCCAGAGCTTTCCCCATATCGAAGTATTTATAAGTAACCCCATTGATCACTTCCGTACCTTTCACCGCAATACCCGGCCAAGCAGGTGTTACATCACCGGCACCGGCCCAACCGTACAAGTAAAGATTATCCCAACCGGACTTATCAGCCACATAAACCACAAAGCCATCATGTCCTTCTTCTTCCGTATTAAAGTAAGCCTCCCAGCGGTCTACCCATACATTGGTACGGGTTCCCACCTTTACATCCAACTGATGCACCACAGCTTCATTCTTCACCGAACGTTCCTCACCTTTCGAGGCCGATACGAAGTAAAAACCGTCTGCCAGTGTCTTTCCATCTTTGAAAGTAGAAGGTAGCAGATAGATTCCCCACTTGGATTCACTACCGGTAGCTTTCTCCAACTGCCATTCCAGATTACCTACAGCAGCTTCGGCTCCTCCGTTGAAGTCGCCCACAATGTAGTATTCGTCATCGGCAGCACTGCCTTTCGGCATGATGACTTCCAGCAATATAGCGTTCGCCTTGATTTCGAACTGAGGCAGTTCATCATCGAATATAATCGTATCTGTATCGTCGCATCCGTTGAGCAGAGCAAACAACGGCAACATAAACAGCCAATAAATTATCTTTTTCATGGATTTTCTGTTTTTGAGTTATTTATAATTCGGGTTCTGTATCAGTCCTTGATTGACAAGCAATGCAGAAGCAGGCAACGGATACCACTCATATTTACGATCACGCTTGGCGGGATAAAGTTGACCATTGTCTGTGGCACGTCCGAAGAACCACCACTGGCCTTGCGTGAATTTGTCGAAACGACGCAGGTCTGTACGGCGGCGGCGACCTTCATTCAGGAACTCAACACCCCACTGACTCAACATCCAGTCCATATCGAAAGCAGTGAAGCCACGGCCCGGTTTGTCTTTCACGTCTGCCCAGTCGCCAGCACTGAAGTAACGTTTACGTACTTCGTTCACCAGTTCTTTGGCCTTGTCGGCTTGTCCGGCACGCATTTCACACTCAGCCAGCATATAGTACACTTCGCTCAAGCGGAATTCCACTTCATCGATGTTCTGAAAGTCGATGGCTGCGGAAGTAGGATATACCGGATACTTCACCAGACGGAGGCCGGAGTTCGTCTCACCCCAACGCGGTGACATGACGGTTTCCAAGTTGCGTCCGAGGTTCATAAACGTACCTACCTGGTCTACATATGCCAAATCTTGTCCGTCACGGTCGGCATCGGCTTTCAAGGCTTCACCCTTACCATAGTTAGCTTTTATGGTACCTTTCAGGAAGATACCGCTGTAGCCGTTCTTCTTATCATAATTATAGTTCTTTTTACGGATGTCGCGGTCGTCGAAGCGTTCGTAGACTGCACCCAGTTTATCACCGTAAGCCGCATCGAGGAAGCAGGTAGCTCCCTGTGTACCTCCCAATTCATTCACCGTTCCCGCATTGTCATACGAAGGAACCAGACAAGTACAGTTCCAACCACTCTGACTGTAAGTACCTCCGAAATAATCCCAGATATTATAAGGATAGAAAGTCATGCGCATCCATCCCATATTCAGTTTACCGTCTTCGCAGGCAAAAGCCATGATGACTTCGGGACATTCCGTATTATTGATAGAGTAAATATCGCGGTAATCCTTTGCCAATTCATATTTTCCATATTTACCGCTGATTATTTCACGGCACAGTTCGGCACATTCGGTATAGTGGCTTTCTTTGATGAACACTTCGGCATTCAGCAACAGACGGGCCTTGATCATACGGTTCACAGCCTTGTTCATGCGGTTCACCTGATTTTCGACCATTCCTTCGTAGCAATCATCCAGCTCGGTAGCAATGAAGTTATAAATCTTCTTGCAACTTGTATCGAAGTCCGGGTCGGCAGTGGGTGGCAATTCACCGTCTACGGTGGCCGGTTCAATATTCAGCGGCAATGCACCACCCCAGATTTCAAAGATATTGTAATAAGCCCAGGCACGAAGTGTACGTACTTCGCCTTCATAAGCTTTCAGTTTCTCATCAGTCATCTTCAGGTCGGCAGAAGTTAGCTTCCCCATATCAGCCAATAAGGTGTTACACAGGCCGATAGTGGTCCATGCATTCTCCCAGGCACTACGGATAATCTTGGCATCGGGAGTCCAGTTCTGAATGGAGAAGATAAACTTTTCACCTTCATCATATCCCCACTGACCGCCATTCCATACACGCCAGGTCACCTGATCGGCAGGAAATTCCTGCATGTACCAGAAGTATTCGGCATAACTGGTAGCACCTGTGGAATAAATAGTAGCTACCGCACTCTTCACACTATTCTCGTCCTGATAATAGACGCCGGAGTCTACACGGTCGAACACTTCTTCCGTAAGGTCGAAGCAACCGCTCAATGAACAACCCAGAATGATTGCCAACAGACATTTATATTTCAGATATTTCATAATTCTTTTCTGTATTTAGTTATTAAAGGAGTTGACAAGGCTTCAGGCGACAAGTTGACAAGGGGAAATGACTCTCTTACTAAACGAAACTATTATCCTCGTTCCCTTGTTAACTGCAACCTTGTTAACTATATCTATTTGAAACGGATATTCAAGCCTACGCTCAACTGAGTAGCCGAAGGATAGGCACTGTTCGTATCTACACCCGGAGTCAGTCCGTTGATGGCAACAGCTGAAGGATCGTTACCGGAATAACCGGTCAGCGTAAACAGATTCTTAGCTGTCAGATAAACTCTCATACCTTTGATGAACTTGTTTTCTTTCGGAGTGATGGTATATCCCAGAGTCAGGTTATCCAGCTTAAAGTAATCACCCTTTTCAAGGAAGAAAGAAGAGATTACACCGCCACCGGTTGTAATATCCGCATCTTTTCCATAAGCATCGCGCAGCACATTGTCCGTACCGCAACCTTTCAGACCCATTCCGTAACGACGCATATTGAAGATTTCAAAACCGAAAGCACCGTTGAACATCAGGCTCAGGTCGAAGTTCTTATAACGGAGCGTATTACTCCAGGAAAGATAAGAGGTCGGCGTACCATTACCGATATGGCGTTTGTACTTCACATCTGCCTTGGATACAGGAACTTTTTCGCCTTCATCGGTATAAATCATCATATCCCCATTCTCTACACCGGCATACTCGTAGCCATAGAACTGGCCGATCTTGCTGCCTTCTTCCACGCGGAAGAAGTATTCACTGGTACCTACACCCGGCTTCTGATACAGTTCCACATAAGAAGCTTTGTACAGGCTGTTGGAGAGTTTATCCAGTTTCGTAGTGCCGTAAGAGTAGTTGATACCCGTTGTCCATTCTACGGGAGTTCCTTTGAAAGCGTCGCCTTCCAGAGAAACTTCGATACCACGATTCACAGTGGTTCCTACGTTTACCAGAATTGTAGAGTAGATGTAGGGAGGCTGTGGAGCCGTATAGTTATAAAGCAAGTCGCGTGACTGGCGGTCGAACCATTCAACAGAACCGCGCAATCTGTTCCACAAGGCAAAGTCAACACCGATGTTCATACTGACACTCTTTTCCCAGCCCAGTTTGGAATTGGCATTCACTGAAGGAGCATAACCTGTTACCCAGGCACCGTCCATCAGATAGGTATCCGTAACATTCAACTGGGCATTCTTATGAGAGCCGTAAGTGGCTAATGACTGGTAGCAATCGAAGTCTGAACGACCTGTTACACCATAGGAAACACGGGGTTTCAAACTCTGAACGATGTTTTGGTGGTCTTTCAGGAAACCCATATTCGCCATTTCCCAGGCAAGAGAAAGAGATGGGAAAGCACCCCATTTATGATCTGCACCGAATTTCGTAGAGCCTTCGTAGCGGATGGAGGCGGAAGCAATCAACAGATTCTTCCAATTATAGTTGATACGTCCGAAAACACCGATCAGCTTGGCAAGAGATTTACCAGTACCCATGCTTGCTTTTCCTTTGGCAAGATAAGAACCGCTTCCAAGGTTATTCCAGAGAATATCATCGAAATTGAAATCACTGTTTCCGGCTTGCAGGCGTTCCCAAGTGGTTTGCTCATAGTTATAACCGACCATTGCCTTGAAGTTGTGATCACCCAGATCCAACGAGTAGTTACCCAACCACTCCAGGCGGGACGTGTACCACTTCTGGTAAGTCACTTCTGCACGTCCGTTATAACCGTTCCAGTAAGATTCACCGGCAGTGGAAGGGGTATAATAGTGCTGTTTCAGATCGTTGTAGTGCAAAGAGTAGCTCAATGAAGTATTCAGCATTTGCTTTTCCGAACGGATCAGGTTGACTTTTACCTCAGCAGTACCCAGCAGGTAAACACGCTGGCCGTTATTGTCGATTTCTTTCAGTTCCTGCACCGGGTTGCGTGCTCCGGTAGGAGAAGTAGGCTGGAAGTAAGTTCCGTCCTCGTTATACAAAGGCATGGTAGGGTTCATGCTCAGGGCAGTATCGAACATACCGTCGTTACCCCATACTTCATTCACGCGACGGGCGTTGAGTGAACCGTTCAGTTCTACGATTCCATCCATCATACGCTGGTTCAGGACGAAGCGTCCACCGAATTCTTCACGACTGCTGTTCAGATCGAGGCCGGTTGCTTTCTTATAATTAAAAGAAGCGCCATAGTATCCGTTCTTAGTACTGCCGTCGATAGAAAGATATTGGTTGTTATCATAAGAGAAATCACGCAGCAAGAGGTCATACCAATCAGTAGAATACCCATAATCCGTTGCACGACGGGAACGACGGAATTCGTCTGCACTCAAAATATCCGGACCGCTCTTTGCCAGATTCACACCGAACCAGCTGTCGTAAGTCACTTGGGCACGTCCGGCTTCTCCGGCTCCCTTACGGGTAGTGATTAGGATCACACCATTAGCACCGCGTGTTCCGTAGATGGCAGCAGAAGCGGCATCTTTCAGTACGGTCATAGACTCAATGTCCTGTGCTGCCAGGTTGCGGATATCGCCACCTGCCACACCATCAATTACCACCAACGGGTCATTGGATGCCGAAATAGATGTTGCACCACGAATCTGAAGAGAGGAACTTGCATTCGGATTGGCTGCCGCCGTATTGTTTACGGTCAAACCGGCAACTTTACCGGTCAGCATCTCCATCGGATTGTTCATAGAACCTTGCAGGAACTTCGATCTGTCTACCTGCACAATGGAACTGGAAAGCTCTTTCTTGCTCAATGAGCCGTAGCCCACCACAACGACTTCATCCAGTGCCTGAGCGTCTTCTGACAGCACTACATTGATTTCCTGACGTCCACTACAGGGGATCTCTTGTGTTTTGTAGCCAATAAAGGAGAAAACAAGGACGGAAGAAGGCTTCACGCCCGACAAAGTATAGTTACCGTCAATATCGGTAATGATACCATTAGTTGTACCTTTCACGGTTACGTTAGCACCAATTACAGTTTCGCCCGTGGTATCCGTTACTTTTCCTTTCACGGTTAAATCCTGGGCAAAGGATGCCACTGCAAAAAGTAATCCGGTCATGAGAAGAAGAGACCGGCACAAACATAACTTTGTTCTTTTTACATTCATACTATTAGTTTTTAGATTAGCAATCATTCTGTTCACCTCCACAGGTTGAGGCGACAGTGCAAATGTCTGTAAAAAGAAGGGGGAAAGAAAAGAGGACTAAAGAAAATCTAGATTAACAAAAGGATCAAAATATTATATATCAGCGAGATAAAACAAATAAAGGGCGTTAAAAAACTAAATGAAAACAAAGGAAGCAGAATAGAAAAAACGGGATTTTGGGTTCATTTCGGAGGGGGTATGAATTAATTCACCATAGATTAACACAGATTTCCACAGAATTTTATTTCTCTGATTTTAATTGATTAAACTCTGTGAGAATCTGTGTTAATCTGTGGTGGGCAAATTCATTACTATACCATATAGCTCACTAACCAGCAAAAGACCCAATCTTCATCACCTCTTCCTCAAAATTATCACGGCAAAGAGAACGATTCTTCAATTTGGAACGATAGGTATAAATAGTAGTAATGGAATAACGCAGGAAGCCTGCAATCTTGGCACTGTCCGTAATTCCCAAACGAATTAAGGCAAATATACGAAGTTCCGTTGTCAGCCGTTCATCCTGTTTAGGAATAATTCTTTCTTCTTCCGGCAACAACTCATTAAAGCGTTTCACAAAATCAGGGAAAATACTAAGGAATGAATTATCGAAGTTTTGATAGAATTCTTTTAGTTCTTCATCGATGAAACGGGACGATTTCAACGTTTTATAGAGTTCTTCCACCTTCCCCGAAGCTGCCTGTTTGTTAAGCATCCGACGGTATCCCTCCAACTTGTCAATGTATGTGGAACACAATCCCATAAATCGGCCGACATACTCCTCCTTAATATGATTAGCCTCCGTCAGTGAATCATTCGTTTCGTGCTGTCTCTGATTTACTTCGATCAATCTTTCATTCAGAAGTTTCAGCTCTTCATTCATTGCCAGCAAATCCTGTCGCGCACGGGCCAACTTCTTCACCTGACGAATTACATACCAGACCGCACATGCCAGAAACAGCGTCAGCAAACTGGTAACAACCAGGAAGATCTGTAACACCTGCTGATGCTTCTGTTTCTCCACCTGATAGGCATGGTCTATGACCGGGAGCATCCTTGAAGCCTGCACATTCCGGAGACGGGCATTGTAGAAATTGGCATCTTCCATGCTGCGCTTCATATAAACATCCGCCCGTTGTAACTGCCCCTCTTCATATAACAGTTCCGCCAATGCACGCAAGGAATTATTCTCTTTCACCACACCACGAATATCGGCAATTGCACTCTTTATCAAATATTCTTTTTGCTTTTCCCGCTGTCCCGTACTCTGATAGATAAAGGCAAGAATAGAGGTCACCACTGCATAATCCCGTGTATCCGGTGAAAGTTTTTGATGATAAACTTCCAACATTTCAATGGCTTCCTCTCCTCTTCCTTGTTGCAGAAGTTCGGGAGTATAAGCTATGACATACTGATAAGCCCCCTCTTCTACCATCTGCAATACAGAGTCGCGGTAGATATACAGGTTATTCAGATATTCAATCTGATATTCGTCATCCATCGCATACTCTGCATGATAGAGATAAATATCTTCAAAAGTGATGTAATATTCAATGAGTTGGTCTCTGGAAAGTTGCTTGCTATCTATAGACTTCAACAAGGCCACGCCTTCTGCATACAAACCTGTCTTTCCCAAGATACTTGCCTTCTTCAGTTTGGCCTCATTCAGCCACTCTTGATTGTTGTGCTGAAGGGCAATCTCGATATTGCGATTGATATAATGTCTTGCTGAATCGCAAATATACGCTTCATATTCATCAAAAAGTTGTTGATTGATATGGTACTCATCAGAAGGAGAAGTACTCTTACGAGTCCGGAAATATTCTTTAATCTGATCAATGCGTTTCAGTCTGGCCTGCTCATATTGAGCGGTGTTTTCAATTGTCCTGTCCAGAACCACCAGTAAAGAATCTATTTTCTCCTGCGCTTGCAGAAGGCAACAGAACAGCAAAGAGATTACAAAAAGCAGGTACCGGTCTTTCATGCTTACAAACGTTTACGAACAGGACAAAGATATAAAATCCTACTATAATAACCATCTTACCAGTTCGTTTTTAATAAATCGTCTCAGCTTTGAAGAGCATATATACATAAAAGGGACGCTGCATCTCGCGGCGTCCCATCTATCTTAGTTAGTTTTTATAAGAATTTGAGAGAATTGAAACTTCACAGCCTCAATTTGTTGTTTTAATAAAGCACACTAACTATATTTATGTTTAAAGCAAATGAAAATGTTATTCTTAAAAGCAAATGAAAACGTTACTTCTTCAGTTCCACCTTCTTGTCTATCCGTTGCAGACTATCCAGAATCTGTTGTTCATGGGTAATCGTCACGTCTCCCGAGAGAGCTACCGAAGGTGTGGTAATTTGTTTGCCTATCGTATCGGCTGCGGCTACTTCTTTTATATCACTATAGAATGAATGTTGCATCACATTCCCTAATGAAAGTACCACTGCCACTACTGCGGCGGCCTTGAACAGCGGAATGAAACGTGCGGTAAGCGTCAAGCGTTTTGCCTTCACCACCGGAGTCTCCACTTCTGCAAGCACACGGGCATCGAAATCTGCTCCCAACCCCACTTCTTGTTGCAGTTGCTGATATACGAACAAATCTTTGTAGCGAAGCAAATGCTCCGGAACGTCGCTTCCGTTAAAGAAAGCACGCAACTGTGCTTCTTCCTCAAGGGAAGTCTCACACTGCCAGTAGCGTTCTAAAAGTTGTTCTATATATTTACAGTCCATAACCATCTATATCTAAATACCGTTGTTTTACTTTTTGCCTCGCCCTGAAGAGGTTCACTTTTACCTGTTCCTCCGTCAAATGCAGGACGACCGCAATTTCTTTATAACTCTTACCCTCTATATCCCGAAGCTGCATAATCAGCCTTTGTTTATCGGGGAGTTCATTGACCAGACGATGGATGAGTGTCATTTGCTCTTTATCCACCAAGTGATCGTAAGGGTTGGATGCTCCGGAAGTCTGTTCCATTTCAGGTGTCAGTTCCACGGTCTGAGCGTCTTTTCTTTCGCTACGGTCTATTGCCAGATTCTTTGCCACTGTCAGGCAATAAGCCTCGATAGAACCGAATTTCGTCCACTCATCACGTTTGTTCCAGACTCTTATCAGTGTTTCCTGCACAACGTCTTCTGCCTCTGCTCTGTCGAAAGTAATCCGGAGAGCCAACCGAAAGAGTTTGTCTTTCAGAGGGAGAATGTCATTCCGAAAACTGATTTCTTGCATCTCTATTAATAATGACGGTTAAGTATATGGAAAGTTACAGTTGATCACTACTTTTTTTGAATTATTTTTTGATGCGGGTTCCGCTATTCTCGTTAATTGCTGACGCTAAGGTAATTACCACTTCAGTTACTCCCGCATTCAAAGCTTCAAAAGAATTCTCCAGCTTGGGTATCATACCTCCTTGAATAACACCGTCCGCTACATATTGTTTGAATTCGGCAGGAGTGATCTGAGGTATCACGCTATCGTCATCGTTCTCGTCACGAAGCACACCCTTCTTCTCAAAACAGAATACCAATGTCACATCGAACAAAGCAGCAAGAGCTTTTGCAGTCTCTCCTGCAATAGTATCGGCATTTGTATTCAGCAGATTGCCTGCACCGTCGTGCGTCAGCGGAGCCATTACGGGAACTACTCCTTTATGGATCAAATCACCCAAAAACTCTGCATTCACTTGCTTTACATCACCCACAAAGCCATAGTCGACGTCTTTTACCGGGCGTTTCACGGAACGGATTACATCCATATCCGCACCAGTCAATCCCAGTGCATTGACACCACGCGCCTGAAGTCCGGCTACAATATTCTTGTTTACCAGCCCGCCGTACACCATCGTCACTACTTTCAGCGTTTCGGCATCCGTGATACGACGCCCGTTTACCATCTGACTTTCAATGCCCAGTTGGGCAGCCAATTTTGTGGCCGAACGGCCACCTCCGTGTACCAAAACTTTGTAGCCCTCAATAGCTGCAAAGTCATCCAACAACTTATGGAGGGTAGCTTCTTCCTCCACGATTTTGCCACCCACCTTTATTACTGTTAGTTTTTCTCTCATAATTCAGTTGACAAGTTTTTTAGTTAACAAGTTGACAAGGGGAAAAGACAAAATGAACAAAGCAATAAAGCGCAGCTCCTTGTCAACTTGTTCCCTTCTCAACTCGTCAACTTTTCTTATTCCAAATAGGTATATCCGTACAGACCGGAACGATAATTGGAAAGGAACTCTTTACCTTCTTCCAACGAAATACGTCCCTCTTTTACTGATTGAGTCACCCAAGTCTCCAGTGTACGCACCAGCTTCTTAGGGCTATATTGAACATAGTCAAGCACTTCCGCTACAGTTTCACCATCAATCACCTGTTCGATGGTATATCCCTTCTCGTTAACAGATACATGCACAGCATTCGTATCGCCGAAAAGATTATGCATATCACCCAGAATCTCCTGATAAGCACCTACCAGGAACACACCCATATAATAAGGTTCCTTACTCTTTAAAGAATGAGTGGGCAGATAGTGTGCCACATTCTTAGTCGAGATAAAGTTAGCTATCTTTCCATCCGAGTCACAAGTGATGTCCTGCAAGGTTGCCGCACGGTCGGGACGTTCATCCAGGCGCTGAATGGGCATAATCGGGAATATCTGGTCGATAGCCCAGGAATCCGGCAGAGACTGGAACAGCGAGAAGTTACAGAAATATTTATCCGCCAACAGTTTCGGCAATCCGCGAAGTTCATCGGGAGCATGCTTCAAGCCGCCTGCAATCTGATTCACCTCACGCATAACAGACCAGTAAAGACGCTCAATCTGTGCACGTGTTTTCAAATCCACAATTCCATGACTGAACAAGTCGAGCGCTTCTTCACGAATTTGCTGTGCATCGTGCCAGGCTTCCAGCATCTTATTTTGATTCAATGTATCCCAAATGCCATAAAGTTCCTGCACCAATTCATGGTCTTCCTCGGTTACTTCTTCATCATCGTCCCATTCGGGCAAAGTGGTGGTTTCCAAGACTTCAAAAATAAGTACGGAATGATGGGCAGTCAGTGCACGTCCGCTTTCCGTAATAATATTGGGATGGGGAATACCATTCTTATCACTGGCATCTACCAAAGTGGAAATAGAGTCATTCACATATTCCTGAATGGAATAATTGACGCTACTTTCGCTGCTGGACGAACGTGTTCCATCGTAATCTACGCCCAAGCCACCACCGATATCCACGAATTCGACTTTGAATCCCATAGCATGAAGCTGCACATAGAATTGAGACGCTTCACGCAATGCCGTCTTAATACGACGGATCTTTGTCACCTGGCTTCCGATATGAAAATGTATCAATTTCAGACAATCTTTCAGTCCTTTTGAGTCTAAAAAGTCGAGTGCTTCGAGCAATTCACTGGAACTGAGTCCAAACTTGCTTGCATCGCCGCCTGAATCTTCCCATTTGCCACTTCCTGAAGAAGCCAGTTTAATACGAATACCAATATTAGGCATAACATTCAGCTGCTTCGCCATCTTGGCTATCAGTTTTAGCTCGTTCATTTTTTCTACTACAAGAAAAATGCGTTTACCCATCTTCTGGGCAAGCAAAGCCAATTCTATATAGCTCTCATCCTTATAGCCGTTGCAGATAATCAACGAGTCAGAATCTGAGTTAATAGCAATCACGGCATGAAGTTCAGGCTTCGACCCGGCTTCCAACCCAAGATTGAATTTCTTTCCATGGCTGATAATCTCCTCTACCACAGGGCGCATCTGATTAACCTTGATAGGATAGATGATAAAGTTCTGCGCTTTATAGCCGTACTCCTCAGCGGCCTGCCTAAAACATGAAGAAGTCTTCTCAATCCGGTTGTCCAGAATATCGGGAAAACGTATCAGCATAGGAGCCGCCACGTCTCGCAATTGCAATTCATCCACCAATTCTTTCAAATCGACGCCGACACCGTTTTTACGAGGTGTTACCACTACATGACCTTTGTCATTGATACCAAAGTACGAAGTGCCCCAACCTGTAATGTTGTAAAGCTCTTCTGAATCTTCAATACGCCATTTTCTCATTTTTTGTAACTCAGATGTTTGTTGTTTGATTTTAATAGGGCGACAAAAATACGATAATTCTCGATATTTATTGCGTTTTCCACCTAAAATTACACATTTACAAGCGGTTAAATGCTCAGCAAGTTACGTAACTGCTGCACAGAATCCGCAATTTGCCGACGGCTTTCCAACTGCCCGGCATCGAAACGATATCTTGCCTTACCATAGTGCGGTGCACGTTTTTCCAAGGCTTCTATAATGAAAATCCGCAGTTCTTCGTCCGTTTTTCCTTGCAGAATAGGACGTTGCTGCGTAGCCACTCGCAAGCGGCGGAACAAAACGTCAGGATGAACATCCAGAAAAACGGTCTGCCCATGCTCGTTCATATACTCCATGTTATCGAAGAAGCAAGGAGTACCGCCTCCGGTCGAGATAATGACGTTTTCAAACTCAGCCACTTCATGCAGCATGGTTCGCTCCAGTTCACGAAAAGAGGCCTCTCCCCGCTCAATGAACAATTCACGTATGGATTTGTGAAGACGTTCTTCGATATACCAGTCCAGATCGATGAACGGTATATTCAATTCGCGGGCAAAAGCCTTTCCTAAAGTTGTTTTACCGGCTCCCATGTAGCCGGTTAAGAAAATACGTATCATAAGCGCTTACCTTTGCGTACAAAGGTAAGCAATTCTATTCTGAGAGATTTACTATCAGATAAAAATTTTAATGCGTTCGCTCAAATCATCAAATTCCTTCCCGCCCGGTTCGGCCACAGGAGTACCGAAAGGCATCTGTGCAATCAACTGCCAGGTTTCGGGAAGATGCCACGTGCTGCGTACATCTTCGTCAATCAACGGGTTATAGTGTTGCAGCGAAGCGCCCAGACCTTTATCTTCGAGCATAGTCCAGATGGCCAGCTGATGCATGGCAGAAGTATGTTGCGACCACGTCGGGAAATTCTCATGATAAGTAGGGAATTGTTTTTGCAGTCCTTCCACAATGGAACGGTCTTCAAAAAAGAGTATCGTGCCATATCCGCAAGAGAACGAAGTATCGATCTTCTTCTCCGACTGGCGATATTGTTCTTCGGACAGGCGTTCTTCCAACTGATCCTTCACGATTCTCCATAATTTCTGATGTTCGTCCCCCAGTAACAACACAATACGTGTAGTCTGCGAGTTGAATGCCGAAGGCACATGCTTTACTGCTGTACGGATGATGTGTACAATTTCCTCGTCCTGAACCGGAGAGTCGTTACTGATAGAATAATAGCTGCGCCGATGCTCCAATGCTTCGGCAAATGTCCGTTCTCTGACCATATTTAATCCTTTCTTTTCGTAATTATCATTTTTGTCTTATATAGTGAAACAAGTGAAAGAGTGAAGTTGTTCGAAGTTGTAGAATATATTTGTACCTTTGCACCCAATTATGAGTAAAGAGAAGTTTTACGTTGTATGGTCAGGCGTCAATCCGGGGATTTATACTTCCTGGACAGACTGTCAGTTACAAACCAAAGGCTACGAAGGAGCGAAATATAAATCGTTCGAGACGCGCGAAGAAGCGGAAAAAGCCTTTGAATCTTCTCCGTATGAATATATCAAACGATCCTCTCCGGGTGCTCCCGCCCAAAAGAAAGATGTGAATGCTCCCCTTCCTTCATCTGTCGTAGAGAATAGCCTTGCCGTAGACGCTGCCTGTAGTGGTAATCCCGGAGCTATGGAATATCGCGGTGTACACGTAGCCAGCCGACAAGAAATATTCCATTTCGGCCCGGTATATGGTACGAATAATATCGGCGAGTTCCTTGCTATCGTCCACGGACTTGCCCTACTGAAACAGAAAGGCTTCGATATGCCCATCTATAGTGACAGCGTGAATGCCATCAGTTGGATCAAGCAGAAGAAATGCAAAACAAAGCTACCCCGTGAACCCAAAACAGAAGAACTTTTCAAACTAATAGAGCGTGCCGAAAAGTGGCTACGGGAAAATACATATACTACCAAAATTCTGAAATGGGAAACCAAGCAGTGGGGAGAAATACCTGCTGACTTCGGAAGAAAATAAGCCTGTACAGGGCTTGAATTAAATGACGCATCATCCTACACCCGCTATTTTTGAGAAAATTGAATAACCACTTGAAAACAAGTAGTGTTATGGTCCGGAATAAGCAATGTTGCGGATGATTAGATTGCTTGTTCTCATCCACAACAAGCAATCTAATTTCAGACAAGTCTGATTTCGTTAAGCGAAATCTGTAAGCGACATGTGAAAAGCGAGTAATATATGCGTACAAACGTTCCTTTTACACAAGGGGAATTTACTGCTGATTATCAAGGTGTTGCAAAGGATAAATTTCTTGTCGACAAGAAGTTGGGAGTTTGTTGGCAAGAAGTTAACTTCCTGTCGTCAAACTCCTAACTTCTTGTAAAAGGAGAAATAGCTTTTTTTTCGGTTTCCTTACACAGCGTAGTTGATAGTACGAATGGCCTATGTGTTCAATCATCTGTATTAGAAAGGCTGAACGCTTTTCTTTCATCTTGCCTCGTCTAGCATCTATATATCGGTGGTATTGGATATATAGATACTGCATGTCCGATATATAGATGTGACACGTCCGATATATAGATGCTGCACGTCCGATATATAGCTAATATATTCAGAACATGAATTTTGACCAAAGGAAATGTACATTAAAAACCAAGGAAAAGAAGATTATTCTTTTAGGAAACAAGAGGTAAGCACTGATTCAAAGCAACATGAAGACAGGCACAGATTCCGGTGGTGTAGGCAAATACCTTTCCTACACCCGCATATAATTTTGCCTACACCACACACCGTTCTATTAATGAGACGATTAAGTCTCCGGGTGTAGGATGTAGGCAGAATTAATAAATCTTTCTATTCAGAATCGTTTTTTGATCAAGACAGAGATTGCATATCATTCAAACGTTTATAGTATCCATTCTTCTCCAACAAAGCTTCGTGCCTGCCACGTTCCACAATTTCTCCTTCATAGAGTACGCAGATTTCATCTGCATTTTTAATGGTAGAAAGACGGTGGGCAATAGCAATTGTAGTACGGGTTTTCATCAAACGCTCCAAAGCTTCCTGCACCAGACGTTCGGACTCCGTATCAAGAGCAGAAGTAGCCTCATCAAGAATAAGAATAGGCGGATTCTTCAAAATAGCACGGGCAATACTGATGCGTTGGCGTTGTCCTCCGGAAAGCTTGCCACCACGGTCACCAATATTTGTGTTGTATCCATGCTCTGTCTCCATAATGAAATCGTGCGCATTGGCAATCTTCGCCGCCTCCATCACCTGCTCCAGTGTGGCGTTTTCCACACCAAATGCTATGTTATTAAAGAATGTATCATTAAACAGAATCGCTTCCTGATTTACATTTCCTATCAGGCCACGCAAATCATGAATACGGAAATTCTTGGTACTAACGCCATCAATCATGATTTCACCGAAATGTATGTCATGGTAACGCGGAAGCAAATCTACCAGCGTAGATTTTCCCGACCCGGACTGCCCAACCAATGCAATCGTCTGCCCCTTCGGAACAACAAGATTGATATGTTTCAAAACTTCCCTCTTCCCATCATAACTGAAAGAAACATCCTTAAACTCGATTTGTCGATTCATGCCATGCAGAGGAAGCGGGTTTACGGGTTCCTTAATAGGATTCTCAGCCTTCAGAATCTTATCCACACGTTCCATGGAAGCCAAACCTTTCGGAATGTTATATCCTGCTTTTGCAAAATCCTTCAACGGATTAATGATGCTATACAGAATAACCATATAGAAAATGAATGTAGGAGCTTCCAGCGAAGAATGCTCATCGCCCAAAATCAGCATACCGCCAAACCAAAGCACCAATACAATCAAAAGCGTTCCCAGGAACTCACTCATCGGATGAGCCAACGCCTGACGAACGGCCACTTTATTGGTCGCATCACGCAGTTCATTACTGCATCTGGTAAAGCGATCCACCATCTTATCTTCTGCAATAAACGCTTTAATGATGCGCAAGCCCCCCAAAGTTTCTTCCAATTGTGACATGGTATCACTCCATTTGCCCTGCGCTTCCAAAGATTGGCGTTTCAGCTTCTTGCCGACCTTTCCCATCAGCCACCCCATTCCGGGAAGTACTACGATGGTAAACAGGGTCAACTGCCAACTTGTTATAATCAGCGTTGTAAAATAAAACAGGATCAAAATCGGATTTTTCAGCAACATATCCAATGAACTGGTAATGGAGTTTTCTATTTCTCCCACATCACCACTCATACGGGCAATGATATCTCCTTTCCGTTCCTGAGAGAAAAAACCAAGTGGTAAGTGCATCACTTTCGAATAGACCATGATACGGATATCACGAACAACTCCTGTACGCAAAGGAATCATTACCGCAGAAGATCCAAAGTAGCAGGAAGTTTTCAGCATCGTCATAAGGGCTAGGAACAGTCCCATAAACAGAAGTGTCATTATCGGGCCATGAACCTCTATCAACTGAGTAACATAGTAGTAGAAATTATTTATTGCTACATCTTTCAAGTCATCGCTGCCCCACTCCATGAAGTGATATACTTTCTCTCCGCTACCCGTCTTGAACAGAATATTCAGAATTGGAATCAGCAGAGTGAATGAGAATACATTGAAAACAGCCGATAAGACATTGAGCACAATCGCCCACCCTATATACTTCTTATATGGCGACACAAAACGCCGCATCAATTGCAGGAATTCCTTCATTGCTTGGTATTAATGAATTAGGGGCGCAAAGATACAAGAAATATCTTTAAGATAAAGAAGATAAATTTAATATTAACGAGATTTATCTATACAACCCTCAATAAACAAGCCCTGTAGCTCATTTATATAGATCACAGAATGATATCGGAAAAATATATTGTATCTTTGCATCCGGATATAAAACAAACGCTTTATTATGACAAAGATCGATAAGTCCGTACTGACATTCGGAATCACTATTTTCCTGAAATTCATGTTATTCGACATACTATGGTGTATCCCGACTACTTTTGCTTCTCTTTCTACAGTTGAATGTTATACAACAAAACTGATAGCCACACTTATATTGCTTATCCCTTACGCCTTCTTCCGTATGTGGAAAACAGAGACGCTCATCATGTTCCTGCTGGATTTCCTGCTGATAGCCAATCTTATGTACTTCAGAACCTATTATACCGCCATTCCTCTGAACAGCTACGGATTATCAGGAAACTTAGCCGATTTCACCGGAAGCGTTTTCGACTCTCTTCGCTGGTATGATATACTTTTCCCATTATCCACCCTTGCAGCCGCCATCATTCATCGGCGTACAAAAACTGCACATCAGAAGCGTCCCGCACCGGTGCTTGCTTATTCTGCGGTACTTGCAGTCATCATCTGCATCTTTGGCACAGTGACCCTGATTAAAGGCGGATTTTCAAATGCATACAAGGAATATCGCGACAAAGCATATTTCTGTTCAAGCGGCCCCTCCCTCTATACCGTTTTCGGTAGCCTTTGCTATGATTTGGCAGGTCAGCAACAAAAGTTAACTCCTGAACTGGAAGCAAAGATAGAAGAATGGTTAAGTAAAAAGCCCAAACACGAAGTTGCTCTGCCGGACAGTAGTACTAATCGCCGCACCAATTGCATTATCATTCTGGCAGAATCATTGGAAAGCTGGGTATTAGAGAAAGAAGTGGAAGGACAGGAGATCACCCCCTACTTGAACAAATTACTGAAGGATTCTACCACCATCTATGCCCCACATGTACTGACACAGGTCAAAGGCGGCCGTTCCATAGATGCCCAACTTATACTCTGCACCGGACTACTACCTATCAACAGTGGTACGTACAGCAGCCAATATCCCAACCATGTTTACCCTTCGTTGCAGAAAGCCATGCACGAAAAAAATCATTCGCGCAACTATCTGCTAACCATAGATAAGATATCCACCTGGAACCAGGGCCCCATAGCCCAAAGCTTCGGCATGGATACGATTATCGCCTATCATGATTTCGAACTGACGGAAGCTTTCGGTACCCACAAACGTACCGGAGACGGCTCATTCTTTGCTCAATGTCAGGAAAAGATAGAAAAAGGGGAGATATGGAAAGAAGGGGAAAACGCATATATGCAGCTTATTACCTATTCCGGTCATGCTCCATTCATATTACCGGAATATCTCAGAGAGATTTCATTCTCCTCTGACATTCCGGAGAAGATGGGTAACTATATGATCACTGCCCGCTACACAGATAAAGCTATCGGTAAATTCGTGGAGTATCTGAAAACACTCCCTCAATATAAGGAAACGCTGATTGTAATAACAGGAGATCACGAAGGTTTAGCGTCTTATCGTGCAGAACTATGCGAAAGTCCCGGTGGTAAAGGTATCGTGTCCGACAAGCAGTTTACTCCTTTCATCGTTGTCAACTCTCCCATAGGTATGCGTTACGATGAAGTGATGGGACAAATAGATATGTATCCCACCCTGCTGAACCTACTTCAACTTGACGACTATTATTGGACCGGCCTCGGAGAAAGTATCCTCAATCCTGAAAAGAAAGGATTTGCTGTAGGTTCACAGATGAATGTGGAAGGAGAAGGATATAGTCCGGAAGATGAGGAGTTTGCAAAGGAGGCATATGATATTTCGGATGAGATGATACGGTTTAATTACTTTGGAAAAAAGTAAGATAATAAAGAAAGCGTTCCATGTTTTTAAGAATCTTTGTTTGGAGAAACAGCAGAAAGGGCGTACCTTCGTTTGCATTCAAACCAAACTTCTAAAAAGGCATCAGTTATGGAAGAATATATAGCACCGAACAGAAAACGCATCCCCTACGGCATGATGAACTTCGCCGTGATTCGCCGTGATGATTGTTATTATGTAGACAAGACCCGCTTTATTCCCATAATAGAAGACGCGGATAAGTTTTTCTTCTTCATCCGTCCCCGTCGTTTCGGCAAAAGTCTGACGGTAAGTATGCTGCAACATTATTACGACATAGCCGCCAAAGATAAGTTTGATGCTTTGTTCGGTGATCTTTATATCGGGAAATATCCCACGCGTGACCGCAACAGCTACCTGGTGCTCTATCTCAATTTTTCCGGAATTGTCGGTGAACTGCACAACTACCGCAAAGGGCTGGATGCGCATTGCCAAACCATGTTCGACTACTTTTGCGATATCTATGCCGACTATCTTCCTCAGGGTATTAAGGAAAAACTGGATGCAAAAGAAGGAGCCGTAGAACAATTTGAGTACCTGTTTACGGAATGTAACAAAACCGGCCAAAGAATTTACCTCTTCATCGACGAGTACGACCACTTTACCAATGCCATCCTCGCCGACCCTGAGAGTTTACATCGTTACACCAACGAGACACATGGCGAAGGCTATTTACGCGCCTTCTTCAACAAGGTGAAAGCAGGAACCTATTCCAGTATTGAGCGCTGTTTCATCACCGGTGTCAGCCCTGTTACGATGGACGACCTCACTAGCGGCTTCAACATCGGTACCAATTACTCGCTCTCCCCAAAATTCAACGAAATGATAGGATTCACGGAAGAGGAAGTACGGCAAATGTTGACCTATTACTCCACCACCAGCCACTTCAACCACACTGTGGACGAGTTGTTGGACATAATGCAACCGTGGTACGACAACTATTGCTTTGCACAAGGGCGTTATGGTGAAACCACCATGTACAATTCTAATATGGTGCTCTATTTTATCAAAAACTACCTTGACAACGATGGTAAAGCACCGCAGAATATGATAGAAAGCAACATCCGCGTCGACTACGAGAAGTTGCGCATGCTTATCCGTAAGGACAAAGAATTTGCCCACGATGCTTCCATCATCCAGACCTTGGTGAGTCAAGGCTATATTACCGAAGATTTGAAAGAAAGTTTCCCTGCCGTCAATATCACCACTCCTGACAACTTCGTGAGTCTACTCTATTATTTCGGTATGCTTACCATCAGCGGCACATATGAAGGTAAAACCAAACTCACCATTCCCAACCAGGTGGTTCGTGAGCAGCTTTATGCCTATCTACTGAGCACCTACGATGAAGCCGACCTTAATTTCAGCAGTTACGAAAAGAACGAGCTGTCCAGTTCACTCGCCTATCGTGGCGACTGGCAAACTTACTTCGGCTACATCGCCGACTGCCTGAAACGTTACGCTTCTCAACGCGACAAACAGAAAGGGGAGTTCTTTGTCCACGGCTTCACCCTTGCCATGACAGCCCAAAACCGCTTTTACCGCCCCATTTCTGAACAAGATACGCAAGCCGGCTATGTTGATATATTCCTCTGTCCACTGCTGGAAATCTATTCCGACATGAAACACAGTTACATTGTAGAACTGAAATATGCCAAATATAAGGATTCCGAAAGCCGTGTGGAAGAGTTGCGTCAGGAAGCAATCACCCAAGCCAACCGCTATGCTGATACGGAAACGGTGAGAAATGCCATTGGCACTACGATGCTACATAAAATTGTAGTGGTGTATAAAGGGATGGATATGCCCGTATGTGAAGAGGTATAATCAATATAGAAAACCAACAATCCAGATTGGCAATTTATGCCGATAAGGGGTTTCTATTCCATCTGCCAATATATATGAATCCGGCAAATCTGCAATCTGATTATACCCTTTCCCTTCACCACCAACTTCCAATGTATAGCATCCGTTTACTTTAAAATCGCCTGTTTTTTTACCATACTCCACCTCATGCATATAGCCTAACTGATTCACAACAAACGTTTCACGCGCTGTACCTATCTTAACCGGATGGGAAGCCAAAGCGTAGAGCAGATTAGGATTATCCAGATATATCTTATCCGGCTTCTGCATCTTTTTAACAGAAAGCAAATCCGCATACAGCAGGCGGAGTAATTTGGCTCTTTCCAAGCTATTCAAATATTCTATTACCGTATTACGATGAATGCCAATTGTAGTTGATAATTTAGAAATATCCACTTCAAAAGGAACAGAAGTGGCCAGAATCCCCAATAGTGCTTTCAGCTTACGGACATTACCAATATCAACTCCACACAGTTGAGGCAGCTCCGACTCAATAATAAAATTAGTAACCTGCTCAATACTTGTATAATAATCCATCTGATTCTTTAAATAGAATGGATAATATCCATACTGCAAATATTCCTTGAAAAAAGCGAGAGGGCGACATACCTCGTTCACTCTTGAGCAAATATCTCCGGGAGAATTCAATACCTCTTCCAAAGTACATATCGGTAAATCCAACTGTTTATAAAACAGCATAAATTCCCGAAAAGAAAGTCCTTGCATCTCATAAGGAATGCAACGCCTGGACAAGTCGGCATCTGCATTCAGTATATTAAGTAAAGAAGATGCACTAAATACAACCCGCAAATCAGGATACATATCATAAATCTCCTTTATCTCTTTGCTCCAAGTCGGGTACTTATGCACTTCATCCAAGAACAGGTGCTTACCACCGTGTTTATAGAAAGTATCCACCAATTCCAGTAAAGTATGATTAGAAAAATACACAGAATCCAGCGTACAGTAAAGCGCTTCCCGGTTATACACCTCATAATGCTGTTTTATATACTGCAACATTAACGTAGTCTTCCCAACACCTCGTGGTCCTCTTATAGCAATCAGTTGAGCATTCCAATTGATCCTATGCATGAGTGTGCGTACAATCTCAGTAGACGTAAGCATTAATAAACGGTCCTGCTTGGCAAATAGCGTCTCCATACATTCTTATATTTTAATTTCAGACTACAAATATAAGTATTTGCTGTTCGTAAACAGCAAAAATATCCTTTTTCTGCTGTTTACGAACAGCAAATTTCCTTTCAGCACTACCATCCGGGAATTTTGAGCGAATGCAAGCTCCCGTATACGGACCAATTCTGCTATCTCTTTTTCTCTGTTATAGAACTTCATACATTGTCTTTTATATCGCAACAGCCATTGATTCAACCGCTGTTGCAAAAACAAAAAGAAATATGGACTTATGCTATTTTGATTAAATAAAATTGTGGATTACACAGGGAAAACAAGATAATAAAGAAAGTGTTCCGTGTTTTTAAGAATCTTTGCTTGGAGAAATAGCGGAAAGGGCGTACCTCTGTTTGCATTCAAAGCAAACTTTAAAAAAGGGCATCAGTTATGGAAGAATATATAGCACCCAAAAGGAAACGCATCCCTTACGGCATGATGAACTTCGCCGTGATTCGCCGCGACGATTGTTATTATGTAGACAAAAACCGCTTTATTCCTATGATAGAAGATGTGGATAAGTTCTTCTTCTTCATCCGTCCCGTCGTTTCGGCAAAAGTCTGACGGTAAATCTCTTCATCAATGAGTACGACCACTTTACCAATGCCATCTTCGCCGATCCTGAGAGTTTGCATCGTTACACCAACGAGACGCATGGCGAAGGCTATTTGCGCGCCTTCTTCAACAAGGTGAAAGCAGGAACCTATTCCAGCATCGAGCGTTGTTTCATCACCGGCGTCAGCCCTGTTACGGTGGACGACCTCACCAGCGGCTTCAACAGCTGACCTATTATTCCACTACTATCCCCTTCAATCACACTGTTGATGAACTGATAGAGTTCGTGAGCAGCTTTATGCCTATCTACTGAGCACCTACGATGAAGCTGACCTTAATTTAGTTCTTTGTCCACGACTTCACCCTTGCCATGACAGCCCAAAACCGCTTTTACCGCTCCATTTCTGAACAAGATACGCAAGCCGGCTATGTTGATATATTCCTCTGTCCACTGCTGGAAATCTATTCCGACATGAAACACAGTTACATTGTAGAACTGAAATATGCCAAATATAAGGATTCCGAAAGCCGTGTGGAAGAGTTGCGTCAGGAAGCAATCACCCAAGCCAACCGTTATGCTGATACGGAAACGGTGAGAAATGCCATTGGCACCACGATACTACATAAAATTGTAGTGGTGTATAAAGGGATGGATATGCCCGTATGTGAAGAGGTATAATCAATATAGGAAACCAACAATCCAGATTGGCAATTTATGCCGATAAGGGGTTTCTATATCATCTGCCAATATGAAAGTCCTTGCATCTCATAGGAAATACAACACTTGGATAAGTTGGCAATCACATTCAGTATATTAAATAAAGAAGATGTACTAAATACAACTCGCAAATCAGGAGACATATCATAAATCTCCTTTATTTCTTTGCTCCATTATTATAATTTCAGACTATAATTATACCATTATTCTTCCTGCATAGTCTCAATTAAATCTATGGCTTTCTGAATATCAACAATACCACAACCATAAGGCAGTTCCGGAGCATCATATCTATTTGCTGACTTTTTCAAAATCTCCAATAATTCTTGATTAGTCAGCCAAGGGTAAGCTTGCCATAAACAGGCTGCCAACCCACATAGAATAGGGCTTGCATAGGATGTTCCACTTCTAAAATCAATCCTCCCCTCAATATCAATTGTACATGCCGAAGTTCCAAGAGCTACAACATCAGGCTTCATCCTTCCATCAACAGTCATACCATATGCCGTAAAATCGCCTATCCCACCAGTAGTAGTAACAGAACCTACCGCCAATACATTAGGAGAGTCTGCCGGAGTCCCAACCCAACTCCCATCATTACCAGCACAACATGCAATAAAAATCCCTTTATTTGCAGCAACATTAGCCGCTCGTGTTGGCAATGCAGTTTTTCCATCCATCTCTTCATACTCGTGCGAAGGAAAAGGCCATCTATTCCCAGTATAATACAATGAAGTATTCACAACATCTGCCCCTACACTATCAGCATACTCTATGGCAGCTACCCAATAATCCTCTTCTACCGGATATTCACCGGACAAATCTTCCGAACGTAGAAGCCAATAATTAGCTTCCGGTGCAGTTCCGATATAATATCCCGGCTTATCAGTCGCCATACAAGCCGTGACCCAAAGGCCATGCTCATCGCTATTATAAGGGTTCGAATCTTCATATACAAAAGACTTGGCACCTTGAATATGCATAGTATTTAAAGTAGGATTATTAAGCAAATCCATAAATCCTGCATCAATAACTGCAATATCAATACCCTCTCCTTTGAATCCACGTTCATGCAATATTTGCCCATTATGAAGAATTATATTTCTCCACGCCTCTCCATAATCTTCTGAAGAATAACCTGACATATTTCCCCCTGTTGAAGAGCTAACCGAAGAAATTATTCGTTTCTGTTTTTCCGTTTCACCTCGCCATACTTTCACGATATCTTCAACAAATGGTAACTCTTTATATTTGTCAATCTGTTTTTCGTCTTCACATTGCACACAAACAGTTTTCAACCATTTACTTTGGCAAACTATTTTTCCTCCAACCTGTTCTATTTGTTTCAGATAATCTTTAGATATGGGTAGATCTGAATCATCTATAGCAATATTTCTTTTTCGCCGCCTTTCAATTGCTTTAGTTGATAAAAACTTTTCTGGCTGATTTAACGAATAGTCAGCACTTCCTTTATCTTTAAGAATCAGGCGAAATTTATAATTATACTCTTGATACACCGTAATCGGGCATATAGCATGAAAACCCTGCACTACAGCTTCAACTTGTAATCCTGAAATAAACTCATTCTGGAAAACAGCCGTTACTTTACCATCCTCATCTACATTAACCAAATTACTATTTGATTCCCAACGCACTTTACTTCCGTCCAATGGAATCCCATTCAATTTAGCAATCAATTGACACGATTCTCCCACAGCCAATACAATTGATGCAGGCTCAATAGTCAGTTCATCCGATACAGAAGGTTCTTCTACTACAGCACCTTTCTGACAAGCCGTTAAAAATAAAACGGCACAACTAATATATAAAAATAATCTGAACAGCATCATAGATAATACTTAATTAATTTCTATCGTTACATTTACCAGAAGTAAAGTTGTTATATTTTATCATCTCAATAAACAATCCGTACAAATAATTTGCAAAGTAATAAGAGAACGGACAAACTGCATTGGAATTAAAAATAAACTTATTCCATAAAAACGTAATTCTAAAAGTGGATGTTGTTTTATCTTTTTTCCAAAAACGCACCACAATATTTATAACAATCTAGTTTTCTACCAATTAAATAACCAACTATAAATTATTATCAAAGAAAATTCAAACAGGTTCTTAGAAATATTTTTTATTCTAATGGCAACACATAACATTCAACAGACTCAAATTTATATCCCTCATAATACCCGAGAATGGTAGTGTAAAAATGATCCACTCCATTAAAATATCGGTACAAAGGGATAGCTTCTGGATGTGGTTTAGTATATACATATCCTAATGGCCCCTCAAACCTATATCCAGATACACCTCCTGGATAATAATCTGTTGAGTAAAAATGATCTCCTCCATTCCAATACTGATAAAGAGGTACTGTTTCTAGCACTTGTTCTGTATATATACTAAAAACAGCAGCTTCATATATAAGATCACCTGAGCCATAAGATGGACCATAAAATGTACAATAGTAATGTTCTTTACCATTAAAACTTTGATAAACAAATGACGTATTCAACATTTCTATTTTTCTACTATCAATATACCTAAATACAGCCTCCTTCATTTCCTGCTTCTTTATAGGATCAGAAATTAGATCATAAATAGGATACGTAGCATTCCAGTTGACATCAAATAATCTAGAATGCTGGTCATCAACTGACTCTGTCCATGCTCCCAAATTAATACTAAAACTTGGTCCTTGCTCAGGCGCGAGCGTAATAGTAGTACCCGAGGTAGAACCACCAAGAGCCTTAATATAGCATTCCCAATTAGAATTTTTCTTATTGCGCTCCTCTACTTCCGTTTTGCTCCATGAACCGTGAGCATCAAGCCCAATATTGCTCAAATTATATTTTGCCCCTGCACTGACAATCTCTGTCTTTTCCGTACTACTATTCTCTTCTATTATAGCAGATTTATAATATGCAGTATATTTCCCTCCAACTGTTATATTAGTTAAAACATGCGTTCCATACATTTCCACAATTTTATCCGCAGAATATTTATTTAAATCTTCAACAAAAGAAGACAACAAGTATTTAGATAAGGTTTCAATATCTGTATTCAGCAAATATCTTCTTTGCTTTTTAAAAACCTCCGCTCTTGCAAATGAGTATTTTGAAGAATAGAAATATTTTGAACTTGTTTTGAATCCCGTCGTTATAGTCCCTGAGAAAAAGCCCTCTTTATCCTTTTTCTCAGGTAAAGATCCTACAGAACCACCAAAATTCGTATCGGTTATTATCTGAGATAAAAAAGATTGCGCATCTGCTCCTGCAAAACATCTCTGATCAATTACCCCTGAAAATTGCTTATCAAATCTGTTAGGATTTGCTTTCACAAATGCTTCCACATCTAAGATTTTCAACCTTGTTGAATTTTCACCCATGTAGTCATCGGTTATATCATAACCATAACCTAATACATCATACACTCCATCTCCAGCTGCCCTTGTTGTTACATTTGATACCGAAGATTCAACATTTGGTAAATCCTCTATTTCTGAACAAGAATAGAAAAGAGGCAAAAAGCCTAATAAATAATAAGATTTCTTCATAATAGTACACATTAAAAGATTAACATTTACCAAATGTAAGAAATGTCATCATTTTACCCAATTTTAAAAGCATGTTTATAAGCACAACAATTGCACATTATTTCGAATTAGCGAAACTTATATATCTTTTAGGTTCATCATAGATATACTACATTTTTCAGATAATGAGGTAAATAAGCCAGAAAAACTATATTAATTTACACAGACTACGTTTCTTACAAAATCGGTAAAATATTTCTAAGAAATGAACAGTTATTCAGAAGCACTTCACTTCTACTCTACCATATTTATAAGATCATTAAAAAATCACATAATTACAACATTTTAAGCTATATTACAAACTAATCACTCCGAGAAATAATAAAGCATTAATGCGAAGCAAAGTAATCCATACGAAGTAAAATATCTGAAACTTTCCAACAGTCCTTTCTATGCTGTTTAATAGTTTCTGAAACGCCAGTACCACCAGCTTCCAAACCTGTCCGAAAAGTTGCATAGTTGCTAATATTATCTCCAAAAACATTGTCTCCCAGCCCTCTGAAAGAATAGTCACTGCACCCCATCAAAGTTAATAAGGAAGGGTATATATCTACTTGTCCGATAACCTCATCAGTATGTTTTGAATCTAAAGGAGAATTTAGAATCAAGAATGGAATATAGCAATCCTCTGCCCTCAACTTTTCCCGCCCTTCATATGTATTGAAGGTCATTTGTTCATGATCACCTGTTATGACAATAATACTATTATCATATAAACCCTCTTTTTTCAGTCCATCAATAAATTCCATAATTCGTATATCAACAAGTTGTATAGCTATTAAATAGTTCTTAATTTCATCATTAACAAATTTCTCTTGGATTAATGGAGTATCAAGTAGGCTAGGCTCCATATATGGCTCATGACTGGATAAAGTAACCAATTGTGCATAAAATGGTGTTTTCATTTTCTGCATTGTCGAAAGGCTTGTTTTAAAAAGATTCTCATCTGCATATTTTCTCTCCCTGTCACCTTCCATTCCAGCATATAGTCTATCAAAACCGTAAGCAATTGTTGTCGCTTCCTGATTCCAATAGTTCTTCTCATCACATATGAAAGAGACTGAAGTATAACCTTGCATCTTCAAAGCTGCAGCCAAAGATGGAAAGGTATTTGCTGCACACAAACTGGATGCCGCCCCTGTTGTCAATGGTAATAAGCCAGTATTTATCAATAACTGGGCATCACTTGAACGTCCATCTTTGACTTGAGGAATAACTTTACGAAAAAAGACTGCATCTTCCTGAATTACCAACTTATTAATATTAGGAGTGCACTCTACTTCACCAACTTTTAAGCCAATTGGCCAACTCTGCAGAGACTCCACTAAAATTAAAATCAAATTCTTTCCCATAACAGTTGGTAAACTTTTGGCCAAGCAACTTTCTTTTTTCGACAATTGCTCCATAAAGATACAAGCATATCGTTCATCATCTGAAGAAACACTCTGAAAAGAAGCTATCTGATAAATCCAGAAGTGTATTATTCCATATTTCTTAAAAGCTCCAACTTCTGTAGTACTAAAAAGATAAAGAGGATCTTTACCAGACAATCGTTTATTGAATAAATAAGGAGCGGTAACTCCAGTTGATATTATCAAAATTAAAGTCATTATAGTATTTCTTCGTAGAGATGAAGAATTGAGTATTTGCCTATTCTCTGATTTATATATTATTAAAAAAATAACAAAGCAAATAGAGGGTAAAAATAAAAGAATATCACTAATATGAATAGAATGAAAAATACTAGCTCCCAATCCTTTCAAATTATAAAACATTAAATATGAAGACAAAGGCATTATAGTACCATATGTATGATAATACCAGATAATAGACAAGAAATAGAAATTGACTAGCAATAAGTATAAATAAATCAGACATCTTCTTTTACAAAACAAGACTGGTAATGCAAATAAAAGTGAATCAAAAAGCCATCGGAAATAGCCTCCATTATAACCATGAATTTGCAAACTAAAGCGTAGAAACATGAAAGACAGATAAAAAACTATCACCAAAACTATATATACAAATAACCGATTTGTGTTGTAACTAAAAAGTTTCATAGCGTTTTCTCTTAAAAAAGTAAGTATTTTGCAAATGTCAGACTTTTCATCATCACATACAAATATTCAACTAATTAAATAGAAAAAAATATATATGCATATAATAAGACTACAAAACCACAATTTATAACGCTACCCTTAATTTATAGCTTTCCTTTTATAATATATCAACTTTAAACACCCTATACTGTAGACTTACAATATGCCTTTACAAATCTTTGTGCACATAAAAACAACGTTCCTACAAATTTCGAATACAAAGTTAAAGTATAAGTAATTCCTTTCATATCTGGATGAGTCTTTTCAAATAGTTTGTGTTGTATATTAGTAAATACAGAAATAGGCCTTTGTAGCGATATCACTTTGATATTTATATCAAAATAAATACATAAAAGATAGTGTTTAAAAACATTTTAACCTTATCTCCGAAGTTTATCTAAACTAGATCTGAAATAAAGCAGATTTTAAACAAAAATTAGATTATACATTCTTAGACTTTCCATAAACAAATCAATAGTGTAATCTTTTTCCATATTATTTTCAAATAACAGCATTATATAGGAACATAAAAAAATATCAGTAGTATATACAATATTTATCATTCTACATCTAACACATAATATAGTATTCACAATAACGTAGGAATATATATTACTCTATGTATTTAAGAACCTTTTGTAAATACAGTCGATTGAAACCACAAGAATAACTACAATCAACATGTCGCCTTAATACTATAAAAGAAAATCAATACATTTTTTAACATGCAAATAAGGCATTATATTCTATAAAATCCATATTATTGCAAAATATAATTTAATCAATGCAGAATATATATATAAAACTACTAGAAAAGTTACGCCAACGCTATATTCAGAAGCATGGTATACCGCAGTATTATAATCCGTGTAAAGAAATAGATCCTAATATCATATCAAATCGAATCAGAGAAAATTTATCATCATCAAAACCTTGTATGTTCTCAAGATTCGGTTCAGTAGAAATTGGATGTGTAATCAACTATTTAGGTATCTTTCATCAAAAAAGAGATATTATAAGATACATAAAGGGAGAGGCATTCCCTTGGTGGTGGAAAAAGGAAACGATACATACTATGAAAAACAATGCCGGATTCTTTTCTGCAACTCCCGATCAACTAAAGCGATTCTCAGAGATGATGATTGAAGATATGCCACTGATAGACATACTTGCTTCTTGGAGATATGAAGAACAATATTTCTCTAATGAATTACAAAATGCATACAAAATTGATTTCGAGCCTTTCAATCCTTTTTGGAGCAATATACCGTGGACAGTTGCTTTGGAGAATCAGAAAGTATTAGTGGTACATCCTTTTGCTGAAACTATACAAAAACAATATCTCCGAAAGGAATTCATACACAAAGATTCTAGAATCTTACCAGACTTTGATTTACAAACAATTAAGGCTGTTCAAACAATCGGAAATCGTATAGATAGTAGATTCAAGACATGGTTCGATGCCCTTGAATTTATGAAAAACGAAATAGATAAAAGAGAGTATGATATATGCCTCATAGGTTGTGGAGCATACGGATTTCCACTAGCTGCACATATTAAGCGATCAGGAAAAAAAGCTATACATATGGGAGGTAGTCTACAGCTACTTTTCGGGATAAAAGGTGCCAGATGGGAAGACAGCAATTATAATGAAACTTATAACTATGCACAATTAATGAACGAATATTGGGTAAGACCCTCTGAAACCGAAACTCCTCAAAAAGCCCAACAAATCGAAGCTGGATGCTATTGGTAACAAAATTACGTTCAATCGAGAAAATAGATGAAAGAACTACAAGTAATATATGATTCTCAAATATTTGATGCCCAGACATTCGGAGGTATCTCACGATATTTCTGTGAAATAATTCCCAGAATGAATATCACATTCGACATATCGGTACGATATTCTGAAAATATCTATTTGAAAGAATCTAAACTGTGCAAGCATCGCCTGCCTATTCCAAGGTGGATATTCAATAAATACAAAAATAAACTTCTCGGAAAGAATAGAAAATTCTCTGAGCACATGCTTAGATCATCTTCAACATATTTGCTGCATGCAACTTACTATGAACCATATTTCCAAGAGTGGCTAGGAAATAACCCTTACGTCATTACCGTACATGACATGATCTATGAGAAATTGCCCGAATTCTTTTCAAAAGAAGATAGGGAGTTAATCTTTGAACAAAAGAAAAAAGTTATTACGCAGGCTGATAGAGTTATTGCAATAAGCCAAAACACTAAGAAAGATATAATAGAATTACTACATATTGCACCAGAAAAGATTGACGTCATTTATCACGGAACCAATATACAGAAACCTACTCAAAAAATTCTTGTTACACTTCCAAAAAGATTTATCTTATATGTTGGTACCAGATATTCCTACAAAAATTTCACTCGGTTTGCTAAAGCCTTTTCACTATTATCATCAAAAGATAAAGACTTATATGCAATATGTACTGGTAACCCCTTCTCTATGAATGAAATAAAAATATTTGAATCACTAAACATCTCCCCCAAATTTATACATATTCAGGCCTCTGATGCTATGCTATATACACTCTACAATCAGGCAGAAGCTTTTGTATTCCCATCACTTTATGAGGGTTTCGGAATTCCTATTTTGGAAGCTTACGCTTGCCTTTGTCCAGCTATCATTAGTAATACCAGCTGCTTCCCTGAAATAGCAGCAGATGCAGCTGCATATTTTAATCCATATTCTGAAATAGAAATAGCAGATACCATTGCAAGTGTCATATACAATCCCACTCTACGCACAGATCTTATTCATAAAGGTTCAGAACAAATTAAATTATATTCTTGGGAAAAAGCTGCTCTCCAAACAGAGCAAGTATATTTCAAGGCCTTGGAAAACAAAAAACAAATAAGGAAATAATAGGTATGAGAAAGCCGGTACTTAGTATTATTACAGTCAATTTAAACAACAATTTGGGACTACAAAAAACATTACGTAGTATTCAATCGCAATCATATACAGATTATGAGCATATCATCATAGATGCTAATTCTACAGACGGAAGTCTAGAAACTATTATCAAGTACACTACAGAAACCTCTCATTTATCTTACTGGATATCTGAACCAGACAAAGGGATCTATGATGGCATGAATAAAGGAATTGCACACGCCAAAGGAGAATATATATTCTTTCTAAATTCTGGAGATTTCCTATTTGATGACCATGTTTTGGACGCTATTCCTTTTGACGAAACTCAATATATCTGCGGAAACCTGAGAATTTTGTATTCCAATACAGAATATGAAGATATAATTCCTCCTGAAGAAGTAGATGGATTATTTTTATTAAAAAGTTTTTTACCACATCCTGCCTCTTTTATCCACCACTCATTGTTCAAAAATCAAACTTACAGGACAGATTATAGAATCATATCAGACTGGATACACATGGTAGACAATATCGTATTAAAGGGATGCAGTTATAAGCATATCAACATCCTAGTATCCAACTTTGATAGTACTGGACTTAGCTCTTCTAATGGAGCCATTGGGCTAACAGAACGTAATAAATGGATTAAGAAGAATATCCCTACTCGTATCTACTCCTCTCTAATGGAACTTGACAATCTCAAAAATTCTATTTTAGGAAGTGTTATTCCAGTAGTTAGTCAAAAACGCCACCGCACACAAAAACGAATGAGAAAAGTCATTCTACTATTATCTAAACTCTTAAAATAATATCAGATTCTACAAGATTTCTCATTGAATAACTTCATAAAATCGGCTCATGACACTCTGAACTTCAAATATATTAGCTCGTAGCAAACTTTTCTTATGATATTCAGTTCTCAATGTTTCATCAGTAATATATTTTTTTAGAGCTACATATATGGACAAATCATTCTGTTCTGTGATAACTCCATATTCTCCACCCTCAAGTAACTCTAAAGCACCCGCTGTATTAGTTGCAACAATTGGAATTCCTAATACCAAGGCTTCACAGATTACTAAAGAAAACCCCTCAGAAATTGAAGTACTGATAAATATATCAGATTCTTTCAAATAGGGGTATGGATTTGCTTGAAACCCTAGAAAATGGACCTCATTTTCAACATTAAGTTCATGCACTAAACGCTTTAATTCCGCTTCTTTCTCTCCACGTCCTATAATCTGAATGCAAAAAGATATCCCATCCTTCTTTAACATCTCGGCTACCCGTATCAACCGATCGAACCCTTTCACCTCAAGCAAACTTCCTATAGCTGTTATAGTAAACACTGATTTCGTAATAATACCACCTACAGAAGCTTTCTTATATATATCTGATTTACTTATAACATTATAAAGACAGCACTTAGGGACATCTATATCATATAATTTAGAAAAATTCTCCATAGCTATCTGAGATACGAAAACCAGCTGATCCATCTTCTGATAGCATCTCTTTTCATCCTCTTCATGATTACGATAAGCATTATGTGACGAATGATATTTAAGCATATCTACATGAATCCATGAGATATTCCTTTTTCCTCTATCTATAATTATATTATGCCAGAATGCAGCACTACCTTCCAAATATGATATGATAACATCGTAATGTTTTTTCAGCCTACATTTTATGAGAAAAGAAAGAGGCCACAACTTATTATATTTTATATAGCGTTTCCACGCTTTCCGAAAAAAGAAACTCCTCTCATTCTTAAACAAATATATCGTATGGACTTGCGCTGGTATTGCATCAAGATAAACACCCCGATGGTACATCAAACAAAGCGTCACTTTATATTTTGTGTAATCAAATTCTCGAAGAAGATTAATTAATGCCCTTTCAGCACCACCACCTTCCAAATCCGGCATTAAGAATAGAATCTTTTTCATTACAAACAGAACATTAAGAAAATTATTTCATTTTAGAGCAACAATGTTAGAGAAAATATTTTAGATGACAAAGAGCATCAGTAAAAATATTATCTAAGTTTCCCATAAATAGTTTGCTTATTACAAGAAAATTTGCGAATATTGCATACAATAAAAAAACGATGAACGATAATATACTTTTCATATTCAATATATTTCCTGGTGTTGGAGGATTAGAAAGCGTTTCAAACAACATCATAGATTATATAAGTAAGGATTTTACTATCTATACATTATCCATGTGTATGATGCCCAATATCCCAGCATCACCTAATATTGCAGAAACATTCTGCTGTCAGTCTGACAATGAAGAAGAGAATATTCGATTTTTCAATAAAATCGTTGAAGAAAAAAAAATTACTCATATTATCAACCAGGGCATATATCCCCATATAACAAATATCATTTTTAATCCAAACAGAAAGAAAGAAGTCAAGATAATCTCAGTTCTACATGGAATGCCCAAATATGAGAAATCACAATATTGGCAATTACCACACATACTTAAAGCTAGCAAATGGAAACAGATTGAAAGAAAAACCTTATCTTATTTCGGACTAAACAACAGATATAAACGATATATCAATTCTTTTTCCGATTCATATCGTAAGGCATGTATAAAAGGTAATAAAGTCATTGTTTTGTGTAATGAATATATCACTCCTTTTGCTGAAAAATACCACTTAACGAAATATAAAGACAAAATCATTGCTATTGAAAACCCTTTATCTGTATCCTTTTCTGAGCAAAAACCTATTGAATGGTCTCAAAAAGAAAATCAAGTCATTTTCGTAGGCCGTTTATCCAAAGAAAAACAGGTCAATATTATTCTTGATGTATGGAAAAGAATTGAGAAAGAAACAAATTGGAACTTAACAATCGTTGGCGATGGTACTATTCGCAAAGAATTGGAGCAAATGGTTGTAGACAAACAAATACAAAGAATAACTTTTACCGGACAAGTCGATCATCCGGAAAAATACTATAAATCAGCAAAAATAATTCTCTTAACTTCAAGCTTTGAAGGATTTCCAATGTGTTTAATTGAGGCATTACGATTCGGGGTCGTACCATTAACATTTGAAATAAGTGAAGGAGTTCGCTCCATAGTATCCTGCTCAGGAGGTATGACCGTAACAGATAACAATCTTCAAGAAATGTCTTCCAAATTAATAGAATTAATAAATAATGAAAACCTATTTTCATTAAGCGAAATGGCTAGAATAAAATCTAATCAATACACGTTAAATAGAATAGGTGAACAATGGAGTAACTTATTAAAAGATAAAATTTAAATGAGAAGAGCACTTATCCGAAAATATAAGAGGTTCAAAAAATGGGCCATTCCTGAATTAAAACGGCGTTTCAGCAGTACGCAAGAAATACCCTATAAAGACACTCCTATTGTAATAAATAATTTCAATCGCATAGATACACTATTAATATTAATCAAAGGACTGGAAACAAGAGGATATAATAACATTTATATCATCGACAATGATTCTACCTATCCTCCATTATTGGAATACTACAAGAAATGCCCCTATCCAGTATATATGCTAAACAAGAATATTGGACATCTTTCCATATGGGAAACTGGAATTTATAAACAATTCACAGATTCATATTTTGCATATACTGATTCTGATCTGGAAATTCACCCAGACTGTCCGGATGATTTCATCGAAAAATTCATTCTTTTACTCAAAAAGTATCCTAAAGCATTAAAAGTGGGCTTTTCTATTTGCATTAATGATTTACCAGATTGTTATAGTTTAAAAAAGCAAGTACAAGATTGGGAGAATCAATATTGGCAAATAGAAATAGAACCTAATGTGTTTAAAGCACCTATTGACACAACTTTCGCTGTATATAAGCCTTATTTCAAAGGAGAATTTATTGATATTCAACAGTTATATTTACGTACAGGATTTCCATATTCTGTTAGGCATTTACCTTGGTATGTGGATAATAATAATTTAACAGAAGAAGAACAATATTATGTTAGTCATCTAAAAACGATCACTCACTGGTCTGAACAAAACAGAAAGGAAAAAGAAACACTCATGTAATGCTTTCTTTCTATATAACTATCAGTATTTAATAAAGGAACTCCAAAAAGGATAGTAATCTTTATGACACCAAGCATGACATCCAAAAGGCAGCTGGTTACCATTATAGCAATAAGCCCATTTAGGATTCTCTTCCATAGCAAACTGTAAAGCCTCTTTAAAACAAGGTTTCTTTAAATGGAAATTCCGGTCTGTAAGTTCATACAATAATAACACATCTTCTGGATAAAATGGCGCATCATCATCCAGCAGTTTGCTAATTTTAGTTTTATAATGAGTTGTTATTTCCAGCATTTTACTAATTCGCCGCAACGAAAATCCACCATTGCCAACCTGATAGGCATAATATTTATCGGTCTTAAATGTTTTTTCATCAAATAATCTACAAAAAAGTCGTTGACAATACAAACGATATCGTCCTATGACACTAAGATGCCGTTTTTTCCAAGGTAACCATGGAGCTCCGATATAATCATATCCTTTATTAGCCCAATTCAACAGCTCATCCTTAAACACATAAGCATCCAATTGATAAATCAACATATATGTATAATGCTGAAAAGATCGATAAAACTCCTCTGACAATACAAGCTTATTATATGCTCGCAAGCTAACAAAATACTTATCTGGGAAGGCTTCAATATGAGTTAGACCATAAAAATTTATAATATCATCTAGATCTAAGCTTTCCGGCTTTATGACAACAATAGAATAGCTAGACAAAAGTTTTAAACATTGTTCCAAAGATATCCTTTCAGAGTTTGATAAGGATGGCAAATAGATAGGAATTACAACAGCTATATCTTTCTTATTCATAACAATCACTTTCCAATTTCTTCAATAGCTTTCCTAAGACGTCCAATTATTAGAGTCCAATTATAATTTTCTGCTACATATTTTTTTCCTTTTTGTCCCATCTCTTTTCTAACATCTGAAAAGTGATCTATTTTGTATAGCTGTTTGCGAAATCCTGCATTTGTAGTATAGTAAAGTGAAGCAAAATTACTTTTATAACAGTGCTCTTTCAACACAGCACAACATCCATTTACCAAAACAGGTTTTTCTTCATTCATTGCTTCCAGAAGAATCAATGATAAACTTTCTCCATTAGAAGGATTCACTACAGCCTTAGCATGCCTTATAATAGTTATTTTCTCCTCATCGCTAACATAGCCTGTATAAATAATATCAGGATGGTTTATCTTATCTATAGTAACTCCCCCCACCAAGACTAATTTTAGAGGAGATTCCTTATATTTTTTCTTATAATCTAAGAAATAGGGTAACAAACGATAGAGCTTTACACGTGTAATCCTACCAACATACAACAAATAGTCATCAGGCAAACCATATTTCGTCTTTGTCGTATTCCAATCTACCGCTTCAGGAGTTTCAATGCCTACACTGATAATACCATGTTTTCCTAATGCTTTACCAAAGATTCGTTCGCCAAGCTTCTGTTCTTCTCCTGTATTGAAACCTACATAAGCAATCTTTGATATGGCGGTCGTCAGTAACGAACGAAATGAAATACCCACATAATGCATTGTTGGAATAGCAATTGTTTTATCACCCGCATAAATGGCAGTATAATAAAAAGTTGGATAATCCAATGACATTGCAATGAACGCCTTATACTCATCACGATATTTTTTTACAAACAGTTGTAAACCAGAAGAATAAAAAATAGACGCATTCATAGCCTGAATTTCGTCTTTCTGCTTATATTCCCATAATGGATGCAAATAAGACAATGGAGCTAATAAGCGGATTCTATATAAAAAGCGTCTCCACTTTCTTGCAGGTTTAGCCGCTTTAGCATACCTCTTTTCATTTTCCGGATGAATCGGATCTGCCTTGAAACGCCGAATTAAGACTCCGTTCCAGTATTCATTTCCTTCCTCATACTCATTCTTACCAGTTTCTGCATTTCTGACACATGTAGTTAGAACCTCTACATCATACTCAGATGTCAGACGTTCTGCCAACATCTGACAATGATATTCAGCCCCACCATTGATATCTTTTCCATAGCGGACAACAACAAAAGCAACTTTCTCTTTATTTTCCTGCATACCTTATATCGCCTCTATCGCCTTCTTCAATCGGTCCATTATTATCTTCCAATTATAGTTTGCTGCCACATACTCCCGACCTTTTCTCCCTATCTCAACACGTAGTTCATCAGAGCTTTCTATTCGATTCAGTTTAGATATAAAATCTCTCTTTCCTTTATAATAGAAAGCAGCTCCATCACTCTTTATACAATGTTCCTTCAATACAGCACACTTACCATTCACAAGCATTGCTTTACCTCTGCTCATTCCTTCCAATAAAATCAAAGATAGGCTTTCAAATTTTGATGGATTAACAAAAACTTTAGCATGCTGAATAATTGCATATTTCTCTGTTTCGCTCACAAATCCGGTATAAAAAATATCGGGATGTCTAAAAGTCTCTGAAAAGAGTCCACCTACAAGTACTAACTTCAAACTAGAACCTGAATACTTCTTTTTGTAATCCAAATAATATTGAATAATATGATCCAATTTCCCTTTATCAATTCGTCCTACAAACAAAAGATACTCTTCTGGTAAATTATACTTCTCTTTAGTTACTTTCCAATCTGCATCTACTGAATCCTCAATTCCTACGCTAATAATACCATGAGGTGACATTCGGTTTCCAAATATATTCTTAGCTAACTGTTCTTCGGCTGTAGTGTTAAAACCTACATAAGCCACCCTCGTAAAAACATCAGTCTGAATGGAACGAAAAGTGGAACCTTCATAATGCATAGTGGGAATTAGAATAGCCTTTTCAGCAGCATATAAAGCTGCATAATATACAGGAGGATAAACCATTGTTATGGGAATAATGGCTTTATACTTTCCCTTATAATTCTGAACATACGAAACCAAAGTAGGAGAATAAAGCGGATGGCTCTGCATATATTTATGTTCAACTTCTGCATTATAAGTCCATTTAGGATGTATAGAAGCCACAAATTTCAATAATCCCAGTTGATAAAGATGCTTTCGTAGCCGTCTTGACACTTTTGCATTACGTTCATATTCTTTGTGAAGTTCCGGCTGGATTGGAGCTACCGGAAAACGACGGACAAGAATATCATCAATCCATTCTTCTCCTTCCGGTAACTCATTTGTCCCTTTCACATAATCTTTAACACAAGTCGTCAGGATTTCTACATCATAATGAGTCACGAGCCTCTCAGCTAACATTCTACAATGCTGTTCAGCACCACCATTCATATTTTGACCATATCGAATGACAACAAAAGCAACTTTATCTTTCATAATAGCTGAACCTTTCGTCCTTCTTTCACGATTCCATTTTCACACCAAACTATCCTCTCTGCAATAACCTGCCTCAATACCTGTTCGTGATATTCCAAATTCTCTCGTGAAGCAAATTTATGATAAAGATGGAATTGCACTCCACCCATCTTCAATTGTTTCTTTTGAATACCTGCATGGATAAGGCGATAGGAAATTTCCACATCTTCCTGCCCCCACATCTCCAAAGACTCATTATAACCATTGACGCGCAATAAGTCTTCTTTCCAGAAAGCCATATTACAGCCCCGGATTCGCAACATGCTATTCTTTGCATAACGATTTGCCAAATACAAACGTAAAGTGTGTGAACGAAAAGCGTTCAACAAAAAGCTAAGGTCTTGTTTAAAAAGTGCAGGATGAGTTTCCACTCCTCTAAGTAACCGGGCAGTAGCCATTCTTCCTAAAAGTACACGACTCCCACACACAAAGTAACCTTTTTCCGCCAATTCCAGATGATCCGCAATAAAATGCTTATCCAAGAGGATATCACCATCAATCTGGATAATATAATCCCCCTTCGCCCTTTCAATAGAGCGATTACGGATGGCAGAAAGACGGAAACCTTTGTCCTCGTGCCATACATGCACAATAGGAATATCGGTCTTTGTCCGCATCTTATCAATCAGCTGCTTGGTGTCATCACGTGAGCCATCATCTGCAATCAGAATCTCACAAGGCTTCACGGTCTGAGCAAAAACGCTGTACAGACATAGGGACAAGGCCTCCTTCCAATTATATGTAGATATCATTAATGAGACTAACATGTATCAATTCTTTAATTCAACTTCATTTTTTCTGATCTTCCGGCCAATTATAATCTAATTCAGCCTCACGTTGTAGCGCTGCCCTGATAATCTCACTTGTACTCTCTATTATTTTCTTCTTAATGCCTGTAGTGCTTACATCGGGAGTATAAGGAAAATACACCACTTCCTTACCGGGCTGTTGCTTCATCCACTCAAGCCCCTCCAGATACTTATTTATCCAATCATCCCCTATGGTTACTATATCAATATCCTCTCTCTGTAATTGTGCCACTTCAGTAAGCTTCACTTGTTTCACAGCTTTAGTCACACACTTCAAAGACGAAATAATCCGGAAACGTTGTTCAAAGGGAATAATAGGCGGCATCCCCTTGTAATGCTGTATCAACTCATCTGTGCTTACGCCGACTATAAGTTCATCGCCCAATGCCGCCGAACGTTCCAATATGTTCAGATGACCGATATGAAACAGGTCAAAACTACCGGATGTGAATACTCTGATTTTCTTTCTTTCCATGCTATATAGATTTATCGGTATTCTATTTCTTTAATTCTCATTGCCAGATCATCCAGATCCTCTTCACTTTGAACCCCCAAATGGGAAACCCTGAAATAACAAGGAGTACCACCCGGCATAATGAATATGTCTTGCTTCAACAATTCATTAAAGAGAATATCTCCATTCTGGCGAACAAAGAACCCCGTAATGCAATTGGATGGCACTTCCGCCGGAATCTCCCAACCATTCTGCCTGCACAGCTCACGAAAATACAGCGCTTTAGCACGCACGGAAGCAATGATTTTGTCAACCCCAAGGACTACATTCTCCTTTAAACGGGCATGCAATTGCATAAACAAACTGGTGGCCGGACTGTAAGGTGTCTGACCGCGTTCCAGATTCTTCAGATTCTCAGCAAAATCAAAATAATAAGATTTATGCAAAAAATCAGTCTGCAGGATTCTAGGCGAAAGAAACAGAAACGACAAACCCGGGGCTATATTCAGCCCCTTCTGACTGCTGGTAATACAGATATCGATATTCAACTCTTCCATATCCAAATCATCGGACAAGAAAGAACTAATAGCATCAACAACCAGCGAAACATTATGTTTCCTGCAAATAGCAGAAATTTTCTTTAAATCAAACAGTTGACCGGTAGAGGTTTCATGATGTTGACATAAAAACACATCCGGACGCGAAGCAGCCACAGCATTTTCCAGCTGGGCATAATCAATATCACGAGCAAAAGGAACTTCAAAAACTTCATTCTGAACCTGATAGTACTCGCAGAGACTCTTCCAACGGTAGCCGAATGAACCGCCGGCTATAATAAAAGCTTTCTTTTTCAGGGAAACATAATTGGTAACCACAGCATCCATCGCACCGGTTCCTGAAGCAGTATAGAAGATAACACGCCCGCCTGGACAATGTATCAGCTCCAGCAACATACGCTCTGAATCTTTCACAATTTCGGAAAACAAAGCAGTGCGCATATACGGAAAAGGTTCTCCTGCGATTCGAAGAATCCGCTCTTCTATATTTCCCGGAAAAACATAAGATTTCATATTCCTGCTTTTTAATAGTTCTACATTACTTTTCATCACTTCTTTATCCTTCCGAACGTCTTTATACTCGTATATTTTCTCCAAAGGTTCAACTTCCGTTCTCTCGGAACACCATGACGGCGAATATAATCTTCAGCCGCTTCCAGCATTCGCCTGGCTACATTTCCATCCAGATACGGATCGTAGTTATCAACCACCCATCGTCTTTTCGCAATAGCGTTTTCATCATGCTGCACACTTTCAAAGGCGTCTGTCAATTGGGACGTATCCGTTATGTCAGTCCAGTAAATATCCTTCGCTATGGTGCGATAAGTAATTACCGGACGTCCCAGAAGCAAGAATTCATATACTGTTGAGGAAGTGTCACTTATCATGACATCGGACATTAACTGATACTTCGTAACATTAAAGCCGTCTTCCCATATAATGTGTTCTTCTTGTTCTGCCAGTTGTTTATATTCATCCACCCACTCTTTTTTAGTCAACGGATGCAACTTCAACAACAGAACGACATCCCTCATCTTTACTAAATGCAGCAAAGCCTCTTTTAATGCAGGAAGAGATGTTAAACTTGGTGAAAAAGTAGGTGCATATAATACAATTTGACTTTTTCCATGCAGTTTCAACAGTTCTTCACGTTCCCGGTCAAAATCATGCCAATGATTTTTTATCCAATCTTGTTTGGGCCAACCGGTCTCCACGACCTCAAAATCTTTATATTCGGCAGCTAATTCCTTAAACTTTTTCGTAAAAAAAGGACCTTGGGTGAAATAGGTATCAAAATAGCGACGAATGACCCAATGATCTTTCTTTTCTGCCGCATAGCCATGAAAAACCTGTATCTTCACACCCGGTAAATAATAGGGAACAATATTGCCCGGCACAAATATAGCTTCCGGAGAAAAATCATAAACCTCCTGCATCGAATAGGTGTAAACGACCTTTCCGTCCAGTGGGAAAACCGGGATCTTCGGAAGATACACATACCACAAGATATGATTCGCCTCCGACTTTACCGCTTCCTGATATATAGGCAATAATATATCAACAGCATACTTATTTTCACAGAATAAGACAATACGCATACTTCTCTCTATAGCTCCAGTTTATACTTCACTTGATGTTTCTTTGCAAAATAAATCCAGAACTTCTTCCGGTGTGCAAGCACTTTATCAACGCAGTATTGTTCATCAGTATTGCGTGCACGTGCATATTCTCTGGCAAGTAATTCAAAAAAGGCTTTCTGTCCCCATAAACGGGCAAAATTGGCACAACCCATATCGATACTGATCTTACCGAAGCTCATGCGGTTAATATCCACTAACATAAAATGATACTCACCATCTATCTTATCAAACAGAATATTTCCAGGAGAATAATCCCGGTGCATAATATCAGATTCATGCAGACGAGCCGTATAACGGGCAAAGGCTATAACAACATCCCGGCAATCGTTAACATCGGCATTGCCAAATTCATAAAAATTTCTTCGATAGGAAGATTGAAGACTGATAAAATAAGAGTACTTGATCAAGCCCCACTTACATTCTTCGATATAAGCGATAGGAACCGGGGTTTCAAAGCCTCTCTGAAGCAGTATATTGGGATATGAAAAGGCGCGCCTTCCTTTCGGGGCACGAAAAAAAGAATAAGCAATCCGATTTACCAAAGCCGGAACTCCATAACGTTTTATATTGATCTCCAATCCATCATCCACCGTCATCACTTTGATGAGGTTTCTTCCAGAGTAGATCACCCTCCCCTCACTTTCAAAGATATCAGGAATGCTTTCTACAAATTTCCGCAAATGCTCGTATGCAGGATTTACTATTATTTTCATATTTTACTCTGCCTTCACCTTTTTAGACGGTCCCGTCATTCTAAAATATTTATCCATCATTTACCTTATATTCTCTTCAATCTTCGCAATAATTTCTTCAGGTTTTATCTCTCTCAAGCAGGCATAATCGCCACGCCAGCAAGGCTTCTGCCCGTAAACCGAACATGGACGGCAGGATAAGTCTAGTTGCACCGTATTGGCCGGCAACTGTTTCCAGCCCATGAATCCGGCATAAGGATGCGTAGCACCCCATACAGAAACAACAGGCACATTGACCAGAGATGCCAAATGCATATTAGCGGAGTCCATGGAAAGAATCACATCCAAATGACTCATCAGATTCAATTCCGTATCCATTTTCAGCTTACCAATCAACGATAGGACGGAAGGATACTTAGCGGTCCAGCGGTCGAATACCTCCTTTTCACTCTTCCCTCCACCCAAAAGGAAAACTTTCACATCCGGCATTGCAGCAAAATAGGCAACAACCCGTTCCTGCTGTTCTATCGGATAAATCTTACCTTTGTGTTTAGCAAAAGGAGCAATACCTATCCATTTATTATTCCCTTTCGATCCTACCACCGGTTCTATTTGCGAGAAGTCACCTTTCCCCTCTCCGTAGATGGAAGTGAACTTCAATTGAACCGGAAGCCCCAGCTTTTCCAGTACATCAGCATAGCGCCGGAAAGAACTTTCCTGCTTTTCAAAAACCTTATGATGACGACGAACCAGTTTCTTCTTACCTGCCCGCCCCTTGCATATTGCAGCTACAGGCACGCCATCCAACCGAAAACGCCATCGTAAGTATTTCGCGCGAAGTATATCATGAAAATCGGCCACATAATCAAAATGTAGCCCTTTTAGTTCTGCATACAGACTGTTTAATCCTCGTAATCCTTTATGTTTCCCCGACAAATCGGCACCGTAAAAGCTTACATTCTCCGGCAACTTCAGAAAAAGAGGTTGCAATGCAGTACGACTCAGCACTATGATTTCATGCTGAGGATATTCGGCTGCCAGCGAATGCACTACCGGAACCGTCATGGCTACATCGCCAAGCGCAGAGAAACGGATAATGAGGATACGTGCCATTCGTTATCTTTTTGCATAAAGCACCGGATTCAAGGCCGGGTCATTATACATCTTCATCTGTTTATATACTTTCATATATTTTTTTCCGGATTCAATATCAGCCAGCAATTGGTCAATGGCCGACGAAAGATCTTTCTTTTGTTCCAGAAGGATATCCAGTTTAGCCTTGCATTGAGCATGATGTTCGGGAGTAGTATCCGTACGTTCCACCTCCTTTTGCATGTGATAGATCTTTAATGCAAGAATAGAAAGACGGTCTATCGCCCATGCGGGACTTTCCGTATTAATGGTAGCCTCCGCCATCGGTTTCACATCTTTATATTTATCCAGGAAATAGCTATCGATCAGTTCCACCAGATCTGTTCTATCCTGATTAGACTTGTCTATTCTTCGTTTCAAAGTTAATGCCGCATTCGGTTCAATCTGCGGATCACGTATAATATCTTCAAAATGCCATTGTACGGCATCAATCCAATTCTTCAAATATAGATAATACTCAATCGTCTTCAACTCGTAAGGATTGTTCATTGGCGCATCCACGCTATCCGTTACATGATAATCCGCGACTGACTTCTCAAAAATGCTGTTGCAAAGGTTACTAAATGCCATAATCTTAACGAACTTTACAGTTATACAATAATACAAAGTTATGCAATATTTCCCACACAAGCAACCGTTCCCCACTTTTTATTCCCATCTTGCTCCAAAAGCAAAATATCCTCTTCCTTATTTATTTCATATTTTTACTACCCCATAACACCTTCAATAAGATAAGATCAAAGGGTTCGTATGAAGAATACGTTAACAAATCAAAGCAACTTTCATAAGAAAATAGAAACCAGCTATACTTTATTACTATAACATAACCCCATACATATAATTAATTTCTAAATTTGCCTGTATTCAAAAAAAACAGAATTCCATGAAAGTTATTGTTGACAATAAAATACCTTTTATAAAGGAAGCTATCGGGAAAATAGCCGACGAAGTAATATATGTCCCCGGAAAAGACTTCGCCCCTGCTTTAGTGAAAGATGCAGATGCACTAATAATCCGCACACGCACTCAATGCAACCGCGAATTACTACAAGGAAGCCGGGTACAATTCATTGCTACAGCCACAATCGGCTTCGATCATATAGATACGGAGTATTGCCACGAAGCGGGCATAACCTGGACTAATGCACCGGGATGCAACTCCGCTTCCGTAGCACAGTACTTGCAATCCACACTCTTATTAATAAATCTCCTGAAAGGAAAAAACTTATCAGAAATGACCATTGGCATTGTCGGAGTAGGCAACGTAGGCATCAAAGTGGCTAAAGTGGCTCGCGAATTAGGTATGCGGGTATTGCTGAACGACTTGCCACGAGAAGAGAAAGAAGAAAGTACTAACTTCTGCTCTTTACAGTTTCTTGCCGAAGAATGTGATGTTATCACTTTCCACGTACCTTTATATAAAGAAGGGAAATATAAAACTTTCCACCTGGCCGATGAAGCATTCTTCCGTTCCCTCAAACGTTCTCCTATCATCATCAATACTTCCCGCGGAGAAGTAATAGAAACAGCAGCTTTATTGAAAGCTCTTCAGACCGGTCTGATTTCCGATGCCGTCATTGACGTATGGGAAAACGAACCCGACATTAATCTCACCTTATTATATAAGGTATTCATCGGAACGCCGCATATCGCCGGATACTCGGCAGACGGAAAAGCAAATGCTACGCGAATGTCTCTAAGCTCCCTGTGCCGACACTTCGGCATACAAGCTGACTATCACATTGCTCCACCCGAACCGGAAAATCCGATCATCATAGCATCTACCCCTACAGAAGCCTATTTAAAAATGTATGATCCGCGGAAAGACTGCGAAGCGTTGAGAGCTCATCCCGAACTATTTGAAAAGTTAAGAGGAGATTATCCGCTACGGAGAGAAAAGACAGCATTCTCCGTAATAACCCCGTAGCTTAGCCTTCGGATTCAAGCAACTTTTCTATCACTTTGGGATAAGTGTCATATTCCAGCGCATGAATACGATGCGCCAGATCATCAGGAGTATCTTCCGGCAACACCGGGCATTTCACCTGGCAAATAATGGCACCCTCATCATAATGTTCATTCGTATAATGAATAGTAATGCCACTTTCCTCCTCGCCGGCAGCAATCACAGCTTCGTGCACGCGATCTCCATACATGCCCTTTCCGCCGAACTTCGGCAACAACGAAGGATGTATATTTATCATTTTATTAGGATAAGCATGCAAAATAAGATCCGGCACGCGCGCCAGAAAACCGGCCAGCACTACAAAATCAATATCATGCTCCCGCAACACCGATAAAATCGCCTCTCCATTCTCCCAGTCACTCTTCGGAAAATAGAAACAAGGCACTTCCAGCCCGCGTGAACGCTCTAAAACAAACGCATTCTGACGGTTAGTTAAAACCAAAGCCACACAAGCCGAACTTTTTTCCCGGAAATAACGGATGATATTTTCGGCATTTGTGCCGCTTCCCGATGCTAATACTGCGATATTTTTCCTCATATTTCTTCCTTTTAGTGCACAAAACCGTGAAAAATGTGCAAAACATTGCATTTAATTCCCTAAATATTTGCGAGTGACGATAAATATTTATTCCTTTGCCCCGCAAATTTAAAGAAATAAAACTAATTATTAATTAAAAACTTAAAGTTATGTCTGAAATTGCATCAAGAGTGAAAGCGATTATCGTCGACAAATTAGGCGTTGAAGAATCAGAAGTTACTAACGAAGCTAGCTTCACTAACGATTTAGGAGCTGATTCTCTTGACACTGTAGAACTTATCATGGAATTCGAAAAGGAATTCGGTATCTCTATTCCGGATGACCAAGCTGAAAAGATTGGTACTGTAGGCGACGCCGTTTCTTACATCGAAGAACACGCTAAGTAATCCTATCCATCAATTTAATATGGAATTAAAAAGAGTTGTAGTAACAGGTCTCGGCGCCATTACCCCTATTGGCAACAATGTTTCCGATTTTTGGGAAAACCTTGTGAATGGGGTTAGTGGAGCAGGACCTATTACTCATTTCGATGCTTCCCTTTTCAAGACCCAATTTGCCTGCGAAGTGAAAAACTTCGAAGCTACCAAATATATCGACCGCAAAGAAGCCCGTAAGATGGACTTGTATACACAATATGCCATCGCCGTCGCAAAAGAAGCGGTCACTGATTCCGGTCTTGACATCGAAAATGAGGATTTAAACAGAATTGGTGTCATCTTTGGCGCCGGTATCGGTGGTATCCGTACATTCGAGGAAGAGGTAGGTAACTATGCCTTGACCGGCAAAGAAAACGGTCCTAAGTTCAATCCGTTCTTCATCCCCAAGATGATCTCGGATATTGCTGCCGGACAGATTTCTATTATGTATGGTTTTCACGGTCCCAACTATGCAACTTGTTCTGCATGCGCTACTTCCACGAACGCTATTGCTGACGCCTTCAACCTGATCCGTCTGGGTAAGGCTAACGTTATTGTGAGTGGTGGTTCGGAAGCTGCAATCACCGTTGGCGGTGTAGGCGGTTTCAATGCTATGCACGCATTATCAACACGCAATGAATCTCCTACAACTGCATCTCGTCCGTTCAGCGCAAGCCGTGACGGTTTCGTGATGGGTGAAGGTGGCGGTTGTCTGGTTCTTGAAGAGCTGGAACACGCTAAAGCACGTGGTGCTAAGATTTATGCAGAAGTTGCCGGTGTAGGAATGTCTGCCGACGCTCACCATCTGACCGCTTCTCATCCGGAAGGACTTGGAGCCAAGTTAGTGATGAGAAATGCGTTGGAAGATGCCGAGATGAGCCCCGAGGAAGTAGATTATATCAATGTACACGGTACTTCTACTCCTGTAGGTGATATATCGGAAGCTAAAGCTATTAAAGAAGTATTTGGTCAACATGCATTTGAATTGAACATCAGTTCAACAAAATCCATGACTGGTCACTTGCTGGGCGCCGCCGGTGCGGTAGAAGCCATCGCAAGTATTCTTGCGATCAAGAATGGCATCGTACCTCCGACTATCAACCACGAAGAGGGTGATAACGACGAAAACATCGACTATGACCTTAACCTTACGTTCAACAAAGCTCAAAAACGCGAAGTGAACGTAGCTCTGTCCAATACATTTGGATTTGGCGGTCATAATGCATGTGTTATTTTCAAGAAATACGCAGAATAATCAGTCGTGTTACGTAATCAAATAGACAAAATAAGGCTCTTATTCCGTAAGGACAAAGAGTCTTATTTTTGTTTTTATAAGATTCTGGGGTTCTATCCCCGCAACATTCAGCTCTACCAGCAGGCTTTGTTGCACAAATCCACCTCCATCCGCTCAGAAAAGGGACGCCCTTTGAATAATGAACGACTGGAGTTCCTGGGTGACGCCATTCTTGACGCCATCGTGGGAGATATTGTCTATAAGCATTTCGAAGGCCGTCGCGAAGGTTTTCTCACAAATACACGTTCCAAAATCGTGCAACGGGAAACTCTGAATAAGTTGGCAGTAGAAATAGGCCTGGACAAGCTGGTAAAATATTCCACCCGTTCTTCCTCGCACAATAGTTATATGTACGGAAATGCTTTCGAAGCATTTATCGGTGCCATCTATTTGGATCAGGGCTACGAGCGCTGCAAGCGGTTCATGGAAGAAAAGATATTCAAGAATTACATTGACCTCGACAAGATGTCGCGCAAAGAGGTCAACTTCAAATCAAAGCTGATTGAATGGAGCCAAAAAAGCAAAGTTGAGGTTTCATTTGAACTTATCGAGCAATTCCTTGATGAAGATTATAACCCCATGTTTCATACCGAAATCCGCATAGAAGGTATTTCGGCCGGGAAAGGAACCGGATACTCTAAAAAGGAGTCTCAGCAGAATGCCGCACAAGCTGCCCTGAAGAAAATAAAGAATGATGCTTCATTCAAAGAACAAATAGAAGCCACAAAAGCGCAGAATCATTTGCCTGAGAATACAGAAGAAACAGATGAACTCACAGAGGAGACTCTGATTGAAGAAAATCTTGAAACGATTCTGCCTGTAGAAAATCCTGAAACGGACGAATGTAAGGGCGAATAGCCTTCGCCCACATCATTATCAGCCGAAACAAATTCCCATCCGGCGCCCTTGAACAACCAGATCATTATCTTCTGTCACCAGTTTCAACTTTCCGGCTATTTCCTCCAGTGGTGCAGAAGAAATCTCATCCCCTTTCAACGTAATCATCCGGCCAAACTGTTCTGTTGCAATCAGTTCCGTAGCATGCCCACCCATACGCGTAGACAGATTCCGGTCGAAAGGCGTGGGCGAACCTCCCCGCTGGATATAGCCAAGCACAGTCTCGCGGGTTTCAATGCCAGTTTCATACTCTATCTCCTGGGCAATGTATTCAGCGGCACGTTTCCGGCCATCCGTCTGTATGCCTTCGGCAACCACCACGATGGAATAAGGTTTTCCTTTCTTCAGTCGGTTCAGAATAGTCTCACCAATATTATGGATATTATAAGGAATTTCGGGTATCAAGATAACATCACCGCCACCTGCCATACCTGAATACAGTGCAATCCAGCCGGCCTTATGCCCCATTACCTCGATCACCATCACCCGTTTGTGCGAGCTGGCAGTAGAGTGCAGGCGGTCAATAGCATCCGTAGCAATACTTACAGCCGAATCAAATCCGAAAGAGAAATCCGTTCCCCAGATATCATTGTCGATAGTCTTAGGCACAGATACGATGTTCAGTCCCATAGCAGCCAGTTTGGCAGCAGTCTTCTGCGTACCGTTACCACCGATACAAACCACACAATCCAATCCTAATTCCTTGATATTCTGTTCTATCAATGCCGGTTTATTGACATCGGATATCACACCGTTCTTCTTGAAAGGTTTCTCGCGGGAAGTGCCGAGCATTGTGCCGCCCTGATTCAACAAACCGGACAAAGATTTATCAGTAAACGACTCTACATCCTTGGTAAGCAACCCCTGAAAGCCACTATGAATGCCCACAACTTCCATCCCGTAATGATTGATTGCAGTTTTGCACACTCCACGAATGGTGGCATTGATGCCGGGACAATCGCCCCCCGAAGTCAAAATACCGATTCTCATGACACTTTTGTTTGAATTATTGTTCTTTAGGTCCGTAAAGATAGAAAAAAAAGAGAAAAAAGATAGAGAAGCCGATAAATAAGATTATTTTTGCGCAACAAAATAGTTTTAACTAAGAGAGATGAATATCACAACATTGCTGGATAAGGTGTATTTTGCCCCTCGCCTGAAAAAAATCGACTTCTATGCTAACCGCGCAGGAGAACTTCAACACCGAGTTCTTGACCGCTTAGTGCGCATGGCAGAAAATACAGAATGGGGAAAGAAATATGATTATAAAAGCATTCATACTTATGAAGACTTTAGAAACAGACTACCCATACAGACTTACGAAGAGGTAAAGCCGTATGTGGAACGACTGCGTGCAGGAGAACAAAACCTGCTTTGGCCTTCGGAGATACGCTGGTTTGCCAAGTCCTCGGGCACAACGAACGATAAAAGTAAGTTCCTGCCCGTCAGCAAAGAAGCATTGAATGACACACATTATCAAGGCGGTAAAGATGCGGTTGCCCTCTATCTGGGTCAGAATCCTGACAGCCGCTTTTTCTCCGGACAAGGTTTGATTTTAGGTGGAAGCCACAGCCCCAACCTCAACTCCAGGCACGGGCTTGTAGGCGATCTTTCTGCTATCCTGATACAAAATATACATCCGTTAGTGAACTGCGTCCGTGTTCCGAGCAAGAAAATTGCTCTTATGAGCGACTTTGAAAAGAAGATAGAAGCAATCGCCAACAGTGCCATATCAAAAGATGTAACGAGCCTTTCGGGCGTTCCTTCATGGATGTTAGTACTCATTAAGCGTATCCTTGAAAAGACCGGTAAACAATCGCTGGAAGAAATATGGCCCAATCTGGAAGTCTTCTTCCATGGTGGTGTTGCTTTCACCCCTTATCGTGAACAATATAAAGAAGTGATCCGATCACCCAAAATGCATTATGTAGAAACATACAATGCCTCCGAAGGGTATTTCGGTACGCAAAACGATCCGAATGATCCGTCCATGCTGTTGATGATCGACTACGGTATATTCTATGAGTTCATCCCATTGGAAGATGTAGGTAAAGAGAATCCCCGCATCTACTGCCTGGAAGAAGTGGAAGTGGACAAGAATTATGCATTGGTTATCTCTACTTCTGCGGGTTTGTGGCGCTATATGATTGGAGACACCGTGAAGTTCACGCAAAAGGATCCATATAAATTCGTCATCACCGGACGTACCAAGCATTTCATCAATGCTTTCGGTGAAGAATTGATTGTGGATAACGCGGAAAAAGGTTTGGCAAGGGCTTGCGAGGCTACCGGAGCATTGATTTCCGATTATTCGGCTGCTCCTGTATTTATGGATGCCAATGCTAAATGCCGTCACCAATGGTTGATTGAGTTTGTACAGGCACCGGACAGTATAGAGAATTTTGCCAAAATACTGGATGATACACTGAAAGAAGTGAATTCCGATTATGAAGCAAAACGACAGAAAAACATTGCCCTGCAACCTCTGGAGGTGATTGTTGCCCGCAAAGACCTATTCCATGACTGGCTGGCACAAAAAGGAAAGTTGGGTGGACAACACAAAGTTCCGCGTCTCAGCAATACAAGGGAATATATCGAGGAAATGCTGGAACTGAACAACTGATTCCTGCAATAGCATAGGACAATACGATAATAAATAAGAAAGGCCGCATCAGACAAAACCGATGCGGCCTTTTCCATTTTTGTTCCATGCCTTGAAACTCACAGTTTCATTACTTGAAACCAACAGTTTCATGCCTTGAAACTGCGAGTTTCACGCCGAGAAACCAGTAGTTTCACACCGAGAAACTAACAGTCATCCCAGGCTATCAGAAATTATAAGCCAATCCGATGCCTAATATCTCCTTGAACTGTACTTTCGGCCCTCTTTCAACGCCCTCATCATTAAAGGTTTTCACATCATTATCATACTTCAGTGTCATATTCAGGGTTGCTGATAGCACTTTATTGATCTTCATACTGATGAGCACATCCCAGTTGACATCCACATTACCAAAGTCTTTATTATAAGGAGTGAAGAAATCGGCTGTAGTAATCAGATTCACATTTTCCATGACAGGCAGCTCTGCACGGGCTTTCAGGAAAGCTCCGGCTTCGATCTTAAAGTGATCCCCCGGATCAACACCGAAAGAACCTAAATCAGAAAGATAATCATCGCTCACAAAGGTCATCTTTGTGGAGACAGGTGAAAGGAATATAGAATAATTACTCTTCGGACGATATTCCATACCCAATGCCACATTAGAATAGGCAGGAGCAAAGAAGTTAGATATATAGTGACTCTTGTCCGGATAATTATACCCTTTAGCAAATTGAGTATTCAAATCAGCCATAAGCGTATAATACCAAACTTTAGTGGCTGCATAGCCCAACTGGGTAGATAATCCTATTTTATCGGAACTCTTTCTCATCCCTTGCGATTTGGTTTTCGAAAGACCATAATCCAGCACCAGGTTCGTCACCCATAGCCAGTTTCCGCTCTTATGTGTCAGTGACCCATTCAGGTAAGCATTCCCGGCAATAGAATTCTCACCACCGGCCGACCAGTTTGTCATTGCAGTTTGCGACATATTTATACCTGTCACACCCTTCAGTACCCAAGCTCCTTCTTTATATCCCTTATCGTCCGTTTGGGCAGAGACGATTGTTGCCAAAGTGGCAAATAGTATCATTAAATATATACGTTTCATACTGTTATTCGTTTTAATTGTTCCGCAAAACAAAGACGTCTTTGTATTTCAAACAGAGTAAACTATTTTTTTGTTCAGAAACAAATAAAAGAATGATTGTACGGAAATTACAGGATGATACCTCCTCCCAGCAACAGACCTGCCTCATCGTAAAATGCCGCAGCTTGTCCGGAAGCAATGGATTCCAGTGGTTCGCGCAATAGCACATGCAAGAGATTCTCATCCGTTATACTGACAGTGCAGTGATTAGCTTGCTTCCGATAGCGAATCCTGACAATGACATCCTCGGAATTCAGTAAACGGGAAGTATCCACAATATTCCAGTCTTTCAACAGCATTTCCTCTTTGTAAAGAGAAGCGAGAGGTGCAAGTATCACTTCGTTCCTCTCTTTATGTATCTCTTTTACGAAAACAGGACGGTTCAGATGAATACCCAATCCTCTGCGCTGACCAATCGTATAGAAGGGATATCCTTCGTGCCAACCTAAAAAAGTCCCGCTTTCATCGAGAAATTGTCCTTTTCCCGGCAAAGCATCCTGCGGAACTTCACGCTGCAAGAAAGAGCGGTAATCCATCGGGCAGAAGCATACACCAAGACTATCCTTTTTGGTTGCTGTCCGTTCAAAGCCCCGCTTAGCAGCATAGACACGCACTTCATTTTTAGTCCAGTCACCCATTGGAAGGAGCATACGTTCTAAAATGTTCTGTTGCAGTCCCCAGAGGAAGAAAGTCTGATCCTTATCACGGTCGACAGCCGGGGCTATGAAGTAATAGCCATCCCGGAAAACTTTACGTACGTAATGTCCGGTAGAAATCCAATAAATGCCCATTTCATCGGCAATCTTTGCCAGCAATGGCCATTTCAGTTCATTGTTACAGAGAGTACAGGGAACAGGGGTATGGGCGGAAAGATATTCATCTACAAAATAGCGGATAATGCGTTCACGGAATAATTCGCGGGCATCATAGATGATGTGCGGGATATTCAGACGGGAAGCGAGATTACGGGCATCATCCAAAGATTCTTCAAAGCCTTCCGAATCATAGAAACGAAACGTTACACCGGTTACTTCATAACCGGCCTCTTGCAACAGCATGGCGGCAACAGAACTATCTGTGCCTCCGCTCATACCTAATAATACACGCTTAGCAGACTTCATGAGTACAAAAATAAGAATTATTTCTCTGGCAAAGAATAAACATATATATGAATCTGTGGTGAACTTACACCCATCAGTAATATGAAATAAAATCAGCCGCTGTCGCACTTATTATACAATAAAGAAGCGGGAGAATGTTCTTTCCAGTCTTTCAACCTTCCAGTACATCTCCCGCTTATGATGAAGAGAATCTCTATCTTATTCTTCTTTTTCCAGTTTTCCGGCTTTCACTTCTTCAAAAGTAGGATTGAAAGCATTGCCAATTACTTCCCACGCTTCAGCATCGTTCAGCCCCGCAATAACTTTTGCCAATCCCTTATAAGAAATCAGTCCCATCTGTTTTTCAATATACACCGACTCGGCAGATTCCAGGTTTTCAAAGCAATCCAGATTGGTAATCACTGTATTAGGATTGCTCCCGGTAGCACCACCTATTGTTAATTTCAGAGTACCCACACGCTTCAAAGCAGGCAGATTAATACTTTCCAGCATAGCAGGAACTCCATTTGTAAAACAAGTACCGATGCTGCACACGCCTGTTACTTCCTGCAAAGCAGGCAAACTCAGAGTTTTAAGTACTCCCCCATAAGTAAAGCTACCTACTTTGGCCAGCTTCGGAAACTGAACAGGTTGCACTACATTGTTCACATAAGAACCTTCCTGAAGACTCATAGCCCCCGTTACCTCTTCCAGATCTTCAAAACTGATTATGGCAAGGTTGGCATTATAACCTTGAGTAACCGTCAGTTTTTTAGCCTTCTTCAGACCTGGGAAGGTAAAGTTCGCCTCCTCTTTCACAATTGCAAATTCCAATGAGATCTCTGCATTCTCAAGTCCTTCGAAACGCATTCCTTTACTACCTGACACTGACACTTTTCCCGTGAAAGTGTCATCGCCTTTCAATAGCAGACCTTCAGGAACAGAGCTCAATTTCAGTTCGTCAATGGTCAAGCCTGTAACATCCATTTCTTTCAGAGCAGCCACATTTCCCAAAGATAAATAAGAGAAATGCGCTCCTTTCAGATTCTTCAGGAAAGATATTTTCTCCAGCTTAGGCAACTGTTCCATTGAAACCCGACTGACAGAAGTCAATGAGCCCAAACCTGTTATATCAGTAACCCCTGGCATGGATGACAAAGAGAATGTCCCTCCGATAGTCTTCAGTGCATTGAATCCAGATAAAACAGTAGCCTCTTCACTATAGCCCCCCAAAGAGAATCCGCCACCTACGGTCTCCAATTCGGGACAGGCATTGTCCAGTTGTTTCACATTCGATAATGTGGTCAATTTCAGATCTCCTCCTACACTCTTCAACTTTTTCAACGGCTCCATATCAGGAATGGCAAGATAAGATATAGTAGCGGCACCGTCTACAGTAGTCAATGAAGAAAGATTAAGTTCTCCAAGGCTTTGACAGTGTTCTATGGTCAGTCCGTTTTTACCTACATAAGCAAGCGAGCCTAAATCCAGTTTTTTGACACCATTATTATAAATGCGCATACTGTTAGCTTTCGTCAGTTTAGGGAGACTCACTTCATTCAGATTGTTCATTGGATATTGCAATGAGAAGCTGTATGATATTTCTTCCAACGAACTAAAGAACACGTCCTCCAAATCCGAAAGCGATTCAAGCGAGATAGTAGCCGCGGAAACCAAGGCAGGGAAGTTTATTTTCTTCACCTTCTTGTAGCTTTTCAGAGTCAGCTGATTACCCAGCGTTTTCAGAGCCGGGAAGCTAACTTCTTCCGTCAGTTCAAGCGTTCCGTTCTGTCGTCCGGTAAAGGTGATATCCTTTCCTATAATCTCCAAAGCCGGGAATTCCAACTGTTTGAAGTGGATTGCCTGTAAGGTCAACGTACCGCCCACACTTTCCAGTTTTGGCAGATTCAGTGTGCGAAGCGTATCAGCCGAAAGATACAGATCGCCACCTACCATCTTCAGTTGAGACAGTTCGATGTGTTCCAGTTCCTTATTACCAAACGCTCCGTTCGTACCGATACGGCCTGCAATCTTCAGTGCTCCTGCCCTTTCCAGATTCTCCAGTCCTGCAACTGAAGTACCTTTGTAAGTAGGATTGATAAGCACTGTTCCGGATACTTCTTTCACACCACTCAGCGCAGCGAAAGAAAGTAACGAATCTTCCTTTACGCTTCCCGTTTCCTTACCAATAATCAGATTCCCTTCTATGCGGCTGATACCACGTGCTGCAAAAGCTTCTACGTCTTCAGCCGTTTCCAGCAGCACATCCCCCTCACCGACAATCAATGTGCGGCTCAGAGAGTAATGATACGTACGTTCCTTACCATTATAAGAGGTTACAGTCAACGTCTGATTTCCTTCCCAATCTGTTATATTCGACGGATCCGGGGTAATCGTGGCAAGCTCACTACACAAAACCTCAGCTTTGGCTCCCTGCACCGAAACACCTTCGGGCACAGACAGAGTCAGTTCATCTTCAGTAATAGTGGCCGCATAGGTCTTTCCATCCTGTAATTTCAGGCTGAATGAAGTGATATAGTTTTCGCTTCCGGAGAAAGCAGAGTCTTCGTCATCGCAACCGGCCAGCAGCGAAATGAAGCCTATCATCAATATGTATGCTAAACTTTTTAGTTTCATATTTTCTTTATTTTATACTTGATTATTCTTCTTCGGCAGGCAGGGTCCATAGTCCATCCTCTGCCAGCTGCTTGTACGTTGGATTATACAGGTTATCCTCAACAATCCAGTTCGTTTCAGGACAACTCTTGATGGCTTTCTTCAATCCCTCATAAGAGGCCAGAGCCTTGTGGTTCACTATTTTGAAGCCACCGATACTCTCCAGAGATACAAGGAAGTTCAAGTCCGTCAGTTTAGTGTTCTGCATATTCTGGGTTTCATTATAACCATAAGGGCGAAGATACAACGTCCCGCCCACCGTTTTCAGTAGCGGATAGTAAAGAACCGGTTCATAAACATTGCCATATTGCTCATAACCTGTCTGAATAAGCAGATTTCCACCTACCTTTTCCAGCTTGGGGAACGAACGTTCATCAGTGGTATTGACACATATCCGAGTATCTCCACCAATTATTTTCAGTTCGGGGAAATGGAACTCTTTAATATTAGAGTAAAGGTCGAATATACCACCCACTTCTTGCAAGTCGGGCATAATGATCTCCTGAATATTCGAATTATTCCAATAAGAGAAGTCACCAGTGATTTTGTTGATACCAGCTATATTCGTTGTTCCACCATTATTGCTAAGATAGTTGAGCTTTAGAGAACCGATTTCCTTAAAACCCTGGAATTGGGGAGAGAGACCGGACATGACTATGCTTCCGGCAAACACATCATCACCCTTCACGACAGTTGTACTCATGTCCGAACCCTGCAACAGTAATTCTTCCATTTCTACACCGCGCAAATCAATCTCACTCATACCTGAACCTAAAGAGATCTTTCCCACCTTCTTCAATTTAGCCGGCATCTTCACGCTACCGGTAGCTGTCAGACTCAGAGTTCCGCCAATACTTTCCAGCGAAGCCAACTGCTCGGGATTGAATCCGGCAATGGAAATACTAGCATTACCGTCTATCGCCTTCAACAGAGGCATATTCATCTGATTCACTTTCGGGCAACTAAGCGATAATTCACCTAAATGAGTCAGCGCCGGGAAAGAAACTTCATACAGCGGGTTATCTGCAATGCTGAGTTTCCCCGAAATATCCTGTAACTTCGGGCAATAGAGCAACAGAAGAGTTTTTCCGGTCACATTCAAGTCCTTGCAGGACAACAGTTCGCTGAAGTCCAGACGAATGGCTGACATACTCACTTCAATACTTCCTCCTACATGCTTCAAAGACTGGAAAGACATTTTCTCTACCGATGATTTACCTTTCAGCGAAAGGTTACCGCTCACCTGTTGCAATGCGGAAAATTCCGTAGAGACAAAAGGAGCTTCCATCGAGAGGTTACCGCCCACACTCTTCAGTGAAGAACAGGAAATATCACCCACAGCCGCGCTCTTTATGTCCAGATCACCCCCTATACGAGTCAGCTTATTCAAATCCACGGTCCACAAACTGTCAGCCGAAATAATCTGGAAAGAACCACCTATCTCTTCCAGATTCTCCAGCCCGGCAAATTCATGCCCACGGTAACGGGTATTAATGGTGATACTACCGGACACCTGCTTCAAGGTTGACAATGCTGCCAGAGACTTAATGGAATCTGTACCCAACTGCTGTCCGATAATCAAACTACCATCCAGATACGAAATACCTTTTGCACCGAAAGCATCCAATTCTTCCTGCGTATTCAGCAAGATGATACCGGTTTCGGGTACACTGCTTCTGCGAGGCGTATAGAGGTATTTGCGTGACTGGCCTGAAAGGGAAGTCACGGTAAAGAACATTTCCTCCTCCCAGTTATACACTGTAGCGGGGTCCGGCTTGATTGTAGCGTTCTCGCTGCACACCACTTGAGCCTTAACATCACTGAGTATCACTTCTTCCGGAATGTTCATCACAATGGTGTCTCCCCGGAAAGAGGCTACAAGAGATTGGTCTCCCTGTTTCAGGGTAAAGGAAGTGATAAAGTTATCAGTTCCCTCAAAAGGATCATTGCTGTCATCGCAGCCCGTGAGACAGGCCAATACGAACAAAATGCTCCCAAGGATATATTTATTCATGATTCTATTTGTTTTAAATTACTAAATCAAGGTTTCAATCGCAAGTCCATAGCAGCAGAAGATTCGGTAGAAATCTCACCTACAGCTGCTCCTTGTCCCATTTGTGCCGTATGAACTTTCACAAAGTCGATGTATTTCAGATTAGCCGGGCTGCCGTCCTGCTGAATGGCGTTCTCAATACGGAATCCGGTCGGATCATTTATATTGTCCACATATCCCCAGTCAAAGCCCCAATTAGTTTCAATACCTTCCGTTTTAAACTGATCGCCCAAGCAAGTTCCTGTCAGGATATAGTATTCCTCTTTCATGAACCAAGGGAAATAACCGCTATTCGGATGGTAAGCATTTCGTCTCAGGAAAGTCAGGTTACCATCATTGTCAATCGAAAGTACATCCTGCTTATCCTGCGTAGGACGATAATACTTCAGAGCATAACGTTGAGTGATTCCGGGCTTTCCTGTTTCACTGCCTTTAAGTTCATACCAAGTATCATCAGCAATACCGTTTCCGTTTTCATCCTGGCTTACCCATACGACACCACACTCACACCAATATTTACCAAGCGGATTACCAACAATATCAAAGTCTGCTTCACCCTTACCGTCATCCTCTACACTGTGGTCAAAGCCCAAAATAAAATAACCGCCCCATGCGCCAAGAGAAGCGATCCAACCGGTTCCACCACCATTATTCAGTGTATTCTGTATCGTCATTCGTGCATCTTCGGCAGTCTTGTCCTGAGAGAAATTAACGAACTGCCCCGGAGCAGGCGTGAACTCAAAGCAATGATTGGATATCCAATAACTCTTTGCGGTCGGTGCCCTGAAATAGGTACCTTCCTTGGGAGTACACTCCACCTTAACCGTAGCCTCAGCTGTTTTACCACCGTCGATAGCCTTCACTTTTATTTCATAAATCTGGCCTTCAGCAGAAGGCGTAAACTTGAAATGAATGGAAGTTTCGCTCTGTACACTCCCGTCCACGCTCCATTCGTACACCGCATCATCGCTGATTGAGAATCTTACAGGTGCCAACACAAGGCTTCTGCCAATAGGACAAGTCATAGTTCGCACATCATGTATGGTGGAAGGTTCCACATAGCGGCCGTTATCAAAGAACAACACCGGCTCTTCCTCCGGTATCACCGAGATATTAATGTTCTTCACATCCACACCATCGGCATTGGTTACTTTCAGAGCAAGCGTATAAACATCTATCTCCTTCTCTTTAAATTGATAGATGGAGTCGTGGCTTACCACACGTCCGCCATAGCTCCACTCAAAAGTGGTACTCTCGTCCGTGTATTTGGTTTCGGCAGCCACCTTCAGAGCTACATCGCAATAGCCCACAGCCGAACTACTCACCGTAATTTCAGGCGGCAGACGGTCTACGACTGTTATTTTGGCTTGCTTTTCCACACTTCCGTTATCAGCATCCAGGCGGAAGTTCACAAAGAATTCTCCTAACTGATCACCTTTAAACTGATAGGTTTCCTGCTCAGACACAATCTTACCTGCACGTTTCCAAGCATACACAGGATTGATGGCATTCTCCGCAGTCACCTGCAATGTCACCTCATGTCCTATCTTTACTTTATACTCTCCGGTATCGGAGTTTAGCGAACACTCGGGAGCTCCAACCAGCCCCGCTTCGTCATCATCATCCGAACAGGCACCCAATGCAAACAGGCACAGTCCGACAAACGATAGTTTTAAATACAGATTTTTAAACATACTATTTATTGATTAGAAAATGTTACTTGCAATCGTTTCGTTGTAAATACAAAGTGCGCAGGGATATCCCCTGTCGTAACGCTCCACTTCTTTTTTCCCTCGGGCGTGAAGCAATAGAGTGTTCCGGGGGTAACATAATTTTTGGCATCGGTCACGAAGATCTCTTTGGTATCGGGATTCACAGCCAATCCATAAGGTACCTCGATACTCTTTTCCGTACCGTCCGTAATGAAGTTCGTAGTCACTACACGTTTCTTCCGCGTGTCATAAATGCCATAACTGATGGTATTCTGCCCGGTGTACTTACTATACTCCGTACTGTAATAGAAGAGCGAGTCCCCACTCAGACAAAACTCACTGGCCGGAAAGTTCAGCACATCAGTCACCATATCATTATGAGAGTTTATGACATATACCTTGGAGTGTATGTCGTAATAATCACCACGTGATGAAACATAAATATTTCCACGCGCATCAATTGCCATCCGATGAAGGTTGATGCCTACCGTTATTTTTTTGATTTCGGTAAAGGTGTTCAGGTCTATCACAGATACGGTATTATCGTAATTGGGTACACGATAACCTCCGGAATTGGCTACATAGAGTTTATTCCCTACCACTACCATCTCTTCCGGCTGATAGCCGACATCACAAGTGTCCACCACCTGCAAGGAATTCAGATCCACTTTAGCCACATACCCCAGTCTGGCATTGGGATCAATCACCACTTTACCCGCATAAGAACTGACGTAAGCATAGCGACCGTTGAAAACGATATAGCGACAGTTAGGAATAGGGATGGCAGCCAAGTGCCTTGCTGTATTGACATCCATCACCTCCACCAGGTGGGATACATTAATGACAGCAAACAGTTTATCACCATTTATCTGAATATCATTCCCCACATCGCCCAGCGCTTTTTGTACGGTAGGATTCAATTCCGGATAAATGTTCTTACAGTAATTACCCGAAGCGTAATCGAAATAGTCCAGAGAAGCCTTGTTACTTCCCATATTCCCCTCATTCAACAGGAAAAATCCCTTGACCGGACCTGTCACCTGTACGCCCGGTGTCACATTCGTCACACTGGAAAGTACCAGTTCTTCGTCGTCGCTACGGCACGAGGATACCAACAGTATCAGCATGCTCGCAAGCCACATCAGTAATAATTTACTTCTTTTCATAAGCCGTGTATTTGGTTTTAAAGTTCTACATTTATCACAAAGCGGAAATTTATTCCCGGCATGGGATACCATTGTACCACCTCGTACTGCTGATTGAAGACATTATTGACTTCGGCGGTCAGTTTCCACAACATCTTTTTCCAATGCAAGCGGCGGGAAAGGGAAAGGTCGTTCGTATACCATTCCTTGGCATAATTCTCCGGAATGTTGGCACTCGATTCATAACGCTCGCCGGTATAGATAAAACTGTAATTCATGTCCCAATCCCTATAACTCAAATTAAGGACAGCCGAACCGCTGTGCCAGGGAATATAAGGTATCTGTCCACCGTAATAGTCACTTTTTGCATCGGTGAAATCCTGCGCTTTCTCATACGTATAGTTCACCCGCAGGTTGGCCTTCAGGTCTTTCAATAAATGCCATTCGGTTTGCAGAGCCACATCCACCCCGCACATCTCCACATAGCCCAGATTTACCATTGTCCAACGGAACTGGTTAGAAGTAGGCATGGCTACAATCTTGTCGGTGACCTCGTTATAGTAAGCATCTGCCTGAAACTCCAGCCGGGCAGGATAACCTCCACGGAATTTGCGGGAATAAGTTACACCTATATCATATTGTGTGGTATATTCCGGATTCAGGTCAATGTTTCCTATGAAGGTATAGTAAAGGTCATTCAGCGTCGGCATGCGGAATATCTTTTTGTAAAAAGCACGCAGATTCAGATCTTCGTTCTTGAAAGGTTGCCAAGATGCCACGACGGTAGGCGTATATTTGTGTTTATCACCCGCTGCGGCGTTGGGAACCTTCGTAGTCTCGTGTACAAATGTCCCCAGCAGACTGGCTTGTAGTTTGAATCGCTCAAAATGCAGTGCCGTAGCTGCCGCCACAAGTGCCGTGTAACGGCAGGGATAGACGAAGTTCACCAGGTCGGCATTTAATTTATTCCACTGAAAATCCACCGAAACGTCCGCACTCCAAAAAGGAAGAATATTCAGCATATTCGCTGCCGAAAAATAGAGTTCATGCTGGCGGTAATGATTGTTCACATACATTGTAGTAACATCCAAGCGCGGATCGGACAGATAATGAAGATAATCGTAAGCATACTTACCATTCGTCTGTAAACTGTAGTTTCCCCAATGTTTCCGGAAAGAGCCCTGCAAAAAGAAGTTCGTATCCCATTGGCGGTCTTCATGCACAAAGTCACCCGTCTCACGCACAGCGGCACCGGGCAATCCCCGTTCGGAATTATATAAATAAGCTTTGGCTTTCCATTCTCCCCCTTGCATATCTCCGAATAAGCCATACTCTGCACGAATGGCCTCCACATCACCGTTCTTACGGGTTTCTGTTATATCATATCCGTTTTTCTGCCGGTAACGGAATTTATATTTCCCGCTGGTGTACATATACTCAGCACTCAGTGAACCACTCACCTGCTTGCTCAGCCTATGCTCCAGCAGGACGGAAGGATTGACCAAACCGAAAGAACCGGTTTTGAAAGTTCCTTTCAGGCGATAGTTCTGTCCTTCGCCAAAAGAAGGATGACGAGCTGTCATGTAGATGGAACCGGCTGAAGCAAAATCCTTTGCCGATTGAAAGATAGCGCTCTTCTGGCCATTGTAGAGTGAAACGGCCTCCATGTTATCCAACGAGAAACGTCCCAGATCGATTTGTCCGTTCTGAGCATTTCCCAACTGAACGCCGTCATAGAATACGCCCACATGTTGAGTGCCAAGTCCACGTATGTTGACAGTCTTCAAACCACCGATTCCTCCATAATCCTTTATCTGGATTCCGGAAAAATAGCGGATTGCATCAGCCACAGAATGGACACTCAATTTCTGAAGTTCTTCTCCGGCAAGCATTTGTACCGGAATCACTTCTTTACGGATGCGTTGCGCTGATACAGAGACTTCTTCTATATGATAAGTCTTTGTAGAGTCTACCGTTTGAGCATACAAATCCACGCAACAGCATACTAATGGCATTACCACTGCCAATAAAATGCGATGATACATTCGATTTCATGTATTAAAGAGAGTATCAAACCTCTGCCAAGAGTAATCAATGATAACCCTATAAAAAATAAGTACGACCGGATTTCTAATCCCAGAGAACTCCTGATTCCAGATCATGGCAGGTCTTCTGACTTGCTTCATCTGATGACTCCCTTCCCGTTCATGCAGAAAACAGTGGCGTGAGTATCGTCTTCAGACTTTGTTTGAAGCTTACAGCAGCGGGTCTGTTCAGGATTTACACCTGATTCCCTTTTCACCACCCGCCACGAAAGCGACGGGTGACACCATAATCAATGGCAAAGATACATATTATTATTAAAGTTAACCTTTTTACAGATACTTTTTTATCCGATCCATATCCGAGACGTATCTGGGCCGTACTTGCTCCGTACGTTCTCCATGCAGAAGTACCTCTGACCGAAGAAAGTACGGCTTTGATACGGAGCAAGTCATATATCCACGCACGTTCACAGGCCACTATCAGCGAAGCAATATATATATACCCAAGAAATCATAGAGCAATATGAAGTAAAAGAGAGGCCGGGAAACTATCTGAACCTGAAGTTCGGACTCAGTATCCGGCTTGGAAAGAAATAAGAAAAGAACCTCTTCATTTCTGTACTAAAAGCCATTAAATCCGACAACAGAACCGTTTAATAAATTATTTGTTGTAACTTTGTGCTCTTTAAAAAACTAAAACTCAAACGTTATGGAACATCAACTGACAATTTACAACACCTTAGATAGGAAAAAGGAGCTATTCGTGCCACTGCACGCTCCACATGTAGGTATGTATGTCTGCGGTCCTACCGTTTACGGTGACGCGCACTTGGGACATGCACGTCCTGCCATTACTTTCGACTTGCTTTTCCGCTACCTTACCCATTTGGGATATAAGGTACGTTATGTCCGCAACATCACCGATGTAGGCCATCTGGAACATGACGCTGACGACGGAGAAGACAAAATAGCCAAGAAAGCACGACTGGAACAATTGGAGCCGATGGAAGTAGCGCAATACTACATCAACCGTTACCACAAGGCAATGGAAGCGCTGAACGTACTTTCACCCAGCATCGAACCGCACGCTTCGGGACACATCATCGAGCAGATAGAGCTGGTGAAAGAGATCCTGAAGAATGGCTATGCTTATGTCAGTGAAGGCTCTGTCTACTTTGACGTAGAGAAATACAATAAGGATTACCATTACGGAAAACTCTCCGGCCGCAATCTGGATGACGTACTGAACACCACCCGCGAACTGGACGGACAAGCTGAAAAGCATAACCCCGCCGACTTCGCCTTATGGAAATGCGCCCAACCGGAGCATATCATGCGTTGGCCCTCTCCATGGAGCGACGGTTTCCCGGGATGGCATGCCGAATGTACGGCCATGGGTAAGAAATACCTCGGCGAACATTTCGATATTCACGGTGGTGGTATGGACCTTATCTTTCCTCACCACGAATGTGAGATTGCTCAATCGGTTGCATCACAGGGCAATGACATGGTACATTACTGGATGCACAACAATATGATTACCATCAACGGACAGAAGATGGGTAAGTCTTACGGTAACTTCATCAATCTGGACGAGTTCTTCAACGGCACACATAAGTTGCTGACACAAGCATACAGTCCGATGACCATCCGCTTCTTCATCCTGCAAGCTCACTATCGCAGCACGGTAGACTTCAGTAACGAAGCCTTGCAAGCAGCGGAAAAGGGATTAACCCGAATGATGGATGCCGTGAACGGACTGGAAAAGATCACTCCGTCCGCCACTTCCAGCGTAAATGTGAAAGCAGTGCGTGAGAAGTGCTATGAAGCCATGAATGATGACTTGAATACCCCGATAGTCATTGCTCATCTTTTCGACGGAGCCAGAATGATTAACAACATCATTGCAGGCAACGACACCATCACTGCCGATGATCTGAAAGAGCTGAAAGAAACTTTCCATCTTTTCTGCTTCGACATTCTGGGACTGAAAGAAGAAAACAATTCCAATGAAGAACGTGAAGTTGCTTTCGGTAAAGTAGTAGATATGTTACTGGAAGAACGCATGAAGGCCAAAGCCAATAAAGACTGGGCTACCAGTGATAAGATTCGCAATGAACTTACAGCACTCGGTTTTGAGATAAAAGACGGTAAAGACGGTTGCGAGTGGAAGCTGAATAAATAAGCTCCACTACCCTATAAAAAAGCTGCCTCCCTCTGATCCAAGCGAATCGGGGGAGGCAGTTTCATTTAGAAAAGAGAGTTTTAGTAAGGTATCATGTCGGAAAGAATACGTTCCTTATACCAGGGATCATCTATCGCCTTCAACTCCTTGCCCATCTCACGGCAAAGTTCTGCAACGATTTCTTTATTTTCTTCCAACGGAAGATTATTCATCTGATAAGGGTCCTTTTCATCATCAAACAACAAGCTTTTCTTCAGCTTATGGTCTTTCTTATCAATATAGAAAGCCAAAGTATAGCGTGCCGTCTTATATCCTCTTGAAGAAGGGAAATAAGTCTGCACTTTACCATCCGCATCCTTTTCTCCGTCCAGATTCTGGATATACAAAGCACCACCGGGACGTTCAATTTCCGCCTTTTCATCGAAGAAAAGAGGTGCCCAGTTGCGTCCCTGCACATTAGACGGAATGGAATCGCCCAAACCACACAGCCCCAGGACAGTCGGCATAATATCCGGCGCGGACATCAGAAGATTGTCCACCCGTGGCTGGATATGACCGGGATAACGTACCAGGAACGGTATATTCATAGATTCGGAATAAGGAGAATTCTTCGGATCATCCGTGAACTGGCTACACATTGTTTCACCATGGTCGGAAGCAAAGATCACAATCGTATTCTTATCCAAACCCTGCTCTTTCAGTGTTTCAAGGATCTGTCCGAAAGCACGGTCTACACCGGTAACAGAGGCAAAGTAGTAGCGAACGCTCTCTGCTTTTTCACGCTTCTTATCTGCATTGGGACGGATAAGAAGGCTGTCCAGAGGTTGATCTTTGTACAGATTGAAATCTTCTTCCATACAATCATCCAATGAACGGTACGGACTGTGGGGCGGATTCATACCCACCATTATAAAGAAAGGTTTCTTCGGATCACGTACATTCCCTTCGTTCTTCAGATAGGAAACCACCATCTTGGATTCATGCAACGGTGACCATTCTTTTGGATCGTGACGATTTCCGTCCGTATCCCAGTAACGGGGATTCTTATGTTCATCAAAAGTACCGTAGGAGTACCAGTAATTAAAGCCGTGACGGCGTTCTTTCGGCGTATAGGCATCCCAGGCAGGTATTCGATCTTCTACATAGTGACCGGGACGTTGCGGATCGTTCGGTGTAGGGAAGTCAGCGTGTAACTTACCAAAATAAGCGCAGTCATATCCGGATTTATTAAATACGTCACCTATGCAATCCACGTCGGCACGCAGGGAACTGATAGGCCGGTTTGAATTACAGTTCAAAGGTATTCCGCTTTTATTGGGATACATCCCCGTCAACAGCATACCCCGATGAGGACTACTCAACGGACAGTTACTTTGGGCAGAACTTAACACCAACGCTTCACGGGCAAAGCTATTCAAGTTAGGAGTATGCACCGGATCATTGCGGAAGTTCACCTTGTCGCGAAACCCATCCTGTCCCCAGAACTCCATAGCCTGATTACGGTACTGGTCGGGGAAGACATAAATAACATTCGGAAGTTGTGCCTGCTCTCCCTGCTGAGTTTTGCAGCCTTGCAGGGCAAACAGGCCCAAGCCTCCCAAAAACAAACTAAACCGATTTATCATTTTATTCTTATTAAATTACGTTGAAATTATAAATGGGAATTTATCGGTGAGATACTGTTGCTATCACACCGAATGGAAACTTTGCCGGGGCGCTACGCCCCTAAATTATCATTTATAGCTTCAGCATGTGAATTAAAACAGCTTCTTGTTTGATTCCAAGTCTCTTTTGCGCATAATTCCTTCCAGGAAGTAATAGTCCGCATAATTCAACGGAACATCAATCTCAGCACCATGAGGAATACTGCCTACAGAGTGCATCAGAATGAAATTACCGTTTGTGCCCACTTCTGCACGATAAGCCGGAGAACCGAGATTTTCCATAATCTTATCTGCTGTTTCCTTATAGTTTTTGCCGGGAATGTATGTACTCAACTCGTACAAAGCAGATGCCGTACATGCAGCAGCCGAAACGTCACGGGGTTCGTTCGGAATATTGGGAGCATCAAAGTCCCAATACGGTACAAGGTCTTCCGGCAAGTTCGGATTATTGAAGATAAAGTTATAAATCTTTTCAGCCATATCAAGATACTTCTGATCGTGGGTATAACGATAACACATGGTGTATCCGTAAATAGCCCATGCCTGTCCGCGTGCCCAGGCAGATTCGTCAGCATACCCCTGTGCGGTTTGTTTCTTACGTACCTCACCGGTTACGGGATCATAATCCACTACGTGATAACAGCTGTTATTGGCACGGAAATGGTTCTTCATGGTGGTATCGGCATGCTTCACGGCAACATTATAATAAGTGGAATCGCCTGAAAGCTTGGAAGCTTCGAACAATAGTTCCAGGTTCATCATATTATCTATAATAACCGGGCATTTCCAACCGCGTTCTGCCTGCCAACCTTTATCGGCATCCCAAGACTGAAGTACGCCTGCCGCCGGACGGAAACGGGTAGAAAGAGACTTAGCCGTCTGAATAATCACAGGCTTGTATTCTTCTTTACCGGCAAAACGATATCCGTTCAGATAGCTGCAACCAATCATAAAGCCCACATCATGATGCCAGGTCAGGTATTGCACGGAATCCAGCGCTTCTGTATACTTCTCAGCCAGCGGCAACCATTTCTTATCACCGGTCAACTCATACGTATGCCAGATATTACCGGGAAAAAAGCCGGAACACCAGTCATCAATGGGTACATAAACAATGCTACCGTCTTTGTTGATAGTTCTTGGATTCAGAATTTTCCCTGACTTTTCGATAATGTCGGTCTGAATGGTCTCCTGCGCCACCGCATTATCAATATTCTCTTGGATAAAGTTGCTCTCGGTCTGCTTCTGACTTGTGCAACCCGCCAAAACTAGGAGGGATATTCCCAATGTCGTGAGGATTGTTTTCATAATAATGATTTGTTTATTAAAGTTTCGTATTCTTTCGTCAGCAAAAGTAGCGCAGGTTTACAGAAAAGACCCTCCTAAATTATACAGGAAAAGAGCAAAATTGTTACATTTGCACATAAATCATACAGATTGAACTTTTTAATCATATTGAAAACATGACTCCACAAGAATTTTTCAAGAAAGATCTCTTTGCAGAACAAACCGGCGTAGAACTACTGGAAGTACGCGAAGGATATAGTAAGGCACGCCTCGTTATCACGGAGAATCACCTTAACGCAGGACATCGCACCCAAGGCGGAGCCATCTTCACTCTTGCAGACCTGGCACTGGCCGCCGCTGCTAATTCACATGGTACATTGGCTTTCTCCCTGTCTTCCAATATCACCTTTTTGCGCGCCAGCGGACCGGGCGACACGCTGTATGCCGAAGCACGCGAACGGTACATCGGACGTACTACCGGATATTACCAGATAGATATCACGAACCAGGACGGAAAATTGATTGCTACATTCGAGTCCAGCGTATTCAGAAAAGGGGATCCGCTGCCGTTCAGCTTATAACTATCTCATTTCTTCTTTACTACCGACGTCATCGGATAACGATTTCCTTGTACGCTCTTCAGGAAAGCCTTTGCCGACCCGAAGTTAAGATACATATCCAGACGAATCGGGAGATGATTCTTATCATCTGAGATAAAGAAAGTAATCACTTCTTTTTCTTTTCCTTTCTTATATTCTACAAAAGAGAATACGAGGCAACGATAAATCGTATCATTATTGGCTTTTACATCTTCTTTGCCCCGGTAAATCAGCGTCTGTTCTTCTACCTTACGTCCGGTGGCCATAGGGAAAAGAATCCGGTCGCCTATTTTATAATCTGCCGGATCGTAAGAACGCGCCTGCGCCAGGATACTTAACATATCGAAGATGCAACGGCTGTCACTGTATTCCATCTCTTGCGGATCGCGGACCGGATTGTGCCAGATACGCCTCTGTTTCACGTTGGATACGCCATCCTTATATGAAAACCAAGCTTCATCCACCGTATAGCGGTCACCCTCTTCGGCCGCTTTACGGAAGTAGAGCGGCTCCAGCTTTTCACTGACGTAGCAAGTCAGCGTATCACGCATCTTAAAGAAGAAATCGGTCTTTTTACTTCCTACTGAAAGCAGGTTGAAGCGGTAGGCAGGTTGTGACTGATAAGTAGTGGAGAAGGTGGTCAGACTTGCCAGCCCTACCTTCTTCCAGATAAACTTCCAGTTAAAATATAAATCGTACATCACGTGCTCGCCGGACTGAAATGCGGTGTTTTGAGCCGTACATTGTGCCTTGGCAGGCGTGGACATCATTGTAAGTAATAGTGCTCCCAACAGGCAGAACACCCATCCGCGCTTACCGGTTATTGCCGGAACTGCGGTTATTCTGGTTTCTCTTTTTCTTGTCTTCATCTGGTTTTTGTTTTTTAAGTTCATCCGGTTTCTGTTTATCCAGCGGCTTTTCATGTATGTTCCAATCCTGGGTCAAGTCGAAATTAGCTTTCAGTTCTATCACCTGAGGATAGTAATACACTTTCTCCGGTTGCCGTTTGTCTTCGTATTTTCCGGTGTCCCACACACCGTTTCCATTCGTATCATTTATAAGGCGCGCACTATATTTGCCGGGATTCAGGAAGTAGAAATCTGCCTTACCATCGACAACCGGCACTGTACGTACCACTTTATCCTGTGCGTCCAGCAATTCTACAAAAGCAATCGAATCCGCTCCCGTCACATTATAGAATATTTGCCCATACTCTTCAGGTTTCTTCACCTTAAATTCTTTCTTTATCTTATCGGTGAAAAGGCCATATATTCCATGGAAAGCCGTCGAGTCGACTTCAAAAGCATAGCTTTCACCGGGCACCCAATCTGCATAAACATTATAGCGCATCAGGTTCAGAGAGTCCGGAACAAAATCGTAAGGGACATCATTCCACAAGCTGTCTACTTTCTGTTTCAGATGAATAGCACCATCAGCAGCAGTTGCCAACGGTTCAGTAAACGTAAGAGAGATGTAGTCGTAGATATCCATCGTACCCGGTGCATATACATCTACAGGTAAGAATACCGTCGGTTCTACATACTCCTTCCCCTCTTTCTCCGCTTTCTTTTTGGCTTTTTCCAGTTCCTTTTCTTTCTTCTCACGTTCCTTTTCAAGTTCTTTCTCGGACTTAGGCCGAATTTTCGATACAAGTCTCAGAGTATCCGTACGCGGTACCAACTGGTTGAGCGTATCCGTATAGAGGTAAGTGAGACTCATCTTCAAAGTATCCATCTTATAGATCAAAGAGTCTCTTATCCAATAATGAAGCGTATCAATGCGTCCGGTAGGCTTCTCCACGATGAAAGCGTTGGTTTCATCGAAATTCAGTCCCTTCAACAACGGCAGGCTGTCAGCCTGGGTAGAGAAATAGAAAGAGAATTTCCGGGATTCGGGACGTTCGCTCCTGATGAGACGTTGCGACAAAACCCGTTCTTTGAAACAGCGCAATATAACGTCATCCGGAGAAAAATGAGTATAAGCTCTCTCCATGATCGTATCTATCGTCAGAGAATCTTTCCAGAGTGTATCAAGACGTGTCCGTTCATCCATGGCAGGAATAATCAGGGAGTCTTCGAAAGCAATCATTTCAGTGGGCTGACTATAATAGAAGTTTTGGTCAGCATCTTGCAATCCGTAGATGCGGTATTCGCCCGGAGCAACACCCCGAATTGTGAAACGTCCGCGACTGTCGGTACGACCTACACGTTCAAAAGGTATCGTAGTAAAGGCCGAGTCAGCTAAATTGGAATGCATACCTACCAGCATACCTTTCACCGGTTCCAGATTGGCTGCATTCAGCACGGTACCAGAAACCACCATCGAGTCGATAACGGAACCCGTGGAGAAAGTAAACCCGAAATCGGGCAACGGATTACCTTCATTATTGTCCTGAATAGCATCAGAGAAGTCTATCGAATAAGTAGTATTCGGTTTGAGAGTATCCTTTAAGGTGATTACCACCTTCTTCCCATTCGCCTTTATCTCCGGTTGTTGCACCTGAGGTGGAGAAATCACGATCTTCTCCCCGGGTTTCTCAAGCTTGATGAATTCATCGAATTCAATCGTAACTTTCTTCCGGTTATTATTAAGCGCGCCCGGCGCAGGCGTACTACCTACGAAGCGTGGAGGGGTTTCATCAATAGCACCACCTTCCGGACGACCGATGCTGGCGCAAGAATAAAGCACGACACCAACAACGGCAACACCTGCCAGACGATTGAAAAGAGACTTCATATCTAAATATTTATTACGTAATATGCTGCAAAAATAAAGGTTATCCCTTAATAAACAGAATGCTTTACAGTATTTTAATCAAAAAAGAGCAAGAAGACAGTAAAAACAGATAAAACAAAGGAAAGGTTCAATCGGGAGGATGAAAGAGAAGATACTTCAGCAAGACCCTGAGAAAGCGGGCAACTATCTGTGTGACAACCCACTGGGTGTTCCACAACAATCAGTCGCAATGAAACACGAGTTCAGTCGTAGTGGGAAGTACCTTCAGTCGTAGTGGGAGCTAGCTTCAGTCGTAATGGGAAATAGCTTCACTCGTAATGAGAATATTATTCCTTTCTGTAATATAGAAACCGGAGAGGTAAAAGCTGGTTAGAATGGCATATTGGAGACTTATATATAAGATATGTATGAAACATAGTTAAAAATAGACGCAAATAGAACTAATCTGTTCAAAAATAGATAATTTTGCAGCCGGAAAACCCGAAGAGTGCTTTTAGTTTTCCCCTTTGTCCTCCGTATTATCCAACTATGACAAAACATAAAAAGCCTTTTTTACCAAGATGAAAAAATAAACCAAAAGACAGAGAATAATTACAAGTATGAAGAGTAGATTGATTTTATTGGCATGTTGCCTGTCACTGTTCAGTTGCGGACAAAGTGACAAAACTACGGGTAAAGCACCCGAATTTGCAGTGATTACAGTGGAAACAACCACTGCCAACTTAACGAACAGCTATCCGGCTACGATCAGAGGTAAACAAGATGTAGAAATCCGCCCCATGGTAAGCGGTTTCATCACCAAGCTGCATGTAGACGAAGGTTCAGTAGTACGCAAGGGACAAGTGTTGTTCAGCATTGACCCCGTACAGTATCAAGCTGCTGTGAACTCAGCCAAAGCTGCTGTTGAAACAGCCAAAGCTGCCGTAAACACGCAGGAACTTACCGTAAACAACAAGCGTGAGTTGAACAAAAAGAATATCATCAGCAACTATGATTTGCAGATGGCAGAGAATCAACTGGCACAAACAAAAGCACAATTAGCACAAGCTGAAGCACAATTAGTAAACGCCAAGAACAATCTGTCGTACACCAGTGTAACCAGCCCCAGCGATGGTGTAGTAGGTAACATCCCCTACCGTGTAGGTAGTTTGGTTAGCCCTTCCGTTGCCAACCCGCTGACTACTGTAGCCGATATTTCTGAAATGTATGCTTACTTCTCCATGACCGAAAGACAACTGCTGTCTCAGATCCGCGAGGGTGGTAGCATCAAGGAAATTCTGGAAAGAATGCCCGATGTACAATTACAACTCATCGACGGAACCATGTATGCCGACAGTGGCCGCGTAGAAACCATCAGCGGCGTTATCGATCAGACTACCGGTTCGGTAACTATGCGTGCCCTCTTCCCCAACAAGCACAATGTGCTGCGTAGCGGAAGTACCGGTAATGTAGTATTCCCCAATCCGATGACGGATGTTATTATGATACCTCAATCGGCCACTACAGAAATACAGGACAAGAAGTTCGTATTCGTACTACAGCCTGACAACACCCTGAAGAATACGGAAATTAAGGTGTTTAAGCTGAACGACGGCAAGTATTACTACGTAACCGAAGGCTTGAAAGCCGGTGACAAAGTAGTAATGGAAGGTGTGCAGAACCTGAGAGATGGAGCAGCTATCACTCCTATCACTCCTGCCGAGAAAGAAGCTGAATATCAAAAAGCACTGAAAGACCAGAAAGAAGGCAATATCCAAACTGCGTTCAATTAACGTTTAACGGTTAATGATTAGTGATCAGCGGCTGCGCTATTATACCGCAGGTACTTATCACTAATCACCAACCCCTAATCACTAAATAACATGAAATTAGATAGATTTATTAATCGTCCGGTACTATCTACGGTAATCTCCGTGCTGATAGTGATCCTGGGTCTTATTGGTCTGGCAACCTTGCCTATCACCCAATACCCGGACATTGCACCGCCAACCGTATCGGTGCGTGCCACCTACACGGGTGCCAACGCCCAAACGGTGTTGAACTCCGTTATTGCACCGCTGGAAGACCAGATCAACGGTGTAGAGAACATGATGTACATGACTTCCAATGCCACCAACAGTGGTTCCGCCGATATTTCCGTTTACTTCAAACAGGGAACCAACCCGGATATGGCTGCCGTAAACGTACAGAACCGTGTATCTATGGCACAAGGTCTGCTGCCTGCCGAAGTAACCAAGGTAGGTGTGACGACACAAAAGAGACAGACTTCCATGTTGATGGTATTCTCTATTTATGATGAGACGGACCAATACAACATCGAATTCCTCGAAAACTATGCCAACATCAACCTTATTCCTGAAGTAAAACGTGTGGCCGGTGTAGGTGATGCAATGGTGTTGGGTACTGACTACTCCATGCGTATCTGGCTGAAGCCTGACGTGATGGCTCAGTATAAATTGATACCTAATGATGTAGCAGCAGCTTTGGCAGAACAGAATATCGAGGCTGCCCCCGGACAGTTTGGTGAACGTGGTAATCAGACATTCCAATATACAATACGTTACAAAGGACGTCTGCAACAGTCGGAAGAATTTGAGAACATCGTTATCAAAGCAATGGAAAACGGAGAAGTACTCCGACTGAAAGATATTGCCGATATCGAACTGGGACGTCTGACCTATAGTTTCAATAACACCGTTAACGGTCATAAGGCCGTCAGTTGTATTGTATTCCAGATGGCCGGAAGTAACGCTACACAAACCATCAGTGACCTGGAAACATTGCTGAATGATTATTCCGATAAACTGCCCGCAGGCTTGCATATCAATATTGCACAGAGTGCCAACGACTTCTTGTTCGCCTCTATTCATGAGGTAATCAAGACATTGATCGAGGCCTTTATCTTGGTGTTCATCGTGGTATATGTCTTCTTGCAGGACTTCCGTTCTACGTTGATTCCCGCCATCGCTATTCCTGTAGCATTGATTGCAACATTCTTCGTACTGAAACTAATCGGCTTCAGTATCAACTTGCTGACCCTTTCAGCCATGGTGCTCGCCATTGCGATAGTGGTCGACGATGCCATAGTCGTCGTCGAGGGTGTCCATGCGAAGTTGGACCAGGGGTATAAGTCTGCCCGTGCCGCTTCCATCGACGCCATGAGTGAATTGGGTGGTGCCATCGTTTCTATTACGCTGGTCATGATGTCTGTATTTATCCCTGTAAGTTTCATGGGGGGTACGGCAGGTATATTTTACCGACAGTTCGGTCTGACGATGGCTATCGCTATCGGTTTCTCCGCATTGAACGCTTTGACGTTGAGTCCGGCATTGTGTGCCATCTTCCTGAAACCGCATGATGAGCATGGTGAAAAGAAATCGACATTTATCAGCCGTTTCCATACAGGCTTCAATGTAGCTTATGACAAGATGCTGAAGAAATACAAAAATAATGTATTATTCTTCATCCAAAAGAAATGGTTGAGTTTCGGTCTTGTAGCCGGTTCCATCGTATTACTGATTTTCTTCATGAAGATTACTCCAACGGGTATGGTGCCTAACGAAGATACGGGTACCATCATGGGTGTAGTAACTCTGCCTCCGGGTACTTCACAGGAACGCGCACAAGAGGTGCTGAACCGTGTAGATAGCCTTGTGGCCGCCGAACCGGCTGTTGCATCCCGTACAGTGATTTCCGGTTATAGCTTCATCGGTGGACAGGGACCTTCTTACGGTTCTATCATCATCAAGCTGAAAAACTGGGACGAACGTTCCACAATGCAGAATTCAAACATCGTCTACATCACGCTCTTTATGCGTGCACAAAAGATTATCAAGGAAGCGCAGGTACTGTTCTTCGCTCCTCCGATGATTTCTGGTTACTCTGCATCCAGCGACATCGAGTTAAACATGCAGGATAAGACTGGTGGTGACCTGAACCACTTCTTCGATGTAGTGAAATCTTACAATGCCGCATTGGAAGCGCGCCCGGAAATCAACTCGGCAAAGACGACCTTCAATCCGAGCTTCCCACAATATATGCTGGACATCGACGCTGCTGCCTGTAAGAAGGCGGGTATCAGTCCGAGCGACATCCTCAGCACTATGCAGGGATACTTCGGTGGTCTGTATGCTTCTAACTTCAACAGTTTTGGTAAGATGTACCGTGTAATGGTTCAAGCAGAACCGGAAGCAACCAAGAATCTGGAATCATTGTCCAGCATCAAGGTGCGCAACGGCGATGAAATGGCCCCGATAACTCAGTTCGTTTCCATCAAGAAAGTATACGGACCCGATATTATCAGCCGCTTCAACTTGTATACTTCTATGAAAGTGATGGTTGCCCCAGCTTCCGGATATACTTCCGGTCAGGCACTGGCCGCTATCGCCGAGGTTGCCAAAGAGAACTTACCTGCCGGTTTCGCTTACGAATTGGGAGGTATGGCACGTGAAGAGGCCGAAACCAGTGGTAGCACCACAGGATTGATCTTCGTTCTCTGCTTCGTATTCGTTTACCTGTTGCTGAGTGCACAGTATGAAAGTTACATCTTGCCGCTTGCCGTACTGTTGTCTATTCCGTTTGGTCTGTTGGGTAGCTTCCTGTTCGTCAACGGCATGAGCGCCATTGGTAATATCTCCATTCTGAAAATGATAATGGGGTCTATGTCCAACGACATTTATATGCAGATTGCATTGATCATGTTGATGGGTCTGTTGGCGAAGAATGCCATCTTGATTATTGAGTTTGCCCTCGACCGTCGCAAAATGGGTATGAGTATTACGTGGGCGGCCGTACTGGGTGCCGCAGCTCGTTTGCGTCCTATCTTGATGACATCACTGGCCATGATCGTCGGTTTGATTCCGTTGATGATGGCATCCGGTGCAGGTGCTAATGGTAACCGTACATTGGGTACCTCTGCCATCGGTGGTATGTTAATCGGTATGATTCTTCAGATCTTTATCGTACCGGCCCTGTTCGTTGCATTCCAATATCTGCAAGAGAAGATTAAACCGATGGAATGGGCCGATGTGGATAACTCTGATGCAGAACCTGAAATTGAGCAATACACTAAATAAGTATTAGGTATAAATACTTTTATCATTATGAAGAAACAAATTATAACTCTGATGTGTGCAACTGCTCTTTTAAGCAGTTGCCATATCTACAAATCATACGACAGACCCGAAGATATTACGGCTGCCGGACTGTATCGCGACACGACAGCTGTGAACGATACACTGGCAGCGGATACTGCAAACTTCGGTAACCTGCCTTGGAGGGAAGTATTTACCGACCCTCAGTTGCAAGCGCTCATCGAACAAGCACTTGCCAATAATCCTGATTTGCGCAGTGCCGCTCTGAACGTGAAGAAAGCGGAAGCTGCACTGATGTCTGCACGCCTGGCTTATGCTCCCACGCTTGCACTGTCTCCGCAGGGAACTGTAAGCAGTTGGGATAAGGGAAAGGCTACGCAAACTTATTCGCTTCCTGTCACAGCAAGCTGGCAAATAGACCTCTTCGGTCAGATACTGAACCCGAAACGTGGTGCACAGGTATCTCTGAAACAAACACAGTTCTATGAACAAGCCGTACAAACTCAGGTAATTGCCAATGTGGCCAATATGTACTACACATTGTTGATGCTCGATCGACAGTTGCAGATTACAGAATCCACTGCCGATATTCTTAAAAAGAATGTGGAAACCGTAGAAGCAATGAAAGACGCAGGCATATACAATACGACTTCTGCCGGAGTAGAACAAACCCGTGCCGCCTACGCACAGGTGCTGGCTTCTCTGCCCGGTATGCGTCAAAGTATTCGTGAAACAGAAAATGCTCTTTGCCTGATGCTGAATCAACCGGCACAGGAAATAGAACGTGGGGTATTGGAAAACCAGCAATTACCAACAGAATTCTCTGCCGGTATTCCTTTGCAACTGTTATCTAACCGTCCCGATGTAAAAGCTGCCGAGATGTCTCTTGCTGCAAGTTATTACGATACTAACAGCGCACGTGCAGCTTTCTATCCACAAATTACATTGAGTGGTTCGGCAGGATGGACTAACAGTGCAGGTTCTGCAATTGTAAATCCAGGCAAGTTACTGGCTTCCGCCATAGGATCGTTGACACAACCGCTATTCTATCGCGGTGCTAATATCGCCCGTCTGAAACAGGCCAAAGCACAGGAAGAGCAATCCAAAATCCAGTTTCAGACCACTTTGCTGAAAGCTGGAAATGAAGTGAGCAACGCCTTGTATCAATACCAAATGACCTCCGAAAAAGCCATTTCTCGCGAGATTCAGGTAAATTCAGCCCGCAAAGCTGCGGAAGATACAAAAGAATTGTTTAACTTAGGCACGTCAACGTATCTGGAAGTTCTGTCTGCTGAGCAATCTTACCTCAGTGCACAAACCTCCGAGGTATCCGACACTTTCGACCGCATGCAAGCTGTTATCAGCCTGTACCAAGCGCTCGGAGGAGGCAGAAAGTAATAACTAAAAACTAATTACTATGATAAGTCCATTAGCATTTGTAGATCCTGCCGCAAAGCTCGGCAAGAATGTAACAGTTCAGCCTTTTGCATATATCGAAGGCGATGTAGAGATTGGAGATGATTGTATTATCATGTCCGGTGCGCGTATCCTCGACGGTACACGCTTGGGGCAAAGGAACAAAGTGCATCATGGCGCCGTACTCGGTACCGTCCCGCAGGATTTCCATTATACGGGCGAGAAGAGTCTGCTGATCATCGGCGACCAGAACGACATTCGCGAAAATGTAGTTGTGAGCCGTGCTACACATGAAGGAGATGCCACACGTATCGGCAACGAGAACTTCCTAATGGATGGTGTACACCTTTGCCATGATGTGCAGATAGGTAACCACTGCGTATTAGGACTTAAGACTATTGTAGCCGGTGATTGCCGTATCAGTGACTGCACCATTCTGAGCAGTAACGTCATTTTGCAACAACAATGCCACATCGGAAGCTGGGTATTGATCCAGTCAGGATGCCGCATTGCGAAAGACGTTCCTCCTTATGTGATCATGAATGGTAATCCGGCCGGTTATCATGGCATTAATGCTGTTGTGCTACAGCACAAGCATCAGGTAACAGACCGCATTCTGCGTCATATTGTAAATGCTTACCGTCTGATTTACCAAGGTAACTTCAGCATACAGGATGCTTTGCAAAAGATTGAAGACCAAGTGCCGATGAGTGACGAAATACACAATATCCTTAACTTCGTACGCGAGTCTAAAGGCATTGTAAAATAAAAGAATACTCCTTATTCGGAAGGCGGTCGGGTTTACTCGTCCGCCTTTTTTGTTATCTTTGCACCACCTTACCCATTCAATTATGAGAAAGAAGAAGAAAAAACAAACGAATAGCAAGAAACAACTGGTGCTCCTGATTGTCCTGATCATATGCGGCATCGTTACCGCTTATCAGACAACGAACTCTAAAGAAAAGACTGCCGGCCCTGAACAGACAGAAGTCACCGTTCAGAGTACCCCAAAAAATTCCGATATATACATCAAGCAAACAACTGCCCCAAGTACTCCCGAAATTCTTCTGCAACGTACCGGATACCTCGTATCCTATAACTCTAACACCCGCATAGCCAACTGGGTAGCTTGGAAACTGACTCCCGAACGTTTAAAGGAAAATACCGAGCGAATCAATAACTTTCGTCCTGACCCTGACCTGCCTAAAAGTAAAGCCGTCACTACACAAGACTATAAAGGTAGTGGTTGGGACCGCGGACATCTTTGTCCGGCAGGTGACAACAAATGGGACCGTGAAGCCATGATAGAAAGTTTCTACATGACCAACATCTGTCCCCAGCACCACAATCTAAACCGGGGCGACTGGAACGAACTGGAACAGAAATGCCGCAAGTGGGTGAAAAAAGACAGTTGTCTTTACATTGTAGCCGGCCCTATCTTCTATGACCGAAAGCCACAGACTATAGGTGAGCATAAAGTAGCTGTACCGGATGCTTTCTTTAAAGTGATACTTTCTCTGCACAAGAAACCGAAAGCCATCGGCTTTATTTATAAAAATAATGAAGGGAACAATCCGCTGGACTCTTATGTAAACACTGTGGACGAAGTGGAGCGGATCACAGGGATAGACTTCTTCCCCGCCCTTCCCGATGATATAGAAAGGACGGTAGAAGCAAGTTATAATTTGAAAGACTGGAAATAGTTACTCAAAATTCAATGTACCGAAAAATTCGGGACAGTGGAAATTAGGCTTTTCCAGATTAATGGGATTCCATGAGAGGAAATGAGGCGTTTGCAACTTATCTCCGCATTTGTAGAAATTGGCACGAACCGTCTTTCCGTCAAGACTGGTGATTTGATGTTTGAAGAAAGCAGAATAAGGAATGACTAATGCCAATTCCCAGCTACACTCTCCTACCCGTTCTTCAAAAGATTCGCGTCCCAGAGAAGACCAACGCTGCACCTTATCCATTACTTCTTGTGGAGCATGTTCGCGATTGCTACGTCCGCCACCTGCACCGATCAGCAAAGTTCCCACACAGTTACACTCTACATTATAATAAATTCCATCTCCCGCAGGAATAGAAAAGAATTCTACGCAAGCATCTTCCCACACAGCACCGTTATCTCCCGTTGCTACAGCACGCACACTAGCTTCCTTTACTTTATAATGAATTAAAATCGCATCATCTGTATGGGCAATACGGAATTGTACTTCCGGCTGATAAGGAAACGCTTTCCAGTTCACCGTATTGATCGACTGAAAATTCACCTTTTCTTTGTCCAGCAAGGCAGGAACATTCTCCACCGCCACATTAGCCAGACTCATTTTCTTTACATTCAACTCTTTCATTTCTTTCTTTTGGGGGTTAGTTGCAGACAAGGGATAAAAACAAAGCAGAGATAAAAACAAGACTGCTGATTTCAACACCAAGTATGCAGGGGTTCTTTTGTTCATATTTTGATTGCATTAAAGAATTCATTTCTTTTCGGTTATGAATTAATTCACCACAGATTACACAGATTGACACAGATTTTATTTTACTGATTATTAGATTAATAAATCTGTGTGAATCTGTGTAATCTGTGGTGAGTCTTATTCCTTTCCATCCTGTTATAAACAGACCTTATACCAATGATTCCTTTATAAACTCCTTCATCTCCGGTGTATATTCCTCGGCACTCTGAAGCAATTTGAACTGCGCTTTTGTACGTACAAGGTTGTGTTCCGGATATTTAATCTTATAATAAGTATCACCATTAATATAATCTGCCAGAAAACGAACACACTGCATGTAGGGGAACAACGCAGCGGCATACGGCAAGTTCTCAATTTCTATTGGAAGCAAAAAGACTTTTGCAGACTCCAGATAGCCTTTTGCAAACGCCTTAAAGATTGCCATATTGAAATTCACATTATTCAGGTCTTTATCATCCTCGGCGCCCGTATTGGCTGCTGAACGAAGGAAATCTCCGAAATCGGAAAAGATAAAATTGGGCATTACGGTATCGAGATCAATTACGCAAAGCACCTTCCCTTCTTCATCGAACATCATATTGTTCACCTTCGTATCGCAGTGGCATACACGTTTAGGCAATTTACCCTCACGATACAAACGTTCACCTTTACACATTTCGTCTGCACGCTTTTCAATCTCATCCAGATAATATTGCACTTCTTTCACCCGACCTACCGCATCCGCAGCCACGGCATCCCGAAGCTGCTTCAGACGAAACTCCATATTATGGAAGTCAGGGATCGTCTCTCCCAGCGTATCCGGAATATCCGCAAGCATCGCCTGGAAATTGCCAAAAGCAACACCGGCATAATAAGAATATTCCGCATCCACCGTTTCATAAGTCTTTGCATTGGGAATGAAAGTCATGATGCGCCAATAGTTTTCGCCATCGTACCAATACGTTTTTCCCGTATCGGCAGGAATAAAAGAAAGTACCTTGCGGTCGATATCATCCGCTCCCTGTTCCGTAAGTTTCTTGCGGATATGCCGGGTAACGGCTTCAATGTTTGTCTGCAACATTTCCACATTCTGGAAGATAGCGTGGTTGATACGTTGCAATACATAGTCGGGCGCGTCGGCTTCCAAAGTAGTCACTTTGTACGTGTCATTAATCAGTCCGCTGCCCAAAGGCTGGATTTCGTTAACTGTACCCTTCGTATTGAAATGGGATACAATGGATTGGAGGTTATTCATGATATTTTATAATAGATTTAAAATTGGTATGCAAATATACACCTTCCGAATGAAAGCAAAAGTCAAAATTCGTCCGACAAACGCCCAAAAATATACATTTCGACAGACATAACCATAAAAAACAGCCAATAAACATCCCCCTTTTGAGCAAAACGCCTTATATTTGTGTTTGAAACCTTAAAATACCGGAGGAAAAGTGCAAAAGTTTATCAGAACGCTGTTTCTTGTTTTAGTAAGCATAGTTACAGCAAACGTACACAGCCAGAATATCACTTTCAATCATTTAACCACCGACGACGGCCTATCTCAGTTTAGTGTCAACAGTTTGTATATTGATGAAAATGGTATCTTATGGATTGCTACGCGCGAAGGTTTGAACCGTTACAATGGAAACGATATACAGACTTACAAACTGAACAAAAACGATCCCTACAGCCTTTTCTGTAACACCGTGCTCCGCATGGCAGGCGACCAGAACGGAAAAATCTACCTGCTCTGTACCGAAGGTGTTGCCCAGTTCGACCTGACTACCCAACGCTTCACCACCCTCCTGCAAGGTAACATCAATAGCATATATTATAAAAACGGCCTTTTCATCGGGAAAAAGAATGAAATATACCGCTATAATGAGCAAACCGATAACTTTGATCTTTACTACCAGATGGCAGGAGAAAACATCGAAATATCCTGCATGTTCGAAGACAAAGGACACATGTGGATAGGAACCACCAGCGAAGGTGTGTTCAATCTGAAAATAGACGAACATCTGCTAACTCACCCCATCGAGAAAGGAAATATCACCAGTATTTACCAGGACAATGCAGGCGAACTGTGGATCGGAAGCTGGGAAAAAGGACTCTTCCGAGTGAAAACAGACGGAAATATCGAGAACCTGCGAAACGACCCGAAGAACCCACATAGCATATCTTCCGATTTTGTCAGATCCTGCTGTGAGGATAATCTTGGCAATATCTGGATAGGAACCTTCAACGGTCTGAACCGGTACAATAAAACGACAGGACTTTTCCAGAACCACACCTCCAACGAGATGCAGAATGAAGGACTTACACACTCGTCCATCTGGTGCATCGTAAAAGATAATCAAGGTACTTTATGGCTGGGTACTTACTTCGGCGGTGTCAATTACTTCAACCCTGAATATGAAATCTATACCCGATACAAAGCTTCCATTCATGAAAAAGAAGGATTAAGCAGTCCCGTAGTCGGACGCACCATTGAAGATAAGAACGGAAATCTGTGGATTGGCACAGAAGGAGGCGGACTGAACTTCTACAACCGCCGGACACGTGAGTTCAAGTGGTATCTTGCCGGACAAGGACGCAACAGCATCTCCCACAGTAACGTGAAAGCCCTTTATTATGATCCCGCAAAGGAAATCATCTGGATAGGAACCCACCTTGGCGGACTGAACAAACTGGATATCCGCACAGGTACATTCACGCATTATCTTATGGAAGAAGGAAATCCGGAAACTCTTCCGTCCAATATCGTTCGTGACATTGCCCCCTATCAGGACCAATTGATTGTCGCTACCCAAAACGGTGTATGCCTGTTCAATCCTCAGACCGGAAAATGTCAACAGCTCTTTAAAGATAGCAAAGAAGGGCGTAAAATAGCTATGGTTGCAGATGTAGAGGTAGATAATAGCGGTACACTCTGGATTGCCGCCACAGGCGAAGGTATCTTCTCCTACCGCTTCGATACGAACAAGTTGACCAACTACCGTCACGACGGAACGCAGGCACACAGCCTCAGCAACAATAATGTGAACAACATCATGCAGGACAGTAAGGGTAACTTGTGGTTCTCTACTTCGGGAAGTGGCCTCGACCTGTACCGTTCCGCTACCAACGATTTCGAAAACTTCGACAAGGGCAAGAACGGACTTGTCAGTGATTGCATTTACGATACACAAGAATCTCCCGTCAGCGGTAAACTGATACTGATTACCAATCAGGGCTTCTCCATCTTCGATCAGAAAGTGGAAAAGTTTCAGAACTACAGCGTGGAGAATGGTTTCCCACTGACAGCTGTCAATGAAAACGCCCTTTGTGTGACACGCGACGGAGAAATCTTCCTTGGCGGTACGCAAGGTATGCTCTCATTCAATGAACTGGAACTTAATTTCACCCCGAAGCCTTACAAGATCATCCTTTCCCGCCTCATCGTAAACGGCGCCGAAGTAAAAGTGAGCGATGAAACGGGTATTTTGACGCAATCCCTATGCCATACACAGGAAATCACCCTGAATGCTAACCAAACCATGTTCAGCATCGAATTCGCCACCTCCAACTACGTGGCAGCCAATAAGAATGAAATCATTTACAAGCTGGAAGGCTTCTCCGAAGACTGGAACAGCACGCGCGGCCAACCTATCATCACCTACACGAACCTGAATGCCGGAACATACAATCTGCTGATTAAACCTAAAGGAAAAGAAGAGTCCATCTGTCCGCAGGTGCATCTTACGATTCATGTACTGCCACCTTATTATAAGACTCCGCTCGCCTATCTTATTTATCTGATAGTGACCGGTATCCTTTTGTGGTATCTGGTGAAGACATACAAATCGAGAATTAAGCTGCGTGAATCGTTGAAGTACGAACAGAAGCATATACAAGACGTGGAAGCGCTGAACCAATCGAAACTACGCTTCTTCACCAACATCTCACACGAGTTCCGCACGCCGCTTACACTCATCGTATCGCAGGTGGAAACTCTGATGCAATTGCAAAACTTCACACCCACCATTTATAATAAGATACTGAGCATTTACCAAAACAGCATCCAACTGCGCGAACTGATCACCGAACTCCTAGACTTCCGCAAACAGGAACAAGGACACATGAAGGTAAAAGTCAGTCCGCACAACATAGTGCATTTCCTTTATGAGAATTACCTCATCTTCATGGAATATGCAAGCAGCAAACAGATCAATTTCAATTTTGAGAAAGACTGTGAAAGTCTTGAAGTATGGTATGACCAGAAGCAAATGCAGAAGGTAGTCAATAACCTGCTATCCAATGCCATCAAGCATACCCAAGCCGAAGATACCATCACACTCAGCATCACCACCGAAGGCAATGAAGCCGTAATTCGCGTGACTGATACTGGTAGCGGTATCGATGCCAAAGAAGTAGATAAGATATTCGACCGTTTCTATCAGACAGAGCAGATGGACAGTCTCACCACCGGTGTAGGCACCGGCATCGGTCTGGCCCTGACGAAAGGCATCGTCGAACTGCACCACGGTACCATCAAGGTAGAAAGCGAACTGGGCAAAGGCAGCAGTTTCATCGTCCGCCTTCACCTGGGCAACGCCCATTTCAATACTGAGGAAATCAGCAAAAAGAGCGAAGACGTACAGCAAATAGAACAACCGCAAATTTCTGAAATCGATGCTTCACTCAAAGCTGAGTTGGAAGAAAATGCCCCGATTAAGCGCATGCCCGATGTCAAGATGGTTATCGTGGAAGACAATGCCTCCATTTGTGAGATGTTGGCAAACATCTTCCGCCCATTCTATCAAGTGCTGACAGCCGCAGACGGTGAAGAAGGTCTGGAGCTGATACAGAAGGAAATGCCGAATATTGTGGTAAGCGACGTCGTTATGCCCAAAATGTCCGGTACCGAGCTCTGCAAACAGATTAAAAATGATTTCAATACTTGCCACATACCGGTAGTACTGCTTACCGCACGGACTGCCGTAGAACAAAACATTGAAGGACTGCGTATCGGTGCGGACGATTACATCACCAAACCATTCAACACGAATCTGTTGATTTCGCGTTGTAACAACCTGGTAAATTCACGCATTCTCCTCCAAGAAAAGTTCAGTAAACAACCACAAGCTTATGCACAGATGCTTGCCACCAACCCGATAGACAAGGAAATCCTGGACCGCGCCATCAGCATCATCGAAAAGAATCTGGATAATACGGAATTTAATGTCAATATCTTCGCCCGCGAAATGGCTATGGCACGTACCAACCTGTTCACTAAACTGAAAGCCATCACTGGGCAAACACCGAATGACTTCATCCTGACCATCCGCCTGAAAAAAGGCGCCTTGATGTTGCGGAACAACCCGGAACTAAACATTACCGAGATATCGGACAAAATAGGTTTCAGTTCTTCACGCTACTTCTCAAAGTGTTTCAAGGACGTATACCAGATCAGTCCGCTGGCATACCGTAAAGGGGAAAATATGGACTCCGATGAAAAGAACGAAGAAGAACCGCCTCTTGCCACTTAACAGGCAAGAGGCCGGCAAAGTACCAAACATACACTCGATACGTGTTTTGTACGTTTTTCCCCTTCACTTGTACTCTACTATACACAGAATTTCCCGAAAGCCATTACCTTTGACCTCAGAAATAACAATCTAAAGTCAAAGAGCTATGAAACATTTTTCACCTTTATGGTCTCTCCTCCCGGGCGCAGCCCTGATAGCTGGATGTGGAAATCCATCGAAAAAGGAAACCACTGACAACACCCGTCAGAAACCTAATGTGATATACTTAATTGCCGACGATTTGGGTATCGGCGATTTGAGTTGCTATGGCGCTACCAAGATAAGTACTCCTAATATCGACCGTCTTGCCGGACAAGGTGTACAGTTTACCAATGCCTATGCTACTTCCTCTACCAGTACTCCTTCCCGCTTCGGTCTGTTGACAGGTATGTATCCTTGGAGGCAGGAAAACACGGGAATCGCTCCGGGTAACTCTGAGCTGATTATCGACACAACCTGTGTCACCATGGCTGATATGTTCAAGACAGAAGGCTATGCTACCGGCGCCGTAGGAAAATGGCATCTAGGACTCGGCCCCAAAGGTGGTACGGACTTCAATCATCTGATAAAGCCTAATACTCAAGATATAGGATTTGATTACGAATACATCATTCCCGCCACAGTTGACCGTGTACCTTGTGTATTCGTTGAGAACGGACATGTAGTAGGTTTGGATCCTAACGATCCCATTACCGTCAACTATAACCACAAAGTGGGTGACTGGCCTACCGGATTGGAGAATCCGGAACTTGTAAAACTGAAACCCAGTCAGGGACATAACAATACGATTGTAAATGGTATTCCCCGTATCGGTTGGATGACCGGTGGTAAATCTGCTCTTTGGGTGGATGAGGACATTGCAGATGTCATCACAGGTAAAGCAAAAGATTTTATTATCAAGCATAAAGACGAACCTTTCTTTATGTACATGGGTACGCAAGATGTACATGTTCCACGCGTCCCCCACGCCCGTTTCGCCGGAAAGAGCGGTATGGGAACCCGTGGTGATGTAATCCTTCAACTGGACTGGACTGTGGGCGAGATTATGAACACTCTGGACAGTCTGAACCTTGCGGATAACACCATCTTTGTATTCTGTAGCGATAATGGTCCTGTCATTGACGACGGCTATCAAGATCAGGCTCTTGAACTACTGAACGGTCACACTCCTATGAAACAATACCGTGGTGGAAAGTACAGTGCCTATGAAGCCGGAACACGTATTCCATTCATTGTACGTTGGCCTGCCGGTATTCAGCCTTGTAAACAGCAAGCTTTATTCTCTATGATTGATGTATATGCTTCTTTGGCTGCGTTGTTGAATCACCCGCTTACACCCGCAACCGTTGCGCCTGACAGCCGTGATCAATTAGCCACTTTCTTAGGGAAAGATAATACCGGATGCGACTATGTAGTACAGCAGAATTTGAACAATACTTTATCAATTATTCAAGGAACATGGAAGTACATCGAGCCAAGTGATAAACCCGCTGTCGAACATTGGACTAAAATGGAGTTAGGGAATGATCCCAAACCTCAACTGTACAATATTTCCATAGATCCGTCGGAGAAAAATAACGTTGCAGCAGCACATCCGGAGATGGTAAAAGAGCTTTCAACACTACTGGAGCAGGTAAAGGCCGGGAAGAACCAGGGTACAAAGTAAGGAATCGTACAGAACAGGGTTTCTTTATCAAGAATGTACAAATTCGTACTTTTTGCGAACTATTAACTAAAGTCGACTTCTATTCAATCACATACATTTGCGTTGTGATTCGAGTCGTTTAACGAGAAAGAACAACCTTTTTTTTAAAAAAACTAATTAATTTAATATTTATGAAACAGAAAGTAACCTTAATACTATTGGCAACTTTTCTTTGCTGCGTATTAGGCGTACAGGCACAGACAGGAAGTCAAGTTACAGGTAAAGTTGTTGATGCTATGGGAGAACTTCCCGGAGTCAGCGTCGTTGTGAAAGGAACTACTAATGGAACTACTACCGACGTAAATGGTGAGTTTAAGTTAGGTAACGTAAAGAACTCTGATGTCTTACAATTTTCTTTTATCGGATATAAAACTTTAGATGTAAAAGTCGGAAATCAAAGAAAATTCGATGTTACATTACAGGAAGATGCTCAAGCATTGGATGAAGTTGTTGTTGTAGCTGTTGGATATGGTGACGTTAGAAGACGCGACTTGACAGGTTCTATTGGATCGGCTAATATGAGCGATCTAGTTAAAGCTCCTGTCACCAACATTGCCGAAAGTTTAGGTGGTCGTATTGCAGGTGTACAAGTTTCATCCTCTGATGGTGGTTTAGGTGACAATTTCAACATTGTTATTCGTGGAGCCGGCTCATTAACAGGAAGTACCGCACCTCTTTATGTAGTTGACGGATTCCCTCAAGAAACATCTACCATGAGTGCACTTAACCAAAACGACATCGAATCTATTGATATTTTAAAAGATGCATCTGCAACTGCTATCTATGGTGCACGCGGTGCCAATGGTGTTGTTATTATTACCACCAAAAAAGGTGGCGCAGGTAAGCCTACAATCACTTATAATGGTAGCATGACAGTAGGTCAGGTGAAAAACACTGCAGATATGATGAATGCATATGAGTTTGTTCAACTGCAACGCGAACTTCTTGATGATGCAGATTTTGAAAGTAACTATATTACTGACCTTTATGGTTCTCTCGAAGATTATAGATATGCTCCAACATATGATTGGCAAGACTATATTTATCGTACAGCGTTAAGTCATAATCATCATGTTTCTATGACAGGTTCACAGGGCGATCTTAAATATTCTACTTCATTATCCTATACCGATCAGCAAGGTATCATCATCAGATCTGGCTTAAAACGTTATCAAGGACGTGTAAACCTGAGCCAAAAAGTAAATAAGAGATTGAAAGTTGATTTCACAGGTAACTATGCCAGTAATGTACAAGATGGTCCTACTGCCTCAACCGCTACGACAGCCATGTCTACAGCCTACATGTATAGTGTATGGGCATTTCGTCCCGTATCACCTACCGGATCAGACATGTTAAACCAGATGTATGATGAAGGTGTCAATATGACAGAAGACTACCGTTTTAACCCAGTACATTCTGCACGTAATGAATATCGTCACAAAACCACTAACAATTTACAATTCAATGTTAGTGCGGATTACGAATTCATCAAAGGATTGAAACTGAAAATTGCTGCCGGATACACTTCAAGAGACTATACGAATGAAGAATTCAACAGTTCAATGACTCGTACGGGTAACTCACATCCTTCAAATACACAAAGTAAAGGTATTAATGCTTATCTGTACAAATCAGAAGCAAGAAGTTATCTGAACGAAAATACTCTTACCTATCAGTTCAATAAAAACAAGCATAACTTTAATGCACTGGCAGGTCTTTCTTTCCAGAAGAATACAAGCTACATCTATTCCATTACAGCAGAACATATAGCTAAAGATTCCTATGGAATGGCAGGTTTGGACAAAGGTTCATCTACTCCTTCTGTAACATCATCAAAGGGAGAAAATACATTGATGTCCTACTTCGGACGTATCAACTACAACTATGACTCTCGCTATTATGTAACTGCCACTATGCGTGCTGACGGTTCTTCCAAATTTGCAAAAAATAATCGCTGGGGTTACTTTCCTTCTGGTTCATTGGCCTGGGCATTCCAACGTGAAGCTTTTATGTCAGATGTAAACTGGCTATCAAATGGTAAATTACGTTTCAGTTATGGACAAACAGGTAACAACCGTATTGGTAATTATGAATATATGGCTCACCTTGTTACCAGTGATGATGTATATAAATATCCCTGGAACGGACAGTTCAATCAAGGATATGTACTAAGTAGTATGGAAAATGAGAAATTAAAATGGGAGACAACAGAACAGTTAGACTTCGGTATTGATTTAGGTTTCCTAAACGGACGTATTAATCTTACGATGGATTATTATATCAAAACCACAAAAGATTTACTACTTGATGCTAATATTGCAGCTAGTTCCGGCTTTGCAACAGCCACCCTAAATGTAGGTAAGTTGCGCAATAACGGTTTTGAACTTACATTGGAAACAACAAACGTTAAAACCAAAGATTTTAACTGGACATCCAACTTTAATATCGCGTTCAATAAGAACAAGATTATTTCTCTGAACTCAGGTCAGGAAGATATTACCAGCTACATTACTTGGGATAATAAATATCGTACCACACCTGCATACATTAGCAAAAAGGGTGAAGCAGCAGGCAAAATGTATGGTTTCATCTATGAAGGAACTTATAAATATGAGGATTTCAATATTACTGAAGAAAATGGAAAAAAGGTTTATACTCTTAAAGAAGGTATTCCTTATTACGTAGCCAATACTCAACCAGGCGATCCGAAATACAAAGATCTGGATAATAGTGGTACAATTACTGACAAAGATAAAACGACAATCGGTAATGGACAGCCTAAACATATTGGTGGTTTCAGCAATAACTTCACCTACAAAAACTGGGATCTGAATATCTTCCTGCAATGGAGCTATGGCAACGACATTCTGAATGCCAACCGCCTTGTATTCGAAAATCCTGGAGGTAAAAAGAACACCAATATGTTTGCAGGATACGTTAACCGCTGGACTGAAGACAATCCAACTAGTAATATTCCACGTGCAAAAGCAAATGGTGCTGCAGAATACAGTTCACTATATGTAGAAGATGGTTCATTCCTGAAACTGAAAACTATCTCTTTAGGATACAATTTCCTGCCTAAGACATTAAGACCGCTTCATATCAGTAGTGCACGTCTTTATGTGTCAGCAGAAAATATAGCAACAATCACTGGATATTCTGGTAATGACCCTGAAGTGTCAACTCGTAATTCTATTTTGACCCCAGGATTCGACTGGTCACCTTATCCACGTTCATTCAATATGTCTGTGGGATTAAATGTAACATTCTAATTAATAAAAAACAGAATATGAAAACAATATATAAAAGCTTGAGAAATATCAGCCTCGCCCTATGTGCCACAATGGCCATCAGTTCCTGCGATAGCTTTTTAGATACGAAACCTTATGATTTTGTTGCCCCACAAACGTTCTATACAAACGAATCGGAATGTACAATGGCTTTGGCCGGAGTTTATTACACACTAGTTTACGAACAAACTTATGGTAACTATTACTCATGTATGATTTCCAATGTAGATGATCTGAGCTACTACCAACGCCCTGAAGGCCAAACAGCCAGCTACGTATATGGTAATGATCATAGCCCTAGCGAACAATATATCTGGGGGGCATGGGAAACTCTATATAAAGGGATTAATAATGCCAATATGCTAATAGAGAATGTAGATGGTGCTGACATGGAAGATGCTATAAAAACCCGAATCAAAGGTGAAGCCAAATTTCTTCGTGCATACTACCACTTCTTATTAGTTCAAGGATGGTACGAAGTTCCTCTTCGTCCAGAATCATTCAAGGACGTAAACAATTCATCCAAAGAAGCAACTTCGCATGTTGAAGCTTTGGATTGGATTATCCAGGAAATGGAAGATTGCGTAGATATGGTAGATAATACAAACTATGATTTATCTCCGTCATATGTTAAGAAGAATTCAGTTATGGGCGTACTTGCCCGCGTTTACTTGTGGCGTGCTTGTTATCCATTTGACGGAAAAATTTCTAGTGATGGAAAAGCCTACTTCGAAAAAGCAGCTTACTGGGCAACCCAAGTTAAAAATTCAAATAAGCATCACTTGAATCCTGATGTTTATACCATGTGGAAAGCAATGGCTTCAGATACTTATGATACAGAATATAATGAATCTATCTGGGAAGCCGAATTTATAGGTACACGCGACGATGGTAGCTACACAGCTGGACGCATTGGCAATGTAATAGGTAATATCCAGAAAGGTACTGCAAATCCAGGTAATGGATATGCCTACGGTTTCTACGCCCCCACACTAATACTTTGGGATCTATTTGACGAAAAAGACAAGCGTCGCGATCTCTCTATCGCACCTTACCAAATCAATGCCAAAGAAGAAAAGGTAGAATGGACTGCAAAGCAAATCGTACAACGGTCCTGTGGAAAATTCCGTCGTGAATGGGAAAGTGCTGCAACAAAGCACAAAAACTATACCCCTGAGAATTACCCACTATTACGTTATGCAGATGTACTGTTAATGCTTGCTGAAGCTGAAAACGAAGCCAACCAAGGTCCTACAACATCGGCCTACGAAGCTATTAATGAAGTACGCGAACGTGCCGGAATCGATCCTCTGAAGAATTTATCTTATAGCGATTTTCAGCAAGCTGTACGTGACGAACGTGCCCGTGAATTATGTTTTGAATCTTTACGTAAATATGACTTGGTACGATGGGGAATTTACGAGAAAGCGATCCACGATGATTTAGGTGCTGCTACAAAAGACTCTCGTTGGGCTACCGGTACTAATTTCATCGGTGCAGCTACCTACGCTCAAAGAACATCGGAAAAGCACCAGTTTCTTCCTATCCCCACCAAAGAACTGGGTGTGAATACTAAGCTAAAACAAAACAAATATTGGGAATAATCATTTAGTTACGCATAACTTCTAACCTTAAAATGAAATCAAATAGACCTTAATCAATTTGATATGTATGGGGAGAGTGACCGTGAGGTTCCTCTCCCTCTTTTTAAAAACTTAAAAACAATATGCCTTATGACCAGAAAACACTTGCTATTCATCCTTGCGCTGCTATGCGGTCAAGTATCCTTTGCCCAACTGATAGGTTTTGAGACTGGGATTCCCAAGCAGTTTCAAACAAGTGATAAGGGAAAGATAACTTTATCTACTCAGTATTATAAAGAAGGGAAACAGAGTCTGAAATGGGATTTCCGTTCCGGTTCCAAGCTCAACGTTGCTCTTGAACAGCCTCTCACCCTTGATGAGCGAATGGAAAATTCATACGGAATAACCTTATGGATTTATAATGAAGTCCCTCAACAAGATTCCATTCGTTTTGAATTCCTTTCCCCCCAAGGAGATGTCTCTTATTGGTTCAGTTTCCAGTTGGCATCGGCTGGTTGGCGCGCTTGCTGGATCGGCTTCCAGCACATGAAAGGAGATAAACAAAACAAAGAAATAGCAAGCTATCGGCTGATAGCCCCTGAACGAAAAGGTCGCATATTTCTGGACCGCTTGACTTTCCCTGTGAAAAAGATGAACGACCGCACTACCCCCGACTTACAGATGCCTTACAATAACTCCCTCTCGTATCGTGACCTGTGGCATTGGTGCCGTGTTTGGCAATGGGAACAATATAAGTATGATATTCCATTACCTTCCACCCTCAATCAAGCAGAAAAAGACGAACTGCGTACCGTAGAACAGCGATTAACTACTGCCCTCGATATTCAGAAAGCGCCGAAGGAAGCTGTTTCCAAAGCATACGATGTTTTTCAGAAAGCCAATATTCAACGCTCCGGAACAGGATTCACCGGTACTCCGATTCTAACACCCGATGAGCTTGACCGTTCTAAAGGAGAAATTTCCTGGAATGACCTGGAGACAATGCTCTCCGGATTCGCTTACGATGCTTATTATAATCATTCCGAAACTTCCCGCCAGAATTACTTCACCGTCTGGGACTTCGCCATAGATCAGGGATTCTCTTTCGGTAGCGGAATGGGAACCAATCATCATTACGGATATCAGGTACGGAAAATCTATACTACAGCCTGGTTAATGCGCGACGCTATCTGGAAAGCTCCAAATCGGGATAATATCTTATCCACCCTCATTTTCTGGTCCGCCTTACAAGAAACTCGCCAACCCTACCAATACGGTAGAGACGAGCTACTGGACAGCTGGCATACCCTTTTAATGGCTAAAACTGTTTCAGCACTACTGTTCACTGACGAACGGGAACGAGTACGCGCACTGAAAGGTCTTTCCCGTTGGGTATCCTCTTCTCTTCAATACACTCCAGGAACTATCGGAGGTATCAAAGTGGACGGAACCACTTTTCACCATGGTGGTTTCTATCCAGCCTATACAACAGGAGTACTCGCCACGGTAGGCCAATTTATTTCCTTAACCAATAATACCGTTTATGAACCTACCGAAGAGGCTCGTCAAGTGCTGAAATCCGCCTTTATCGCCATGCGCAACTACTCCAACAAATATGAATGGGGAATTGGTATCAGCGGACGGCATCCTTTCGGTGGCTCAATGAAAGCGGATGATGTAGCCGCTTTTGCTTATCTTGCCTTGTCAGGAGACTTATCAGGAGAAGGCAATGCCTTCGACCACCATCTGGCAGCAGACTATCTACGGCTTTGCGAAAAGGATACCCCCGAAGCACGTTACTTCAAAGCACAAGGCATTACTCCCGCCCCCGCACCACAAGGTTTCTTTGTATACAACTATGGTGCTGCAGGTATATTTCGGAGAAACGATTGGATGGTAACCTTAAAAGGTTATACCACTGATGTCTGGGGATCTGAGATTTATCGAAAAGATAACCGTTATGGACGTTATCAAAGTTATGGTTCCGTCCAGATTATGGGATACCCTTCACGCCTTGCAAGTGGCTACGATGAGAACGGTTGGGATTGGAATCGCCTGCCGGGAACTACGACCATCCATTTACCTTTTGAATTGCTTGACAGTCCACTACCGGGAACCACCATGGCTCATTCTAGAGAGAATTTTTCAGGCAGTAGTTCTCTTGAAAACAGAAACGGCATGTTTGTTACAAAACTGATGGAACGCGAACTGAAAAACTTTACTCCGGATTTCGTAGCCCGTAAATCAGTCTTCTGTTTTGGGAACCGGATGATATGTTTAGGTAGCGGAATTAAAAATAGTAATAACAGCTATTCTACAGAAACGACTTTGTTCCAAAGCATCTTCCACAAAGGAATAAACAGTATCCAGATCAATGGGGATGAACACAAAGAAGTAGGCTTCTATCAAAAAATTAATTGTAAAGCAGAGCAACCCGCCTGTATCAAAGACAGCTATAATAATTATTATTTTGTAAAGGATGGAAAAATAAAAGTTCAGATAGCGGAACAAAAATCACTTCATGAAAAAACACGTGCTGTCACCCATGGTACTTTCGCATCCTCATGGATTGACCACGGCAAAGCTCCAAACAATGCAACCTACGAATATATGATATGGATACAACCTACTAGTGAAGAATTAAAAAAGCAAGCACTGCAAAGCTATGAAGTATTGCAACGTAATAATGATGCACACATTGTTCATGATTATGTAACCGGCATCACTGCTTATGCACTATTTGAATCATTCGAATCACAAACTGATAAGTTATTCCATAGTATACCTGCAGAAACAATGGTAATGTACCGGAATGATAATGATAAGATTATTTTAAGTGTTTGTGATCCAAATCTGAATATTAGCGAAAAGACTTATACAACTAAAGAACCCAGCCGTATCATAAAGAAACAGCTGGAGTTAAAAGGCTTATGGAAGCCAACAAAGAATAGCAAACAAACAGAAATCTCTTATAAAGCCAATAGCACAAGCCTCACCGTTTACTGCCAACATGGACAACCTGTAGAAATAACACTAATCAATCTCCCCCAATAGGGGTAAAAAGCTATAGAATAGTGGACAGCACATAAGGTATGTACAGATTCGTACTATTTACGAACTATAAACGAAAGTCTTCTCCGCATTAATCGCATATTTTTGCGATGTGATTTGAATCTTTCATCACGGAAAAAACCTTATTACTAATTAATAAATTTAATATTTATGGAAAAAAAATCTTGCTTTCTAAAAGCATTTGGTATTATGTTACTTTGTGTACTATTTACCACACAGGCAAATGCACAGGAAATCACGGTAACAGGTACAGTGACAGACAACTTTGGTCCTGTAATTGGCGCCTCAGTAGTTGTAGATGGAACCTCTAACGGATGTATTACAGACCTTGACGGAAAATTCAGTCTCACTAATGTTCCTTCTAACGGGACTCTCACATTCTCCTACATTGGCTATCAGACTCAGAAAATCGCTGTAAACGGAAAATCCTCTATCAACGTAAAATTAGCAGAAGATACCCAACTACTTCAAGAAGTAGTAGTTGTAGGTTATGGCGTACAACGTAAAAGTGATTTAACTGGTGCGGTTGCTTCCGTAAAAGCAGGAGATGTATTGAAAAGTACACCTTCCGGTAATGTTTCAGATGCCCTGCAGGGACGTATGGCAGGTGTATCAGTTGTCAGCGCAGGCGATCCTTCCAGCGATCAGACAATTCGTATCCGTGGTATCAACTCTATTACTGCTGACAGTGAACCTCTGGTAGTGGTTGACGGATTTATCGGTGGTTCTTTAAAGGCTCTTAACCCTGCTGACATCCAATCCATTGAAGTCTTAAAGGATGCTTCAGCTACAGCTGTCTACGGTTCTCGCGGTGCCAATGGCGTAATCTTAGTGACAACAAAAACTCCAAACAAGGATCGCTTAACCGTATCTGTCAATGCATTTGTAAATCTGAAAACAGTAATCAGCAAGCCTGATCTCCTTTCTCCGGCAGAATTCGCTCAATTGGCCAACGCATACGGAAAAGAATATAACGAAAGCCAAGGAAAAGAAGCTCACGTTTATTATACTCCTGACCAAATAGCGGCTTTCTCAAGTGGCAAAGCAGGATATAATTATATAGATCATATTTTCAACTCTCCAGGAGTAGCTCAGAACTATGAAGTCTCAATAGCGGGCGGTGGTGAAAAAACAAACTTCTTGGCATCTCTTCGTTATGAAAGTGTAGAAGGAGCTATCAAGAATTCTAAAAATGATGCATTCAACTGGCGCTTAAAAGTTGATACTAAACTGAAAAAATGGTGGAAAGTCGGTATGAATATTTATGGCAATCTAAATGTGTCCTCAGGCCCACGTATGACTCAATATGAGGGTTTACTCGTTTCTGCCATTAATTTCCCAAATACTACTTCTCCCACGAATGAAAAAGGAGAATATAACAACATTTATGCTATTGGCGGGAATCCCGCTTATAATCCAATGGGATATATTAATGAAATTGACGGAGATACTCGCAGATTGGTAAACAACCTCCAAGGTTATATGGATTTTAACATTATCGATGGATTAACTTTCCGTACTCAATTAGGAGTCACATTTACTAATTCATTAGCAGCAAGCTCTGACAACGCCAAGAGTTATTATTACTTTAAAAATACCAGAACGCAGGCAACAGCCAACAGCACTTTTAATTGGAACTGGTTAAATACCAATACCCTGAATTATACTAAAGAATTTAATAAAAATCATCGCATCAATGCAACTGCTGTTTTGGAACAGTCTTATAGCAATAATTTCACTCTAAAAGGGATAGCCAATAACATGTATTTTGAACGTCTCGGCGCTAACAGCTTAGCAGACTCTTACAGTCAAAATGCAAGTTCAGAACGTGTTATCAATACACTACTTTCTGGTATGTTCCGTGTAAACTATGTTTTAATGGATAAGTATATGGTAACAGCTTCCATCCGCGCTGACGGTTCCTCACGCCTAAAGGATAAATGGGATTATTTCCCTTCTGCAGCATTAGCATGGAATATCAAGCAGGAAGCATTTATGCAAGATGTAAAAGCTATTAGCCAGTTAAAGTTACGCATCGGGTATGGTTCTGTAGGTAACCAAGCGATAGAGCCCTACCGCATTTTCTCTCAAATGGTGCCTACCCAAAACGCAGATGGCTCAACTTCTTACACGGTCGGACGTCCGGCAGCTGAATACTTAAAATGGGAACGTAATGATCAAATTAATGCAGGTATAGACTTAGGCTTTTTCAATGGACGCTTAACATTAACCGCCGACTGGTACAACAAATTATCTAAGGATGTTTTATTAGAGGTGCAACAGCCTGTCCACAGTGGTTGGGATAAACTTTTAAAAAATGCCTGCGAAATTCAGAACAGAGGTTTCGAGATCACTATTGGCGCAGATCCGGTTAGTGGTAAAGATTGGAACTGGCATACAGACGTGACTCTGTCTCACAACAAAGGGACTTTCAAAAACATCCCTACATTAGATCGTACCCAAATCCAAGCTGGTCAATATGAAAACAAAGTATTCAAAATGATTGAAGGAGAAAAACTGGGAACTTTTTGGGGGTATACCAACTTAGGAGTATGGAAAAGTGATGAAGTAAATCAAGAGGTCACTGTAGTTAAAAATGGAGTAGAAACAAAAGGTACTTATGCTTCTATCTATAAAGTAGTACCAGGTCAGGAAAAACTCTTAGATGTAAATAATGACGGTACTTACAACGATGATGATCAAAGTATCATAGGCAACGGACAGCCCAGTTTTAACTGGGGGTGGAATAACACTCTCCGCTATAAGGATTTCGATCTCTCATTATTCATTATCGGTTTCCACGGCTTCGATATTTATAATGTAACAGATCAATCAGGTTATGGAAATGCAGTATCAGGCATCAATACGGATGTTATTACTCCTAAACGTGCACTTTTAAATCGTTGGACCAAAGAAAATGAAAACACTAATATTCCAGGATTTGTAAAACTCAATCAAACTACTACTGGATTTAATAGCCGATTCGTAGAAAAAGGTGATTTTATAAAAGTCAAAAGTATAACTTTAGGATACAACTTACCTAAAAAAGCATGTGATAAAGTTTTCCTCAATGATTTGAGACTTTACTTTTCTGTACAGAATCCTTTCATGATAACAAGCTATAGTGGTCTTGATCCGGAAGCAACCCTTGGTAGCCCATTAGTATCCGGCGTTGATTGGGGATGCTACCCTAATAGCCGTAATTTTCTGTTGGGTGTAAATTTCTCATTCTAATATTAACCGATAATATAAAAAACATATGAAAAAATTAGCATATATAACATTAGGATGCTGCATAGCATTAACTACTGCATGCGTTGATTTAGATCAATACCCCAAATCATTCATCACAGAAGAAGAGTATAATGGCATAGAGCAAGACATTAGTAAAGTAGAGCTTGCTGCAACCGGTCTCTATAAGAATTTATGGAATGGCAATTATGGCTTCTGTTGTCGCATGATGCGTATTGATTGTGCAGCAGACCAGATGGTAAGCTCCCCTAAACCTAATAATGTTTTAGATTACATTATCCAGTTAAATCCAAGCATAAGTTCCAACACAGCTGACTGGGACACTTCATGGGCCAATTTCTGGAATGTAATCACCGGTGCAAATACACTTATTGCCGGTACTCCTATCCCCGAGATAAGTGGTGCAACTGCTGCGGAAAAGGAAGCCTCCGAAAAAACAGCGAAACGATACAAAGCTGTTGTGGCAGAAGCTCGTTTCATGCGCGCTTTGAGTTATTTCTATTTAGTACGTATGTACGGAGACATCCCATACGTCACAAATAGCTCTGAAGCCATCGAATATCAACCACGTACAGCTGTAGCTGATATTTATAATAAAATTATCGTTCCCGACCTGATTGAAGCATGTGCATCATTACCTACAGTGAGCCGTAGCGGATTTAGTTCCACGCCTTCACAATGGGCAGCAAAAGCACTCCTTTCCGATGTTTACATGACTATGGCAGGTTGGCCCCTAAAGTTAGGTAAAGAATATTATGCTAAAGCTGCAGAAGTTTCTTTAGATATCATAGAACATTCCGGACTCTCTCTGACACCGGTATATGGTGATTTATGGAAAGAAGCCAAAAAGGAAGAAGCTAATGAACATTTATTCGCCATACACAATTCTGTAGCTAACAAAGTTGCAAGTCAGTATGGCAAATCCTTCTACCCACGAGACTATGTCAAGGCCGGTTGGGCAGACTATTATGCTAATCCTGACTATATGGCAACCTATCCGGAAGGTGCACGGAAAGAATTCAATTACATGACTGAATGGCCCACAGCTACCGGAACGACTGTAAAATGGCAGGACAGTCAAGACGGATACCCTTGTATTGCCAAATACCAAGATTACAATCAAGGAGTAGCAGGCAACAGTGCGCAATCTAACGGTATCACTCCCATTTACCGATATGCAGATGTATTATTAAGATATGCCGAAGCATCTAATTTAGCTACAGGAAACGTCAACGCCACAGCCTTAAAATGTCTGCAAGATATTCAAACCCGCGCTGGGGTATCTACATTGACTACAACAACTAATAGCGAGGAATTTGACAAAGCTGTATTTGCAGAACGTGGCTACGAGTTTTTAGCCGAATACAAGCGTTGGTTCGACTTAGTACGTCGTGAAAAGGTCAGTGAATTTAAATCTAAATATTATCCTTCTTCACTAATGAAAGCCAATAGCCATTACTACTTTCCAATTCCTTCTACTCAAATTAAACTGGCTGGCTGGACTAACAATGCAGGATATTAATCTACAAGAGGCAATAACACATACTTCTAACCTATTATCAAATAAATCAAATAGACCTTAATCAATTTTATATGAGGGAAAGGGACCGTGAGGTTCTTCTCCCTCATTTTTCTTGCACATACAGTACTTTAGGTTAATCAAGGTACATACTCGCTTTGTGATTTATTTTATAATAAGTAGTATTAGGGTATTTCTATAACAGATGGTTTCCCGCTAAGCATTCCCTGTTCCATCGAAACAATTACGGTTCGTCCATTAAATACGAGAGTTATTTCTTTTAATGCAGAATTCATGCAAGCATCCGTTACGGATAATTTATATTTGCCTTTTTCTTTCTGAATCAACACTGCACAAGGAGAAGAGGCAGAGAGAGACAAATTATCAACTTCCAAGCCTTTATTTCCGGGATAGAATACTACCCCAACCAATTTACCATCTACAGAACGTACAGCTTGTACCAAGGTATCGTTCCGCAAAACTTGAAAAGGCAAAGTATCAGCAGGTCGTCCCTTACCTGTATAGACCACATAGCCATAAGTATCATTTACCGGTGCCTGTCCATGATCGACCCACAAACGCAAAATATCAACCGTCTGTGGCAAATCTCCCTTCTTTGCATTTCCTCTATTTCGCTTTATCCAGTTTGTTGGACAAGTCTCCGTCAGAACAAAAGCCTTGCGGGTAAATTCAGGCAACACACGATAGGCAAACTTACCTTCCTGCATCACCCACACAGGTTGTCCTTCAAAAGTTATCAAGGATTGACGGCCCTCCTGTAAAGGCTTCTCTTTTCCCTTCTCAATCACAGTAACTGCTCCGATGTGAGCTGTTTGGTCTATAGTCGTACGAATACCTCCTTCCATAGCCGGTTTCGCATTAGTAACACCCGCACCCAATGCTACAAAATAATCTCCCAAAATGAAATTTGCCTTATAGGCCTTAAAGTCATAAAGTAATGTATTCAATCCCTTACTATTGCCACGATCATTCACATCTTTCTTATCAGATGCATTCATTTTTTCAAAGATATAACCGGTTACAGCATTCTCACCTCCATCGGTAGTGCCTACCGCATAGTTATATTTACTGCAATATCCACGCCAATTAGTCACAGGTGTAAGCTTGTTCATCCCTTCACGCGCTGTAACACCTGGAGAAGCTGTGACATCCCAGCCTCCCATTATACGAAAGTACTCGTCGCCTGTACGTTGAAAGAGGGTCAATCCGTCCGTAGGATAGAAATTATATTCATCCGCCATATTCACCGCACTTTCCAAACCGTCACAACGGACAGAAGCCATGTTTACAGTAATATGATAATCGGAAGTTTTCTTGATAAGATCATCGTTATTAAAAAACCATCGGGTACCATTGTATACTCCTGGCGCATAACTATTCATATTTATACGATTCTTCTTTACTTCCACCTGCAACTGCTGCAATTCTTTCTGCTCTTCGGGAGTAAAAGAGTCTATCCAATTCGTCACAATATTATCGAGCATCTTAGCATAAGGAATAGATTGTTCCATAGGATTATATACATACGATCCCCGGTCAAGACAAGGCAAGCGATAACCTTTATAATAATACCAGCTACCACCACGCAAGAAATTCAAAATAGCCTCAGCATTATCACGGTTCAGTGCTTTCGACCAGGGAGTACCTTTCAGCAAATTCAAGATACTAAGTGCATTGGATGTTCCATCAATAGGATAGCCCCATATCAGACATTGTTTTCCATGCCCCCATCCGGCTCCGTCAGCTGTAAACCCCTCTGTCCAGAAAGCTTCTGAATAAGTATTCTGCGAAGTCATACTGATACCCCGTTGGCAAACCTCAGCCAGTAAGTCAATCATAGGAATAGAGCGGTACATGGCTGCCACGGGAAGCAAGGAACGATAAGCCAAAGCATTTCCTCCAACCCACCACACATGATTACGGAAACGCGAGATAGAAACGACATTTTCGTCCGTTTCATCGTGCCGAAGGGGTTGCGTCCAAGCTTGAAGCCCCAAGGCTTTCAACATATCACAGACCTCTCTCAACAATGCCCTTCCCTGCCCAATCTCCGCTCCTTCCATCTGTGCGAGATAAGCATAGTAGATATTAACAGCCGCTGTTGGGATGGCAAAACAAGAAGCATGAAAGCGCGGCCCATCATTAGGACGTCCCAGCTCTATATTTCCATAGTGCAATATCGCTTTCAGCACTTTATCACTCAAAGCCTTCTCCAGCGGAAGCTCTTTCTTGCGATAAGCATCAGCTATTTTCCATATACAATTGAATGCATCTGTCAAAAAGAGGCCAATCTCTCCTTGTACTGTGGAGTAAGGCTTCTGAAAACCATTGTCTTTCCGAAATTCATCTTCTTGCGTTTGTAAGGGAGTAAATATACCATTATCTGTCAATTGTTCCAAACATTCTTTGGCACTGTATGAAGTCTTCAATGAATGATAACGATACGGATGTTCCGCTAATGAGTGCCTCAGACTCTCCAAGGCTTTCTCCTTCTCCGGATCATGAACTCGCTGACCATCTTGATAGTAGCGTTGATAATTGTCAAAAGCATATTTCCTTTCCGCCTCTTGTGCATGGAGCAAAAACCCGGTGCATGTGATCAACATAATGCAAAGTAATTCTTTTTTCATGGTAATTTATTCGGTTTTATCAATAAAGGTTAGTTAAACAAAAGTAGAGAAAAAGAAAAAGAAGAAACGATATAAATCATACAATAAAGCGTATGTTATTGTACAAGAGCTTATAAGAAGAGTATCACGAAATAAAATAAAGATTATCTTTGCTACATTCATAAAAAGCATTGGCTATCTTTTTCCGGTTTTCATACAGTAGGTTCTGCTTCCGCAGTATACCTGCTCCATACCCGAAACCTGCCTGAGCCGTACTTGCTCCGTACATTCTCCACTCAGAGGTACCCTTATACGGAGAAAGCACGGAGTTGGTACGGAGCAAGTATAGCTCAGGTATAGTCCTGATACCTTCCAGAGGGGGTTAAAGGGATTATGAGACCAACCAACAGGGATTTAGCAAAGCAGTAGAACTTAAATCATAATATTAAACAAGAATAAAACCATGAAAAAAAATTATTTCTTATTTGCGCTGATACTTCTCTCTTCAATCAGTATGCTCCGTGCACAGAAGATTGATAACCTAATAGAGTTAAAACAGAAATCACAGAACCCATTATTCCATCAGTTAGGCAAAGCACTAAAAACACCTGCTTTTGAGAGTGAAGGTTATTGGAGTTGGGGAAGTTCCGTGGTAAAAGGAGACGATGGCAAGTATCATATGTTCGTATCCCGTTTTCCCAAGTCACTCCCCTTCCATCCTGGCTGGATGGTGGCTTCAGAGATTGTACATGCCGTATCGGATGTACCGCAAGGACCTTACCAGTTTAGTGAAGTAGCACTTCCGGCACGTGGTGCACAGTATTGGGACGGACGTTCTACACACAATCCGCGAATACTGAAATACAATCATAAATACTATCTGATTTATATGGGGTCCACTCACCCCTTCGTAGATCCAACATACGACCAGTTAACACTCAACAGTCCCTGGTGCACAGTAGCACGCTCCAACAAGTGCATCGGGCTGGCTGTTGCCGATTCACCATACGGACCATGGAAGCGTCTGGATGAGCCTATTCTGAAAACGAAACCCAATACTTTCTTTAGTTTCCTGACTTCCAATCCCTCGCCAGTGGTACAGGAAGATGGTTCTGTCATGATGATTTTCAAAGGACGTAGACACATGGAGGACGGGAAGTATTCAAATATGGCTTTAGGAATCGCCTATGCTCCGACTATCGAAGGCCCTTACCGAGTATTAAACAATGAACAACCCATTTTCCAGGTAGCCGGACAAGGAGAAGCGGAAGATCCTTTTCTTTGGAAAGACGATAAGGGATACCATGCCATCTTTAAGGATCATGTAGCTAAATTTACAGGTGAAAAAGGAGGTGGTGTTATGGCACATTCCAAAGATGGCATCAACTGGACTGTTGATAAAGACCCGAAAGCATACTCAAAAACAGTAGAGTGGGAAGACGGCACAATAGCGAAACAAGGACAATTGGAGCGTCCATTCATTCTTTTTGAGGATGGCAAGCCAACATTCATATTCTTTGCAACAATGGATGGTCCGGGCGAATTTGAAAACGGGACACACTCCTGGAACATGGTTATTCCGCTAAAATAGTTACCTTTGCAGAAATATTGAATAACTAATTGATATGCAGAGTACCCTCCCCATTCATTTTGCCCCGCTGCAAGGTTACACCGAGGCTATTTACCGACAAGCGCATGCCCGTATATTCGGTGGTGTAGAGAGCTATTATACTCCTTTTGTACGTGTAGAGCACGGAGAAATCCGAAAAAAAGACATGCGCGAGATTACTCTGGAAAACAACCGTGGCGTGCAGCTTATTCCACAGCTCATTGCTCCCGATGTGGACAAAATGGAGCAGATAATTGCCCTATTCATCGAAAAAGGATATAAGAATGTGGACATAAATCTGGGATGTCCTTTCCCTCTTTTGGCTAAACGGCACAATGGTTCGGGAATGCTTCCTTATCCCGAAGAAGTACGGGAGTTGCTGACTGCTGCCATAAAGAATCACCCCGACCTTCAGTTCTCTGTCAAGATGAGGTTGGGTTGGGAGAACCCGGAAGAAAGTCTGGCTTTGCTACCCTTTCTGAATGAACTGCCACTGACACATATCATTATGCATCCCCGATTGGGAAAACAGCAATATAAAGGGGAAGTGGATTTAAAAGGTTTTGAAGCCTTCTACAACGAATGCAGCCATCCGCTTATTTATAACGGTGATTTACTTACAGTAGAAGATATACAGACTATCAGCGAACGCTTTCCACGACTGGCAGGTATCATGATAGGTCGTGGACTGCTTGCTAATCCCGCCTTAGCTTTGGAGTATCAACAGGGACATCCGCTTTCTGAAAAGGATATGCAGGAGAGGCTCAGATTGTTCCATGCTGACGTATTTGCCCAGTATGGCAATCTTCTGGAAGGGGGAGACAAACAACTGCTGACGAAAATGAAAAACTTCTGGGAATATCTGATGCCGGACGGAGATCGAAAGGCAAAAAAGGCGATTCATAAGTCCAACAAGCTGGAAACTTACCAAGCGGCAGTCCGCAGCTTGTTGGGGTAATCATTCATCTTATTCCGGATTTACGCCCGGAATCATATGTACATCTTTACGTATCTGCGCTACATGATGCAACTTCATCCAGTCGTGCAGGTACTCACGGTGTTGCAACAGGATCTCTTTGTATTTCTCCTCGATGGCGAGGTTCCGCATTTCGCCACGGTCTTTTTCCATATCAAAAAGTTGCTCACGATAACGGCCTTTGTCATACAACACATATTTATAGCGAGAGGTACGCAAAGCCCAGCCACGTGTATTGCCACCTTTATCGAAAGTAGTTTCGGTTACGATATAGTCCTGATGCTTCAATGACGGATCAGCTTTCTCTGCCAACGATCTGAAAGAGACACCATGCAGCCCTTCAGGAAGCCGGATGCCTGCCCAGTCGCAAACTGCTGCAAAAAAATCGACACCATTATTCACGAGTTGCGGCATCTCCTTGCCGGCATTCTTCTTTCCCGGTAAGGTTACAATCAGAGGGATATTTACCACCTCTTCATATAAAGCCGATTTCTGGTTCCAGTGGTGTGCTCCCACTCCGTCGCCATGATCACTGGTAAATATCACGACTGTATTCTTCCATAAATCCTGTTTATCTATAGCATTCAGAATCTTACCGATTTCCGCATCCACCTTTTCAACCAGACGGTAATAGAGGTTCCGGTAACGGCGCCAATCATCCGGAGTATAGTTACGGGTAGGATAAGCCGAATAATTCAGGCTCTGCTCATAACTGATAACATCAGCGTCATAGGGATTCTTAGCAAAATTAAGAGGTAGTCCCGACCACTCATTCTGCGGCAGGTCTTCTATATTCCCCCAAGGCAAATTCTGGCTACGTGCGTACTCACAAATATTATGCGGGTTATCGAATCCTGCCACCAAGAAGAAGGGTTTGGTATGTTTTTGTTCCAGAAAGCCGACACAGGCTTCCGCCAGCCCATTATCACTATGAGGATGGATAGTAGTAAAACCAAACTCTTTATCCGGCATGGAGGCAGTATGTACATGCCATTTACCGGCATAGATACAATCATAACCGGCATTTTGCATCAGTGTTCCCAAAGTCCGGGTACGCAATGAATCCGGTATCGGCGTACCATTTCGGGCAAGTCCTACTTCGTGCGAAGTATAGCCTGTAAACATAGCTGCCCTGGCAGGTCCACTCAGGGGCGTAGAACAATAGGCATTACGGAACAGAACACCCGCCTGTGCCAGTTTATCCATATTCGGAGTATGCAAGTCATCGTTTCCCATGCAACTCATCGCAGAGGCTGTCTGCTGATCGGTAACAATGTAGATGATATTAGGCAACTCTTTCGCCCAAGCCAAAGAAGGAACGACAGCCGTTGCACACAACATTATATTCTTTACTTTCATCACAGTTCTATTTTAAGGATTAACTTCATTATTTTTTCAGTTCCACATCGAAGCTGGCGGCATCTCTGCACGTAAATTGCAAAACAGTCTGCTGCTTATCTTTGGAAATCACTTTGCAATAAGGAGTTTCTGCAATATTCCATTCACCCTTTAAAGTAACGGTTACAGGTATTTCACCACTATCATTATCAATCCAGGGACGCGAATAGATACTGCGTTCCATACGTTTGCCATCTTTGTCAAAAGCCTCATCGCTCGGACCTCGATATAGTGCCAGATCCGGTTGGGAAACGGTCAATAAGAGCTTATCTCTGTCTTCACGTATCATGACGAGGCAGGAAGTATCAGCTTTCTGTAGCAATCCCTCCTCAGGCAATGCCTGTGGTGTTTCAAAAAGCACATATGAAGTCAGGTTATCAGTCAGAGAACGGACGATATGAGCGTTGCGGTCTTGTTGCAATACCTTGTAAGACGGTTTCTTTGCGAAAGCTTTCAAGGAAGCTGCATCCGTACGGGGCAGGACAGCATATTCATAGGAAGCACCTTTCGGAGCTTTTCCATGCTCTAATACCAATGAAACCCAATCACCGGAAGTAGGTTTCGGATTACGTTCACCTACGGTAACTTGTGGGAAATTCCTTTCATATTTCGCCGCTTTCATCGAGTTTTTCGACAGATAATATCCTACTCCGTTAGGATCGATATAGGTCTGTCCGTCACTTTTATAAGTTGCCCAGTAATCATGCATTTCGGGAGTAGTGGCTGCCAACTGGAAAACGGTAGTTTCTGTGGGGAACTCTTCATTTGTATTCTCAATATCCGTTCCCAGACATACGATCGTTCCATTGAAGAAGTGATAAGATTTACGGGCACGGTGTGAACCGTTGTACTTGTCATGCTCGTGAAGCTTCATGCCGAAGTTACCATTTAATTTTGCCTGAGACAAACCGCCTGCAAAAGCCTCGTCGGAATAAAGCATTTCTTCCATACCTGAGAAAGTATCTACATTCATCACTTTGGCACGAAGCTGATCGAATGGCAAATGAATAGTCGTCGTACCGGGAAAACGGTTCCAGTCGAAGCCTGCTTCCTGCCAACCACTGGTTGTAAAAGTAACCATTTCATCGGGTTTTCCGGTCAATATCTGCATGCTTCCGTGGGCCAGGTAGCGACCGAAGAAATTAGCATCCAGATAATGTTCGGCTGCCCAAAGGTAACGGGAATGCCCACGTACCACAGCAGCCCAATTATCCCGGCGCTGTACTGAAACGCAGCCGTACCCTAACGCCAAATTACCTTGCGGATCGGGTTCGGGGCGGAATCCCTGTGCTTCAAATAGTTGTTTCAATTTCTGTTCATGGGCAGTAGATGCTTTCGGTAGATAATCAGGAGAATTCTTATCAGGAGTTTCCGTATAAGAAACCAGACGCAAATAAGCAGCAGCCAGTTCAGGATCGTATTTTTGTTTTCCATCGGGAGTGCCAGCCAATGCCAAAGTAGCATATTGTATAGGTATCAACTGTCCCTTTCCATTGGGATGACGCCCTGACATGGAAAGAGCCCATTGCTTGGTATTACAATAGAAACGCATAGTGAGCAATACATTCTTTACTGTTTCGTGCGCTATTTCAGATACTTTGAATCCTGTTCCGCTCAACAGATAAATCATATTCGTGGCACCATCCAGACCGCCGACCGCATAAGCCGGGTAGTTATTACGATGGTGGAAACAAGCACCGTCTTTTTTGAAAGAACCGGCCAATCCAACTGCCGGGCGGCAACCATAATCTATCCAACGGGAGAAAGAACGAAGATATTGAAGTTTCTCAGGAGTATCTTCCATAATCAGGATACTTGCCATGCGCCCCTGCGTCTGCGTATTGAAAGTATCTATATCAATGCCATTGACCGTGGGTTTAGGATATACTTCATTGGTGATGGCATACCAGCGCAAGGTACGTTCCGCTTCGTTCAGCTTTCCGGCTTCTCTCAATACATCTTTCATCAGGAAATAGGCCACATACAAACCGCGCATACTGTATCCGTAATGATGGATATTCCCCCAACAACTGCCATAAGCCACTCCCTGATCGGTGATGTGGTCGTACATGGCCAGGAACTTTTGTTTCAGCTCATCCTTTGTCACAGTATCCGAAGCGTTGTTATAGGCATAGGCTATCCGGCGCATCAGATTGAAATACTCACTCATCTCCATCCCTAACTTGGTGAACATGCCTTTGTCCCAGTTGGGATACATACGTTCGTAAGCTTCAGCCTGGCGTACCATAAAGATGGGTAGTCCGCTTACAACACCGTCTTTATAAGTAATCCCATAGAAATCATATTTCTTACGGATACTTTTCATCTCTTTTTCTGTCAGTTTAGAAGGAGTATAAAGCATATCGCGGAAACGTTTCTCCATCAACTGCATATCTTGTCTGTCTTTCTCGCTAACCGGAGTAAGGGCTATTTCCGGTTTCCACAGGGAGTGTTCATAAATCACCAGCCAATGGTTGGTGGTTCCTTTATTAACGAAAGGCACCTGCACATCAGCTGTTTGCTGACGGGCATCCACTTTACTGGCAGTTATCAGATGGTCGATGAACAACTCTCCCTTTACATCAGGTGCAACGATACGCAGTTCATTCATCCCGGGTTCAGGAGTGCCTTGCATATCGCGCTCGTAGCATACCCACGCAGCACGCCAGCCGGTGAAGTTAATACCGAAAGGAAAGGAAGTACACTTCTTTCCATCTTTCAGGAATTCAAACTCAATAGTAGTATCCTGAGCCTTTGCATTGTACACCCAAACTATAAAAGCGGAAAGATAAGTGTCTTTTCCGGTAGGGTCTTTCTTCTCAAACTTCAGATCACGCTGAAGGGTTAGTACAGAACCGGGTTCAAACGTCCAGCGCAAACTATGCGTACCGTCTTTATAATGTTGGTCGCTAATGCCAAGCGTGGCCTTCGTAGCGCTCAGCCCGGCAGGAAGTTCAGGTTGTTCAAAAGAGAGCAACCGGTCATTCTTTACAACCTGTGCCGACAGGCTGAAAGAAAACAGTGCAGTGCATACAGCGGCAAGAATAGGTTTCATCAGATTAAGTTTCGTCATCATGGTATGAGAATATTAATAGAGTTAATTCAAGTGTTCGATACGGAAATTCGTGAAGCGGACATGATTTTGAAGAAGGCGTAAGCCAAAATGTCCATCGCCTGCACCGGCTTCGAGAGGCAGACGGAAAAGTTCCTCACCATCTACAAGAAAAGTTGTGCAATTGTCCTGAACGCGGATCTGAATATAATACCATTGATTAGGCTTCAACAGATGAGCCGGGTCGGTATATTCTTTAATCAGAGGTTTGATACGGGCCTCGTCTACATCATAAAACTGACCGTAGTAACGACGAAAACGGGTAGTGGTATTATCATTACCACCATAGCCTACATAAAAAAGGTTCAATGTATTATAGTTGCGGAAGACACCGTTTCGCCAAGTGGAACGTGCCAAGAGTTTGCCGGGATGTTTCGGGTCGTTTGCAGCCCAGAAGCAGTTCATATCACTCAGACGGTCGTGTTTACCGCCATTCATTACCATACAGATATGGTAACTGATCTCGTAATCGCCGGTCAGGCGATCTTTATACCATAAAGTAAGTCCTTCGGGGACAATCAATTCAAGAGTATCTTCACGAATGGTGAAGTCCATTATTCCCGACTGGTCTTCGGCTATCCAATGGCCCAATGAGAGCCGATCCTGTGCCAATACGGTACAGGGCAGGAAAAGAAAAAGACATTTCCACAGAATTTGTATGAAAGATGAATGTGTCATTTCCGGTATTAGTTTCGTTTACAATATTTCCACATTGCAAAGAAACGGTACTTTTTAGAGAAAATGACACATAAATCGTACAGAAAAGGTATATTTTAGTAATTTAAGGATGCATCTCCTCAAACGCTTTATTTTCCTCTTCTATCGTAGTGATGGTTTCCGGCAGTTCACTGATAGGAAGGTCGAAATTATACCAGTCAGTATAGCAATCGGTAACGTACCACTTCCCGTCAATCAGTTCGAACACTACGCGAAGGGAAGCTTCCGACTCATCATAGCCAGCCTCAAACTCTTTATGCTTGGGGTTGTTCACGGTAAACCGGGAGACATAAACTCCGCCCTCTTCGTCTGTGATACGTTCTTCTTTAAACGCATCTTCACCCAGCAACGCCCACTTATCACGTGTAAACGGAAAAGTCTTCTCCGTCTCACCATCTTCCTCTAACAAGGCTATGGGAGTTTTCAACGGAAACTTGATACGGGAATACTGGAAAGAAGCACTGGAAGTAAATTTCTTGAGGAATGTCTGGAAGTCCTCATTAGTTGCGGCAGCATGACCATTCGTAGTCGTCAGCATAAGTACCGCGAAAAGACAAAATACAAAGTGAATTGCCTTCATTTAGTTACAATGTCAAAGGGTTTATTAATCAGGCGCAAAGATAATGCAAATCCGCAGATTTGAGATAAAAAGGAAAAAGAATATTATACGGTGATGTTGGATCTATAGATGCAGCATGTCCCATCTATAGATGCAGCATGACCGATATATAGATGCAACGCGTCCGATATATAGATGCAACATATCCGATATATAGATCCTGCACCCTTATCATGTAACCCTTCATCATATGTTTCATTTCTGCCTCAGATACTCAAACCCAAAACGACAGCGTAAGCAGTCTTTCTTATCGCAATACTCTTTCTGAAGCTGCAACAAAGCCTGCGAATCAGCAGCAGTAGATACAGGTAGTCCTGCCCCACTCCAGTGGCGGATGATATGATTATCCTCCGCTTTCAGACTTTCTAGAAAGCCCGTAGCCCGTTCGCAAAGCTCCTCATTCGCCTTATGCAGGCCATAAGCATATAAAAAAGGGATGACAGTATTAATAACAATCAGGTTCTGGGCATTCTTTCCCACTTGTTTTTCACAGGAGGAAGAGACTTTCCGGAAATTGAAATGCTCTTCCCAATACGGAGAGGTAGCGACAGTCAGTAGTTTCCGGACAGCTTCCAGCGTATCCGCTTCCATAATACGGGAGAATAAGGACTGTTCTTTATAATAAAGATTTGCCAACTGCGCCAAGCGGACATGAGGGAAATTACCTGGACGTAAGCGAAGAAAGCGCCATTGAGTAGCAGCCATCGGAACAGGCAGTTCAAACTTATGCTGCAAGTAGCGAAATTCCTTCTGCAACTTCAGATAATACCCGTCTGCATCCGGCAGTTCGTCATCCAATAGCCCGGCTTGCCCCAAAAAGAAGGCTTCTACTTGAAAGAGATTATCCCGGTGCTTATCTATCGCACGAAAAGGCAGACGACTGGCCCATGCTTCAAAGGCATCCCCATTCAGCCCGAAACCAAAGTTGCGGGCCAAGGTGATAAAGAATACATCTTCCCAATGATTATTGCATCGCTCCAACCGGGCGGCAATCACATGGGCTTTCTGCTCGAAACGTTCTACCTGCAAAGCAGAAAGCCAGGAATGGACTGTTAGTTTCGGAAGAAAAGACAATATGGAATAACAAGGAGGATAGATTTCCGCATGACTCAGTTCATCATAACGCTGACGAACAGATTCAGGACAGGATAGTTGCAGTTGTGGCACCGGTGCTCCGTTTGCACGAAACACTTCGCAATCTACAGTTTCCGCTACGTGCAGAATGACATTGTCATAAGCTGCATCTTTATCGTGACCATGCCTCATCCAATCGGATGCCAACGTATGCACTTCGATGTTTCCCACCCAAAGGGTACCGCCAATTTTTAGTTTGGCATTGAAGAAGTCGGGGCCTGCGTTTGTGTTCGGTAGTCCGGCATCTATCACTTCAACCGGTTCGCCGGTAGTGGTCTGGAGCATCTTTAACGGAAAGATTTTATGCTTCCAGACATAATGCAATAGTAGTTCCATTGTTAACAAGAAGTTAATGTACGTAACAAATGTAAGAAAAAGATTATCTTTGCGACCTATAGAACGTTGATAAAGTGAATTTAATCAGAAGAAAGAATGAAAATAGCATTAATCGGTTACGGTAAAATGGGTAAGGAAATCGAAAAGATTGCCCTCAGTCGCGGACACGAGATTGTCAGCATCATCGACGTAAACAACCAGGAGGATTTTAACTCGGACGCTTTCAAGAGCGCAGACGTTGCCATAGAATTCACAAATCCTATGGTAGCCTACTCCAATTATATAAAAACCTTCGAAGCCGGAGTGAAGTTGGTTTCCGGCAGTACCGGATGGATGGACAAACACGGTGAGGAAATCAAGAAACTTTGTACCCAAGGAGGTAAAACGCTGTTCTGGGCATCCAATTTCAGCTTGGGCGTGACCATCTTCTCTGCCGTGAATAAGTATCTGGCAAAGATTATGAACCAGTTTCCTGCCTACGACGTGACGATGAGCGAGACACACCATATTCATAAACTGGATGCACCAAGCGGTACGGCCATCACGCTTGCCGAAGAAATTCTGGAAAATATCGACCGTAAAGATCATTGGGTGAAGGGAACTTTGCAGGCACCGGACGGAAGTGTTTCCGGTTCTGCCGAATGTGCAGCAGATGAAATTCCTGTCAGCTCCATCCGCGAAGGTGAAGTACCGGGCATTCATGTGATCCGTTACGAGTCGGAAGCAGACAGCATCATCCTGACACACGATGCCAAGAATCGAAAAGGTTTTGCACTGGGTGCCGTTCTTGCTGCCGAATATACTGCTGACAAGCAAGGTTATCTGGGAATGAGTGACTTGTTCCCGTTCTTAAAATAATAAACACGCTTCACCACAGATTACACAGATTCGCACAGATGAAAGAGAACAGAATTAAATTTTAGTATTAAAAGAAATCTGTGTGAATCTGTGTTATCTGTGGTGAACAACAAAATCTGTGGTGAACAACAAAAATAATATAATAATGAGAAAAGCTACTCGCGCCCAATGGGTTAAATTCGCAATCGTCACCGTGCTTTACCTCGCTTTCCTGATATGGGTAAAAAGCTGGTTGGGGCTGATTGTCCTACCTTTCATCTTCGACATCTACATCAGCAAGAAAATTCCCTGGGGCTTCTGGAAGAAATCAGAGAATCCGGCTGTACGCAGTGTTATGAGTTGGGTAGATGCTATCGTGTTTGCACTGGTAGCTGTTTATTTCGTCAACATCTATGTATTTCAGAACTATCAGATACCTTCTTCTTCTCTGGAGAAATCTTTGCTGGTAGGCGATTATCTTTATGTCAGCAAGTTGAGTTATGGTCCGCGTGTGCCAAACACACCACTGTCTATGCCATTAGCACAACACACCTTGCCGCTAGTGAATACAAAATCATACATCGAGTGGCCCCAGTGGGACTATAAACGTGTTCCGGGTCTGGGTAAAGTGAAACGGAATGATATCGTAGTATTCAACTTCCCTGCCGGAGACACCGTAGCCACTAACTTCCAGCAAACGGATTTCTACACCCTTGCCTACAACGAAGGACAACGCCTCTATCCGAATCCGGTAAATATGGACAGTTTGACGCGCAAGCAACAACGCACTGTCTACGATCTGTATTATAATGCCGGAAGAAATCTGATACGTTCCAATCCCAAGATGTACGGTGATATCGTTGTCCGCCCCGTAGACCGCCGGGAAAATTACGTAAAGCGCTGCGTTGGCTTACCCGGAGACACACTGGAAATCAAAGATGCACAGGTATATATCGATGGCAAACCTCTCGAAAACCCTGAAGAAATGCAGCTCAACTACTTCGTACAGACTACAGGACCATACATTACTGAAGATATGTTCCGCGAACTGGGTATCAGCAAGGACGACCAAACATTAATCAGCAACGAAGGTTTATTAATGGAAATGGGCTTGACTCACCGTGACGCACAAGGTCGCCTGGCTCCGGCCTATGACTTACCACTGACGAAGAAAATGTATGAAACCCTGTCTGCCAATAAGAAACTCGTCAGCAGCATCGTTATGGAACCGGAAATATTCTCCGGCCAAATGTATCCGTTGAACCTTTACACCAAATGGGACCGCAACAACTACGGCCCGATCTGGATACCGGAAAAAGGTGCCACCATCAAGCTGACTGAGGACAATCTGCCGATCTACGAACGCCCTATCAGAGCTTATGAAGGTAATACACTGGAAGTAAAAGAAGACGGCATCTATATTAATGGCAAGAAGACGGACGAATATACCTTCAAAATGGATTATTACTGGATGATGGGCGATAACCGCCACAACTCAGCCGATGCCCGTTCGTGGGGTTTCGTGCCGGAAGACCATGTTGTAGGTAAGCCAATTGTTGTCTGGTTATCACTCGATAAGGATCGTGGTTGGTTTGATGGAAAAATCCGTTGGAACCGGATATTCAAGTGGGTAAAATGATACCAAATGAAAGAATGAAAGAATTAATAATGAAATAGGTGAGAACGTATTCATTATTAATTCTTTAATTATTAATTTCGACATGAATAAGGCTTGGAAAATAACGGGAGCAATCATCGGAATAATACTCGTTGTGGTGTTACTTCGGGGTTGTGTTATGACTTCCTATCTTATTCCTTCTTCGGGTATGGAGAATTCCTTATTTCAGGGAGAGCGTATTCTGGTAAATAAATGGAGTTACGGTCTGCGTCTTCCCCTTATGGCATTGTGGAATTATCACCGTTGGGCAGACAGCCCTGTACAAAAAGAGGATATCATTGTTTTCAATAATCCGGCTAATCTGTCAGAACCTGTTATTTCCCGGCGCGAAACATTCATCAGTCGATGCATCGGCGTACCAGGAGATACCTTATTGATAGACTCCCTGTTCTCCGTAATTCCATCAGAAAAAAACGCTCCCGACCAGAAGTTTTTATATACTTATCCACGAGAAAAAGAAAAACAGCTGGATTCATTACTTACACTATTGTCCATATGCAACAACCACCTGATGGGACAAGATAGCATAAAAAATGTACGTAGTTTCAGCCGTTATGAATATTATCTGCTGGAACAGGCTATGAATGGCAATTGCTGGATAAAGTTACTGAATGAAGGAGACTCCATAGAAGCCCTGCGCCCGTTGATCGTTCCCGGCAAAGGTAAACCGGTGCGTGTATATCCGTGGAACCGTACTTTACTACGCAACACACTTGTACTGCATGAGAATAAACAAGCTGAAATAAAGAACGATACTTTATACATTGACGGGAAGCCTGTACAGCATTGCTATTTCACCAAGGATTACTACTGGGTAGGTGCTAATAACTCTATCAATCTCTCTGATTCCCGCTTGTTTGGCTTTGTACCCAAAGACCACATCATCGGTAAAGCTTCGCTCATCTGGTTTTCCAAAAAGACAGAAACAGGATTGTTCAATGGTTATCGTTGGAAAAGAATGTGGAAAACGGTAAGATAAATGAAGTACGAATTACTAATTACGAAGTATAAATTACAAATTGCGAAGAACCAATTATCTCATGAAAACCATATACCTCTCTTCCGCCTATCTGGCACCCGTAGAATATTACGCCAAGTTGGTGGCATACGATAAAATCTTTATCGAACAGCACGATCATTATGTGAAGCAAACCTACCGTAACCGTTGCACCATTGCAGCACCCGATGGCGAATTAGCTCTCTCCATCCCTACCGTCAAACCCGATACTCTGAAATGTCCCCTAAAAGATATCCGCATTTCCGATCACGGCAATTGGCGTCATCTACACTGGAATGCTTTATCATCGGCTTATAACCATACTCCTTTTTTCGAATATTATAGAGATGATTTCCAACCTTTCTACGAGAAGAAATATGAGTTTTTAGTCGATTTCAACGAAGAACTGTGTCATCTGGTCTGTTCACTGATAGATATACAGCCGGACATGGAACGTACTACTTCATTCCAGAGCAGTTTTGCACCCAATGAAGATGATTTCCGCGAGCGTATCCATCCCAAAAAGAATTACAAAGAAGAAGATCCGGACTTCATAGTCCGGCCTTATTATCAGGTTTTCCAGGAACGTCTCGGCTTCCTGCCGAATCTGAGTATCGTCGATCTTCTTTTCAACATGGGACCTGAGAGCTTACTTGTGTTGCAGAAGTCATTTTGAGAACTTCTGCAAAAATTCCGCAAGATTCGCTCCTTCTTCCAGTCCCAGCTTCTTACGCAAGCGATAACGACTTATTTCTACCCCGCGCAAAGAAATATTCAACAATGGAGCAATCTCTTTAGAAAGCAAATTCATCTTGATATAAGCACAAAGTAACTTTTCCTTGTTGTTCAGTTCCGGATATGCTTCTTCCAATTTTTTGAAGAAATCATGATGTACCGAATCAAAGGTACTTTGGAATGCCTGTAAATCGTCATCATGCTCAATGTTCGTATCAATCTGTCCCAACAGACGAAGTGTTTTCCGGCGAAGAGAAACCAGATTCTCTTCGCTGATAGAATGGGAAATGCCCAGCACTTCCTTTTTTATATCCAATAGAATTTCATTCTTACGTACGATGTTCAAAGTAGTACGAATCAGTTCCTCCGATTTATGACGCAATTCCGACTGTAGGTTTTCTTCTTGCAGTGAATCTATCTTCTGATCTTTCAGATCACTTTCTTTTTGGAATTTTTGTTCTTGTCGATAGAGTTCCAGTTCTTTTTGCATTAACAAGCGCTTACGCCCTACTGAGATACGATAATACACATAATAAAACAGCAACATTACCACTACCGAATAAACCAGATAACTCCACCATGTACGATACCACGGCGGCAATATCTCAAAGGCAAACGAGGTTTCCACCGGTTCCTGGCTGCCGTCGGTAAGCAATTTCACACTGAATACATACTTTCCTTCATGCAGTCCTGTAAACTCTTTCATATTATTCTCACTGTATTCACTCCAGATTCCTTTCTCACCACCCGTACTTAACTGATAAGAATATAACACTGTGTGTGCCTTATTGAAGTTGTTTACACTATATTCTATTCGCATTGAATTTTGAGAATAAGGAATCACTATCGGTGCTGTATCATACAAATAACTGCGACCATAAATAAGCGAATCACGCAATCCCGTCAAGTAGACTTTCCTGATTTGCAATGTCAACGGCATTTGTTGCACCGGCAGGCTATCCAGTGTGATCAGTGAAAAACCTTCCTCTGTTCCTGCCACTACCTTGTTGGCCTTATAAAGATTTACATCTTCAAAGTTTTCTATCAATGCTCCTTTCAAGAACTGTTCATTAGTTACCCGGCGATACTCCTGCTTATTGGCATCATAATGCAATACTTTCAATGCGCCATCTGCTACATACCAGATATTTTGCAATGAATCTATCTTCATATAGGTATATGCTGCCTTTCCTTCTAATAATTGTTCCAGCCAAATACATGCTTCCAGCGTATCACGGCTCCGATTATACTGCCACAGACCATAATGTGAAGCTATAGTAACTTCATCTTTCACCCGCAACAAACAAGCATCATATCCACGTGGAAAGATGATGCTATTATAGTCTTTCATCTTTTCCACCTTTCGTAAATCATCTGCCAAAGTCAAACGGCAAACCCCATTTTCTTTATTTCCAACCCACAATATATGAGTCGAATCTTCCATCAACATATCTTTGCACGAACGGGTAAACCCCTCTATATAGCTTTCTACCCTCCAACTCGTCCCTCTCTTCATGAGCAAATACAGTCCACTATAAGTGCCTGCAATCAACACATCCTTACGGTCATCCACCGATACAATTCCCCATACTCCTTTGGGATTGTTGAGATGTTCCATATGATCTCCATCCATAATAAAGATACCATTATCCGAACAACAGAACAACTTATCGTCATATTGGTGAAGTGACCACATCTGACCTCCTGTGCCTGGTACGAAGTCTATGGGATTTCTCTGGTTTAACTGCCCTGGGAGAGTAGAGCGATACAACCCCTGATTCGTTGCGAAATAGTACTTACCCTGATAACTACAAGATGCATATCCCGAACCAATCACAGGTTTACCTCCATAAAGTGAAGCAAGCCTTGCTTTCAAATGAATGCAGTCAATCCCATTATCCAACCCGAGCCATAGGTTGCCAGTCTTATCAAACAGCATACTCAACACAGTTTTGTTCTGCAAGCCATTTTCCGTAGATATGATTTCCATCTCATTCGTCTTCAGATTTAAAAGACAAACTCCACCCTGGATAGTGCCCAACGCCAACAACGAATCTTGTAATGCAGCACAGAAAACTCTATTTTTACGGCAAAAGTCCTCGGCTACAGTATTATATTTCTTAAAAACAGTGCCATCGTAAATAAACAATCCGTTATCCCGGGTTACCATCAACAAACTGTCCTGATGAGGTAACAATCCACCGACTTTGACAGTCGCTCCTATTCCTAAAGGACCAAGAACGGGTATAAACTCTGTTCCATTCAACATTAGCAATCCTTCGGCAGAAGTGATATACAGTTTGTTACGCAAGATAAACGAAGTGTAGATCTCTGAAGAATAATCTATTTTCTTCACAATGCCCTCTTCCCAATAAAAGAAACGACGGTCCGATTGAAAATACACCCGTTCTCCGTCCAATAAGATATTCCAGATGACTCCGACATTCACATTGGGAGATAAACTATCAGAAAGGCAAGTATACTCCAACCCACCAAGACGATTTGGAGTAAAATAGCCAAATTGCTCCATTCCACCGATATAAATTCGCCCGTCATGTCCTACTTTCACAGCACGTGTTTTGGCATTATGAATCGGATATGTATTCCACTCCACACCGTCAAATTCCAATAAGCCTTTGTTGTTAGCTACATATATCCAACCGTTATCATGCTGCTGAATACTCCAATTCTGATTACCGGCTTTATATGTATGCCGGGTATAATTTGTCACCGGACGTTGCCACCCGGCACTTACAGGAATAGATATAAAAAGGAGAAGAATATAAAAGAGAAGGTCTTTTCGTTTCATAGCGGTTAACGTTTTATTCTTATGAAAACAAAGATAGAGTATTTTACCTACAAATAAAAGAATTATTTTCAGATGTAGAGGCATTATTATAATAAACATTTAATTATCAACAAAATAATTAATTCAAGAGAAAGTTCTGATGTAGTCAAAACCAATGAATGAGAAAGTTTTGAAGTAGTGTATTTTTAGGAAACATCCTCATCATACGCATATATTTGCAGCGGATAAAACCATTTTGTTAAACCTATATAAGTCGTACTAACATGAAAAACAAAAGACTATTCACTTATGTGTTTCTTTTCGGCCTACTGGTCAACGGTAGTGCATGCGGATCGGACCACAATGAAACAGACTTTCCCGAAACGCCCGGCGATGAAACTCCGCCCTCCCCTAGTGGTCTACAAGCCTACATGCTTACCACCACTGACACCCGTACCTATGATTTAAGAGAATCCACCGTGGAATTTGAGTCCCAAGCCAGCATGTCGCCTAAAAACATCCTACTGAATCCACAGCAAATCTACCAAACTATGCAGGGATTCGGAGCGGCACTTACAGGATCGTCAGCTTTCTGCCTAAAACTAATGAAACAGGAAGATCGGGCAGCATTCCTCAAAAGAACCTATTCGCTAACCGAAGGTTATGGATGTAGCTATGTACGCATTGCCATTGGCTGTTCCGACTTCTCCTTGAAAGAATACACCTGTTGTGACACACCTGGTATAGAAAACTTTGCTCTGACTTCAGAAGAGACAGATTACGTAATACCTATCTTAAAGGAAATTATTGCTATCAACCCGGACATCCGCATACTGGGTTCACCCTGGACTTGTCCCTTATGGATGAAAGACTACCGGAAATACCCTGTCTACCAAAATCGGGAATACACCGCAGGACAACTAAAACCCGAATACTATGCTGACTATGCCACCTATTTTGTGAAGTGGATACAGGCATTTCAGGTAGCTGGTATTCCCATCAATGCCATCACCATACAGAACGAACCACTCAACAACAAGAACTCAGCCTCACTGGTGATGGAATGGAAAGAACAACGTGATTTTGTGAAAGTACTGGGTCCTGCTTTTGAGGCTGCTGGACTTTCCACCAAAATATACGCTTACGACCACAACTACAATTATGATAACAAAAGCGACCAAAACGGTTATCCCTACCAGATATACAACGATTCCGAAGCCGCTAAGTATATAGCAGGAGCAGCCTACCATGACTATGGAGGTAATCGCAGCGAACTGCTCAACGTCTACCAACGAGCTCCTGAGAAGGACCTGATCTTCACAGAATCGTCTATCGGCACCTGGAATAACGGACACGACTTGACCAAAACTCTCCTTTCTAATATGGAAAGTATTGGTATAGGCACCATCAATAACTATTGCAGTGCAGTGACCATCTGGAACCTGATGCTTGAAACAGACTTCAACGGAAGCATACCCAGTAACAATGGTGGACAACCTAACCGCCCCGGCGGATGTCAAACCTGCTTCGGGGCTGTAGACCTAAACATGAGTGATCTTAAAACTATCTACATGAACTCGCACTACTATATGATCTGCCACCTGTCGGCAGTGGTAAGACCCGGTGCCATACGAATTGGTACAAGCGGCTACACAGACAATGACATAGCCTACAGTGCTTTCAAGAATACAGACGGAAGTTATGCCTTTGTCATCATCAACAAAAGCAGTTCGGACAAGAACATTGTACTTACCGCCCCCGATGACGCTGGTAAGAAGCACTCGGCAAGTTGCACTCTGCAGCCGCGCTCAGTAAACTCTTTCAAGTGGAAATAACAGAGATTCAAACATAATAAATCACTTTTTTAATTTTAAATTTATAAATTATGAGAAATCGATTTTTGCTCGGCATGATGGCACTCAGCCTTATAGGTATGACATCATGCAAAGATGAGATTGACCAGTTCGATGATCATGGCAGCTCGACTATCGTATCCTTTGCAGGCACTGAAAAAGCCTACATGGGCGATAGTATCACCTTCGACTTTGAGGTGAAGAGCGGAGGCGTGAAAATCAACCAGGCCAAAGTTCAGCTCTATTATGGAGAAGAAATGGTATCCGAAGCCTTCTACAGTCTGAAAGCCGACGGAAAATACAGTGGAAAAGTGCTGGCTCCCTACCAGAAAAACACGCCTGACGGAGAAGCAAAGGTTATACTGCGCATCCAAAATGAACGTTTCAGCAATGACAGTAAGGAAATGACCGTTGCTATAGAGCGTCCAAAATATCAAACATTGAAACTTGTGGCTGCCAATGGCAAGGAATATACCATGACTCCTGTTCCCGGTAAAGAATATGAATACAAAGCACGTGAGGCTTTCCCACTCGACATGGAAGCATCTATCGTAGCACCAGCTTATTCCGATGGGACAGGTAATCCTTATTTGCAGGGCAATGAACTGAAATTTGGTATGGACAATGGCAAAATTGCCCTCAATTCCACCAAAGGCATCGGCTTTGAAACCACAGGTTACGGTGAAGACGGCAAGTACGAAATCACATTCAATACCCTGACTTTCGAAGGTAGCCCATTCCCAAAATTCGGTGTACGTTTCGACACCCAGAATAAGTTCCTGGAATTCGATGGGTCGGGCAATGTTTTCTACATCGAAACCGAATTTAAGAAAGATGACATCATCAAAATCAGCGGTGTCAAAGAAGAATATGCTGATTATTGGAAGAACCCCACTTGGTTTGACCTCGTGAAGGAAGACGAAACTCTGCTCCATTTCCGCGGAAGAGACGGCAAGTATAAACTCACTCTGAACAAAGGCATGAATGCAATTATGATGGAACAGTTGGAGAAAGCTTCTTCATCAAGTACACAGAATGCTACCGCTATGTGGGTGATTGGTAATGATAAGATAGGATTCCCGTCATATGCCCAGAACAACATAAACTGGAATACGGACAAAGCATTCAATCTGGTTCCGCTCACCGATACCAAATATGAACTGATACTACTTGTTGGACAGAATGTCAACGGGGTCAACTTTAAGTTTTTCGGACAGAAGGGATGGGGACTGGAATGGAAAGGCCCCGGAGCCTATACCGCAAAAGAAGGCGGTGATTATATCAAATATGCCAGTGACGGCAACTTCAACGCCAATGCCACCTGGCCATCTGGAAAATATATGGTGATGACTGTAGAAACCAGCACCAGCCCGAATGAACTATGGGTGAAAGCTTTGGACGAACTCCCCCCATACGAAATGGGTGAATGATAGACTTTCTTAAAGTATAGATAAACAATTAAGTATAGATATATGAAAAAAAGATATTACATAGCAGCCATGTTTGCCCTTGGTTTGGTAGCCCAGCCTGCCATCCTACGTGCCAATGCTGCTGACGAGGCTAACAGCATTGCGGCTGTACAGCAACAAAAACAACGCATCAGCGGTTTGCTCACCGATTCCAATGGTGACCCTATCATCGGTGCCACCATCAGAGTGCAAGGTACCACTAATCGCGGCGTTATCAGTGACGTCGAAGGACGATACTCCATCGAAGCAGCTCCCGGCGAAGTACTGGAATTCAGCTACATCGGATTCGTCAGTGTAGAACACAGAGTGAAAGCTGACGAAACCACTTTCAACCTCCGAATGGAGATGGATGCCATCGCTACGGAAGAAGTAGTAGTTGTGGGATATGGTAAACAGAAAAAAGAGAGCGTAGTAAGCTCCATGTCCACCGTAGGACCAGCTCAATTGAGTGTAAAGAGTGCCAACCTTACCAACAACATCGCCGGTAAGCTGTCTGGTTTGATTGCCGTACAGCGTTCGGGCGAACCGGGTTGGGATGACGCACAATTCTTCATCCGTGGTATCAGCTCATATGCCGGTGGAACAGACCCATTGGTACTGGTGGACGGCGTACCCCGTAAGATGAACGATATCGACGTAGACGAAATCGAAACATTCTCTATCCTGAAGGATGCCGCCGCAACGGCCGTGTATGGTGCTGAAGGTGCCAACGGTGTGGTATTGATTACTTCCAAACGTGGTAAATCACAAAAAACAGTTGTCAGCATGTCGGCAGAATACGGCTACTCGACACCGCTCCGCCTGCCCAACCTCATGAACTCTTACGACTATTTGAGCCTATACAACGAAGCAGACTGGAACAGCAACGGTAACCCGCGCGCCAACTATACAGCACCGGTGAGCGACGCTGATCTGGAAAAATATCGCAGCGGCGTAGACCCTGACCTCTATCCGGATGCAGACTGGATGAGTATGTTGCGTGACCACACCAGCAGCCAGCGCTATACCATCAATTTCCGCGGTGGTGGTGACCGCGTACGCTTCTTCGTATCAGGTGCCTACTACACACAAGACGGTGTATACAAGGAGAAGAAGAACGCCGATTACGATTCAAACATTAATTTTGACCGTTACAACCTGCGTTCCAATATTGACTTCGAATTGAGCAAGACTACCCGTATGTCTGTGGATATGTCAGGACAGTACATCAACCGTGTAGCTCCCTCCAAGAAAGCGGAAGATATCTTCGGCGGCATGACTCTGCAACCTGTACACCTCTATCCGCAAATCTATTCTGACGGTTCAGCTTCACAACATCCTAACTATGATAATTCAGGTCTTCGTCAAAACCCCTACAACTTCCTCTACTTCAGTGGATACAGCAAAAGTTGGGACGCTACATTCCAAAGTAAGGTATTGCTGGAACAAGACCTGGACTTCATCACAAAGGGACTTTCGATAAGAGGTAGTGTCAGTTTCGATGCCAACTCCAACCAATATGTCAACCGCACCATGTCTGCCGCTACATTTGCAGCTACCGGACGCGATGCCGACGGCAATCTGATATTCAAATCACTGGAGTCAGGCTCTGCATTGAGTAATCCCTCAAGCGGTTCATCCGGCGGTGAAAAGAAAATCTACATCGAGGCATCGCTTAACTACAAGCGTAACTTCAGCAACAAACATGATGTGACGGGCTTGCTGCTGTACAACCAGAAGGAAACTCAGAAGCAGAACAAATCCGGTCTCCAGTTACTTCCCTATCGCAAACAGAGCATCGTAGGTCGTGGTTCTTATACTTACGACAACCGCTACACCATCGAAGGCAGCTTCGGTATGACAGGTAGTGAAAACTTTGCTCCGGGACACCGTTGGGGTATTTTCCCCGCTGTGGGTGGAGCCTGGTATGTGAGCCATGAAAAGTTCTTCGAACCTGTGCAGAAAGTAATCAGTACTCTGAAGTTACGCGCATCCTACGGACGTACCGGTAACGATCAGATAAAGATTAACAATGAAGATCTACGTTTTCCCTACCAGGAAGCCATGAACACCGATGCCGGCGGTCTTAACTTAGGTATCTCGGGCATCTCTAATGGTAATGCACAGAACTGGTTCGGTGGACTGAGTGAAAACCGCGCCTACTACGCCAACCTGCGTTGGGAGATTGAAGATAAAACCAACTTCGGTTTCGACCTCGGTCTGCTGAACGGACAGATCGACCTCTCTATGGACTACTTCTCCAATCGTCGTAAAGACATCCTGATTACCCGTAATACGATTCCTTCGATGAGTGGTTTGCAATCCAACCCAACTCAGAACTACGGTATCGTAAGCAACAAAGGTCTGGATGGAAACCTGACATTCAAGCAACACGTAGGCGATGTGAATCTGACATTCCGCGCCAACTACACGTATGCCAAGAATAAGATTGTAGAAACTGATGAAATCAAACATAGATACAGCTACCAAGATCTCACGGGTATGTCATTGTGGACTCCTTACCTCTACATCGCCGACGGTCTTTATACACCCGATGACTTCAACATCACCATCGACCCTGTGAGCGGTGCCGAAAGCTACCAACTGAAATCCGGAATGGCCGATCCGGGAGCATCCGTGGCACCCGGTGACATCAAGTATCGGGACTTGAACGAAGACGGTGTCATCAACGACGATGACAAGACCTACCGCAACGGCTATCTGGACAAGACCCCGCGTAGCGTATACGGTCTCTCGTTGAATGCCGAGTGGAAAGGATTCTTCGCCGGTATCTTCTTCCAAGGCGTGACGGGCTGTTCCATCAACCTGATGAGCAAAGCATCCAACTTCATGCCGTTCAACCAAGGCAAGGACGCTTCTTCCGCACGTATGGAGGCTATGAGCCGCTGGAAAGCATCCGACCCCTACAACGACAATGTGCTTTACCCCCGTCTGCGCAACAATACCTTTGCACACAACTTGCAAGCAAGTACCTGGTGGTATCGCGATGCCAGCTTCATCCGCCTGAAGAACGTAGAGTTCGGTTATCAGTTCAATAAGAAGCAACTGAAGTCACTACGTCTCACCAACCTGCGCCTCTACGTGCAAGGCACCAACCTGAAAACTTGGGATCACGTGAAGTACTGGGATCCGGAATTGGGTGATGCAAACTCAGGTGCCAAATACCCCATCTCCAGCACATGGACCTTTGGAGCGGAAGTTACATTCTAAACATTTAATTAATAAACGATATGAAACTGAAAAATTTACTATACGCAGCCGTCGGCTCTGCCGCCCTTGCATTCAGCACAGCATCTTGTTCAGACTATCTTGACATATCAGGCGAATTCAACGCCAGCTTGGGTATCGATGAGGTTTGGAGCAATGCAAGCTATACCAGAAATTGGTACGGAGTCATCTACCGCCATTTGATGGAATATTCAGAAACCGGTTCAGAAGTCAGTGCCTTCAAGAATCCTTGGTCAAACCTCTGCGGTGAAATCGCTTCAGAAAAAGCTAGTTCACGCGATGTCATGATGGCAGGCTTCACGGCCGCCAGTGGAAACTATCATCGCTGGGCCAATTTCTACAAAGACGTACGCCAAGCCATGATTTTCATTGAGCGCGCCCAAGACCAAGGCGTAGGCGACCCCACCAGCACCGACAAGCTGACTGCCGAAGAGATAGCCCGCATGAAGGACGAATGCCGCTTCATGATTGCCTACTATTACTTCTCCATGTTCGAGCTTTATGGCCCTGCCTGCATCGTGACGGAGATAGACGACGCTGCCGAACCGCACATAACGGACTACGACCGCGCTACTGTAGACGAAATGGTGAACCACATTGATGGCATATTGGCTCCCCTATGTGACCCCGCACAGTCAAAATTGCCCGAATCAGTCATCACATCATACGCGGACAATACATACAACTTCAACACCAATGAAGTAGTACGCCCCACTATCGTAGTGGCCAAAGCACTACGCGCCAAGTTGTGGATGTATGCTGCCTCCAAGTTATTCAATGGTGGCGATGGTTCCGAATATTACCAGGGACTGCAGAAGTTGCAGAACTCTAAAGGTGAATACATCTTCCCACAGAGTAAGGATCCGCAAAAATGGGTAACTGCCAGAGACCGCGTAAAGGATCTGATAGACTATGCTGAAGCGCAACACCACGCTCTCTATCGCGTGATGGCAAACGGAGTAGAGCAACCCGACCGTTCTGTATACAACCTTTTCCAGGTGTACAATGAAGAAATCCTGTGGTGCAGTACCAACAACAGCTACTCCGACCAGTACAAGATGGAGAAACGCACTAACCCGCGTGACGTGAACTCATGCTATGGTACCATCGGCCCGTCTCAGGATGCTGTAGACATGTTCTTCATGGGTAACGGCCTCGCCATCAATGACCCAAACAGTGGTTATGACGAAACCGGATTCAGTGCTGTAGAAAACCATTGCTACGACCCCGACTATAAAGACAAGAAGACAGACCAGAATATCTCCAACATGTATGCCAACCGTGAACCGCGTTTCTACGCAAGCGTTGTATATCAGGGAAGAAGCTGGTTCAAGAAATGGATGAATGGTAATCCCAACTACATCGTAGATTTCTCTGCAGGTGGCGGAAACGACCTTTCCAACGGTGACAACGTGAAAACCGGGTATATGCTGGGGAAATTTAAGAACCGTACCGTAAATCATGCCAGCGGCGATACTCAGAGTTGGAAACGTGTTTCCATCATCTATCGTCTGGCCGAATTCTATCTGTTCTATGCCGAAGCACTCAATGAAACAGATCCGAGTAATCCGGACATCATCAAGTATATCGACATGGTACGCGAACGCGCAGGCATCCCAGGCTATCAGACCATGAACGATAACGGTATCAAGACCGGCATAATCGGCAATTACGACAAGCAGTTCGATGCCATACAGCACGAACGCTATGTAGAGCTCTATTGCGAGGGACAACGCTATTTCGACATCCGTCGTTGGATGATCTGCGGTGACAAGGACAGAATAGGTTGCGACCAGACACGTTTCTACGGAATGAACATGAAGGGTTCAAAAGACAAGACTCCGGGCGAACCAACTTCTTACTACACGCGTACGAAAGTAGAAAACCGACAATGGACAGACAAACTCTACCTCTATCCCATCCATCAGAATGTGATAGAACTGGCCAACGGACGTATTCCACAAAATTACGGATGGTAAAAAAGACAGCTTTTTTGATTAGTTTTCGAAGGATATAAGTAAAAAGATTGAATGAAGGTTTGGAGGCAGAAACTGGCATAACCGGCCTGGTAACTGCCTCCTTTCTTTTTCAGCTAATAAACCAACAATAAATATACCATGAGCAAAGAGAAAAAATATCGAATCGGGACATACCTGATCCTGATACCTGCTATTCTGTTCCTATTCCCCAAAGTATACGCACAACATGAGAGCAAAACGATCAACGACAGTTGGAAATTCTATCAGGGAGAATGCAAAGCTGCCGCTTCAGCAACCTATGATGACAGTGCGTGGAACAGCATACATCTCCCGCACACATGGAATACGGATGCATATACAGAAAAAAAGTATTACCAGGGAACAGGCTGGTATCGTCGTACACTGACATTGCCGCAAAATTGGCAAACCAAACAGGTATTCCTGAAACTGGATGCAGCCAGTAAGGCCGCTGCCATCTACATGAATGGACGGAAAATAGGTGAGCATAACGGTGGATATACTGCCTGCACATTCGATATCACCCCATTCTGTTCATTTGACGCTCCTAATTCTCTCGCTATCCATGTAGATAATGCCCGACAGGATATTCCCCCCATCTCTGCCGACTTTACATTCTTCGGCGGTATCTACCGGGATGTATGGCTTACAGCCGTACCCAAACAACATTTCCATTTGACGAACTATGGTTCAGAAGGAATATTTATCAGTACCCCGCAAGTATCCGAAGAAAAAGGCACAATACTTATTCGCGGAGAGATAAAGAACGATGCAGAACAGAAAGCATCTCTTGAACTGGAACATATCATCTACAATCCCGATGGAAGTATTGCCCAGACCCAGAAACAGTCTATCCAGATAAAAGGTGGAGAATTATACTCTTTCCGCACCGAAACCTCCCCTATTCTGTCCCCCCGATTATGGGCACCCGAGGCTCCTCATCTCTACAGAGTAGAAAGCATTCTGCGCGATAAAAAAACAAAAGCCATCCTAGACCACAGTAATCACCATACAGGCTTCCGCTGGTTTAGCTTCGATGGTAAGACCGGCTTCTCCCTCAACGGAAAACCTTATAAATTACGCGGTATTTGCCGCCATCAGGACCAAAAACCCATCGGAGTTGCCCTGACAGACGAAATGCACCGTCGTGACATAAAGTTAATGAAAGAGATGGGTGCCAACTTCATCCGCATCTCCCATTATCCGCAAGATGACGCTCTGTTGGAAATGTGCGACAAACTCGGTATGCTGGCTTGGGAAGAAATACCCATTATTGATATTGTGCCCGACACTCCCGGCTATGCAGAAAACTGCGAAAACAATCTGCGAGAAATGATACGCCAGCACTATAACCACCCCTCCATCATCACCTGGGGATACATGAATGAGATATTACTCGTCACCCAGCGCCGCTATAAAAAAGAAGAGGAACTGAAACCCGTGCTGGAACGGACACTGTCACTGGCCAATCGTTTGGAGAAAGTTCTGAAAGAAGAAGATTCCACTCGTGTCAGCACTATGGCTTTTCATGGCAGCAACAGCTACAATGAGGTAGGACTGGGTAACATCACCGATATTGTCGGCTGGAATCTTTACCAAGGCTGGTATGGAGGAGATCTCACAGGCTTCGAACGTTTCCTGACAGAGCAACACAAAAAACACCCTTCTCATCCGATGATTGTCAGCGAATACGGTGCCGGATCTGACAAGCGTCTACATTCGCTGCAACCGCACGCTTTTGATTTCAGTATCGAGTACCAGCAGAAATACCTGGAACACTACTTACCGATATTGGAAGAAACGCCGTATATTTGTGGTGGAACTCACTGGAACTTTATCGATTTCTCTTCTGCATTGCGTGATGAATCTATGCCGCGCATCAACAATAAAGGACTGGTATACTCAGACCGCAGTCCAAAAGACGTGTACTATTACTATAAAGCCGCCTGGCGTCAAGACATTCCCGTGTTACACATTGCCAGCCGTGACTGGACGCACCGTAGCGGTGTACAACATGGAAAGGCTCCGGTTCCGCTACCCGTCAAGGTATATACCAATCTTCCGGAAGTGGAACTCTTCATTGACGGAAAATCCTTAGGTAAACAGAAAACAGAGAATTATACAGTTACATTTCAGGTACCATTCAGCCGGAAAGAGCACTTTATCTCCGCCCAAGCTGAAAACAAAAAGTCAGATCAAAGCATCTCCATGATAGAAGATGCCCTCCACATCAACTTCACCCCTATCCCTGCAAATCTGAATGAAACAAACTTACGGAATTTGGAACTTGCCGTAAATGTAGGCAGCAACTGTTTCTATACTTCCGATGAAAGCCAGCTCACGTGGCTACCCGATCAACCCTACACTGAAAGCAGTTGGGGATATATCGGCGGAGAAAGCAAAAATAGCCAGACACAGGTTGAGAATACCCACGACGGACCATTGTTTCAAACTCTTCGCAACGAAATTGAAGGGTATTGTTTCGATGTTCCCAACGGAGTCTACGAAGTAGAATTTCTTTTTACAGATATCTTCCGCGAAAATGCAGCAACTGTTTACCAGTTGGGCCGGGAATCCGGTGTAGAGAGCCGTGAAAATATCTTCGATATAGTTATCAATGGTGAGAGCGTTGAAGAGAACTTTTCTCCTTGCCGCGAAAGCGGTTATTTCCATGCTCTACGGAAAAGATACAATATTACAAACTTTCGGAATAAAATTGAAATACGCTTCCCTGTTCGGAATGGAAAAAGCTTTCTGAACGGTATAAAGCTCAGGAAACTTTATTAACTTCAAAACAAAAACACCATGAGAGCTAAAATTTGCTTAGTTATTACCAGTTTGTTGCTCGCAGTAGTCAGTATACATGCACAGTCCATCTGGGATGGGGAACATCTGGAGAGAGTAAAACAATCATTACATCAACCGTACTTTTCGGCCGCCTATCAGGAGCTGATTTCAGGTGCCGACAGGCTACTGGATGTGCGCCCCTTGTCTGTCATGCTGAAAGAGAAGACACCCGGTAGCGGAGACAAGCACGACTACATGAGTCAGGCACGCTATTATTGGCCCGATCCCTCTAAACCTGACGGCCTGCCTTACATCAGCCATGACGGTAAGTCGAACCCCGAACTGGACAAGCTGGATCGCAACCGCCTCGGAGAAACAGCTCAGCGTGTAACTACTCTTGCCCTTGCCTGGTACTTTAGCGGCGACGAGAAATATGCCCAAAAGGCAACGGAACTTATCCGCGTATGGTTCTTTAATAAAGATACGCGTATGAACCCAAACCTTGAGTATGCCCAGATGATACCGGGACACAACAACAATAAGGGACGTTGTTACGGCGTCATAGACACTTATTCATTCGTAGAGATGCTGGATGCCGTACAGTTGTTAGAGAAGTCGGAAGCCTTTACGCCCAAGGATGCCAAGCAGCTGAAAACCTGGTTCGGCAAGTTGCTGACGTGGATACTGAATAGTCCGCAGGGACAGGAAGAAGCCCGTCAGGCCAATAACCATAGCACGGCGCATGATGCACAAGTGATAGCCTTTGCCATGTACGCAGGAAACATGAAAGTAGCCCGGGAAGTCATCAATGCCATTCCCCGGAAGCGCCTCTTCACCCAGATAGAGCCGGACGGCAAACAACCGCATGAACTACGCCGCACTCTCGCTTTCGGTTACTCACAATTCAATCTGTCTCATTTCATTGACATCTTCATGATGGCCCGGAAGATCGGGATTTCCATTGATAATGCAACCTCCGAAGACGGACGAAGCTTCTACAAAGCCATGGACTTTCTGGTACCATACGTTGGAAAAGATGTCAAAGCCTGGCCGTACCAGCAGATCAGTGAATGGAAATACAAGCAACAGGAATTCTGCAAAGACCTGTACCGCACTTTCCTGCTGAACCCCGAACGCAAAGATTATCTGAAGCTCTATAAAACCCATCGCATCATCGACTGGAAAGACCGTTTCAACCTGTTATGGATGGAAGCCGATGATGTGGACAATGCCTACGCCTTTGCCTGCGGACAACTGCAATTTGCCATGCAGTGTGCTGCCAAGGCCCGAAAAGAGGCAGACAATCAATGCAAGCATCGTGTAATTCCCCGTAGCATCAACAAAGACGGTTCGCTGCGGATGATACATCCTCACGATTGGTGCTCAGGCTTCTTTCCCGGTTCATTATGGCAGGTATACGCCTATACAAACGATGATTTCTGGCGGCAGCAGGCCATCAGCAATACATGGCTGATAGAAGAAGCCAAATGGCACAAAGGCACTCACGACCTCGGTTTCATGATGAACAACAGTTTCGGCAAAGCCTACCAGCTGACAGGCGAACGCTCTTACAAAGATGTGGTGTTGCAAAGCGCCAAAACCCTGATTACCCGCTACAATAAGAAAGTAAAGAGCATCCGTTCGTGGGATCATAATCGCGATAAATGGAAGTTTCCGGTAATCATCGACAACCTGATGAACCTGGAAATGCTATTCTGGGCTACACAGGAAACCGGAGATTCTATCTACTGGAAAGTTGCCGTAAATCATGCCAATACAACTATGAAGAATCATTTCCGCCCGGACTACTCTTCTTTCCACGTAGTAGATTACGATCCGGAAACCGGCGAAGTACGCGCCAGACAAACCGCACAAGGCTATGCCGACGATTCCTTCTGGAGCCGCGGACAGGCATGGGCACTATACGGATATACCATGTGCTACCGCTTCACCAAGAACCCCGCATACCTGCAACAGGCACGCCACATTGCAGATTTCTTTTTCGGCCTGCCCAACCTGCCGGAAGACCTGGTTCCCTACTGGGACATGAAAGCTCCCGGCATCCCCGACATTCCCCGCGACGCCTCGGCTGCCGCCATCATGGCTTCCGCCCTGTATGAACTCCGCACTTACGTTTCAGCAGAAGATGGCAACCGCTACCAAAGCATTGCCGACAAGATAGTGGACAGCCTCAACCGGCACTATCAGGCCGAGCCGGGAACAACTTATGGCTTCCTGCTCCTCCATTCCACCGGACACCATCCGGGAGGTGATGAAATTGATGTACCCATCAACTATGCCGACTATTATTATCTGGAAGCATTGGCAAGAAAAGAGGCTCTTAAGCAATAATTAGGACTTTTTGAGACGGTAGTTCATCTTTTTGAGACGTTTTGTATGGTGAGCAAACTACTTTTCCACTATTTTTGTAGCACAGAGATATTAGAATCATTTTTATAAAAGAAAAAGACATGAAAAACTTATTCGACATTAAAGACAAAGTGATTATCGTCACCGGCGGTTGCGGTATTCTGGGTAAAAGTATTGCCAACTACCTCGCAGAGCAAGGCGCAAAAATCGTAATTCTCGACCGTGTAGAAGAAATCGGTAAAGAACTGGAAGCAGAGCTCAACCAGAAAACGGAAGCCTTGTTCCTGGTAACGGACGTTCTGAACAAGGAGATACTGGAAGAAAACAAGAAAGCCATCCTGGAACGCTTCGGCACCATCGACATTTTGCTGAACGCTGCCGGCGGTAATATGCCCGGTGCCACCATTGCTCCGGACAAGACGGTACTCGACTTGGATGTAGACGCTTTCAAGAAAGTAGTTGACCTCAATCTCTTCGGTACCATTCTGCCTACCATGGCATTTGTAGATGTTATGGCAAAGAATAAGAAAGGTGTAATCGTAAACTTCTGTTCCGAATCAGCACTGCGTCCTCTGACACGCGTGGTAGGTTATGGTTCCGCCAAAGCCGCCATTGCCAACTACACCCGCTATATGGCAACGGAACTAGCCACCAAATTCAGTCCTGAACTCCGTGTAAACGCCATCGTTCCGGGTTTCCTGCTGACCAACCAGAACCGTGCCCTGCTGACCAATCCGGACGGATCTTATACGGACCGTGCAAAGACTATCATCGCCCACACCCCATGCGGACGCTTTGCTGAACCGGAAGAATTGTTCGGAACCATTCACTACCTCATCAGTGATGCTTCCTCCTTCGTGACAGGTGCCCTGTCGGTAGTAGACGGTGGTTTTGACGCCTTCTCTATCTAATACTAACTCATAAACCCATTCATTATGATATTATGTGAACAAACCTGGCGCTGGTACGGTCCTAATGATCCCGTCAGCCTGTGGGATATCAAACAAGCCGGAGCAACCGGTATCGTGAACGCCCTGCACCACATCCCGAACGGTGAAGTGTGGACTGTAGAAGAAATCATGAAGCGCAAAGAAATGATCGAAGCTGTCGGTCTGCGCTGGTCAGTAGTAGAAAGTGTGCCTGTACACGAGCATATCAAGACTCAGACAGGAGATTTCCAGAAATACATCGATAATTATAAAGAAAGCTTGCGTAATCTCGGTAAGTGTGGCGTGAACATCGTAACCTACAACTTCATGCCTGTACTGGACTGGACGCGTACCGACCTCGCTTACGAACTGCCCGACGGCAGCCGCGCCCTGCGTTTCGAACGTGCCGCTTTCATCGCCTTCGACCTCTTCCTGCTGAAGCGTCCCGGTGCCGAAAACGACTACACCGACGAAGAGAAGGCCAAGGCCAAAGCTCGTTTTGAGCAAATGACGGATGCCGACAAGCAACTGCTCATCCGCAACATGATTGCCGGACTGCCCGGTTCGGAAGAGAGCTTCACACTGGAGCAATTCCAGCAGGAACTCGACCGCTACAAAGACATCACACCTGAAAAACTGCGTGCCAACTTGATTTACTTCTTGCAGGAAATCACTCCGGTTGCCGACGAAGCCGGTGTAGAGCTGGTTATCCATCCGGATGATCCCCCCTGCTCCATCCTCGGCCTGCCGCGCATTATGAGCAGCGCTGCCGATTTCCAGGCACTGATAGATGCCGTTCCCAACAAGAGCAACGGACTTTGTCTTTGCACCGGTTCGCTCGGTGTAAGCAGCTCCAACGACCTGGAAGCCATGATGAAGCAATTTGGTGACCGTATCAACTTCGTCCACTTCCGCAGCACACAGCGTGACGCAGAAGGCAACTTCTACGAAGCCAACCACCTGGAAGGTGATGTGGATATGTATCACGTCATGAAAGCTTTCCTCGAACTGCAACAGAAGAGACAAGTATCCATCCCCATGCGTCCCGACCACGGGCACCAGATGGTGGACGACCTGAAGAAGAAAACCAATCCGGGATACTCCTGCATCGGCCGCCTGCGCGGACTGGCAGAACTGCGCGGACTGGAAATGGGTATCGCAAAGTCTATCTTTAAGGATTCCCATTAAGCAGTCTCAACCACCTGACGCGTCCATACTATTAATTACGGGCTACAAGGCACCTATCATTCGTGCCTGTAGCCCGTAACTAATTATAAACTATTCTATCGGTGAATTTATATTATTCTACCTACTCAATAGTTTCATTTTGACACTTTGCTTTTTATGCATAACGAGAATGCCATATTTCCGTCCCGTTGCAGGGAAGAACAAAAAGAAACGAACGAATATCGGCATTTCACTGGTTGACAGCGCAATACAGAAATACATACAACTCTAATAAAAGAAAAACAGACGGTCTGTAAGCTAAAAACAGATGGTCTGTCTTCCATATATAGACCGTTCGTCTCCCATCTATAGATAGTTCGCATCAGATATATAGATTATTCATGTCCCATCTATAGATTGTTCGCGTCCCATCCATAGTTCCTTTGTGAAAGAAGTATAGTTTCTTGCATACATATTGCATATACAGCTTGTTTTATGCAAAAAACATGGATGTATATTATGCATCCGGAATCTATTTCGGATATTTTCGGAAAAGCCTCTGTCACTAAAAGAATCATTCCGGTTACTTTTTGTCCGGAATAAAGCGTAACGAGTTTCACTTCTGTACGAATCAGAACCTAAAAAGAATGCGGAGCCACCTAAAGTACTCCGCATTCACAAGATAAAAAGAGGAAGGAGGACATATACACAATACTATATGTCACTTGTTCACCTTCAAAAGATACGTTTTTTTCATATTCAACGTTCAAATATCTCTATGTTTTTATTCCAAGCTTAAAGAATATCAAATTAAATCGCTACAGCTTCTTCTTACAAAAAGGTTCACATACCTTTCATCAAGCACCTTCCACGATACCGGCAACGTATAGGTAAAATCTACCTTATCACCAGTATGAATCATCATTACCGGGGAGTATTCTCCCGGCTCCAAATTAGGCAGGATCACCAACACCTCTGTGTCGGTATACTTAAACACTCTTTTAACATGTATCAATGTGCCCTTATCGGAGACGGGAGAAAGACCCAGGTAAATAGTTCCAAGTGAAGATAGACACAGATTTTCACCTGTAATAACGACCGGAGCATTCGGAGTAATCGTGCCATTACGCAAACCCGTCAACGGATCGTACACTTCCTTAATAACAGGAACCTTTCTTCCGAAAATCATCGAAGTTCCATTTCCTTCCTGCTTCCTATGATGTAGCTCAGCCGCCATTTTCTTTCTATCTTTCATCATTTATTCTATTCCTTATTAGTTAGTAATAACAGCTTCTTAACTGCACTACAAAATTACATCACAATGCATATACATTTGTGGCAAGAACAAGAAAGATCAAGCATCCGGGTTTTCTATATATGACGAGGTAAACAAGAACCGGCACTTTTTTCGGAAATGGGGTATCTCTAAAAAGAAATGTTACGATTTCCGAAACAAGTAGCCCTCGAAAAGTGTTAAATAGACAATAGACAAATCTCTAACTCACACAGAAGATTATGATAACAAACGAGTTAAACACAGGATTAGTAAATGCCGTCAGAGAGAAACTCCCATCCAAAGACAATCTTGCCAATGCTTTAATGGACATTCTTTATATAGGCAAAGAAGCTATATACCGCCGGCTACGGGGTGAAGTACCTTTCACACTGACCGAAGCCGCTATTATATCCAGAAAACTGGGTATATCACTGGATAAGATGATAGGCGTAAGTTTCCAGGACAATGCTGTATTCGACATGAATATAGTGGGCAGCAACAAGCCTCTCGAAACCTACTATTCCATATTAGAAAAGCAGGTAGAACTGTTTCATGCAGTCGAGGAAGATGAGAACTCGGAAATAGGAACCTCCTCCAACATCATTCCCCAGACTCTCTCTCTGAATTATGACATGCTCTCCAAATTCCGCTTATTCAAATGGATGTATCAGAATGAAAACATCCGATGCAAGCATTTTGATGAATTGAATATTCCGCAGAATATGGTAGACAAACAAAAGGAATATGCCCGAATGGTATCCCGCATCCATTCCGTAGACTACATCTGGGACAATATGATTTTCAGTCACCTGGTCACGGACATCCAATACTTTTGCAGCATCCACCTCATTACGGATGAAGACAAGAATCTCCTGAAGGAAGAATTGTTCGTATTGATAGATGAAATGGAAGCATTGGCCGCCCGAGGGAAAAGCAAAGCAGGCAACAACGTCAGAATCTATATTTCGAATATCAACTTCGAAGCGACCTATAGTTATCTGGAGACAAGTTCCACGCAACTCAGCCTGATCCGCATCTATTCCATCAACTCCATTACGACACAGGATCCCGAGATGTTCCGCGGATTGAAGGAGTGGATTCAATCATTAAAGAAATTCTCAACCCTGATATCCGAAAGCGGCGAGATGCAACGCATTCAGTTCTTTAAGCAGCAGCGAGAAATCATCAGCACATTGTAGTGCTTTCTTTCGAATAATGAAATATATCCAAAGATATTTATCCTATATTGAAAACAAATAGACCGACTATCTGTTTTGTTTCACGTTTCAGCTATTTCCCTTAGCATTCTTTTCAAACAGAAAATAACTCCGCCTTGCACACATGAAATCATACATAGAAGTTTCATATACAAGTTCTATATTTGTATAAGTCACAAAACGTTCTATGATAATTGATTATTAATAAAAAAGAAGAAGACTATGACAAAGAATTATATTGTAAAAGAGTTGATTAATCAAATGAAAGAGAGAATTCCTCCGGGACATAATTTAGCTAATTATCTGACGGATACATTATATATGGGAAAAGAAGCGGTTTATCGCAGGCTGCGAGGAGAAGTTGCATTCACCTTTGATGAAATAGCCGTCATTTCCCATAATCTGGGTATCTCTATCGATCAGATTATTGGAAACCACTTATCCAACCGGGTCACTTTTGATTTGAATCTGCTGCATTCACCCAACTTGATGGAAAGCTACTATGAGATTGTAGAACGCTATCTGCGTATATTCCAGCTTGTAAACGGAGATGAAAACAGTGAGACATATTCCGCCACCAACACCATTCCTTTCACCCTCTACTCATCTTATGAATATCTTTCCAAATTCCGTATTTGCCGGTGGATCTATCAGAATGGGAAGATGAAAACGCCTAACTCTCTGAGTGATATGCATGTGCCTGAAAAGATCATCAACGCTCACAAAAAGCTGAGTGAAAGCATCAGAAAGGTAGGAAAAACCTACTTTGTATGGGACAGCAATGTTTTTCAGTCTGTCGTGAAAGAGATAAAGTACTTTGCCGGATTGAACCTGATATCCACATCGGATGTCATGTACCTGAAAAATGAGTTGCAACAGTTACTCACGGATCTGGAGCACTTATCCATTAAAGGTGAATTCAACGAAGGACATGAATTATACATCTACCTGTCGAACATTGATTTTGAAGCAACATACAGTTATGTTAGCAGGAAGGATTATCAGATCAGCCTTTTCAGAGTGTATTCTATCAATTCGATGGACTCACAAAGTCCCCAAATCTGCCAGATACAAAAAAACTGGATACAGTCTTTGAAAAGGCACTCCACACTGATTTCGGGAAGTGGAGAGGCACAGAGGATTGCGTTTATTGAGAAACAGAGGAATATTATTGATGTATTATGAGGTTGTGTCAAAATGCTGGCACAACCTTTTTTTATGCGCAAAGCCCGGACTTTCCCAAGCCCGGGCTTTGTTATTACCCAAAGTTTATGTAACTTTAGGCATCAGTTTTTTCGTTATGGCAAAGTTACATTTTCGTCCTTACATTCCCAACCAAACCGTTCTTTTTCCACAAAGAATTGATGAAAACATAGCTGCGGACGATCCTGTCCGCATAGTCAATGCAGTTGTTGATAATCTCAATCTTGATAATTTCAAGAAGCTTTATAAAGAAACGGGGCGCTCAGCTTATCATCCCAAAATGATGCTCAAGGTAATTATCTACGCTTATATGAATAATATCTATTCCTGTCGTAAAATAGAGAAGCTTCTTTTGCGTGATATCCATTATATCTGGCTTGCCGGTCATGAGCATCCGGATTTCATAACCATCAACCGTTTCCGTAACCGTGTAAAGGAGGAAATAAACAACGTCTTCACGCAGCTGGTTCTTGTCCTTGCCGACAAGGGTTTCATCAGTCTTGACGTGGAGTATATCGACGGCACCAAGATTGAGTCCAAGGCCAACAAATATACTTTTGTCTGGCGCAAGACAGTCGAAAAGAACCGTACAAGGTTGCTGAATAAGATTCGCATCCTTCTGGAGCAGGTGGATGAAGCCATTATACAGGAGAACTCTGTAAAAGACACATCCGTGGAGTTGACTCCCTCCATGCTCTCTAATATAGTGGATGAACTCAAAGAAGTGCTGGAACACCAAGTAACACAGGACAAGGAACAAAAGAAAGCTCTGCGTGAAAAGAAAAAACAGGTCAGGGAACTTGAAGGGTATCGTGACAAGCTGATGGAATACGACAATCACCTTGAAGTCCTTGGAGAACGTAATTCCTATTCCAAGACCGATCCTGATGCCACATTCATGCGTATGAAAGAAGACGCCATGAAGAACGGGCAGACCAAGCCCGGGTATAATTTACAAATAGGTACTGAAAACCAGTTCATCATAGACTTCCGGCTGTTTCCCAACCCCACCGATACGCTGACCCTGATCCCTTTCTTCCACTCCTTCCAGCACCGCTATAACCGCTTACCGGGTATCGGTGTGGCAGACTCCGGTTACGGCTCGGAAGAAAATTACCGGTTCATGCAGGAAAATGGGATAGAGGCCTTTGTCAAGTACAACTACTTCCATAAAGAGCAGCGTCCCCGTTATACTCCCAACCCGTTCCATGCGGAAAGTCTCCATTACAATGCGGGGGAGGATTATTACGTTTGTCCGATGGGGCAACACATGAACCGCATAGGAACCAGACGTGACAAAACAGCGAGCGGATACATCACCGAAAGTGCCCGGTATAAAGCACAAAGATGCGAAGGTTGTCCTTTG